>Ga0208059_1000011_pt1 | contig 195605 bp, 183 predicted proteins | sample DeeseametaMP0959_FD_184199 | JGI IMG/M metagenome (GOLD analysis project Ga0208059, IMG submission 184199) | Marine microbial communities from the Deep Indian Ocean - MP0959 (SPAdes) | ecosystem: Environmental > Aquatic > Marine > Oceanic | place: East of Madagascar, South Indian Ocean...
CAAAGTATACTAATCCTGTTAACTTTGGCGGAGGGAGTTTGGAGGGGGCGATCTGCTGACTCTTCTGAAAATCGGAGTGCGGTCGAGCCGCTGAACGCCACCGGCGTTTGGTGGCCGGCCGGTGCGGTTGCCCGACGGGCGGGCCGATCTGCGGCCGGCGCCCGACGGCCGCGCAGCGCCGGGGCTGCCTGCCGCCGCTGGGGCGGGCCGAAGTCACGATAACCAGGGCTGCTACCAGCCACACGATAGGAATGACCATGAGCGATTACATCTTGTCCAGCGAGACACGTGACAAATTCAAAAGGGTATCCACGGCCTCCGTTGCCACGGCGCTCTACAAGCGGGGATTGCGCAACCAGTTCGTGCAGGGCGTCGTGCCGGTCGAACGCAAGCCGGTGACCATGGTCGGCCAGGCCTTCACCCTGCGCTATATCCCGGCGCGGGAAGACCGCAATCCGCTTACCGTGTTCCGTGACCGCGACCACAAGCAGCGGGTGGCGGTCGAGGCCTGCCCCGAGGGTCATGTGCTGGTGATGGATGCCCGCAAGGACAGCCGCGCCGCCACCGCCGGATCGATCCTGGTCACCCGGCTGCAAAAGCGCGGCGTCGCGGGGGTGGTGTCGGATGGCGGGGTGCGTGATGCGATGGGCATCGGCGCGCTCGAGATACCGGCCTATTTTGCCTGCCCCTCGGCGCCGACCAACCTGACGTTGCACGAGGCGATCGACATCAATGTGCCGATTTCCTGCGGCGACGCGCCGGTCTTTCCGGGCGACGTGATGCTGGGCGACGGCGATGGTGTGATGGTGATCCCGGCGCATCTGGCGGAAGAGATCGCCGAGGAGTGCACCGGCATGGAATCCTACGAGGATTTCGTTCTGGAACAGGTCAACGAAGGGGCCGCGATCATCGGCCTCTATCCGGCGACCGACGAAGACAACCTAGTGAAATATAGCGCATGGCGCGAACGGACAGGACGATAACATGACTTTTACGCCCCACGGAGATCACTGGATCGCAGGCAAGCGCGTCGGCGCGGCGGCGCGGTTCTCCTCCGCTCCGGCCAGCGGCAGCACCTTTGAGTTTTCGGCCGGCACGCCCGAGCTGGTGGCCGAGGCCTGCGCGGCGGCCGAGGCCGCCTTTGCCGGATTTGCCGCCACCAGCCGCGAGGCCCGGGCGCGGCTTCTGTCCACCATCGCCGATGAGATCGACGCCCGCGGCGCGCAGATCACCGAAATCGGCAGCGCCGAAACCGGCCTGCCCGCGGCACGGCTCGAGGGCGAGCGCGGCCGGACCACCGGCCAGCTGCGGCTGTTTGCCGAGCATGTCCTGAAGGGCGATTACCTCGACCGCCGCCACGACGCGGCCCTGCCCGAGCGTCAGCCCCTGCCGCGCCCGGATCTGCGGATGATGCAGCGCCCGGTCGGCCCGGTGGCGGTCTTCGGCGCCTCCAACTTCCCGCTCGCCTTTTCCACCGCCGGCGGCGACACCGCCGCCGCGCTGGCCGCCGGCTGTCCGGTGGTCGTCAAGGGCCATGGCGCGCACCCCGGCACCGGCGAAGTCGTCGCGGATGCCATCGTCGTGGCGCTGGACACGCTCGGAATGGACGCGGGCATCTTCAGCCTTGTCCAGGGCGGCAGCCGCGCCGTGGGCGAGGCACTGGTGACGGACCCGCGGATCAAGGCGGTCGGTTTCACCGGCAGTCTCGGCGGCGGCCGGGCGCTCTTTGACCTCTGCGCTGCCCGCCCCGAGCCGATCCCGTTCTTCGGCGAGCTGGGCAGCGTCAATCCGATGTTCGTTCTGCCGCAAGCGGCCTCGGCCCGGGGCGTGGAGCTGGGGACCGGCTGGGCCGGAAGCCTGACCATGGGGGTCGGTCAGTTCTGCACCAATCCCGGCATTGCCATTGTGATCGACGGGCCGGAGGCGGATGCCTTCGTGCAATCGGCGACCGAAGGGCTGAAGGCGGTTGCCGCCCAGACCATGCTGACCGACGGCATGGCCGCGGCCTATCGCGACGGCGCCCGCCGGGTGGCCGAAGGCGCCGGCGTCAAATCCCTGCTGAGCACCGCCTGCGAGGGTCGCACGGCCGCGCCTTACCTGTTCGAGGTGTCCGCTGGCGACTGGCTCGAGAACGAGGCGCTGTCGGAAGAGGTCTTTGGCCCGCTCGGGCTGGTGATCCGGGTGGCGGACGCCGCGCAGATGACACAGATCGCGCAGAGCTTCAAAGGGCAGCTGACCGCGACGCTTCAGATGGAGGCCGAAGACATCGAGCTGGCGCGCGCGCTGTTTCCGTTGCTCGAGCGCATGGCCGGCCGGGTTCTGGCCAATGGTTTCCCCACCGGGGTCGAGGTCTGCGACGCCATGGTGCACGGCGGGCCGTACCCGGCCAGCACCAACTTTGGCGCAACCTCCGTCGGCACGCTGTCGATTCGCCGTTTCCTGCGGCCGGTGTGTTACCAGAACCTCCCCGACGAGCTCCTCCCGGCCGATCTTGTGAAGGTCTGACCTTTTGCCGGATCGGCACCTCATGGCCCGCCGCCGCGTTCCGATGCGGTTGGCGGGCCATTTTTGTTTCGCGCCGTCACATCGCGGGGCCTGATCCGAGGCGCTCCGCAGGTCCGGCCTTACAGATCTTGTCAGAAGGCGTCCCAATCGCCAAAGACCTGTCAGGTTTCGTCTATATTTGTCGCTAAAGTAGACAGATTTTGCGAGAAATGCGTAAAAATTGCGGATAATTAGTAACTTTTTCCGTTGATTTGTAAAAAGCTATTCAGTAATGTGACTCAAGCCTCCTGGAGCGTCCGGTCTGATCCGGCGACACTCCGAGGCGGCCCCGGCTGGGTAATATATGGGAGGGTGTTATCAGTCGCATCGGGAGCGTGGCGCAAGCCCGCTTCGAGAGGCGCAAGGTCCGGCACGGCGATGACATATGTCGCGCCCTGTCGATGCCGCAGCGCGCACGTGAGGTCGGACCGACAGTCCGGTTTCGCGCCCCCACCAAAGACAAAACCGAAACCGCACTGGCGAGGCCTTCGCGTCGTCAGGCCAATCGGTGCATTCAAACGGCCAGATTGATCTGGATGACGACATCTGTGAAGGAGGAACAGGTCTATGATTTCCCAAAGCCTGAAAAGCAAACTCGCGCTGGCACTTGGTGCCTGTATCATTGGCACATCGGTCGCTGCGGCGGATTTCCCCACCCGGGACATTCGCCTGATCGTGCCCTGGCCCGCAGGCGGTGGCGCCGATGCGATCTCGCGCAAGATCAGCAACATCGCCGAACAGGATCTGCCGAAGTCGATCTATGTGGAAAACATCGCCGGCGCCGTGACGGCCACCGGCCTGATCCAGATGACCAGTGCGCGCCCCGATGGCCACACCGTCGGCGTGCTGACCTATGACAGCGTCATCACCCTGCCGCGCGGTCAGATGGTGCCGGGCTATTCGCTCGACAACATGACGCCGATCGCCCGCATCACCTCCGAAGCCGATGCCATTGTCGTGTCCAAGCACACCGGCATCAACACCTTCGAGGAACTGGTCGAACGGGCCAAGGCAAACCCCGGCACCGTCACGCTCGGCGTGGCGCCCAAGGGCTCGGGCCCGTATCTCTCGGCGATGCAACTGGAAAAGCTGCTGGACGTCGATTTCAACGTCATCACCTATGCCGGCTCGTCGAGTGCCGAAGCCGAAGCGCTGCTCTCGGGCGAGCTTGACGCGGCGATCTCCTCGCTGGGCGATTTCAGCGGCATCCTGTCGTCGGGCGACGCCAAGGGCGTGGTCGAGCTGACCTCGGTGCAGAACGCCACCTATACCGACGTTCCGACGCTGAAATCCAAGGGTTATGACCTTCAGACCGGCAGCTTCATCGTGCTCGCGGCCCCCGCGAACACCCCCGATGACGCGATCGACACGCTCGAGACGACCTTCAAGGCCGCCTATGACAGCGCCGAGTTCCAGGACTGGCTGGCACAGGTCGGTGTGACCGCCGACTGGCTGGGGTCTGACGAGGTCGTCAGCTGGATCGATGCGCTTCAGGACAAGACCTTCACACTCATGGACGAGCTGAACCTGTAAGCCACGCCCATCATGTCTCCGGTCCCCGGCTGGAGACATGCCCGGCCGGCGGCGCAAGCCTCCGGCCCTTCCGATTTTACCACACCCATCGCGGGAGAAGACGATGCTCTTAAACAGACACCTGGTATTTCTCTATGTCACTCTGGCAGTGTCTGTCGGATATTTCATTTCGGCCCTGAGCCTCGGTGCGCCGACCTCCGATGGCGGTCTGACGCCATCGTTCTTTCCCATCCTGGTGGGCGGCGCGGCCATCGTCTTTGCCGGCATCCTGATCGTTCAGAAACTGCGCGAAGGCGCCGATGCCGCCGCGACCGAGGGGCCGCGCAGCTATACCCATCTCTGGGTCGGTGCGGCGATCTTTGCCTATATCGTCGCCTTCAAGCCGCTGGGGTACTTCCTCTCGTCGGGCCTCTTCGTCTTTGCGCTGATCGTGATCTTCTCGTCTTTCGAAAAGCTTGTGATCAAGGCCGCCATCTCCGCGGTCATCACCGGCGTCGCCTATGTCATGTTCCAGCAATTGTTCGGGGTTCGCCTCCCGACGCTGTGGGGGTAACTCATGGATTTCATTCTTCTTGTCATCAACAGCTTCTCCCTGCTGCTCGATCCGTTCAATCTGACCTACGTGATCCTCGGCTTCGTGATCGGCACCATCTTTGCCGCCATTCCCGGGCTGACCGCGACCTTGGCGATGGCGCTTCTGCTGCCCCTGACCTACACGCTCAACGTCGAGACCGCGCTGATGGCCTGCGCCAGCATCTACATGGCCGGCATGTGCGGCGGCTCGATCACCGCCACCACCATCAACATTCCCGGCGCGCCCTCGTCAATGATGACCGCGCTCGACGGCTATCCGATGCAGCAGCAGGGCAAGGGCGCATTGGCGCTGGGTCATGCGGCGCTGGGCTCGATGTTCGGCGGCGCGGTCGGCGCACTGCTGCTGATCGCGGTCGCGCCCTTCGTGGCCGAGCTGTCGCTTCTGGTGAAGACCACCGGCAAATTCTCTCTCCTGGCATTCGCGCTGATCGTCGTGGTGATCGCGCAGCGCGGCCGCATTCCGCAGGCCGGTCTGGCCGCCTGTATCGGGCTGATGCTGGCCACCGTCGGGCTTGACGCGATGGAGCCGATCACCCGCTTCACCTATGGCTATTCCAACCTGACCGCGGGGATCGATCTGATGCCGGTGATCATCGGCACCTTCGCCATTGCCGAGGTGCTGATGCAGGCCGCTTCGTCGCGCGATATCAGCGCCGCCGCAGCGGCCGCCGAGAAGGTCAGGATCAGGCGCCGCGATTTCCTGCCGCCGCTCTCTGACATCCGCAAGATCGGCTTTGGCTGTTACTTGAAGTCCTGCCTGATCGGTTACTTCGTCGGCACGCTGCCGGGGGCGGGCGGTTCGATGGGCTCTTTCCTCGCCTATACCGAGGCGGTGCGCACCTCGGACGCGCCCGAGACCTTCGGCAAGGGCAACCCCAAGGGCATCGCCGCCTCGGAAAGCGCCAACAACGCGGTCTGCGGCGGGGCGATGGTGCCGATGCTGACCTTCGGCATCCCCGGCGATCCGATCACCGCGATCATGCTGGGCGTGCTGGTGATCAACGGCATCCAGCCGGGGCCGCAGCTGATGTCGGATCAGGCCGGTCTGATCGCGCCGATGCTGGCCGCGCTGCTGTTTTCCGCCGTGGTGCTCATTCCGCTGACGCTCTACCTGATCGGGCCGTATTTCATCCGCATCGTCTCGGTGCGCAAGGACGTGCTTTATGCCGTCATTGCCCTCCTGGCCGTGGTGGGCAGCTATGTCGCGACCTATTCCACCTTTCAGATGTTCATGGCGCTTGGCATGGGTGTGCTGGCCTTCTACCTGCGGCGCAACGGCTTCCCGGTGATCACCATGCTGCTGGGTTATATCCTCGGGCCCAACCTGGAGGAGTTCCTGCGCCGCTCGCTGGCGCTGTCCAACGGCGATCCGACGACCTTCTTCACCAATCCAGACAGCCTGTTCTTTGTCGTGCTGACGCTGGTCTTTGTCTACTTCCTGGTGATCCGCAAACCGGCCGAAAAGCCGGCGCCGGCAGAGGCCGGGTAAGGCGCGTCCGCGTCAAGGCCGTCTCCGGGACCGCAGGGTTAGCGTTTCGGGGGCGGCACCGGACATGCGGTTTGGCAGGGACAGGCCGTTACAACCGGGCGCCGGTGTCTTATAAGGGACATCCGGCGCCTGCCCGGTGTAGACTCGCGTCAAACCCAAGCCAAAGGAGACCATGTTGTCAGAGACCCGGCGCCCCTCACTGGCGGATCAAGTCTACGACCAGCTATTGGCCAAGATCCTCGAAGAGGAATATCCGGTCCACAGCCGGTTGCCCGCAGAAGAGCTCCTGGCCCAGACCTTCGGCGTGTCTCGCCCGATCGTGCGCGCGGCACTGTCGCGGCTCCGCGATGACGGGATCGTCCAGTCGCGCCGTGGTTCGGGCAGCTATGTACTGCGGCGGCCCGACCGGCAATTGATCAGCTTTGTGCCGCTGGATTCGGTGTCGGATGTGCAGCGCTGTTACGAATTCCGCATCGATGTCGAAGGCGCGGCGGCGGCCTGGGCGGCGCGGCGACGCGATGACGAGGATCTGGCGGCGATGGATCAGGCCTATCGCGAGATGGAGCAGACCTATGCGCAGAATGCGCTCGGCGTCGAGGCGGACCAGAAGCTGCACCTGGCCATTGCGCGGGCCTCGAAAAACCCGTTCTTTGCCTCGGTGCTCGAATCCCTCGGCGAACAGATCGGCTTTGGCGTCAAGCTCTCGCGGTCGCTGACGCTGCTCGACACCCCGGGGCGCCAGGATCTGGTGCTGGCCGAACACCGCGCCGTGCTCGAGGCGATCCGCCTTCAGCAGCCCGAGGTCGCGGCGGCCACCATGCGCCACCACATCACCGCCGCCAAAGACCGGATGTTTGTCGGCACCCAAGACCCCTAGGGTCGGTACTCAACAAGATGGTTCCCGGTCTGGTGTTTCTGTGGATCAAGGTGTGCAGGAGGGCATCTTGATGAGCAGTCTTTTCTGGTTGGACGACGAGAGTTGGGCGCGGATCGAACCGTTGCTGCCCTGCGCGGAGCGGCGGTGGTCATTTCTTGCCGCGTTTGCCGTAAGGCGTCTGCCCGAAGCGGGCCTTGTAGTGCCGCGCCAGCAGGGCGACATCGCTGAAGCCGGTGGCCAGCGCGATTTCCATCACGCTCATGTCGGTCTCGGCCAGCAGCGAATGCGCCCGGTCGAGGCGGATGTTGCGATAGGTGGTCGCGGGGGATTCCTTCAGGAACAGGCGGAACAGCCGCTCCAGCTGGCGCCGCGAAATTCCGGCATTCTCGGCCAGCCCGTCAAGCGTCAGCGGCTCTTCGATATGAGCATACATCGATCTGAGCACATGCAGCAGCCGGGCGTTGCGCGAGCTGATCGCCTTGGCGATGGATGAGCGCTGTTCGCGGTCGGGCGCGGGCGCGGGGGCGTTCAGGCACATGTCGGCGACAGCGATGGCAAAGTCCCGGCCGTAATCCGCGGCGATGATGTCGACCATCATATCGGTGGCGGCCGATCCGCCACCACAGGTCAGCAGCGTTCCGTCCCTTTCCACCCGCGTACTGCTTGGCTCGAGGTCGGGAAAGGCCTCGGTGAACCCCGGCTGGTTCTCCCAGTGCAGGGTGAACCGCTTGCCGTCCAGCAGGCCGGCCCGTGCCAGCGTGGCGGCGCCGGTACAGATGCCGCCGACCGCGCCGCCAAAGCGGCTGTGCTTGCGGATCGCGGCCAGGGCACGGTCCGTGGCGACCTCGGTGCCGCGATTGCCGGAGCAGACAAACAGGTGCACTCCCGGGTCGAGCGCCTCGAGACCGGCCTGCGCCGAGATCTCAAGCCCGGCAGAGGCGGGCACCGGCTGGCCGTCCTCAGACAGCACGAGCCAGCCGTAAAGCGGCTTGCCGGCGAGTTGATTGGCAATCCTGAGCGGATCGATGGCCGAGCTGAAAGCCAGAAGCGTGAACTCGGGCAACAGCAGAAACCCGAACCACCGTGTGGGTCCGGGCCGGTCGATCGGATAGCTGAACGCGCCTTCGGGGATCAGCGCCAGGCGGTTCCTGGCTGCGGCGCGCGGTTTTTCTGGCATCGGAACCTGCCGTGGTAAGTCGTGCCGACATGCGGCCAGCCGGTTGCGGAGGCACCCGCCCGCACCGCGGCGGGATCAGGTCGATCCGCCAGGTTCGGCGCGGCCGGGGCGCGTCAAGAGAATACGCTTGCGCCCCGGTGTTCAACCCTAAAGGCCGTCGCGATACCAGGCAACGAGGGTCCGGCGGTCCGCCTCATCCATCTGGATCGCGTTGGGCGGCGGCATGGCGTGGCTGACCCCGGCTTGCAGAAAGACCTGCTGCGCATTGCGCGCGACATCGGCCTCGGTTTCCAGAAAGATCCCCTTGGGCGCCCAATGCAGCCCCTCCCAGACCGGCTCTCGCGCGTGGCACATCGAGCAATTGCCGACCACGGTGTCATAGGCTTCGGCGAAGCCTTCGGCCGAGGCGAACTTCTGCTCGTAGGGGGTCAGCGCCCGGGCCTGGGATTCCTCGTAGCTGTCCATGCTGGGCACGATCGACAGCCAGGCGATGACCAGCATGATGATCACGGTGACCGCCCAGGTCCAATGCGGGCCCTTGCCGGTGCGGTGCATGGTGTTGAAGTAATGCCGGATGGTGACACCGGTCAGAAAGATCAGGCTGGCAATGATCCAGGCGTACTCGGTGGCAAAGGCCAGCGGGTAGTGGTTGGACAGCATCAGGAAGACGACCGGCAGCGTCAGATAGTTGTTGTGGGTCGAGCGCAGCTTGGCGATCTTGCCGTATTTGGCGTCCGGGGTGCGGCCTTCCTTGAGGTCGTTCACCACGATGCGCTGGTTCGGCATGATCTGGAAGAACACATTGGCGGTCATGATCGTCGCGGTAAAGGCGCCGAGGTGCAGCAGCGCCGCGCGGCCGGTGAAAATCTGGTTGTAGCCCCAGGACATCGCCACGAGGATGGCAAACAGCAGCAGCATCAGCAGCGTCGGAGTTTCGCCCAGCTTGGACTTGCAGAGGAAGTCATAGGCAATCCAGCCGATGGTGAGCGAGCCGCCGGAAATCAGGATCGCCTGCCACAGCGACAGATCGGCCTTGGTCGGATCGATCAGAAAGAGCTCGCCGCCGACCCAATAGATGATCATCAACAGTACGGCGCCCGACAGCCAGGTCGAATAGCTCTGCCATTTGTGCCAGGTCAGATGCTCGGGCATCTCGGCCGGCGCCACGAGGTATTTGACGGTGTGATAGAAGCCGCCGCCATGCACCTCCCATTCCTCGCCATGCGCGCCGTCGGGCAGGTTCGGATTGGGCTTCAGCATCAGGTCGAGCGCCACGAAGTAGAACGAGGCGCCGATCCAGGCCATCGCGGTGATGATGTGGAGCCATCGCACAGAAAAGGCGATCCAGTCCCAAATGATTGCCAAGTCATACATGGCGGTTCTCCCAAGATTCGTGTTCGCAGCCAGACTAGCGGACCGGCGTTTGTTCTGGTATTGCCGTGAAACACCAAGCAGTCTCAAAGAAAAACGAACAATGTCCTATTTCGACAGTATCCGCACCTTTGTTCGCGTCTACGAATTGGGCAGCATGTCCGCCGCCGGGCGCGATCTGAGGATTTCTCCGGCGGTGACGTCGGCGCGGATCGCGCAGCTCGAGGAACATCTCGGCGTGCGGCTGTTTCAGCGCACCACCCGGTCGCTGAACCCGACGGAACAGGGCAAGTCCTTCTATCGCGGGGCGATCGAGATCCTCGAGGCGGTGGAAAATGCCGAGGCGCAGATCGTCGACATGACCGAGAACCTCAAGGGGTCGCTTTACGTAGCGGCGCCGCTTGGTGTGGGACGCAGGCTGATTGCGCCGGAGGTGCCCGATTTTCTGACCGAATATCCCGAGGTCAGCGTCCGCCTGCGGCTGACCGACCGCAAGGTCGATCTCACCACCGAGGGGCTCGATCTGGCCTTCTTTCTCGGCCAGCCGGAAGACAGCAATCTGCGGATCCGCAAGATCGCCGATGTCGAACGCATTCTCTGCGCCGCTCCGTCTTATGTGGACCGGCGCGGCATGCCGGCGAATGGCCAGGAGATCCTGGCGCAGGGGCATGAATGCCTCAACCTGCGGTTTCCCGGCGCGGCCGAGTTCCAGTGGCGACTGATGACCGCGACCGGGCCCGAGCGCTTTCCGGTCAAGGGCAGGTACGAATCCGATGATGGCGATGTGCTGACCGATTGGGCGCTGGCGGGGCAGGGCATCGTGATGAAGCCGATCTTCGAGATCGCGCATCACCTGAAATCGGGCGCGCTGGTGCCCGTGGCCACCGACACCCCGCCGGAGCCGGTGCAAATGGCCTGTCTGTTCACCCACCGGCGGCGGCAGGATCCCAAGACCCGGCTGTTCATGGATTTCATCATCGACCGGATCGGGGCGACCGTGCGCGAGGCCGCCCAGGGATGATCGGGGGGCCAAGGGAGCTGAGCGTCGCTCAGCTGCCCCGGTAGGTGCTGTAGCCGAAGGGCGACAGCAACAGCGGCACATGATAGTGAGACGCTTCCGACATCCCGAACCGCAGCGGTATGACGTCAAGGAACCGCGGCGTCTCTGGCGGTGTGCCTGTGGCATCCAGATAGGCGCCGGCATGGAACACCAGCTCATAGGTGCCGGTCGCGAATTTTTCCGCCGGCAGGATCTGTTCGTCGGTGCGCCCGTCATCGTTGGTCCTCAACGTCTTGAGAAGCGTCCGGCTGTCGCCTTCGATCCGATAGAGTTCGATCTTCAGGCCCTCCGCCGGGCAGCCGCGTGCAGTGTCGAGGACATGTGTTGTCAGATAGCCGGTCACGGGTAGCCTCCTTTTATGCTTGTTGATTAGTACGCGTGAAAGCCCGCCGGACACAAACAGCAGGCGACAAGATGCTCCTTCTAGTATTATTTGAAAAACACATCTGATTTTATGCTCTATGAAGGGGCAAGACCAAAAGGAGTTCCAAATTGACACGTTATCCGCGCGACATGATCGGTTACGGTCCCCGCATTCCCGACGCTCAATGGCCCAATGGTGCGAAGGTGGCCGTACAGTTCGTGCTGAACTATGAAGAGGGCGGCGAGAACTGCGTGTTGCACGGCGACGCGGCCTCCGAGGCCTTCCTGTCCGACATCCCCGGTGCGGCGATGTGGCCGGGGCAGCGCCACTGGAACATGGAATCGATCTACGAATACGGCGCCAGGGCCGGTTTCTGGCGCCTGCACCGCCTGTTCACCGGGGCGGCAATACCGGTGACCATCTACGGCGTCGCCTCGGCACTGGCGCGCAGCCCCGAGCAGGTCGCGGCGATGAAGTCTGCCGGCTGGGAGATTGCCAGCCACGGTCTGAAATGGGTCGAACACAAGGACATGCCCGAAGCCGAGGAACGTGCGGCCATCGCCGAGGCGATCCGCCTGCATACCGAGGTGGTGGGCGAGGAACCGCGCGGCTGGTACACCGGCCGGTGCAGCGAAAACACCGTGCGACTGGCGGCGGAAACCGGGCAATTTGACTATATTTCCGACACCTACGACGACGATCTGCCGTATTGGCGCGAATACGGCGACCGTGACCAGCTGATCATTCCATATACGCTGGAAGCCAATGACATGCGCTTTGCCACCGCGCCGGGCTGGGTCACGGGTGAGGATTTCGGCTCTTATCTCAAGGATGCCTTCGACACGCTTTATGCCGAAGGTCAGGCCGGCAGTCCCAAGATGATGTCGATCGGCCTTCATTGCCGGCTGGTCGGCCGTCCGGGCAAGATCGCGGCGCTGAAGCGGTTCATCGACTATATTCTCAGCTTTGACGACGTCTGGTGCCCGACGCGTCTGGAAATCGCCGAGCACTGGGCAAAGACTCGTCCGCATGAACGCCGGGAGCGGCCCAGCGAGATGACGCGCGAGGATTTCGTGAGCAGGTTCGGTGGCATTTTCGAACATTCGGCCTGGATCGCCGAAGGGGCGCATGACCTGGAACTGGGGCCGGCACATGACACCGCCCTGGGGCTGCACAATGCACTTGCGCGGGTGTTCCGCACCGCCGCGCCCGACAAGCGCCTGGGTGTGCTGACCGCGCACCCCGATCTGGCCGGAAAACTGGCGGCGGCCGGGCGGCTGACCGCCGAGAGCACCTCGGAACAGGCCGGTGCCGGGCTCGACATGCTGACCGACGAAGAGCGCGAAACCTTCACGCGGCTCAACGACGACTACGTTGAAAAGCACGGGTTTCCCTTCATCATCGCGGTGCGCGATCACGACAAGGCGTCGATCATGGCGGCCTTTGACCGCCGCATCGGCAACGACCGCGACACCGAATTCGCCGAGGCCTGCCGGCAGGTCGAGCGCATTGCCGAATTCCGCCTTAAGGATCTGCTGCCATGACCGTGACATCGGACAAGATCACCGCCCGGCCCGCCGAGGCAAGGGCCATGGCCGGTCTGGCCGAGCTGATCGGCTGCGCGGGGACGCCCGACAAGCTGATCAACAAGGGCCTCTGCGGTCGGTTCCACGATCTGGCCGCGCTCGACATCGTCGACGGCCGCGCCGGCATCAGCCTGTTCAAATCCGAGGTCTTCAGCCTGCCGTTCCGACTGGAGATGATGGAGCGGCATCCGCTGGGGTCACAGGCCTTCATCCCGATGAGCGACGAGGGCTTTCTTGTCGTTCTGGCCGAAGATGAAAACGGCCGCCCTGGCCAGCCGCGTGCCTATCGCACGGAACCGGGGCAGGCGGTCAATATCGGGCGCAATGTCTGGCACGGGGTGCTGACACCGCTCGGCGGGTCCGGGGTGTTTGCGGTGATCGACCGCATCGGCGACGGCGCCAACCTGGAGGAGCACTGGTTCGACACGCCCTACGAGGTGGTGGCGGACTGATCACCGGGCCGCCAGGAGGAGGGGCGGCCTTCACCATCAGCTATAATGGGGAGAGACACAATGGCTGACACATCAATCGGGACACCGGAGCAACTCCGGGATCCAAATTACTTCCCGGGTCTGGCCAAGGGCATACCGCTGGGCATCCAGCACGTTCTGGCGATGTTCGTGTCCAACGTGACACCCGCGATCATCGTCGCCGGCGCCGCCGGATTTGGCTTTGGCTCGGGCTCGGCTGATTTTCCCGAACTGCTCTACCTTATCCAGATGTCGATGCTGTTTGCCGGTGTCGCCACGCTGCTTCAGACCATCACCCTCGGGCCGGTCGGCGCGGCGCTGCCGATCGTGCAGGGCACGTCCTTTGCCTTTCTGCCGATCATGATTCCGCTGGTTGCGGGCAAGGGCGTCGACGGGCTTGCCGCGCTGTTCGGCGGCGTGATCGTCGGCGGCATCTTCCACGCCTTTATCGGGACTTTCGTCGGCAAGCTGCGCTTTGCCCTGCCGCCGCTGGTTACCGGCCTCGTGGTGACGATGATCGGCCTCGCGCTGGTCAAGGTCGGCATCCAGTATGCCGCGGGCGGCGTTCCGGCCATCGGCACGCCGGAATACGGCAGCCTGCTGAATTGGTCGGCGGCGATCGTGGTGATCGTGGTGACACTGGGGCTGAAGTTCTTCACCAAGGGCATGCTGTCGATCTCGGCGGTGCTGATCGGCCTGATCGTGGGCTATGTCTATGCCATTGCGGTCGGGATGCTCAGCCTCGACGCCATCACCGGCTCCTGGGCCAATTCCGCCGCCTTCGCGCTGCCGCAACCGTTCAAATACGGTTTCGAGTTCTCGATTGCCGCGGTGATCGGCTTCTGCCTGATGGCCTTTATCTCGGCGATTGAAACGGTGGGCGATGTCTCGGGGATCACCAAGGGCGGCGCGGGCCGCGAGGCCACGGCCGAAGAAGTCACCGGCGCGACCTATGCCGACGGTTTCGGCACGGCGCTGGCCGGCATCTTCGGCGGCTTTCCCAACACCTCGTTCAGCCAGAACGTCGGCCTGATTGCCATGACCGGCGTGATGAGCCGCCACGTGGTCACCTGCGGCGCGATCTTCCTTATCATCTGCGGGCTGGTCCCGAAAGTGGGCGGCGTGATCCGCACGGTGCCGATCGAGGTGCTGGGCGGCGGTGTGATCGTAATGTTCGGCATGGTGGTCGCGGCCGGCATCTCGATGCTCTCGGACGTGCACTGGAACCGGCGCAACATGGTGATCTTCGCCATCTCGCTGAGCCTCGGCCTCGGCTTGCAGCTCGAACCGGGTGCGCTCCAGCACCTGCCGGAAACCGCCCGCGTGCTGCTGACCTCGGGTCTTCTGCCGGCGGCCTTCCTCGCTATCGTGCTGAACCTGGTGCTGCCCGAAGAGCTGACCGACGAATCCACCGAGGAAGTCTCGGGTGGCATGTCCGGTCACGGTGAAGGTTCTTACGCCAAGGACAGCCGCGCCTGAACCGCGCAGCGGCCGCCGTCAGGGCGGGTCGCGCATAGATGACAGCCAGGCGGCGCTCTTCGGAGCGCCGCTTTTTCTTGCGGGTCAGGACAACAGGCGTTTGCGGATCGCCACCAGAAGCCGGATCGACCACGGCAGGAAAAGATAGCTGATCAGGCAGACATTGACCGCGACCGTCAGCACCGTCCGCCAGGGCTCGGCCATCGGCGGCAGCAGCATATTCGCCAGCCAGCCAAGGGCCAGGATCAGCGCGATCAGGACAACGACGGTCTCGAGCTTGCTCACCTTGACGGTGTCGGGCAGCAGCAGCGACAGCCCGTCAAAGGCGGCGCGGTCCGAGATCTCCAGGCACTGCCGGTCCACCTCGGCGATCAGCCGCTTGCGCTCCGGCGCGCCTTCCCAGCGCTTCAGGTTCTTGCGGCAATCGAAGCGGAACAGGGTGACAAGATCGACATGGGTGTCGGTTGCAGGCAGATAGGTGTCATCCGCGCCCTGATAACCCGGGTATTGCCGCGCCGCCGCGCGCAGCCGGTCCATTTTCGCCTGGACCTCCGGCCTTGCGGTCACCGGCAACCGGCGGATGACCACCGTCACCACTTGCGAAGATCGTGCGCCCATGTGTTCACTCTTTGGCTGCCAGGGAGGGTGCGAGACAGAAAAGCCCCGGCCGTCGCCGGCCGGGGCTTGGTTGTCAGAGCCTAGCAAAGCAGGGGATCAGTGACCACCTTCCGCTTGCAGCGCGGCGGTGCGCAACTCGTCTTCACTGACGTCCCTGGCGCCGTTGAACGCGACGTTCAGTCCCACGGCGGCAATCGAGGCCAGCAGGATGCCGGAATGGATCAGCGGTTCGATCGCATGCGGCAGCCACATGGTGTATTCCGGGGCGATCAGCGGGATCATCCCCATCCCGAGCGAAATCGCGACGATCAGCCCGTTGTAGCGGTTCTCCTTGAAATCGACGCCGCCAAGGATGCGGATGCCTGTTGCGGCCACCATGCCGAACATCACCAGCCCGGCGCCGCCGAGAACGGCCACCGGCAGGCTTTCGACCAGCGCGCCCATCTTCGGCACCAGCCCGAGCACGATCATGATCGCGCCGCCCATCACGCAGACATAGCGCGAGCGGATGCCGGTTACCCCGACAAGGCCCACGTTCTGGCTGAACGAGGTATAGGGAAAGGTGTTGAACAGACCGCCGATCAGCGTGCCAAGGCCGTCGGTGCGCAGGCCGGCCGACAGCGACGGGCGTTCGATCTTCTTGCCGCAGATGTCGCCCAGGGCGAGGAACATGCCGGTGGATTCGATCATCACGACGATCATCACCAGGGTCATGGTCAGGATCATGATCGGGTCAAAGATCGGCAGGCCGAAGCGGAACGGGGTGATCAGCTCGAACCATTCGGCCTTGCCGACATGCTCGAAGTGCATGATGCCCAGGGCCGAGGCCGCCACCGCGCCGACGACGATACCGACCAGCACCGAGATATTGGCGAGGAAACCGCGGGCGTATTTCATCACCACGACGATGGTCCCCAGCACCAGGGCCGAGATCATCATGTTCTGCGGTGTGGCATAGTTCACGTTGTTCACGGTGGGGGCCAGTTTCAGCCCCTCGGGCACTGCCGGAACCGCGCCAGCGCCGAGATCCCGAATTTGGGTCAGCCAGTCGGCATGGGCCGGATCGACAAGCTGCGGCGCGGTCGGGCCGACCGGCACGCCGAAGATCCACTGGATGCCGACCCGCATCAGCGTCACGCCGATCACCAGGATGATGGTCCCGGTCACCACAGGGGGAAAGAACCGCAGCATGCGGCTGACCAGCGGCGCGATCAGCATGGCGATCACGCCCGCGCCGATGATTGCGCCAAAGATCATGCGCGCGCCTTCGGTGCCCGGGTTGGCGGCGGCAATCGCCACCATCGGGCCCACCGAGGCAAAGGTCACCCCCATCATGACCGGCATCTTGATGCCGAACCATTTCGAGGCGCCGAACGACTGGATGATGGTCACCAGACCGCAGACAAACAGGTCGGCCGAGATCAGAAAGGCGACCTGTTCTGGGGTCAGTTCCAGGACGCGCCCGACGATCAGCGGCACGGCGATGGCGCCGGCATACATCACCAGCACATGTTGCAGCCCGAGCGTGAACAGCTTGCCGGCGGGCAGTTTTTCGTCAACGGCGTGCACCGCATCGGGGGTGACGGTATCGGCCGTCATGTCGGATGACATTTCTCTCTCTCCTCCTGATTTGCGAGAAATTCCGTGTGGCAGGGCGCCGCATCCTCACGATGCGGCCCTGCCGGGTGGGGCGGTCGCCGGCCGGCCCTCCCCGGCCGGCGACCATCCGGGGCGTGGCTCAGGCCGGCGCCCCGTACATCAGAAACAGCGCTGGCAGCCAGGCGGTCAGCACGCCGCTGGCCAGCGTGGCAACGGTGGCCTGCGACTGGATCGGCCGTTGCAGGCCCAGCGCCAGGAAATAGGTGAACCACAGTCCCGCCCAGGCGACCCAGCACAGGCCCAGCCAGACATCCATCGCGCTTTGTGCGACGGCGAGGCTGCGCACCGCTTCAGGCAGGACCGAGAGCGCCACGAAGAGGCTGAACCAGCCCAGACCGCGCCCGTCCGACCCGCTCAGCCGGTTGATCGCCACCCAGAGGTAGGTCACGCTGAACAACAGCGTCATCGCCACGCTGCGGACCTCGGCCACCCCGGTTGCCCGCACCAGCGACAGGATGGCGACGGTAGCGGTGATCGCGGCGGTGGCGAAATTGATCACCACGATCTCGCGGTCGGAAATCCGGCCCGCCATCCACAGGCCGTTGAGCACGAGGACAGCACCCACGAACAACAATGACAGGGGCAGAAGCATGACAAACCTCTGGACAAACAAAGGGGCCGGCTGCGCCCGGACGGGCGCAACCTGAGGCAAGGCTAGGGAATTTTGCGAAGGTGGACGCGGGTCGGTGGCGTCAGAAATCCACTTCGATGGCGAGGCCCTTGGCCACCGCCAGATCGACAACCGCCGCCGCGACGGCCAGATCCTGAAGACCGACGCCGGTGCCGTCGAAGAGGGTGATCTCGTCGTCCGAGGTCCGGCCCGGGTGGGTGCCGTTGATCACGGCGCCCACCTGGGTGATGTCCTCGGCCCGCAGGATCTGGCTCTCGATCGCATGTTGCGCCTCGCCGATCGAGATCGATTGCGCCACCTCGTCGGTAAAGACCGTGGCCTTGCCGAGAAGTGCGGTTTCGATCTCTTGCTTGCCCTTTGTGTCGGTGCCCATGCAGGCGATATGGGTGCCCGGGGCCACATGATCCGCGTGCAGGATGGCATCGAACGACGAGGTGATCGAGATGATCACATCCGCCTCGGTCAGACCCTCGAGCGCGACCGCCTCGAACGGCAGACCGGCCTCGCTGGCGACCTCTTCGAGATTGGGCAGCATCTCGGGATGGAAGTTCCAGCCGATGACCTTTTCGAACTCGCGCTGCTCGAGCGCGGCGCGCAACTGGAACTTGGCCTGATGGCCGGCGCCGACCATGCCGATCACCTTGGCATCCTTGCGCGCCAGATGCTTGATCGACACCGAAGAGGCCGCCGCGGTGCGCAGCGCGGTCAACAGGTTGCCGCCGACCATCGCCTTGGCCTTGCCGGTGTCGGGATCGAACAGGAAGACGGTCGACTGGTGGTTGATGATGCCGCGCTTTTCAAGGTTGTTCGGCCAATATCCGCCCGCCTTCAGCCCGAGTGTCAGCCCGGCGCGGTCGAAACCGCCCTTGAAGCCGTAAAGCGCATCCTCGTGCCCGATGGCCTCGCGGACGACCGGGAAGTTGTAGGCGTCGCCCGACGCCATGGCGGCAAACACCTTTTCGACGGCGTCGAAAGCCGCTTCGCGGGTCATAAGGTCGGCGATGTCTCTTTCGGGTACGATGAACATGTATTGTCTCCCACATAAAATTCGTGCGCCCGTGTGCCACTGCCGGAAGGTGAGCATACACACGGGCGACTTTGGCCCTCTCGGGCTCTCCCCCTCCCCGGGGTTTCAGGCGCTTAGTAGGCCTTGCCTCGGGCCGAGACCGGCCAGACGGTCTCGACCTTGCCGTTCCGCACACCGACATACCAGTCGTGCACATTGGCGGTCGGGTCGCAGTGGCCGGGCACCAGGCGCAGCTTGTCGTTGACCTTGAGCGCGCCCTTGGGGTCGGAAATCACACCGTGCTCGTCCGAACATTTGACGTATTCCACGTCATCGCGGCCGTAGATGAAGGGCAGCCCGCTGTCGATCGACTGCGCCTTGAGGCCGGCGTCGCAGATCGCCTTGTCGGATTTGGCGTGGCTCATCACCGAAGTCAGGATGAAAAAGGCGTTTTCCCATTCGCCGGCGTCGATCCGGTTGCCGTCCTTGTCGAGGATGCGGCCGTAATCGGCGTCCATGAAGGCATAAGAGCCGCATTGAAGCTCGTTGTAGACGCCCGAATTGGATTCGAAGTAATACGATCCGGTGCCGCCGCCCGAGACCAGCTCGGTCTCGATGCCGAGCGCCTTGAGTGCCGCGACCGCGTCGCTGACCTGGGCCACGGCGGCATCGATCTTGGCCTTGCGGTCATCGTAGCTGTCCATGTGCTGCATCGCGCCCTGATAGGCCTGGATGCCCTTGTAGGTCAGGTTGTCGGCGGCCTGCACGGCCTGGGCGATCTCGACCACGGCCTCTGTGCTGGTCACGCCGCAGCGCCCGGCGCCGCAGTCGATCTCGACAAAGACGCCAAGTTCGGTGCCCTCGGCCTTGGCCGCCGCCGAGAGGTCGGCGACATTGGCCAGGTCGTCGACGCAGACGATGATATTTGCGCCGCGCTTGGGCAACTGCGCCAGCCGTTCGATCTTGGCCGCGTCGCGAACCTGGTTAGAAACCAGCACTTCGGTGATGCCGGCGCGCACGAAGACCTCGGCCTCCGAGACCTTCTGGCAGCAGACGCCGATCGCGCCGCCCAGCTCCATTTGCAGCTTCAGCACGTCGACCGACTTGTGCATCTTGCCATGCGCCCGGTGGCGCATGCCGTGATCCTTGGCGTAATCGCCCATCTTCTTGATGTTGCGCTCGAGCGCGTCGAGATCGAGGATCAGGCAGGGGGTCTGGATATCGGCCTCGTCCATGCCGGGCTTGGCGGGAATGTCGTAGCCGACTTCGAAATTGTCGAGGTTGGTCATGTCTTTCATCTTTCTTGCTCCCTGAGAAGGTGCCGGGCGGCCGCCCGGCCTACGGAAATCCGGGTAAGGCGGGTCTTCAACCCACCATCCACGGCAACTTGTCGAGGTCGACGTTGCCACCGGTGACGATCACGCCGACGCGCTTGCCCGCGAAGTGCTCCTTGTTTTTCAGGATGGTGGCCAGCGGCACGGCGGAGGACGGCTCCATCACCACACGCAGGTGTTTCCAGACCAGCTTCATCGCGTCGACGATCTCCTGCTCGGAAGCGGTGAAGATCTCGGAGACATGGTTCGACACGAAGTGCCAGGTCAGATCCTTGAGCGGCACCAGCAGCCCGTCGGCCACGGTCTTGGGCGCGTCATCTGCAATGATGTGCCCGGCCTTGAAACTGCGATAGGCATCGTCGGCCTGTTCCGGCTCGGCGGCGATGATTTTCGTTTCGGGCGCCAGCGTCGAAAGCGTCAGGCAGGTGCCCGAGATCATGCCGCCGCCACCGATCGGGGCCACGGCAAAATCCAGCCCGTCGACCTGTTCGACGAATTCCTTGGCACAGGTGCCCTGCCCGGCGATCACCCGGGGATCGTTGTAGGGATGCACGAAATCGCCGCCGGTTTTCGCCTGTACCTCGGCAAAGGTCGCTTCGCGCGAACTTGTCGAGGGTTCGCATTCGGTGATCTTGCCGCCGTATCGCCGCACGGTGTCCTTCTTGGCCTGCGGCGCGGTACGCGGCATGACCACGTTGCAGGGAATGCCGCGCTTCATGGCCGCATAGCTGAGGCAGGAGGCATGGTTGCCCGAGGAATGCGTCGCGACGCCCAGTTTCGCCTGGGCGTCATCCAGCCCGAACACCGCGTTGGAGGCGCCGCGGACCTTGAAGGCCCCCGGCTCCTGGAAGTTTTCGCATTTGAAGAACAGCTGGCACCCCGCAAGCTCGTTGAGGTAGTCCGAGGTGCGGACCGGCGTCTTGCGGATATGCGGCTTGATGCGCTCATGCGCGGCCAGCATGTCGTCGTAGGTGGGGATATACATCGGTGTATCCTTCATGAGACGGGTCCTCAGGCTGCGGATTTCCGGGCCGCGACGGCATGCCCACGATAGTATTCCTGCGCGGCGGCAACGCCCGAGCCCAGCGTGATGTCGAGGCCGAGATCGGCCATGCACATTTCCGCGGTGGCGAGGCCCGACAGGGTCATCACGTCGGTGAGCGAGCCGAGGTGGCCGATGCGGAACACCTTGCCGGCGACCTCGCCCAGACCAACGCCAAAGGCGACGCCGTATTTGCTGGCGGCGTGCGACACGATGTCGGTGGCGTTGAAGCCTTCCGGCGTGCGGATCGCGCTGACTGTGTCGGAATAGAGGTCCGGCGAGGCGGCGCAGAGCTCCAGCCCCCAGGCGCCCACGGCGGCGCGCACGCCTTCGGCGATGCGGTGATGCCGGGCAAAGACGTTCTCGAGACCTTCGTCCAGCAGCATGGTGCAGGCCTGGTTCAGACCGTTCAACATGCCGACGGCGGGGGTGTAGGGATAGGCGCTGTTGGCATAGCCTTTCTTCATGTCATGCACGTCAAAGAAGGTGCGCGGCAGTGTCGCGGTCTGGGTGGCTGCCATCGCCTTTTCGCTGAAGCCGACGATGGCGAGGCCGGCCATCAGCATGAAGCCCTTCTGCGAGCCGGCAACCGCCACGTCGACGCCCCATTCGTCAAACCGGAAATCCATCGACCCGATCGAGGACACGCCGTCGACGAACATCAGTGCCGGGTGGCCGGCGGCGTCCAGTGCCTTGCGCACTGCGGCGATGTCGGATTTGACCCCGGTGGCGGTCTCGTTGTGGGTCGCCAGAACGGCCTTGATCTCGTGGTTGGTGTCGGCGGTCAGGATCTCTTCGAAGCGATCCGCCGGCAGGCCTTCACCCCAGGGGGTCTCGACGATCTGGACGTCCAGCCCGTGGCGCTGGCACATGTCGATCCAGCGGTGCGAGAACATGCCGTTGCGCGCCGAGAGCACCTTGTCACCGGCCGAGAGACAGTTGGTCAGCGCGGTTTCCCAGCCGCCGGTGCCGGTCGAGGGGAAGATGAAGACCTCGGCGCTGTCGCTTTTCAGAACCTTGCGTACACCCTCGCGGGCCGGGTGCAGGATCTGGCCGAAGAGCGGCGATCTATGGTCGATCGTCGGCATGTCGCAGGCCTTGCGCAGGTTTTCCGGGATGTTCGTCGGACCCGGGATGAAAACAGGGTTTTGAAAGCTCATGGGGGGTCTCCTTCCGTCGTTGTCTGCACCTTAAATGACGACGACGGCGGGCGACATTATTTTGAAATCGGCTTTCGGAATGCCCCGGTTTCGAAAAATACCATGATTGCCAATGAGTTGTATTTTTCATATAGTGAATTTATCTTTCACTGGAAAGCAGATGGTTCTTATGGATTCTCAAGACAATGGCGGAAAACGAGGCCCGCGGCGGGCCCGGGGCCGGCCGCGGGGCTGGGAAGACAAGACCGCGCAGAACACCATCAAATCGCTGGATCGGGCGATGGAGGTGTTCGAATATCTCAGCGCGGCGCAGGGCAGGTCGCTGACCGCTCTGGCCAGCGAAACGCGGCAGGCGCCGGCCACGGTTTACCGGATTCTGGTGACGCTGGAAGGCCGGGGGCTGGTGGAATTCGACGCCGAGGATCAGACTTGGCACATCGGGCCCCGCGCCTATGTGATCGGCGCGCGGTTTCTGCGACGCACCAGCCTTGTCGACCGGGCCAGGCCGTACCTGCGGCGTCTGATGGAGGACACCGGCGAGACCGCCAATCTCGGGATCGAGCAGGAAGGCGCGGTGCTGTTTCTCAGCCAGGTCGAAACCCATGCCAGCATCCGCGCCTTCTTTCCGCCGGGCACCTTGTCGCCGATGCATTCCTCGGGCATCGGCAAGGTGCTTCTGGCGCAGATGGACGATGCGCGGCTGGGCCGTTTTCTGGCCGCGACCCGGCTGGAGGTGTTCACCGATCACACGATCACTGACCGGGAGGCGCTGCGGGCGGATCTGCGGAAAGTGCGGGCCCGGGGCTTTTCCATCGACAATGAGGAAAAGAATGCCGGCATGCGCTGTATCGCCGCCCCGGTGTTCGATCTGAACGGCGAGGCGATCGCGGGGATCTCGGTCTCGGGCCCGACAAGCCGCGTCAGCATGGCAGAGGTCGACCGCTTGAGCCGCCCGGTGATCGCGGCGGCGCGGGATCTGACCCATGCCATCGGCGGGATAATGCGCGAGGTGTGAGGCGGCGCGCCCCGGGCTTGGCCCGGGGCCTCGGCCGTTGGCTCCGGCCGCGCGGTCACGGCGCGGAGGTCAGACTGCGGCTATTCGGCGGCCTGGCGCACCCGGTGGCCGCAGGCAAGGCCGGCGTGGGCCGGGCGCAGCGCCATGTGGCGGTTGACGTCCTTGTAGAGCAGGTAGCGGAACTTGCCGGGGCCGCCGGCATAACAGGCCTGCGGGCAGAAGGCGCGCAGCCACATGTAATCGCCGGCCTCGACCTCGACCCAGTCGTTGTTGAGGCGATAGACTGCCTTGCCTTCCAGCACATAGAGCCCGTGTTCCATGACATGGGTTTCCAGGAAGGGGATCACCGCGCCGGGCTCGAAGGTCACCACGGTGACATGCATGTCGTGACGCAGGTCGTTCGGGTCGACAAAGCGCGTGGTAGCCCATTTGCCGTCGGTGCCGGGCATCTCTGTCGGCGCGATGTCGTTTTCGTTCAGGATCAGCACATCGGGCAGATCGAGGCCCTCGACCGCCTCATAGGCCTTGCGCACCCAGTGAAAGCGCAGGGTCTCCTTGCCCCGGTTGTACAGGGTCCAATCGGTCGAGGGTGGCAGATAGGCATAGCCGCCCGGGGTCATCTCATGGGTTTCGCCCTGCACCGTCAGGCTTGCGGTGCCTTCGACGACAAACAGCACGCCCTCGGCGCCGGGGTCGGTTTCCGGTCGGTCCGAGCCGCCGCCGGGCTGCACTTCCATGATGTATTGCGAAAAGGTTTCGGCAAAGCCGCTCAGGGGGCGGGAAATCACCCAGAGCCGGGTGTCGTTCCAGAACGGCAGAAAACTGGTGACGATGTCGCGCATCGTTCCTTTCGGGATGACGGCATAGGCATCGGTAAAGACGGCACGGTCGGTCAGCAGTTGGTCCTGGCCGGGGTGGCCGCCGTGGGGGGCATAGTATTTCGCGGTCATGAGCGCTCCTGAAGCCGGCGTGGCGTTTGCCCGACTATGCGTCTGAACGGCCATTCCGGCCACCCGCAAAGCTGCGACAACTCTTTATCAGGAATTTTGAAAGTCCGGAAATACCTTCCCGGCAATTCTTGGTAGTCCGGTTATATGGCCAGGGCAGGGCGCGCCGTCGACCCTGCGCGCGGCAAGACCCGAAAGGGACGCAGACCCAGAGGCGCGCGGCGTTCAGCTGGTGGTCAGGAGCCGGTAGCCCGGCGCGGTGATCGCCTTGACCGTCGTGATCGGCGCGGTCTCGATCCAGGTGGTCCGTTCGATCACCAAAAGCGCGGCGCCAACCTCGGTTTCCAGCAGCTCGGCCATCTGCGGTTCGGCGGTTATGGCAAAGAAACGCATGTCGCAGCGGCTGTAGGGCTTGTTGAGCACCAGCCATTCGTTCGCGCTCTGGCTGGTGAGATCGAGATCGCGGATCTCCGGCACCGTTTCCGGGCAGACCCAGCGGTCTTCGAGGATATAGGGCCGGCCATCGGAGAAATGCAGCGCTTCGATCCGCTGCATCGGCTGCGGGGTGGTGAGTTCGAAGGTCGCCAGCACGCTGTGCGGCGCGGTCTCCTCGACCCGGCGGATCAGCTGATAGCCATAGCGCCCGCCCCGCTGTTCGACTTCGCGGCGGGTGATCGGAATGTCGAGCGTGGCGCGGGTCACCGGCTCGGCGCGCACCCTTGTGCCGCCCTTGCGGCGGCGATCGACCAGCCCGCTGTCAGAGAGATCCTGCATCGCGCGCTGCACGGTCGACCGGGCGCAGTTCATCTCTTCGGCGATATCGGCGTCGCGGGGCAGCCGGTCGCCGGGGCCGTAGCGGCCCGACAGGATCGCCTTGTGGATCTCGTCGCGCACGTCTTTCCAGGACAGGCGGGTCGGCGGTGTCATATCTCTTGTCCAAGCTGGTCCATCACGTCGAGGAACGTCCGTACTATCCGGTCGCGATGGATGTGGCGACCGTCTTGTACCATGTGGCGGCCGGCGCTCCAGACATCGGTGACACAGGCGCGGCCGCGGCCGGTAAAGATCAGGCTGTCGAGCACCGCGTCGCCGCTGCGATTGCAAAGGAATTCATTGTCGGTGGATATGGCCATCAGATCGGCAAATTGCTCGGTCTCGATGCGCCCCGCCTGCCGGCCTGCCGCCTGGGCGCCGGCGCGGGCAACGGTGTCAAAGAGCACCCGCCCCGTCGATTGCTCCGGGGTGGCCAGGGCGGCGCGGCTGTGGTCACGCAGGCGTTGTGAATAATCGAGCGTCGCCAGCTCTTCCCAGAGCGCGATATGGATGTTGGAATCCGAGCCGATGCCAAAGCGCCCCCTGGCCTGCTGAAAGCTCTTGCCGTTGAAGATGCCGTCGCCAAGGCTCGATTCCGTGATCGGGCAGAGCCCGGCCACGGCGCCGGTGGCGGCCAGCCGGGCCGTTTCGCCATCGCTCATCTGGGTGCAGTGGATCAGGCACCAATCCGGCGTCACCTCGGCGTTGCGCAGCAGCCAGTCCACCGGCCGGGCGCCGAGATGGGCCTCGACCTCGGCGACCTCGGCCTGCTGTTCGGCAAAATGCATGTGAAACGGGCCTTCGGGCGCGATGGCACGCGCCGACGCCAGCGCCGCGGGCGGCACGGCGCGCAGCGAATGCGGCGCCAGGCCGATGGCGTGATCTTCCGGGCCACGGGCGATCCGCGCGGCGCTTTCGGCGTGCAGCCGGGCAAAGAGATCGATGTCGCAGCCGAACCGCCGTTGTCCGCCTTGCAGGGCGCGGCCGTCACAGCCGCCCTGCATGTAGAGCACCGGCAAGAGGGTGAGCCCGATCCCGGTTTCCTGCGCGGCGGCGGCGATCCGTTCGGCCATTTCCGGCAGGTTGGTAAAGGGTACGCCGCCGATGTCGTGATGCAGATAGTGGAACTCGGCCACCGATCCGTAGCCGGCCTCCTGCATCTCGAGAAAGACCAGCGCCGCGATGGCCTGCACATGATCGGGCGTCAGCCGGTCGAGAAAACGGTACATCAGCTTGCGCCAGGTCCAGAAGCTGTCCTTGGGGTCGGGGCCGCGGGTTTCGGTCAGGCCGGCCATCGCCCGCTGAAAGGCATGGCTGTGCAGGTTCGCCGGCGCCGGCAGCAGCAGATCGACCGAGCGGCGGCCCTCGGCCGGACCGGTGGAGATTCGCGCGATCCGGCCGTTGTCGATGGCGATGCGCAGGTCGCCGACCCAACCCTCGGCCGTAAGTGCCTGTCGCGCATGGATCTCCTGCATGTGTCATCTCCATTGACAAAATAAGTACGTACATATTAGCTTTATGTAGGCATCAAAGCAAGGAGATGTTATGTCAGACCCGGTCTTCATCACCAACGTGTCGGTCGCACGCATGGACGGGGCGGATGGGGCGTATTCCCTGCTCCGGCAGGCCGGTCTGCGGATCGAGGGCGACCGGATCGCCTGGGTCGGCCCGATGGCGGAGGCCGATCCGGCGTGGCGCGGACAAGAAATCGATGGCGGCGGGCGGCTGCTGACCCCGGCGCTGATCGATTGTCACACCCACATCGTGCACGGCGGAAACCGCGCCCGCGAGTTCGAGATGCGTTTGCAGGGCGCCAGCTACGAAGAGGTCGCGCGGGCCGGCGGCGGGATTGTCTCGACCGTCTCGGCGACCCGAGCGGCGGACGAACAGACCTTGCTGGACGCCGCGCTGATCCGCGCTGATGCGCTGATCGCCGAGGGCGTCGGCACGGTCGAGATCAAGTCGGGCTATGGGCTGGATATAGAGACCGAGCTGAAGATGCTGCGGGTGGCGCGGGCGGTCGGCGCGCAACGGCCGCTGCGCGTCGTCACCTCGTTTCTGGGCGCCCATGCGGTGCCGAAAGGGAAGACGGCCGACGCCTATATCGACGAGGTCTGCATTCCGGCGCTCGAGGCCGCCCATGAGGCGGAGCTGGTCGATGCGGTGGACGGGTTCTGCGAGGGCATCGCCTTTGACGCCACCCAGATCGCCCGGGTCTTTGACCGGGCCGCGGCGCTGGGTCTGCCGGTGAAACTGCATGCCGAGCAGCTGAGCAATATGGGCGGCACCGCACTGGCGGCCAGCCATGGCGCGCTCTCGGCCGATCACGTCGAATTCGCCACCGAGGCAGACGCGCGCGCGCTCAAGGCCGCGGGCAGCGTCGCGGTGCTTCTGCCCGGCGCCTTCTACACCTTGCACGAAACGCAAAAGCCGCCGGTTACGGCGTTCCGCGCGGCGGGTGTGCCGATGGCGGTGGCGACCGACTGGAACCCGGGATCGTCGCCGATGGGCTCGTTGCTTCTGGCGATGAACATGGGGTGCACCCTGTTCGGCCTGACCCCGGCCGAGGCGCTGGCCGGCACCACCTGCCATGCGGCCCGCGCGCTTGGTCTCAAGGATTGCGGTGTGATCGCGCCCGGAATGCGCGCCGACCTCGCGCTCTGGGACGTCGAGGCGCCGGCCGAGCTGAGCTATGGCATCGGCATCAACCCGCTCTACCGGCGGATCCACGGAGGACGGGCATGATCACTCTCACCCCCGGCACCACCACGCTTGCCGCGCTGGCCCGCATCTATCACGACCAGAGCCCGGCGCGGCTCGATCCCGCCTGCCACGCCGGCATCGAAGAGGCCGCCGCGCGGATCGATGCGGCCGCCAGCGGCGACGCGGCGGTCTATGGCGTGAACACGGGTTTCGGCAAGCTGGCCAGCGTCAAGATCGCACCCGAAGATACCGCGACGCTGCAACGCAACCTGATTCTGTCGCATTGCTGCGGCGTGGGCGATCCGATCCCGCGCCGCCATGCCCGGCTGATGATGGCGCTGAAGTTGCTGTCTCTGGGGCGGGGCGCCTCGGGCGTGCGGATGGAATTGATCGCGCTCCTCGAAGAGATGCTGGCCCGTGACGTGACGCCGGTGATCCCGGTTCAGGGCTCGGTCGGCGCCTCCGGCGATCTGGCGCCGCTGGCGCATATGGCCGCCGTCATGATGGGCGAGGCCGAGGCGGTCTTTGAAGGCGAAACGCTGCCCGGCGCCGAGGCGCTGCGGCGGGCCGGGCTGGAACCGGTGGCGCTTGGCGCCAAGGAGGGGCTGGCGCTGATCAACGGCACGCAGTTCTCGACCGCTTTCGCATTGGCCGGGCTGTTCGACGGCTGGCGCGCGATGCAGGCGGCGCTTGTCACTTCGGCGATGTCCACCGATGCGATCATGGGGTCGACCGCGCCCTTGCAACCCGAGATCCACGCCCTGCGCGGCCATGCCGGCCAGATCGAGGCGGCGGCCTGCATGCGCGCGCTGCTCGAGGGCTCGGAAATTCGCGAAAGCCACCGCGAGGGCGATACCCGGGTGCAGGACCCCTATTGCATCCGCTGCCAGCCGCAGGTGACCGGCGCGGCGATGGACCTGCTGCGCATGGCCGGCCGCACGCTGGAGACCGAGGCCAATGCCGCCACCGACAACCCGCTGGTGCTGGTGGGGGCCGACCTGATTGTCTCGGGCGGCAATTTCCACGCCGAGCCGGTGGGCTTTGCCGCTGACATGATCGCGCTGGCCCTGGCCGAGATCGGCGCCATCGCGCAGCGCCGCATCGCGCTGATTGTCGACCCGACGCTGAGCTTTGACCTGCCGCCCTTCCTGACCCCGGACCCGGGGCTGAATTCGGGCCTGATGATCGCCGAGGTGACGACGGCGGCGTTGATGAGCGAGAACAAGCATCTCGCCAACCCCTGCGTCACCGATTCCACCCCGACCTCGGCCAATCAGGAGGATCACGTCAGCATGGCGGCCCATGGCGCGGTGCGGCTGGGGCGGATGGTGGCCAATCTCGACCGCATCCTCGGCGTCGAGCTGCTCTGCGCCGCCCAGGGCATCGAGTTTCGCGCGCCGCTCTCCACCAGCGCGCCGCTGCGGCAGGTGCTGGCCTGTCTGCGCGAGAGCGTGCCGGGCCTGACGGAAGATCGCTACATGGCGCCCGATCTGGAACGGGCGGCCGAACTGGTACGGGGCGCGGCGCTCAGCCGCGCCGCAGAGATCAGGATGCCGGAGCTTGCGCCATGACCCCGGTCGAGATTTCCCGCGGCGAGGGCCCGGTGGTGCTTGGCCTGCCGCACACCGGCACCTGGCTGCCTGACGATATCCGCACCCGGCTGAACGATCGGGGCCAGGGCCTGGAAGACACCGACTGGCACATTCACGACCTCTACGCAGGGTTGCTGCCCGGGGTGACCACTGTGCGCGCGAGTTTTCATCGCTATGTCATCGACGCCAACCGCGACCCTTCGGGCCAGAGCCTCTATCCCGGCCAGAACACCACCGGCCTCGTGCCGCTCACCGATTTCGACGGCAAGGAAATCTGGGACAGCCCGCCCGATGCCGGCGAGATCGAAGCCCGCCGCGCCGCCTTTCACGCGCCTTATCACAGCGCGCTGATGGCCGAGCTGGAGCGGGTGCGCGCCCGGCACGGCGTTGCGATCCTCTACGATTGCCATTCGATCCGCTCGCAGATCCCGTTCCTGTTCGACGGCACCCTGCCGGATTTCAACATCGGCACCAACAATGGCACCACCTGCGCGCCCGACATCGAGGCCGCCGTGCAGGAGATCTGCGCCGCGTCCGAAGGCTATTCCACGGTGGTGAACGGCCGGTTCAAGGGGGGCTGGACGACCCGCCACTATGGCCGGCCCGAGACTGGCATTCACGCCATCCAGATGGAACTGGCGCAATCCACCTATCTGACCGCAGAGCACGCGCCCTGGAGCTATGACAGCGCCAAGGCCGCGCGCCTGCGCGCCCCTCTTACCCGTATCCTGCAAAGACTGGCCGACATGGCCCCGCAGCTTGGAGGCACCGCATGACCAACCCCCGCCACAACATCCGCGACGTCTTTCCCGACACCGGCCCCGAGATCAGCGCCAAGAGCTGGCTGACCGAGGCGCCGATGCGGATGCTGATGAACAACCTGCACCCGGATGTGGCCGAGAACCCGCATGAGCTGGTGGTCTATGGCGGTATCGGCCGGGCCGCGCGCACCTGGGAGGATTTCGACCTGATCGTCGCCAGCCTGAAGGCGTTGGAAGAGGACCAGACCCTGCTGGTGCAATCCGGCAAGCCGGTGGGCGTCTTCCGCACCCACAAGGATGCGCCGCGGGTTCTGATCGCCAATTCCAACCTGGTGCCGCATTGGGCAAACTGGGATCATTTCAATGAATTGGACAAGAAGGGCCTCGCCATGTACGGCCAGATGACCGCTGGGTCCTGGATCTACATCGGGTCGCAGGGCATCGTGCAGGGCACTTACGAGACCTTTGTCGAGGCCGGCCGCCAGCACTTCGATGGCGATCTCACCGGCCGCTGGATCCTGACCGCCGGTCTTGGCGGCATGGGCGGCGCGCAGCCCCTGGCGGCGGTGATGGCCGGCGCCTGCTGTCTGGCGGTGGAATGCGACGAGAGCCGCGCCGATTTCCGCCTGCGCACGCGCTATGTCGACGAAAAGACCCATTCGCTCGATGAGGCGCTGGCGATGATCGACCGCTGGACCAAGGCGGGCGAGGCGAAATCGGTGGCACTGATCGGCAATGCGGCGGATGTCTATCCCGAGCTGGTCAAGCGCGGCCTGCGCCCCGATATGGTCACCGATCAAACCTCGGCGCATGATCCGATCCACGGCTATCTGCCGCAGGGCTGGAGCGTGGCAGAGTGGCGCGAGGCCCAGGAAAGCGATCCCAAGGCGGTGGAAAAGGCCGCCCGCGCCTCGATGAAGGTGCATGTCGCCGCGATGGTCGATTTCTGGAACGCCGGCGTGCCGACGCTGGACTACGGCAACAACATCCGCCAGGTGGCGCTGGAAGAGGGGCTTGAAACCGCCTTTGCCTTCCCCGGCTTCGTTCCGGCCTATATCCGGCCGCTGTTCTGTCGTGGCATCGGGCCGTTCCGCTGGGCCGCGCTCTCGGGCGATCCGGAAGATATCTACAAGACCGATGCCAAGGTGAAAGAGCTGGTCGATGACCCGCATCTGCACAACTGGCTCGACATGGCGCGCGAGCGGATCAGCTTTCAGGGGCTGCCGGCGCGGATCTGCTGGGTCGGGCTCGGCGTGCGTCACAAGCTGGGGCTGGCCTTCAACGAAATGGTGCGCAACGGTGAGTTGAAGGCGCCGGTGGTGATCGGCCGCGACCATCTCGACAGCGGATCGGTGGCCTCGCCCAACCGCGAGACCGAGGCGATGAAGGACGGCTCGGATGCGGTTAGCGACTGGCCGCTGCTGAACGCGCTGCTCAACACCGCCTCCGGCGCGACCTGGGTCTCGCTGCACCATGGCGGCGGCGTCGGCATGGGGTTTTCGCAGCACTCCGGCATGGTGATCTGCTGCGACGGCACCGAGGACGCCGACCGCCGCATCGCCAACGTGCTGTGGAACGACCCGGCGACCGGCGTGATGCGGCACGCCGATGCCGGTTATGACATCGCCATCGATTGTGCCCGCGACCACGGGCTGAACTTGCCCGGCATTCTCAAGAACTGATCCAATCCAACAGGGAGACAAAAAATGGACAGACGCAAATTTCTCACCACCGGCGCGCTTGGCGCGGCCGCCGCGCCGCTGGCGACACCGGCGATTGCGCAGGATGTGCAGCAATGGAAGATGGTTACCGCCTGGCCCAAGAACCTGCCCGGGCCCGGGGTGGCGGCGCAGATGCTGGCCGACCGGATCACCACGCTTTCGGGCGGGCGGATCGAGGTCAAGCTTTACGCTTCGGGCGAGATCGTGCCGGGGCCCGGCGTTTTCGACGCGGTCAGCGAAGGCACCGCCGAGCTTTACCACGCGGTGCCGGCCTACTGGGGGTCGAAATCCAAGGGCATCCTGCTCTTTGGCTCGCAACCCTTCGGCCTGCGCGCCGACGAACAATTCGGCTGGCTCTACCACGGCGGCGGCCAGGCGCTTTATGACGAGATGTATGGCCGCTTCGGCATCAAGCCCTTCCTCTGCGGCAATTCCGGCCCGCAATGGGGCGGCTGGTTCCGCGATGAGATCACCTCGGTCGAGGACCTCAAGGGCATGAAGTTCCGCACCACCGGCCTGGCCTCGGAAATGGCGGCAAAGATCGGCATGGCAGCACAGGCCATGTCCGGCCCGGCGATGTTCCAGGCGTTGCAGACCGGGGCGCTCGATGCCGGCGAGTTCATCGGCCCCTGGACCGACAGCGCGCTGGGTTACCAGCAGGTGGCCAAGAACTACTACTGGCCCGGCGTCGGCGAACCCTCTTCGGCCGAGGAATGCGGCGTCAATGCCGAGGTTTTCGGCAATCTGCCCGAGGATCTGAAACAGGCGGTCTCGCTGGCCTGCGAAAGCCTCTACAACCCGGTCTGGACCGAATACACCACCAAGCACGCGGCTTCGCTGAAGAAGCTGGTCGAAGAGGATGGCGTGCAGGTCCGCATGTTCCCGCAGGACGTGATCGACGCCATGGGCGCGGCGGCGAAGGAGGTGATCGACGAGTTGCGCCAGGACGATGACGAGCTGGTGCGCCGTATCACCGAGAGCTTTGTTGCTTATCGCGACAGCGTCGGCGGTTACATGAGCTATGCCGACAACGGTCAGATGAACGCCCGCGCCCAGGTGATGGGCTACTGATCCGGCGGCGCGCGGGGGCATGTTCCTCGCGCGCGGCCCTGTGGCGACGGGAAGAGGTGGCGGATGCTGAGACTTGCAGGCTTGATCGATGGGCTGAACCGGGGTGTCGCCCGGGTGCTGCGCTGGTTTGCCCTGGCCATGGTGTTGATCCAGTTCGGCATCGTGATCGGGCGCTATGTCTTTGGCGTGAACTCGATCTGGGTGCAGGAAAGCGTGCTCTACCTGCATGCCATGCTGTTCATGCTGGCGGCCGGATACACGCTCTTGGTGGACAAGCACGTCCGGGTGGACATCTTCTATGCCAAGGTCACGCCGGCTGCCCGGCGCCGCATCGACATTGCCGGGCATCTTCTTTTCCTGCTGCCGTCGATGGCGGCGCTGGCCTGGTGGTCCTGGCCGTCGGTGCGCAACTCCTGGCGCATTCTCGAGGGCCCGATCTCGGTTGGCGGGATCGAGGCGGTGTTCCTGCTGAAATCGCTGATCCCGCTGTTCTGCGCGCTGGTGGCGCTGCAATCGCTGGCGATCCTCGCGCGGCTATTTGCCAATGAGGACGCGGCATGAGCGACACTCTCGATCTTCTGATGTTCGCGGCTCTCGTGGTGGCGATCCTGTCGGGCTTTCCGGTAGCCTTTTCGATTGCCGGTGTCGCGGTGCTCTTTGCCTATCTGGGCTGGGCTCTGGGCGCGATGGACATCTCGCTTCTGGGCGCTTTCGGGCAACGGGTGTTCGGGCTGATCTCGAACCAGGTGCTGATCGCCATTCCGCTGTTTGTCCTGATGGGCGCGCTCTTGGAGAAAAGCCGCATTGCCGAAGAGCTGCTGGATACCATGGGGCGCGCCTTTGGCCAGTTGCGCGGCGGGCTTGGCATCTCGGTGGTGCTGGTGGGCGCGCTGCTCGCCGCCTCGACCGGAATCGTCGGGGCGACGGTTGTGGCCATGGGAATGATTGCGCTGCCCACCATGCTGCGCTCGGGTTATGACCCGCGTGTCGCCTCGGGCATCGTCTGCACCGCCGGCACCCTGGGCCAGATCATCCCGCCTTCGACGCTTCTGATCATCCTCGCCGACGTGATGTCGAACGCCTATCAGCAGGCGCAATACGAGCAGGGCAAATTCGCGGTCGAGGCGCTGTCGGTCGGCCAGTTCTTTGCCGCCGCGCTGGTCCCCGGCCTCGTGCTCGTCTCACTCTATCTGATCTATGTGCTGGCCCGCGGCGTGCTGCGCCCCGACGACATGCCGCCGGCACCGCCGGATCTTCCGCGGCCGTCACGCCCCGAGGTGCTGGGCGCCATCGTGCCGCCGGTGCTGCTGATCTTTGCGGTGCTGGGCTCGATCCTCGGCGGGCTGGCCACTCCGACCGAAGCGGCGGCGGTGGGCGCGGTGGGTGCGCTCCTGCTGGCGGGGGCGCGGCGCGGGCGGCACCGGGGGGTGATCGCCGTCGCGGCGGCGGCGCTGATCGTTCTGGCGATCGCGGCGGGGCTGTTTCCGGTGCGGTTGCAGCGCGGCGATCTGGGGACAGGCGCCTACCTGGCCGGCGGGCTGTACATCGTTCTGACCCTGGTCGGGGTGACCGGCATCCTGGCCGCCCTGAACAACCTGCTGCGCGACCGGGTGGTGCATGGGGCGGTGGCCTCGACCATGACCATGACGGCGATGATCTTTGCCACCATCCTCGCCGCCGGCATGTTCTCGCTGGTGTTCATCGGGCTTGGCGGCGAAGAGCGGGTCGCGCATTGGCTGGAGAACCTGCCGGGCGGCGCAACCGGGGCGCTGCTGGTGACCATGGTAATCGTCTTCTTCATGGGGTTCTTCCTCGATTTCGTCGAAATCTCGGTCATCGTGCTGCCGCTGGTGGTGCCGACGCTGATCCTGCTCGGCCATGATCCGATCTGGCTTGGCATCGTCCTGGCCATCAACCTGCAAACCTCGTTCCTGACGCCGCCCTTCGGATTTTCGCTGTTCTATCTGCGGGGGGCGGCCCCGCCCGAGGTCACCACGGGCCATATCTATCGCGGGGTCCTGCCGTTCATCGTCTTGCAGGCCATCGGCGTGGCTGTCGTCTGGTTCTTCCCGGCGCTGGCCACCTGGCTGCCGCGGGTGATGTTCTAGCCGCAGGTGGCGCACGAGAAGGCGGCAATGCCCCTTTGCGCCCGGCCCTCGGGCGGCTTATGGTCCCGGCGTCGGCCATGCGCGCAAGGGAGAGGGAAACATGCACCCCCGCAATTTCGATCTGCGCCTTCTCGGCTATTTCTTTCGCACCGCCCAGACCGGCAACATCACCCGCGCCGCATCCGAGCTGAACGTCGCCCAGCCGACGCTGTCGAAAGCCCTGAAGCTGCTCGAGGATCAGGTCGGCACGCCGCTGCTGGAACGCCACGCCCATGGCATCACGCTGACGCCGATCGGGGTCCGGCTGGCGGAACATGCCGGGGTGGTGATGGCCCAGGTGCGCGACGCCGCCGATGAAATCGCCCAGTTGCGCGAAGGCCAGGGCGGGCATGTGCGGATCGGCGCCGGGCCGTCCTGGGTACGGCGCAAGCTGCCCGAGGCGATCAGCCGGATTACCGAACAGCGGCCCGACGTGCAGGTCGAGGTGCAGACCGGTTTCGACAGCTCGCTGCTGCGCGGGCTGGCCACCGGCACGCTGGATTTCGTCGTTGCGGAACGGCCGATCGACAGCGAAAGCGCCAACCTGGAATTCCACCTGCTCACGGCAGATGATCTGATCTGCGTCGGCCGGCCGCAGCATCCGCTGGCGGGCCGCACCAACGTGCCCCCGGTCGAGGCGCTGGCGCTGGCCTGGGCGCTGCCGCCCGACAATACCCTGGCCCGGCGCAAGCTCGACGGCCGGGTGATCAGCCTCGGCCTCACCCCGCCACGGGCCAATGTCGTCTCGACCTCGCTGACCTTTCTGCTGACCCATGCGGCGCAGACCGACACGCTGATCTATACCACCCGCTCGCAGCTGCTCTCGCCCGAGGGCAGCCGGCTGATCGAGATCGACGTGCCCGATCTGGTGACCAACCGCCAGGCCGGGCTGATCTATCGCAAACCGGGCCTGCTGACCCCGGCGGCGCGGGCGGTGGCCGACCGGCTGATCGAGGAATGCACCGCCGACCCCTTCAACTGATCCGCACCGCCAATCGGCCGGTGCAGGGGACAGCATTCGGGGAAGAGGCATAGCCATTGGCTATGGAGACCGGAATTCTTTTCATTTCTGGAATGGCTGGCCGCGAGTTAGGTTGGCCTCGGATCGGTGCGGGAGGCACTGGCATTTCAGACCCATGGGAGGATCTATGACTTACCAAAGCAGAATGACCGCGACACTTGCCGCCAGCGCCCTGGCGCTGAGCGCCTCGCTTGCGGCGGCCGAAGAGGCGCCGATCACCATCGTCATCAACCAGTCGCCCTGGTTCCCCGGCTTTCAGGCCGTGGTCGAGGCCTACGAGGACGAGACCGGCAATACCGTCGAGCTCGACGTGAACCCCTTTGCCGGCAGCCTCGAGAAACAGCGCACCGCCGTGCGCGCCGATGAGAGCCCGTTTGACATCCTGATCATGAACGCCGGCTTTTTCGTCGAGTTCTACACCGGCGGTTTCATCGCGCCGCTGCAAGAGATCGACGCCTCTTTCGAGCTCTCCGATGACATCTACACCTTCGACGACAGCACCTGCTGGAACGCTGAGGCCAAGACGATCACCTGCGACGGCGGCGATCTGCTGAGCGTTCCGGTCAATCCCAACGTGCTGATCCTGCACTATCGGCAGGATCTCTATGACGAGGCCGGCCTTTCCGTGCCCAAGACCTGGGATGAGCTCTACGAGAACGCCAAGACCCTGCAAACCGACCGCCGGTACGGTATTTCGCAGCGTGGCCAGCGCGGCACATTCGACGTGACCTATGACGTCTTTCCCTACATCTGGTCGCATGGCGGCGGTATCGTCGATCAGCAGGACGATGGCAGCTTCCAGGTCTCGATCAACTCGGAGGGCACTCTGGCGGGGATGGAAACCTATCTGAAGCTGGCCAATGACGTCGGCCACCCCTCGACCGCCGGCCAAACCCAGACCAATGTGATCCAGAACATGGCGACGGGGCGCGCGGCGCATATCAATTCGGTGCCGGCCCCGGGGCTGTTCGACGACGAAAGCAAGTCGATGGTTGTGGGCCAGGTGGCCTATGCGCCGCCGCCGGGCACCGCCGAGATCCCCTCGGCCACGCCGCTGGGCCATTGGCTGGCCGGCGTGCCCAAGAATATCTCGGACGACAACAAGCAGGCGGCGCTGGCCTTCCTGAGCTGGTTCCAGACCGACGCCGCGCAGCGCGCCTATGCCGAGGCCGGTTCGATGCCGGTCAGCCGGGCGGTGCTGGAAAGCGAGATGGCCGATCAACCGGAATACCGCTGGATGAAGGCGATGGCCGAGGCGCTGCCCAATGCGCGGCTGACCTTCACCTTTCCCGAGGCGACCCAGGTTCTGGCGATCACCGAACTGCGGCTCAACCAGGCGATCGGCGGCGAGATGCCGTTGAAGGAGGCGCTGAACACCGCCGCCGAAGAGATCACCAAGGTCATGCAGGACGCCGGTTACGACATTCCCGCGCCTGAACTGCTCCAGTAACCTCCCTGGTGGTCGCGGCACTGCCCGCGGCCGCCGAAATTCACGGAGCCCACCGATGAAAACCGATACCTTCTGGCGTCACGCGACGCTCTGGCCTGCGCTTGTCCTGTTTGCGCTGCTCACCATCTTGCCGCTGATCAAACTGCTGGCGCTGAGCTTCCACGATGTGGAATGGATCAACCGCGAAGCCGTCTGGGACTGGGTCGGGCTGGCCAATTACGCCAGGCTGCCGCAGGACAACCTGCTGCGCGCCGGCGCGCTGAACACGCTGATCTTTGCCGTGGTAGCGGTGGCGCTTCAGATGCTGATCGGTTTCATTCTGGCGCTTCTGACCACGCGGGTGGTGCGCGGGCGCGTGTTCTACCGGACGGTTTTCATCCTGCCGATCCTGGTGCCCGGCATCATCATCGGCGCGATCTGGAAGCTGATGTATTCCTATGATTTCGGGGTGCTGAACAGCCTGCTGCTCTGGCTCGGCCTGGCGCCGCAGGACTGGCTGGGCAACCCCGATCTGGCGCTGCTGTCGGTGATCGTCGTCGATGTCTGGCACTGGACGCCGTTCTGTTTCCTGCTGCTGCTGGCCGGGCTCGAAAGCCTGCCGGATGATATCTTCGAGGCCGCCAAGATCGACGGTGCCTCGCGCTGGCAACAGCTGCGCCACATCACCCTACCGCTGATGCTGCCCACCATCGCCGTGACTTTCGTGTTCCGCATGATCCTGGCCTTCAAGGTGTTCGACGAGATCTACCTGCTCACCGGCGGCGGGCCTGGCACCTCGACCGAAGTGATCAGCTTTACCATCTATCGCCGGTTCTTCACCGAGGATCAGACCGGCTATGGCGCCGCCATGTCGATTGCGGTGATCGCGGTCATCGCCGCCGGCATCATCGCCGCCACCCGCGCCACCGCCGGCAAAGGAGCCAAGGCATGACCCATGCGACCGACACCCACACCGCGCTGACCGCGCCGCGCCGCCGCCGTTTCACCGCATCGGAACGCCAGGTCAGCGTGATCCGCCACCTCGTGCTGATGAGCTTTGCGCTGGTGGTGCTCTTTCCCTTCTTCTGGATCGTCTCGGCCGCCTTCAAGACCCAGATCGACCTGTTGATGGGCAAGGTGCTCTTTACCCCCAACCTGGACGGCTTTCTCGACGTGATCTTCGACAAGACCTCGGATTTCGCCCGCAACTTCGCCAACTCCATGGTGATTGGCTTGATCAGCACCTTCCTCGTGCTGGTGATCGCGACGCTGGCGGCCTTTTCGCTCTACCGCCTGCAATGGCCCGCTTGGGTGCTGCATTCGCTGCTCGGCTGGTCGGTGATCTTTCACATGGTGCCGCCGATCACCCTGGCGGGCGCCTGGTTCACCATGTTCCGCTCGGTCGGGCTCGACAACAGCTACACCGGCATCATCCTCGCCCACACCACGCTGCACCTGCCGATGGCGCTGTGGATGATGGGCGTCTTCGTCCGCGACGTGCCCAAGGAGCTGGTGGAGGCGGCGCAGATCGATGGCGCCAAGGTGCCGCAGATCCTCTGGCATGTGGTGCTTCCCATCGTGCGGCCGGGGCTGGCGGCGACCGGCATCCTGACCTTCATCTTCAGCTGGAACGAATTCCCGGTGGTTCTGGTGCTGAGCCAGCGACAGACCGCGACGGTGCCGCTTGGCATCGGCAAATATGCCCAGGAAAATACCATCGCCTTTACCGAAATGGCGGCGGCCTCGACCCTGTCGATCCTGCCGGCCTTCCTGCTTCTGCTCTTTGCACAACGGTTCATTGTCCGCGGCCTGACCTCTGGCGCGGTGAAATAAGGGTTTGTCATGAAAACGGTTCTTGTCCTCTTCGACTCGCTCAATCGCCACGCGCTCTCGCCTTATGGCGGCGATACGGTGCCGACGCCGAACTTTGATCGGCTGGCGGCGCGCAGTGCGCGGTTCGACAACCATCATGTCGGCTCGATGCCCTGCATGCCGGCGCGGCGGGATCTTTTGACCGGCCGGATGTCGTTCCTGCACCGCAGCTGGGGACCGATCGAGCCTTTCGACGTGACCTTCCCCGAGGTGCTGAGCCGCGACAAGGGTGTCTATAGCCATTTCGTCACCGATCACTTCCACTATTGGGAAGATGGCGGCGCCACCTATCACAACCGCTATGATAGTCACGAATTCTTTCGCGGCCAGGAAGGCGACCGCTGGAAAGGCGTCGCGGCGCCGGACTGGCCGGCGATTGACCGGCGCTTTGACCCGGCCCAGGTGTCGCGCAAGCCGCGCAGCTACAAGCGCCACAACGTCGTCAACCGCGATTTCATCGAGGACGAGGCCGGCCATCCCAGCTATCAGACCTTTGCCGCCGGGGTGGACTTCATCGAGGCCAACAAGGCGGCCGACAACTGGTTTCTCCAGATCGAGACCTTTGCCCCGCATGAGCCGTTCTTTGCGCCGAAACGATTTCGCGACATCGCCGGGGCGCGCGCCGATGGCCCGGCGCTGGACTGGCCGGAATACGGGTACAGCGACCGGCCGCTGGAAGAACAGGCGGAGCTGCGCGCCAGCTATCACGCCTCGCTGGCGATGTGCGATGAGCTTCTGGGGCAGGTGCTCGACGTCTTCGACCGCGACGGGCTCTGGGTGGATACGGCGCTGATCGTCACCACCGATCACGGTTTCCTGTTGGGTGAGCATGATCTCTGGGCCAAGAACCGCATGACGCTTTATCGCGAGATCGCGCAGATTCCGCTGTTTGTCCATGACCCGGGCCATCCGGCGGCCGATGGCACGCAAGTCGACGGCCTGAGCCAGACGCCCGATCTGGCGGCCACCATCCTCGATCTCTATGACACCCCGCGCCCGCCGCAGATGGCGGCGCCCTCGCTGCGGCCGATGCTGGCGGGCAAGCCCTCGGCCCATCAGGCGCTGATCTATGGATATTTTGGCGGGGCGGTGAATCTGACTGACGGAAGGCACAGCTATCACCGCTATCCGCCCGACATGGCCGAGCAGGAAGTTTATCAATACACCCTGATGCCGACGCATATCTTTGACTTCTTCCATCCCGAAGAGCTGACCCGCGCCGAGCTTGCGCCCCCGATGCCCTTCAGCCGCGATATGCCGCTGCTGCGGGTGCCGGTAAGCGAGAAATCGGCGATGTGGAACGCCTATGGCCCCGGCTGCCTGATCGAGAGCGAGACGCGGCTGTTCGATCTGGCGCGCGACCCGGGGCAGGCGGCGGCGCTTGACGATCCGGCGCTCGAGGCGCGGCTTGCTGGCCAGATGGCCGATCTGATGCGCGGGCTGGACGCGCCGGAAGAGGCTTTTGCGAGGCTCGACCTTCTGCCCGAAGCCGTGCCGGCATGAGGCAGGACTGGGCCGAAAGGGTGCCCGACCTGCGCCAGTTGGCCGCCGTGCGCCGGATCACGCTCGATGACGGGGCGGAACGCGGGGTCCGGGCGCTGAGCTTCGACACCGGCGGCGGGCTGGCCTTCTGGCTGCTGGCCGATCGCAGTCTCGATATCGGCCCGCTGAGTTTCCGCGGCATGCCGCTGGCCTGGCAGCATCCGGCGGGCTTCGTCGCGCCGGGGCTGCATGATGCGCAGGCCGATGGCGGCACCGGCATCCAGCGCGCCCTGTCGGGCTTTCTGGTGACCTGCGGGCTGGACAACGTCCGCCAACCGCGTGACGGCCTGCCGCTGCATGGCACCCTGCCGCTGACACCGGCGCGGGTGACGGCCTGTGGCGAGGATTGGGATCGCCCCGATCCGCTGCTTTTTGCCGAAGGCGTGGTGACCACGGCGCATATGGGCGGCGCTTGTTTCCGGCTGCATCGCCGGATCGAGACGCCGGTGGGCGGGGCCGCGCTGACGCTGATCGACCGGGTCGAGAATATCGGTCCGGAGCGGGCCGAGATGCGCGTGCTTTACCACACCAATTTCGGCTTTCCGATGGTGGCGGAGGGCACCACCCTGCACCTTGATGGCGCGGAAGTGCTGGCCGAGGACCGGGAAACCACCTGTCACCCGGTGCCGGGCGGATGTGTCGCCGGGATCGCCCGACCGGCCTGCGCCGACTGGCCCGCCGTCGGCGCGCGGATCGAAAGCGATCTGCCGTTCTTTCAGATCTGGCGCGATGCCCGGCCGCGCCGCAACGTTCTGGCGCTCGAGCCCTGCAACTGCGACCGCGCGGCAGACGGCACCAGCGGACCGGGCACCTGGCTGGCCCCCGGCGAGAGCTGGCAGACCCGGCTGCATTACACCTTTTCATCCGGCAATCAGGAGGAATGACATGGCACATGTTCGGTTGAACGGCCTGTCCAAGAGTTACGGCAAGGTCGACGTCATCAAGGATGTCTCTCTCGATATCGAGGACGGCGAATTTGTCGTGCTGATCGGCCCTTCGGGCTGCGGCAAGTCCACGCTGTTGCGGATGATCGCCGGGCTGGAGAGCATCAGCGCCGGCACGCTCGAGATCGGCGGCGCGGCGATGAACGACGTGCCGCCGCGCGACCGGGGGATCTCGATGGTGTTTCAGAGCTACGCGCTCTATCCGCACATGAGCAGCGCCGACAACATGTCGTTCTCGCTGCGGCTGGCCGGCGAGGAAGAGGCGCAGCGGCGCTCCAAGGTCGACCGGGCGGCGGATATCCTCGGGCTGGGGCCATACCTCGACCGGTTGCCCCGGCAATTGTCGGGCGGCCAGCGGCAGCGCGTCGCCATGGGCCGTGCCATCGTGCGCAAGCCCGAGGTCTTCCTGTTTGACGAGCCGCTCAGCAATCTTGACGCCAAGCTTCGGGTCAAGATGCGGGCCGAGCTGAAGGAGCTGCACCAGAAGCTCCGCACCACCACGATCTATGTAACCCACGATCAGGTCGAGGCGATGACCCTGGCAGACCGCATCGTCGTGCTGCGCGATGGCGAGATCGAACAGATCGGCACGCCGCTCGAGCTTTACGACAACCCGGCCAATGCCTTTGTCGGCGCCTTCCTCGGTTCGCCGACGATGAACCTGCTAGAACTGGAGGTGGGCGCCGGCGAGGCCACCCTGGCGCGGTTTGCCGATGGCGAGGCGCTGCGGCTGGCGACGCCCGCCGCGCCCGGGCGGACAACCGTGGGCATCCGGCCCGAGGCCTTCACCATTGCGTCTGAGGCCGCGGCCGGGCGGATCAGCGCCGAGGTGGTGGTGGTCGAGCCGACCGGCGCCGCGACCGAGCTTCTGGTGCGCAAGGGCGGGCAGGCGATCACCGTGCTGACGCCGGAACGGCTGGCGGTGCGGCCCGGCGATACCGTCTGGCTGACCCCGGATGCGCAGCGCACCCGGGTCTTTGCCGGCGGGGCCGCCGACGCGGCCTGAACTCCCCGGTTCCCGTCAGTCTCTTTCAGCAGTCATCACCTGTCCCCCGGCGCTTTTACGGCGCCGGGGGACAGGTTTTTGGCTTTTCATAATTTTGGCATTCCAAAATTCCGATTACGTGCTATGACCATGTCATCACGAGTCGCGGCGCGGGCCTGGCGCCGCGCAGGAGAGCAAGAGAGGGGCCTTGATGACCAAGATCAAATCCGTGCGCACCCGCGTCTGGAGCTGGACCGGGCCGACGGTGCCGCCGTCGGGCAATTTCTGCACCAATGCGTCCGATGCCCTGTGGATCAAGGGCGACGCCATGGAGAGCTTTCGCTTTCACCAATGGCTGACCTGCGAGATCGAGACCGAAGACGGCACAGTGGGCATCGGCAATGCGGCGCTGGCGCCGAAGCTGGTGAAACAGGCGATCGACGAATGGTTCGCGCCGCTGGTTCTGGGCGAGGATCCGTTCGATTACGCCTATCTCTGGGAAAAGATGTACCGCCGCAGCCACGCCTGGGGCCGCAAGGGCGTGGGCATGACGGCAATCTCTGCCATCGACATCGCGATCTGGGATTTGATGGGCAAGCTGGTGGGCAAGCCGGTGTTCAAGCTGCTCGGCGGCCGCACCAAGGAGAAGATCCCGGTCTATTACTCCAAGCTTTACGCCGGCCCGGTCGAGAGCATGCAGGCCGAGGCGGAAGAGGCGATGAAACACGGCTATACCGGTTTCAAATCGCGCTTCGGCTATGGCCCCAAGGACGGCATGGCGGGGATGCGCGAGAACCTCAAACGGGTCGAGGCGCTGCGCGAGGTGATCGGCTATGACCGCGACCTGATGCTCGAATGCTACATGGGCTGGAACCTCGATTACGCCAAGCGGATGCTGCCGAAACTGGCGAAATACGAGCCGCGCTGGCTCGAGGAGCCAGTGATTGCCGACGATGTGGCGGGTTATGCCGAACTGAACGCCATGGGCATCGTGCCGATTTCGGGCGGCGAACATGAATTCTCGGTCATCGGCTGCGCCGAGTTGATCAACCGCCGCGCCGTCAGCGTGCTGCAATATGACACCAACCGGGTCGGCGGCATCACCGCCGCGCAAAAGATCAACGCCATCGCCGAGGCGGCGCAGATCCCGGTCGTTCCGCATGCCGGGCAGATGCACAACTATCACCTGACCATGGCCAACACGAACTGCCCGATCAGCGAATATTTTCCGGTCTTCGACGTCGAGGTCGGCAACGAGCTGTTTTACTACATCTTCGAGGGCGACCCGGAGGCGGAAGACGGCTTCCTGCAACTCGATGATGAAACCCCCGGCCTTGGCATCTCCATCACCGACAAACACCTCCACAATTTCGAGATCACCGAATGAGCGTCTATTCCGGCATCTGGCCTGTCGCGCCCACGCCCTTTCACGAGGACGGCAGCGTCGATTACGAGGGCATGAAACGCGTGATCGACTGCATGGTCGATCAGGGCAGCGACGGCATCTGCATCCTGGCCAATTTCTCCGAGCAATTCCTGATTTCGGACGAAGAGCGCCGCCGGCTGACCGAGGTGTCGCTGGCCCATATGGCCGGACGTCTGCCCGTGATCGTCACGATCAGCCATTACGCCACGCAGATCGCCGTGGACCGCGCGCGCCATGCCAAGGATCACGGCGCCGCCATGGTGATGATGATGCCGCCCTATCACGGTGCGCTTCTGAAAGGCACGGCGGCGCAGACCTTCGAGCAATTCGCCCGGGTCGGCGAAGTCGGCCTGCCGATCATGGTGCAGGATGCGCCGCTCTCGGGGGTCGATCTGCCGGTGCCGCTCTTGGTGCGCATGGCACGCGAGATCGAGATGGTGAAGCTGTTCAAGATCGAATGTCCGCAGGCCGCCGCCAAGCTGCGCGCGCTGATCGCCGAGGGCGGGGATGCCATCGAGGGCCCGTTTGACGGCGAAGAGGCGATCACCCTGCTGGCCGATCTCGAGGCCGGGGCCACCGGCGCGATGACCAGCGCGATGATCCCCGACCAGATCAAGCCGGTGCTGGGCCATTTCGCCGCCGGCGATCTCGACGCGGCCACCGCCGCCTATGCCCGCGTGCTGCCGGCGGTGAACCACGAGAACCGGCAATGCGGCTTTCGTTCGGCCAAGGCGGCGATGGTGGAAGGCGGGGTGATCGGCTCGGAATTCTGCCGCCACCCGATCCCGCCATTGCATCCGCAGACGCGCGAGTCCCTACTCAGGCTGATCCGGCCGCTGGAGCCGGTGGTTCTGAGCTGGGGGAAATGACATGAGCAGGAAGGCCGAGATCGCCGATCTGGACACAGGAGAGCTGACGCTGGCGCGGCCGCGCGCCACGCTGGTCGAGGTCGCGGCCGACAAGCTGCGCGAGCTGATCCTGCTCGAGAAGCTGCCGGCCGGGGCGCAGATCTCCGAACGCGATCTGGCCTCGGCGCTCGGGATCAGCCGCACGCCGCTGACCCGCGCGCTGACCATCCTCGAACAGGACGGGCTGATCGAATATTCGGTCACCCGACGGCCGCAGGTGGCCAATCCGCCATTCGAGGAAATCGCCCAGAACCTGGTGGTGATGGGCGCGCTCGAGGCGCTGGCGGGCGAGCTGGCCTGCACGCGGATCACCGACGCCGAGATAGCCCGGGTGGCCGGGTATCAACAGCAGATGGAAGCGGGCGAGGGCACGCTTTCGCCGCTCGAGTCCTTTCAGCTCGACATGCAGATGCACGAGGCGATCGTCGCAGCCAGCGGCAATGCGCCGTTGATCGACACCCACCGCAAATACAATGCGCGCCTCTGGCGGGCGCGCTTTCAATCCTCGCAGCGTCGCGCCGGGCGCGATCAGACGCTGGCGGAGCACCGCGCCATCATCGCGGCGCTGTCGCAGCGCGACCCGGTGGCGACCGCCATTGCGCTGCGCCGTCACCTGGCTTCGGCCGTCACAAACATCAGAAACGTATTTCAGGACGCCGGCACCGCCCGGTCGCCCAACCCAAACACGGAGACCCCGGCATGAGCTTTGCCCCGCATGGAAACCACCTGATCGCTGGCGAATGGATCGGCTCGGACCAGACCTTTGCGTCCGACCCGGCACACGGCCCGTCGCATGACTTCAGCCGCGGCACCCCGGCGCTGGTCGATCAGGCCTGCGAGGCGGCGGAAGCGGCCTTCTGGCATTACGGCGCGACAACGCGGGCCGAGCGGGCGGCCTTTCTCAACGCCATCGCCGACGAGATCGAGGCCCGCGCCGAGGCGATCACCGAGATCGGCAGCCAGGAAACCGGCCTGCCGGAAGCGCGGCTCAACGGCGAACGCGGCCGCACCACCGGCCAGCTCCGGCTCTTTGCCGCGCATATCCTGGAGGGCGACTACCTCGACCGCCGCCACGACGCGGCCCTGCCGGAGCGGCAGCCGCTGCCGCGCCCCGATCTGCGCATGGTGCAACGTCCGATCGGCCCGGTCGCGGTCTTTGGCGCCTCGAACTTTCCGCTGGCGTTCTCCACCGCCGGCGGCGACACCGCGGCGGCGCTTGCGGCCGGCTGTCCGGTGGTGGTCAAGGGCCATTCCGCCCATCCCGGCACCGGCGAGATCGTCGCCGAGGCGGTTCAGGCGGCGGCGGAAAAATGTGCCATGCCCCGGGGCGTCTTCTCTTTCATCCAGGGTGGCAAACGCGATGTCGGCCAGCGGCTGGTGCAGCATCCGCTGATCAAGGCGGTGGGCTTTACCGGATCGCTCGGCGGCGGGCGGGCGCTCTTCGATCTCTGCGCGCAACGGCCCGAGCCGATCCCGTTTTTCGGCGAGCTGGGCTCGGTCAATCCGATGTTCCTGCTGCCCGAGGCGGTCAAGGCGCGGGGCGCGGCCATCGGCGAAGGCTGGGCGGCATCGCTGCTCATGGGCGCGGGCCAGTTCTGCACCAATCCCGGCATTGCCGTGGTAGCCCAGGGCGCCGAAGGCGACGCCTTTGTGCGGGCGGCGGCCGAGGCGCTGCAAGACGCGCCGGCGCAGGTCATGCTGACCGACGGGATTGCGCATGCCTATCGCGACGGCACGGCGCGGCTGGACGGCCGGAACGGGGTGCGCCCGGTGCTCACCACCGACAGCGAGGGCCGCAGGGCGCTGCCCAATCTCTTCGAAACCGAGGCCAGCGTCTATCTCGGCGATCACGCGCTTGGCGAAGAGGTCTTTGGCCCGCTCGGCCTCGTGGTGCGGGTCGAGGGCGCCGACGAGATGGCGGCACTGGCGAAAGGGCTCGACGGGCAGCTGACCGTCACGTTGCACATGGACGACGGCGACACCGAAGCGGCGCGCCGGCTGATGCCCATCGTGGAGCGCAAGGCCGGGCGGTTGCTGGTCAACGGCTTCCCGACCGGCGTCGAAGTGGCCGATACCATGGTGCACGGCGGGCCGTATCCGGCCTCGACCAACTTTGGCGCAACCTCGGTCGGCACCCTGTCGATCCGCCGTTTCCTGCGACCTGTGTGTTACCAGAACATGCCGGAGGCGCTTCTGCCCGCGGATCTCTGAGCCCGGCACCCTTTCCGCGGCTCCAGGTGCTGGCGGAAAGGGCCGCGACCTTCAGGCGAAGGTCATGGACAGCTGCCCATGCCAATGCGCGCCGGGCCGCAGGGTGGGGCCGGGGCCGCTGGTGCCATCGGCCAGAAGCGCGCAATTGCACGGCTCGAGTGCAAGGATGTTGCGGCCCGCGCGGGCATCACGCCAGGTTTGCAGATAGGGCAGCGAGGCGCGGTCGAACTCGAGCCTGATATCAAGCCCGGGCCAGTCCGCGCTGGCCGGGCAGATCAACCGGACCTGCGCCGCCGGATCCACCGGGTGGCACTCTGGCGCGCCGGGGGCCGAGGTGATCTCGCTGTCCGCGATTTCGACAATCCGGCGGGCACCCAAAGCAACCGTGAAGCCCGGCTGCACCACGGGAAAGCCGAAATTGAGATGATAGAGGATCATCATCTCGGCCGCCGTGGCCGAGATGTTTTCGATCCGGTCGCTGATCGTCAGACGGGCCGCGCCGATTGGTGCGGTGATCCGGCGGTGCAGGCGGAACACGGCGCCATTGGGTTGGGGCTGGATGATTTCGCCTTCGACGAAAAGCTGCGGTTGCGCGGCGGCCCAATCTTCGCCCACGCCGGTGACACGCACCGGTGACATGGCCAGAGAGCCATGTTGGGCCATGCCGGCGCGCGGCGCGCGCACGTTTTCCAGCCCGCAGGTCACAAGGAAACCGGTCAAGGCGCGCTCGGGATTTCCCGGCTCGCCCGCCGGATGCTGCCAGCCGACGGGACGGCCACGAAAGTGCAGGCTGCGAATGTCCAGCGTGCCATTTTCCTTGATCTGGAAATCGAGGCCCCCGCCGGTGGAAAAGGCCAGCAGCGGCAGGCCCCGGTCGGGGCCGTCGCGCAGGGCGATCCGCTGCACCGACGCCAGTTGCCGCAGATCGCCCACCAGCGCGGGCAGGCGATGCCGCGCCGGCCGCAGCAGGCCGGGCAGGGGCGCCGGGCCCGTCATTCAGGCGGCCCTGCGCGCGGATCGCGCGGCGCTGCTGTCATGTTCGGGGACATCGCCGATCTCGGCCATGCGGGCATCAAGCTGCGCCAGCATCTCGTCGAAGACATCGGCATAGGCCGGATCATCCGCCACGTTGACCAGTTCCAGCGGGTCGGTCTCGCAATCGAACAGCTCCCATTCCGGCGGCTCGTCGGGGCCATGTGCGCCGGGCTGGCCGAGATCGGAATTGTACCAGTAGATCAGCTTGTAGCGATGGCTGCGCAGCCCGTAATGCGCCCAGGCGTTGTGATGTTCGTCCTTGTGCATCCAGTAGCGGTGATAGGCACTGTCGGGCCAATCCTCGGGCGCGTCCCGTTCCAGCACCGGGCGCATCGACCGGCCCTGCATATAGCTCGGCACCGGCAGGCCGGCATAATCGAGGAAGGTGGGGGCGAAATCGACGTTGGTGGCGATCGCCTTGGCCACGCTGCCGGGGGCGATGGCCTTCGGGTAGCGGATGAGGAAGGGCATTTGCAGCGACTCCTCGTACATGAAACGTTTGTCGAACCAGCCGTGTTCGCCAAGAAAGAAGCCCTGATCGGAGGTATAGATGACGATGGTGTTCTCGGCCAAACCCTCTGCGTCCAGCCAGTCGAGCATGCGGGCCACGTTTTCATCGACCGCGTGGATCGTCGCCAGATAGCGTTTCATGTAGCGCTGGTACTTGAACAGGGCGAGCTCCTCTTCCGTCTCGAAGGTGAAGTTCTCGCCACTGTGCCGGTCGATCAGAACCAGCCCGCGCGGATCTTCGGGATGCGGCACACGCCGGTCGACATCGCCGGGGGTGCAGCGTTCGCCCACCTCGGCGCCGCCTTCGGGCTGGATCAGCCCGAGATCGGCGTATTTCAGATCCATCCGCACCCGCATCCGGGCCTCTTTGGCGGCACGGGCGCGATTAACATAATCATCATTATAGGTGACCGGCACCTTGATATCCCGGCCGTCGAACATGTCGCGGTCGCGCGGATGGGGTTCGAAATTGCGATGCGGGGCCTTGTGATGGCACATCAGGAAGAATGGCCGATCCCTGTCGCGCTCTTTCAGCCAGTTCAGGCTCTTGTCGGTAATGATATCGGTGACATAGCCCGGCTCGGTCCGTTCCTCGCCCATTTCGATCATCAGCGGGTCGAAATAATCGCCCTGGCCCGGCAACACCGACCAATAGTCGAAGCCGGTGGGTTCATGCGGCTTGCCTTCGCCCAGATGCCATTTGCCCACCATCGCGGTCTGATACCCCGATTGCGCCAGATGTTTGGCCACGTTCGGCCAGCGGTTGTCGATATGGGTGTCGAGCGTGGTGACGCCGTTCACGTGGTTGTAGGTGCCGGTCAGGATCGCCGCGCGCGACGGCGTGCAGATCGAATTGGTCACGTAGCAATGATCCAGCCGCATCCCCTCATTGGCGATTCGGTCGATGCCGGGGGTCTGGTTGATGCCGTGGCCATAAGCGGAAATCGCCTTGGAGGCATGATCGTCGGACATGATAAAAAGGATATTCGGTCTCACGTGTGGCTCCGTCCCTAAGCGTCTTTCAGGTCAACTGTTGACCGTTTTCTCAAATGTGGTAATAACAAACCCAGATATAGGAATCAAGAATGTCCGGAACATCAAGCAGAGTGATCGCGATCCTGGAGGCCCTGACCGGCCCCGAAGCCGATGGTTTAAGCGCGCAAGAGGTCGTCGAACGCTCGGGGTTGCCGGCCTCGACGGGGTATCGAATCATCACCGAATTGCAGGAGCTGGGCCTTGTGCACCGCAGCGCCAGCCGCAAGATCATGGCCAATTTCAGCTTTCAGCGACGGTTGCATTGCCCCGGGCTCGAGCCGGAAATGCTGGCCGATGCCTGCGCGCTTCTGAGCGACCGGCTGACCGTTGCGGCCGAGGTCGTGGTGCTGAGCGGCCACAACATGCTGTGGCATATCGTGCAGCAGCACCCCGATCAGGCCATCCGCCTGCGGGCCTTTCCGGGCTTCATGCGCGGCGCCTATGAACTCGATTCCATCTCGCGGCTGGCGCTGGCGCATCGGCCGGTCGAGACGCTGGAAAAATCCTGGGACACCGGCGCGTTCTATACCGCCGGGGTGGACCGGCGGTCGCTGGACTGGGCCGAGGCGCGCGCGATGATCGCCGCCGTCGATCCGGCAGAGATGCAATACGACATGATGGGCAACGCCAAGGGCATCCGCCGCTACTGCGTTGCCATCCACGGGCCGGGCGGCGGCATGGTCTGCCTGCTGACCGTCGCCGAAGCGGCGACACCGGTGCGTGACGAGGCGCAGCATGTCGCCAATGTGCGCGGCCATCTGATGGCCCGGAAATCCGCAATCGAAAGCGCGTTCTCGGATCCGGCCAGAACCGGCTGAGACGCAAGTCAATCATAGGGAGGACACCATGAAATTCACCATATCAGCCTTGGCCACCGCAGCGGCCCTGACCGCGCTGCCCGGCTTTGCACAGGAGCTTGTGCTATCCATCGGATCGCGCGGCTACGGACCGGCGGTCGAGCGCAATATCGAACGCTACGCGGCGGAAAACCCCGATGTCAGCATCGAATGGAACAAGGTGTCCGACGTGCCGGGCGAGACCCGCAAGCTTTATGTCACCGGCCTGACCGCCAAGAGCCCGACACCGGATATCTATGCGGTGGATGTGATCTGGGCCGGCGAATTTGCTCAGCGTGGCTGGCTCGAGCCGCTGAACGGGTTGCTCGACGAGGCCACTATCGACGCTTTCAACCCCTCGCTACTGGCAGCCTCGACCGTCGATGGCGAGGTGCATGCGCTGCCGCTTTACGCCGATGGCATCCATTTCTTCTATCGCACCGACCTGCTTGAAAAATACGGCCTCGACGTGCCGCAGACCTGGGAAGAGGTGCTGGCCGCCTCGCAGACCATCACCGAGGGCGAAGGCAATCCGCAGCTTTACGGTTTTGTCTCGATGTGGGCCAAGATCGAAGGTCTGTTCATGAACTGGCTGGCCTTTGCCAATGGCAATGGCGGCGGCTTCTATGATGCCGAGGGCAATGTCGCGGTGAATTCGCCCGCCAATATCGAGGCGACGCAATTCATGGTCGATCTGCTGCACGAACACCGGATCACCCCGGATTCGATCCTCAACGCCCGCCCCGACGACGCCCGCACCCTGTTCCAGCAGGGTCGCGCCGCCTTCCTCATGGTGCAGGATTTCGTGCACGCGCCGCTGAGCGCCGACAACAGTCCCGTCGCCGGCAAGTTCGACTTCACCCGCGTGCCCTATTTCGAGGGCCACGAGGATGCCAATTCCACCACCATGGGTGGCTGGTTCCTGGGCATCAATCCGAACTCGGACAACAAAGAGGCCGCAGCGGACTTCCTGGCGCATTTCACCGCCCAGGAGCAACAGCTGACCGCCGCGGTCGAAGACAACCGCGCCCCGACCATCCCCGGCATCTATGACAACGACGCGATGAAGGGCAACGCGGTGCTGGCGAAATTCGGCAAGAACTACGATTACGGCGTGGTGCGCCCCTCTGCCGGATCGGGCAGCAAGTATCCCCGCGTGTCGGAGATCATGCAGCTCGAGATCACCAATGCCCTGCACCGGCAGAAAACGGTGGAAGAGGCGCTGAACGACGCGCAGGCGCAGCTTGACGCGCTTCTGTCCGAGTAAGAGCCGGACATTCCCGGCACCTCCTCTCCCGGCGGCGTCCCGTCGCCGGGCAGACCTTTGACACCCCCCACGGTGGACCCATGACAAACATGACTTCCCCGCTCGACAGGCGCAGGCACCTGACGGGCATGGCCTTTATCACCCCGACGATGGCCGTGATCATTGCGATCCTCGTCTATCCGATCCTGCAATCCATCGTTCTGAGCTTTGGCCAGTCCAGTATCGACGGGTCAGAACCCTACAGCTTCGTCGGCCTCAAGCATTACGCCACCCTGGCCGGCAACGAACGGTTCTGGAATTCGCTTTGGGTGACGCTGGTGTTCACCGGTCTGTCGATCCCGCTGGAGCTGGCGATGGGCATCGGGCTGGCGGTGCTGCTGAACGAACATTTCCGCTTCAAGGGCATCGCCCGGCTGGCGGTGCTGTTTCCCTGGGCGCTGCCCACGGCGCTGAACACGCTGATGTGGCGCTGGATGTACAACACCGATTACGGGTTGTTCAATGCCGCCGCCCTGCAAAGCGGGATCGTGGATCGGCCGATCAACTGGCTGGGCGACGAGACCCTGGCCATGGGGTCGATGGTTGTCGTCGCGGTCTGGAAAACCTCCAGTTTCATGGCGCTGATCATCCTCGCCGGGCTGCAATCGATCCCGCGCGAGCTTTATGAAGCGGGCCGCATGGATGGCATGACCCGCTGGCAGGAGTTCCGCGAGATCACCCTGCCGCTGTTGAAAGGGCCGATCCTGGTGGCGCTGATCGTGCGGTCGATGGATGCCCTGCGGACGTTTGAACTGCCCTTCAACCTGACCGACGGCGGCCCGGTGACCGCCACCGAGAGCCTGTCGCTTTACGCCTACAAGGTGATCTTCGACTTCATCGAGTTCAACTACGGCGCCGCCATCGTCGTGGTGCAGTTTCTGGTGATCTTCGCCATGAGCCTGCTCTACATCCTCACCCTGCGGAACAAGGACTGACGCCATGACCAAACGTCCCCGTTTCGGCCTCTATGCGCTGGTGATCCTGTCGGTGGTGATCTCCTTCCTGCCGATCATCTGGCTGGTGCTGACCTCGTTGAAAACGACCGAGGGCATCTATGCCTGGCCGCCGCAGTACCTGCCCGATCCCTTCACGCTCAAGAACTACATCAACATCTTCACCAATTCGCCGGAGCTGCTGCTCTACGTGCTGAACTCCTTCATCGTGGCGCTCGGCTGCACCGTGGTGGCGCTGAGCTTCGGCGGCATGGCGGGCTATGCGCTGTCGCGGCTGGGGATGCGGCGCGCGGGTGTGCTGATGGTCTTCATCCTCGCGGTGTCGATGTTCCCACCGGTGTCGCTGCTGCCGTCGCTGTTCCAGACCTTCCTGAACCTCGGGCTGCTCAACACCTACACCGGGCTGATCATCGCCCACACCGGGTTGTTCCTGCCCTTCACAGTCTGGATGCTGGCCAGCTATTTCGCCACGCTGCCGCCCGAAATCGAAGAGGCCGCGCGGATGGACGGCATGGGCTTCTTCCGCATCTTCTGGTCGATCGTGATCCCGCTGTCCTGGCCCGGCTTCGTGGCGACCGGGCTGATCGTCTTCATCTTCTCGTGGAACGAATTTCCGCTGGCGCTGGTGCTGATGACCCAGAACGCGATGCGCACCGCGCCGGTGGGCATCTCGCTCTACCCCGGCGAATACGCCTTTCCGTGGGAGACGATCTCGACCGCGACGGTGATCGCCATCGTGCCGATCCTGATCATCACCGCTATCTTCCAGAAACAGATCGTCGGCGGGCTGACCGCTGGCGCAGGCAAGTGAGACCCTGACAATGACCGAAGTGAAACTGGACCGTATCGGCAAATCCTATGGCAGCGTCGAGGCCGTGCAACAATTCGACCTGACAATCCGCGAGGGAGAGTTCCTGGTCCTGCTGGGGCCCTCGGGCTGCGGCAAATCCACGACGCTAAGGATGATCGCCGGGCTGGAAAGCATTACGAAGGGCGATCTGATGATCGGCGGCACGCGGATGAACGATGTCGATCCCAAGGATCGCGGCGTGGCGATGGTGTTCCAGAACTACGCGCTCTATCCGCACAAGACGGTGTTCGACAACATGGCCATGGCGCTGAAGCTGCAAAAGGTGCCGGCGGCCGAGATTCAGGACCGCGTGGGCCGCACCGCCGAGCTTCTGGGCCTGACCGACTACCTGCACCGCAAGCCCGCCGCGCTTTCGGGTGGCCAGCGCCAGCGGGTGGCCATCGGCCGCGCCATCGTGCGCACACCCGATGTCTTCCTGTTCGACGAGCCGCTGTCCAACCTCGATGCCAAGCTGCGCGTCAAGATGCGTATGGAATTGCAAGAGCTGCACGACCGCCTGGGCGCGACCTCGGTCTATGTCACCCATGACCAGGTGGAGGCGATGACCCTGGCGGACCGGATCGTCATCATGAACGGCGGTGTGGTGGCCCAGGTCGGCACCCCGCGCGAGGTCTATGATCGCCCGGCGGATGAATTCGTCGCCGGCTTCATCGGCAGCCCGGCAATGAACTTCCTCGATCTGATGCGCGACGACACCGGGCGCTGGATCACCGAATGCGGCAGCCTCGTCCTGCCGTCCCTGCCGGTCGATGCCGGCGCCCGTCGGCAGGTCAGGCTCGGCGTGCGGCCGGAACATATCGCCGTGACCGCCGGCGGCCAGCCGCAGGGCGATCTGGACTATCAGGCTGAAGTTCTGCTTGACGAGCTGCTGGGTGCCGATGCGCTGCTCAGCCTCGGTGTGGGCAAGGCGCGGCTTCTGGCGCGGGTCGGCGGCACCGATCACCCGGTGCAGGGCGATCGGGTGGCCATCGCGCTGACGGCAGCACAATTGCACGTCTTTGATGCCGACACCGGTGTCGCCCTTCGCGACTGACCGAAAGGGCCCGCGTCCGCGGCTTTGACCTCAAGAGCCCCCGCATCGAATGGCCGATGGGGGGGCTTTTTTTCGCGTGGGCCGCTGCCGCCGCATCCTGTTCCGGCCGGACGAGGATTGACAACAGGAGCAGGATTCGTCATAAGTCATATAAATTTCATTATTGGAATACAGAATTCCAAATAGGAAATAACGAGATGAATCCGACTGAACGAACCTTGCAAGTACTGGAGTACATCATGGCTGCGGGTCCGGGACCTTTGAAGCAGGTCGACATCGCCCGCGACTGCGGGCTGTCGCCGGCGACGCTCAATCGGATCATCAAGTCGCTGTCGGATTGGGGCTATCTGTTCCGGACCAGTGAAAAGTTCTGCGTCCGCAACTTTCGGCTCGACCGCAACGTGCCGATGTCGGAGACCTACCTTGCCAAGCTCGACGAAACGATGCGCGCGCTTTCGGAAAAGCTTGGCGTCTCGGCCGAGGTCGTGGTGGTCGCCGGGCACGAGCTGCTCTGGCATTCCAAGACCGACCACCCCGATCCCGAGGTGATGATCCGTGCCAACGTCGGCTTCCGCCGGTCGCTTTACGAGCTTGACGTGCTCTCCAAACTCTATCTCAGCCGGCTCGACTGGGACGAAGTCGAGGCGCGTTTTTATACCGACGGCTTCTTCGAGACCCAGTACACGCCCGGCCAGGCCACGTCCTGGCTCCAAGTGGCGACGGTGCGGCAGGCGCTCGAAGACATGCGCAATGACGCCTTTGCCGCCGATCAAGTCGGCAACCACGTCGGCATCCGCCGCTTTGCCACAGTGATCGAGGATCCCGAGGGCACTTTTCTGCATCTGCTCGCGCTGGCCGAACCGGCCGAGCGCGCCAATGGCGACGAAGACACCTATCGCGCCGCGCTGCTCGAGGCGCGGGACGAGTTGGCCGAGCTGGTCTCGGCCGAGAGCGCCGCGAACCGGTTGCGGCCGAAACATCAATCCATGCCGCTCCGAGGAGGATAACGGAGGCGGTGCAACTGACCCTTTGGGAGGACACATGAAACACCTTTGCACAACAGCTTTGGTGGCCAGCTTCGCTATGGCCGCCCCCTTTGCGCCCACTGCGGCAGACGCCGAAGAGATCAATGTCGTCATGTTCGGCATGCCCTACACCAACGGGCTGCGCAAACTGGCCGACGATTTCGAGGCCGAGACCGGCATCAAGGCCAATATCGACGTGATCGGCCAGGACGTCTTCGAGAACCGCATCACCCTGTCCTTTACCGGCGGCACCGGCGATATCGACGTTGTTCATGCGCCGGTCATCCAGGTGCAACGCTGGGTTGCGGCCAACTGGCTCAAGCCGATCACCGCCGAAGTCGCCGCCATGGCGGTCAAGGACGACATCCTGAAAGGCCCGCTCGACGCCTACAAGATCAATGGCGAGCAATATGCGGTGCCCTTCATGGCGGCCACCGGGCTGATGACCTATCGCCAGGACGTGCTGGAAGCGGCGGGCGTCGGCGTGCCCGAGACCTGGGCCGAAATGCTGGAGATCGCGCCGCAGGTCACCAATGACGACCGCGCGGCCATCGCGCTGCGCGCGGTGCCCGGCCAAGGCTTCAACATGTTTATCTTTCCGATGATCATGCGCGCCTATGGCGGCAAGTTCTTTGCCGATTACACCGGCGGCGACCTGACCCCGGCGATCAATTCGCCCGAGACCCTGGAGGCCCTCAAGGTCTATATCGAGTTGATCAACGACTACGCCCCGCAGGGGGCCGGCAATTTCAATTTTGCCGAGGTCAATGCGGCGGCGCAGAACGGCCAGGTGGTTTTTACCGTCGAGGGCACCGGCGTCGTCACCCAGATCGTCGACCCGGATAAGAGCAAGTTCGCCGATGTCACTGGCATCGCCCTGCCGCCGGGTGGCCCGGCCGGCCGATCGCCCGCCATTGCGGTGCATGGCCTCGCCATCCCGAGCTCGGCCGAAAACCCCGAAGCCTCGGCCCGGTTCATCGAATGGGCGGTCAGCCCCGAGACGATGACCAAGATCGCGCTGGCCGAGCCGTTTTCGAACTTCACCACCGGTTCGGTCGCGCAGAACGCCGAAGTGATCGCGAAATACGACGCCGTTCACCCCGATTTCCTGCGCATGCAGGGCGAGGCGCTGAACCTTGCCATCGGCCATTACCGCCCGCTGCTGCCCGATTGGCCGTCGCTGGGGGCCGCCATCGGTGAAAACATCAACGCCGCGGTCAACGGGCTTATGTCGCCCGAGGATGCGCTGGCGGCGGCGGAACAGGAAATGAAGGACATCCTGGGCCAATGACGATCCTTCAGGCTCCGGACCGGCGGGATCATCCCGCCGGTCGCTCTCTCGCAAGAAAGCGCTCCATGACACAGGCCACCTCAAAACGGCGCGGCGCCACCTACGAGCTGGAACGCGGCTATCGCCGGATGATCATCCCCGCGATCCTCGCTGTTGCGATCTTTGCCATCGTGCCGCTGGCCGGCATGCTGGCGCTGTCGTTCAGCGACTACCACCTGATCCGCGGCTCCAAAGGCGAGTTCGGCTTTCACAACTTCGCCCGCCTGCTCAGCGATCAGCGGCTGGTCAATTCGATCTACGTGATGTCTGTCCTGTCGATCTTCGGCGTCGCCGCGCAAGTCGTCATCGGCACCGCCGTGGCCGTCGGCCTGCAAAAGATCGTCGGCAAGTGGCGGCTGGGCCGGGTGCTTTTTCTGGTGCCCTACGCCGTGCCGCATGTCGCCGTGGCGCTGATCTGGCTGTCGCTCTTCACCCCCACCTTGTCGCCGATCAACGCCTTCTTCGATCTCTTCGGCTTCACCGTGCCGACCTTTCTGACCACCCAGAACGGCGCCATGTTCGCGATCATCGTGGCCGACACCTGGACCAACTTTCCCTTCGCCATGCTGATCATCCTGGCCGCGCTTCAGGGCATCTCGACGGATCTCGACGAGGCCGCCGCGATCGACGGGGCATCGCGGGTCAAGACCTTCATCTTCATCACCCTGCCGCTGCTGATGCCGGCACTGCTGATGGTCACGCTGTTCCGCTTCATCGACTCGCTCAAGCATTTTCCGATGATCTTCGTTATCACCAAGGGCGGGCCGGGCCGGTCGACACAGGCCACCAACTTCTATGCCTATGTGCAGACCTTCCAGAACTCGAACGTCGCTTATGGCGCGGCAATCGCGGTGCTTTTGTTCCTGATGGCGGCGCTGATCAGCTTCTACGTCGCACGTCTCAACCAGAGGGTTTCGCAATGATCGACAACAGCCCTGAATTCCGCATCAAAAAGGCCATAGGAACCACCGTGATGCTGCTGCTGGTGACCTTTGCGGCGCTGCCCACGCTCTGGGCGCTGCTGCTGGCCTTTCGCGCCCCCGACGCGGTATTCGAGCCGATCTGGGAAAGCCCGCTGAAGCTCACCTTCGACAACTTCTTCAACATCACCCGGTCTGATTTCCCCAAGGCGCTGATGAACTCCTTCATCACCGCGGGCCTCTCCACCGTCTTTGCGATGCTGGTGGGCGTGCCGGCCGGGTTTGCCCTGGCCAAGAGCCGGGTCTCGGGCAAATTCATCGCGTCCTGGATCCTGCTCCTGCTGCGCATGGCGCCGCCGGTGGGCTTTGTGATCCCGTTGTTCCTGCTTTATGTCAACGCAGGGCTGATCGACACCTACGCCGGGCTGGTCTTTGCCTATATGACCCTGACCCTGCCGCTTGTCACATGGTCGATGTGGAATTCCTTTTCGCAGGTGCCGGACGAGCTGATCGAAGCGGCGATCATGGATGATGCCTCGCTGACCAAGGCCTTTCTGCTGATCGCCCTGCCCGCCGCACGGCCCGGGGCTGTGGCGGCGGCGATCCTGGCCTTCCTGGTGGCCTGGAACGACTTCTTCTATTCGCTGATCATCACCCGCTCCGACACCACGACGGCGCCGGTGGCGGTGATGAACTTCATCTCCTTCGACTCTGTCGACTGGGCCTCGATCGCCGTGGCCAGCATCGCGCTGACCCTGCCGATCCTGCCACTGATGGCAATTGCCAATCGCTATATCGTCCAGTCGCTCTCGGGCGCGGTGAAGGGCTGAGCATGACCAAGAGACCCAATATCGTCTTCATCATCACCGACCAGCAGCGCTACGACACCATCGCGGCGCTGGGCTTCGACCACATGATCACCCCCAACCTGGACCGGCTTGTCAAACGCGGTACGGCGTTTGAGAACATGTACATTACCTCGCCTTCCTGCGCGCCGTCGCGGGCCTCGCTCTTCACCGGCACCTATCCGCATACCAACGGCGTGTTCCGCAATGACGAGCCCTGGCAATATTGCTGGGTCAAGGATCTGGCCGAGGCGGGCTATCGCACGGTGAACGTGGGCAAGATGCATACCATGCCGGTCGAAGGCGCTTTCGGCTTTCACGAGCGCCACGTCACCGAGAACAAGGATCGCGACCATCCCAACCTGCCGTTCTACCTCGACAATTGGGACAAGGCGTTTTTTCTGCGCGGGCTGGAGAAACCCTCGCGCGTTACCAAGCGGCGCGACAACGGCTATGGCGACAAGCTGGGCGCCTGGGCCTGGCAATTGGACGAATGCCTGCACCCGGATGTCTTTACCGGCCAAATGGCCAAATGGTGGCTCGACCGCTACACCGGCGAGGGCCCCTTCTTCCTGCAAGTGGGCCTTCCCGGTCCGCATCCGCCCTACGACCCCACACAGGGCTACCTCGACATGTACAAGAACCGCGACCTGCCCGAGGTCATCCCGCCCGACCCCGAGGCACAACCGAAAGCCATGCAGGGCCTGCGAGATTTCATGCTGGGCGAGGATGCGGACGGCGTGGTTCACCTGCCCGACCCGAGCCCCGAGCAATCCCGCCGTCAGCGCGCGCATTATTACGCCAATGTCACCATGATCGACACCCAAGTGGGCGAGATCATCGAGACTCTGGAGGCGCGGGGCGTGCTGGACGACACGATCATCGTCTTCACGTCGGATCACGGTGACGCGCTTGGCGATCATGGCCATTCGCAGAAATGGAACATGTACCAATCCACCGTTCGGGTCCCCGCGCTGGTTGCCGGGCCGGGCATCCCTGCCGGCAGGCGGGTCACTGACAATGTTTCGCTGTTTGATTTCGGCCCGACCATTCTGGACTGGGCCGGCGTGCAGGTTCCAGGCTGGATGGAGGCATCCTCCCTAATCCCCTATTTCGGCAAGGAACCTGCACCAGGACGCAATCGGGTGTTTGCCGAACACTCCAACGACGCGCTGCTCAGCGGCACCCGCATGATGACCATGGTGCTCGAGGGCCGGATGAAGCTGGTGCATTTCGTCGACGCCGACGAAGGTATGCTGTTCGATCTCGACGCCGATCCGAGGGAACAGGTCAACCTGTGGGATGCGCCCGAACACCGGGCGACCCGCGACCGGCTGATCCACGAGATCCTGCTCTGGCGTTCCGATAGCGCCCTTAAATCTCAGGGTTTTATCGAAGCCTGCGTGCGTGGCGCGCAATCAATGATGTCTCCGCCGCTTCATATGGCGCGCGGACAACACCGGGAAGGGAGCCGCTGATATGGGCCGCATTCACCTGAAAGACGTGCGCAAGGACTTTGGCGAGATGACCGTCATTCCGCCGCTCAACCTCGAAATCGATGATGGCGAATTTGTCGTTTTTGTCGGCCCGTCAGGCTGCGGGAAATCCACCCTTCTGCGGCTGATCGCCGGGCTCGAGAACACCACTTCGGGCGCCATCGAGATCGACGGCAAGGATGCCACCGACCTGCCGCCGGGCAAGCGCGGGCTGGCCATGGTGTTCCAGTCCTACGCGCTTTATCCGCATCTCAGCGTGGCGCAGAATATCGCCTTTCCGATGCGCATGGCCGGTCTCGACAAGGCCGAACAGGCGCGGCGGATCGACAATGCCGCCCGGGTGCTGAACCTGACCGACTATCTCGACCGCAAGCCCGGTCAGCTGTCGGGCGGCCAGCGCCAGCGCGTCGCCATCGGCCGGGCCATCGTGCGCGAGCCTTCGGCCTTCCTGTTCGATGAGCCGTTGTCGAACCTCGATGCGGCACTGCGGGTGGGGATGCGGCTCGAGATCTCGGAACTGCACAAGCGGCTCGACACCACGATGATCTATGTCACCCACGATCAGGTCGAGGCGATGACCATGGCCGACAAGATCGTGGTGCTCAACAAGGGCCGGATCGAACAGGTCGGCTCGCCGCTCGAGCTCTATGACAACCCGCGCAACCTCTTTGTGGCCAAATTCATCGGCTCGCCGATGATGAACATCATCGAGGGCGAAGCGGCCAGCACCCAGGGCGCCGCGGCGCTGGGAGTCCGGCCCGAGCATGTCACCCTGTCGCCCGACCAAGGACTCTGGCAGGGCACGGTGGGCGTTTCGGAGCATCTTGGCAGCGACACCTTCATCCGCGTCGATGTTGATGGCGTGCCCGAAACGATGACCGTGCGCGCGCCGGGCAAGGTGCGGCTCAATTACCGCGACCGCGTCTTTGTCACCCCGCAAGAGGCCAGCATGCACCGCTTCGATGCGGAGGGTCTACGCGTCAGCTGACCCTTTACCGGCCGGGGGCAACGTCATGCGCCTCCGGCCTCGTCGCCCGCCCCGAGTGAACAAGGAGTGCACCCGTGACCTGCCCGACCCGGCACAACATCCTGTGGATTGTCTTCGACAGCCTGAGCGAAACCGCCTGCGCCGCCCTGCCGACGCTGTCGGCCTTTCGCGACAGCAGCCTGCATTTCGCCCGCGCCTATGCCCCCTCACCCGAGGCCGGCCCGGCACGCGCCAGCCTATTCACCGGGCTCGACATGGCGGCACATGGGGTCTGGACCGAGGGCGTCGCCCTGCCCGGGCGCGAAACCACGGTGGCGCAGCGGATGGCCGATGGCGGCATGCGCACCTGGCTTGTCGGACGGCGCCAGCTTGCCGGCGCCTCGCATTGGACGACGGAACATGCCCGGCCCTTCGAATATGCGCAATTCGATTGGGCGCACGGGCCGTTGCACCGCTCGCGCCAGAACGCCTATCTGGCCTGGCTCGAGGCACGGGCGCCAGAGGCCTATCAAGAGATTTTCCCGGCCCAGCCCGATCCTGACGCGACCGAAATCTCCGATCGGCAGCGCCATGCTCTGGCGGCGCTGCCCGATGCGCTCGGATTCAACAGCTGGGTTGGCGCGCGAGTGTGCGCACAGCTCTCGCAGCCCGCGGGCGGGGCGAATTTCTTCGGGGTCGCGGGCCTGGTGGTGGGCGAGACCCAGGGTGGCGCGCCGAATCCGCATATTCCCTGCGAGACCGTCGATGCCGGCGCAATGCGCCAGGCCGATGCCGCCTTGGCGGCAATGCTTGAAAGGTTGGACAGCACCGGGCTGGCAGAGCGCACCGCCGTTGTCGTGACCGCTGCGCGCGGCGCGCTTGCCACGTCTCGCGGTCCGATGCAGGACAGCGCACTGCATGTGCCGCTGATGATCCGTATGCCCGGTCGCGCCCCGCGCCGCACCGAAGCTATGGTCTCGACCATTGACGTGGCGCCAACGCTTTATGCCTTGGCCGATATGCCGCCTCCGCGCCGCATTCAGGGCCGTTCGCTGCTGGACGGAACGCCGCGGGATTGGGCCCTGTCGCGGCTACGCAGCCCAGATCACCGCTGGCAGACCGCGCTTTGCATGGACCGGTGGAAGCTGGTGGTGACCCATGGCGCCAATGGCCGCGCGGCGCATGACAGCCTGTTCGACCTGACCGAAGACCCGGGCGAGGCCAGCAACCTGGCCGCCGACCCGGCGCATCAGGACCGGCTCGAGCAGATGGTCGACCGAATGATCGACGCCCGCGTCGCACTCGAAGATCGCACCGAGCCCCGCATCGCAAAATTCTGAAAGCGCCCCGGATGCCCGATACCCGCCCCAACATCCTATTCATCTGCACCGATCAGCAGCGCGGCGACAGCCTCGGTTGCACCGGCGCCGGTTGGGCCGTGAGCCCCAACCTCGACGCGCTGGCCGCCGAGGGCGCGCTGTTTCGCAATTGCTACGTCCAGAACCCGGTGTGCAGCCCGTCACGTGCGTCGCTCTTCACCGGGAAATATGTCGCCAATCACGGGCTGTATGCCAATGGCGTCCCGCTGCCCGAAGATCAGCGGATGTTCACCAAGACCCTTTCCGAGGCCGGATATGACTGCGGCATGATTGGCAAGCAGCATCTGGCTCCCTGCGACACCTGGCGGACCGAGCCGCGCCGCGACGATGGCTACCGCGTCTTCGAATGGGCGCATGGCCCCAATCACCGGGCGCTGGAGAACGACTATCACCGCTGGCTGCGCAAGACCCACCCCGCGATTTTCGCCCGGATCTTTCCCGACCGGGGTGCCAACGAGAACACCGAATACAGCAACCAGTCCCGCACCGGCACGCCGATCGATCATGTGCCGAAAGAGGCGCATTATTCGCACTGGGTTGCTGAACGCGCGATAGATTTCATCTCACACCCGCGCGCGGATGCGCCGTTCTTCCTGATGGCCAATTTTTTCGATCCGCATCATTCCTTTGGCGCGCCGCAGGAGTTTCGTGACATGATCGACGCCGACGCTATTGCGCCGATCACCACCAAGCCCGGCGAGCTTGACGAAAAACCGGCGCCGCACCGCGCATATTCCGAAAAGAGCTATAGTGGAACAGCGCCGGGGTTTCAGGAGTATACCGCGGAGCAGATCAAGGAAATCCGTGCGCAATACTGGGCGATGATCGCGCTGATCGATCATGAGGTCGGACGCATTCTGGCAGCGCTGGAGGTTGCCGGCATGGCCGAGAACACGCTTGTCGTCTTTTCGTCGGATCATGGCGAGATGCTGGGCAATCACCAGCAGCTTCTGAAAGGCCCCCAGCTTTACGACGATCTGACCCGCGTGCCGCTGATCGCTCGCTGGCCGCGCGAGATCGCGCCGGGCGCCGAGGTGTCCGAGCTGGTGCAATGGATCGATCTGCCCGCCACCTTTCTGGCGGCTTCGGGCTGCGCGCCGGCCGCGGGAGGGCAAGGCGCCTCGCTGCTGCCGCTGGCGCGGGGGCAGGCGGTGGATTGGCGGTCCTGGGCGCTTTGCGAATACCGCTATTCCGGCTTTGCCACCGATCCGCTGATCATGACTACCATGCTACGCCACGGCGACTGGAAGCTGATCGTCTGGCATGGCGAACCGGCCTGCGGCACCACGCGGGACGGCGAGCTTTACAACCTGGCCGAGGATCCGGGCGAGCTCGATAATCTCTATCACCGCCCGGAGCACGCCGGTCAGCGGCGGCGGATGAAGGCGCTGCTGCGCGACGCGATGGCCGAAGCCGAAGACCGGTCCGCCCCGCGCGCCCGGCCCTGGTAGGGCCGCGCCGGCTCAGCGCCGCTGAAACAGGATCACCAGCAGCGCCAGCAGCGACGAGCCCAGCATCAGGAGCAGAGAGACCGCATTCAGAAGCGGCGTCGAGCCTTCCTTGAGCCGGTCGAACATAGCGATGGTCAGCGGCGCATCCGAGCCCACCAGCATTAGCGTAGTGTTGAAATTCTCGAAGCTCATCAGAAAGGCCACCACCACGGCGCCGATCATCGCCGGCATCAGAAAGGGAAGAGTGATCGTGCGCACCGCCACCAGCCGCGTCGCGCCCAGGTTCAGTGCCGCCTCTTCCAGCGTGCGGTCGAACTTCTGCAACCGCGCGGTGATCACCAGCGTGGCGATCGTGGTGATGAAGGAGAACTGGCCCAGGATCACCAGCAACAACCCGGGCCGCAACGCCTGAATATCCATCTGCGCCAGATCCCAGATGCCATTGGCCAGCGTCGAGGAAAAGACCAGGATCGAGATGCCCAGCACGATGCCCGGAATGACCAGCGGCAGCAGCATCAGCACATAAAGCAGCCCCTTGCCGCGAAAGTCGTAGCGGTTGAAGAGAAAGGCGTTGGTGGTGCCGACGCTGACCGACAGCACCGCCACGCAGAGCGCCACGAAGGCCGAGGTGCCCACCGCGCGCAGGATGCCGCGTTCGTGGAACACGCCGATCTGCGGGCGGTCCTCGCCGAAGAACCAGTTCCAGGTGAAGCCCTCCCAGGGCAGCGAGGGGAATTGGCTGTCGTTGAAGGCGAAGACCGCGACCACCGTCAGCGGCAGTGCCAGATAAAGGAAGAACGCCAGCACATAGCTGCCATAGATCAGCCGAAAGGCGCGCGAGCGGGGAATGGTGGGGATCATGCGGTCATCCCATCGTCTCTTGCAGGGTCCGGCCTGTCAGCCGCAGCATGCCCCAGACGATCACCGAGGACAGCACCAGCAACATGAAGCCGAAGGCGGCGCCCAGCTCCCAGTTCGAGCGCACGATGAACTGGTTGTAGATCATCTCGGTGAACCACAGACTGTCCTTGCCCCCGAGCATGGTGGGCGTCAGGTAGTTGCCCAGGCTGAGCATGAAAACCACGATGCAGCCCGAGACGATGCCCGGCATGGCATGGGGAATGATGATCTCGCGCAAGACCGACAGGCCGTTGCCCCCGAGATCATAGCCCGCCTCGACCACACTGTCGTCGAGGCTTTCCAGCGTGGTCACCAAAGGCACCACCATGAAGAGCATCGAGGTATAGACCAGCCCCACCATCATCGCCGCATCGTTATAGAGCATCTCGACCGGCTGGTCGGCCAGCCCCGCCCATTGCAGCAGATTCGAGATCAGCCCGGTCTCGCGCAGCAGGATCATCCAGCCAAAGGTGCGCACCAGCTCCGAGACGTAGAACGGGATCAGGCAGAGCATGAAGAGCACCTGCTGCAAGCGCCCGCGCGCCATCTTGGCGATGTAATAGGCCACCGGAAAGGCGATCAGCAGGGTAATCGCCGTCGCCAGCACCGACATGACGGCGGTGCGCCAGAAGGTGCGCAGGTAAAGCGGCTCGGTCAGCGCCTTCTGGTATTGCAACAGGCTGGTCTCATAGACGCCAAAACTAATGCGCTCGCGCAGCGAGATCAGAGCCATGTCGATATGCGGAATCAGGATCAGCAGCCCGAGCCAGAGAAGCAGCGGGGTCAGCAGCAGGATGAACGCGATGCGGGATTGGGCACGCATCAGCCCTGCCCCCCGAAACAGCTGGCCTGCGCCGCCCCCCAGCCGATATGCACCGTGTCGCCCCGTTGCAGGCTGGCAAATTCGCCCGATTGCGGCAGGGTCACTTCCAGCGTCTCGCCGGCCTCGTCCTCGACCAGCACGCGCGAGGCGGCGCCGTTGAACAGGATACTGGTCACCCTGCCCTGCAAATGGTTGTCGACATCCGAAAGCGCGCCGGCGCTGCCCGCCAGCCGGATCGATTCCGGGCGAACGAAAATCTCTGCCCGGTCGCCTGCGGCAAGCCCGCCGGCGGTCGTGGCACGAATGGCAAGACCGGTCTCGGCGCGCAGTTGCAGCACGTCGCCCTCGGCCCGCTCGATGCGGCCCTTCCAGCGGTTGGCCTCGCCGATGAAACCAGCCACAAACGGCGTTTCGGGGCGGTAATAAAGGTCTTGCCCGGTGCCGACCTGTTCGAACCGGCCGGCATTCATCACCGCGATCTGGTCGGACATCACCAGCGCCTCGGACTGGTCGTGGGTGATATAGACGAAGGTGGTGTCAAACGCCGCCTGAAGCGCCTTCAGCTCGACCTTCATATGCTCGCGCAGCTTCAGATCCAGCGCCCCCAGAGGCTCGTCCAGCAAGAGCACATCCGGCTCGAGCACCATGCAGCGCGCGATGGCGACGCGCTGTTTCTGGCCGCCCGACAGCTCGTCGACCTTGCGGGCGCCGATCCCCGGCAGGCCGATCCGCTCCAGCGCCGCGTCGACCTTGCGGGCGATCTGGTCCTTCGGCATCTTCTGCCGCCGGAGGCCATAGCCGATGTTCTCGGCGATGGTCATCATCGGGAACAGCGCCAGATGCTGGAACACCATGTTCACCGGCCGCTTGTTGGGCGGGGTGTCGAGCACCGAACGGCCCTTGATCCTGATGTCGCCCGAGGTCGGATCGAGGAAGCCGGCGATCATCCGCATGATCGTTGTCTTGCCACAGCCCGACGGCCCGAGGATCGAGAAAAAGCTCCCCGGCGGCACCGAGAAGGAGACATTGTCGACGGCCGTCGTCTCGTCGAACCGTTTCACGAGATCGACACATGCGAGATCAGGGGTCATTGCGGGGTCCGGTCTTGTGGCGGCACCCGAGGACCGGGTGCCGCCAGTTTCAAATCAATTGGCGGCCTGAACCCGGTCCAGCACTTCGCCCTCGATGGATTCCAGCCCGGCGGGAACCGGCGGATACCACTTGATGTTGTCGATCGCCTCTTGCGGGAAGCTGGCCTGATACTTGGCCTTCAACGCATCCTCGGCAAATTCGTCGGCGCCAGCCGAAGCGGTGAAGTTGCCCGCCGCCGCGGTGATCCTGGCCGCGATCTCGGGCTGCATGACAAAATTGATCCAGGCATAGGCGGCCTCGTCAGCCTGCCCCTTCGCCGGCAGAACGAAGGTGTCGATCCAGCCCAGGGCACCGGAGGCGGGCGCCACGAAGGTGATGTCGGCATTGTCGTCGTTCAGTTTCCAGCCGCCGGTGTCCCAAGCCATCGAGGCGGTCACCTCGCCCGAGCGCACCAGGTTCATCAGCTCGTCGCCGCCACCCCAATAGGTTTTCACATTGGCCTTGCACTCGATCAGCTTGGCTTCGACCTTTTCCATGATCTCGGTGTACTTGGCCTCGTCGCCATAAGCGGCAAAGGGATCCTCGCCCATGGCGAAGGCAAAGCCGATCAGCGTCGGGCGCTTGAGCCGGTAAGACACCTTGCCCGCGACCGCCGGATCGCAGAGATCGGTGTAATCCTTGACCACCTCGCCGGCTTCGGCGGTGTTCATCACCAGGCCGGAGGTGCCCCAGACATGCGGCACGCCATAAACGTCATCGCCGACGGTGGTATTGGCCATGGTGGCCATCAGCATCGACTCGATGAATTGCGACTGATCGATCTTGGACATGTCGATCGGCTTGTAAATGCCGAACTCCATCTGCGGGCCCATCACCCGGTCCTGGCTGGGCTGGGCCAGGTCAAAGCCGCCGCCGCCGGTGGCGCGCAGCTTGGCGATCATTTCCTCGTTGTTGGATTTGGTCACCTCGACGGTGTGGCCGGTCTGTTCCTCGAACATCTGCACCACGTCATCGGGCGCATAGCCGCCCCAGGTCAAGAGCCGCAGGGTTTCGGCCTGGGCCGCGCCGGCCAGCCCAGCAATCAGGGTGGAAGTCAGAAGGATGGTTCTGGTCATGGGTCGTCTCCTCTGTCGATTGGGCCCCGGACAGCACCGGGGCGGGATGCGGGCCTTATGGGCCTCTTTGGTATCAGTCTTGTGAAACCTTTTTGGTTTCAGAGGGTTGTGCCCGGTTTTTTGTCGCCGGGCACCGCATGTCAGAGCGCTGCCCTGAACAGCGCCGTCAGGTTCTCTTCGGTCAGCGCGATCGGGTTGCCGCCGCAGGAGGGGTCGGTGACCGCGCCCTTGACCAGCGCCGGGATCGCCTCTTCGGTGACGCCCAGATCGGAGAGCTTGCGCGGGATGTTCAGGCTGTCGTTCAGATCCTGCACGAATTCGCGGAAGCCGTCAAAACCGCCGTCGATCCCGAGGTAGGCCGCCGCCGCGTCAAAGCGGGCGCGGATCACCTCGGCGTTGAAATCGAGCACCGCCGGCATGCAGACCGCGTTGGTGGTGCCGTGGTGGGTGTTGAACCGCGCGCCCACGGGGTGGCTCATGGCGTGGATCGCGCCCAGCCCCTTCTGGAAGGCCGTCGCCCCCATCATCGCCGCCGACATCATCTGCGCCCGTGCCTCGAGATCCTGACCATTCTGGAAGGCGCGCGGCAAGTAGTCCTTGACCAGCCGCATGCCCTCGAGCGCGATACCCTGAGACATCGGATGGTAATGCGGGCTGCTGTAGGCCTCGACGCAGTGGGCAAAGGCATCGAGCCCGGTGCCCGCGGTGATGAAGCCGGGCATGCCGATTGTCAGCTCCGGGTCGCAGATCACCACCGAGGGCAGCACCTTGGGGTGAAAGATGATCTTCTTTTCGTGGGTTTCCGAATTGGTGATGACGCTGGCCCGCCCCACCTCGGAGCCGGTGCCGGCAGTGGTCGGTACCGCCACGATGGGCGCGATGGCATCGGCGTCGGCGCGGGTCCACCAGTCGCCGATATCCTCGAAATCCCACAACGGCCGGGTCTGGCCGGCCATGAAGGCCACCATCTTGCCCAGATCCAGCCCCGAGCCCCCGCCAAAGGCGATCACCCCGTCGTGGCCGCCGTCATTATAGGCCGCTACGCCGGCGGCGAGGTTTTTCTCGTTCGGGTTCGGATCGACCTCGGCAAAAAGCGCGCGGCCAAGCCCCGCCTGCTCCAGCACGTCGAGCGTGGCCGAGGTGATCGGCAGATCGGCCAGACCCCGGTCGGTGACCAGCAGAGGCCGTGTCATGCCCGCCTGCGCGCAGGCGCCGGGCAATTCCGAGACGCGGCCGGCGCCGAACTTGATGGCGGTGGGGTAAGACCAGTTTCCCGTCAGGCTCATTGGGTGACTTTCTTCAGATGGTAGGATTTCGGACGTGTGAGGTTGTGATAGCCGATCACCGACAGCCCGCCGCCGCGCCCGGTCTGCTTGCAGCCGGTCCAGCACAATCCGGGGTCGAGGTAATCTGCGCGGTTCATGAACACGGTTCCGGTCTCGATCCGGTCGCCGATGGCCATCGCGCGGTCGACATCGGCCGTCCAGAGCGAGGCGGTCAGGCCGAAGTGGCTGTCGTTCATCAGCGCGATGGCCTCTTCGTCGTCCTTTACGCTCATGATGCCCACCACCGGGCCAAAGCTCTCGTCCCGCATCACCCGCATGTCATGGGTGACGCCGGTCAGGATTTGCGGTGTCAGATAGGCGGCGCCGTCATCCTCGGGGAAGGTATCGATATGCGCGGTTGCACCCATCTCCACTGCCTCGGCGATCTGCGCGCGCACCTCCTTGGCAAAGCGGACATGCGCCATCGGGCCGATGGTGGTTTCCGCCTCCAGCGGGTTGCCCAGCTTGTAGCCCTTCACGATGGCCACCGCCTTTTCGACGAAGGCGTCGAAAAGGCTTTCATGCACATAGATCCGCTCGATCCCGCAGCAGCATTGGCCCGAGTTGAACATCGCCCCGTCAATCAACGTGTCCAGCGCCGCATCGAGGTCGGCGTCCTCCATGACATAGCCCGGATCCTTGCCGCCCAGTTCCAGTCCGACCCCGGTGAAAGTGCCCGCCGCGGCCTGTTCCATCGCCTTGCCGCCGCCGACCGAACCGGTGAAATTCACGAAATCGAAAGCCTTGCCGGCGATCAGCGCCGAGGTGGTGTCATGGTCGACAAAGATGTTCTGGAACACCTCTTCCGGCACGCCGGCCTCGTGAAAGGCGCGGGCCATGCGTTCGCCCACCAGCAGCGTCTGGGTGGCGTGTTTCAGCATCACCGCATTGCCGGCGATCAGCGCGGGCGCAACGGTGTTGATCGCGGTCATGTAGGGATAGTTCCACGGCGCCACCACCAGCACGAGCCCCAGGGGCACCCGTTTGATGTAGCGCTTGAAAGTCGCATCTTCGCCGACCTCGATCGGCGCCAGCCCCTGCTCCGCGATCTCGGCCATATGCGAGGCGCGTTCGTTGAAACCGCCGAATTCACCGCCATAGCGCACCGGGCGGCCCATCATCCGCGCCAGTTCCGGCACGATCTCGTCATTCATCTCGCCGACGCGGGCGACGCCCGCCATCACCAGGCGGGTGCGTTCCGCCAGCGGCCGCGCCGCCCAGGCCGCCTGCGCGGCGCGGCCCTTGGCGGCCGCGTCCCGCGCCGCGTCGAGCGTCAGCACCGGGCGTTCGGCAAAGACCTCTCCGTCGATGGGCGAGACGCATTTCAATGTGTTGGTCATGGTATCCTCTGTCTGTCGGCCCGTTCAGGCCATCTCGAATCCGCGGGCGATCTCGTAATCGGTCACCGCGCGGTTGAAATCCTCGATCTCCACTTCGGCGGCGCGGGCGTAATGGGTCACCACGCCATCGCCAAAGGCCGCCCGCAGCATGTCGGAGGCGAGCAGCGCCTCGCGTGCGTCGCGCAGCGTGGTCGGCAATTGCGCGGCATCGGTGGCATAGGCGTCGCCGGTGAACGCCGGCTGCAACTCCAGCTTCTCCTCGATGCCCTTGAGGCCCGCGGCCAGCATCGCCGCCATGGCGGTATAGGGGTTGATGTCGGAGCCGCCGACCCGGCATTCGATCCGCACCCCCTTGGTGCCCGCGCCGCAAAGCCGGAACCCGGCAGTGCGATTGTCGATCGACCAGATGATCCGCGTGGGGGCAAAGCTGCCGACCTGGAACCGCTTGTAGCTGTTGATGTAGGGCGCAAGGAAGTACATGTAATCCTTGGCGTATTTCAGCATTCCGGCGGTGTAGCTCTTCATCAGCGGTGACATGCCGAGCCTGTCGTCAGCGTCGTAGAACGCCGGGCTGCCGTCCTGCCACAGCGACTGATGCACATGGCTGGACGAGCCCACCTTGTCGGGGGCCCATTTCGGCAGAAAGCTGACCGCGTGGCCCTGCTGGTGAGCGATCTCCTTGACCGCATGTTTGGCGATGGTGTGGTATTCGGCCGTGTCCAGCGCCGGGGCATATTTGATGTTGAGCTCTTCCTGCCCGGTCTCGGCCTCGCCCTTGGAATTCTCGATCGGCAGACCGGCGGCGTAGAGGTGATTGCGCACCGGGCGCATCACATGTTCCTCGCGGCTGGTCATCTGGATGTTGTAATCCTCATTGTAGCCCGAAAGCGTGGCGAGATCGCGGAAACCGGAGCGGCGGATCTCGTCAAAGCTCTTTTCGAACAGGAAGAATTCCAGCTCGGTCGCCATCATCGGTGTGAAACCCAGAGCCTCGGCACGGGCCACCTGTTTCTTGAGCATGGCGCGGGGAGAATGCGGCACTTCGTCGTGGCTGTGATGATCGAGCACGTCGCAGATCACCATGACCGTGGCCTCGAGCCAGGGCATCACCCGCAGCGTCGACAGGTCGGGCTTCATCACATAGTCGCCATAACCCATTTCCCAGGAGGTCGCGGCATAGCCGTCGGGTGTGGCCATCATCAGGTCGGTGGCCAGCAGATAGTTGCAGCAATGGGTCTCTTCCCAGGCGCTGTCGATGAAATGCGCGGCGTGGAACCGTTTGCCCATCAGCCGGCCCTGCATGTCGATGGTGCAGGCCAGAACGGTGTCGATCTCTCCGGCCGCGAATTTCGATTTCAGCTCTTCGAATGTCATGGGCATTCCGGTTCTTGTGTCCTGCGCGCGCCCCGGGCAAGACCCGGGGCCTCTTGGTTGAGGGGGAGGTCCCGGCGCGGGGGCCGGGACGGGGGTTGCCCGGACAGCGCCCGGGCAATGGCTCAGGTGTTGTAGCGATACGGCCGGCCGGCCTTGGCCATGTCGGCATTGTACTGCTTGAAGATCTCCACGACCTTGGCCTTGGTCTCGCTCTCCGCCGCGATCTCGTCCCAGAAGGTCTGCGCCGCGGCCTCGACCTGATCCCATTCCGCATCCGGGATGGTGGTGAGCTGCATCTTTTCGCCATGCACTCGAAGGCGCGCCTCGCCTCCCCAGTACCACCACTGGCGGTAATAATGCGACTGTTCCATGCAGGTCGCCAACAAGAGCTTCAGGTCCTCGGGCAGCTCCTCATAGCGGCCCATGTTGGCAAAGAAATGCCCGATCCAGGCGCCCGAGATATTGTTGGTCAGGAAATAGTTGGTCACATCCGCCCAGCCGACGGTGTAATCCTCGGTAATGCCCGACCAGGCGATGCCGTCAAGCTCGCCGGTCTGTACCGCGACCTCGATGTCCTCCCAGGGAAGGGTCACCGGCACCACGCCGAACTGGCTCAGGAAGCGGCCGGCGGTGGGGAAGGTGAAGACCCGCTTGCCTTGCAGGTCGGCCAGCGAATTGATCGGATCCTTGGTGGCGAAATGGCAGGGATCCCAAGAGCCGGCCGAGATGTGCTTGACGCCGACCTTGGCGTATTCTTCGGCCCAGATCTCGTTCAGCCCGTACTGGTTGAACAACACCGGCACATCCAGCGAATAGCGCGAGGCAAAGGGGAAATAGCCGCCGAAAACCGTCACTTCGGTGGGCGAGGCCATCGAGTCGTCATCCGATTGCACCGCGTCGATGGTGCCGCGCTGCATCGCGCGGAACAGCTCGCCGGTGGGCACCAGCTGATCGGCATAGAACAGCTCGATCTGCATCCGGTCGCCGGCAATGGCGTTGAAGCGGTCGATGGCGGGTTTCACCACATGCTCGGCCAGCGCGGCGCCGGCATAGGTCTGCATCCGCCAGGTGATGGTGGATTGCGCCAGCGCGGGTGCGGCCAGCGGCGCGGCGGCGACACCCACCCCGGCAGTTTGCAGGAACTTTCTTCTCGAAGTCGTCATGTCCGTTCTCCTTGTTGCAATATGTCCCCTGTCCGGGGCTTCTGGGGTTATTGTCCGTATACGAGGCCCGGCAGCCAGAGCGCGATCTGCGGAAAGATCATCACCAGCGACAACGCCAGCACCATCACCAGAGCAAAAGGGATGATCGAGCGGTAGATGTCGGTCAGGCCGATCTCGGGCGGCGCCATGGCGCGCATGAGAAAGAGGTTATAGCCAAAGGGCGGCGTCATATAGGCGATCTGGGTGGTGATCGTGTACAGCACGCCGTACCAGATCAGATCAAAGCCCAGCGCCCCCACCAGAGGCACGTAAAGCGGCGCGACGATCACCAGCATGGCGGTGTCGTCGAGGAAGGTGCCCATGACGATGAACGACAGCTGCATCAGGATCAGGATCATCCAGGGCGAGAGGCCGAGGCGTTCGGTAAACAGCGTCTCGATGGCGCGCACCGCGCCCAGCCCGTCGAAGATCGCGCCAAAGCCCAGGGCGGCCAGGATGATCCACATGAACATGCAGGAAATCGCCAGCGTCTGGCGCACCGAAGTCTCGAAGACCTCGCGGGTCATCCGCCGCTTGAGCACCGCCGCGACAAAGGCCGCCAGCGCGCCGATGGCCGAACTTTCCACCAGCGAGGTCCAGCCCCTGACAAAAGGCACCATCATCACCGCAAAGATCACCAGCGGCAGGATGCCGGCGCGCAGCAGGCGCAGCTTCTCGGCCCGGCTCACATCGCGTTCGTCCTCTGCCAGCGGCGGGCCGAGCTCGGGCTGCACCCGGCAGCGGATGTAGATGTAGACGATGAAGAGCGCAGCCATCAGCAGTCCGGGCATCACACCCGCCAGCCAGAGCTGCCCCACCGGTTGACGCGCGATCATCGCATAGAGCACCAGCACCACCGAGGGCGGCACCAGGATGCCCAGCGACGATCCGGCCTGGATCACCCCGGTCACCATGATCTTGTCGTACCCCCGGCGGAGCAGCTCCGGCAGGGCGATGGTGGCGCCGATGGCCATGCCCGCCACTGACAGCCCGTTCATCGCCGAGATCAGCACCATCAGCCCGATGGTGCCGATCGCCAGCCCGCCCCGCACCGGCCCCATCCAGACGTGGAACATCTTGTAGAGATCGTCGGCGATCTTGGATTCCGACAGGACGTAGCCCATGAAGATGAACATCGGCAGGGTCAGCAGCGGATACCATTTCATCAGCTTCATGGCCGCGGCAAAGGGCACGTCGACGCCGCCGGTCCCCCAAAGCAGGAGCCCCGCCGCCGCGCCGACAAAGCCGATGGCGCCGAACACCCGCTGACCGGTCAGCAGCATCAGCATCATGCCGGAAAACATCAGGATGGCGATCATTTCATGAGACATCAGATCTCCACCCCGCGAATGCGGCCAATATCGCGGAAAAACTCGGCAAGGGTTTGCAGCAGCATCAGAAAGATACCGACGGCCAGCAAAAGCTTGACCGGCCAGAGGAACGGTCGCCAGGCGGTCGAGGAACGTTCGAGGTAGCCCAGCGTCTCGCCTGCCTGGGCAAAGCCGCCGGTAAAGAGTGCGCCAAGGAACTCGGAGAAATACTCCAGCGGCGCCATGCCGAAATAGCCCATGGCATAGGCCAGAGAACCGAGTGCGCCGTAAAGCAGGACCCCGAGGTAGAACATCAGGAACAGCACGGTAAAGGCATCGACCCAGGCCTTGGTCTTGACCGACCAGCCGCCATAGAACAGGTCCATCCGCACGTTCGATCCGAGCTGGATCGAATAGGGCCCGCCCAGGATGTAATAGCCGACCATGACAAATTGCGCCGTCTCCAGCGTCCAGAGCGACGGCAGGAAGGCGACCTTGGAGACCGACGACCAGAGCAGCACGCCGATCAGCACAAAGATCAGATACATCGCGATCCGCCCGATGAAGCGGTTCATCGCATCGACGCCGTGCACGAAAGCGGTGATCACCCTAGGCATCGGCGGCCTCCACCGGTACGGCGGCCAGCGCCGGGCGCAACATCGCCAGCAGCTCTTGGGCGATGCCTGAGATATCTCCGGGTGTGGTCAGAAGATCGTTGCGCACCTCGAGCATCACATTGGGCAGACCGCGCGCGATGCCGTGCAATTGCAGCGAATGGGTGACGCCATCCTCGGGGCCGTAGGGCATGTTGCGGTCGACCCGTCGCGTGGCGGGGGCATGGGCCAGCATCGCCTCGGCCAGCCGCGCATCGCTGTCATGCAGGATGCCGATCTCGGTCGGGCGGGCGGCGCCGAAATAGACCGGGGTGAAACTGTGCACCGTCACGATGGCGCGGGCCTCGGCATCCAGCAGCCCGGACACCGCCTCGCAGAAGGGCCGATAGACCGTTGCAATGCGCTCGGCGCGTTGCGCCGGGGTCAGATCGGCGTTACCGGGAATTTCCACCAGCTCCGAACGCGCCGGCATGGCGGCCGCGGCCTCGGGCGGGCGGTTGATGTCGTAGACCAGCCGCGACACGCGGCCAGACACCAGCGGTGCATCCAGCGCCTCGGACAAGAGCTGCGACAGCGCCAGCGCCCCCGGATCCCAGGCCGCATGGCTGTCGCGCCACTCGGGCCGCAGCCCGAGATCGCCGTACCGCGACGGGATATGCGCCGAGGCATGCTCGCAGAGCAGCAGCACAGCCCCGGCGCCTGCGGCATTTGTCACGCAAACCGTCGCTTCACAGCCGTCCTGCTGGCGCTCCGACATTGAATTCCCCCTGTTCTGAAAAAAACTTTCCACATGGCAGCGGGTTGTGTCAATATTTCTTCACAACACGCGCAGCAGATTGTTTGATTGACAGGCATCTGCCAAAGACCTGCGCAAAGCGATGCAAGGAAAGGGCCCCCCGTGAGCCAGCCCACCGCCACCGTCCGGGAATTGATCCGCGAGCATTACACCGACCTCACGCAATCCGAACGCAAGTTCGCCAATGCGCTGCTCGAGAATTACCCGGCCGCCGGGCTGGCCTCGATCACCATCGTCGCGGCACAGACCGGGGTCTCGACACCGACCATCGCGCGGATGGTCCAGAAGCTGGGGTTCAAGGGCTTTCCACAGTTTCACCAGGCGTTGCTCAAGGAATTGCAGGCCAAGGTCTCGGGCCCGACCGAGCGCCGTGCCAACTGGGCCACCGAGGCGCCGGAGTCGCATCTGCTCAACCGCTTCGCCAAGGCGGTGACCCAGAACATCCAGACCACCTTCAGCAATGTGCCCTCCGAGGCCTTCGATGCCGCCGCACAGCTGTTGGCCAATACCGATCAGACCTTGTTCATCGTCGGCGGCCGGATCACCCATGCGCTGGCCGATTACGCCTTTACCCATCTTCAGGCGGTGCGGCCCCGGGTGATTCATCTCACCTCATCCTCCGCCACCTGGCCGCACTACCTGCTCGACATGGCGCGCGGCGACACCCTCCTGATGTTCGACATCCGGCGCTATGAATCGAACCTGCTGCGGCTGGCGGAACTGGCGCGCGAACGCGGGGTCGACGTGGTGCTGATCACCGATCAATGGGCCAGTCCGGTGGCCGAGATCGCCTCGCACAGCTTCACCTGCTGGGTCGAGATCCCGTCGGCCTGGGACAGCAACGTCTCGACCCTGATGCTGCTCGAGGCGCTGATCGCCGCCGCACAGGAAGAGGCCTGGCCGCAAACCAAGGCGCGGTACGAACGGCTTGACGGGTTGTTCGAACAGACCCGCCTGTTTCGCAAGCCGGGCAGCCAGTAACCCGCCGGCCCTCGCCCGCCCTGAAGGACGGCCGGAATTCTGTCATCCGGCCGGTCTGGCAAACATTCGCTTCTGGACCCAACGATGAGCGATTCGGATATTGCCAGGCCCGGGGTCAGGGATCGCCCGCCGGGACGGCGGGCGAACGTCAGCCGGCCGCGGTGGTCCGCGACGGCAGCTCGATATTGATCTCGAGGCTCGAGACTTCCTGCCCGTTTTCCATCCGGATATCGACGCCATCATCCTCGACCGTGACATATTTCCGGATCACCGCGATGATATCGCTCTGGAGCTGCGGCAGGTAATCCGGCGAAGGCGAGCCACCCCGGCGTTCATGCGCCAGCAGCACCTGCAAGCGGTCCTTGGCAGTCTGCGCCGAGGAGGGACGGCGGGATTTCAGGGAAAATCCGAAAAAGCTCATGCCGTGCGCCCCAGCAAGCGATGGAACAGGTTGGGCCGACGCTCGGCCAGAACCCGCATCTCGACCTCTTCGCCGATCAGCCGCGCCACCGCATCCTCATAGGCGGCGGCGGCGTTGGACGGACCGTCAAGGATCACCGGCGTGCCGACGTTCGAGGCCCGCAGCACCGCCTTGCTTTCCGGCACGATCCCGAGCAGCGGCACGGCGAGGATTTCGAGCACATCCTCCACCGTCATCATCTCGCCGGTGTCGATGCGGGCGCTGTCATGACGGGTCAGCAGAACCTGCGCCTTGATCGGATCGGCGCCTTCGGTCTCGGCGCGCCGGGTCTGGCTGCTGAGCAGGCCCAGCACGCGGTCGCTGTCGCGCACCGAAGAGACCTCGGGGTTGGTCACCACCACCGCCTCGTCGGCGAAATACATCGCCATCTGCGCGCCGCGTTCGATGCCCGCAGGGCTGTCGCAGATGATGTAATCGAACTCGGTCTTGAGCTCGTCGAGAACCTTTTCCACGCCTTCCTTGGTCAGCGCGTCCTTGTCGCGGGTCTGCGAGGTCGGCAGGATCGACAGGGTATCGATCCGCTTGTCGCGGATCAGCGCCTGTTTCAGCCGCGCGTCGCCCTGGATGACGTTGATGAAATCGAACACCACCCGCCGCTCGCAGCCCATCGTCATGTCCAGGTTGCGCAGGCCGACGTCGAAATCGATCACCACCGTCTTGTGACCGCGCTTGGCCAGCCCGGCCGAGATCGCCGCAGCCGAGGTGGTCTTGCCCACGCCCCCCTTGCCCGAGGTGATCACGATCACCTTTCCCTTGGGCGGCTCTTCCGTGAGTTGCGTCGTCATCCGAGCGCCTCCTTCTGCAATCTGTCGTCTTTGAGGAAAATCTGAACGCCACCTTCGCCGGGCGCCGGCCCCAGGGTCTCGCTGGTCTGGTAGAGACCCGCGATGGCCACCAGCTCGGCGTCGAGGCGTTGGCAGAAGATGCGCGCCCCCGTATCGCCCTGGACACCCGCCAGGGCCCGTCCGCGCAAGGTGCCGTAGATGTGGATATTGCCACCGGCGATGACCTCGGCCCCCGAACCGACCGATCCGATGATCGTCAGGTCGCCGCGCTCGGTGATCACCATCTGCCCGGAGCGGACCGACCCGGTGATGACCTTGTTGTCAGGTGGCAACAGCCGGTCCTTGCGCCGTCCGCGGCCTGACTGTTCCGTCGGCGCCGGCGCGTCGCGGCCGTTGCTGACCGCGATCAGCGCCAGCCGTTGCAACAGCTCGGGTGCGATCCTGCCGGCATTCTGCACCCCGAACACCTTGAGATCCCGCTGTCGCAGGGCCTCCACCAGATCGCTCAGGCGGGCGGCCTCGCTCAGCCCGCGGGCCCGGTCGAGGTCGAGCACCACCGGCGCATCGGCAAAGAACTGCGGCGTGGTTTGCAGATGTTCGTCCAGCGCGTCGAAAAAGCCCTGATCGGTGACATCGGTCTCCATCCGCAGCGCCAGCGCGGTGAGAAAATGGCCCCGAACCTGGAATGGCCTGACGGTGACCGGCGCCTGGGCACGCCGATCCTGCGCGTATCCTGCTGACACGGTGGGACTGCTCCTGCTCAATTGTCGCGCGACTCGTGTCGCGCCTTTGTTCTTGGGCCGCAGTGTACCTGCCCCGGATCCGGGCAGAAAGACAGCTTTTGCCGGCAATCAGCAGAATTCCGCCCGCCGCTCGGCCAAACCCCGCCTGCGCGGGGAAACCGCCTTGTCCCGGTCGCCTGCGCCCTGGGCTGGCCGAGGCCCGACACCGGGCCCCGGCCATGTGGTCAGAGGCTGATGCCCTTGATGACGACGAAGATGCCCGCCGAAAGCAGCGCCGCCGCCGGCACGGTGATGATCCAGGCGGCCACGATCGTCATGAAATGCGACCGCCGCACCAGCTTGCGACGGCGGCGTTCTTCCGGCGCCAGATCGGGCAGGCCGGATACCGCCTTCTTGGCCTTGCGCATTCGCCGCTCGGTGTCCCATTCGCGGAAGAACCCGACGCCAAATACGCCGCCCACCGCGATATGGGTCGAGCTGACCGGCAGCCCCAGCCAGCTTGCCACGATCACCGTGATCGCCGCCGAAAGCGCCACGCAATAGGCCCGCATCGGGTTGAGCTTGGTGATCTGGTTGCCGACCATGCGGATCAGCTTGGGCCCGAAGAGGAACAGCCCGAAGGAAATCCCCAGCGCGCCGATGACCATAACCCAGAGCGGGATTTCCACCGCCTGGGTGAAATCGCCGGTCGACGAGGCCTGCACGATGGCCGCCAGCGGGCCGACCGCATTGGCCACGTCGTTGGCGCCATGGGCAAAGCTCAGCAGCGCCGCCGAAACGATCAGCGGAATGCCGAACAGCACCTTGAGCGATTTGTTGCGGTTCTCGAGATTGGCCGATTGCCGCCGGATCACCGGGATCATGATCATCCAGGCGGCGATGGCAACGCCCAGGCCGATCAGCAGCGCGCTGCCCAGCTCGATCTTGACGATCTTCTTGAGCCCCTTGACCGCCAGGTAAGAGGCAAAGGCGCCGGCCATGATGCCGACAAGCACCGGCACCCATTTTCGCGCCGCCGCGATCTTGTCGTCGCGGTAGATGATGTTGGCCTTGATGAACCACAGGAACCCGGCCGCGATCAGGCCGCCCAGCAACGGAGAGATCACCCAGCTGGCCGCGATGGCGCTCATCTGGCCCCAGCTGACCGCGCCAAAGCCCGCCGCCGCGATCCCCGCGCCCATGACGCCGCCGACCACCGAATGCGTCGTCGAGACCGGCGCGCCGATCCATGTCGCCAGGTTGACCCAGAGCGCCGAAGCCAGAAGCGCCGCCATCATCGCCGAGATGAAGGCCCCCGAGGTCGCCATGCTTTCGGGCGCGATGATGCCCTTGGCGATGGTCGATACCACGTCGCCCCCCGCCAGGAGCGCCCCGGCGCTTTCGAAGATCGCCGCGATGACGATGGCAAGCCCCATCGACATGGCATTGGCCCCGACCGCCGGCCCCATGTTGTTGGCCACGTCATTGGCGCCGATATTGAGCGCCATGTAGGCCCCGAACGCCGCCGCGATCACGACGATAAAGGTGTTGTCCGCCTGCCCAAAGATCAGCGCCGCGATCAGCGCCGCAAAGACCACGAAGATCAGCGCAAGCCCGGTGCCCATCATGGGACGGCTTACATAGGCGGTGGCCTGTTCAAGCGTCGACAGCCGGCCGAGGTCGCGGTCCAGCGTCTCCAGATGGCTCGGATCAAGATTGCTGTTGTCCCAAGTGCTGTTGTCCGACATGTGTCCTCCCGATGATTCCGGCGCAGCTACATCAAGTGATCGCCATGGGCAACAGATCACCTAGCGCGGCGGGTATCGGCCTCAAATTCGAGCAGGATTTGTCGCAGGCCCGGTTCTCTGACCCGTTCGGCGGCCTCTGCCGGATCGAGCCAGCGGCGCTCGCGCTGCCCGGCTTCGGGAAAGCTGTCCTCGAGGGCGCGGACCTCGACGGCAAAGACCAGGGTCTCGACGGTGACGGGCAGCCCGCTCGACTTGATCTTGTCATAGACATAAGAGCCGACCGGCTGCCGCGAGATCCGGCCCGGGCGCACCCCGGCTTCTTCCCAGGCCTCCACCACCGCGGCCTCGCTGGCGTTCTTGTCGCGCATCAGCCAGCCTTTGGGGATGATCCATCGGCCGGAATCGAGGCTGGTGATCAGCAGGACCTGCCGACCCTCATCCGTCGCGCGATAGCACAGCGCAGCAGTTTGCAACTGCCTGGGCCGCTGCACCATAGGGAGGGCAACGTCGGCGTAGAATTTCTTGATCAGCGCCCAAAGCCTGGTGATCAAGCCGTTGGAAATGCTCTTGTCTGGTGTCACGTCTCGCTGCTCCGCCCCTTTTTTCTTGGGCCTTTGAACCAAGCAATATAGGCGATGGCCGCCACGCTGGCAAATCCGCCGGCCCCGGCAAGGCGTTTAGAGGTGCGGCCCTCGGGCCCGGGCCGCGCCGGACCTCGCGCAATCAGAGATTGCGGCCGAGGTGTTTCGGCGCAACGCGCGCCGGCGATCAGCCCTCGGCCAGCCAGTCCGCTACCTCTTCGGCAATCGAAAGGGCGCTGGTCAGACCGGGCGATTCGATCCCGTAAAGAAGCGCATGCGGGCCGGCGAGTTGACCCGGCCCGAGCATCACGAAATCGCCATAGGCGGCCCCCGCGATCTTGGGCCGCAATCCGGCGTAATCGGGGCTGAGATCCCGCGCCTCGATCGCTGGCCAATAGCGCGCGATCGCCTCGGCAAAACCCGCTCGCCGCTCCGGGTTCACGGTGTAGTCGATGCGCGCCGGATCGGTGTCGTCTAACCATTCGGTATCGGGGCCGAACTTGCCGCGCCCGGCCAGATCGAGCGTGAAGTGAACACCCAGCCCGCCGTCGCGCGGCACCGGGTAGATCAGCCGCGAAAACGGCGCCGGCCGGCTGAGCGCAAAGTAATTGCCCTTGACCAGCGCCAGACCGGGCGGCGGCGGCAGGCCGTCGATCCGCGCGCTGAGCGCCGGGGCCCAGAGCCCGGCGCAATTCACCAGCGACCGGCAGCGCAGCAGCATCGGCTCGTCGCCGCCCACCGCAAGCTCGACCGAGCCGTCGCCGCACAGCTGCCCGCCCAAGACCGGTGCCCGGGTGACAAGCTGCGCCCCATGTGCCTCTGCCTCGCCCAGCAGTGCCAACATCAGCGCGTGGCTGTCGACGATGCCGGTCGAGGGCGAAAACAACGCCGCAGACGCCCGGAGCGCTGGCTCGAGCGCTTGCAGCTCTGCCGCTCCGATCAGCCGCAGGTCGGTGACGCCGTTGCCTTGGGCATGGGCCGCGATCTGTGGCAGGCGGGCCGCCTCGTCGGTGTCGCCGGCAACAATCAGCTTGCCACAACGACGGTGGCCGACACCGCGCGCCTCGCAATAGCGATAAAGCAGGTCGCGGCCGCGCCGACAGTGCCGCGCCTTGAGCGTGCCCGGCGGGTAATAGATGCCGGCATGGATCACCTCGGAATTGCGGGCGCTGGTTTCCTCGCCCATCACCGGATTCTTTTCGAGGATCAGCACCTCGCGCCCGGCCAGCGCCAGGGCCCGCGCCACCGCGAGCCCGACGACGCCGGCCCCGACCACCACAACATCGGTATCGAAACTTTCCATGCGGTCTCAGTATCTTGCCACGATCATCCTGATCCCGGCGGGGGTGCGGCCGGCAGCCGGCTGGCCCCAGGCGATATAGATCTCCTCGCCGCTCCCGGCCATGCGCGGGAAATTGATCGACCCGGCGGCGGTGTTCAGGGCAACCGCCTGCGGCGCCGGGCATCCGTCCTCGGGGGTGACGCGGCAAAGCCGAAGGATCTCGCCCAGCCTGGTCCATTCGACCCAGGAAACCACGGCCGATCCGTCTTGCAGAAGCAGCGCATCCACCCGACCGGCCGCCTCGCCGCCGTCGATGCGGAATGGCGCATCAAAGCTGGCGCCTCTGTCACGGGAAAAGGCCACCTTGACCGCCGGATCGCCCTGCGCCGCGGTGAACCAGGCCACGACCGCATCGCTGCCCTGCGCGTCGATCGCCGGGCCGTTCACCGGGCAACCCGAAATCTCCCAGCCGTCGGCGTGAACCAGGCGGGGTTCGGTCCAGGCCCCCGCCACCTTGCGCACCACCGAGATATCGCGCACTTCTTCAACCGTGCGGTCCCGGTATGCCACCAGAATGCTGCCGTCGCCCGCCACCGCGGCTGATGTCTGGCAGCAAGAGCAGGCGCGGGAATCGAGCAGGCTTTCCGGAGACAGAGTTCCGTCGGCGTCAAGCGAGGCCGACCGCAGCTGCATCGCGCCGGTGTCCTCGGTGCCATACTCCCGGCCGTCCAGCCAGAACACCTCGAACCGGCTGTCCGAGACCGGCAGGAGCGTGACGAAGCCATGCTGGCTTTGGGTGCCATCGCGGTGCGGGACGACCGGAGCGCTCCAGGTTTCACCCTTGTCGGATGACAGGGCGATGTTCACATCATAGGAAAAGGACGTCACATCGGTCTCTTTCAGCCAATGCGCGGCCATCGTGCCGTCGGGCAGCACCGCGACCGAGGCGAAATCCGACCAGTTGACGATCAGATCGCCGGCGGCGACCACCGTGGACGGCGCGCTCCACCCGGCCTCATTGCCGAGCGCAACCTTCACCGCATGGCCCGCCTCGGTAGGTTCCGTCCAGCTGACAGCGACGCGCCCATCCGCAAGCGCAAAGAGCGATGGCTCGCTCGATCCCGGGCCCGCCGGCACCGGGATTTCGGCGACCGTGGCCCCCACCTGCTCCTGAGCCTGAGCGGTGAAGGCGGCGCAAAAAACCCCCAGCGCGAGCCCGGACATGCGGGTTGCGCCGCCAAATTTAAACGCGATTTTGCCCATTTCAGCCATGATCATGCAGTCCTCACATCAAGTTGGGTCGTCGTTGCGGGCGCGGGATTGCCCAAGTTGGCGGCACCGCGCGGCAGAGGTCAATTGATTTCCGGCCCTCGGCGCCCCGTCCCACATCACGATATCGTCGGCCGGAGCGCGCGGTCCTCGGCCCGTATTCGAATGGCGAGGATGGCGGCGTTCAGAGCCGAGAACACCAGAGCGACCCAGCCGAGTCCCAAGACCAGGGGCGCTACCGCGATCTCGGCGACCACCAGCAGGTAATTGGGATGGTTGATCCAGCGGTAAGGGCCGCGCGCCACAAGCGGCGTGTCGGTGACGATGATCCGGGTCGTCCAGCGCCCGCCCAGCGACACGAGGATCCAGAGGCGGATCGCTTGCAGCGCGACGAAGACGACAAGCCAGCCCGGGCGGATCGCCGCGTCATACCCGAAGGCCGCCAGGCAGAGCAGCCAGCCCGTGTGCAGCGCGACGATGAGCGGGTAATGCTCCGGCGCGACCTCGCGTGCGCCCTGCGCCAGAAGCCGGGCGGTATTGCGCCGGGCCAGCGCCAGTTCGGCCAGCCTCTGGACAACGAGAAAGCTCAGAAAGAGCGCCGCGCCCAGGGTCATGCCGCGTCTGCTCCGACGTGAAATGGCAGAAAGGCGGCGGTGAAGCCCGGCCCCAGCGCCGTAGCCATCATCTGTCCCTGCACCTCTTGCTTCAACACCTGCTCCAACACGAAGAGCACGGTCGGCGCCGACATGTTGCCCGCCGCCCGCAGCACGTCCCGCTCGGCCTGCAAGGTGCCCTTTTCAAGCTGAAGCGCGCCTTCCAAGGCGTCGACGACCTTGGCCCCGCCGGGGTGGCACACAAAACGCGCTATGTCGCCGCGTTCCAATCCCGATCGGTCCAGCGCGCCCTCCACCGCCGCCTCCAGGTTTTTCTCGACAAACCCGGGGATTTCTTGGCCGAAGACCACGCCGAGGCCTGTGTCGTCGACATCCCAGCCCATGATGCCCAAGGTATCGGCCCAGGTCGTCTGTGTGCCGGCCCCGAGCGAAACCTGCCGGCCATCGGCCTTCTGCCCCGACAGACAGGCCGCTGCCGCACCATCTCCGAAGAGCACGGTCGCGATGATATCCGCCTTTTGCAGCCGGTCGGTCCGAAACGAGAGGGTGCAGGTTTCGACCACGACCAGCAGCACCTTGTCATCGGGGCGAGCCGCGGCCAGCGACTGCGCCAGAGACAGCCCCGAAACACCGCCCGCACAGCCGAGGCCAAAGACCGGCACCCGGCGCACATCGGCGCGAAACCCCAGCCGGTCCATGGCACGCGCTTCCAGTGTCGGGGTCGCGATGCCGGTGGAAGAGACGGTCACGATGCAATCGACCTCCTCCGCCGCCCATCCGGCACGCGCCAGAGCCAGTTCCGTGCTCACGCCAAACAACGCCAATGCGCCGTCGATATAGGCGTCGTTGCGGTCCTGCCAGCCGTGATCGGCCTCGAACCAATCGATCGGAACCACCGAGTAGCGCCGATCGATGCCGGCCGTCACAAAGGTTTTCAGAAGCCGTTCGAATTGCGGATACTTGTGGCCGAGGATCTCTTGCGCCTTGGCCTGCACCAAATCCTGCGGGAGGAGATACGGCGGAAGGGCAGTGGCAAGACCGTGCAGAAAGACCGACAATAGGAAAGACCTTTGCTCAATTGAATGAAATCCATCGTTTTCAGAGAGGCTGGCGCGTTCTCCAGATCGTGGACCTAGCCCAGAGCATACGCACGGCAAGAAAATGCGGATCACAGACAATTGCGATGAGGTGAGCCGGTACAGGGCTGGCGGCCATTGATACGACCGGGCCAACGCCTGTACCGTTCGGCGGGATAGGACCGGATCGGCTGCCGCCGCCTGCTCGGATACGCAACCGCGGGAATGGGCGGAGATCGCCGTCCAAATCCGGTTTCGACAAAGGGTGCACACAATGAACCTTCACCGACGTGCTTTTTCGACCGGGTTGCTCTGTCTTCCCTTGGCCCAGGCCCTGCCGGCGCAGGCGCAGTCGGCGGATGTCTGGCCGGCACAGCGCGCCTGGGACGCCTTGAATGCCGATGATATCCGCATGATCGACGTACGCGCGCGGTCGGAATGGGCCGCCACGGGTGTGGCCGCGCAGGCCTGGCCGATCAGCATGCACGAGAACCGGTTTTCCGACCGGCTCTTTGCGGCCCGCGATCTGGCCGGAGAGCGGCAGATCGCCCTGATCTGCGCGACCGGCGGGCGTTCGGGCTATATCCAGCGCAGCCTTCGCAAGGCGGGCTATACTGGCTTCATCGATGTGTCGGAAGGCATGCTCGGCTCGGATCTGGGCGTCGGCTGGATCGCCGCCGGGCTGCCTGTGGTGCCGCTGGACGACGCCCTGGCAGCCTTGCCGCCTGCCCTGCTCTGATCGGCGCGGGCTCAGGCCGTTTCCTGTTTGGGATGTAGCGTGACCTTCGCGCCGACCTCGACCCGGTCGTACAGTTCCTTGATGTATTCGTTGGTCAGACGGGCGCACCCATTGGACACCGCGGTGCCGATGGTGCCTGGCTTGTTGGTGCCGTGGATGCGCAGATAGGTGTCCCGCCCCTTGTCGTCGTAGAGGTAGAGCGCGCGGGCGCCCAGCGGATTGTCGGGGCCGCCTTTCATGCCATCGCTGTACTTGGCGTATTTCTCCGGCTCCCTGCGGATCATCGCCTGCGTCGGCCTCCAGAACGGCCACTTCGCCTTGCGTGCCACGGTAAAGGTTCCGGGCGTATAAAGCCGGTCACGCCCGACGCCGACACCATAGCGGATGGCCAGACCGTCGTTCAGCATGAAGTAGAGAAAAAATTCGTCGGGCACGACATGCAGATTGCCGGCGCGCCAATCCTTGCGCCGGGTATTCACCAGCTGCGGCAGGAACTTCTCGGCTAAGGTGGGCTTGTGCGCCAGCGCCAGTCGCGGCGCGGCCAGGACGGCGAGGCTCGATATCAGGAAAATGCGTCGGTTGGAAACGGTCACGTGGGCAACTCCTTTTATTCAAGGGAATATCGGCCGGGCACCGGAACGAATAAAATTCCCCGTGAGCGCGAGAGACAGGCCGCAGGTGTGGCGGTGCGGCCACGTTCTTTGCGCTTTCGGGGGGTCGATCCCCGGGCCCGCGGTGCCGCTCAGCGCACCCGGACCCAGGTTGCCATGCCATCGGTCTGATGGCTCAGCATGTGGCAATGCAGCATCCATGATCCGGGGTTGTCGAGCACGCAGAGAATGTCGCGCGCGGCCCCTGCCCCCACCAGCGTCGAATCGCGGTAGGCGCCGGATGCGCCCTCGGCATCGAGTTCGTGAAAGTGATGCCCGTGCAGGTGCATGACATGCGGAAACGCCGTCGCATTGCGCAGGGTCATCCTGACCGTGGCACCGCGCCGGACATCCACCAGCGGCCGGCGCGGCAGGCCCGAGACGTCGTTCAGCGCCCAGGTGCCGAAACCGTCGTGATCTCTGCCTCCGGCGCCACCCTGCATGACCAGATCGACATGGGCGTCCACCGGGCCGGGGGCCGGCATGGCATTCGCGGGCAGGCCCGGGATGGCGGAACGGCGCGGCGTCCGGCTGCCCTCTATGGCGATCTCGCCCAGGGTCACGGACGTGCCGCCATAGCTATCGGTCAGCCTGACCGGGCCGGTCACATCCGCGATCACGTCGCAGCGCTGGCCGGGGGCCAGAATGATTGGTGCCAGCGGTCGCGGCGCCGGCAGCGGCATTCCGTCAAGCGCGACAATATTCCCCGCGACGCCCGAAAGCCGCAGCTCGTAGATCCGGTCGATCGACGGATTGATGCAGCGTAGCCGCAGCCTGTCGCCCTGGCGGATGCTGTCACGCGATACAAAGGCGGTGGCGACATTGCCGATCTTGCCGGCGGTGGCGAATTGCGCCGGGTCGAAGCTGTCATCATACCGGCCGTCTTCGTCGATCATCATGTCGAAGAGCTGAACCGTGATGTCGTGATCGACCTCCGGCGGATCGCGCTCTTCGACGACGAAGGCGCCGAACAAGCCGCGGCTCACCTGATCATAGGACAGGTAATGCGAATGATACCAATAGGTTCCGGCATCCGGCAGGGTAAAGCGGTAATCGTGCGACCGGCCCGGAATGACCACGTCCTGGGTCAGAACGTTCACCCCGTCCATCCGGTTGGGCACGCGCAGCCCGTGCCAATGCACAAGCGCCCCGTCATCGAGACCGTTCTCGAGGCGGATATCAACCTGATCGCCCTGCCGCACCCTGATCTCGGGGCCGGGAATCGTTCCGTTGAAGCCCAGCATGTCGAGCCTGCGGCCCGCGATGCGCGTCGAGAGCGCGGCGGGGCGAAGCACGACCGATTGCCGCGCGGCGAGCGCAGGCCAAGGCAGGCAGGCCGCACCGAGGCCCGCCAGCAGGTTGCGACGGGTCAGCCGGGGCGCACGTCCCAGTGTCTGCACGGCGTCACTGCTGCGCGTCGCGCGCCGTCTGGACGTGCTCGGCCAGCACCTCGGCCTCGACCAGCCCGCCGACCAGCGTATCGCCGATCACGAAAGACGGGGTGCCGGTGAACCCGAGCGCCCGGGTCAGCTCCATCGAGGTCTCGATATGTTCGCTCACCTCCGGCGCCTGCATGTCCCGGCGCAACTGCTCGATATCAAGGCCGACCTCGCCGGCGATGCGGAGCACGCTGGCCTCTTCGGCCCGTCCGTTCATGCCCATCATCGCCTCGTGGAATTCCTCGTATTTGCCCTGCTCGCGCGCGGCCAGTGCGGCGCGAGCGGCAAAGACGCTGCCGTCGCCGAGGATCGGCCATTCGCGATAGACCAGCCGGACGTTTTTGTCCTGTTCGATCAACGCATCCACCTGCGGCATCGCGCGGCGGCAATAGGGGCAGTTGTAATCGAAGAACTCCACCACCGTCACATCGCCGTCGGGATTGCCCAGAACCGGCGCATTCGGATCCTGCTCGAGCTCATCCCGGATGCCCGACAGGGCCGCGGCGGCCGCCGCCGACTGGTCGCGCTGCTGCTGTTCTTCCAGAAGCCGCACCGCTTCCATGACGATGCCGGGGTTTTCGCGGATCGCCTCATAGACCAGCGCCTTGATCCGGTCCTCGTCCATCTCCTCGGCACCGGCGGCCAGGGGGGCGAGCAATGTGAGCGCGATCAAAGGCGCGAGTATATGTTTCTTCATGGCGGATCGTCTCTCCTTGCAGGACATTGGGGGCGCTCCTTCGGAGCACCCCGTTCAGGACGCGAAGGTCCGTTTCAGTGCCGGAACTGTCAGATCAGTTTGACCTGGGTTCCGATCGGCGTGCGTTCGTAGACCTCTTCGATCTGACGGTTGTAAAGGCCGATGCATCCGTTCGAAGACCGCCGGCCGATCTTGCGCGTGTCCTGGGTGCCGTGGATGCGGTAATAAGTCCAGGACAGATAGAGCGCGCGGGTGCCCAGCGGGTTGAGCGGATCGCCGCCTTCGACGACCGCCGGCCATTCCGGGTTCCGCTTGAGCATCGACGGCGTCGGGCGCCAGGTCGGGTTTTCGCGTTTCTCGACCACCGAGGTATAGCCCCGCCGCGTCAGCTCGTCGGTCAGCGGCACCGAGGTCGGATAGATCCGCATCTCGCCGTCAGCGGTCCAATGCTGGAGCACCTTGGTGTTGGTGTCGGAGAGGATGATTCCCTTGCCCAGCGTATCGAAGTGATCCCGCCAGTCGTGCAATTTGAAAGACGAGATATTGCGCCGCGTCGGTGCGCTTTCGGCTTGCGCCAGAGCGAGAGAGGGCATTGCCAGCGTGGCAGTCGCACAGGCCAAAACATGGCGGCGCGACCATTTCTTTTGGGTCATGGACTTGGTGCCTCGGCTTTAGTGTTTCACGACAGGCTTATCATTCCGTAGCCGGATTGTGATGTATCTTTTTGTAACCAAGGCCCGTCTTGGGCTGTTCTCCGCCGCTATCGTGCTAGGAAGCCCCATGCACCGGTATTTCTCGCTCAGCCTGCCGATCGCGATCTTTGCGCGCAACGTGGCCCTGGTGAGCCTTCTCACACTGCTGCCGCTTCTGGCGATCTACGTCGCCTTGCAGCCCGGGTTCGCCGCCATGCTCTCGAGCGGCGGCCCTGCCCTGTCGCGATTTCTCAGGCAGGTTGCGACAAACGGATTTCCGGTGGTCTTCATCGTCAATTTCCTGGGCTTCGTCCTCTACGCCCGGCACATCAGCCTGACGCCGCGCAAGGCCGGTGGCCTTGGGTTGATCTTCACCGACATGGTGATGCGGGTGGCCGTGTTCATCCTGCTGCATGCCGTGATCTATGTCGCTTCGGCCGATTGGTTCGGCTCTTTCGGCGGCAGCAAGGGCACGGCGCTGCGGGTGGTGGCGCCGACCTTGGCGCGGTCGGCGCTTTTTGACAATATTTCCGGGGTTTACCTCTATGCCGTTCTGTTGGGCGCGCTGCCGATCTATGCCGCGGCCCTCAGCTGGGGGCAGACATCTGCCCCCAGGGCGCGGGCCTGGCTCGCCGCCGCGATCTGCTGCGGGCTTCTGGCGCTGGCGCTCACCCTCGTTGCCCGCGGATTGGTGCAGATGCAATCCGGGTGAGGCGCCCGCCACGGCCAGGCCGGTCAGCCGACGCGCAGCCGTGTCGTCATGCCGGCCACCGCATGCGACAGCATGTGGCAATGCAACAGCCAGTCGCCCGGATTGTCGGCGACAAAGGCCACTTCGCGGGTCTCGCCCCGCAAGAGCAGCGTGGTGTCGCGCAGATCGCCAAGCTGCCCGTCCTTCGTGACCTCGCGGAAATGCATGCCGTGCAGGTGCATGGCATGCGGAAAGGCGGTGTCGTTGACGATCTTCAGACGCACCGTCTCGCCGCGCGACAGCTCGGCCAGCGGCGGGCCTTCCATGGTGCCGATCGCGCCGTTGAAGGCCCAGAACTTGTTCTCTGCGACCAGGGCGTTCATCGATTGCATCTCGCCATCCAGCCGCGCCCCGCGCAGGCCGCCCATGGCGCCGCCTTCCATCCGCAAATCAAGCGCCGTCGCGGCGGCGAGATCGGGCCGGGCCACCGTGTTGGGCGGCAGCGGCGCGGCGGCGCCCCGCCGGGTGGCAGAGACCTCCGAAGTGACCGGGAAGGAGGCCAGGGCAAACCCCTCGCCGCGTTCGACACTGACCAGACCCGCCGTCTCGCCCGCCTCGGCGGTCACGTCGACGATCAGGTCCGCGCGCTGCGCCGGTGCCAGCAAGAGCGCCTCTGACAGCGGGCGCGGCGTGGGCAGCGGCATGCCGTCGAGCGCGACGATCCAGCCATCCAACCCGCTCATCTGCAACTGGAACACCCGCGCATTGGCGGCATTGATCAGCCGCAGACGCAGGCGTTCATGCCGCTTGACCGGCATGGTAAGATCATGCGCACCATTGGCGGTGACGAGATTTCCGACCTGACCGGCGTGGCTCAGATCGTGCATGTTGCCGAAACTGGCGGCAAGCTGGCCGCTGTCGGGGTCGATCAGCCAGTCATCGAGCACCAGCACTTCGTCCCGGTCGATGTCCAGCGGTTCGGGCTCCTCGACGATCAGCGCACCGTAAAGCCCGCGGCCAACCTGTTCGAAAGAGCGGTCATGCGCGTGATACCAGAAGGTTCCGGCATCCGGCACCGTGAAGTCATAATCGAAGCGTTCCCCCGGAGCCACCGCACCCTGGGTCAGCCCGGCGACACCGTCCATCGCATTGTCGATGCGAATGCCGTGCCAATGGATCGAGGTGGGCTGATCGAGCCCGTTGACAAGGGTCCGCCGCACCCGCGCGCCCTGGGCGACGCGGATCTCGGTGCCGGGCGAGGCCGGTCCATAGCCCCAGAGCGTGGTCGGGCCATAGGGGTCGGGCAGCAGCTGGTGATCAAAGGCTGCGGCCCACAATTCCTCGGCCCCGGCCTGGGCAAAGGCCAGGCCCGGAAGGGCGGCACAGGCCGCACCTCCCAGCAGAATGTTCCGCCGTGTCACGTTCAACGCGGTGTCCTTTCGTGGTTCGGCAATCGTCCGATCATCCGTGATCGTCCATCAGATAGGTTGCCATTGCTTCAAGATCTTCATCGGACAGGTACTGAGTTCCATATAGGACGACTTCACCCATCGCACCGCCAAAAGCGTCACCCGACGGCGTGATCCCGGAGCGCAAGGCATATGAGAGGCTGTCGACATCCCAGCCCCGCGCCATCAGCGTTTCGGCATCGATCGCCGGCGCCTTGCCGCCGCCCGGCAGCATGTTGCTGCCCTTGAAATGCTGGCTTTCGTGATCGCGGCCGCCCAGCAGCGTCCGGCCGGTGTGACAGGCGCCGCAATGCGCCGCGCCCTCGACCAGCTCCTTGCCGCGATTCCACAGCGGATCGGCCCCCGGCACCGGCTCGGCGCGCGGCGGATCCAGATAGAGCGCGCGCCAGAACTTCATCAGTGCACGCTGATTGAAGGGGAACGGCATCTCCGGCTCGCGCGAAGGCTCGGCCACGGCGGGCACGGTCTGAAACGCGGCCCAGAGATCGGCAATGTCCTGATCGGTGAACTGCTGATAGAACGGATAGGTGAAGGCCGGGTAATAGGGGGCACCCTCCGGCGACACCCCCTGCCGAACCGCCGCCGCGAACTGCTCTATCGTCCAGTCGCCGATCCCGTGTTCCGGGTCGGTGGTGAGGTTTGGCGAGTAGATACTGCCGAAGGGAGTTTCCAGCTCGACACCGCCGGCCAGCGGTGCGCCGCCACTCTCGAAATCGGTGTGGCAGGCGATACAGCCGGACGCCCTCGCCAGATAGGCACCTCGATTGGCATCGCCTTGCAGCGCGATATCCTCGGGTGCCCGGCCGACGGGCCAGGCGGCCACCGCTGCCAGCCCCGCCGCGCCCAATGCTGCGGCGGCGACCAGCCCTCTTGTCACTTTGCGCATCTTATTTTTCCGCGCGGAACTTGGTGTGGCAGGCAGCGCAGGTCTGGCTCACCATTCGAAAGACCGCATCCGCCGGCATCTCTGCCAGCTGCGCGGGGTCAAGCTCGGCCGTCATCGGCCCGCTGCCCCCCATCATGCCGCCGCCGCCCATCATGTTGTCGCCACCCATCATGGACTGGCCGCCCATCATGTTGTCGCCGCCCATCATGCTGGCCGATGCTCCGCCCGCGGCCTTCAGCCCATTGTCCGCCGCCCGGTCCAGTCCTTCGGCGAGGGTCCCCAGCCGCACGGCCAGCGCCTCGAACTCGCTCCAGTCTTCCCAGATCCGGGGCTTGGCGACCGAGGGTGCCTCTTCGCTGCCTTCGGGGAACAGCTTGGTCATCGTCTCGCCCGAATGCTCTTTGATCGTGGCGGCAAAGTCCCGCACCCGCGCGGCATCATAGTCGACCTTGCCGCGCATGACCGGTGTGACCGCCTTGATCGCCTTGCTCATGGCCATCATGCCATCCATGCGTTCCTTCACGACGCCTGTCGCACCCGAATGGGCCAGAACGCCGCCTGCAAGTGTCACCGAAAGGACGATGCCGGTAATTCCTGTATATTTCATCTCTTGTCTCCGTTGAGTTCCAATGCGGCACTTGGGCCGCGGATGCATCAAGAGAGAGCGATAGGGACCGGTGGCTCGCGCCCGAGGGTGGCGTCGTTGAAATTCGTCGGGGCGCGATCCAGCGCCGGCAGCGGCGGCCGCTCGGGCGGTATTGTACGAAGACCAAAGACGATGTGCAGCCCGCTGGAACAGGAGGCCTCGCCATGACAATGGCCTATGCCGGTGCTGTGCGATTCGTCGGAATGGGTGTCATGCGCCAACTGCTCCGCAACCGGCGGCTGGTCGGAATGGGCGAAGTCCAGGTCAGGCAGGCTCAGCAGCGCCACGACACAGGCCGCGACAGCGAGCAGGATCAGCCGGCCGGGAATCATGCCGCGCATCGTTCAGTCGATCCCGTTCGCTTGTTGCAGTTCCCGGACATAGGCGACAATCATCATCGCGTCGCCCTGGGTCAGCCCCTCGACCGGCGGCATGTCTCCGAATCTCCAGTGGTGCGCGCGCACGCCGTTCTTGGCGGCGAGAACGAAGGCCATGTCGCCGTGATGGCTGGGCTCGTAGATCTTGTGAACCAGGGGCGGTGCCACCCCGTTTTGTCCGGCGGCGTTCGTGCCGTGGCACGCGGCGCATTTCGCTTCGAAAGCCCGCTGGCCGATTTTGGCATTGTCAGAGAATTCGGCGGGCACCGTGACATCCACGATCGCCGCCCCCTCGGAGAGCTGCGCCAGATCGGGTTGGTCCATGGAATGGCCGGTCGGGCGTGCGGCATACCAAGCCAAGGCACCGAGGCCGAGAAGAGCCGCCGCCACGATCGATATCGTCAATTTCGACATGCCCGTCCTTGTTCCTGCCTGCCCTTGGTCCGGTCGTCATCGGTCTGCCACGCGCCGCCGATTGCAGCTTCCGCGTTCTCCTCCCGATCCCTGACCCAGGAACCTAGGTGAATTCGCCGGACTTGCAAACGCCCGACCGGCGTATCTTTTGTATCCGAATGTATCGTTGCCGATCTACGCCGAATACGTCGGCGAACCTTTGCCGACGCACCCGGGGTTGCGGAGACCTTGATCGCAGCTGATCCGTCCGAACGCAGCACCGATCAACTCGTCATCAGGTGGGTTCCGCGGCCTAGATCCGCGCCGCCCGGAGACGCAGCGAATTGAGCACCACCGAGATCGAGGATGCGCTCATCGCAAAGGCGGCGAACATCGGGCTGATCAGGATGCCGAAGACCGGGAAGAGCACCCCCGCGGCCACCGGCACGCCGGAGGCGTTGTAGATCAGCGCGAAGAACAGGTTCTGGCGGATGTTGCGCATCGTGGCATGGGCCAGCCGCCGGGCGCGGACGATGCCGTCCAGGTCGCCCTTGACCAGCGTGATCCCCGCGCTTTCGATGGCCACGTCCGCGCCGGTGCCCATGGCGATGCCGACATCGGCCTGCGCCAGCGCCGGGGCGTCGTTGACGCCATCCCCGGCCATCGCAACCTTGCGGCCGTCCTGTTGCAGCTCCTTGATGATCCGCGCCTTGTCTTCGGGCAAGACGTCGGCCCGGATCTCGTCGATGCCGAGACGGGCGCCGATGGCCCTGGCCGTGCGCTCGTTGTCGCCGGTGGCCATGATGACGCGAAAGCCCAGCGCGTGCAGGTCCTTGATCGCGGCGGGCGTGCTGTCCTTGACCGGATCGGCAACGCCGACAAGCCCGGCGATCTCGCCATCCAGCACCACGAACATCACGGTCTCGCCCTCGTCACGCCGGGTATTGGCCTTGGCGGTCAGCTCGCCCGCGTGGAGACCCAGATCGCGGATCATTGCCAGGTTGCCAAGCGCGACGGCCTTGCCATCCACCACGCCCCGGACCCCCTTGCCGGTAATCGCCTCGAAATCCGCGGCATCGGCCATTTTCACGTCGCGCTCTTCCGCGCCCCGGACGATGGCCTCGGCAAGCGGATGCTCTGACCCGCGTTCCAGCGACGCGGCAAGCCGCAGCACTTCGGCCTCGTCATGACCGCGTTCGGGCAAAACGGCGACAAGGCGCGGCTTGCCCTCGGTCAACGTGCCGGTCTTGTCGACGATCAGGGTATCGACCTTCTCGAAGCGCTCCAGCGCCTCGGCATTCTTGATCAGCACCCCGGCCTGGGCCCCGCGACCGGTTGCCGTCATGATCGACATCGGGGTCGCGAGACCGAGCGCACAGGGACAAGCGATGATCAGGACCGCAACCGCCGAGATCAGCGCATAGGACAGAGCCGGCGCCGGCCCCAGAACCGCCCAGGCGATGAACGACAGAACCGCGATGGCGATCACCGCCGGCACGAAATAGCCCGCCACCCGGTCGGCATATTTCTGGATCGGCGCGCGCGAACGTTGCGCGTTCGACACCATCTCGACGATCTGCGCCAGCATCGTGTCCGCGCCGACCCGCGTTGCCTCCATCACCAGGCTGCCGGTGCCATTGATCGTCGCCCCGGTCACCGCATCGCCTTCGACCTTTTCGACCGGGACCGGCTCGCCGGAAATCATGCTCTCGTCGATCGAGGAGCGGCCTTCCACGACCACGCCATCAACCGGCACCTTGTCACCGGGCCGCACCCGCAGACGGTCGCCCACAAGCACCTCCTCGAGCGGAATTTCCTCTTCTGTGCCATCCGGCCTGATCACCCGCGCGGTCTTGGCCGCCATGTCCAGCAGGGCGCGGATGGCCTTGCCGGTGCCTTCGCGGGCCCGCAACTCCATCAGCTGCCCGAGCAGCACAAGCGTCACGATCACCGCCGCCGCTTCGAAATAGACCCCGACGTGCCCTTCGGCATCGCGGAACCCCGCCGGGAAGATGCCCGGCACCAGAACCGCCACGACACTAAAGAGCCAGGCCGCCGAAACGCCCATGGCAATCAGGGAAAACATGTTGAGGTTCATGGTGCGGAACGAATTCCAGCCCCGCACCAGGAAGGGCCAGCCGCACCACAGGACAACCGGCGTTCCGAGACCCAGCTCGATCCAGAGCGTCGTGCGTTCGCCAAAGGCCTCGCGCACGCCGGAAAAGCCGAGAAAGGGGGCCATCGTGAGAATGAGCAGCGGGATGGTCAGGACCGTGCCGACCCAGAACCGCCGGGTGAAATCCACCAGCTCCGGGTTCGGGCCCGCGTCGGCCATTGCCGCCGATTCCAGCTCGAGCCCCATGCCACAGATCGGGCAGGAGCCAGGATGCGTCTGGCGAACCTGCGGATGCATCGGACAGGTATAGACCGCGCCGTCATGATCCTCGGGAACGCTGTCATATCTGCCGTCCACGGCGCCGCTCTGGGAGCCGTGCGCATGGTGATCGTGTCCGCCGTGGTGCGCCTCTTGACCCTCAGGCACAAGATGCATCCCGCATTTCGGGCAGTCTCCCGGATGGTCCTGCCGCACCTCCGGGTGCATCGGGCAGACGTAGGTTGTTGTCTCGGCATCGTGCGAGACTGGGTGTGCATGGTCGCTCATTCTGAAGTCCTCTTGGACAAAGACGGGGAAGGAAACAGATAGAGCCTAGTCCTTCCAGTGACTGGAAGGTCAAGCGCGAACTTCGCGACATCGTGCAGGGCACCGCCGGCCGGCCTTCGCCCCGCTTTGCGGGGCGAGGATGTCCGTGCGGGGTCGTCTCTCGCTTGCGACCGGGCGACGTGAGAGACGGCCCCGCTTGGGTCAGTTGTCGTTCATCATGGCGTCGCCATCCATGCCCTTTTCGGCCTCCGGCTGCATCTGAGACATGTTGGAATGCATCTTTTGCATCCGTTCCATCATGTCGGCCGGTGCCGCCATCTCTTCCGCCGTCACGGCACCATCACCATCCGCGTCCAGATGCTGGAACCGGTCCACCATCATTTCCCGGATCATCGCGCTGTGCAGGGTTTCGAATTCGGCAATCGAAAGCGTGCCGTCGCCGTCACTGTCGTACTCGGCCAGCTTGGCTTGCAGCTGGCTGCGCATCTCTTCCGGCGTGACGGTGCCGTCGCCATCGGCGTCGAACATCTTCATCATGCCGCCGCCCATGGAACCCATGCCGCCCATCATGCCCCCACCCATCATCGAGCCATGCATGCGCTTCATCATGTCCATCATGCCGTCCATGCCGCCCATCATGCCGGAGCCGCCGCCCTGCATCGCTGCCGCACCGGATTTGCCGCCGGTTTTGCCGCCGTGGCCATGATCGGAACCGGCATAAGCGGCCCCGCCAAGCACGGTCGCGGCCAGAGCAAATGCAGCGAGAAGAGAATTGTGTTTCATTCGGATCACCTCATGTCAGTATTGCGATACCTGACATATGGCAGGGGTTTGTCGCGACAAAATGCCGGGGAGTCCACGGTTTTGTATCGGCGGATCACAACGGCGGTGGCGGTTACATTTCGTGACAAATATCTTCGGGAAAGCGCCCCTCACTCGTTTAAAAGAAGGTCCATGAGCGAACCACCACACATTCTTGTCGTCGACGACCACCGCGAAATCCGCGATGCCGTGACGCGCTACCTTGAACAGAACGGAATGCGGGCGACCTCTGCGCGCGACGCGGTCGACATGGACGCCAAGCTCGGCCATGGCCAGTACGATCTTATCGTTCTCGACGTCATGATGCCGGGAGAGGACGGGCTGTCGGTCTGCCGCCGGCTGTCAGCTAATGGCAATGTGCCGATCCTGCTGCTGACCGCGCTGGGAGAAGAGACCGACCGGATCGTCGGTCTGGAAATCGGCGCCGATGACTATCTTGCCAAGCCGTTCAACCCACGCGAGCTGATTGCCCGCATCAAGGCCATCCTGCGCCGCACCACCAAGGCCGAACCCTATGCCGGCGCGCTCTCGGGCAAGCGCATCGCCTTTGCCCATTGGGTCCTCGATACCGACACCCGGGCGCTGTCGAATGACGACGGCGAGCAGATCGACCTGACCAGCGCCGAATTCAAGCTGCTGACCGTCCTTCTGGAGCGGCCCCGGTTCGTGCTCAACCGCGATCAGCTGCTCGATCTGACAGCGGGCCGGTCGGCCTCGGTCTTTGACCGCACCATCGACAACCAGATCAGCCGCTTGCGCCGCAAGGTCGAGCGTGATCCGTCGCGCCCCCGCATCGTGACGACGGTGCGCGGCGGCGGCTATTGCCTGGCATCAGACGTCCGCGAACTGAGCTGATGCCACGCCCCTTTGACAGCCTCCGGGGGCAATTGGTTCTCTTGATCGTCGCGGCACTGGCGGCCGCCCAGACGATCAGCCTGTGGCTGTTCGTCGACGAACGTGGCCTCGCCGTGCGCGCGGCGCTGGGGTTCGAGGCCGCCGGCCGGGCAGCAAATGTGGCGCTGTTGCTCGAAGAGGCGCCGGAGTCCTTGCATCAGGCCATCCTGCGCGCGGCGAATTCACCCCTCGTGCGGTTCGAACTCGCGGACAACCCCGACGTCGACCACGCCAGCCATGCCGATGGCGGCGCTGTCGAGGCCCGCGTGCGCGGGCTGCTTGGCGGCGCGGAACACCGGGAGATCCGGGTCGAGTTGCACGAGGTCGAGCATGGCATTCCGCCAATGCCCCATCTGGTGCCCGAGATGGCGGAAATGCACCTCGCCATGATGAAGGGCGAGCTCTCGGCCATCGAAATGCAGCTTTCGATCGCCCTGGCTGACGGCCAATGGCTGAACGTCGGAACCCGGTTCGAGCCGCCGCCGCTGCAATGGCCCTGGATTTCCATCGTCAGCTTCGGGATCACCGCGGCGATCATTCTGGTCGCGGCCTGCTGGTTCCTTCTGACCCGCCTGACCGGGCCTCTGCTGCGCGTTTCGCACGCCGCCGACCGGTTTGGGCGTGGGGAAACCGTGGATCCCCTGCCGCTGATCGGGCCAAGCGAGGTGCGCGGGCTCACGCAGACTTTCAACCGCATGCAGGAACGGCTGACCCGGTTCGTGGCGGACCGGACCAAGCTTCTTGCGGCGCTGGGTCATGACCTGCGCTCTCCGCTGACCGCAATGCGGGTTCGGGCGGAAATGGTCGAAGAGGACGAAACCCGCGAAAGCCTTGTCGCCTCGATCGAAGAAATGCAGGAGATGGTCGGTTCCACCCTGGATTTTGCCCGTGGCATGGCCAGCGCCGAACCCTCCGAAACAGTGGAGTTGCGCAGCTATCTTGAGCAGTTGCAGGCAGACATGATCAACGGGTTCGAGCTTGACGCCGCCGACGATGCCCAGGCGCGGTTGCGCCCGCAAGCGATGCGCCGCGCGCTGCGCAACATCATCGAAAACGCGCAGCGCTATGGCGGCGGGGCCCGGGTCTCCTTTCGGACCGATCCCGGCCATGTGCGGATACTGATTTCCGACACCGGCCCCGGCATACCGGAAAGCGAGCTTCAGCAGGTGTTCGAGCCGTTCTTCCGGCTCGAGAAATCCCGCTCTCGCGAAACCGGCGGCACCGGCCTGGGGCTGTCGATCGCGCGCACCATCATCCGGGCCCATGGCGGCGACGTGGCGCTTTCCAACCGCGCTGAAGGCGGATTGCTGGCGACGGTCACACTGCCGCTCGAAGCGGCCAACACCCCGAGCCGGGAGCCGTCGACCGCCCCCGAGCGGGGCGCCGCCCTTGCGCAAAACCGGCCGTGAGGCGCGGGCCACGGCGACGAGGGCCATGACCTGACAATCCGCCCCCGCCCCGAGGCCCGTGTCCTGTGGTCAGGGGGGCGGGCCTTACCCGGCGCGATCGGCCCCGAGCACCATGAAACCCTCGCGACCGCCGTCACAGGCCAGCGTTGCCACCCCGTTTGCGCTGGTCCCGGTGATCTCGCATCCCGGCGGCAGATGCGCTTCGGCCCCGTTTGTGGACAGGCGCGCCGCCTCCGGGTCGAAGCAATCCGCCAGCGTCGTCGAACAGGCACCGAGACCGGCAAGCACCAGCATGCCGGCCGCGCACCGAAACATCCTCGCGCGGGGTTTATTCCGCGGCGACCCGTGCCGTGGCCCGGGGGTCTGGCGTCTCGGCCTTGGTCTCAGCATCTTCCGCCTTTCCGTGACAGGATTTTCCCATGAACCGGTGCATGACCAGATGCGCGCCGACACAAAGCACGATCGGCGCCAGGGTCGCGAGCCCCCCGGCCCCGCCCGACGCCCCGCCAGACACAAGGAATGCCCCCAGCGGCAGCAACATCACCGCGCAGCAGGCCCACATTCCGTATTTCATGATCTTGTCGCTACCGGCCTGCCCGGCCGTCTTGTCGTTGGTGTCCATCGTTCGTCTTGTCTCCAGTGACCTGCCGAGGTGGCTAGCGGCCTCCAGCACGGGAAGGTCAATGTTGCAATCAGATACAAATTTCACTGTTTTGTCAGGGTGAACCAGCTTGACCTTCCTGCGCAGGAAGGTGCTCTACGTTGCCTCAATAGGCAAGAAACTAGGGGCGTGCATGCCATGGCAGGGCAGGCGCCATCACGGAATGATCGCATGTGCGTCGTTGCATCCGCTTACCACGGAAGCAGCGCTGCGAGACTCGGCAGGAATGGCAGAAAATCATCAAATGGGTCCATCGACGTTGACCGCGAAATGCGCGCCGAGGGCGCCCGGGCCATGACAGCCCGGCCCCGGAGAAAATCGGCCCAAGTCGAACCGATGACCGCAAGGAACCAAATTCATGACTAAATCTCTACTGGCCCTCGTGGCCTTTTTTCTGCTTGGCGGATTGGCGGTCTATCTGAACATGGGGCAATCCACGTCTCAGACCGCGGGCCATTCGATGACCCCGCCAGACACCAGCGATATCGCGGACGGCGCGCCGATCGTCGAAGTTTCGCTGCCGGCCGAGCTGTCCGCCAATGCGCAAATCGGCAAACGGGCTTTCGAAGCCAAATGCGCGGCCTGCCACGGGACAAATGCCGCCGGCCAGAACGGTATCGCGCCGCCGCTGGTGCACAAGACATACGAACCCGGGCACCATTCCGACATGGCCTTTGTCATGGCCGCGAAGAACGGCGTTCGGGCCCACCACTGGCAATTCGGCAACATGCCGCCGGTCGAAGGCCTGACCGATGCCGATGTGAAGATGATCGCGCGATACGTCCGCGAACTGCAAGCCGAGAACGGAATCTTCTAGCGGGATGCGGGGTGGGCGCTCTCCTCTGGCCATCCTGCGCACGGCACTCCTCTGTGTGCTGCTGGCGCTCGGCCTTGGGCCAGAGGTCAACGACGCCCACCCCGACGAAAGCCTGTCTTCTGCCACGGCATTCGCCGGCGCCGGCGATGCGCACGACGACGCCCCGCATTCTCTGATCGAAGAGGCCCTGGGCCATTGCCACCCGGGGCTGGATTGCGCGGTTTCGGCGATTATGGCCGAACCGGCCCTGAAAGATCATGCGACGCTCTTCGATACCAAGAAATTTCGGTCCCGTGTGGCCCTCTGGGCCGGGCTGGACCCGGGATATGACCCACCTCCTCCGCGCCCCTTCGTCTGACTGATTTGGAAAAACACCAACGGTAAGACGAAGGACAAGGAAATGAGAACCAAATTCACTATTGCCACCGTCGCGGCACTTTCGCTGGCGTCGGCTGCGCTTGCGCATACCGGCGCAAAGGGGATCGTGCGCGAAAGGATGGTCGCGATGTCGGCCATGGCTGATGCCATCAAGACCATCGCGCCGATGATGAGCGGCGCGTCCGAGTACGAGGCCGCCGCCGTGCGCGATGCCGCCGAGGCCATCGGCCGACATGCCGGCGCCTCGATGACGCGGCTTTTCCCGGCAGACAACGAAAACATGGCGTCTTACGTCAAGGCGTCCATCTGGCAAGACTGGGCCACCTTTGCCGAACTGGCCGAACGCCTTCACACCTATTCCGAAGGGCTCGCCCTGGCCGCCGAGAACGGACCGGCCGCGCCAAAACAGGGCATGGCCGACGCGGCATCGATGATGGGCGGCGGCGGCATGATGGGCGCCGGGTCGATGATGGGCACAGGAATGGCGCTGGAAGCGACGCTCGGCCGTGAAGAGCTGGCGGACATGCCGGCCAACGAGGTATTTTCGCTGGTCAGCAACACCTGCTCGACCTGTCATACGCGGTTCCGGAAAGAGGCCAAGTGACATGAGGCAGTTTCTTATTGCAGGCATCGCCGGGCTGTCCCTTGCCGGCGCAACCACCGTGGCGGCCCTCGTGGCCTGGCCGATCGGCAGCGACCCCAGGAAAATCGAACCAGAAGGCGATGTGCAGCGCGGCGCCTATCTGGCGCGGGCCAGCGGCTGTGTCGCATGTCACACGAATTTCGAGGAAGGTGGTGCGGCGCTGGCCGGTGGCGCGCCGCTCAACACCGATTTCGGCACCTTCTATCCGCCGAACCTGACCACCGATCCCGATCACGGCCTCGGCAACTGGGACGTGGAGCAATTCGCAAAGGCCATCAGGCAGGGCATCGCCCCCGATGGAACTCCCTACTACCCGGCGTTCACCTATCCGTTCTATGCGAATTTCTCGGATCAGGATATCGCCGACCTCTGGGCGGCATTTCAGACTGTCGCGCCGGTGGCCGAATCCACGCCCGAACACGACGTCGGCTTTCCCTTCGATCAACGATGGGGGCTCAAGCTCTGGCGGGCCGCGTTTTTCGGTGCCCCGGAAACAGCGCCGGTGGACGGCAAGAGCGCCGAATGGAACCGCGGCCGGGAGCTCGTGCGCGGCGCCGCGCATTGCGCGGCCTGCCACACCGGCCGGAACCTGGCCGGAGGGCGGGATCCGTCAGCCTTTTTCGCCGGCAACGACGCTCTTCCGGGTGGCAACAAGGCGCCGTCCATTCTTCCCGCGACATTGGCGGAAAGGGGCTGGACCGTCGACAACCTGAGCTATGCTCTGCAAAGCGGGATCACGCCATCCGGCGACGTCTTTGGCGGCAGCATGGGCGAGGTGGTGCAGAACGGGACACGATTCCTGACCCAAGCTGATCTGCGCGCGATGGCGACCTACCTGATGGAAGGCGAGGGCCTGAAAGAAAGCGCGGTTGCCGCCTTGTCGACGCCGCAGAAAACCTACGACTAGTATGATGGGGCGCGTCAGCGCCCCACCTTTCCTGAAGAATGGGGTAATGATGAAACTGCCGGATTTGTTATTGCAGCGACGCACCTTGATCGTGCTGCTTATCGCCCTGGGCGGCGTGGGCGCCACGGTCTGGATGCGCGGCGAGCTTGCTGCGCCGACGACCGCAACCATGCCTGCCGCGGTGGATATCGCGCAGGGCGAGCAGCTCTACGGCGATTTCTGCGCCGCCTGTCATGGCGCAAATCTCGAAGGCCAGCCGGACTGGCGCTCGCCCGGACCCGATGGCATCTTGCCCGCACCGCCCCATGACGAGACCGGGCACACCTGGCATCACCCGGACAGCGTGTTGTTCGATTACACCAAGCTCGGGGGCAAGGAGGCGCTCGCGAAAGAGGGCGTCGAGTTCGATAGCACAATGCCAGGTTTTGGCGCGCAGCTGTCGGATGCGGAAATCTGGAATATCATTGCCTACATCAAATCGACCTGGCCGGAACGCCAGCGCACGGCCCAAGCCGAAAGAAGCGCCGCGGCGGGTCGCTGAATAGGGATAGGCCCGCGCGCGCCGCGCGGTGCCGGTTTCGAGAGCCGGGCTCTCGGGAGAACCCGGCGCCACAGATCCGGCGCCGGGCCCGTTTCAGGCCGAAGCTTCGGCGGCCACGTCGTATCCGGCGTCGCGAATGGCCTCGGACACCGCGCGGTCGCTGAGAATCGTCTCGACCGCGACGGCCCGTGCCGCGAGATCGCAGGTGACGGTGGCGGTCGGATCGATCGCCTTGATCGCTTTTTCGATTGCCGCGGTGCAATGCCCGCAACTCATGCTTGGAACCTTGAAGTTGCTCATGACCTTCTCCTTCTGTGTTGCCGTCATGTGGGTGCTTCCAGCCAGGGAAGGTCAAGATGGAAACAAAATCTTTCGAAAGTAGTTGACCTTCCAGTGAATGGAAGCCCTAGATACCTTCCCAGCAACGAAGGAGATGCCATGACACCCTCTACAAACATTCGGGTTTCGGTACAGAATATGTCCTGCGCGTCCTGCGTCGGCCGGGTAGAACGCGCGTTGGCGGCTGTGCCCGGGGTCGATGCGGTCAACGTCAATCTCGCGTCCGAGACGGCACAGGCACAGATCGATTCCGACACCCGCGTTCCCGCTGTGATCGACGCGCTGGAGCGCGCCGGCTATCCCGCTCGCACCGGCACGGTGCGCCTGAACATCGCCTCCATGTCCTGCGCCTCCTGCGTCGGGCGCGTCGACAAGGCGTTGGAAGCGGTCCCCGGCGTGCTCGACGTCAACGTCAACCTCGCGTCTGAAACCGCGACGGTCACCTATGTCGAAGGCGCCGTCGAGCTCTCCGATCTGCTCAAGGCCGCGGCCGACGCCGGATATCCGGCAGAGCCGGCCGACGCGACCACGACCGAGGATCCCGGCGCGCGCAAACAGACCGAGGCCCGCGAGCTGGCCCGCCGCACCGTCTTTGCGGCAGTGCTGGCACTGCCGGTCTTCCTGCTGGAAATGGGCGCGCATATCGTGCCGGGCGTGCATGAGCTGATCGGCCGCACCATCGGCCACCAGACCAGCTGGATGATCCAGTTCGTGCTGACATCGGTGGTGCTGTTCTGGCCGGGGCGCCACTTCTATCTCAAGGGGTTCCCCGCCCTGCTGAAAGGCGCGCCGGACATGAACAGCCTGGTCGCCGTGGGCACCGGGGCCGCCTATCTCTATTCACTGACGGCGCTGTTCGCGCCCGCCCTGCTGCCGGAAACCGCACGCGCGGTCTATTTCGAAGCGGCGGCGGTGATCGTGGTGCTGATCCTTCTCGGCCGCTGGATGGAAGCGCGGGCCAAGGGCCGCACCGGTGCCGCGATTCAGAAACTGCTGGGCCTTCAGGCGCGCACCGCGCGGGTTCTGGTGGATGGTGAACCGCAGGAGGTGGCTATCGAGCGTATCGCCGCCGGCGACATCCTTGTCGTTCGGCCAGGTGAGCGCATCGCCGTCGACGGCGAGGTGACCCAGGGCAGCGCTCATGTCGACGAAAGCATGATCACCGGCGAACCGGTGCCCGTGGCCAAGGCCGAGGGCGACCCGGTGACCGGCGGCACCGTCAACGGCACCGGCAGCTTCCAGTTCCGTGCCACCCGCGTCGGCGCCGATACCACCCTGGCCCAGATCATTCGCATGGTCGAACAGGCGCAGGGCGCCAAGCTGCCGATCCAGGGCATGGTGGACCGGATCACCCTGTGGTTCGTGCCGGCCGTCATGGCCCTGGCCGCGCTGACGGTGCTGGTCTGGCTGGTGGTCGGCCCCTCGCCGGCGCTGTCGTATGCGCTGGTTGCCGGGGTCTCGGTACTGATCATCGCCTGCCCCTGCGCGATGGGTCTGGCCACACCGACCTCGATCATGGTGGGCACCGGCCGGGCCGCCGAAATGGGCGTGCTGTTCCGCAAGGGCGACGCCCTGCAACAGCTGACCTCGGTCGATGTGGTGGCGCTGGACAAGACCGGCACGGTGACCGAAGGCCGCCCGGAGCTGACCGATCTGGTGCTGGCCGAAGACTTTGAGCGCGCCGACGTACTGGCGCTGGTGGCGGCGGTCGAGGCGCTGTCGGAACACCCGATTGCCGAGGCCATCGTGCGCACCGCCCAGGCCGAAGGCGCGACGCGCCATGAGGTGGAGGATTTCGCCTCGATCACCGGCTACGGCGTGCAGGCCAAGATCGCCGGACATGATGTGCTTGTCGGTGCGGATCGCCTGATGACCCGCGAGGGGATCGACATCGGCGCCATGGCCGATGCCGAACGCCGCCTGGCGGAACAGGGCCGGACCGCGCTCTTTGCGGCGGTTGACGGCAAGGTCGCAGCGGTGATCGGCGTGGCCGACCCGGTGAAACCGGCCAGCGCCGCGGCGATCCGCGCGTTGCACGATCTCGGGCTGAAGGTCGCGATGATCACCGGCGACAAGCGCGAGACGGCCCTTGCCATCGCCCGCGAAACCGGGATCGACCACGTGATCGCCGGCGTTCTGCCCGATGGCAAGGTGGCCGCCCTGGACGAGCTGCGGCAAGGCGGCAAGCAGATCGCCTTTGTCGGCGACGGCATCAACGACGCGCCGGCGCTGGCCCATGCCGATGTCGGGATCGCGATCGGCACCGGCACCGATGTCGCCATCGAGTCGGCGGATGTGGTGCTGATGTCGGGCGACCTGCGCGGCGTGGTGAACGCCTTCGAAGTCTCCGGCCGGACCATGCGCAACATCCGACAGAACCTGTTCTGGGCCTTCGGCTACAATGTCGCGCTGATCCCGGTGGCCGCGGGCCTGCTCTATCCAGCCTTCGGCCTGCTGTTGTCGCCGGTTCTGGCCGCCGGTGCCATGGCGCTCAGCTCGGTCTTTGTGCTGACCAACGCCCTGCGGTTGCGCCGCGTACGCGCGGTTATGGACGAATCCCGCATGCCGGGGCCTGCACAGGCCCCGACGCGCTCCCCTGCCCCCCTCGCCGCTGAATAAGGAGGAACTGACATGAATATCGGAGATGTGGCCGCCCTGTCCGGTCTGCCCGCCAAGACGATCCGCTACTATGAGGATATCGGCCTGGTGAAACCGCTGCGCAGCGCGAACGGCTATCGCTCGTTCCGCGAAAGCGATGCGCACAAGCTGGCCTTTCTGGGCCGGGCCCGCGCGCTGGGTTTTTCCATCGAAGACTGCCGCAACCTCATGGCGCTCTACGAAGACGAACATCGCGCCAGCGCCGAGGTCAAGGATATCGCGGAACACCACCTCGAACGGATCGACAGCAAGATCGCGGAACTGAAGGAGATGCGCGCCACGCTGGCGCATCTGGTGGATGCCTGCGCCGGCGATCACCGCCCGGATTGCCCGATCCTCGCCGATCTGGCCAAGGAGCAGAGCGGCGAAGACCGGCTGGAGAACACGGCGTAGCGGGGTTCGGGCATGGGCTGGGCCATTGTTCTGGCACTCATCCTCTTTGGCATGAGCGGTCTTGTCCATGTCGCGGCCATGAGCTGGGTGATGTCCGCCGCAACGCGGCGGACCTTCACCACACCGGCGCGCCTCCTGCTTGCCCTCTACGGGCTGGGAGGCGCGCATATTCTCGAAGCCGGGCTTTACGCCATCGGCTTTTCGCTGGGCGACAATCTGGGCATTGGCGGTTTCGAGCAGGAGGACGTCAATTCATTCATGGATGTCTTCTATTTTTCACTGGTCAATTATTCGTCGCTTGGATTGGGCGACATTTACCCGACCGGCCATTTCCGCTTTCTTGCCGGCGTCGAGGCGCTGAACGGCTTTCTCTTGATAAGCTGCTCGGCCTCGACCATCTTTCTCGTGGTGACGCGAAAACCCGATTGAAACATCGCGTCTCTGGCGATTGCTGCAAAAAAATCCGGAACATTCCAGCGCGGGAATGTCGTTTTCCATCTGTATTGGTATCCGTCCAAGCAGAGGAAACGAAACATGTCTTATTGGAGATTTGCCGGAATGATCGCGACATCGACGGTCGTGATGTTCATCCTGATGTATCTGAACACCTATCTGCTTTCCCATGTGTTCTGGTCCGAAACCCGGGCCTACATGGCGCTTCTGATGGGTGCGACGATGGCGATCATCATGCTCGCCTTCATGCTTTCGATGTATTCTAACAAGTCGATCAACACGGCGATTTTCGCCGGGGCCGCGCTGGCCTTTGCGGGCTCGCTCTGGCTCGTGCGCAGCCAGGTGACGGTCGGGGACACCAGCTACATGCGCGCGATGATCCCGCACCATTCGATTGCGATCATGACCTCGAGCCGGGCCGAAATTTCCGATCCGCGCGTGCGCAAGCTCGCCGACGAGATCGTTTATGCGCAGGACAAGGAGATCGCCGAGATGCGCTATCTGATCAACGAGATCGAAAACTCCGGCGATGCCCCCGAAACGCAAGACCCCGCCACGCCGAGTATCGTGAGCCTCGAGGAAGCGCTCTCGACCGCGAATGTCGCGGTGATCGACCCCGGTTTCATGACCGAGGACGAGATTGCGCAGCTTCTGCCCGGCGGCCCGGGCTGCACCTTCAACTACACCCCCGGCAGCCCGCCGGTGCTCGCTCTGGGTGAGGCCGATGGCGAAACTGCCGGATTGGTCAAGCTGAGCGACGATCTGGTCCGCATCGGGGAAACCGCGTCCGGTCTCGGCACCGAGGGCCTGACGATCCGTCTCGAAGCCGCCGAAGACGGCAGCTCGCTCGACGCCGCCGGTGCGGAGCCGGTCGAAGCGACCATGGTGCTCGAACTCGACGCCGGCCTCAGCGCCGGATACCGCGGCTTCTACAGCTGTGGAGCCTGACATGAACAAGCAGACAAACCCCGCTTCGCGCACCGCGAAACTCTACCGGATGGCCATGCCGGATCACCTCTGTCCCTACGGGTTGAAATCCAAGGCTCTTCTGGAGAGAGAGGGATATGCGGTCGAGGACCACCACCTGACCACCCGCGAGGAAACCGATGCCTTCATGGAGAAACATGGCGTCGAGACCACACCCCAGACCTGGCTCGGGGATGAGCGGATCGGCGGCTACGACGATCTGCGCGTCCACTTTGGCAAGGAGACGCAGGATGCCGACGAGACCAGCTATCAGCCGGTCATCGCCATCTTCTCCGTCGCCTTCCTGATGGCGCTTGGCCTGAGCTGGGAGATGTTCGGCTCGATCCTGACGCTACGCGCCGCCGAATGGTTCATCGCGATCTCGATGTGCTTCCTTGCGGTTCAGAAGCTGCAAGACGTCGAAAGCTTTTCGACGATGTTCCTGAACTACGACCTCCTCGCCCGGCGCTGGGTGCGATACGGATATATCTATCCCTTCGGCGAAGCCTTTGCCGGCATCCTCATGGTCGCAGGGGCGCTGACCTGGCTGTCGGCGCCGGTGGCGCTCTTCATCGGCACGGTCGGCGCGGTCTCCGTCTTCAAGGCGGTCTACATCGATCGGCGCGAGCTGAAATGCGCCTGTGTCGGCGGCAGCAGCAACGTGCCCCTCGGGTTCGTTTCCCTGACCGAAAACCTGATGATGATCGTCATGGGGATCTGGATGCCGCTGAAGGTTCTTGTGCTCTGATCAGGGTGCGCGCAGGGCGACGGCCACCCCCTGACCCACACCGACGCAGAGTGTGGCCAGGGCCCGCCGCGACTCCCCGCGGGCGATGGCCAGGGCGGCCGTGCCGATCAGCCGCGCCCCGGTCATGCCCAGCGGATGGCCCAGCGCGATCGCCCCGCCACGCGGATTGACGTGAGCGGCAAAGGGATCGAGACCCAGCTCGCGACAGACGGCGATGGCCTGCGCTGCGAAGGCCTCGTTCAATTCGATCAGGTCGAACTCTTGCGGCGTCATGCCGAGCCGGGCGCAGAGCTTTTGCACCGCCGGCACCGGGCCGATGCCCATCACGCGCGGCGCCACACCCGCGCTTTGCGCGCCGCGATATTCGGCCAGCGGCGTCAGCCCCTGCGCCGCGACCGCCCGTTCCGACGCCAGGATCAGCGCCGCCGCACCATCGTTGACCCCTGAGGCATTGCCGGCGGTCACGCTGCCGCCATCGCGGCAGATGGCCCTGAGCCCATCCAGCTTGTCCAGCGTGGTCTCGCGCGGGTGTTCGTCCTGCGTCACCTCGGTCATCTGGCCACGGCGTCCGGCGACCGGGACCGGCAGGATTTCCTCGGCCATACGCCCGTCGGCAATCGCACGGGCGGCGCGGGTCTGGCTGGATAGCGCCAGGCGGTCCTGGTCGGCGCGGCTCACGTCAAAGGCTTCGGCCACGTTCTCAGCGGTTTCCGGCATCGACTCGGTGCCGTATTGCGCGGCGATCCGGCGATTGACGAACCGCCAGCCGATGGTCGTGTCGTGGATTTCGGCGGCGCGGGAAAAGGCGGTTTCGGGCTTCGGCATCACAAAGGGCGCGCGGCTCATGCTCTCGGCGCCGCCGGCAATCACCAGATCGGCCTCACCCACCTGGATCTGACGCGCGCCGGCGACAACGGCATCCATGCCCGAGGCGCAGAGCCGGTTCACGGTGACCGCCGGAACGCTCTCGGGCAGGCCCGAAAGCAGCACCACCATGCGCGCGAGGTTGCGGTTGTCCTCGCCTGCCTGATTGGCGGCACCAAAGATGACCTGATCCACCGCCGCCGGGTCCAGCCCGGGGTTGCGCGCCATCAGCGCCGTGACCGGCAGGGCGGCGAGATCGTCGTTGCGCACCGTCGCCAGCGCACCGCCGTAACGGCCGATCGGCGTGCGGAGGTAATCGCAGATATAGACCGGCTCCATCATCCGATATGCGCCGTGGCTTCGATTTCCACCAGCGCCTCATCCTCGATCAGATCGGCGACGACCACCATCGACATGGCCGGGAAATGCTTGCCAAAGACCTCGCGATAAGCCGCGCCGACCTCGGCCTGATGGGCAAGATAGACCGATTTGTCGGTCACAAACCAGGTCAGACGCGCAACATCCGACACCTGCCCGCCCGCCGCCTCGACGATGGCCGCGATGTTTTTCAGTGCCTGCCGCATTTGGCCGACAAAGCCGCCGCCAACGAATTGCTTGGTGCCGTCCCAGCCGATCTGGCCGCCGATATGCAGCGTGCCGTCCTTGGCCAGAACGCCGTTGGCATAGCCCTTGGCGGGAAGCCAGCCTTCGGGGTGAATGATCTCATGTGTCATGGTTCGCTTCCTTCAAGGGCAGGAGTGTCTGCCGGATCTCTTCGGGCCAGGGCGCTGGTTTGCCCGCCCCGTCGACATGCACCAGCACGGCCTCAGTGGCAAAACGCAGCTCTTCGCCGCAAATCGCACGCATGTCATAGCCGAGCGAACTTCGCCCGACATGGGTGATGACCAGTCGCAGGGTCAGCCGATCACCGTGAAAACTCGGCCGCTGAAACCGGGTGCGGATTTCGGCCGTGGGCACGGCGGCCGTCTTGTGCACCTCGGCAAAGGGCCAGCCCAGCGTTTCGTCAAAGAAGGCCTCGACACAATCGTTCATCATTTCGAAGTAGCGCGGAAAGAAAACGATCCCCGCCGGGTCGCAATGGCGAAACAGCACCTTCTGCGCGATCTCGAAGGCCATGCCTCAGTCCTTCGCCCGCAACAAAAAGCGCTGGATCTTGCCTGTCGACGTCTTGGGCAGGCTGTCGACATAGCGCAGCGCCCGGGGATATTTGTAGGGCGCGATGGTGGCCTTGACGTGCTCTTGCAAGCGCGTGGTCAGCTCCTGCGAGGGCGTGACACCCGGCATCAGCACCACATGCGCCTCGACGATCATGCCGCGGGTCTCGTCCGGGGCACCGATCACGCCGCATTCGGAGACGTCGGGATGGGCCAGCAGCGCAGCCTCGACCTCGGGCCCGGCGATGTTGTAGCCGGCCGAAACGATCACGTCGTCGCTGCGGGCGGTGAAGTGGAAATAGCCCTCTTCGTCCTGCACGAAACTGTCGCCGGTGATGTTCCAGCCGTCCTGAACATATTCCGTCTGCCGCTCGCCGCGCAGATAGCGGCATCCGGTGGGGCCGCGCACGGCAAGCCGGCCCATCGTGCCGCGTGGCGCTTCGCGCCCATCCTCTTGCAGAACCCTGGCCTGATAGCCGGCGGTCGGTTTGCCGGTACAGGCCGGGCGATGATCGTCGAAGTGGTTCGAAATGAAGATATGCAGCATTTCCGTGGCCCCGATCCCGTCGAGCATCGGTTTGCCGGTCTGGGCGATCCAGGCGTCATAGACCGGCTTGGGCAATGTCTCGCCCGCCGACACCGCCGCCCGCAGGGACGACAGGTCCGCGCCCTCTTCCATCGCCTGCAACATCACGCGATAGGCCGTCGGCGCGGTGAAGGAGACGGTGGCGCGGTATTTCTGGATGATCTCGATCATGTTAGGCGGCGAGGCGGTTTCCAGCAGCGTCGCAGCGGCCCCGAAGCGCAGCGGAAAGATCGCCAGTCCGCCCAGTCCGAAGGTAAAGGCCAACGGCGGCGAGCCGACAAAGACATCCTCGGGCGTCACGCCCAGAACTTCCTTGGCGTAGCCGTCGGCGATGATCAGCAGATCGCGGTGAAAATGCATCGTCGCCTTCGGCGCGCCGGTCGAACCGGAGGTGAAGCCCAAAAGCGCCACGTCGTCCTGTGCCGTGTCGACCGCGTCGAAATGCACCGGCTTTTCCAGCGCCAGCCGGTCCAGCTCGGCCTCGTGGTTCGAGGTGCCGTCAAACCCCATGACCGATTTCAGGCTCGGACATTTTCCGGCACAGGCCGTCATTTCCTCCATCAGCCGGGTATCGCAGAGCGCGAACTGGACCTCGGCCTTTTCGACATATTTCACCAGCTCTCCGGCGCGCAGCATCGGCATGGTGTTGACGACCACGGCCCCGGCCTTGGTCGCGGCCAGCCAGCAGGCCACCATGGCCGGATTGTTGGCCGAACGGATCAGCACCCGGTTGCCGGGCTGCACGCCAAGGTCTTCGACCAGCACATGCGCCAGGCGGTTGGTCCAGTCTGTCAGCTCCTTGTAGGTGCGCCTGCGCCCGTTGCCGATCAGGGCCGTGTGGTCGCCAAAGCCCTTGTCGACCATCGCATCGGTCAGCTCGACGGCGGCATTCAGCCGGTCGGGATAGTCGAAACCGTCAAGCAGCAGGTCGGGCCAGTTCTCTTCGGGGGGCAGGTTGTCGCGGGCAAAGGTGTCGACGTGGCCGGAGGGGCGGAGTGTCATGCGCGGTCTCCCTGATGGGCCGCGCGGGCGGCGCGGGCGATGATGACTTTTTGAACGTCCGAAGCGCCCTCGTAGATGCGCAGGGCGCGGATTTCGCGATAAAGCGTCTCGACCGTGGAGCCCGAGCGCACCCCCTCGCCACCAAAGATCTGCACCGCCTTGTCGATGACGATCTGGGCGTGATCGGTGGCAAAGAGCTTGGCCATCGCCGCTTCGCGGGTGATCCGTGGCGTGCCTGTGTCCTTGGCCCATGCCGCGCGATAGACCAGAAGCGCCGCCGCATCGACGTCAAGTGCCATGTCAGCCAGATGGCCCTGCACCATTTGCAGGTCAAAGAGGGGCGCGCCCTGCACGTGCCGGCTGTCGACGCGAGCAAGCGCCTCGTCCAGCGCGCGGCGGGCAAATCCCAGTGCCGCCGCCGCGACCGTCGGCCGAAACACGTCGAGCACGGACATGGCGATGCGAAACCCCTGCCCCGGCGCGCCCAGCATCGCGCTGGCGGGAATCCGGCACTCGGTGAAACGCAGGGTGGCCAGGGGATGCGGCGCGATGGTGTCGAGCCGCTCGGTGATTTCGAACCCCGGCAGATCGGCGGGGACGACAAAGGCGGAAAGCCCCTTGGCCCCCGGGGCCTCGCCGGTGCGGGCAAAGAGCGTGTAGAGATCGGCAATCCCGCCATTCGAGATCCAGGTCTTTTCGCCATTGAGGACGTAATCATCGCCCTCGCGGCGGGCCGTCATGGTGGAATTGGCGACGTCGGAGCCCGAGCCCGGCTCGGTCAGGGCAAAGGCCGAAATCGCCTTGCCGGCGCGGGTTTGTGGCAGCCACCGGGATTTCTGCGCCTCGGTGCCGAAGAGCGAAATCGCCCCGGTGCCCAGCCCCTGCATGGCAAAGGCGAAATCCGCCAGCCCGTCGTGGCGCGCCAGGATTTCGCGCGCGAGACAGAGATTGCGCACCTCGAGCGCGCCATCGGGGCTCGCGGTGGCCTGCAAGAGCCCCGCCGCGCCCAGATCCTGAACCAGCCGGCGACAGGCCGCATCGGTGTCACTGTGGTCGATCTCGAGCCCGGCGGCCACGGTTTCGACTTGCCTGGCCCAGTCGCGATGCGCCTCGTCCAGAAACGGCCAGGAACGGTAAGATGTGTCAGCCATCAGTCGCCCTCGAACACCGGTTTTTCCTTGGCCACGAAGGCCTCGTAGGCGCGGGTGAAATCGCGGCCCTGCATGCAGATCGCCTGGGCTTGCGCCTCCGCTTCGATCGCCTGATCCAGGCTCATATTCCATTCCTGCGCCAGCATCGTCTTGGTCATGGAATTGGCGAATGTCGGCCCGGCGACGATGCGTTCGGCCAGTTTCACCGCCTCGCCCTCGAGCGCTTCGGCCGCGACCACGCGGTTGAAGAAGCCCCAGCGCTCGCCCTCCTCGGCGGACATGGCCCGCCCGGTGTAAAGCAGCTCTGCCGCGCGGCCCTGTCCGATGATCCGGGGCAGCATGGCGCAAGCGCCCATGTCACAGCCGGCGAGGCCGACGCGGTTGAACAGGAAGGCAGTCCTTGCCTCGGGTGTCGCCAGCCGCAGATCCGAGGCCATCGCCATGATCGCCCCGGCCCCGGCACAGACACCATCGACAGCGGCGATGACCGGCTTGCCGCAATGCACCATCGCCTTGACCAGATCACCGGTCATCCGGGTAAAGGCCAGAAGCTCCTTCATGCTCATCCGGGTCAGCGGACCGATGATATCATGCACGTCTCCGCCGGAAGAGAAGTTTCCGCCATTGGGCAGGATCACCACGGCATGGATGTCCTCGGAATAGGCCAGCCCGCGAAACCAGTCGCGCAGCGCGGCGTAACTGTCGAAGGTGAACGGGTTCTTCCGCTCGGGCCGGTCGTGCGCGATGCGGGCAATGCCACCCGCCACCGTGCAGCGGAAATGTTCGGCCTGGGTGCCTGTCATGGTCTGGGTCCTCCCTCCGTCGATGCGCTGAGCAGGGCCAGGAGATGTTGCGCCTCGTCCTCGTCGAACCCGTCCAGCATGTCGTTGATCCAGCTTTCGTGATCGACCGCCAGCGCGGCGAATTCCGCCTTGCCCGCTTCGGTCAGCCGCGCCACCTGAGCCCGGCGGTCGCCGGGAAAGGCCACGCGGCAGGCCAGCCCATCTTCGGTCAGCCGGTCGACAACGCCGGTGACATTGCCGTTCGACACCCGCAGGAATGTCGAGAGCTCGCTCATCTTCAGCCCCTCGGGATGGCGCGCCAGCGCTGCCATCACGTCGAACCTGGGCAGCGTCGTGCCATGCTGATCACGCAGCCGGCGGCGCAACTCGGCCTCGATGCTGCCGGTCAGCTTGAGGAGCCGCAGCCAGAGGCGCAGCCGGGTTTTCGACAGCGTGTCGGTCGAAATCTTCTCGTCAAGCGTCATATCTCGCCTCCGGAAATGCTGAGCGCGTGGCCGTTGATCGCGGCGGCCCCCTCCGAGGCCAGAAAAAGCGCCGTCGCCGCCACCTCCTCGGGGTCGATCAACCGCCGCATCGGGTTGCCGCCGACCAGCCGCGCGACGGCCTCGTCGCGGGGAATGTCGAAGCGTTTCATCAGCCCCTCGGTGGCGGCCTGCGCCATGTCGGTATCGACGAAACCCGGGCAGATGGCGTTGCAGGTGATGCCGCGCCGCGCCACGTCCTGCGCCACCGACCGCACCAGCCCCAGCACCCCGTGCTTGGCCGCCGCATAGGCCGGGATCGCCGCGCCGCCCTGCAAGGAGGCGGTGGAGGCGAGGGCGATCAACCGTCCGCCGGCAGGCATCCCGGCCAATGCCGCCCGGAAGGTCAGGAAGGTGCCCGTAAGGTTGACGGCCAGCGTCGCGTTCCATTGTGCCAGCGTCAGGTCGGCGATCTTGGCGGGCTGGCCGCTGCCGGCATTGGCCACGACCACATCAAAGGGCCGGGCGAACAACCGGGGCATGTCGTCCTCGCAGGTGACATCGGCGGTGATCCAGTCGAACCCGCCGGCCGCAGCCGCAGCGCGCAGCGGCGCCTCGCGCCGGCCGGAAATGGTGACGCCCTCGCCGGCCGCCGCGAAGGCCCGGGCGATCGCGAGGCCGATGCCAGTGCCGCCGCCGGTGACCAGAACCCGTCTCATGCCCGCACCTGTTCGGCATCGCGGTCGGCCAGCCGCCACAACTGGTCGCGCCCGGCATGATAGGGCAAGGGCCAGTCCGGCGCGGCGCGGTCGCCGATCAGGGCAGCCTGATGCAGCGTCCAGTAGGGATCGGCCAGATGTGGCCGGCCCACCGCCACCAGATCGGCCCGACCCGCCATCAGGATCGAATTGGCGTGATCGGCCTCGTAGATATTGCCCACCGCCATGGTCGGGATGCCGGCTTCGTTGCGGATGCGGTCGCTGAACGGGGTCTGGAACATGCGGCCATAGACCGGGCGGGCCCGGTTGCTGGTCTGGCCCGCCGAAACATCGATCAGATCGGCCCCGGCCGCGCGGAAGGCACGCGCGACGGCGACGGCCTCGTCCGGCGTCACACCCTCGTCGCCCAGCCAGTCATTGGCGGAAATGCGGACCGACATCGGCTTGGTCTCGGGCCAGACCGCGCGCATCGCGGCAAAGACTTCCAGCGGATAGCGCAGGCGGTTGTCCAGCGGGCCGCCGTAGGTGTCGGTGCGCCGATTGGAGACCGGCGAAATGAAGGAGGACAAAAGATAGCCATGCGCGGCATGCAGCTCGATCATGTCAAAGCCGGCACCGTCGGCCATTTCGGCGGCGGCGACGAATTGCCCCCGGATCTCGTCCATTTCGGCCCGGGTGATCTCACGCGGGACGGGGTTGGCATCGGACCAGGGGATGGGCGAGGCGCTGACCGTCTCCCAGTTGCCGGATTTCAACGGCGCGTCCATCTCTTCCCAGCCGAGTTGGGTCGAGCCCTTGCGCCCAGAATGTCCGATCTGGCAGCAAATCCGGGCGTCGGTATATTCGTGGACAAAGCGGGTCAGCCGCCGCCAGGCTGCCGCGTGCTCGGCGGTATAGAGACCGGGGCAGCCGGGGGTGATCCGTCCCTCGGGGCTGACGCAAGTCATTTCGGTATAGACCAGCCCGGCGCCGCCCTTGGCACGTTCGCCGTAATGGGTCAGGTGCCAGTCGGTGGGACAGCCGTCTTTCGCCATGTACTGCGCCATCGGCGACACGACGACGCGGTTCTTGAGCCGCATGCCGCGCAAGGCGTAAGGCGCGAACATCGGGCTGCGCAGCGGCGTGTCCTGCGCCACCCCGGCACGGGCCAGAAACCAGCGCTCGGCACTTTCCAGCCAGGCCTTGTCGCGCGCGCGCAGGTTTTCGTGGCTGATCCGCTGCGACCGGGTCAGCATGGAATAATTGAGCTGAACCGGATCGAGATTGAAATACCGTTCGACCTCTTCGAACCATTCCAGCGAGTTGCGCGCCGCCGATTGCAGCCGCAGCACCTCGAGCCTGCGGGCATCGGTGTATTTCTCGAAGGCAGCGTCGATGGTCGGTTCGCTGTCCAGCAAGGTCGCCAACGCGATGGCGCTTTCAAGCGCCAGCTTGGTCCCCGATCCGATCGAGAAATGCGCCGTCGCCGCCGCGTCGCCCATCAGCACGACATTCTCGTGATGCCAGGTTTCGCACAGCACCCGGGGAAAGCGGATCCAGGCCGAGCCGCGAATGTGGGTGGCGTTGGTCATCAGGCTGTGGCCGCCGAGATGGCGGGCAAAGATCCTTTCGCAAACCGCAATCGACTCCTGTTGGCTCATCCGGGCGAAGCCCCAGGCCTCGAAGGTCTCGGGCGCGCATTCGACGATGAAGGTCGCGGTGTCATCGTCAAACTGATAGGCATGCGCCCAGACCCAGCCGTGCTCCGTCTCTTCAAAGATGAAGGTGAAGGCGTCTTTGAAGGTCTGGCGGGTGCCCAGCCAGACGAAATGGCACTGGCGCTCCTCGACATCGGGTTTGAAGGTGTCGGAATAGAGCGCGCGTGTCCGCGAATTCAGCCCGTCGCAGCCCACCACGATGTCATACTTGCTCCGGTAATCCTCGGCACAGGCGGCCTCTGTCTCGAAACGCAGCGCCACCCCCAAGGCGCGGGCGCGCTCCTGCAAAAGAAGCAGCAATTGCCGGCGCCCGATACCGCAGAAGCCGTGACCGGACGAGACGATCCGCTCGCCCTTGAAATGCAGCGCGATGTCATCCCAATAGGCGAAATGCTGTTGAATGGCGGCGGCCGAAACCGGGTCGTTGGCGGCGAGGTTCTGCAAGGTCTCGTCCGACAGCACCACGCCCCAGCCAAAGGTATCATCTGCCTTGTTGCGCTCGATCACCGTGATCTCGTGCGAGGGATCACGCAATTTCATCGAAATGGCGAAGTACAGGCCGGCCGGCCCTCCGCCCAGGCAGGCAATGCGCATGATCCAAGTTCCCTGGTTTGCTCGCCTGCAAGATTAACCTGACCGAATTTTATTTCAAGCTTGAAATTTTAGGCCTAAACTAATATCAATGCGCCCGACCCGTTCGAAAGGCCGATCCATGACGGTAGAGCTGACCCACGACGGCAATCTGGCCATCGTCACCATCGACAATCCGCCGGTCAACGTCACCTCGCAGGCGGTGCGCGCGGCGCTTCTGAGCCGGATCGAAACGCTGGAGCGCGACCCGGCGGTCGCCGCCGTTGTGCTACGCTGTGCCGGGCGGACGTTTATCGCGGGGGCGGATGCGACAGAGTTTGACGCCCCGCCCCAAGCGCCGCATCTGCCGGATGTCATTGCGGCCGTGGAAGCCTCTGACAAACCCTGGATCGCGGCGCTGCATGGCACGGTGCTGGGCGGCGGGCTGGAGGTGGCGATGGGCTGTCACATCCGCATCGCCGCCCCGGGCACCCGGCTGGGTCTGCCCGAAGTGACACTCGGGCTGATCCCGGGGGCCGGGGGCACGGTACGCCTGCCGCGTCTGGTGCCGGGCGATCTGGCGCTGCGGATGATTGCCGGGGGCAAGCCGATTACCGCACAGGACGCCTTGAGCGCCGGTCTGATCGACGCGATTGCCGGCGACGACCTGCTGCAAGCCGCCCTGACGCGCGCCCGCAAAGCCACCGGGACGGTGCCGACGCTGAGCCGGCCGGTACGGCCCTTCGACGCCGGGGCGCTCGCCGGGATCGGCGCCAGGCTTGTCGCCAAGGCACGCGGTCAGGTTTCGGTGGCCGAGGCGGTCGAGGCCGTGACGCAGGCCCTGACCGCGCCGCCGGAGGACGCGCTGCAAGCCGAGCGCGCGCGGTTCCTGCGGCTCAAGTCCAGCCCGCAATGTGCGGCGCTGCGCCATGTGTTCTTCGCCGAACGGCGCAGCCTGTCGGACCCGCGCGCCAAGGGCACGGCCCGCGAGATCGCCGAGGTCGGCGTTGTCGGCGGCGGCACGATGGGCGCCGGCATCGCCACCGCCTGTTTGCGGCGCGGGTTTCAGGTGCGGATGGTCGAACGCGACGCAGCCACCGCCGAGGCCGGCTCCAGGCGGGTGCGCGAGATGGTGGAGGAAAGCGCGCGGCGCGAAGGTCAGGATGCCGCCGCCGTCGCGGTCACGCTCGACCGTTTTGCGGCGGGCACGGAATATGCTGCGCTGGCGCAGGCCGATCTGGTGATCGAGGCGGTGTTCGAGGAGATGGCGGTCAAGAAAGCGGTGTTTGCCGAGCTTGAGGCCGCCACCCGGCCCGACGCGATCCTGGCCACCAACACATCGTATCTCGATATCGATGAACTGGCCGCGACACTCGATGATCCCTCCCGGGTGATCGGGCTGCACTTCTTTTCGCCCGCGCATGTGATGAAACTGCTCGAAATCGTCCTGCCCGATGCGGTCGCCGACACGGTGGCTGCCAGTGCGGCGGCCTTTGCCAAGCGGCTGGGCAAGATCGGCGTGTTCGCCGGGGTCTGCGAAGGCTTCATCGGCAACCGCATCATGTCGGCCTATCGCCGCGAGGCGGAGTACATCGTCGAAGATGGCGCCTGGCCCGAAGAGGTGGATACCGCCATGCGCGATTTCGGCTTTCCGATCGGCATCTTCGAAATGCAGGATATGGCCGGGCTGGATATCGGCTGGGCGATGCGCAAACGCCGCGCCACCACGCGCGATCCGAACGAGCGCTACGTCGCGATCGCCGACCGCATCTGCGAGGCCGGCCGCCTGGGCCGCAAGACCGGCGCCGGCTGGTACGATTACGTCGAGGGCAGGCCGGTGCCGTCAGAGACCGTGCGCGGGATGATCGCGGCCGAGCGCGCGCGGCTGGGCCGCACGGCTGACCGCCCGGCCAACATCATGCGCCGCCTGCTGGACGCAATGCAGGCCGAAGCGCGCGCAGTGCTTGCCGATGGCACCGCGCGCCGGGCCGAGGATATCGACGTGGTGATGGTGAACGGCTACGGCTTCCCGCGCCATCGCGGCGGGCCGATGTTCCTGGCCGGACAGCCCTGACCGGCCCGTCAGGTCACCCGCGACCGGGTCTGATAGGCCGGATCCCGCCACAACCCGTCGCGGAACACCCGCTCGATCCGCCCGGCGGCAACCAGAATGTCATCGGCATCGAGATAGAGCGGCGTGAAGCCGAAACGCATTATGTCGGGCGCACGGAAATCGCCGATGACGTCGTGCGCGATCAGCGCCTGCATCGCCGGATAGCTGTTGTCAAAGGCAAAGGACACCTGCGAACCGCGCTGTTGCGGATCGCGGGGCGAGGCCAGGGTCAGATCGGGGCAGCGGGCTTCGATCTCACGGATGAAGAGTTCGGACAATTCGATCGACGCGGCCCGGATCTCGGCCATGTCGACGCCCTCCCAGATGTTCATCGCCTCATCAAGGATCGAAAGCTGCACGATGGGCGGCGTGCCGATGCGCAGCCTTTCGGTTGTCATGGCCGGGCGATAGTGCCGCTCCATGGCAAAGGGCGCATCATGGCCCATCCAACCGGACAGCGCCGGTTCGACCGTCTCGATCAGGTCCGGCCGCACGTAGATGAAGGCCGGCGCGCCGGGGCCGCCGTTGAGATATTTGTAGGTACAGCCGACGGCAAATTCGGCCTCGGACGCCATCAGATCCACCGGCACCGCACCGGCACTATGCGCCAGATCCCAGATCATCACCGCCCCGGCGGCATGGGCCGCCCGGGTGAGCGCCTGCATGTCATGCATCCTGCCGGTGCGGTAATCGACTTGGGTCAGCATCACCACGGCAACCTCGTCGGTGATCGCCTCCAGCACCGCCTCGGGCGCCGGCGTGCGCAGCTCCAGCCCTTTGTCGATGGTCTCGATCAGCCCCTCCGCCATATAGAGATCGGAGGGAAAGTTGCCGCTGTCCGACAGGATGACTTTGCGGTCCAGGCGCATCTTCAACGCGGCCGCCAGCGCCTGATACACCTTGATCGACAGCGTGTCGCCGGTGGCGATCGTCCCCTCGGGCGCGCCGACCAGCCCGCCGATCCGGTCGCCCACCTGCTTGGGCAGCCCGATCCAGTCGGCGGTGTTCCAGGCCTTGATCAACTCTTGCCCCCATTCGGCGTCGATCACCTGCGCAGCGCGGGCGCGCGCCTTGCGCGGCAACGGGCCGAGCGAATTGCCATCGAGGTAGATCACCCCCTCGGGCAGGGAAAACAGCTCTTTTTTCGGCAGGTCGGTCATCACAATTCTCCGCGCAGGTGCCACAGTTCGGGAAACAGCTCGACGCTCAGCATCCGCCTCAGGTATTGCACGCCCGAAGAGCCGCCGGTGCCACGTTTGAAGCCGATGACACGTTCCACCGTAGTGACGTGATTGAACCGCCAGCGGCGGAGGTAATCTTCGAGATCGACCAGCTTTTCGGCCAGCTCATATAACGTCCAATAGGTCTCGACATCCTGATAGACCCGCTTCCAGCGCTCCTGGATTTCGGGCATGGCCGCGTGCGGCTGACGCAGTTGCGGCGCGGGCATCCCGTCGGTGCCGCCATCCAGCGTCTGGAACAACAGGCGCACCACCTCGTCATACAGGCTGGGGCGCGCGAGCTCGTCCGAGAGCATCTGGCGGACCTGCGGCACATGCTCATGCGGCGCCAGCATGTTTGCATTCCGGTTGCCTAGAATGAATTCGATCATCCGGTATTGATAGGATTGAAACCCCGAGGATGCGCCCAGCGAATCCCGGAACCGGGTGTAATCGGCCGGCGTCATGGTGCGCAGCACGTCCCAGGCGGAATTGAGCTGCTCGAAAATCCGCGTGACCCGGGCGAGCATCTTGAACATCGCCGGAAGCTGGCCGGAAAGAAGCGCCTCGCGCGCGCTCGAGAGTTCGCGGATCGCCAGCTTCATCCACAGCTCGCTGGTCTGGTGCTGGATGATGAACAGCATCTCGTCATGCGCCGGGGACAGCGGTTGTTGCAGCGACAGCAGCTCATCTATCCTCAGGTAATCGCTATATGACATCGCGTCCGAAAAGGACATCTTGGTGCCCTCGGCGCCCGGATCGTAGCTGTTATCTGTCATCACATGCCCTTCAGGCTATGGTATCCGCGCACCCGGCGTCGCATGCTGCACGGCACCCGGGACGTGCCGCAGGCGGCGGCGGGCGGGCGCGGGGCAGTGTGGCCGGATCAGAAAGTTATTTCAAGCATAAACCTTTTATGCTTGAATAAAGATCGGCAGACGAAGGGAGAGGATTTGACGATGAGCGATTTGACGGGGATCGACTGGGGCGACGCCTTTGCCAATGCCGCGCATATTCCCGAAGGCGATGACTATCCCGACAGATGGGCCGCCGCGGCGGCACGATTTCGCGAGGACGTGGCAGGCGAGTTGGACCTGCCCTACGGCGATCATCCGCGCGAAACGTATGACATCTTCCTGCCGCAACAGGCCGCCCATGGTCTGGTGGTTATCGTGCATGGCGGCTTCTGGCTGGCCTTCGACAAATCCTACTGGTCCCATCTCGCGGCAAGCGCGCTGGCGCAGGGCTGGGCCGTCGCCCTGCCCGGCTATACCCTGGCCCCCGAAGCGCGCATCAGCGAGATCACCGGCCAGATCGGGCGGGCCATCGCCGCGATGGCCGCGCGGGTGCCCGGACCGATCCGTCTGACCGGGCATTCCGCCGGCGGGCATCTCGTGACCCGCATGGTCTGCGACGACAGCCCCCTGCCCCCCGAGGTGCTGGCTCGAGTCGACCGGGTGGTTTCGATCAGCGGCGTGCATGACCTGCGTCCGCTGCAACTCAACCCGATGAACGATTCGCTCAAACTCACCCCCGAGGAGGCCGCCGCCGAAAGCCCGGCGCTGTGCCGATTGGTGCCCAACGTCGAGGTGACGGCTTGGGTCGGGGCGGCGGAGCGGCCCGAGTTCCTGCGTCAGTCGGCGCTGCTGTCCGAGGCCTGGAGCACGGCTGACGCTCCGGTGCCCCTGATCGCCGAAGCCGACCGCCACCATTTCGACGTCATCGACGGGCTGCGCGACCCTTCACACCCGCTCTGCCGCGCCTTGACCGACCTTTAGCCGGGCCAGGGCCGGCAGGCCGGTCAGTCGTCGCGCAGGTCTGCCGGCAACAGGCGCTCGGGCATGTTCTGGTAACATACCGGCCGCAGGAACCGGCGGATCGCCAGGGTGCCGACCGAGGTAGCGCCAAAATTGGTAGATGCGGGATAGGGCCCGCCATGTACCATCGCATCGGCCACCTCGACCCCGGTCGGAAAGCCGTTCACAAGCACGCGCCCGGCCTTGTGTTCCAGCACCGGAACGAATTCCCACGCCAGGTCGGTGTCGGCCTCGTCGAGCTGAAGCGTTGCGGTTAGCTGGCCTTTCAGGCTTCTGGCAACCTCGAGCATCTGCTCCGGCCCGGAAGCGGTCACGACAAGGCCCAGCGGTCCAAAGACCTCTTCGGCCAGCGCACTTTGTGCAAGCCAGTCCCGGGCGCTGACCTGGAACAGCGCCGGCCCGGCCTGTCGCCCCTCGGCGGGAGCATTGAGGATCTCCGTCACGCCGGGCCGCGATCTGACCTGCGCCGCGCCGCGCCCGAAGGCGCTTGCGATCCCCTCGGTCAGCATCGCCGAAGCGGCCACATCGGAGGCCGCGCGGGCCGCCGCCTGGGTGAAGGCCTCGAGCCCCGGCCCCTCGGCGGCGACCACGATGCCCGGCTTGGTGCAGAACTGGCCCACCCCCATGGTCAGCGATGCGGCCCAGGCCGCGCCAAGCTCGGTCGCCCGAGACGCAAGCGCCGCCGGCAGGAGAAAGACCGGGTTTACCGAGCCCAGCTCGCCAAAGAACGGGATCGGTTCGGGGCGGGCAGCGCAGAGATCGAAGAGCGCCCGGCCGCCCGCCAGCGATCCGGTGAAGCCGACCGCGCGGATCAGGGGGTGTTGGACCAGGGCGCCGCCAAGGGCATGGCTGGTTCCCTGAACAAAGGAAAAGGTGCCCGGCGGCATGCCGCTGCGCGCGACGGCCGCGGCAATGGCCTCCGCGACAATCTCGCCGGTGGCCGGATGCGCCGGATGGCCCTTGACCACAACCGGACATCCGGCGGCGAGGGCCGATGCGGTGTCCCCGCCCGCAGTCGAAAAGGCGAGCGGGAAATTCGAGGCGCCAAAGACCGCCACCGGCCCGAGGGGCCGCTGAACCATTCGCAGATCTGGCCGCGGCAAGGGCTGCCGCTCGGGCAGCGCCGGATCATGACGCCGGTCAAGATGGCGGCCCTCGCGGATATGCGCCGCAAACAGTCTGAGCTGGCCGGTGGTGCGTCCGCGCTCACCCTCCAGCCGGGCGGCAGGCAGGCCAGTCTCGGCGCAGCCAAGCCGGGTGATCTCGGCGCCGCGTCCCTCGATCTCTTCGGCGATGGCCTCGAGAAAATCCGCCCGCGCGGCGCGGGAGGTGTTGCCGTAGGTCGAAAACGCGCGTTCCGCGGCCCGCGCGGCGCGGTCCACTTCCTCTGCGCCACCCGCCGCAAAACTGAGCGCCGGCCCGGTCACCGGCTGCGAGTCAAAACTGTCGTCGGACCCGATCCAATCGCCTGCGATCAGATGCTTGCCTTTGTGTTCATAGGCCATCTTGTTGTCCTCACTTTCCCCAGCGCAGCGCGATCACGTCGCTTTCGGCCGCCAGTTGCAGCAGCCGGGCGCGCGTCCGGTCCGTCATCGGTTTGAGCGGATGGCGCACGTGATCCGAACCGATCACGCCCCCCGCCTGCATCACGGTCTTGGCCGCTCGCAGCCCGCATTGGCGGTTTTCATGGTTGATCAGCGGCAGGCAGACGCGCCATTGCGCCAGCGCGGCATCGACATTGCCGGCTCGATACTCGGTGACGATGGGCCGGATCAGTTCGGGTTGCAGCGCCGAGGTCATGGTGCCGGTGCAGCCGGCGTCCAGGTCGGCCAGCAGGGTCACCGCCTCTTCGCCGTCAAACGGCCCAACGATATGCTCGCCCCCCGCCTCGATCAACGCCGCCAGCTTGTCGGCGGCAAACGGTGTTTCCATCTTGAAATAGCTGACATTCTCGATCTCTTTCGCCATCCGCACCAGCAGTGGCACCGGCAAGGTCGCGCCCGATAGTGGCGCATCCTGCACCATGATCGGAATCGAGACCGCATCCGACGCGGCGGCGAAATGCTCGAAGATCGCCGCCTCGCCCGGCACCAGACCCACACCGTGATAAGGCGGCATCATCATCAGCATCGCGGCGCCCAAGGCTTCGGCCTCGCGGGCGCGATCGACCACCACCTGAGTGCTGAAATGGCTGGTGGTGACGATCACCGGCACCCGGCCCGACACATGCTCGAGCGAGACCCGGGTCAGGGTGGCACGCTCTTCATCCGACAGAACGAATTGTTCCGAGTAATTGGCCAGGATGCAGATCGCGTCGACCCCCTGGTCGATCATGCAGTCCAGCACCCGTGTCATGCCCTCCGTGTCGATGGCCCCGTCGGCGTGAAACGGCGTCGGCGCCACGGGGAGGATTCCGGTCAATGGTTGGATCATGGGATCTCCTTGCGGATGAATCTGAAACGGGAGGATTGGCGGAACACCCTGTCGGGGCTCAATTCGATCGAGGGAAAGTCTGGGTGGTTCGGCGCATCGGGCCAGAGCTGGGGCTCCATCGCCAGACCGGCAAAGGCACCATAGGGCTTTCCGTGATGGCCCCGCGCCGGGCGCGTGTCGAGACCGGCGGCATCATAGATCTGAAGTCCCGGCGCATCGGTCTCCACCGTCATCGTCAGCCGGTCGGTTTCCAGCCACGCGACCTTGCGAAAGCCGGCGCCATTCAGGCAGAAGTTGGTGTCAAGATCGACAGCGGCCGGCAATGGCGTCGGGCTTCGCAGGTCATAGGCCGTGCCGGCGACCGGTGCGATCTCGCCGGTGGGGATCAGCGCCCGGTCGGTCGGCAGATAATGATCGGCGGCAACACACAGCCGATGCCCGGCCAGCCCCTCGCTGCCGAGACACCAATAGCCGTGAAAGGCCGGGTTGCAGAAAGTTTGCGCCGGGCTCTGACCTGTGACCTCGAGCCGCAGCGCGCCGTCCTCCTCGATCTCATAGGCCACCCGGATCGTCAGCGGCCCAGGCGGACCGCCATCACCCGGGTCGGACGCGATGCCAAGGACCACCCGATGCCGGTCCCGGCTCTCGATGCTCCAGCTGCGCTGCGACAGTCCCTGCGGACCGCCGTGCAGCGCGGTGTCGCCCTCGTTGGTCGCGAGTGTGACGATCCGGCCATCGAGCGGCGCCCGGCCGCCTGCGATGCGATTGGCAATCGGTCCGACAATGGCCCCGAAATAGCGCATCGGGCCGCGATAGGCGGCGGCGTCCTCACTGCCCAGCACCAGCGAATGGGCAAAGCCATCGAGGCGAAAGTCGGCCAGCGTGGCGCCATAGGTCAGGATCCGCGCCCGCGACGGCCCGCGCGCAATGGTCAGGCTTTCCTCGGTCGGCGGGTCAAGCGGCATCGGTCGCACTCTCGACAAAGGGCGCCACACGTTCGCGCCGGCCAAGCGTGAAGATATCGGCCACCAGGGTCATCGGACGCAGATCGACATCGCATTGCCCCTGACGCACCAGGTCGGCCATACGCTTGTAGAGCCGCGGGTATTCCCCGGCGAGCGCCGCAGCCGCGCCCTTGACCGTGCCGTCGATCTCGAGCCTTGCACCGCCATCGGCCAGCCGGAGGCTGCCGCTTTCGGTCACCGCCACGATCTCCCAAATCTGATCGCCTTGCTGGCGCCAGTCGAAAACGGCCTCGGCCCTGGCGCCGCCGGGATGGCAAAACCCGACCCGGGCCGCAATTGGCGTCTGGCAGTTCTCGGGCACCTCCAGCACCGCCTGGGTGACATGCAGGTCTTCGGCCAGAATCTCGGTCACGATCGACAGCGCGTTGATGCCCGGGTCAAAGACACCGAGACCGCCCGGCTCCCAGAGCCAGCTCTGCCCCGGATGCCAGCGCCGCACGTCCTCTTTCCAGGTCACGGTCAGCGACGTCAGCGTCTTGTCCTCCAGCCAGGCTTTCGCCGCCCCGACCATCTCGGCCGCGCGCGAATGCCAGGTGGTGTAGAGCGTCAGCCCCGCTGCCCGCGCCGCCCGCTCGAGCGCATGGCACTCGGCCAGCGTGGCCCCGGGCGGCTTTTCCAGCATGACATGGCGCCCGGCCGCAATGGCCTGCATCGCATAGGCAAACCGCGGCACCGGGGGCAGGCAGAGCGAGACGACGCGAATGTCGGGCCGCGCCTCGAGCATGGCGCCGAGGTCGGTAAAGGCCTCCACGCCGTCAACCGCGCCCTCCCGGCTGACGGTGGCGGCGAGTTCCCAGTCGGGGCTGTCCGATATCGCGGGCACATGCTCGTCCACCGCGATCTTTCCTATGCCAACGAGGGCTATTTTCATCAGTGAGAATCCTTGCCCACGGGCGCCCCGCGGCAGCCCTTGAGGAAATCCAGGTCGGCGCCGGTATCCGCGCCTTCCACATGCGCCTGGTGCAGCCAGGCATAGCCGCTTTCGGCGCGTTCATGCGCCGGCGTCCAATCGGCCAGCCGCGCCTGCAATTCCGCCTCGGTGATGTCGAGGTGCAGGCGCCGGTTTTCGACATCGACCTCGATCATGTCGCCGCTGCGGACAACCGCCAGCGGCCCGCCCGCCGCCGCCTCGGGCGAGGTGTGCAGGATCACCGTGCCATAGGCGGTGCCGGACATGCGCGCATCGGAAATGCGGATCATGTCCTTGACGCCTTTCTTCAGCACCTTGGGCGGCAGTCCCATGTTGCCGACCTCGGCCATACCGGGATAGCCCTTGGGCCCGCAGTTCTTGAGCACCATGATGCAGGTCTCGTCGATGTCGAGCGCGTCATCGTTGATCCTGGCCTTGTAATCGTCGATGTCCTCGAAGACGACGGCGCGGCCGCGGTGCTGCATCAGATGCGGCGAGGCGGCCGAGGGTTTGAGGATCGCCCCCTTCGGCGCAAGATTGCCCTTCAGCACCGCGATCCCGCCCTTTTGCGTCAAGGCCTTGTCGAGCGGCAGGATCACGTCCTCGTTCCAGTTCTTTGCGTCCTTGACCTCGTCCCAGACCGTTCGGCCCGAAACGGTCAGCGCCGTCTTGTGCAGCTTGCCGCCCTCGGCCAGCCGTTTCAGCACCACAGGCAGACCGCCGGCATAGAAGAATTCCTCCATCAGGTATTTGCCCGAGGGTTGCAGGTTCAGGATCGTGGCAATGTCACGCCCGCACCGGTCCCAGTCGTCCAGCGTGAGATCCACGCCCACCCGGCCCGCGATGGCCAACATGTGAACGACCGTGTTGGTCGAACCACCCACCGCCCCATTGCAACGGATGGCATTTTCGAATGCCTCGCGGGTCAGGATGTCCGAGGGTTTCAGATCGTCCTTGACCATCTGCACGATGCGGCGCCCGGAAAGCTGCGCCATGACCCGACGGCGGCTGTCCACCGCAGGGATCGCCGCATTGCCCGACAGCGCCATGCCAAGCGCTTCGGCCATGCTGGCCATGCTCGACGCCGTGCCCATGGTGTTGCAGGTGCCGGAGGAGCGGGTGACGGCGGATTCCGCTTCGAGGAAGTCCTCCTGCGTCATCTCGCCGGCCTTCACCGCCTCGGAAAACCGCCAGAGGTGCGTGCCCGCGCCGACCCTTTCGCCTTGGAACCAGCCGTTCAGCATCGGCCCGCCTGTCACCACGATGGACGGCAGGTCACAGGACGCGGCCGCCATCAGAAGCGACGGCGTGGTCTTGTCGCAACCCACCATCAGCACGCAGCCGTCCATCGGCTGGCCGCGGATCTGTTCCTCGATGCTGAGGGCGGCGAGGTTGCGGAACATCATCGCGGTGGGGCGGAAGGTGTTTTCCGAGGCCGAGAATACCGGCACCTCCATCGGAAACCCGCCGGCCTCCCAGATGCCGGCCTTCACCTTTTCCGCCAGCTCGCGCAGGTGACCGTTGCAGGGCGTCATGTCGGACCAGGTGTTGAGGATGCCGATCACCGGGCGGCCGTCAAAGAGATCGTCGGGATAGCCCTGGTTCTTCATCCAGCCGCGATGATAGATCACGTCCTTCGTGCTGCCCTCGTACCATTCGGCAGAGCGCAACTTGCGCGGCCATTTGGCGGGTTTGAAAGCCATGCCTCAGCCCTTCTTCTTGTTGTAGACGTCGAAGATCACGGCCGCGAGCAGCACCAGCCCCTTGATCATCTGCTGGTAATCGATGCCGATGCCCATGATCGACATGCCGTTGTTGAGAACCCCCATCAGGAAGGCGCCGACCACGGCGCCGACGATCCGGCCAACGCCGCCCGACATCGACGCCCCGCCGATAAAGACCGCCGCGATCACGTCGAGTTCCAGCGCGAACCCGGCCTTGGGGGTCGCGGTGTTCAGGCGGGCGGCAAAGACCAGTCCCGCGATGGCCGCCAGGATGCCCATGTTGACGAAGGCCAGGAAGGTCAGCCGTTCGGTCTTGATGCCCGAGAGCTTGGCCGCCTTCTCGTTGCCGCCAAGCGCATAGATGCGGCGGCCCAGCACCGTGCGTTCGGTGATGAAGGCATAGACAACGGTCAGAACGCCCATGGTCAGCAGCACATTGGGCAGGCCCCGAAAGGTCGCCAGCTTGTAGAGGATGAAGACCAGCGCCAGCGCGATGATCGCGGTGCGCACCACAAAGAAGGCGCGCGGTTCGTCCTCGATGCCGTAGGCTTTGTTGTGGGCGCGCTTGCGCAGCCCGGACCAGACCACCCAGCTTGCGGCGATGATGCCGATGGCGCAGGCAAGCACATTGAAATTGCGGGTGCCGAGGACGCCTTTCAGCGCCTCGCCGCCGGGCAGGACATCCGGCACGAAACCGGTGGCGATCACCTGGAATTCGCGCGGGAAGGGGCCGACCGACTGGCCTTCCAGAAGCCACAGCGACAAGCCGCGGAACACCAGCATCCCGGCAAGCGTCACGATGAAGCTGGGAATTTTCCAATAGGCCACCCAATAGCCCTGCGCGCCGCCGATCAGCGCCCCGACCACGACGCATGTCGCCATGGTCACGGCGATGGGCACCTCCCAGTTGACCACCATCACCGCCGCCAGCGCCCCGACAAATCCCATCACCGAACCGACCGACAGGTCGATGTGCCCGGCGACGATGACGATCAGCATCCCCAGCGCCATGATGACGATATAGCTGTTCTGCAACAGCAGGTTGGTCAGGTTGATCGGGCGCAGCAAGGTGCCGCTGGTGACCACCTGAAAAAACGCCATGATCGCGATCAGAGCAAACAGCAGCCCGTATTCGCGCAGATGCGCGGTGAGGTATTCGGCAAGTCGGCCCGAGCCGCCGGCCTTTTGGTTGGTGTCTTCGGCCATCGACATGGCAAGCCCCCTAGTTGTTCACGATGAGCGACATGATGCGCTCCTGACTGGCGTCGCTTGCGGGCATTTCGCCCACGAAGGCGCCTTCGTTCATCACGTAGATCCGGTCGCACATGCCCAGCAGTTCCGGCATCTCCGACGAGATCATCACCACGCCCTTGCCGGCGGCGGCGAGATCGTTGATCAGACCGTAAATTTCGTATTTCGCCCCGACGTCGATGCCGCGGGTCGGCTCGTCCAGGATCAGCACTTCGGGGCCGGCAAAGAGCCATTTGGACAGCACGACCTTTTGCTGGTTGCCGCCCGAGAGGTTCACCACCTTCTGGAACACACCTGGCGTGCGGATCCCCAGATCACCGCGATATTTTTCGGCCACGCGCTTTTCGGCATGTTCGTTCAGCACCGGCCCGCGCGCCACGTCCGGCAGGTTGGAGATGGTGATGTTGCGGGTGATGCTGTCGTCGAGGATCAGCCCGAGGCTCTTGCGATCCTCCGGCACATAGGCCAGCCCGGCGGCAATGGCGCGGCTGACGTCCGAGACATCCGCCGGCTGGCCGTGCATCTCGACCGTGCCCGAGATGTTCTGCCCCCAGCTCCGGCCGAAGATCGACATGGCAAGCTCGGTCCGGCCAGCCCCCATCAGGCCGGCGATGCCGACCACCTCGCCGGCGCGGACGTCAAAGCCGACGTCCTTGATCACCTGCCGGTCGTCATGCTCGGGGTGATAGACCGACCAGTCGGCAACGCGCATGATGCGTTCGCCGATCTCCGGGGTCCGCTCGGGATAGCGGTTTTCCATCGACCGGCCCACCATGTCGCGCACGATGCGGTCTTCGGTGATGCCGTCGCTGGTGTCGAAACTGCTGACCGACTGGCCGTCGCGGATCACCGTGACGCTGTCGGCCACGCGGCGCACCTCGTTCAGCTTGTGGCTGATGATGATCTGCGTCATGCCCTGCGCCTTGAGCTCGAGCATCAGGTCGAGCAGTTTCTGGCTGTCGCTCTCCGACAGGGCCGAGGTCGGCTCGTCGAGGATCAGCAACCGCACCTCCTTGGCCAGCGCCTTGGCGATCTCGACCAGTTGCTGCTTGCCGACGCCCAGCTTTTCGACCTGCGTCGTCGGGGCATCGCGCAGGCCCACCTTGCGCAACAGCGCCTCGGTCCTGCGGTTGGTGTCGCGCCAGTCGATGACGCCGCCGCGGGCGTTTTCATTGCCGAGAAACAGGTTCTCGGCAATCGACAGCAGCGGCACCAGCGCCAGTTCCTGGTGGATGATGATGATGCCGCGCGCCTCGCTGTCGGCGATGTCGCGCATCTCGGTCAGGGCGCCGTCATAATGGATTTCGCCGTCGTAGCTGCCCGCCGGGTAGACGCCGGAGAGCACTTTCATCAGCGTCGACTTGCCGGCGCCGTTCTCGCCGCAGATGGCGTGAATCTCGCCGGTCTTGACCTGCAACGAGACATTGTCGAGCGCCTTGACGCCCGGAAAGGTCTTGGTGATGGAGCGCATGTCCAGCAGCATGTCCTGCATGGCGGGTGCCTCACGGGTTCGGGGAATTTCAGGCGGACCGGCCCGACGATGCAGACCGGCCCGTCAGATCAACGACAGGGAGAGAAATGCGCCGGAGCGCTTACTTGATCTGATCGAGGGTGTAATAGCCGGTGTCGATCAGGCGTTCCTGCCAGTTCTCCTCGGTGACCTTCAGCGGCTCGAGCAGATAGGACGGCACGACCTTGACGCCGTTGTCATAGGTCTCGGTGTCGTTGATCTCGGGCTCGCCGCCTTCCAGCAAGGCCTCGACCATGCCAACGGTGACGCGGGCGAGTTCGCGGGTATCCTTGAAGATCGTAGAATACTGTTCGCCCGCCAGGATCGACTTGACCGAAGGCACCTCGGCGTCCTGACCGGTGACGATCGGCATCGGCGTGTCGCCGGTGCCGTAGCCCACACCTTTGAGCGAAGACAGGATGCCGATGGACAGCCCATCGTAAGGCGACAGAACGCCATGCACCTGCTTGTCGGTGTAATGCGCCGAAAGCAGATTATCCATCCGCGCCTGCGCCACCGCGCCGTCCCAACGCAGGGTGCCCACCGTGTCCATGCCCATCTGGCCCGAGACGACGTTGACCTTGCCGCTGTCGATCAGCGGTTGCAGCACCGACATCGCGCCATCGTAGAAGAAATAGGCGTTGTTGTCGTCGGGCGAGCCGCCGAACAGCTCGACATTCCAAGGCGCGACATCGGGATAGCGTTCCTCGAGCCCGGCGACGAGCGTCTCGGCCTGCTGCACGCCGACCTTGAAGTTGTCGAAGGTGGCGTAATAGCTGACATTGCCGCTGTCGCGGATCAGACGGTCATAGGCGATTACCTCGATGCCGGCGAAACTCGCGTTCTCCAGCGCGTTCGACAGGGTGGTGCCGTCAATCGCCGCGATCACCAGCGCATCGACGCCGTTGGTGATCATGTTCTCAATCTGCGCCAGCTGGTTGGGAATGTCATCTTCGGCGTATTGCAGGATGGTCTCGTAACCCGCGGCTTCGAACTGCTGCACCATCGACTCGCCGTCCGAGATCCAGCGGGCGGATGATTTTGTGGGCATGGCAATCCCGACAAGACCATCGGCATAGGCACTGGTGGCAAGAATGGTCGCCAGCGCGGTGCTGGCGAGAATGGATTTGAATGTCATTTTGTCCTCCTCTGAGGCGCCGCTCGTTGCATCGGAAGCGCCTTGGGGGCCAAAGTAACCGGGCAAAACATATCATACTAATTCGAACATTGACGACCGACATAACATATATGATATGCCTAAGTCGCATGACCTCCGCCCTGACCCAACGGATGAAACCGTCCCATCTCAAGCTGATCTGCGCCATCCGCGATCATGGCAAGTTGCAGCTTGCGGCGGATGCGGTGGGCATGTCGCAACCCGCCGCCTCGCGCATGTTGTCCGAGATCGAAACCGATGCCGGCGGGCCGCTGTTCGAACGTCTGCCGCGCGGGATGGCGCCGACGCCGATCGGCGCGGCCTTCGTGCGCCACGCCCGGGTCATCCTCGCCGAGGTGGACACGCTGACCACCGAGATCGCGCAGCTTCAGGGCGGCACCGCCGGCGCGGTGCGCGTCGGCGCGGTCACCGGGCCGGCGGTGGGCGCCCTGGTGCCCGCGCTGATGGCCGTGCGCGCCGAGATGCCGGACATCCAGCCCACCATCGAGGTGGCGCCCTCGGTGACATTGATCCGCGGGCTCGAGGAAGGCCGGTTCGATTTCGCGCTGGCGCGGGTCGGATCAGACAGCGACCTGCGGGCCTTTCAGGCCTATCCCGGCCGCACCGAAACCGTCTGCCTGGTGGCAAGCGCCGATCATCCGCTTGCAGGCCGACGGGTGGCGCTGTCAGAGACCCTGCCCTACGAGTTTGTCATTCAGGAACCGGGGTCACCGATCCGTACCGCACTGGAAACCGCGTTTCTGGAAAACCGTCTACCGACGCCGGCGCAGGTGACAAACAGCTCTTCCTTGCTCATCGCCCTGAACATCGTCTCGGATTCCCGGGCGGTCTCGCCTCAGACCCGGGAGGTCGGGCAGCTCCTGGCCCGCATCGCCCCCGGATTGGCGATTGTCGAAACCGACGAAAACATCGTGGTGTCGAACTACCTGGTGCTGCATGTCCGCCACCGCGCCTTGTCGCCGGTCGCGCAGCGCCTGCTGAACGAGGTGCTGCGGCGGCTCTGAGCGCGGCGGGGCATAGCGCCCGCGAAACCCCCTAGCCTTTCACCCCGGCCGAGATCATCACCGCTTCGGTGACGCGCCGCTGGAAGATCAGGTAGCCGATGATCACCGGCGCGGCGGCCAGAAGCGCCAGCGCCATCATCCGGGCATAGGCCACGCCAAAGGCATCGGTGACCTGGGTAATGCCGACCGGGATGGTCATCATGTCCTCGCTGGTGACCACCAGGAACGGCCAGAAAAAATTGTTCCAGGCCGAGATGAAGGTGATGATCGCCAGCGCCGCGGTGATACCCCAGTTCAGCGGCAGGTACAGCTTGAACAGCAGCACGAACTCGCCGCCGCCGTCCAGCAGCACCGCCTCGCGCATTTCGCGCGGAATGGCGTCGAAAAACTGCTTGTAGACGATCACCACCACCGGCACGATCAATTGCGGCAGGATGATCCCCCACCAGGTATTGACCATGTCGAGATCGTTCATCAGCACGAACTGCGCCACGTAAAGCGCCGGCACCGGCACCATGAAGCTCGCCACCACCAGAAGATAGAGCGTCTGGCGCCCCGGGAACCTGAGCTGCGACAGCGCATAGGCGCACATCATGCCGGTCAGCAGGACGATGACGGTGATGATCACCGAGGTGCCCACCGAATTGAGATACCAGAGCGGCAGCTTCGAGGTCGACAGCACATCGATATAGGCCGAGAAATTCAGCTCGTCGATCAGCACGCCGGCGTCCGAGATGATCCGGTTCTCGCTGCGCAGCGAGGTGGTCAGCGCCCAGTAGAGCGGAAAGATCCAGATCGCGGCGGCGATCAGCACGATGGCGGAAAAGGCGAGGTTGCGGGCGCGTTTGGCGGTCATTTACGGGCTCCGATACGCAGCAGCTGGAATTGCAGGACCGAGACGATGACGATGATCCCGAAGAGCACCATGGCGATGGCCGAGGCATAGCCGCCGTTGTTGAGCTGAAAGGCCTCGCGGTACATCTGCATCAGCACCACATACGACTGGTTGAAGGGGCCGCCATTCGACAGCAGGTAGACCTGATCGAAAAGCTTGAGTTGAAGGATCAGTTGCAGCGTCAGCACCAGCGCGGTGATCGGCCAGAGCAGCGGCCAGGTGATCCGCCAGAAGCGCTGCCATGACGTGGCCCCATCCAGGGCCGCGGCCTCGTAGAGATCCTGGGGAATGTTGCGCAGCCCGGCGATGAGCAACAGCACGTTGAAGCCATTGGTCCACCAGATGGTGACGACGGCGATCATCGGCATCACCCAATAGGGGTTCTTGAACACCGGCACCGGTTTGCCCGTCACCGCCGCGATCAGCGGTTGCAGGATGCCGAACTGGAAATCCAGCATCCAGGTCCAGATCATGGTGACGACCGAGACCGGCAGCACATAGGGCAGGAAAAACAGCGTCAGCACCAGCGCCTGCATCCGGCCCTTCAGCTTGCTCACCGCCAGCGCGATCAGAAGCGCGATCACCGTGGTCGGCACGACGGTCAGCAGCACGAAGTAGAAGTTGTTCCAGAGCGAGGTGTAGAACAGCCGGTCGTTGAACAGCTTGACGTAGTTCGCCAGCCCGATCCAGGTGCCCTCGCCGATCAGTGGCGCATCGGTAAAGCTGAGCGCGATGACCTTGTAGGTCGGGTAGAGAAAGAAAACCGTGAAGACCAGCAGGAAGGGCGCGATCAACAGGCCTGCGGCCCGCAATTCGCGACGGCGACGGTTTGCTTTCGACATGACGGCCTCCCTGCCTTCGGCATGTGACGCCGGGAACATGTATGTCACATCCCCGGCCATCGTCTTCAGTTCAACAGTGCTTGGAGCTGGGCTTTCATCTCGGCCGCGGCATCATCGGCGCTGAGGAACCCATGCACCGCAGGGGCGATCAGGTTGTCCACCGCGTCATAGATCGGCGAGGCGACGCCGGCGATTTTGGAGCGCGGATCAAAGGCCGCGTTGCCGGCCAGAGAGGCATAGGTCGCGTTCGGTTGCAACGCGCCATATGCGTCGCTGTCCACCGTCGGCTTGTACGCCGGGATGTGGCCGGCGCCCGCCCAGTCCAGGGAGTGCTTTTCCATCCAGCCGATCACGGTCAGAACCGCGTCGCGGGTTTCGGCGTCCATATCGGGATCATTGGGGATGGCAAAGGCGTGGCTGTCCGCCCAGGTCGCGGGCTGGTCCATCAGCTGCGGCACCTCGTTGGCGAACCAGTCAAAGCCCAGAGTGTCGGCCTCGGTCTGGTCCTTGAAGGTCGGCACTTCCCAGACGCCGTTGATGTGCAGCACCGATTTTCCGCCTGAAAACAGCGCCACGGACGCCTCGTAGGCGGCCTGCTCCGGGATCAGCCCGGCAGCGCGCCAATCGGCCATGATCTTGATCGCATTGGCCGCCTTGTCGAGATTGTCACCGGCCAGCACTTCGCCATCGGTCAGCATCTCGCCGTTCTGCTGGCGCAGCAGGGTATAGAAGACGCGCCAAGTGCCGCCGCCGCCCTCGGTCTGAAAGCTCAGCGGATCGGAAAAGCCGTTGTCCTTGGCCCAGGTCAGCAGCGCGGTCATGTCGTCGATCGAGTTCAGCCCGGTCAGGTTGCCGTCAGCGTCCAGCCATTCGGTGCCTTCCAGCGCGGTGCGGTTGTAATAGGTGACGATGGCATGGATGTCGAAAGGCACGGCCATCAGCGCGCCGTCCTCGCTCGAGGCGGCGGCGATGGAGGCCGGGAAGAAATCGCCGGTCGAGATCCCGGCGGTCTCGAGATCGGCCTCGGTGATCGGCGACAGCACGCCCTCCTCGAGCGCCAGAGGCAGGCGCGACAGGTGATAGGTCATGATGTCGGGCCCCTGCCCGACCGCCACCGAGGTGCGCACCTTGGTATAAAACGGCAGCCCCCATTCCAGCGTGGTGCCGTTGATCTGAATGTCGGGGTGTTCCTCGTTGAACTGGCCGATCAGCGCCTTCATGCGCACACCGTCGCCGCCGCCGAGGAAATCCCACCACTCGACCTCGACCTGCGCCCAAGCCGGGCCCGAAAGCCCCAAGGCCAAGGCGGTTGCCGCGGTCAGTTTCCCAATTTTTCTAATCATTTCAGTCTCCTCCTGCTGTTCTCGTGACCCTACCGAACCCGGTCACCACTCTTGTCGAATACAAAGATCCGTGCCAGCTCGGGCGTGACGGTCTGGACCGTGCCGTGCATGCCGTGGCGCGCGCCGGTCTGCTGGAAAATCACGGCTTCGCCGCCCTCCAGCGTGCCATGCTGATAGGACACGCCGCCCAGCTCTTCGGCGACGTCCACGGTGACACGCATGCCGCCCGCTGCCGTCACCATCAGATGCTCGGGCCGCATGCCCAGCACGAGGACGGTGCCTTGCTCCGGGCGATGGCGCAGCGGAATGTCAAAGCTCTGGTCGGGCTGGCCGGCCAGCTGGGCGGTAATGCCGTCCTTGGTATGGCCGGCGACCGTTGCCTCGAAAAAGTTCATCGACGGCGATCCGATAAAGCCCGCCACGAAGCGGTTCGACGGGTCGTCATAGAGATCAAGCGGCGCGCCATGTTGTTGCACGTGCCCGCCTTGCAGCACAAAGATCGTGTCGGCCAGGGTCATCGCCTCGACCTGATCATGGGTGACATAGATCATCGTCGCGCCGAGCTGCTTGTGCAGCCGCGCCAATTCGAGGCGCATCTGCACCCGCAGCTCGGCATCGAGGTTCGACAGCGGCTCGTCGAACAGGAACACATCCGGCGCCCGCACGATGGCGCGGCCGATGGCCACCCGCTGTCGCTGACCTCCGGACAATTGCGCCGGCTTCTTGTCCAGGTGGTCCGACAGTTTCAGGATGCCGGCCGCCCGGCGCACCTTTTCGTCGACCTCCACCCTGGGTCGTTTTGCCAGGCGCAGGCTGAACGCCATGTTCTCGAACACCGAGAGATGCGGGTAAAGCGCGTAAGACTGGAACACCATGGCCACGCCGCGATCTGCCGGGTCTTCGTGCGTCACATCGCGCGCGCCGATGGCGATCTGGCCGTCGCTGGTGTCCTCGAGGCCGGCAATCATCCGCAGCAGGGTAGATTTTCCGCAGCCCGAGGGGCCGACGAACACCGCGAACTGACCGCGCGGAATGTCCATGTCGACCCCCCGGATCACATCCACCGCGCCAAAGCTCTTCGTGACGTCTCTCAGATGAACTCCGGTGTCCTGCATTGCCGCTCCCCCCTTTTCCGGTTCCTCACGCATTCTGCCGTCAGCCGACCGACAATCGGATCACGCTATAAGAGAACGCGGGCAGCTCGCCGGTCACCCTGCCATCTGCAACCGCCAGCTTTTCGCCCTTGCGTGGCGTGATCCGGTCGGGCTGTGCCGCGGTATTGGCAATCCGCGCATCGGCGCTGTTGCCGCCCATCACCTGGTGATCGATCAGGCCGAGGCCATCGAAACCGTGCAGCGCAAGGTCGAGGTCCATGGTCGCGTCCGGGCTACGGTTTATGGCAAAGATGGTGATCGACCTGCCGTCGGGCGCCAGAACCGCCGCAACATCCAGGTAGTTCACGTCCTGCGCCACCCTGGCATCATATCGCGGGCCGTCCACCGCGACGTTCAGCGCCGTTCCCCGGCCATGGAGACTGGCGAATTGATAGGGGTAATAGATCGTCGTCGCCCAGGCCGGGCCACCGGTCTCTGTGCGGATCGGCGCGATGACATTCACAAGCTGCGCGATACAGGCGATCTTGACCCGATCCGAGCGGCGGATGAACTCGTTGAGCAGACCGCCGACAAAGATCGCATCTTCGAGGTTGTAATCCTCTTCCAGCAGCGCGGGCGCCTCGGGCCAGTCCCAGGACTGCCAATTCTTCGAATCCTGCGCGCGGTAGTGATACCAGACATTCCATTCATCGAAGCAGATGTAGATGTCATTCTTGGCCCGTTTCTTGGCCTTGACGTAATCGATGACGCCGCCGATCGACTGGATATACCGCCCGGTCTCCTCGATCTTGGCAAAGTAGTTCAGGCTGTCGCGGCTGTTGTTGCCGAAATACTTGTGCAGCGAGATGTAATCGACGTTCTCGTAGCATTCCTCCAGCACCTGCCGCTCCCAGTCGGGATAGGTCGGCATCTGGTCGTTCGACGAGCCGCAGACCACGGTCTCGATTCCCTTGCCGAAAGCCTTGACCGCCTTGGATGTCTCGTCGGCCAGGCGGCCGTATTCCTTGGCCTCCATGTGGCCGATCTGCCAGGGGCCGTCCATCTCGTTGCCCAGGCACCACATGTTCACGCCATAGGGTTGGTCGACCCCATGGCTGCGGCGCAGGTCGCTCCAATAGGTGCCCGAGGGATGGTTGCAATATTCGACGAAATTGCGCGCCTCCTCGATGCCGCGGGTGCCGAGATTGACCGCCAGCATCATCTCGATCTCGGCGTCGCGTGCCCATTTCGCAAACTCGTTGATGCCCACCTGGTTGGTCTCTTTCGAGCGCCAGGCGAGATCGAGCCGCACCGGGCGATCCGCTTGCGGGCCGATCCCGTCTTCCCATTTGTAGGCGGAAACGAAATTGCCACCCGGATAGCGGATTGCCGGGATCTTCAGCCCCCGCACCAGTTCGAGCACGTCCTGGCGGAAACCGTCGGCGTTGGCGGTCGGGTGATCCGGTTCATAGATGCCGGTATAGATGGCCCGGCCCATGTGCTCGATAAAAGCCGAATAGAGGCGATCGTCGATCTGCGCGATGGCAAAATCCCGGTGAATTGTTGCGCGGCTCTTCATGTCCCCTCCGGATGCAAACCTTGTGTTGAGGGGAGCCTATGCCGAGGACGGATTGCCCAACAATTTACATCTCGGACTATCGCGTTGACAGTATTGGTAACACACTAGCGGCCCAGACGGGCCTGGACCAGCGCCAGCAGACGCTGGGCCGCCGGCGACATCAATCGATCGCGCGGGCAGAGGATGTGATAGGGCTCGATCCGGATCTGCCGCACCGTCCGAAGCAGGGCCAGGTCGGCGCAAAAGGGCGGCGACAGCAGAAGATCGGCCACTTCATGAGTGACCACGGCAATGACGTCGGAGTCGCGCAGCAAGGCCATGATCGCCACCACCGAAGCGGTCTTGATCAGGTTTGCCGGCAGGTCCGTCCCCTCTTCGTGAAAGGCGATTTCCAAGGCGTGTCGGATGGGCGCGCCGCGATCCTGCATCGTCCAGGCCTGGTCGCGCAACTCGGCCAGCGTCACCTCGCCGGCCTCGGCCATGGGATGCCCGCGGCGCACCATCAACAGCACGGCTTCATCGCCGGCCGGATGGATCTCGAAGTCGCGGGAATAATCATGCGGCCCGACGCGGCTCAGGGTGAAATCGAATTCGCCGCGCTCCAGCCCCCACATCAAGCGTGAAGATGAGGATACATCCAGCGCAACATCCACCAACGGCGCCTCCGATTTCAGGTCCAGGATCGCCGGGATCGCCGCCGCAAGGGCGCCCCCGGTGACTGCTCCGACCCGCACCGAGCCACCGGTGCCTCCAAGATGAGCCGCGAAGTCCTGCGCCATCTGGTCAATGTCATGCACCAGTTTGCGGGCATGATTGACCAGCACCCGGCCTGCGGGTGTCGGCAACATGCCCTTGGGCGTGCGGGTGAACAATTCGGTGCCAAGCTGGCTTTCGATCTCGGCCAACATGCGCGAGGCCGCCGGCGTCGTCATGTTGCAGGTATCCGCCGCCAGCCGCAGCTTGCCATGCCTGGCGATTGCCGAGATCAGACGCAATTGCACCGGTCGCAGCGAGCGAAGATAGAGTGTCACGGGCCAGGTTCCTTGGGTTGCCCGCCCGAAAGCATGCGCGCCGGGCTTGCGCGAGACTCGCGCGGGCCCGGTGTGATATTCAAGCCTTTTCCGCGCGGCCGTCAGACCACCATCCCCGACCGGCATCGGAAACCGGGAACACCGCGCGGCGCTTATAGTATCCCTAGTCACCCAAAACCGCCCCTCTGGGCTATCGCTTAGAATGTCCGATAATCTCTTCGGATGCCTGCCAACACTGTGCTTTTCCCAGACTGCGGCGATCCAGTAACGCCAATATCCGGTTCGTCCCTCGATGTGCAGACTGTTATGTGGCGTCGTGCGAGAATCGTTGCGCCCTATTCAGAGGACGCAGAGCCCGCCGAAATTTTGCAGTGAGCGTTACAACAGACAAAGGCAGAACGTAGCATTCTGAGGCCCCGAGAGCCGGAAAGCCGCGGATGTGGACAACCTGTGTATAACTTTAGGCATAAAATTCAATGCCTTACACTTGCGCCATTTGGTCCGTCGCCAAAATTTTCATTGCATCCGGGGAATGAAACCCTTCGAGATACAAGGCATGCGCGAACATTTTTCTTGAGTTTCAGAAGGCTACCCTGCATACCTGTAACGCGAAACAAAAGAAAAATTGCCGGCCGCGTTCCTCGAATCCAACCTCGACAGGCAAGAGGGAGTAACGCGAAACAGGCGGAACAAGACGGGCAGACCACGATGCACCCTGTGTTGCATGACAAGCTCAAGGCGGATGCTAACAGGCTTTCCGAAGCCCTTGAACACATGTCCAAGCTTTTCCTGGCTCCCAAGGAAGAGAAGACGCTTCGCAGCTTCACCACCGCCGAGGTGGGCGAATTGCTGCGCGTGAGTGACGGATATCTCCGCAAGGCGCATTTTGACGGACGCATCCCCGAGGTAGAGCAAGGCCCCGGCAACAAGCGCCTCTATACAGCCGACAACATCTTGGAAATCCGCAACATTCTGGCTCAGAGCGCGAAGGACCCCTATCAGTTCCTTCCCGGTCGGCGCCCGGGGGACAAGCTGCAAATCTGGTCGACCGTCAACTTCAAGGGCGGCTCGAGCAAGACGACGACAACAGTCACCCTGGGGATGAGACTTGCCCTGCGCGGATACCGCGTGTGCCTGGTGGATGCCGATCCGCAGGCCTCTCTCACCACCTTTTTCGGATACCAGCCCGAGATCGATTTCCGTCACGGCGGCACGCTGTACGATGCGATCCGTTACAACGACGGCGACACCTCGCGGCAACCGATCACCGACGTCTTGAAAGGCACTTATTTTCCGAATCTCGATCTTGTCCCCGGCGGGATCATGCTCTCGGAATTCGAAACCGAGACGCCGACGGCCCTGAGCCGTGGCGAACAGCCGGTTTTCTTCAACCGCATCCGCGATTCCCTGCGCCAGGTTGAGGACAATTACGATATCGTGCTGATCGACTGTCCGCCGCAACTCGGATATCTGACCATGGCGGCCGCCTGCGCATCGACATCGCTTTTGATGACCGTCATTCCCGAGCGCGTCGACCTGGCCTCGGCCAGCCAGTTCCTGACCATGGCCTCGGGCATCCTCGAAGTGCTCTATACTAATGGCGGCATCGGCGCCTATGACAATTTCGCCTATCTGTTGACCCGGTTCGACACCGCCATCAGCACGCAGCAGGATCTGGCCGAATGGATCAGGGAACTGCTGGGCGAAAGCGTCGTCAAGACACCCTTTGTCAAATCCTCCGCGGTGAGCGAAGCCGGGCTGTCGCAGAAAACGATCTTCGAGGTCGATCTCGTGGGGTCGAAGAACCGCAAGACGTATGACCGCGCGCTTGAATCCGCCATCGGCTTCTCGAACGACATCGAGGACATGATCCAATCGGCCTGGGGTCGGGGAGGCATCCATGAAACGTGATCTTCTGGCCAAGAGCCTGGCCCAGATGGGGTCGAAGCCAGCGGCTCCGGCCACGCCCGCGCCGCAACAGGAAACGACAGCCCCGCGTTCGATCAAGAGCATGTCGGATGTCCTGTCGCAGGTCTCGGCGCAATCGGCGCAAGAGGTGGATGTTGCTGAAATTGCGGATTCCGAGATCGCCGACCGGTTCGACGTGGCTGACGGGCTCGAGGATCTGATTGCGTCGATCCGCACCTCCGGCCAACAACTCCCTGCCCTGCTGCGTTATCGCCGCGGGGCCGGACCACGTTATGAGGTGGTCTACGGGCGGCGGCGCATTGCCGCCTGTCGCGCGCTTGGGATCAAGGTCAAAGCCTACATCAAGGAAATGGACCAGCGCGAGGCGCTTGTCTCGCAGGCCCTGGAAAACTCGGCCCGGCTGGAACGCAGCTTCATCGAACAGGCGATCTTTGCCACCAAGCTGGAAGAACAGGGCTTCAGCCGCAGCGACATCGGCGAGGTGCTCGCTGTCGACAAGGGGACGCTGAGCAAACTGATCGGCGTGGCGCGGGACGTGCCCGACACCATCATCTACAAGATCGGTGCCGCGCACGAGGCCGGCCGGCGCCCCTGGCTGGAATTGAGGCGCCTGGTCAAAAGCATTGGCGCCGGCTCATGTGACGCCGTCCTGCCCCTGGTCCCCGGATCGGGGACGCCTGCGGAAAGGCTGGCCGCCGCGATCGAGGCCATGCAGGACATCGAAGCCAGGGCGCAGCGCGAAGCCGCGCCGCAAAAACCGGCCAGCTCCCCTGCCCCGCTGGAGCGTCTGGATGGAACCTCGCTGGCGTTCAAGGCAAAGGGCAAACGGATCGTTGTCGAGGTGACGGCGACGGATGATCAGGGCTTTATCGGGTTTGTCGAAGGCAACCTGGAAAGGCTTTACCGAGAATGGAAGCAACGTGAAGACCAATCATAATCACGTAACACGTTGATTTCATTAATGTTGGCCATGGCCAACAGATAGGCAGAAACGAAACCGAGCAGTAAGGAGGCAGACAGCAGCGCAAAAAGAAACCCCCCGAAGGCAGTGACGCACTCCAGAGGGTCCCGATTTACTAGCACTTTATTGGTACCCCCAAAAACGAATCCCTGCAACACCGTTTTCGGTGACCGGTCGCCTTTTGCCGTCTGAAATTGCATGAATCACCAGTATGTCGCGGCACCTGATGCCGTGGCACAGGAAACCTGTGCCTTGTCCACCCCTCATGGCTTCGAGGGGATCGGCGCAATATCTACGCAACCCGACTTTCGGCCGATTACCCGACGCGCGCTCATGGCCGCGGTCAACACCGTCGGTCGGGATCTGGGCCTGCGCGCGGCGTCGATCGTCGTTCTGGACGCTCTGCTGAGCTGTCTGGCCTGCAAGAATTCCGAAACCGGGCGGGACATGGCGATCTCACCCACCACCCTGCTCACGGTCTTCGCGAGCAATGAGACACTGTGCTTTCGTGCCAAGGGCATCACCGACAGGCAGCTGCGCCGGCATCTGGAGCGGCTGGAGGCCGTCGGATTGATTGTCCGCAGGGACAGTGCAAACCGGAAGAGATTTCCGATCTACCGTGCGGGCAAAGTTGTTGCGGCCTACGGCATCGACCTCTCTCCGCTGCTGGTCCGATCCGAGGAACTTTTGCATCTTGCCGAAAAACGCCGCGAAGAGGCGCTTGAGCTGCGCGGCCTCAAGGCCCGTATCCAGACGCTGAGACGCCAATGCCTCGAGCTCGATCTGGCAGAAGAGGCGCTGGCCTTTGTCGAAGGCACCCGCACCCTGATGCGACGCGCCAGTGCCACCATCGTGCAGGCCAGGTCGATCATCCAGGAGCTGACACGGCTGTTGATGCCCCCAGAGGTCAGCGCGCCGATGCAACAGGAAACCGAGGTCGAGGCCACGGGCAACGCCCTGCCGCATGGTCACGGGACACAGGCAACACCGGTTCGGACGTCCGCCAATGACGGTCAAAACGTCCGACACAAAGAGCCAACAAACTCCAATACAAAAAAATACTCCGAACCTTCGCAAGCTGAGTTATGGCCACAGCTTCGGGCTCTGGCCGAGTTCTACCCCGATCCGCCCACCTCGGAGCGTGGAGCGCAGCGGGTTCTCTATGAATTCGGCAAGATGCTTGGGGTTCAGCACAACACTTTGACCGCGGCACTAACGTCCTTGGGGTTGAGACAGACGCTGACCTTGCAGGACCGGATGGCCAGGCGTCTCTGCGACATTGCCAACCCCGACGCCTATTTGACCAGGGCCGTCCGGGATGCCCGGCAGGGGAAAGTTGGCCATGGCCAACTTTCATGGGCAGGATGTAAGTCGATCAGCTAGCGAGGCCCTGCCCTGTGCCGAAGAGATTGTCACGATGACCCTCGTTAAAGATCGGCCCAAAAATTTGCTGGACCGCACCGCACGCTGCTGCCCTCCGTTGATTGTAGACCCTCGCAACGGATCAATCTCGACCAAGGAACCAGACCGGAAAAATCACGGGCATGGCGTTCCTGAAAATGCTCGCATTCGCCGCGGTACAGCCCGCCAAATGGCTGTCTCTCTCGGGCGATTTTAAGGAAGTAGAAGGCCGCCAACGGGATCACCAACCTCGCGCCAGCCCATTGCCCGGAACGGGCCTGTGACACACACAACGCGGCGACTTGCAGGCCCCGAAATCCGCGCCATATTTCCTGCATCAAGGCGCATTCAAGGATCGGAGACAACAATGGGCTACGTAAAAACGGCAATGCTGATGGCGGCAATGACCGCGTTGTTCATGGGCGTCGGCTATCTGATCGGCGGGGCAGGCGGCGCGGTGATCGCCCTGGTGGTGGCCGCGGCGATGAATGCCTTCACATGGTGGAACTCCGACAGCATGGTGCTGCGGATGCACAATGCCCAGCCGGTGACACCGGGAGATCGGATGGGGCTGCACGCTATGGTTGCGGATTTGGCCCGAAACGCCGGGATGCCCGAACCCAAGGTCTATCTGATCGACACGCCGCAACCCAATGCTTTTGCCACCGGGCGCAACCCCGAAAATGCGGCGGTGGCCGTGACCTCGGGCCTGCTGCGCAGCCTGACAAGAGAGGAGCTGGCCGGGGTGGTCGCACATGAGCTGGCCCACATCCGCAACTATGACACCGCGATCATGACCGTCACCGCGACCTTTGCCGGCGCGATCTCGATGCTGGCCAATTTTGCGTTGTTCTTCGGCGGGTCGCGTGAACGCCTTGGGCTGATCGGTACGTTGCTGATGATGATGCTCGCGCCGTTGGCGGCTGCGCTGGTGCAGATGGCAATCAGCCGGACACGGGAATACGCCGCCGACAAGATGGGCGCCGAGATCTGCGGCCAGCCACTCTGGTTGGCCTCGGCCCTGGAAAAAATCGCCATGGGCGCTGCCCGGATCGACAATCACGCCGCCGAGCGCAATCCCGCGACGGCGCATATGTTCATCATCAACCCGCTGCACGCACACAAACATGACAACCTGTTCGCAACCCATCCGGCGACCGAGAACCGCATCGCAGCCCTGCGGGCCTTGGCGAGCCAATCGCGGCCAGCGCCGCGGACAACCCCGCTGTCGGCCAGCAGCATCCCCAAGTCCCGGGCCCGGGGTCCGAAAGGACCGTGGACCTGACCTGGGCCGGCCTCATCGGTCGTGGGTTTCGATGGCCCCCAGAATGGTGCAATCCGACAGCTCCCCGGACCCCGGGCAGCCGGCAATGAGGTCATCAAGCAGGCTGCACATCTCCTTCAGCCTGAGAAGCTTGATCTCGATCTCCCGGCGTTTGGCGATGGCGCGGGCGCGCACCGTGGCGCAACCGGCCTCGCCATCATCTCTCAACGCCAGGAGCTCCGCTGTTTCGGCCAGGGAAAACCCCATCTCCTTGGCCTTGCAAATGAAATGCAATCGCGCAACGGTGTCGGCATCATAGTCGCGGGCGCCGCCGCCTTCGGGCCGCTTTGGCTGGGCGATAAGACCGCGGCGCTCGTAGAAGCGGATGGTTTCGACACCGACACCCGTTGCCTTTGCCGCATTACCAATCGTGAAGGGTTTCATCAGGCGCTCCTGTCACTTGTGTGGTTGACTCCGTACCATGATACGGTCTGTAGGATGGCGTGTCAGGGAAATTGCGCAAGGGAGATGGCAATGGCCACAGAACAGCATGTCCGGCACGGGGCAGGGGCATCCGGCACGGTGCACGAGATTGGCGGAGCACTGGCATGAAACGGATCTTGTCGCGCTGGGGGCTGCCCGTTGCCGGCGGTGTGGTCGCGCTTGCCATTGTCTTCTGGCTGTACCGCGATCTCGATTTCGGCCGGTTTCTGGCCGGGCTCGGCTCGGCCAACCTCGGCTGGATCGCGGTGCTGGCGGCGACTGTGCTGCTCGAGCAGGTGCTGAACGGCTGGAAATGGCGTCAGATTCTGCATGATGTGAAACCGGTGCGCACGCTGCGGCTGACCGGGGCGCTGCTGGCGGGATACGGCGCCAATGTGCTGGTGCCGCTTGGCATCAGCCCGCTGGTGCGGTCCTGGCTGATCGCGCGGATGGAAACCTTGAAGATGGGCACCGTGCTGACCACCACCATCATCGCGCGATTTATCGATGGCGTGGTCTTTGCGCTCTTTGCCGGGGTCGTGGCGATGGCGGGCGAGGTGCCTCAGATCGCCGGCAATCTGGAGCTGGGCCTGGCGGTCGCCGGGGCACTGAATTTCGCGCTCTTCAGCGGTCTGCTTTGGGCGATGTTCCGCTTTCGCGCCCTGTTTGCGCGGGAAGGGCCGCTGATTTGCCGCATCTTCGACTGGGTGGCCCTTTGGTTCCGGGCCAACGGCACCGCCTTGCGCGGATCGCTGTGCAGCGGTGTCGTCTGGCCGCGCAGCCGGCAGCACAGGTTGAACGTTCTGCTCGGCGCGGTGGCGGCAAAATTTGTCTCGGCCACGCATTTTCTCTGGGCCGGGCTGGCCATTGGCGTGGTTCTGGCACCGCTCGATTACCTCTTCCTGATGGTGTTTGGCGGCTTTTCGCTGGTGCTGTCGCGGTTCGTCCGGGTGCCGGGAGGCTTTGTCATCGGCACAGCGCTTGCGTTTCAGCTGTTGGGCGTTCCCGAAGAACAGGCGCTGTTGATGATCCTGTTCAACTGGATGGTGTCGATCATCCTGGTCGTCGGCATCGGGCTGGTCGTGTTGTGGCAATCGGGGATCGACATCCGGCAAGCCCGGATCGAGGCGGAACGGGCCAATGTCCGGGTCTGAGCCGACGACACTGCCCAACGAGAGCCGTCGGTTCTGGCGCATTGCCGGCGCAGGTGCGGCGTTTCAGGGTGGGGCGGCGGCGGTCGATTCCGCGACCGTCGTGGCGAGCCTGGTCTTTCATCTGACCGGCAGCGCCTTTGCGGTGGGTTTTGCCAGCGCGATACTGCGGCTTGGCTGGTTGCTGCCGCAACTGCTCGTCGGCTACCTGGCAGAGCGGGCCGAACGGCGGATGCCCTTTTACGTCTTTGGTGCCTACGGGCGCGCGACTTGTCTGGCGTTCATCGCGATTCTGCTCTGGTGGGGGTCGGATTGGCCGCAATTCGACTGGCCGCCGGTGCCGCTGGCTGTAGGCTTCCTCGCGCTCTGGACGGTCTATGCCTTTGTCAGCGGGGTGGTCGCGGTGCCGTATAACGACATCGTCGGTCGCTCGATCCGCTCCGAGGCCCGCAGCCGGATGCTGGCCTGGCGCTTCTTTGGCGGCGGGTTGATCGCCTTTGCCGTGGCGGGCTTTGTCGGGCTGACGATCGACGCCTTGCCGCTGCTTCTGGCCCATGCCGTGATCTTTGCGTTGGCGGCGCTGTTGATGATCCTGTCCTCGACGTTCTTTGTGGCGGCGGGGGAACCGCCGGTGCCGGCGCGCAAGGCGGGCACAGCCACGCCGACGGGTATCACCGCCTTTTTGCGCGGCGGTTGGCAGGTGCTGCAAGACGACACCCGCTTTCGGCTGTTCCTCTATTCGCAATGGCTCGGTGGCGCGACGTTGATGGCGCTGCCGTTTTATGTCGTCGCTGCCGCCGGCAACGGCATCGGCGCAGCCGATGTCGGCATCCTGCTCGGGGCGCAAACCGCCGGGGCGCTGCTGTCGAACCCGCTCTGGGGCTGGCTCGGTGATGGCGCCGGAAAGCTGGCGATGCTGCGCATGGTCGCGATTGTCCGTATGGTGCCGCCGTTCATTGCGATATGGCTGATCTGGGCCGGGGCCGGGCTGATCGGTTTTGCCCTGCTCTTCGTTTTGATCGGGGCGATGATGAACGGCGTGACCATCGGCTATCTGGGCTATCTCATGGAGATATCGCCCGATGACCGGCGGCCGGCCTATTCCGCCTATTTCAATGCTTTGGCCGCGCCGGCAGCGCTTTTGCCGCTGCTAGGCGCCGGCTTTGTCGCGCTGATCTCGATTCAGGCGGTCTTCGGGGCGGCGATTCTGGCGGCGCTGTGGCAGATCTATCTGCTCACCCGGATTGCGCGCCTCTCGGGCGATGCCCGGCCTTGAGCCACAGGGCGAAGGCGTCGGCCCATGCCGCTCAGAGCCCTGCCGCTCGGGTCAGGTTCACTTGAAACCTGTCGGCCTGGCGTCGAGAACCGGACCTCTCGGCCGAGGCATGGCCCTGCCGTTTCTGAACAGCCTGCGCGTCGATCTCGGCCGCGTTGGCAAGCCCGGTGCGCAGGCTGTGACCGGAGAACAGGGCAAGTCGTTCTTGCTCTGGCAAGTCCTGTCGCAGCCCGGCGTCCAGAACGGTGCGTTTGACAAGTCGCGCCACATGCTTGTCGTTCAGCCGTGCCTTCAGTGCCCGCTTGCCGTCGCGGGAGGTACGGACAAAGACCGGCCCGGTGTCGATCCTGGCAAAGTGCAGCCAGTCCTCCAGCGCCTTCACCGGGCAACTCCGCTCGGACGAACCGCGCCCCACCTCGAGTTCGCGCCAGCCGGTCCTGGCCTTGAGGGTAAGGAGCGCGCCGGCCTCCATGATCTCGATCCAGCCGCCGCCGTCGGCGGTGTCGTCCTTGCCGTGGTCGAGGCTGACGATTTCGCTCCGACGCAAGCCGCCGGCAAAGCCCAGCAACAGGATCGCGCGATCCCGCAGTCCGCGCAGGTCGAAGCCCAATGTGCCCACCATGGCCAGGATGTCCGCGGGCCGGATGGCCTCTTTCTGCGCCGGGGGGCGGGCGTAGCGGCGTCTGATCCCGGCCAGCACGGTGGCGATCTCCGGGTCTTGGCGGTCGAGCGCGAAGCCGCGCCGCGCGTAGTTCCAGACCAGTCCGGCAAGGCGGCGCTCGATGGTGGACACCGAAAGGGGGCAGCGGGCCGCAGGGGATTGCCGGTCGTCTGCGGGCGCCGCCATTGCCGTCAGATAATCCCCGACCTGCTCGGGCGAAGGCGGCAGCGGATTGGCGCCGGTCATCCGGCACCAACGCGAGAAATGCGCCCAATCCCGGGCATAGGCTTTCAAGGTATTGTCAGAGGCCGCGCCGCGCGGGCCCGCCCCGGATGGGGCGTGCGCCGCTTCGATACTGTTCTCCGGGGCAGGGGGGCTGATGGGGCGGTTCGACATGAGCCGAAGCCTATGACCGGCCAGCCGAGAAGGCAAGGTTATTGGACATGAAGGAGGCAAGGGCGGTTTTGACAGTCGAATATGGCGACAAGCGCCGAGATGGGCTAGCCTTGCCGGATGACCTATGCCGCCGCGACCTTCAGAAACGAGAGTGACATGGCGCTCCGCATGCCGCCCTGGCTTGGCGCAGGGCGGGCCGAAACCTCTGAGGATCTGGCGTTTCTGTCGGGGGCGGCGCTGGCCCATTTGCATCTTGTCCTGGCACAGGGAGCCTTGCCCCACGCCCTGTTGCGCGCGCGGCTGGCCCTGCGGGCGGCCGAGAATTGCGTCGCCCATGCCGGGCGGCCCGAACGGGCGGGCGAATTGCGCGACGTGGTGGTGTTCCTGCCGCCGGGCCATCAGCCCGGCCCCGCAGGTGAGGTCTATCTGTCCTGGCGCCGGGCCGTGGAACGCCCGCTTTCGGCCAGGGCGTTGCCCCGGGCGCTGCCCAACACCGAACCGCCTCGGATCGCGGCCTGGCTGGATGCCGGGCAGGGGGCGCCGATCCGGCGCGCGGCCTCTGCCCTGCAAGCGGTTCTCGAGGACAGTCCGGGGGCCGAGGCCACCGCACTTCTGATCGCCGATGCGGTTCTGGCGCGGGCGCTCGGCTGGTCGCATCTCACGCCGCTTCTGTCGCTCGGCCTTAAGCGGCGCGATCTGCGCAAGACCGGTGAGGAGTTGCGGTTGGCCTGTCACCGGGCCGTGGCCGAGGCCACGCGCGAGGCGGCGCGCGAAGCCGCAGAGCTTGGCCAGCGCGCCGCCCGATTGCACGCGGTGGCGCCAAAGCTCCGGGCCAGAGGGGCGGAAGAGGCCGTTCGCCTGTTTCTGACGCGGGATGCGGTGGCGCCGACGGCGCTCACCTCGCTCCGGTCCGGCCGGGCCGCCCGCCGGTTCTGCGACCGGCTGGTCGCGCTTGGTGCGGCGCGCGAGCTGACCGGGCGCGACACCTTTCGGCTCTACGGGGTCTGACCATGGCCCGAAGCGCGACCGAGCCGGATTTCGACCGTGAGCTGGAGAGCCTGCCGCCCGAGCTGCGGTGGCGCGAATGGATGCGCCGGATCGAGGCGGTGCTCTTTGCCAGCGCCGCGCCGGTGCCGGCGGATGATCTGGCGCGGGTCGTGGGGCAGGGGGCCTCGGTGGACCTTCTGATCGAGGATCTTGCGGTCGAGCTCGAAGGCCGGTCTTTCGAAATCAGCAAATCCGCCGGCGGATGGCTGCTGCGGACGCGGCCGGCCTATGCGCCGGCGGTCCGCGCGGCGGCGGATGTCGGCGGGCAGGAACTCGACCTGCGGGACTTCGATCTCGCGGTGCTGGCGGCCATCGCCTATCACCAGCCGATCACCCGCGACGGGCTCAAGGAGATCTTCGGCAAGGAGATCGGCCGCGACCTGATCGGCAGGCTGCATGCCCTCGGCCTGATCGGGACGGGCCCCAGAAGCCCCCGGCGCGGCGCGCCCTATACTTTTGTCACCACCGACCGCTTTCTCGCGGCCTTCGATATGGAAGCGCTGACCGATCTGCCGGATTGGGAGCAATTGGTGGATGCCGGAATCGCGGCCGCCGGCTAGGATGAGCTGCTGTCTTGCGCCGCGAGAAACCCGGACGTCGCCGCGAAGACGTGGCGGATGACCGCCTCCGGCCCCAGCTCGGCGGTGCGGCGCGTCATCGGCACCTCCAGCGCGAGCGGCAGGTCTTGGGGCAGGGCGGAGAGGAAGCCCGCGAGGTCGATATCCCCTTCGCCCGGCAGCAGGCGCTCGGCCCGGCCGGCGTGCAAGAGCTGTTGCGTGGAATAGGGCGGCGCGACAAGCGCGTCGCAGAGATGGGCAAAGCGCAGGCGCCGCGACGGGATGTGTCGCAGATCGGCCAGGCGACTTTGCGAGCGGTCGAAATGCAGACTGTCGACGAGGATGCCGACATCGGGCGCCGCGCCCTCGACCAGCCGCAGGGCGGCCCCGAGATCGGGCACCACCGTCCAGGGAAAGAACTCCAGCGAGACGCCAAGACCGCGTGCCGCCGCAAGCTCGGAGAGCGCGCCGAGCCGGTCGGCCAGCCGGGACAGATCGGGATCATAGGGGGCGGTGATGACCTCGGAAGCGCCAAGCTCCGCCCCCGCGTCGAGGAAGGATTGCAGCCCGGCGGGGTCGGTCTCGGGCGTGAGCTTGACGAATTCGATGTCATGCACCCGCAGACCGGTTTCGCGCAGCGCGGCGCAGGTGGCGCGCCGCATTGCCGGATCCGCCATCAGTGGGTAGCCGGGGCTGGTGTCGGTCACCGCGATCAGTCGCAGGCCGACGGCATCGAACCCGGCCTCGGCAGCGGCACGGATCAGCTCCGGCGGCGCCAGCTCGATGGCGGTCAGATGCGCGAGCGAGAGCAGCCGGCTCATGGCGCCGCCCCTGCCGCATGGCGGCCGGCGACAAAGCCGAAAGCGAGCGCCGGGCCGAGGTTGATGCCGCCCGCCGGGTAATGCCCGCCCATGACGCTGGCCATGTCGGTGCCTGCCGCATAGAGGCCGGGGATCGGGCCCGTGCCGGCGCCCAAGACCCGCGCCTGGCCATCGGTCTTCAACCCCGCAAAGGTGCCGAAGCTGCCGGGTACGACCTTGACGGCGTAGAACGGCGGGGTCTCGATCGGGGCGACGCAGGGGTTGGGCGTGACCGCCGGATCACCTTGCAGCCGCATGTAGGCCGAGCTGCCGCGTTGGAACGCCGGGTCTTCGCCGCGACGGGCGCCGGTGTTGAATCGCGCCACGGTTTCCGCCAATCCCGCGCCGTCGATGCCGCAGGCCTGCGCCAGTTCGGCCAGCGTGCCGCCGGTCTTGAGATAGCCCGCGCGCAGCCAGGGCCGGATCGGCACCGGCGCCGGGCGGACGATGCCCAGCCCGTAACGCCGCAGGAACCGCCGGTCGCAGATCAGCCAGGACATCTGTTCATCGCCGGGCGCGGTCGCGGCCTGCATCGCGGTGACGTAATCGTGGTAGCCGAGGCCCTCGTTGCAAAACCGCCGGCCGTCGGCCAGCACGCCGATCACCCCCGGTTTGCCGCGGTCGATGATATGCGGAAAGACGCCGCTGCGGCCGTCGGGCCAATTGACCCGGGAGACCGGACAATAGGCGGCTGGCGCGGCCAGCGTCATATCCTGCCGGCCGCCGGCGGCTTCGCCCAGCCGGAGGCCGTCGCCGGTGGCGGCGGGCACCGCCAGCGGCGTGTGGTGACGGTGGCAGGGATAGCTTGCCCTGCGCCGCGCGAGGTCATGCGGATAGCCGCCGCAGGCAAGTACGATCCCGCGGCGGGTGCGGATGCGGATTTCGGTGTCGCCGACGGTCAGGACGGCGCCGTGCACCCCGGAGGCATCCGAGATCACCTCGGCCAGCGCCAGCCCGGGGCGCAGGTCGACGCCGATTTCGCGCGCCGAAAGCAGGAGCCGCGCCACCAGCGCATTGCCGTTGCGCAGGTCCGTGCCGCGGCGATGGCGTGCCAGATCCCAGACGTGGCGGCCCAGCCGGCGGGCGACGTGCAGGGCCGATCTCAGCGAACGGGTTGCAGTCAGGAAGGCTCGGAGGTCGGCCCCGGCCTGGATGGTCATGCCGAGGAAACTGGTTTCACGCAGCGGCGGCCGCAACAGCGCGATGTCCGGTCCGAGCGCGCGGGCGTCGAAGGCTTGGGCGATGACAGACCGTCCGCCAAGCCCGGCGCCGGGCAGATGGCCGTAGGTGTCGGGAATGGCCGCACCGCAGTCGAAACGCAGCGCGGTCTCGGCCTCGAAAAACGCCACCATCTCCGGCGCGGCCTGCAAGAAGGCCCCGGCAAGCTCGGGGTTGAACGTCTCGCCCAGCACCGCCCGCAGGTAGCGGCGCGGCGCCTCGGGGTCTTCGGCGATGCCCTGGCGCCGCGCCACCGGGTTGCCCGGTGCCCAGATCCAGCCGCCCGACCATGCGGTGGTGCCGCCAAGAACCGCGTCTTTTTCCGCCAGAACCACCTTCAGCCCGTGATGCGCCGCGGTTACCGCCGCCGCCAGTCCGGCTGCGCCAGACCCCGCCACCAGCAGGTCGCAGTCTTCGGTCCAGATGTGCTGTTTGTCGGTCATGGCCCGTCCTATCGGTTGATCCGGACCACAGCCTGCGGAGCGCACGCCTTAACGTCAAATGCTTGTTCTTGCCTCCACGTAACTCCATGTTAACCTCGGGGGCGAAAGGAGGAACGATGCCCGAAATGACTCTGCGACAGATCGAGGTGATCCGCGCGGTGATGATGACCGGCACGATCAGCGGCGCGGCCCAGATGCTCAATGTCTCGGCCCCCGGCATCAGTCGCCTGGTCAAACATACCGAAGACTCGCTTGGAATCCGCCTGTTCGAGCGCAAGGCCGGGCTTTTTGTGCCTTCGGTCGAGGCCAGCGCGGTCTTCGATCAGGTGCGCGAGGTCTACAAGGGCGTCGCCAACCTGCAATCGGCGGTCGGTGCCCTGCAAAAAGGCGAGGACGTGCGGCTGGCCTTTGGTGCGGCGCCGTCGATTGCCCAGTTCATTGCCGCCCGCGTGCTGAAACGGGTGCGCCGGCGATATGCGGACCTGTTCATCGATCTGAACATTCTCAAGATCGAGGAGACCGTGGACTATCTGCTGCTGGAGCGCGGCGAATTCGTTGTGATGTCGTCGGCAGTGGAGAACGCTTCGATCGAAAACGAACAGATCGCCGAGGGGCAGTTGGTGGTGATCCTGCCCGAGGGGCATGCCCTCGCGGACAGGGCCGAGATTTCCGTGCGCGACTTGACCGACCAGCCCTTGATCGGCGTCGATCCCGCCGATCCTTATGGCGCGCTGCTCGCCCAGCCATTCAGGGATGCTGGGCTGCCGGTGAACCATGCGATGCGCGGCCGGTTTGCCCAGACGGTGGTGAGCTTGGTCCGGCACGGGTTGGGCGTGGCGGTGATCGACGAATTTTCCGTGGCCGAGGTCTATATGCCCGGTCTGGTGCGCCGTGCGCTGCGCGAGGAGGTCACCGTCAAATCCTATGTGGTGCGCAAGAAGGGCCGGGTGCTGTCGGGCTTTGCCGAAAATGCAATAAGTCACTTTCGTCGCGAACTGGGGCGGGCGGTGGCACAAGGGCCCGAGTTTCGCCGGTCGGAATAACATAAGGTTAATCATTTCTAGATTTGAGTATTTGACGTTACGCCGCGCCATCTGTGATAGTCCGCCTGTCCCGGGCTGGGAAGTTGCCTGGCCCGACTGTTTGAAGATTTGGGAGGATACAGATGAAACGAGCCATTTGGGGCGCGCTCGGCGCGCTCGCGCTGTCGGCGACCGCAGCCGTCGCGGAATACCCGGAAAAGGAAATCCAGGGCATCATCCAATGGGGGGCCGGTGGTTCGACCGACACGGTGATGCGCTCTGTCACGCCGCATGCCGAAGAGGTTCTGGGCGGCAGTGTCGTCATGCAGAACATGACCGGCGCGGTGGGCGCGATCGCGCTGAACCATGTCGCGGGGGCTTCGGCCGACGGCTACACCCTGCTGATGGGCGCGGAAAATCCGATGCTCTACAAGATCATGGGCCTGGGTGACAAGGATTACGGCGAGTTCATTCCGATCAACATCCTGGCCCGTGGCACGCCCATTCTGGTGGCCAACAAGGATGCGCCGTTTGACGATTACGCCGGCATGATGGAACACATCAAAGCCAACCCTGGCGAGGTCCGCTTTGGTGCCACCGGCCCCGGCGGCCTTCCCTCGGTGATTACCGCGATGATCAACACCGTCGAGGGGGAACTGGATGTGATTGCCGTGCCCTATGACGGCGACGGCCCGGCGCTGACCGCGCTTCAGGGCGGGGCAATCGACGTGATGCCGGCCGTCCTTGGGGCCGCCATCGAAGGCATCCGCGCCGGCAACATGAAGCCGCTGGCGGTGTTCGACGTCGCCGCCAACGACAAGCTGCCCGGCGTGCCCGCCGTGACGGAGTTCAACGACGGCTACAGCACCTATCTGCCCTGGGGCCCGTTCTTTGGGGTCTTTGCCCCCAAGGGCACGCCGGACGATGTGGTGGCCAAGCTGTCCGACGCCTTCGCCGCCGGCGTCGAGCACCCGGATTTCGTGGCGCTGATGGAGAACCGCGGCTTTACCCTGATGGGCATTGCCGGAGACGAGGCCGAGGAATTCCTGTCGAAATGGCAGCAAGGCACCGCCTGGCTCCTGCAAGACGCGGGCCTTACCAAAGCCTCGCCCGAGGAGTTCGGCATCGCCCGTCCTGGCGAGTGATTGCCTGACCGGCGGCCCGTTCGTCCCGCGTAACCGGCGCCGCGCGTTCCATTCGATGCGCGGCGCCATTCATTTCAGCAGGCCTTCCAGGGAGGACGCCATGCAACATATCGACCCCGAACATCACGACGGCACCTCCGACGCCACGCCCGGCGGCGCCCCGGATCAGCGGCGGCCCGGAGAACTGGTCTTTGCGGGGCTGATGCTGGCGGTCAGCCTCGGTCTGTTCTGGAGCGCGTATGGCATTTCAGGCTTCGAAGCGCTCTCGGCCCCCGGTTCGGTGCCGATGGCCACGACGGCGGTGATGGTTCTGGCTTCGCTGCTGGTGCTGCTGAAAACCGCGAAACTGCCGCTTGATCGCAGCGAGACGCTGGCGCGCGACATCCTGCCGCCGGCCGTGGTGCTGTTTTCGCTGGCGCTTGCAATCTACGGCATTTTGCTGAAACCGCTGGGCTTCCTGCCGACCTCGGCGCTGTTTCTGATCCTGGCGATCAAATTCCTCGCCCGGCGCGGCTGGGTCTGGACGCTGGCCGTTTCGCTTGGCAGCCTGATCGTGATCTGGCTGATCTTCCGCATCGTCTTTTCGGTGCTGATGCCCGCCGGCATCCTGCCCGAAGCCGAGTTCATCCAGTTTTTCCGCGATCTGTTCCGGGCGGAGGGGGCGCAATGAGCGCTGTGATGGATTTTCTCACCGTCTTCAGCCAGCCGCAGCTTCTGCTGCTGGTGGGGCTCGGCACCTTTGCCGGGGTCTATGTCGGCGCCATTCCGGGGCTTTCGGTCACCATGGCGGTGTCGATCCTGATCTCCTTTACCTTCTCCTGGGATGTCTATCCGGCGATCTCGTTGATGATCGGCATCTACATGGGCGGCGTCTATGGCGGCTCGCGCACCGCGATCCTGCTCAACATTCCCGGCGCACCCTCGGCCATCGCCACGGCGCTTGACGGCTATCCCATGGCCAGGCGCGGCGAGGCCGGCGAGGCCATCGGCGTCACCACCGTCATGTCCTTCATCGGCGGTTTCATCGGCATCGGCGTGCTGGCGCTGGCCGCGCCGCTGGTGTCGGATTTTGCACTGACCTTCCAGCCGCGCGATTACATGCTGCTGGCGATCCTGGGTATCCTGCTGGTCGGTTCGCTGAGCCAGGGTTCCCTGGTCAAGGGCATCTTCGCCGGCGCGCTCGGCATTGCCATCGGCGCGGTGGGCCGCGATCCGCTGACCTTCGCCGAACGCTTCACCTTCGATTTCCAGGTCCTCGAAGGCGGCATTTCCTTCATCGCGGTGATGATCGGCATGTTCGGCGTTTCCGAGGCGCTGGGCCAGTTGCACCATGTCGACAAGGACGCGGTGCGCCAGAAGATCAGCCGCATCGTGCCCTCGCTGGCGAGCGTGAAAAAACACCTGCCGCTGTCGTTGCAGACCTCGACCATCGGCGTCACCATCGGCGCCCTTCCCGGCACCGGCGGCGACATTGCGGCGCTGATGGCCTATGACCACGCCAAGCGCGTCACCAAGTCGCCCGAGCGCGAATTCGGCGATGGCGCGATGGAAGGGCTTGTCGCGCCCGAAACCGCCAACAACGCCGCCGTCGGTGGCGCCTTCATCCCGATGATGACACTGGGCATTCCCGGCGACGCGGTGACTGCGATCATGATCGGCGCGCTGTTCATTCACGGGCTGAACCCCGGGCCGATGCTGATGATCGACCAGCCCGACATGTTCTGGTTCATCGTCGGCGCGCTGGTGACGGCCAATTGCTTCATGCTTCTCTTTGGTCTGACCGGGATCAAGCTTTTCACCAGGATCGTGGAGATGCCGCGTGCGGTGCTGATTCCCCTGATCATGCTGCTCAGCATCGTCGGCGCCTATGCGGTGAACAACTCGATTTCCGATGTCTACTGGATGCTCGGCTTCGGCGTATTCGGCTACTTCATGCGGCATTACGGCTATCCGCTGGGGCCGGTGATCCTCGGCGTGATCCTGTCGCGCCTGCTCGACGACAACTGGCGTCGCGCGATCATCTCGGAGCGCGAAGACCTTGGCCGCTTCTTTCATGGTATCGTGACAAGCCCGCTGTCGTTGGTGCTCTTTGCCGCGGTGATCCTGATTTTCGTCAGCCAGACCCCGCTCTGGTCCAAGGGCAAGGCCCGCGTCTTTGGCCGCAAGGGAGAACAGCAATGACCCGCAGCATCAAGCTCGGCCTGATCGGCGACAATATCGCCCGCTCCAAATCGCCGCGCCTGCACCGAACCGCGGGCAAACTGGCGGGGTTTGACGTCACCTATGACCGGCTGATCCCGAAAGACCTCGGCCAGAGCTTTGACGAGGTCTTTGACCGGGCGCAGGGCGGCGGCTATCGCGGCATCAACGTCACCTATCCCTACAAGGAAATCGTCTCCGCCAAGGTCGCGGTCTCCGATCCGCTGGTCCGTGGCATCGGCGCGGTGAACACCGTGGTCTTTGACGCAGACGGGCCGAAAGGCTTCAACACCGATTACTCCGGTTTCAAGGCGGCCTACAGATCGGTGCGCGGCGATGCCGCGCCCGGCACCGTCTGCCTGATCGGCACCGGCGGGTTGGGCAAGGCGGTGGCCTTCGGGCTGATCGCGCTGAACGCACGATCGATCCGCTGCGTCGATCTCGACCCGGCCAAGGCCGAAGGGCTGGCCACGGCCTTGCGCGCCCTCGGCTCCGACAGCCGGATCGAAACCGTCACCGGGGCCATCGCCGCCGCCGAAGGGGCGGACGGGATCATCAATTGCACGCCGTTGGGCATGGTGGGCATCGGCGGCACGCCGCTGCCGGTCGAGGCAATGGCCGGCGCCACTTGGGCCTTCGACGCGGTCTACACGCCGGCCGATACGCAGTTCCTGCAAGACGCCGAGGCTGCGGGGCTGGCGGTGATCTCGGGCTACGAGCTGTTTTTCGGACAGGGCGTCGATGCCTGGGGCATCTTTACCGGCGCCGATCTCGATCACGCCGCCCTGCGTGATGCCATTCAGGGGGACAAGGCATGAAAATCTCCATCGCCACCGTCTCGATCTCGGGCAACCTGCCGGAAAAACTCGAGGCGATTGCCGAAGCCGGCTTTGACGGGATCGAGATCTTCGAGCAGGATTTCATTGCCCATGACGGCAGCCCGCGCGAGGTGGGCGACATGATCCGTTCGATGGGGCTGGAAATCACCCTGTTTCAGCCGTTCCGCGATTTCGAAGGTCTGCCGGAGCCGCTGCGCGCCAAGGCTTTTGACCGCGCCGAACGCAAGTTCGACCTGATGCAGGAGCTGGGCACCGAACTGGTGCTGGTCTGTTCCTCCTGCCATCCGCAGGCGCTGGGTGGCATCGACCGGGCGGCGGCGGATTTCCACGAACTGGGCGAACGCGCCGCCCGGCGCGGGTTGCGTGTGGGTTATGAGGCGTTGGCCTGGGGCCGGCACGTCAACGACCACCGCGACGCCTGGGAAATCGTCCGCCGGGCCGATCATGAAAACGTCGGCATCATCCTCGACAGCTTTCATTCACTGGCCCGCCAGATCGACCCCGACACCATCCGCCGCATCCCCGGCGACCGCATCTTCTTTGTGCAACTGGCCGACGCCCCGCAAATCGAGATGGACCTGCTTTACTGGTCACGCCATTTCCGCAACATGCCGGGCGAAGGCGATCTGGCGGTCACCGACTTCATGCGCGCCGTGATGGCGACCGGCTATGCCGGCCCGATCAGCCTCGAGATCTTCAATGACCAGTTCCGCTCCGGCCCGCCGAAAACCATTGCCAAGGACGGCCATCGCTCGCTGATCGCGCTGATGGATGACGTGCGCCGGGCCGAGCCCGCGCTGGCTTTCACCTCCGCCGAAATGCCGGCCCGATCCTCTGTCGACGGGGTGTCCTTTGTCGAGTTCGCGACCCGCGGTGCCGAGGCCGACAGGCTCGAGGCGATGCTGGAAACCTTGGGTTTCCGCCAGTCGGGGCGCCATATCGCCAAGCAGCTCTCGCTCTGGACCCAGGGCGAGATCCGTATCGTGGTGAACCGCGAAACCACTGGCTATGCCAGCAGCGCCTACAACATGCACGGCACCAGCGTCTGCGACATCGGCCTCTCGGTCCCGGATGCCGGGGATGCGGTGGCGCGGGCAAGGCAGCTCGGGGCCAAACCCTTCGATCAGCCGGTCGGCCCGGGCGAGTTGCAGATTCCGGCGATCCGCGGCCTTTCCGGCAGCGTGTTGCATTTCATCGACGAGGCCAGCGGGCTGAGCGACGTCTGGTCGGTCGAATTCACCTCGTCGGGTGCGCAAGCCACGGGCGCCGGCCTCACCCGGATCGACCACCTGGCCCAGACCATGAGCTATGACGAAATGCTCAGCTGGTCGCTGTTTTACACCACGCTGTTCGAGATGGACAAATCGCCCATGGTCGATGTCGTCGACCCCGACGGGCTGGTTCGCAGCCAGGCGCTGGAAACCCGCGACGGCCGTTTCCGCATCACGCTCAACGGCGCGGAAACCCACCGCACCATGGCAGGCAATTTCCTGGCAGACAGTTTCGGCGCCTCGGTGCAGCATGTCGCGTTCTCGACCGACGATATCTTTTCCACCGCCGAAGAGCTGGCCCGACGCGGCTTTGAGCCGCTGCCGATGTCGGAGAACTATTATGCCGATCTCGCGGCGCGGTTCGACCTGCCACCGGGGATGCTCGACCGGCTCGCGGCGGCGAATATTCTCTATGACGAGGACGCCGGCGGCGCGTTTTTTCAGCTCTATTCCCGGCCCTATGCCGGCGGAATGTTCTTTGAGATCGTGGAACGGCGCGCGGGTTATGGCGGATACGGCGCCCCGAATGCGCCGTTTCGGATCGCGGCGCAAAAGCGCCTGATGCGCGGCAAGGGCGTGCCCAGCCGATAGGCGGTGCCCCGGAGCCGACCCGCCGTTCCGGTCTCAGCCGGTCAGCGCGACCGGCTGTCCGCTTGCGGCCGAGCTCTTGACCGCCTCGATCACCTCGAGCGCTGCCAGCCCGTCGCGCGCCGAGACAAGCGGCGCGGCCTCGCCCCGGACGACGGCGGCGAATTGTTCGATCTGAAGGATCAGCGGATCGGTGAGGTCGAAAGGGAAGCGGGTGGCCGAAAGCGGCTCCCACCAGGATCGCGTCGCCGGGTTGCGCCACAGCGCGAGGTTGGGAAGCGACAGCGAGCCTTCGGTGCCGCCCAGCCAGTAACAATCCTCGGACGTGGCGGGGTAGGCCGGGTTTTCCCGCGCCGTCAGCTCCCAGCTCCAGGGCGCGACGGCGGTGTCGCAGACATTGACCGTACCCAGCGCGCCCGAAGCAAAGCGCAGCAGGATCACCGCGGTCTCTTCGACCTCGTTGCCGCGCACGGCGTTGGATTCCATCGCCTGCACGGTGACCACAGGCCCCACCAGGTGCAGCAGCAGATCGATGTCGTGGATCAGGTTGAGATAGACCGGCCCGGCGCCTTTCCGGCGCCGCCAGTCGGTGGTGAAATAGCTGTCGGGTTTCATGAACCAAGTGGTGCCCTGCACGCTGGCGATCTGGCCCAGACGGCCTTCGTCGATCAGCGCCTTTGCCCGGGCGATCAGCGGGTTGTGCCGCCGGTGGTGGCCGACGGCGGCGGCGACGCCTGCGGCCTCTGCGGCCGCCACGATGCGGCGCGCGCCGGGCAGGTCGGTGGCGATGGGCTTTTCCACCAGCACCGGCAGGCCGGCGTCGATACAGGCGAGCGCGCCCGCCTCGTGCAGCCTGTTCGGCGTGGCGAGGATCACCCCATCGATGTCGCCGGCGGCGATCATTTCCTCAAGCGTGAGGTAACCGGGCACGCCGTGCGCCCGGGCCGCGGCCTGGCCGGCTTCGGCGGGATCGACGATGCAGGCCAGGGTCGCCGCGGCCGTCTTGTCGATCGCCTCGATGTGGCGGATGCCGATCAGACCGGCGCCGACGACGGCGAGCTTCGGGCCCTCGGTCATTATCCGGCGGCTCCGGCCAGGGAGCAGATCCGCCGCACGCCGGCGACATAGCCGTCGAGCCCCAGCCCGGCGATCACCGCGTCGGCGCGATGCGAGACATAGGAATGATGGCGAAAGGTCTCGCGCTTGTGGATCTGGCTGATGTGCACCTCCATCACCGGCGCCTCGAAGGCATTGAGCGCGTCGAGGATGGCAATCGAGGTGTGGCTGTAGGCGCCGGGGTTGATGACGATGCCGCAGGCCGCCTCGCGGGCCTGGTGAATCCAGTCGACGATCTGGCCTTCGTGGTTGGATTGCAGCGCCTTGATCTCGAAGCCCTCGGCGCAGGCCTCCTGGCACATGCGCGCCACGTCATCGAGCGTCTCGTGGCCGTAGATCTCCGGCTGGCGCTTGCCCAGAAGGTTCAGGTTGGGGCCGTTGAGCAGGTAGATGGTTTTCATCGCGTGGGTCTTTCGTGTCGGAACGGGAAGAACATGCGGGCCGGCTGGGGCCGCCTAGCCCTGATAGCCAAGCATCCGCGGCAGGAACAGCACCAGGTCGGGCACCAGGATCAGCACCAGCAGCGCCATCACCAGAACCGCAAGGAAAGGCAGCACCTCGCGGATGATCTCGGCCAGGGGGATGCGGGTGACCGCGTTGATGACGAACAAAAGGATGCCATAAGGCGGGGTGATCAGCCCGACCATGCAGTTGACCACCGCGACCACGCCGAAATGCACCAGGTCGATGCCCAGTTCGCGGCAGGTCGGAATGAACAGCGGCAGGATGACCAGGATGATCGTCGTCGCATCCAGCACGCAGCCCAGCAGCAGGATCAGCAGGTTGACCCCCAGCAGGAAGGCCAGCGGCGAAATGTTCAGATCGACCATCGCCGCGGCCATCATCGAGGGGATGTTCTCGGAGGCGACGATGAAGTTCAGGATCAGCGCGCCACCGATCACCAGGCCGACGGCGGCCGAGGAGCGGGCGCTTTCGACAAGGATATGGTAGAACGCCCCGAGCGACAGCGCGCGATAGAAGACGGCGGCCAGGATCAGCGCGTAAAAGGCGGCGACGGCGGCGGCCTCTGTCGGCGTGGTGACGCCGCCATAAATGCCGTACAGCAGGATCGCCGGCATCAGCAGCGCCGGAAAGGCATTCACGGTCAGCGCCGGCAAATCCCTCAGTGGCACCGGATCTTCGGTGCCGAAGTCGCGGCGGTGGGCAATGAACCAGTTCATCCCCATCAGAACGCTGCCGAGGAACAGGCCCGGCACGATGCCGCCGAGAAACAGGTAGCCGATGGATTCGTTCGAAACCAGCGCATAGAGCACCATCGGGATCGACGGCGGGATGATCGGGCCGATCACCGCAGAGGCGGCAGTGATCGCGGCGGCATAGCCGCGGGTGTAATGCCCCGACTTGACCATCATGTCGATGATCACCTTGCCGATCCCTGCTGCATCCGCCACCGCAGAGCCGGACATGCCGGAAAAGATCAGCGACGCCACCACGTTGACATGGCCCATCCCGCCCTTGAACCGGCCCACGAGCCCGACGCAGAAGCGCAGCAGCCGGTCGCTGATGGTGCCGGCGTTCATGATGTTCGCGGCGACGATGAAAAGCGGCACGGCAAGCAGGATAAAACTCTGATAAACCCCGTCCATCAGTGTCTTGCCGGCGATGCCGATGCTCTGGCCACCGAGAAAGAGATAGACCAGCGAGGCCAGCAGGATCGCATAGGCGACCGGCATGCCGATGCCCGCAAACAGGAAGAGCGAGATCAGGCAGAGCGTGAATTCGAGGCTCATGTATCGTCGGCCTTGTGGATGTCTTTGCCTTTTTCGCGGGCCAGCGCCTCGTAGTGGTGCAGGTCCTCTTCCGCACCTAGGCGCCAGGCCTTCCAGCCGCGGATCGCATAACGAACCGGCACGATCAGGAGAAAGGCGATATAGATCATGTAGATATGCAGCATACGCACATCCGCGCCGAACAGCGTCTCGAGCGTGGCGGTGCGTTTCAGCCGCAGGATGTAGAAACGGTCCCAGGTCGGGCCGATCGAGGCCAGAAGCCCGATGATGATGGCCAGCGCCGCGACGATCACGAACCATTTGCGCAGCGCCGGATTGACGCCCTGATAGAGGATATCAAACGTCACGTGGTCGCGCTCGCGCACGATGAAGGCATTGCCCCAGAACACCAGCCAGATCCACATGAGCAGGCAGAATTCCAGCGTCCAGCCAAAGTTTTCGGGGCTGAGAAAGGGCACCGCTTCGGCGACCCCGGGAACACGCGCCGAATAGCGGATGAAAATCTGGATGATGAAGGTGGCGAACATGGCGGCCATCATCATGGCCGCCATGAATTCTGTCAGGCGGGACGCCCCGTTGATCAACCTGTTCATCGCGGTTTCCCCCGAGGCGCGCTAGATCAATTGCCCAGGGCGTTGATCTTCTCGAGCAGACCCTCGGGCCAGGTCTCGGCATATTCGCTGTCGAGATACATAGTCTGCACCCGCTCGCGGAAGGCCGCGACATCGGGCTCATAAACGGCGAGGCCCTGCTCTTCGAGGAAAGAGCCCAGCTCGGCTTCCTTCTGAAGCTGGTTCTCGCGCGCGAATTCGGCGGTGGCATCGGCAGCGGCCTGCACCACCTCCTGCTGTTCCGGCGTCATGCTGTCCCAGGTCGCCTTGGAGAGCGCCAGATAATTCAGGTCGACCAGGTGCGAGGTCAGGACGATCTGGTTGGTCACCTCGTAGAATTTGGCATCCACCACCGTGGGCAGCGGATTGTCCTGGCCATCGACCGAGCCGGTGGAGAGCGCGGTATATACCTCGGTAAAGGCCATCGGCGTCGGGTTCGCGCCAAGCGCGCGGCCGAGGAACTGCCAGGCGTCGGTGCCCGGCATCCGCAGGTTCACACCGGCCAGATCCTCCGGGGTCATGACGGTCAGCTCATCCTTGGTCTGGCGCAGGTTCACCTGGCGGCGGCCGAGATACATCACGGTCAGAAGCTTGACGCCCAGCTCGTCCTCGGCCTTCTGTTTGAAGTCATCCATCAGCGGATCGTTGAACACCGCCACCTGATGCGCCGCGTCCTGATGCACATAGCCGGCGGTAAAGATCGAGAATTCGGGGAAGAACGTCGCCAGTTCCTGTGCCGAGGTGATCGACATTTCCAGATCGCCCACGGCAATGGCTTCCAGTTCGGTGCCCTGGGCAAAAAGCGTGGCGTTCCAATGCGGCTCGAAATCGGCGATCTCGCTGACCATCGGGCCGAATTTTTCCAGCAGCGCGACAGCGCGCTGATCGGTATCGGACGACACGGCGGACAGGCGCAGCTTGATCTTGTCCTGTGCGGCGGCGGGGGTAAAGGCCAATGCGGTCGCGGTGGCCAGGGCGGCCGCCATCACCGAACGGCGGGCAAATTTCGTGGTCATCAGATTCCTCCCAGTGGTGACACGAGATGCCGCTTTTTTATGCGGTCATAGTGTCAGGTCGCACATTCTTCGATTCGAATCAACGCATGAAGTCAAAAATTTCCGTTGAATAAAGAAATCTCATACGATTTTCATTTTGTATGGTGTTATGGATCGGGCGCCCAGACCGGCGGATTGGCTGCCAGGCTGTCTTCGACTCCGCCGTCGATGTGGCGCCGCAGAACCTCCTTCGCACGCGCCCCGTCGCGGTCGAGGGCCGCCTGCATAAGCTGTTGATGTTGCTCGACGGCAATCGCGCCTCGGAAGGTCAGAGCCAGCATCTGGTAGCGCAGGTAGCGATCAAAGACATTGCCATGCACCGCCATCAACGAGGCCGAGCCGCAGGCGCTGATCAGCGCCTGATGGAACTCCCAATCGTAGCGCTTCCACTCTTCGCGAGCCGAGAGATCGTTGGCCAGCATGCGTTCTTCCATGCGGTGAAGCTTGTGATGCGCGGCCACGACCTGGCCTTCCCATTCGGTATCGCCGGCGGCAAATGACAGGTCCATCGCATGAGATTCCAGCAGGATCCGCAGATCGGCGATTTCCCGCAGCTCCTGCCGCGAGACCCCGGCGACAAAAAATCCGCGCTGGCCGCTGGTTTCGATCAGCCGTTCCGACACTAGGCGGTTGAGCACTTCGCGCAGGGTCGAAACGCTTGCGTTGTAACGGGCTTTCAGCGCCTCCAGCTTCAGCTTTTCGCCGGGCTTGAGATTGCAGAACACGATGTCCCGACGCAGCGCGTCAAAGACCGTGGTAGAGATCGTCTGGTCGTCGGATGGATGTTTCATGAGGGAATTGTAGACAAGCCGCACCGTCATCGCTAGAAAAAATATCCGACGAAATGTCTAATGTCATATGAAGATCGATTTGTTGGCCCGTTCGCGGGCCGGCCCGTGATCTGGCTATCGGGAGCGGTGGAATGGTCGATATCAACGGACAGACCCGCCTCATCGCGCATCTCGGCGTGCCGACCGAGAGCTTCAAGGCGCCGATGATCTACAACCCGTGGTTCGCCCATCGCGGCATCAATGCGGCGGTCGTGCCGATGGGTTGCGAGGTGGGCGATTTTCCCGACTTCCTGCGGCTGGTGTTCCGGCTGCGCAACATCGGCGGTGCGCTGGTCACCATGCCGCACAAGGTTGCCACCGTAGGCCTGCTTGATCAGGCGAGCGTTGCGGTGCGGATCTGCGGGGCCTGCAACGCGGTGCGGCGCGATGACGAAGGCCGACTTGTCGGCGACATGTTCGACGGCGAAGGTTTTGTTCGCGGCGTGCTGCGCAAGGGCCGACGGGTCGCAGGCGCGTCGGCGCTGGTGGTCGGAGCCGGCGGCGTGGGCTCTGCGATTGCCGCCTCGCTTGCGGCGGCAGGGGCGGCGCGCATCGGCCTGCATGACGTCAGTGCCGGGGCCGCCGAGGGGCTCGGGGCGCGGCTGCGGCAGCATTATCCCGCGTGCGAGATCCTGACCGGATCGAAGGATCCCGCGGGCTTTGACATCGTGGTCAACGCGACGCCGCTGGGCATGCGGCCGGGCGATCCGCTGCCGCTGGACCCGGAGCGGATCGACCCGACGACCCTGGTGGGCGAGGTGGTGATGAAGGTGCGGGAAACGCCGTTACTGGCCGCCGCTCGTGCCAGGGGCTGCGAGACCCAGGTCGGCACCGACATGCTGTTCGAGCAGATCCCTGCCTACCTCGAATTCTTTTGCCTGCCGTCGACGACGCCGGAAGAGCTGCGGCGGCTGGCGCGGATCGAATATTGAGCGTCAGCCCGCCGGAATCACCACGGCGCGCTGACTGTTGTCGAGTGGCGTCAAAGGCGCGCGCAGACGCTCCCAGGCGGGTTCGGCGGATTTCTCTGCCAGCATCGCCTTGAGCGCCGGGATCACCGGCACCGAGACGATCCGGGTGACCTCTTCTGACAGGGCGCGGTCTTCCGTGGCGCTGTCGAAGAGCTGTTTCAGCCGCCCGGGGCAGAGGTTGGCGACGCCCGAAATCGCCCCGCCGCCGCCCAGGGCCGCCGCACGGTGCAGCAGGCGTTCGTCGCCGATCAGCACCGGAATCGTGTTGAGGCCGAGCAGGGCCTCGGCGTTGCCCCAGTCGCCGGAGCTGTCCTTGATCGCACGGATGCGCGCGGGGAAATCGGCGACCAGCCGGCCGACCAGGGCGACCGAAAGCGGGACGCCCGTGACCTGGGGAATATGATAGAGGATGAACCTTGCGCGGCTGTCGCAACGGGCGAACAATTCGGCGTGCCAGTCGTAAAGCCCGTCATCACCGTTGCCTTTGAAGTAGAACGGCGGCAGCAGCAGGAAATTCTCGATCCCCTGCGCCAGCCCTTCCTCGACCTGCGTTGCCGCATCTTCGACCGACGGGGCACAGATGCCCAGCACGATGCGCGCGCGCGGCACGGCGGAATTGGTCAGCGCGTCGATGCCGCGCTGACGCGCCTGCCGGCCGATCGAGGCGCCTTCGCCGGTCGTGCCATAAAGCGCCACGCCGTCCGCACCCTCGGCCAACAGGGCTTCGGCGTGCCGGACAAGGAGGTCGGTATCGATGTCGCCACGCTCGGTGAACGGTGTCAGCAGTGCGGTGTAAATCCCGAATCTTTCCACGATGATCCTCCCTCCGGTCTGGCTGCCACTAGCCGTGACAACCGCAGGATAGTCAATCGCGCATCCCGCGACCGCAAAGCAGAACGGCCCGGGCAGGCCGGCGTCAGGCCACCCGCCCGGTGCTGCCGATCCCGGAGATCGCCTGGATCAGATTGTCTTCGGTGACCTCGTCAGAGGTAAAGGTCCGCATGATCCGGCCGGAATACATCGCGACGATCCGGTCGCTGACATGCAGCACCTCGGGCATCTCCGAAGAGATCACGATCACCGCATAGCCCTGTGCGGCCAGATCGCGGATCAGATTGTGGATTTCGGATTTCGATCCGACATCGATGCCCCGCGTCGGCTCATCCACGATCAGGACGCGCGGATGCATCGACAGCCATTTGCCGATCACGATCTTCTGCTGGTTGCCGCCGGAGAGATTGCCGACGAGCTGTTTCCAGCCCGGCGTGCGAATGTCGAGCTTGTCGCGGTACTGGTCGAAAATCGCCACCTCGGAGCCTTCGGCGACGAAGGGCCCGGCCGTGAGATCGTCGACCTGCGGCAGGGTCATGTTGTCACGGCAGTTCATCCCCAGCACCAGCCCCTGGCCTTTGCGATCCTCGGGCACAAGCGAAATGCCGAGGGCGATGGCGTCGGCCGGGGAGTTGATGCGCACCTCTGCCCCATCGAGCAAGATGCTGCCGGCAGAGGGGTCGCGCAGGCCGAACAGGGTCTCGGCAATCTCGGTGCGTCCCGCGCCGACCAGCCCGTAGAACCCCACCACCTCGCCGCTGCGCACCTCGAAATCGATTTCCTGAAACAGCGGCCCGCAGGACAGCCCGCGCACCTCAAGCGCCACGTCGCCAAGCGTGTGATGGCTGACATTGCGGCTGAGGTCGAGACTGCGGCCGATCATCAGCTGGGTGACCTCTTCCTCGGTGGTCTCGGCGGTGTCGAGCGTGCCGCGATACTGGCCGTCGCGCAGCACGCTGATCCGGTCGGTGATCTTGAAGATTTCCTCCATCCGGTGCGAGATATAGATGATGCCGACCCCGGCGGATTGCAGATCGGCGATCACGTCGAACAAAACCACCTTTTCCGCATCGGTGAGCGAGGCGGTGGGCTCGTCGAAGATCACCGCCTTGGCCTCGACCGTCAGGGCGCGGGCAATCTCGACCATCTGCTGGTTGGCAATCGAAAGGTCACCAACCCGGGTCCGGGCGTCGAAGCTCACCTTGAGCTTTTTCAGGATCGCATCGGTGCGGGCATATAGCCGGTCCCAGTCGACCAGCCCGAAGCGCTTGCGCGGCAATTCGCCCAGATAGATGTTCTCGGCCACCGTCAGCTCTTCGGCGAGGCTCAACTCCTGGTGGATGAAGACGATGCCCTTGGCCTTGGCTTCGAGCGGGCCGGACATGACGACCGGTCGCTCGCCAACGATGATCTTGCCGGCGTCCGGCTGGTGAATGCCGCCCAGCACCTTCATCAGGGTGGATTTTCCGGCGCCGTTTTCGCCCATCAACGCATGCACTTCGCCCGGCATGACGGAGAACGACACACCGTCGAGCGCACGCACCCCGGGAAAGGTCTTGACGATGCCTTCGAGCCGCAGGGCAGGGGTGTCATCGGTCATATCTTCAGCTCCTCTTTGCCCTTGACGTTCAGCTGCCTGTCGAGAAACAGCACCGCGATCAGGATCAGGCCGATGACGAGGTTCACCGTGGATGTATCGGCACCGATATGGGCCAGCCCCTTGCGCAGCAGCTGGATTGCCAGCACGCCGCCAAAGGTCGATACGATCGAGCCCGCGCCGCCGGCCAGCTTGGTGCCGCCCAGCACCACGGCCGTGATCACCCAGAGCTCGTAGAGCTCGCCGTCATTGGGATTGACCGAGCCGCTTTCGGAATAGAACACCACCGCCGAGAGCGCCGCCAGAAAGCCGATGATCATGAAGTTGATCATCATGTGCGGCCCGACCCGGATACCGGCATTGACCGCCGCTTCGCGGTTGTCGCCGATGGCATAGGCGTTGCGGCCGTGCACCGTGCGGTTCATCAGGAACCAGATCACCGCCGTCACGATCAGCAGAAACCAGGTGGCCGTGTGCAGCCAGAGAAACTGCGCCTCGGCGAAATCCACCAATGTCCAGTTGAGATGCGAGGTCGGCTGTTCGCCGTTGTACATGAAGACCAGCCCGCGATAGCCGAGCATCGAGCCGAGGGTGACGATGAAGGCATCGACCCCGGTTTTCCAGACGATCAGCCCGTTCAGCGCGCCCAGGGCAACCCCGGTCAGCAGTGCCAGCAACCAGGCCACGGGGATCACCGCATCGCCGAGACCGGCAAAGACCGGCCAGCTCATCGCATCCAGAAGCACGATAGCGCAGATTGCATAGGTGGCGCCGACTGAGAGATCGATATTGCCGTTGATCATGATCACCGTCATGCCCATGGCGATGATGCCGATCGGCGCCGACTGCTTGAACAGCAGCAGCATGTTGTCGAAATCCATGAAGGCCTTTTCGCTCAGCGACAGGAACTCGCCCGCCACCGAAAAGAAGATCAGCTCGAGCACGATAAAGCCCCAGATGGCGCCGCGCTTGAGAAAGGTCGAAAGCGTTCCGGGTTGCATGGTCATCCTCCTTCAGGCGATCGGCGACAAGAGCTTGCCGCGTTTGGCCGCGACATCGAGCCAGACGGCGAGGATGATGATCACCCAGGTCACCACATACTGGACATAGAATTGCAGGCCGACCAGCAGCAGGCCGTTCTGGATGAAGCCCAGGATCAGCACGCCGATCACGGTCTTGAAGATCGTGCCCGACCCGCCCAGAAGCGATGCGCCGCCAAGGATCACCGCCGCCAGAACCTCCAGCTCCAGCCCCTGGCCGACGGTGTTCTGCGAGCCCAGCGAACGGCTGGCCTGGATCAGCCCGGCGGTGGCCACGCAGAAGGCCGACATCAGGTAGCAGGCGAAGACCACGCGCGCCCGTCGGATGCCGGAAAAGGTGGCCGCAGTGCCATTGCCGCCCACCGCATAGACCTTGCGGCCGAAGGGCGTCCGGGCCAGGATTGTTCCCAGCACGGCGGCCAGCAGCAGAAAGATCAGGATCGGCACCGGGATGCCCAGGGCCTCGCCCTGGCCGAAGACCGAAAACCAGGTTCCCGCCTTGTCGGCGATGTCCATGTTCTGGCCGCCGGAATAGGTCAGCGTCAGCCCGTGGATCGCCGAGAGCATGCCCAGGGTGACGATCAGCGAGTTGAGCTTGAGATAGCCCACCAGAAAGCCGATGAAGGCGCCGAGGCAGAGGGTCATGGCGAACATCGCCGGGATTGCCAGCGTCGGGCCGAGCTTGTCGTGCAGGTCGAGCACCACGATGGTCGAGAACGACATCATCGAACCGACCGACAGGTCGAGATTGCCGCTGATGACCACGAAGGTCACCCCCAGCGCCATGACGCCGAGAATGGCCGAGGACCGGACCACGCCCAGGATATTGTCAGGGTCCAGAAAGCGCTGATTGGCCAGCGTGAACCCGATGATAAAGAGCGCAAAGGCTACCAGGATGCCCTGGCGGGCCAGAAAGCCCCCGATCTGTGTCTTGGTGACGCTTGTCATGCGGTCCTCCCCTGCGGCGCGCTCCCGGCGCCGTTCCTGTCAACCAGCCGAACGGTGGCGCCCCTGCCTGCGGAGCGCCCCGCTCAGACCAAAGTCATGCCGCCGTCGATCATCACGATCTGGCCGGTCATGTAGTCGCTGTCGCGCGAGGCCAGAAAGGTTGTCGTGCCGGTGATGTCCTCCGGCCTGGCGACGCGGCCCCGGAGGATCTCGGCGGAAAACTCCTCCATCGCCTGGCCCGGTTTCTGCGCCGCACCGATGGCCAGCAGGTCGCGGTCGACCTCTTCCCACATTTCGGTGGCCACGACGCCCGGCGCAAAGCCCGTGACGGTGATATCATGTTTCGCCAGATCGCGCGCCCCGGATTGGGTCAGCGAAACAACCCCCCATTTGCTGGCGCAATAGGGCGCGACATTGTCAAACCCCTGGCGGCTGGCGATCGAGGCGGTGTTGATGATCTTGCCCGGCGTGCCTTGGCGAATGAATTGCTTGGCCGCCTCCTGCATGCCGATCATGCAGCCCAGCCCGTTGACGCGCATGATGAAATTCCAGTTGTCCTCGGTTACTTCGAGAAAGTTCATCGGCTTGTTGACGCCGGCATTGTTGAACTTGACGTCGAGCTTTCCGAAGACGGCCACCGCCTTGTCGATCATGGCGCGCACCTGGGCGCGGTCGGCGACATCAACGGCGGCCCAGGTCACCTTGCCGCCGGTCTCGGCGGCGCGCGGCGCGTTCCGGTCGGCGACCTGTTGCACCAGATCACCGTTGATATCGGCAAAGCAGACGTCTGCGCCCTCGTCGAGCAGCGCTTCGCCGATGGCCCGGCCGATACCGCGCGCGGCGCCGGTCACGATGCAGGAACGGTTCGACACTCGGCCCATGCTCGCCTCCCTGGGGTGACAACCTTCGGTGAAAACGGGCGCGGGCCAAGGCCGCGCCCGAGGCAGACCCTGAAGGCCTCAGAACACCGGTTTGGTGTAGTCGCCCATGTTGTCCTGGGTGATCTTCGGCGTGTCGAAGTAGTTCAGGAAAGGCACCTCCTTGCCCTCGAGCACATCGACCGCGGTCTTCAGCGCGGCTTCGGCGTCGTCCACCGGCGACTGGTAGATCGACCCCCAGTATTCGCCACGCTCCATCGCCTCGTAGCCGACCGAGAAATTGGTGGCGCCGACAAAGATGATGCCGTCGCGGCCGGCAGCCTTGGCGGCATTCAGGGCGCCGACGCCCATGTTGTCGTCGCCGGAATAGACACCGTCGATGTCATCGTATTTGACCAGGAAGGCTTCCATCACCTTCTGCGATTTCTCGCGGTTCCAGTCGCCCGGCTGGGTCTCGACTAATGTCACGTTCGGGCAGACCTCGGGCAGGCGGTCGTCAAAACCCTTCTGGCGCTCGATGGCGGTGGTATAGCCGGGCTGGCCCGAGATCTGCACCACGCGGGCCTCGTCTTCGATGCCCATGTCCTTGAATTTGTCGCACATGATCTCGGCCGAGCGCGAGCCCTGGGTGATATTGTCGGGGCCCGAGAAGGAGGCCACGAAATCGAAACCTTCCTCTGCGATGTTGGAATTGGTCACGATCACCGGGATGCCGGCCTTGTGCGCCTTGCGGACGGCGGGGATCACCGCCTCGCCATTGGTCGGCCAGATGATGATGGCATCGACCTCCTGCTGGATCAGGTCTTCCATCTGGGCGATCTGGCGGGCGACGTCGCCGCCGGCGTCGAGCACCACGGCTTCGACATCGGGGTTGGCCTCGGCCGCGGCAATGAACGATTTTTCATAGGTGGTCTGGTAGCTGTCGACGCCGACGTTGTTCTGGGTGATGCCGATCTTGTAGCCGCCATGGCCGCCCGCGAACGCGGCACCGGCAAGCACGGCAGTGGCGGCGGACGCGGCAAGAACTCTGCGAAGTGTCATTTGGGTCTCCTCCCGGGTTGTCTCGTTCACGGCCTGTGACAAGGCCAATCCCCCTCCTCCTCGGGGAATCATCATCCGGTGCGCCGGACGACTGACGACAGAGTGCGCCGTCTCCCGGTTCGGGAACTTAGCGAAAATGTCCAAAATGAGCGCCTGCGTATCCAAATTGGATAATTTCGCGATACGCTGCAACGATCAATTTGAACAATCTGCGGGAGGTGATGGCATGGGCAAATCCAGATCATCCAAATTGAGCGAAACCGCGGCCGGAAGGCCCCAGGCGACACGAAAGGGCTGGTCTCCCGAGATGAATGCAATGGGCACACATACGGACACCCGCATGCAGACCCAGCTTGCCTCGGGCGAGATGCTTCAGATTCTGTCCTATCTGGAGGATTGCAGCGACGAGCTCGACCACACCATCGAGCTCAACGCCCCGAACCCGGTGTTCCGCATGGCGCTGCATGTGATCAAGGGGCACCTGGAGGCCAAGATCGTCACGCCCACCTCGCTGATCGCCGCCGCCAATGTGCCTTATGCCACCGCCAGCCGGCGGCTGAAGGAGATGATCGATGCCGGGCTGATCGACCAGCGGCCGCGCACCAAGTCGGGCAAAAGCTTCTCGATGCATCCCAGCGACAAGATGATGGACCAATGGACCCGCATCTCGGGCCGGGTGCGCCGGCTGACCGAGACCTATTTCGGCTCCGGGGCCAAGGCCGCCGAGGACCGCGACTATTACTTTGGCGGCTCGTACATGACCGCCCGTTCGATTCCGCCGATCCAGGTACTGCCCGAGCCGTTGAAGGTGGCGGGCGGCATTCGGGTGCTCGTGCATGGCGACCCGACCTTCATGGTGATGGAGAACCTCAAACGCCAGTTCGAACAGGTGATCGGCACGCAGATTCACCAGCGCGCCTTTTCGATCGACCGGCTGCGCGAGGAAGCGTTGCGCAATGCCGAACGCAAGGCGAGCCGCTATGACATCATCGCGCTCGATCTGCCCTGGGTTGGCGAATTTGCCGACAAATCGGTGCTGATGCCGCTGGATGACGTGATCGATGTCGCGGCCGTTGATCCGGCCGATTTTCACACCGCCGGCTGGAAGGCGGCCCATTGGGGTGGCCGGCCTTATGGCGTGCCGGCCCAGACCACGCCCGAGCTGCTGTTCTATCGCCGCGATCTCTTTGCCGAGGCCGGGCTGGAACCGCCGGGCACCACCGACCAGCTGCTCGAGGCCGCGCGGCGGATGCACGACCCGCAGAAAGGCCGCTATGGCATCGCCTGGAACGCGGCCCGGGGCACCGCGCTTGGCCATACCTTCCTGATGACTCTGGCGGATTTCGGCCAGCCGGTGCTCGATCTGCCGGAAGCTGCCGGCGGCTTTGACACCGACGGGCTGGCCGACCGCGGCTATCGCGTCACCATCGACACCGACAAGGGGCTGCTGGCGGCGGACTTCCTGATGGAGCTGCTGCGCTATTCGCCGCCCGACATTCTGTCGATGTCCTGGTACGAACGGGTGCGGCCCTTTGCGGCCGGCAAGATCGCCATGGCCTATGGCTACACCCTGCTCGCCCCCTATTTCGAGCTTGATCCCTCGTCGCCGGCCTATGGCCAGACCGGCTATCTGCCGCATCCGCACGGGCCGGGCGCCACCAACGTGGCGCCGGTGGGCGGCTATGTGATGGGCATCCCGGCCAATCTGGCCCCCGAGCGGGTGCCGGCCGCGGCCGAGGCGCTGCGCGTCTTTACCAGCCCCGAGGCGCAGAAGCTCTTTGTCCAGAACGGCAGCCGCACCAACCCGCGCTATTCCGTGGCTTCCGATGCCGAAGTGCGCCGCGCCTCGCCGATCTTCGAGGCGGTGGACGCCATGTCCTGGCGCGACGAGTTGCAATTCTGGCCGCGCCCGCCGGTGCCCGAGATCACCGGCATCATCCAGATCTGCGGCGAGGAATTCCACGACATGCTGCGCGGGCTGACCGCGCCGCGCGATGCGCTGCGCCGCGCCCAGGAGCGGGCCGAGGCGCTGATCCACACAACCGGACCAACCTGATCTGAGGAGGAGAGAGCCATGGACCCCGACCGCCTGAAAGGCAAGAACATCCTGATCACCGGCGCCGCCCGTGGCATGGGCGCGGCCAATGCCGAGGCCTTCGCCGCCCAGGGCGCCAATGTCTGCATCGCCGATCTCGACGGTGATGCGGCGCAGGAGATGGCCGATCAGATCAACGCCGCCGGAAACGGCCGGGCGATCGCCGTCAGCGCCGATGTCACCCGGCGCGCCGACAATGCCGCCGCCGTCGCCGCCACGGTCGAGGCCTTCGGGTCGATCAACGTCGGGCTCTTCAATGCTGGTCTCAACAAGCCCCGGTTCTTCATGGATATCGACGAAGACAACTGGGACATGATCATGAACGTCAACACCAAGGCAATGTGGCTTGGCATGCAGGAAACCGCCCGCCAGATGATCGCCCAGGGCCCGATGGAGGATCACCCCTACAAGATCATCAACGTCGGCTCCATCGCCTCGCGCAAGCCGCTGGTCGATGTGACGGTCTATTGCACCTCAAAATACGGCTGTCTGGCGCTGACCCATTGCGGCGCGCTGGGGCTCGCGGAGCACAAGATCACCGTCAACGGCTATGCGCCCGGCGTGGTGGTGACGCCGCTCTGGGAACAGCTCGACAAGGACCTCGTCGACATCGGCTTCAAGGAGCGCGAGGGCCAGGCCTATGACGACATCGTGCGCGACGCGCTTCAGATCAAGCGGGTGTCCTATCCCGAGGACATCACCGGCACCGCGTCCTTTCTGGCCAGCGACGACAGCGACTACATGACCGGCCAGATGATCCACATCGACGGCGGCTGGTGCATCCAGTGACGCCCTGAGCGGCGCCAGCGCCGCCGCCCTTTCCGCCACAGACCGACCATCCGGTGCGTGCCGCCACGCGCCCCAAGGAGTATTGCCATGAACCGCGCCCTGACCCCCAATGTCCTCACCCCGCAGGACCTTGACCCCAACTGGCAATGGCAAGGCCGCCTGCCTGCCCTGGGGTTTTCCTCGGTGGATTTCGAACGCCGGATCGACCACGACCGCCTGCGCCGCTACCGACTGAGCCGCACACGTCAGGCGCTCCAGGCCAGCGATGCCGGCTCGCTTCTGCTGTTTGACGTCAACAACATCCGCTATGTTTCGGCCACCAAGATCGGCGAATGGGAACGCGACAAGATGTGCCGTTTCTGCCTGCTGACCGGCGACGACGCGCCTTACGTCTGGGATTTCGGCTCCGCCGCAGTACACCACAAGAAGTTCTCGGACTGGCTGATCCCCGATCATTGCCGCGCCGGTGTCGTCGGCATGCGGGGCACGATCCCGCCCAGCTTCGGGTTGATGAAGAAATACGCCGAAGAGATTGCCGGGCTGATCGAGGACGCCGGCATGAAGGATATGCCGGTGGGGGTGGATTATGCCGAAACGGCGATGTTTCACGCGCTCAAGGAGGCCGGGCTCAACGTGGTCGACGGCCAGCAGATCATGCTCGGCGCCCGCGAGATCAAGAACTGGGACGAGATCCAGCTTCTGACCCAGGCAGCCAGCATGGTCGATGGCGTCTATCACATGATCTACGAAGAGCTGAAACCGGGCATCCGCGAGAATGACATCGTCGCGATGTCGAACAAGCTGCTCTACGAGATGGGATCGGACGATGTCGAGGCGATCAACGCCATTTCCGGCGAGCGCTGCAACCCGCATCCGCATAATTTCACCGACCGGCTGTTCCGCCCCGGCGATCAGGCGTTTTTCGATATCCTGCAATCCTATCAGGGCTATCGCACCTGCTATTACCGGACCTTCAATATCGGCACGTCGACGCCCGCGCAGCAGGATGCCTATGTCAAGGCGCGCGAATGGATCGACGCCTCAATCGAAGCGATCAAGCCGGGGGTGACGACCGATCAGGTGGCTCGGCTCTGGCCCGAGGCGCATGAATTCGGCTTTCCCGACGAGCTGTCGGCCTTCGGCCTGCAATTCGGCCACGGGCTGGGGCTGGCGCTGCACGAGCGGCCGATCATCTCGCGCGCGGTCTCGCTCGACAACCCGATGGAAATCCAGACCGGCATGGTCTTTGCGCTCGAGACCTATTGCCCCGCCGCCGACGGTTTTTCCGCCGCGCGGATCGAGGAAGAGGTGGTGGTGACCGACACCGGCTGCGAGGTGATCTCGCTCTTTCCGGCGCAAGACCTGCCGATTGCCAACCGCTACTGACCGGCGCGCCGCAGGGGGACATTATGACCAAGAAAACCAACACCGAAGACTACCTGCGCATGTACCGCCAGATGGTGCGCATCCGCACCTTCGAGGACAATGCGAACAAGCTTTACCTCTCGGCCAAGATGCCGGGGCTGACCCATATGTATTCCGGCGAGGAAGCCGTCGCCGTGGGCATCTGCGAGGCGCTGAAGGTGACCGACAAGATCACCTCGACCCATCGCGGCCACGGCCACTGTGTCGCCAAGGGCGCGGCATTCCGCGAGATGTTCTGCGAGCTTCTGGGTAAGGAAGAGGGCTATTGCCGGGGCAAGGGCGGTTCGATGCATATCGCCGACCAGTCCAATGGCAACCTGGGTGCCAATGCCATTGTCGGCGGCTCGATGGGCATCGCCACCGGATCGGCCTTTACCGCCAGGTTGCTGGGCAAGGAGGACGTCACCGTCTGTTTCTTTGGGGATGGCGCCACGGCGCAGGGGCTGATGTACGAGGTGATGAATATGGCCGCGCTCTGGCATCTACCGGTCATCTACGCCTGCGAAAACAACGGCTATTCCGAATATACCCGGACCGAGGAAATCGCCGCCGGCTCGATCTGCGCCCGCGCCGAGGCCTTCGGCATCGAGGCGCATCAGGTCGATGGGCAGGATGTGCTGGCGGTCAATGCGCTGACCCGCACCTTGGTCGAACGCGCCCGCAAGGGCGAAGGGCCGTTCTTTCTGGAGCTGATGACCTATCGCTATCACGGTCACCACGTGGGCGACATCAACCGCGAATATTACCGCTCCAAGGACGAAGAGAAGGACTGGAAGGACAATCGCGACCCGATCATCCGGTTCCGATCCTGGCTGGTCGAGGAAGGCATCGCCGGCGAAGACGAGATCGAGGCGATGAACGAAGAGATCAAGGCCGATGCAACCGCCGCCGTCGAATATGCGCTGGCGGCCCGATACCCCGACGTCTCCGAGGTGGACATGCATGTCTACACCGATGTGACACACGCGCTGGCGCGCAGCCCGGCCTGAGGAGGAACCGATGCGACAAATCACCCTGTCCCAGGCCGTGAACGAAGCCCTGGCCGAGGAAATGCGCCGCGACGAGCGCGTGTTCATCATTGGCGAAGATGTGGCAGAGGCCGGCACGCCGTTCAAGGTGCTCTCGGGTCTGGTCGAGGAGTTCGGCACCGCGCGGGTGGTGGATACGCCGATCGCCGAGCCGGGCTTCATGGGCCTCGCCGTTGGCGCGGCGATGACCGGCACGCGGCCCGTCGTCGACCTGATGTTCGGCGATTTCATCTATCTGATCATGGATCAGCTCTGCAATCAGGCAGCGAAAACCCATTACATGTCGGGCGGCAAGCTGAACGTGCCGCTGGTGCTGCGCACCAATCTTGGCGCCACCCGCCGTTCGGCGGCGCAGCATTCCCAGTCGTTGCATGCGCTGGTTGCGCATATACCGGGGCTCAAGGTCGCCATGCCCTCGTCGGCCTATGAGGCCAAGGGGCTGATGAAGACCGCCATCCGCGACGACAATCCGGTGGTGATCTTCGAAGACAAGCTGATGTACAACGACAAGGCTCCGGTGCCGGAAGAGGAATTCCTGATCCCCTTCGGCGCCGCCAATATCAAGCGCGAGGGCCGTGATATCACCCTGATCGGCACCTCGTCGATGGTGCAAGTCTGCGAAGCCGCCGCCGATCTCCTCGCCCAGGAGGGGATCAGCGCCGAGGTGATCGACCCGCGCACCATCGTGCCGCTGGACGAGGCGACGCTGCTGGCATCCGCACGCAAGACCTCGCGCGTGATCGTGGTGGACGAAGGCCACCAGAGTTACGGGGTGACCGGCGAGATCGCCTCCCGGATCAATGAACAGGCATTTTATCACCTCGACGCGCCGGTGCTGCGCATGGGGGCGATGGATGTGCCGGTGCCGTTCTCGCCGGCGCTCGAGGATATCACCGTGCCGACCCCCGAGAGCGTGGCGGCGCAGGCGCGCAAGCTGATGGCGGGGGAGATGATCCATGCCGCGGAATGAAACCTCGGGTCTGCCCCCGCATGAGGTGATCATGCCGGCGCTCGGCATGGCGCAGGACAGCGGGGTGATTGTCGCCTGGCACAAGGCACTGGGCGAGGCGGTCGCCGCCGATGACGTGCTGTTCGAGGTCGAGACCGACAAGGCGACGATGGAGGTTCCCGCCGGCGCCGAGGGTTTTGTCACCCATATCGGCGCCGAGGCCGGGGCCGAGGTGCCGGTGGGCGAGGTGATCGCGCTGATCGGCGCCAGCTCTGACGCGGGGCAGGGCGCTGAGGGTTCCGGTTCGGCGCCGCCCGTCACGGCCGAGCCCGTGCCCGAGGGCGACAACGTGATCATGCCGGCGCTTGGCATGGCGCAGGACAGCGGGGTGATCGTCGCCTGGCACAAGGCGCCGGGCGAGCAGGTTGCCGCCGGGGACGTGTTGTTCGAAGTCGAGACCGACAAATCCACAATGGAGGTCGAGGCCGGATTCGACGGCTACGTCGCGGCGCTGCTGGCCGAGGCCGGAGAAGAGGCGCCGGTCGGCGAGACCATCGCGGTGATCGTGGCGGAAAAGCCCGGCACCCCGGTGCAGAAGAGCCGTGGCGCGGTTCCGGCGGCCAAGGTGGAGCCGACGGAAAAATCGCCTTCGCCGGCGCCAGCAAAGGCGAAGTCCAACGCGCCGGCGCAAACGTCGCCGCCGGCTTCGCGGACCGGCCGTATCCTCGCCTCACCCAAGGCCCGGCGTCTGGCGCTGGAACAGGGGCTCGACCTGTCGCGCCTGGCCCGGGCCGGCCATCCGCAGCCCTATCACGTCGCCGATCTCGAGGTGCTGCGGGCGCTGCCCGCCGCAAGTGCCGAGGCGGCGCCGGCGGTGTCGCGACGTCTCACCGCCGAGATCCCGGCCGACGGATTTGCCGATTTCGCCGCCTGGGCCGCCGACAGCGCCGGGCTGACGGACCCGGCGGCGCTGCTCGCCGGCATGGCGGCGGCAAGCCTGGGCAAGCCGGGCGCGATCGTCGCGGTCGAGCGCCTCGGCGCCACCCGGTTCTATGTCACCGCCGCCGGTCCGCTGTCGGGCGTGTCAGAGGCGCCGCCCGATGCCGTGCCCGACCTCCGCTTGCGGGATCTGCGGCTCAGCCGGATCAGTAGCCTCGCCCTCGGGGCCGAGGACGCGCCGGTTCTGACCCTGACGCTCTCGGGCGGCGGTCATGTCGTCACGCTGGAATGCGCCGGGGATCAACTGGGCGCGGCGGATGCCGTGGCGCTTGTTTCCGAATTCGCGGGCCGGATGGAACAGCCGCTCCGTCACCTGCTCTGAGCCATGGAGGCCAACATGGAATGCACCGATCTCTATATCAACGGACGCTGGGTGCCGGGCGCCGGCGGCGCGCGGTTCGACGTCATCAATCCGGCCGATGAACGGGTTCTGGCCTCGGTCGCCTCGGCCGAGATCGCCGATGCCGATGCGGCGCTCGACGCGGCCGAGGCCGCGATGAAGGACTGGGCCGCCCGCACCCCGCGCGACCGCTCGGAAGTGCTGCGCAAGGCGTGGGAGCTGATGACCGCGCGACAGGAGGCCTTCGCCCGGTTGATCACCCGGGAAAACGGCAAGGCGCGGGCCGATGCGATGGGCGAGGCGGGCTATGCCGCCGAGTTCTTTCGCTGGTTCGCCGAGGAAGCGGTGCGCGCCGACGGGCTGATCACCCGGGCCCCGGCCTCCGGCGCGCGGATCGTGGTTCAGCACAAGCCCGCCGGGCTTGCCGTACTGGTCACGCCCTGGAACTATCCGGCGGCCATGGGCACCCGCAAGATCGCCCCGGCGCTGGCTGCGGGATGTGGCGTGATCATCAAGCCGGCCTCGGAAACGCCGCTGACCATGCTGGCGCTGATGCCGCTGCTGGAAGAGGCGGGCGTGCCGCCGGGCCTTGTCAACGTGCTGCCGACGACTGGCAGCGGCGCGCTGGTCGATCACATGCTGCATGATCCGCGGGTGCGGGTGATCTCTTTCACCGGCTCCACCGGCGTGGGCCGCAAGCTGTTGAAATCCGCCGCCGACCAGGTGCTGAAGCCGGCGATGGAGCTGGGCGGCAACGCGCCCTTGATCGTCTTTGAGGATGCCGACATGGAAACCGCCGTCGCAGGCGCCATGCTGGCCAAGATGCGCAATCTCGGCGAAGCCTGCACCGCCGCCAACCGGATCTATGTGCATGCGGAGGTGGCCGAGGCCTTCACAGCGCAACTCATCGAACGGATGGCCGCTCTGAAGGTCGGCAACGGTCTCGAGGCGGACATCGACGTCGGCCCGCTGGTCAATGCCGCTACCCGCGACAAGGTGGCGGCATTTGTCGAGGATGCGATGGCCCGGGGCGCCGAATTGCGACTGGGCGGCAAGGTTCCCGAGGGCCCCGGCTTTTTCTATCCGCCCACGGTGCTGACCAATGTCGCGCCGGATGCGGATTGTGTCCATGACGAAATCTTCGGCCCGGTCGCCGCGATCCAGACCTTCACCGATCAGGACGAGGTGATCGCCCGCGCCAATGACACCGAATACGGGCTGGTGGCCTATGTCTTCACCGAGGATTTCAGACGCGGAATGCAGGTTTGCGAGCGGCTCGACTATGGCATGGTCGGGCTCAATCGCGGTCTGGTGTCGGACCCGGCGGCGCCCTTTGGCGGGGTCAAGCAATCCGGGCTGGGCCGCGAAGGCGGGCACGAGGGCATGCTCGAATTCATGGAAACCCAGTATATCTCGGCAAGCTGGTAAGGGGCGGAAATGACGGATTTTATCGCAGCCCCCTCGGTTCGGGCGCTGGCCCTGCAACGGGGAATCGACCTGAAGACACTGGCGCAGGATCTGGGCCGGACCACCATCGCCCGCGAGGATCTGGAACGCCCCTCGCGCGCCACCGCGCCCTCGGGCGAAAACAGCTATTGGGAGGTGGATCACGCCGCCTTTGGCCCGGTCGCCGAAGAGCCGACAAGCCGCTTTGCCCGGGCGGCGGCGGCCAATCTGGCCGCGGCCAATGCGATGATCCCGCAGGTCACGCATCACGACCGGGCCGATATCACAGCCCTCGAAGGTTTTCGCAGGACGCTGAAAACCGAGGCGCAAGAGCGCAATATCAAGCTGACCGCGCTGGCGTTCCACATCAAGGCGCTGGCACGGGCCTTGCGCGCCTTCCCGCGGTTCAACGCCTCGCTCAGCCCTGATGGCAAGACGCTGGTTCTGAAGGATTATGTGCATGTCGGCATTGCCGTCGACACCGCCCATGGACTGATGGTGCCGGTGCTGCGCGACGTTGACAGGGCAGGTCTCTGGCAGATCGCCGGGGAGATATCAGACCTCGCCGCGCGGGCGCAGGACCGCAGGATCGGGCCCGAGGAGATGGGCGGCGCCTCGATGACCGTCTCCTCGCTCGGGGGCATCGGCGGCACGGGGTTCACGCCGATCGTCAATCCGCCGGAGGTGGCAATTCTGGGCATTTCCCGCACCGAGACCGCCACGCTCTGGCAGGGCGACACCCCGCGCCCGGTGCCGATGCTGCCGCTCGATCTCAGCTACGATCACCGGGTGATCAACGGTGCCGATGCGGCCAGGTTCATGCGGTATCTTTGCGGGCTGCTGGAAGACCCGCGCCGGATAATGGTGTGACCGCACCGCCGGCCAGTGCCGCGCCGAATCTCAGGACGCGGGCGGCTGCGTCGGCGCCGGGCCGGCCCGCATCAGGGTGTTCTGGTTGATGGCGTAATCCTGGTACATTGGCAGGGTCGCGGCGCCGATTGCCCGGGCCATGCCGCCCAGCCGCCCGGCCTCGCAGTCCGGCCGCAGCACGCCTTGCAGGTCCATGCCGTCAAGTTGGCGGTTCACCTCTGCCACCAGCGCCCGGCGGACATGTTCGGGAAAGGCGCCGTCGATCACCACCGCATCGAAATCGATCAATGCCAGCGACGACACCGCGGCATGCGCCAGCCCATGCGCCGCGATCTCGATCCAGGCCTGAACCGGCCCGGGACAATCCTTCCAGACGGACGGATCGCGCGCCACCCGGCCCGGGTCTTCTCCGGCGTCGCGCAGCATTTCCTCTAACACCGTCAGCGAGGCGTGATCGACCAGCCGGTCGCGTCCGGGGCGGCCGGGCACGCGCAGCGGCCCAAAGCCGCCGGCGTTGCCCCGGCGGCCGAAAAAGATGCCGGAGTTCAGAACGATACCGCCGCCGACAAAGGTGCCGACAAAGAAATAGACAAAGTCGGATTGTCCGAGATGCGCGCCATGCATCAATTCGCCGGTGCAGGCGGCGGTGGCATCATTGGCGATGCTGACGGGAAAGGGCACCAGCCGGCTTATTTCGCTCCGGATATCGACCGACTTCCACCGCGCCATCTCTTCTCTCGGCGCGCCGAATTCCTCGGTCCAGCTCCAGAGTTCCCAGGGCATGGCAATGCCCAATCCCGAGATGTCCGATTTGTGCAGACCGGCGCGGCGAAGCACTTTCGGCAGGGCGCTTTTGACAAAGGCGATGCTGCGCTCCGGCGTGGGATATTGATGAAAGTCGTGCTGCACCGCGCGCAGCGCACCGGCAAAGTCCACGATGGCAAGGTCGAACCCCCGGCGCCCGATCCTCAGCCCGAGATAGTGGCGCGCGTCGGGGTTGATCCGGGCCGGGACCGACGGCTGGCCGATCTTGCCGCGCTGAGGCGTGCCGCGGATCAGGAGGTTTTCCTCTTCCAGCGTTCGGAAAATCACCGAGACCGCATTGGGGGACAATCCGGTCGCCTGAGTCGCCTCGGCCTTGGTCAGCTCGCCGTGGCTACGGATCAGTTGCAGGATCAGCCGCTCGTTATAGTCGCGCACGGCAACCTGGTTGGAACCCTTTTGCGGGTTGGAGCGCAGCAGCGCCTCGCGAGCTGACGCCGGGCTTCCGGGCCCTGTATCGGTTTGATTCTTCACGATTCTGCCCCGTCTGGTCTGCCTCGTTTGGCTCCCGCCTGCATAGTAGGAGCTCTTGGCGGATTGGCAAGAGAAGACCGTGGTGTTACTCTCAATTATTACTTTCGAAGGAATTAATAATTGACTCACGACCCAACTCTGGCATACATAGCCACCCGTGATCGACGGATCACATAATGCCCGAGTCGTCGCCTGGCGGCCGGGGCCGAACCAGCGGACGCCGAAGATGATCACGCCCGACACCTTTCCCCAGAGCAAGATTGCCGATCTGGCGCAGCGCATCGCTGGCCTGCCGAAAAAGCCCGGCCGCTGGCTGGTCGCCATTGCCGGCGCGCCGGCCGGGGGCAAATCCATCCTTGCCGCCAATGTGACGGCGGCGGTCAACGAGGCCGGCCGCAGCGCGCGCGCCATCCCGATGGACGGCTTTCACCTCGACAACGAGATTCTCGCCGCCCGCGGCCTGCTGCCACGCAAAGGCGCGCCGGAAACCTTTGATGCCGATGGCTTCATTCATCTCATCCGGCGGCTGAAGGACGGTGGCGAGGTTGTCTATCCGCTGTTCGACCGGAGCCGCGACCTGGCCATCGCCGGCGCTGCCGTGATCGAGGCCGAATGCGACGTGGCGATCATCGAGGGCAATTACCTGCTGTTCAATGAGGCGCCCTGGTCCGCGCTCGCGCCGCTCTGGGATCTGTCGGTCTGGCTCGACACGCCGGGCGACGTGCTGCGCGACCGACTGGTGCAGCGCTGGCTCGATCACGACCATTCGCCCGACGCGGCGCTGGCCCGGGCCGAAAGCAACGACCTGCCGAACGCGCGCCGCATCCTCGCGGCGTGCCTGCCCGCCGATGTGACCTTTTCGCTGGCCGAGAGTCAGGGGTGAGACCCGCGCGGCCCCAATGATCAATGGAGAGACTTGATGCAAACCAGCCTGAGCCAATTGCGGCAGATGACGACCGTCGTTGCCGATACCGGCGATGTCACCGCGATCCGGGCGTTGAAACCGATCGACTGCACCACCAATCCCAGTCTGATCCTGAAGGCGCTTCAGATGCCGGCGTTCGAAGAGCTGGTGGCGCGGGAAATCGAGGCCGGCCGAGCGGCCGGGAATACCCCGCTCGAGATCGCTGACGCGCTGACCGTCGGGGTTGGCGTCGAACTGGCCAAGCTGGTGCCGGGCCGGGTATCGACCGAGGTGGACGCGCGGCTGTCGTTCGACACCGCGGCCTCGGTCGCCAAGGCGCGGGCGCTGGTGGCCGCCTATGCCGAGCGCGGCGTCGGACGTGACAGGCTCTTCATCAAGCTGGCCGCCACCTGGGAGGGCATCCGCGCGGCCGAAATCCTCCAGCAAGAGGGGACGGATTGCAATCTGACGCTGCTGTTTTCGCTCACCCAGGCCGCCGCCTGCGCCGATGCGGGTGTGGCGCTGATTTCGCCGTTTGTCGGCAGGATCACCGATTGGCACACTGCCCGCGACGGCCGCGCCTTTGCGGCCCAGGAAGATCCCGGCGTGCTCTCGGTGCGCGAAATCTACGACTACTATAAATCCAACGGAATCGAGACCATCGTCATGGGGGCCTCGTTCCGCAATATCGGCCAGGTCAAGGCGCTGGCCGGCTGTGACCGGTTGACGATTTCGCCAGGGCTGCTGCAAGAGCTTGACGCCGAGACGGCCGAGCTGGAGCGGATGCTGACGCCGGAAAAAGCCACTGGCCGCGCGCGGATTGCAGTCGACGAGGCGCGGTTTCGTTGGAAGATGAATGCCGATGCCATGGCCACCGAGAAACTCGCAGAAGGCATTCGCAATTTCGATGCCGATCACGAGAAGCTCTTGCACCGGATCGCCGAAAAGCTGGCGTGAGCAGGAGGACGGCGCCGCGGGGCGCCGTCATTTCCGTCGGAGACAGCCGCCGATCAGCCGGGGCGCACCATGTCGCGCGGCATTTCCGAGAAAATCTCGGGGCCGTCTTCGCGCAGGATCACGATTTCCTCCAGACGAATGCCAAAGGCGCCGCTGATGTAGATGCCGGGCTCGATCGAAAAGACATTGCCCTCGGCCAGCACCGCGTCGGAATTGGCGGCGATATAGGGTGGCTCGTGCACGTCGATGCCCAGCCCGTGGCCGGTTCGGTGCAGGAAGCGGTCGCCATAGCCCGCCGCCGCGATCACCTCGCGGGCGGCCTTGTCGATGTCACGCGCCGGCACGCCGGGCTTGGCCGCCTCCAGCGCGGCTTGTACCGCGTCCTCCACGACATTGAAAACCTTGGTGTATTCCTCGCCCGGCGTGCCGAAGAAGCCGCAGCGCGTCATGTCCGAGGGATAGCCGTTCAGCCGGCAGCCAGAGTCGATCAGCACGGCCGTATCCGGCGAGAGAGGGGTCTCGCCCGGCGTGTGATGCGGAAAGGCGGAAGAGGCGCCGAAGCAGACCGAACAGAACACCAGGCTGGCGCCATTGGCCTTGTAGTGGTCCTGGATCAATTCGACCACCTCGCGCTCGGTGATGCCCTCCTCGAGGGCGGCAAAGGCGGCCTTGACGGCGCTGTCGTTCAGCAGATGCGCGGCCTTGATCGCCGCGTCTTCGCCGGCGTCCTTGGCGGCGCGCAACAATCCGACGGTGTCTTCGGTAAAGCGGCGCCGGGGGCTGTCCATCGCGTCGAGCAGGCGCAGGGCGAAATCGGTGCGCATGGTCTCGTCCAGCACCACCGACAGGCCCGGGCCGGTGGCGTCGCAGGCGGCGAGCAGGGCGGCAAGCGCGGCGTCCGGGCCTTCGTCGTCACGCCAGTCGCAGAACGGCAGGTCGGTGTCGCGGCGCGCGGCATCGGCGTTCAGCGCCGGCATCAGAAACCCGGCGTGGCTCTGGCTGACCAGCAGCAGCACCGGCCGTTCGTCGCCATGCGGGTGAACGCCCGAGAGCCAGGCCATGTGGCTCGAGGGCCCGAGCGCCACGAGGTCGGTGCCGGTCTCGGCCATGCGGGCGCGCAGGTTGGCCAGGCGGGTTGCGGTGCGGGGAAAGGCGGTCATGCGGGCTCCGATGGGTGTCGCTGAAATGGGGCAGGCCGCCGGGGATACCGGCAGCCTGCGGTTTTGTGGTCAGTCCTTGTCGACCAGACGGTAATAGACGAAATCCGAGGTCGCGCCGTTGACGTATCCGGTCACGTCATCATCCATCGCCACCTGATAGGCCGCCTGGAACATGATCACGATGGGCGAGCTGTCCTGCACCGATTTCTGAAGCTCGCGGTACATGTCGAGCCGCGCCTCGGGGTTGGCCTCGGAGAGCGCCGCCATGGTCTTCTTGTTCAGCGCCTCCGGCACCGCCCATGCGTTGCGCCAGGTGGTGGTGGCGGCATAAGAGCCGTCGGAATTGTCGGAGTTGTAGGCAAAGGCCTTGGCGTTGGAATGCGGGTCCATGAAGTCGGGGCCCCAATACAGCAGCATCGCCTCGTGGCTGCGCTCGCGGTACTTGGTGATCACCTGACTGCCGGTGCCGGGCAGGATTTCGAAATTGATGCCGGCGTCGGCAAAGCTGGCCTGCAAGGATTGCGCCATGTCGGTGAAGGGCGCGGCGTTGATCACATCCATCGAAACGGTGATCGGCGTCTCGACGCCGGCCTCGTCGAGGATCGCCTTGGCCTTCTCCGGGTCGTAGGTGAACGGCGTCTCGTCATAAGAGCCGGGGAAGCCCTTGGGCCAGAAGGCCTGGTGCACGTCCATCTGGCCCTTGATGATCGAGTTGGTCATGCCCTCGTAATCCACCAGATAGCGCGCCGCTTCCCAGACTGCCGGCGGCGTCAGGCTCTCGGTTTTCTGGTTGAACGACAGGAAGTGGACGGCGGCCTGCGGAAAGGTCTCGACCTTGATTTCTTCGCTGTCGATCGAGGCGATCTGATCCGGCGTCAGGTTGCGCGCCATGTCGACATCGCCCTGTTCCAGCAAAAGCTGCTGGGTCGCGGCTTCGGCGACATGGCGGATGATTACGCTGTCGACTTCCGGCGCGCCGTTGAAATAGTTTTCGTTGGCGCCCATGCGCACCATCTGCGCCGGGGCGTAGCGGTCGAGCGTGAAGGGGCCGGAGCCGGCGGAGTTTTCGTTCAGCCAGGCGTTGCCCATGTCGCCATCGACCTCATGCTCCTGGACCAGCGCGCTGTCGACGATCGAGGCCGGGCGCGAGGCCAGCACGTTGAGCACGAAGGCAGAGGAGAAATCGCCGTCATAGGTCACCGTGACGGTGTTGCCCTCGGCGGTGACCATCTGGTCGACATTCTCCGGGGTCCAGCCGAGCTGGGCCAGGATGAAGGCCGGCGTCAGGTTCAGCTTGATGACGCGGCCAAAGGAATACAGCACATCCTCGGTGGTCACAGGGTTGCCCGAGGCGAATGTCGCGCCGTCGCGCAGGGTGAAGGTGATGGTCTTGGCGGCATCATCCGCCTGCCAGTCCGTGGCGAGGCCGGGGGCCAGGACGGTGGTGTCCTCGGCGTCGTATTGCACTAGGCGGTCATAGAGGTTGGTGACCAGCTCGCCCGAGGTGAACTCATAGGCCTGGGCCGGGTCGAGCGCGACGATATCGTCGATGTTCTGCGCCACGACAAGCACGCCTTCGGGGGTTTCGGCCAAGGCCGCCGGGGCCGCCAGCGGCAGCGCCAGGACGCTGGCCAGCAGGGTGGATTTCAGATGTTTCACAGGGGGTCTCCTTGTTGGATCAGGGTGAAAGAGCTGGCAGCGGACGCTCTGCGGCGCCTATATCTTGTGTGCCAGCTCCGGGAGCTCGATAGCGCCTGCGCGGGTCAGGACGGTCAATGTCCCGGCCCAGAGGATGCGGGCCGTCTTTTCGGTCGGGTTGCTCCAGGCATGGGCGGTCTGGCCGCTGTAATGCAGGCAATCGCCCGCCTTCATGCGAAAGCTCTGGTCGTCGAGGGTCTGTTCGATCTCGCCTTCGAGGACAAAGATCATCTCTTCGCCCTCATGGCTTACGGTTTCCGAGACATAGCCGGGCGGAACATGCAGCAGATAGCTCGACAGTTCCGAGCCGGGGAAATCGGCGGCGAGGCTTTCATAGGTAAGCGAGGAATGCGCCAGCGAAAACTGCGGCCGCTGGCCGGCGCGGGTCAGCCCGTCTGACGGCTTGGGCGCGGCGATGAAATATTCCAGCGCGACGCCAAGCGCATCGGCAATCTGCGCCAGGGTGCCCAGCGACGGTGTGGCATTGTCGCGCTCGACCTGGCTGAGATAGCCGACCGAAACGCCGGAGCGGTCGCAGAGCGCTTGCAGGGTCATCTGCACCTGCTTGCGCCGCTTGCGGATCGCGGCGCCAAGTTGCGGATCTCGTCTGGCTCTTTCGCGCGGCATGGTCGCAGCCTTCCCCTTCTATGCGCCGCCCGCTTCTGCAAAGCTGTTGCGAACGGTCTCCCGTGCCGGAGCGACATGGTAAGAATATTTTTGGTATAGAAAAAAATTTTTTGCAATAAGCAAAATTTGTTTTATGCACGGAGGCATTCGGAACGGTGCGGCCTGCCTTGTCCGAAGGCAGTGGCCGTCACGATGCGGCCCAGACGGGGCGGCATCGACGCAGGAAAGGGGCGGTGCCTTGCGCAGGAAGACAGCAGGAGCCCAAAGGCTCAAGCAGGCGGCCAGGTCGCTCGGCGGCTTTGTCGTGGTGACGGCGCTGACCTTTATCGGGTTGATGGCGATCACCTTTTTCATCGGCCGGGTGATCCCGATCGATCCGGTTCTGGCGGTGGTCGGCGACCGCGCGACGCAAGAGCAATATGACGCCGCCCGCGTCGCCATGGGGCTCGACCGGCCGCTGGTCTTGCAGTTCGTCTCTTATGTCGGCGATGTCTTCCAGGGCAATCTCGGCCATTCGGTCTCGACCAACCGCCCCGTGGCGCAGGATCTGGCGCGGGTGTTTCCCGCCACGCTGGAAATGGCGACGCTGGGCATCCTGATCGGTGTCGGTCTCGGCGTGCCCTGCGGCACCTGGGCGGCGGCGCGTCAGGGCACCTGGGTCGATCAGCTGATCCGGGTCTTTGCGCTTCTGGGCTATTCGGTGCCGGCCTTCTGGCTGGGCCTCGTCGGGCTGGTGGTGTTTTATGCCAATCTCGGCTGGGTCGCGGGGCCGGGACGCGTCGATATCTTCTACGAGGGGCTGGTCGTGCCACGGACCGGGTTGATGCTGGTCGATGCGGCGCTGGCAAGCGACTGGGAGGTGTTCTGGAACGCGCTCGATCACCTGATCCTGCCGGCGGCGATCCTCGGGTTTTTTTCGCTGGCCTATATCGCGCGGATGACCCGCAGTTTCATGCTCGACACGCTGGGGCAGGAGTTCATCACCACCGCACGGGTCAAGGGCGTCTCGGAATGGCGGGTGATCTGGGTGCATGGCTTCCGGCCGATCCGGGTGCCGCTGATCACCGTGATCGGCCTCTCCTATGCCGCTCTGCTCGAAGGTTCGGTGATGATCGAGACGGTGTTCAGCTGGCCCGGCATCGGCAATTACCTGACCGTGGCGCTGCTCAATGCCGATATGAATGCGGTGCTGGGCGCGACGCTGGTGATCGGCGCGGTCTTCATCCTGATCAACAAGCTCTCGGACGTGCTTTACCGCGTCCTTGACCCGCGCAGCCGATAGGAGGCCCGCATGACCACCGCAAGACATTGGCTGCTCGACGAGTCTCCGGCCTCGAGATTGCAGGCCAACTTGGGCCATGCCTACCGTATGGCGCTGCAACTGGCGCGCAATCCGCTGGCCATGCTGGGCGCCTTCATCCTCCTGCTGCTGATCCTCGCGGCGCTCTTTGCGCCCTGGATCGCACCCTACAGCCCGCTGGGCCAGAACCTCGAGGCGCGGCTCTTGCCGCCCTCGGCGCAGCACTGGATGGGCACCGACGAGCTGGGCCGCGACATCTTCAGCCGGGTGATCTATGGCGCCCGCATCACTCTGACCATCGTGGCGCTGGTGGCGGTGATCTCGGCGCCGCTGGGGCTCGTGATCGGCGCGATCTCGGGCTATTTCGGCGGCTGGACCGACAAGCTGCTGATGGGGGTGACCGATGTCTTCCTGTCGATGCCCAAGCTGATCCTGGCACTGGCCTTTGTCGCCGCGCTCGGGCCGGGGATCGAAAACGCGATCATCGCCATCGCCATCACGTCCTGGCCGGCCTATGCCCGGATCGCCCGGGCCGAGACGCTGACCTTCCGCAACTCCGAGTTCATCTCGGCCACCCGGCTGCTGGGCGCCTCGCATACACGGATCATCACCCGCCACGTGCTGCCGCTCTGCACCTCGTCGATGATCGTGCGAGTGACGCTCGACATGGCAGGCATCATCCTGACCGCCGCGGGTCTGGGCTTTCTCGGGCTGGGCGCGCAGCCGCCGCTGCCGGAATGGGGCGCGATGATCTCGCGCGGGCGGACCTTCATCCTTGATCAATGGTGGGTGGCGACCATGCCGGGCTTTGCCATCATCGTGGTTTCGCTGGGCTTTTGCTTCCTCGGTGACGGGCTGCGCGATGTGCTCGATCCCAAGCAGGGGGGCAAGTCATGAGCCCGCTTCTCGATGTCAGCAACCTTCGGGTCAGCTTTCCGACGCCGCAAGGCCGGATCGAGGTGGTCAAGGGGCTGTCGTTCACCCTCGGCCGCGAACGTCTTGGCATCGTCGGCGAAAGCGGCTCGGGCAAGTCGATGACCGGCCGCGCCATCCTGCGGTTGATCCGCAAGCCGGGCCGGCAGGAGGCGGATCGGCTGTCGTTTGACGGCATCGACCTGACGACGCTGTCCGAAAGGCGGATGCGCGATCTGCGCGGCGCGCGGATCTCGATGATCATGCAGGATCCCAAGTTCTCGCTGAACCCGGTGATGACCGTGGGCGCGCAGATCGCCGAGGCGCTGCTGACGCATGAGACACTGGCGCGCCGCGACGTGCAGGCGCGGGTGATCGAGATGCTGCACGCGGTACGCATCAACGATCCCGAGCGGGTGACCGGGCTTTATCCGCATGAGGTTTCCGGCGGCATGGGCCAGCGCATCATGATCGCGATGATGCTGATTCCGCAGCCCGACCTGCTGATTGCCGACGAGCCGACCTCGGCGCTGGATGTCTCGGTGCAGGCACAGGTGCTCGACCTGATCGACGAGCTGGTGCGCGACAAGGGCATGGGGCTGATCCTGATCTCGCACGACCTGCAATTGGTGGCGCGCTATTGCGACCGCATCCTGGTGATGCATGCCGGCCAGGCGGTCGAGAGCTGCGCCGCCGCCGATCTGCACAAAGCGAGCCATCCCTATACCCGGGGGCTGCTGGCGGCGGTGCCCCGGATGGAAGAAACCCGCGACGAGCTGCCGGTGCTCGACCGCAGCGCATGGAGCGGCACATGAGCGCGATTTCCCTCAAGAACCTCGATATCTCCTACGGGCCGACCAAGGTGGTGCAGAGCGTCGATATCGAGGTTGCCGAAGGCGAGAGCTTTGCGCTGGTGGGCGAGAGCGGTTCCGGCAAATCCACCGTGCTCAAGGCGATTGCCGGGCTGGCCCCGGAATGGACCGGCGAAATCAGCGTGCTGGGCCAGCCGCGCGGCCACAAGGTGGATCACGGATTTGCCCGCCGCTGCCAGATGGTGTTCCAGGATCCCTATGCCTCGCTGCATCCGCGCAAGACGGTGGATGCGGTGCTGTCCGAGCCATTGCAGGTGCAGGGCATCGGCAACCGCGGCCGCCGCGTGGTCGAGATGCTGGCCGCCGTCGGGCTGGACAAGCGCTTCCGCTTCCGCTTTCCGCACCAGCTCTCGGGCGGGCAGCGCCAGCGGGTGGCCATCGCCCGGGCGCTGATGCTGGAGCCACGGGTGATGCTGCTCGACGAGCCGACTTCGGCGCTGGATGTCTCGGTTCAGGCCGAGATTCTCAACCTGCTGAAACGGCTGCGCCGCGAACAGGGGCTGACCTATCTGCTGGTCACCCACAACCTGCCGGTGGTGAGCTTCATGTGCGACCGCATGGCGGTGATGAACAAGGGCCGCATCGTCGAGATCGCCCCGGCGACCGCGCTGCACGACGGCAGCTTCCAGGATCCCTATACGCAATCCCTCTATGCCGCCTCGGGTGGCAATCCAGACCGCAAGGACATTCGATGACCGAGACCAAGACCGCCCTGCGTGCCTTCGAGGACGCGCTGTCCGGGGCCGTGACCGAAACCCAGGCTTTTGACGCGCTCTGCGCCCTGACCAAGGCCACGGTTGGCGCCAAGCTCTTTACCGTGATGACCGCCGACATGCAGGCGATGCTGGCGCGCCGCGCCTATTCCGACGACCCGGAGAATTATCCGGCCTCCGGCACCAAGGAGATCACGCTCAACCCCTGGTTCGAGCAGGTGCACGGCCGCCGCGAGAGCTTTGTCGCCAATACGCTGGCCGATATCGACGCGGTCTTCCCGGATGCCGAGCTGATCGGCCGGCTGGGTTGCGCCTCGGTGGTCAACCTCCCGGTGATCCTCGGCGGAGAGCTGGT
>Ga0208059_1000013_pt1 | contig 185225 bp, 165 predicted proteins | sample DeeseametaMP0959_FD_184199 | JGI IMG/M metagenome (GOLD analysis project Ga0208059, IMG submission 184199) | Marine microbial communities from the Deep Indian Ocean - MP0959 (SPAdes) | ecosystem: Environmental > Aquatic > Marine > Oceanic | place: East of Madagascar, South Indian Ocean...
CCGCGCCTGCCACGCTTGCCAAGCCCGAAACCGACGACTACCAAAATCAAACCGGCAGACTCTCGTCATGAGCGAGGGACCAGCGGGGGGCAGGTCAGGTGCACGTGATGTTCTGTCGTTTCGTGTCCCGGCTCTATTTCAATGATGTGGAAACCAAATCCAGTTAAGCCGCACATATCACCAAGCGATTTGTTTACTCTTATGGCATTTGGATTCAGAAAATGAGATTTTCTTAACCCTTCCATATCCTCTATTTCTTCGCGCTTGATTAAATATTTATCGGTTGTCATACTTTTTAAGTCTCATTGTAAGTTTAGTGAATTATATCACTTGGACCATCCGTAGTCGATGTTGACGACTGGCCCAAAGGCCAGCCGCGTTGATGGCCTTAAAGACCTGGCGGGCGGACCGCCAGTTCGGCCTCAATATTGTGCAGTGATGCCAGCGCATTGCTGCGTTCAATCGATCCGCGAGGAGCGGAAGCGAAGGCATTGAAAGCCTCGCGTAGGAGTGCATGCAGTTCGGCTGTGCTGCGCGATGCTGCATCGAAGCGTGTGATGAGTCTCATCGTCACCTCCTGTTGGTTGTCAGGAGGCCCCGAACCGTTCAGGGCCTTTCGGCCCTCGCACACATCATCCATGGCCCAGTGAAGGCGCTGATGGATCGGGGTAACGCACTAGAAATCAATCGGAAGGTGGCGCTGACAAACGCTTGAACAGACTTTCGGTGTCGGCAGTTAGCGCAGCATGAACGGACCTTTGCCCGCGCGTGGCTTGCAGCAATTCGCCTTTCCCCTGACCGAACGCGGATCGCGCATCAATATCCTGCCCGCACCAGTTCGGCGGAGGCCTCACCCGTGTTGGACATGACGCGGCGATCCTTTGCCTTCGGTCTCAGCGGGGGGGCGTTAGCAAGCCAACCCGAACAAAGGAGATCAATCATGGCACGCAACAACACCCAAACCGCGCAAGAGCGCACACGCGAGTTCCGCGCACCGGAGTTTCTGGCGTGGCACGTCACCCAGAAAGGCGACAAATCCTTCTGGAACAAAGTCGGCGCAGCCTGGATGCACAAGGACGCCAAAGGCTACACGCTTCAGCTCGAATCCCTGCCTGTCGGCGGTCGCATCGTTTTACGCGAGCCGCTGGAAGACACGGCTTCACCTGCAAACGATGCGGGGCGCTCATGAGCGCCCCCTCAATCCCAGTGGTCACCAGTCAGATCGACTGGCGCGGTGTCGCGATAAGCATCAGCTATCATCGGCATCAGTGGTCCACGTTCGACCACATCGAAGTCAACGTCATCGACGATGGGATAATCCCCATCACCGAGACAGGCTATCGCTCGCACTATCTGCACAGCGATGTCACGGACGAATATGGCGGGGCCGTTGCCTACGTCCTCGCGTGGCTTCAGCACGAAGCGGAAACTCCGCAATGGAAGAAGCGCGAAGAATCCGCGCGTCAGCTTTCTCTGTTTTGATGGATATGTGGTGTCTACCTATGAATAATCGAAGGCTTCCACCCGAGTTATCGCTCGGGTGGCGTCCAGTCGCTCTCAATAGACTTTCTGCGGCTTAAGCGCAAAGCGAGGCCAATCACTACGCCGACTCCGATCGCGACGGTCAAGTCGACAACTACTGTGAGAAGCATCGTCGTCAGCAGCAACATAAGATCGCTCCTTCGACCACTGACGTACTCTGACCATTTATGTGGCTCGCTCATGTTCCAAGCCGTAATTAGCAAGATTGCGGCGAGAGCTGGCATTGCAAGGTATCCCGCCAGAGGAGCGGCCAGCATCATTAGCAAAAGAATTGTAAACGCATGGATAATACCTGCAACAGGCGTCTTTCCACCAGCACGGACATTCGTGGCTGTTCTGGCAATTGCGCCGGTTGCCGGAAGCCCTCCAAAGAGTGCAGAGCCAATGTTTGCGGCCCCTTGGGCTGTTAATTCTGCATTCGGCCTATGATTGCCAGCAATCATACGGTCAGCCACCATTGCAGAGAGAAGTGACTCCACGCCTGCCAAAAAAGCAATTATCAGCGCCGCAGGAATAAGCTCCACAATTCTGTCCCAACTGATCTCGGGCAAAGAAGGCAGAGGTAAGGTCTGAGGAAGCGAACCAAACCGCGATCCCAATGTATCGACGGGTAGCGAAAGCGCCCAAACCGCACACGAACACATTCCAACGGCCACAATCAATCCAGGAAACCGGGGAGCAAGTCGTCTGAAGAGGACTATGAGAATTAACGCAGCAATTCCAATCAAGAACTCAGTACTATTGAATGTTTCCCTAGCTTGCCAAAGGACAGGCAGCTTCTCTAAGAAATCCGCAGGAACGCTCTCAATATTTAGCCCAAATATGTCCTTTAGCTGACTGGTTGCGATGATGATCGCTATGCCTATCGTGAAGCCATTAACAACAGATTCTGGGATATAGGATATCAGATTTCCGGCGCGAAGCTGTCCCGCCAGCAACAGTAAAAAGCCAGCCATAAACGTGGCCAGCACCAGCCCATCATAGCCATGTTCAGCAATGACGCTAAAGACCACAACAATAAACGCGCCTGTAGGTCCTCCGATTTGCACACGGCTACCGCCGAATGCGGATATTAGAAAACCTGCTACGATGGCCGTCACGAGACCTTGCCCTGGGTCAGCGCCTGAAGCGATGGCAATCGCAAGACTAAGAGGTAAAGCAACCATGGCAACAGTAACACCAGCAATAAGATCGGCAACGAACTGCTGTATGTCATAAGTTTTGATCGTGGTTAGAATCTTAGGCTGTCTCATTATTCAGAACTAACACAGAATTCTGGAGTGATTCCAGATAATTGCGGCTATCGATTTCTCTCGTTCACATCTAAATTTCATTCTGTGTTTGTCCTATCTGTCCAGGTCAGGACCGTCATAGGACGGTCCATCACTTTTTTGCTCGCGCAGTTTGCGCAAACGATCATGCGCCGGCGTAGTCGAGGGGGTCTGGCGCTCGGGCTTGCGCTCCTTGAGCTTGTCGAAGCGTGGACGCTCCGGTTGCTTCTTCGGTTCGGTTCGCAACGTATCCAAGCGCTCGAAAACTGTCTTTGCCTTGGGTTCTTCGCCACGGCGCATCAGGCGATAATTTGTGGCATCATGATGCAGGGCGCGCAAGGCTTGCGCATGCTTCGTGCGCGCAGCATGGATTTCCTTTTGCAGATCGCCGCGTTCGCGCAATTGCGCATTGACCGTCATTTGCCGCTGATCCTGATCGCGGCGAAGCGCCCAAATCACTTCAAGATGGTTCTGTTTTTCGAGCTGAGCCCGCTTGCCTGTCAGGCGATCCCACAGGCCCATCATGCCTCTGCGAAAGCGATCCGCCCTTGTGCGGGATTCAGCTTCAAACCGCGCCTTCTGGCCTGCGTCCAGCTTGGCGCGTTCCACGGCATGCGCCTTCGCCATCTTCATGCGACGCATATTCAGTTGGTCGAGTTCGGCGCGTGCGGAAGCGCGGGCTTCATCGACATGCGACTTGATGCGAGGGAGTATATCTTCGGCGATCCGTTTGCGAGTCTCCTCAACGCTATTCAATGCGTCGGGCTTTCCAAGACGGGCGTGCAGCTCTCTCGTTTTCTTGCCCGTCGCCCGTGAGATCGAGATAACTTCACCTTCGAAGGTGACAGCCACATGGCCGCGCCGATCCCCGCGCGCCAAATAGAAGCCGCGTTCTTCGAGAGCGTGCGCGAAGGTGCGCGCTGAGTCCGAGGTCGCCCAGGCTTCCTGTATCAGTTCTTTCAATTCGCCCGCATGGCGTCCGATCCGTTTGGCCTGCTGCCATTCATCAAGTGAGAAGTTGCGGGGGTCGCGGTCCTTGGGATCGATCAAGCCGCGCGGCATCTGCCAGCCGTTCTCAAGATAGAGCTGACGCGAGACCACCCGCAGCTTATTCTTGTAGAACGACATCGGCTTGGCGGTCATCGTCTCGGGGTCGATCCGGCTCCATACCGCATGACAGTGCCGCCGTCCGTCCTTCTCGTGGAAGACGACGACGCGCGGCTGGCCCGTCAGGCCGTTTTTCTCTTCGATGGCTTCCAGCGATTTTTCGAAGGTACGGACGTGGACACGCTCGTTCTCTGGCGGGTTCAACGACACCGAAAACATGAACTGGCGACACTTCGTGCCCTTGGCGATGGCTTCGGCTTCGCGGAGCGCGCCGACAACATCTTCGGACATGAAGCCGCGAATATCATGCAGCTCGACATGCTCGTTTTCTTCGGTCTTGAGAAGATGCAGCCCGAGCTGCTTTGCGCCGCTTCGTTGTGATCCTTTCAGGATCATGACGGCTCCACATCGGTACGATGGCCGAGCGCGCGAAGAAGCTCGCGCCGCATCAGCGCCACGTCGGCGCAAGCGCGCCGAATGTCGCGTTCCGTGTCAGGGAGAACGGGCAGCGTGCCGAGATTGGCCATCTTGGCGAGCTGGTTCAGATTATTGGCGATCCTCGACTGCCCAAGCATGGCCAGCACCTGCGCCAGCTTCTGTTCATCCTTGATCGGGCGACGTGACCGCGCCCGTGCACGTTTTTTCTTGAGCCCCTGACCGTCGAAGACCTTGCGGCGGATATACGCCCCAAGCGGCATGTCGCCAGCCAGCTCTTCAAGCCTAGCCCGCTCTTCAAAAGTCAGTCTGAGGGAGAAGGGAGGTGTCTTCTTGGTCATCCAACCTCCCTGTGAACATCTATTTCAAGATCGTTCACAGGGTCGTCGATTGTCTCAAGTACCTGATTCCATTCAGAAAGAACTTCGAACAAATAGTTCGAGCTTTCTCTACTCAGGTGCACCATCTCTCCAAAGACCACGACGACAAAACACCGGGCTGTGCGTCGTGTGCCCGGCAGAGAAGCTTCCTTGCCCGGCCTGCGACTTCGCCGCAGAGGCCGCCGGCGCGAACCGCTTGCCTAATCGCCCGAGAGGAATATCCTCGCCTCATGTTCCCGCACCGCCATGCACGCCCGCCGTTCCTGATTGCCCGGAAGCGCCCGGCGATCGAATATGCGGTCGCCGGCGCCATAGGCGCTCTGTATCTCGATGGCATGAATCAAAGCCGCGCGCCCCGGGCCGCGCGGCATCTCTGAGGGCATCATGCTGGCCATTCTCGCGGATCGCAGCTACCGGCACCTGTTTCTGGCTCAGGTCGTGGCGCTGCTCGGCACCGGGCTGGCCACGGTGGCGCTGGGGCTTCTGGCCTATGATTTGGCCGGAGAGCGCGCCGGGCTTGTGCTGGGCATGGTCTTCACCATCAAGATGGTGGCCTATGTCGGCGTCGCGCCGATTGCCGGCGCCTTTGCCGACCGGGTGCCGCGCCGGGCGCTGCTGGTGACGCTCGATCTGCTGCGCGCCGGTGCGGCGCTGGCCCTGCCCTTCGTCACCGAAGTCTGGCAGGTCTATGTGCTGATCTTCGCCCTGCAATCGGCCTCGGCGGCCTTTACGCCGCTGTTTCAGGCGACGATTCCCGACGTCCTGCCCGAGGAAGACCGCTATACCCGCGCGCTGTCGCTGTCGCGGCTGGCCTATGACCTCGAGAGCCTGGTCAGCCCGCTGCTGGCCGGGCTGCTGCTGGCGGTGATGTCCTACAATGCGCTGTTTCTCGGCACCGTGGCGGGGTTTGTCGCCTCGGCCGCGCTGGTGATCTCGGTGCTGCTGCCGCGCCCGAAACCCGCCGCGCCGCGCGGCATTTACGACCGGATGACCCGTGGCCTGCGCATCTATCTCGCCACACCCCGGCTGCGCGGGCTGCTGGCGCTGAACCTTGCGGCCGCCGCCGGGGGCGCGATGGTTCTGGTGAACACCGTGGTGCTGGTGCGGGGCGATTTGGGGTTGGGCGCCAGTGCGCTGGGCTGGACAATGGCGGCCTTCGGTTCCGGCTCGATGCTGGCCGCGCTCGGCCTGCCGCCGCTGCTCGACCGGCTGTCGGACCGGCCGGTGATGCTCGCCGGGGCGGGCCTGCTTACCTCGGTGCTGGTCGGGCTGGCGGCGGTGCTGCTCTCGGCCGGATTGTCATGGGGCCTGCTGCTCGCCGGCTGGCTGCTGGCCGGGATCGGCTATGCGGCGGTGCTCACCCCCTCGGGCCGGCTCTTGCGCCGCTCGGCCCACCCCGAGGACCGCCCGGCGGTCTTTGCCGCGCAATTCGCGCTGTCGCATGCCTGCTGGCTGGTCACCTATCCGCTGGCCGGCGTCCTGATGACCGGTGCCGGCGCGCCGGCCACGCTTGTGAGCCTGAGCCTGCTGGCCGGGCTTGGCCTCCTCGCCGCACGCAGACTCTGGCCGGCCGAAGACCCGCAGGTGTTGACCCATCGCCACGACGACCTGCCGCTCGATCATCCGCACCTCGACGGAAGGCGCACCCATGCCCATACCTATATCATCGACGACTATCACCGCAGCTGGGAGCGGGGCTGACGCCTAGCGGGCCAGCCAGCCGCCGTCGACGTTGAGCACGGCGCCGGTGACGTAATTCGACGCCGGCATGCAGAGGAAGGCCACCGCCCCGGCGATATCGGCCGGATCGCCCCAGCGGCCCGCCGGGATGCGGCCGAGGATTTCGGCCGCACGCTCGGGGTCGTCGCGCAGGGCTGCGGTGTTGTTGGTGGCGATATAGCCCGGCGCCACGGCATTGACGTTGATATCATGCGCCGACCATTCGTTGGCCAGCAGCTTGGTCAGCCCGGCCACGCCATGTTTGGACGCGGTATAGGCCGGCACGCGGATGCCGCCCTGAAAGCTCAGCAGCGAGGCGATATTGACGATCCGCCCGCCGGTGCCGCGCGCGATGGCGGCCTTACCGAAGGCCTGGCACATCAGGAAGACCGCCTTGAGGTTCACATCCATCACGTCATCCCAATCGGCCTCGGAAAAATCCTGCGACTCGGCCCGGCGGATGATGCCGGCATTGTTGACGAGGATATCCAGGTGACCCGCCTCGCCCAGCCGCGCCGCCCCCGCCGCCGGATCCGAGAGATCGAGCAGCAGCGCCGTGCCGCTGCCGCCCGCCGCCTCGATCTGCGCCACGGTCTCGTCGCAGGAGCGGCGGCCGGCGGCCACCACATGCGCGCCGGCCTCGGCCAGCCCCAGGGCAATCGCCTGGCCGATGCCGGTGTTGGCGCCGGTCACCAGCGCCCGCTTGCCGGTGAGCTGGAAGGCGCCGCTCATCGCAGCTCCTCCATCGCCACCATGTCCATGTCGGTGAAATCGACATTGTCGCCCGCCATCGCCCAGCAAAAGGTGTAAGACGCCGTGCCCGCCCCGCAATGCACCGACCAGGGCGGCGAGATCACCGCCTCCTCGTTGGCCATGACGATATGGCGGGTCTCGTCGGGCCGGCCCATAAAGTGGAACACCCGCGCGTCGTCGGGCACGTCGAAATAAAGATAGGCCTCCATCCGCCGGTCGTGGGTATGCGCAGGCATGGTGTTCCAGACCGAGCCGGGGGCGAATTGGGTATAGCCCATCAGGAGCTGGCAACTGTCGCAGACCTCCGGGTGCAGGAACTGGATGATGACCCGCTCGTTGGCGCTCTCGCGTGCGCCCATCTCGACACGGCGGGCGTCTTCCAGCCGGATCAGCTTGGTCGGACAGCGGCGGTGCGCCGGGGCCGAGAGCACGTAGAACCGGCCGCCGGAAAAGCTCACCGCACCGGCGCCCATGCCGATATAGAGCACCTCGCCGCGCGCCAGGGTGTGGCGCTCGCCGCCGACCGTGACCTCGCCGGTTTCGGCCAGGTTCAGGATTCCCATCTCGCGCCGGTCGAGGAACGAGGGCGTCCCGGTCTCGGGCACAGTGTCGAGCGTCAGGGCGCTGCCGTCAGGCACCACCGAGCCGAGGATCAGCCGGTCGTAATGCGAATAGACCAGCTTGATCTCGCCGGGTGCGAACAGCCCGCCGACGTGGAAATGCTCGCGCAGCTTGGCGGTGTCAAAGCTCTTGGCGGTCTCGGGATCAACCGCATATCGGGTTTCGGCGGACGTCATGGAAATCCTTTCGGCATCAGTATGTGTGGGCGTCCCAAGCAAGGCGGCAGTTCCGGTCGCGGGCCGCGCAAGACTGGCCTGCACCGCTCCGGGCCGCGCCATCTGCGGCCCCTGCGCCTGCCCCCTCCTGCAAACGCGACACCCAGCTAATATTCTAGACTCCCAGTTCTGTCAAACCCCGGTCATGTCAGGCGGCGCGGCTCCGAATGCACCTCGCCAAACGGCGCCGCACGCGCTAGATCGGCGGCATGGCTCATATTCGCTCTCTTTTTGTCACCCGCCTCTATCGCGCCGCCCTTGCCGAACAGGGCCCCAGGATCGACGCCGGTCAACTCGAAGCCTCCTGTCTCTCGATTGCCGAGGATGACGAGGCCGGCCAGGATTGGTGCGAGGCCAATGATTACCCGGGCTACACCTCTTATGCCTCGCTCAGCGATCTGCCCTGGCGCTTTCCGATCTTTGCCGATCTGGTCAGCGCGCTGGATGCCCATGTCGCGGCCTTTGCCGAGGATCTGGAGTTCAATCTCGACGAACGCCAGCTCAAGCTCGAGGATCTCTGGATCAACATCCTGCCCGAAGGCGGCTTCCACTCATCGCACCTGCACCCGCATGCGGTGATATCCGGAACCACCTATGTGGCGATGCCCGAGGGCGCCTCGGCGCTCAAGCTCGAAGATCCGCGCTCGGCCCGGATGATGGCGGCCCCGCCGCGGCGCAAGCAGGCGCGTGAGGAACTGCGTACATTTGTATACGAATCCCCCGCGGTCGGCGAAGTCTTGCTCTGGGAGAGCTGGCTGCGCCATGAAGTGCCGATGAACACCTCGGAAAACCACAGGATCTCGGTCAGTTTCAATTACAGCTGGAGCTGACGGTCGCATTTTCGCGGAAATCTGGTATGGTGGGCGCCCCGAGTGAGTCCGAGCAACAGCGGGAGACACCACCATGGACGCCATTCAAGTCACCGACTACGCCAGCCGCCTTGTTTCAGCCCATGGCGACAAGGCCATCCTCGAAGTGTCGCAGAAAATGCGCGACTGCGAGGCCAGCGGCAAGACCGACGAAGCCAGAGACTGGGCGCGCGTGCGCGAAACCATCCACCGGATGCGCGGCCCGCGCCAGAAATAGACGGCCGTAGGCACCGGGATGTGACGCAACGCCGAGGGGCGGCAGGTCTACGCCGCCTCTTGTCAGCGGGAAGCCGCAAGGCTACCCCTGCGCCATGCGTATCATCCGCGACTATCAGTTCACCCAGGCCCCCGATCGCGGCGCCAGCGTTGCCATCGGCAACTTCGATGGCGTGCATCGCGGCCACCTGTCGGTGATCGATCTTGCCCGCCGGTCGGATGCGCCCCTGGGCATTCTCACCTTCGAGCCGCATCCGCGCGAATTCTTCGCTCCCGATGCGCCGCCGTTCCGGCTGATGTCGCCCGAGGCGCGCGCCGCGCGGCTCGAAAAACTGGGCGTCGATGTGCTCTATGAACTGAACTTCAACCACGCGCTGGCGGGGCTGTCGCCCGAAGAGTTCTGCGGCCGCGTTCTGCGCGATGGGCTCGGGCTGCGGCATGTGGTGGTGGGGGCGGATTTCTGTTTTGGCCGCAAGCGCGCCGGCACCGCCGACGATCTGGTACGCTTCGGCCGCGAGATGGGCTTTGACGTCACCATTGCGCCGCTCTTGCAGGAGGGCACGGCGCAGGTCTCCTCCACCGCGATCCGCCAGGCGCTGAGTGACGGACGGCCGGAACTGGCGGCCGAGATGCTGGGCCATTGGCACCGCATCGCCGGCCCGGTGGTGGGCGGCGAACAGCGCGGCCGGACGCTGGGTTTTCCCACCGCCAACATGGATCTGACCGGGCTGCACCTGCCGGCGTTCGGTGTCTATGCGGTGCTGGTCGATGTCACCGACGGGCCGCACAAGGGCAGCTATCGCGGCGCTGCCTCGCTGGGCGTCCGGCCGCAATTCGGCGGTGCGGTGCCCAACCTCGAAACCTTCCTGTTCGATTTCTCCGGCGATCTCTACGGCGCGCATCTCTCGGTCGGACTGGTCTCCTATCTCCGCCCGGAGGCGACCTTTGCCAGCCAGGAGACCTTTATCGCCCAGATGCAGGCCGATTGCACCCGCGCCCGCGAGATACTGGCCACCACATGAGCGATCCGATCGACCGCAAGGGCCTGCCGCCCCGCTTCTGGGAGAAAAAGCCGCTCAAGGCGCTGACCCCGCAGGAATGGGAAGCGCTCTGCGACGGCTGCGGCAAGTGCTGCCTCAACAAGCTCGAGGACGAGGACACCGGACAGGTCGAGCTGACCTGCGTTGCCTGCCGGCTGTTCGATGATGCGAGCTGCCGCTGCTCGCAATACGAGATCCGCCACCAGTTCGTGCCGGAATGCATCGTGCTGACGCCCGAGAACATCGACAGCCACGCCTATTGGATGCCGAAGACCTGCGCCTATCGCCTGCTCTGGCAAGGCAAGCCGCTGCCCGACTGGCACCCGCTGATTTCCGGCACCCCTGAGAGCGTCCATGCCGCCGGCGTGTCGATGCAGCACAAGACGGTGCCGGAATTCGAGATCGACGACGACGATTGGGAAGACCATATCATCGAGGAGCCGACCTGAGATGTTCTTTGCCTCCGACAACACCGGCCCGGTCCACCCCCGCGTGATGGAGGCGCTGGCCGAGGCCAATGCCGGCCACATGCCCTCTTACGGCAGCGACGACCTGACCCGGCAGGCCGAAGACCGCATCCGCGAGATCTTCGAAGCGCCCGAGGCCGCCGTCTACCTCGTCGCCACCGGCACCACGGCCAATGCGCTGGCGCTGGCCTGTCTGACGCGACCCTGGGACACCGTGTTCTGTACCCCCGAAGCGCATGTTCAGGTGGACGAATGCAATGCGCCGGAGTTCTACACCGGCGGCGCCAAGCTCACCCTGGTGGGCGAGGCCGACCGGATGACGCCCGCCGCACTGGATGCCACGATGACGCATCATGGCTCCGGCGATGTTCATATCGCCCAGTCCGGCCCGGTGTCGCTGACCCAGGTGACCGAAAACGGCCGGCTTTATGCGCTGGACGAGCTGCGCGCGCTGACTGAGGTGGCGAAACGCCATGCCAACCCGGTGCATCTCGATGGCGCGCGCTTTGCCAATGCGATTGCCGCGCTGGGATGTACCCCCGCCGAGATGACCTGGCGGGCCGGCGTCGACGTGGTGAGCTTTGGCGGCACCAAGAACGGGCTGATGGGCGCCGAGGCGGTGGTGCTCTTCGACCCGGCCAAGGCCCGCGAATTCGAGCTTCGGCGCAAGCGCGGGGCGCATCTCTATTCCAAGCACCGCTATCTTGCCGCGCAGATGCTGGCCTATCTCGACGACGGGCTCTGGCTCGAGATGGCGGCAGCGGCCAATGCCAATACGGCGCGACTGGCCGAAGGATTGCGCGGCTGTTCCGAGGCAGCGTTGCTTTACGAGGTTCAGGCCAACATGATCTTCTGCACCCTGCCACGCGGGCTGCACCGCAAGCTGCATGCGGCCGGGGCAAGGTACACGCTCTTCGGTTCGCTGGACGGCCCGGAGGACGAAGCGGTGCGGGCGCGGTTTGTCTGCGACTGGTCGGTGAGCAAGACGGATATCGACCGCTTCACCGGCCTGCTGGGCGCATAGGGCCAGGCCGCCACTTGCGTTCGCGCCCCGCGGACCTGCTCAATACGAATGCGCCGCGTAGATCCGCGAGAGATCGCCACCCCAATCGCCCTCGAATTGCTCGACAAGCTCATCCGCCGGCACCTTGCCGCTCTCGACGCTTTCGCGCAGCGCATTGAGGAAATGTGTCTCGTCCGGCACCAGCCCGCCCGAGCCGGCGCGCCCGCGCGCCACCAGACCAGCCTCGGAGATCGCCAGCACCTCGCGCGCCAGATCGTGCATCTTCACCCCGCCGGCCTCGGCCGCCAGCCCCCCGACCGAGGCGGCAACCCGCAGCGCTTCGCGGGTCTCGGCATCCCAGTCTTTCACCAGATCCCAGGCGGCATCCAGCGCGCCCTGATCATAGGTCAGCCCGACCCAGAAGGCCGGCAGCGCGCAGAGCCGGCGCCACGGGCCGCCATCGGCGCCGCGCATCTCGATGAATTTCTTCACCCGCGCCTCGGGGAACAGCGTGGTCAGATGATCGGCCCAGTCGCTCATCAAGGGCTTTTCCCCGGGCAGCGCCGGCAACTCACCTTTCAGGAAATCGCGGAACGACTGGCCCAGCGCGTCGATGTATTCGCCATCGCGGTAGACAAAATACATCGGCACATCGAGCGCATATTGCACCCAGCGCTCGAAGCCGAAGCCGTCATCAAAGACAAAGGGCACCATGCCGGTGCGGGCATCGTCCAGATCGCGCCAAATGCGCGAGCGCCAGGATTTATGGCCGTTTTTCCGCCCCTCGAAGAACGGCGAATTGGCAAAGAGCGCGGTGGCCACCGGTTGCAGCGCGATCGCCACCCGCATCTTCTGCACCATGTCGGCCTCTGAGCCGAAATCGAGGTTGACCTGCACCGTGCAGGTCCGCCGCATCATCGCCCGGCCCATGGTGCCGACCTTGCCCATATAGGCATCCATCAGCTTGTAACGGCCCTTGGGCATCAGCGGCATCTGGTCGTGCTGCCACTCCGGCGCGGCGCCAAGGCCGATAAAGCCGACGCCGATCTCGTCGGCGATGTCCTTGACCTCGCGCAGGTGCACATTCACCTCGTCGCAGGTTTGGTGAATGGTCTCCATCGGCGCGCCCGAAAGCTCCAGCGCGCCGCCGGGTTCCAGGCTGACGTTGGCGCCGTCCTTTTCCAGCCCGATCAGCTTGCCGCCCTCGGTTACCGGTGCCCAGCCATGCCGGTCGCGCAGCCCCGAGAGCACCGCCTCGATCGAGCGCGCGCCCTCATAGGGCAAGGGCTTCAGCGTGTCCTTGCAATAGCCGAACTTCTCGTGCTCGGTGCCGATGCGCCAGTTTTCCTTGGGTTTGCAACCCGCTGCGAGGTACTCTGCCAGTTGCTCGTGGCGTTCGATCACACCGCCGCCGGATTGAGGAATGGACATGGGCGCAGCTCCGATCGTGGCCGTCAAGGGTGTGCAAGGGATGGGCGGAAATTTCCCGGCTGTCAATGCAGGGCGGGGGCGATCTGCCGGCGCTGCCAGATCACGACTTCGCGCGACGTATCGCTGCCGAGTTCGCGCAGCATGTACTCGGTACGCAGGCCGGGCAGGCTGGTGAAGGCGTCAAACAGCTGGTCCGCGCCCTTGGCGGTGACGGGAATGTGAAGCGGGTCGTGGCCCGGCTGGGCGAGGATCCAATGCGCCGGATGCATCCGCCGGTCGAGGCTGAGGCGCGAAAGGTCGGCCATGTCCACCGCGCCGCCGGTGAGTGGGCCGAAATAGGCCACCCGGCCTTCGACGATCTGCACCACGCCCGGCCCGTCCGCGCCGTCGCGGAACCGCCCCCGTTGCAGGCCCAGCACCACCAGCGCGCCGGCCATGGCGGTGAGCACATAGCCCAGCCCGTTGATCATCCAGCCGATGGCCCCGAAGCCCCACCAGAGCCCCAGCGCCAGCAGCCCGACCCCGGCCAGCACCTCGCGCCAGCGCCAGAGCGCCCGACGCACTTCGGGGCGGACAAAGCTCATGTCGCCGCACCCAGAATGTGGCCCTGTTTCAGCAGGGCGACCCGGTAATCGCCCCGACGCCGAAAGCCGATGCGCTCATAGGCCTTGGCTGCGGTGGGCGAGGCGGCAAACAGGATCGCGCGCGCGATGCCCCGGGCGCGCCATTGCCGCAGCTGCGCCGCCACCATACGCCCGCCCAAGCCCTGTCCGCGCAGCGCCCGCGGCACAAAGACGCCGCCGACCTGCACCGCTTGGCCGGCGCGGGCGGTAATCGAACTCATCGCCACGGGCTGGCCTGCTTCGGACAGAAAGGCAAAGCGCTCGCTGCCGATGGCCGCCATGGCGCGGGCCGCGCCCTGCTCCCTGGCGGCGGGGCCGGCGGCCATCCCGGTGTCGAGGAGAAGCGTGGTGAACCATTCCGCCAGCAGCGCTTTGTCATCCTCCTGCGCCGGCCGCAGGGCATCGGCGCTCTCTGGCAGACCGGCGCAGTCGAGCCCGTAGAGCGGCTGAACCTCGTTGACCTGCCACAGTGACGTTGGCAGGGCAAAGACATCGAGCACCCGCTGCACCTGATCGGCCGCCCCGGTCATGCCAAGTATCGGCGTCCCCTCCAGAGCACGGGCAAAGGCGCCCGCGGCCGCGGCCGTCATGGCCGGCATCTGGCACATCAGGTATCCGCTGCGCGTCACGCCGAACACGCCGGTGATCTCGCCGGCTTCCTGCCAGAGGAAATACCGCGTGGCATGGTCATGCGCCGATCCTCCCACGCCATGCGCCTCGAGATTGCCGAGCAGGAACATCGAGGTCTCGATATGCGTCTCAAGAAAGCCGCGCAGGGCGGCAACATCGGCGGGGCCGGCCGGCCGCATCATTGCCAGTCTCCCAGCACCGACTGCCACAGCGTCAGCGCCGCCACCGCCGCGGTTTCGGCGCGCAGGATGCGCGGCCCGAGCGCCACCGGATGGGTGAAATCAAAGCCATGCAGCCGGGCACGCTCGGCCTCGGAAAAGCCGCCTTCGGGGCCGATCAGGATGGCCCAGGGACCGGCAGGGCCATCCTTCAGCGCCGCAAGCCCGGCCTGCGCCGAGGCGCCGCCCGCCTGCGCCTCGTCACAGAACATCAGCCGCCGGCCCGCCGGCCAGCCATCCAGCAGGCGCGAGAGTTTCTGCAAATCGGCCACCTCGGGCACGAAGGTGGCACCGCATTGCTCGGCCGCCTCCACCGCATGGGCGCGCTGCTTCTCGGCGCGGATGCGCTCGGAATTGGTGAAATCGCTCTGCACCGGCAGGATGCGCCGCACCCCCAGCTCCACCGCCTTTTCGACGATGAAATCGGTGCGCGCCTTCTTGACCGGGGCAAAGATCAGCCAGATGTCGGGCGGCACTTCCTGCGGCTTGCTCTGCGCGCGGCAGACCAGCACGCCGCCGCGTTTGCCCGCCTGCGCCACCTCGGCGCGCCATTCGCCATCGGAACCGTTGAACAGCAAAAGCTCGGCACCCGCCTCCAGCCGCATCACCCCGAAGAGGTAATGCGCCTGCGCCCGTTCCAGAGGAATGGTTTGCCCCTGCCCCAGCGGGTGATCTACATACAGCCTGACCGTGCCACTCATGGGATGACAGATATGACAGAGCAGAGCCCGACACCAGAGCCCCCGCAGGCCGCCGGGCAGGTTTCCGACGCGGTGCGCGGCAATTGGGTCGACCGGCTGGCACCCGCCGCCACCCGGCCCTACCTGCGGCTGAGCCGCGCCGACCGGCCGATCGGCACCTGGCTCCTGCTGCTGCCCTGCTGGTGGGGGCTGCTGCTGGCGATGTTGCACACCGACACCGCGCGCTGGCACGATCTCTGGATTTTCGTCGGCTGTGGGCTGGGCGCGCTCCTGATGCGCGGCGCCGGCTGCACCTGGAATGACATCACCGACCGTCACATCGACGGCTCGGTCGCGCGCACCGCCAGCCGGCCGATCCCCTCGGGGCAGGTCAGCGTCACCGGCGCGCTGCTCTGGATGGCGGCGCAGGCGCTTGTGGCCTTTGCCATCCTGCTGACCTTTAACGCCGCCGCCATCCTGCTGGGTATTGCCGCGCTGGTGCCGGTGGTGATCTATCCATTTGCCAAGCGCTTTACCTGGTGGCCTCAGATCTTTCTCGGCTTCGCCTTCAACTGGGGCGCGCTGCTGGCCTGGACGGCGCATACCGGGCGTCTGGAATGGCCAGCCGTCGTGCTCTACTTCGCGGGCATGGCCTGGACGCTGTTCTATGACACGATCTATGCCCACCAGGACAAGGAGGACGACGCGCTGATCGGGGTGAAATCCACCGCCCGGCTGTTCGGCGATGCGACGCCGAAATGGCTCGGCCGCTTTCTGGTGGCCAGCGTCAGCCTGATGGGGCTGGCAATCATCCTGGCGGTGCCGAAAGCGATGATCCTGGCGCTGGTGATCGCGCTTGGCGGGCCTTGGGCCTTTGGCTGGCACATGGTCTGGCAGATGCGCATGCTCAAGATGGACGACATGGACCGGCTGCTGATGCTGTTCCGCTCGAACCGCAACGCCGGGCTGCTGCCTGTGCTGTTTTTCGCCGCCGCGCTTCTGGCGTGATTGAAACCGCCCGGCGACCGGCGTATCCCAACGCAACCGTTCACAGCCCGGACCCGCCGAATGCGCCTTTCGACTTATGTGCTGCCCGCCTCTTCCTTCGCCCTTGCGGCGGTTCTGTCGGTCGTCGCTGCCGGTTCTGCCGTCACCCTGGTGGAAGACGCCTCGGAACAGGCCGTCACCGAACAATTCCAGATCGCCGGGCTGAGCTGGGCCTCGGTCGATGCCACCGGCCTTCAGGTCTTTCTCTTCGGCACCGCGCCGACCGAGGCCGACCGGTTTCGCGCCCTGTCGAACGCCGGCCAGGTGGTCGATGCCGCAAGGGTGATCGACCAGATGGACGTGGTCAACACCCAGGACCTCGCGCCGCCGAAATTCTCGGTCGAGATCCTGCGCAACGATTCCGGCGTCTCGCTCATCGGGCTGGTGCCCAAGGGCGACAAGCACGACGCCATGGTCACCCGAATGGGCAAGATCGTCGGCCAAGAGAATGTCTCGGACCTGATGGAGACCGCCGAACACCAGGTGCCGCCGGGCTGGGACGACGCCATGCGCTTTGCGCTCGAGGCGCTGACCCGCCTGCCGCGCTCGAAGATCTCGGTCGAGCCGACGCAGGTGCTTGTCACCGCCATGACCGACAGCGAAGACGAGCGCGTCAAGACCGAGGCCGCGCTGCTCAAGCTCGCGCCCGAGGATGTGCGTGTGCAACTGGCGATCTCGGCGCCGCGACCGGTGATCACCCCCTTCACCCTGCGCTACGTGATCGAGGAAGGTGCCGGCCGCTTCGACGCCTGTTCGGCCGATACCGACGAGGCGCGGGCGCGCATCCTTCAGGCCGCCGAGGCGGCGCAGGGCATGGCGCCCGACACCGAATGCCGGATCGGGCTGGGCGTGCCGACCAAGCGCTGGGCCGAGGCCGCGGAACTGTCGATCGCGGGGCTGGGCGCGCTGGGCGGTGGCACCGTGACGATGACCGACGCCGAGATTTCGATGATCGTGCCCGAGGGCACCGATCAGGCGCTTTTCGATCAGACCGTGGGCACGCTGGAAAACGACCTGCCGCCGGTCTTCGATCTGACCGCCGTTCTGCCGGAAACCCCGGAGGCCAACGACGACGGCCCGCCGGAATTCGTCGCCACCCTGAGCCCCGAAGGCCAGGTGCACCTGCGCGGCCGGGTGTCGAGCGAGATGACTCGGCAGACCGCCGAGAGCTATGCCAAGGCGGCCTTTGCCAGCGCCGCGGTGCGCACCACCGCCCGGGTCGACGATACCCTGCCCGGCGGCTGGCCGGTGCGGGTGCTGGCGGCGATCGAGGCGCTGTCCTACCTTGCCAATGGCGCGGTCACCGTCACCCCCGACGACATGCACATCGCTGGCCGGACCGGCGACCAGTCGGCCAGCGCCGCGATGGCGGCGCTGATGGCCGAGAAGCTGGGCGAAGGCGCCGAATTCACCATCGAAGTCGAATATGCCGAGGCGCTCGACCCGCAGGCCGCGCTGCCCACCCCCGAGGAATGCCTGGGCCGCATTCAGACTGTCCTCGGCGACCGCAAGCTGAGCTTCGAGCCGGGGTCCGACACGCTCGACGCCGCCGGCAAGGACATCCTCGACGACATTGCCGAAGTGCTATCGGGCTGCGACCAGATCGATCTCGAGATCGCCGGCCACACCGACAGCCAGGGCCGCGAGAGCATGAACCTCGATCTCAGCCAGTCCCGCGCCAATGCGATCCTGACCGAACTGCGCAACCGCCGGGTGCTAACCTCGACCTTCCGGGCCAAGGGATATGGCGAGACCCAGCCGATCGAGAGCAACGACACCGAAGCGGGGCGCGAAGCCAACCGCCGGATCGAATTCCGCCTGCTGCTGCCCGAGAATGACGAGACAGCCGAATCCGAGCTTGAAAGCCCTGACGATTCCGTAGAAGAAGACGGCGCTTCTGGCACGGAGGACGCTGCGGATGAGTAGGACCGAATTTGTCATCGCGACGGCGATCATCCTGTTTGTGGCCTTCTGCCTGGGATGGTTCGCAAACTGGCTGCTGCACCGGTTCACCGCGGTGTCGAAATCCGACGTCGGCGAGCTCGAGCGGATGAGCCAGGAGCTGCACGAGGCCGAAGAGACCCGCGATCAGGCAATCACCTACCTTCAGCAGCGCGAGGCCGAGCTGACCAACCAGCTGGCCCAGACAGAGGCCGAGTTGTCCGCCGCGATGGAAGGCCTGCGCGACGCCCGCCACGAGGCCGAAGAGCTCCGCGCCTACGCCGAACGCCTGCAACAGAACGCCGGCTGAGGCGCCGCGACGGCCCCCGGTCAAGCCCGGGCTGCGCGTATCCCGCCACGGCTTGATCCGCCGCCCCGCGCGCCGGGGCCTCGCCGTCCGCCGCGGCCGACAGACCCCGGGTCAGGCCCGGAGCGCGAACCCCGTGCCTGACTCGCAGCGCGCCACCGGCCCCGCCCGGATCACCCGTCCTTGCGGATCGTCTCGTTCTTCGGGTCATAGGGCGCGTCGCAGGTCACCACCGCATCCCAGAGCTGTCCCTGCATCCGCACCTTGAGCCGCGTGCCCTCCGCCGCCAGATCGGGCCGCACATATCCCATGCCGATCGATTTGCCGAAGGCCACCGAATAGCCGCCCGAGGTCAGCCGGCCGATTTTTTCACCGTCAAGATAAAGCGCCTCACGGCCCCAGGGATCGGCGTCCTCCGGCCCGTCGATCAGGAGCGTGCAGCACTTCGACCGGACGCCCAGCGCCTGCATCGCCGCCTTGCCGCGGAATTCCTTCTCCTGATCGACAAATCGTGGCAGATCGGCCTCCAGCGGCGTCGCGTCGCGGCCCAGCTCGGTGCCGAAGGCACGATAGCTTTTCTCCTGCCGCAACCAGTTCTGCGCGCGCGCGCCCACCAGCTTGAGCCCATGCGCCGCGCCGGCCTTTTCCAGCAGGTCGAAAAGATAATTCTGCATCTCGATCGGGTGGTGCAGCTCCCAGCCCAGCTCGCCGGTATAGGCCACGCGGATCGCCATCACCGGGCACATGCCGAGCTCGATTTCGCGCGCCGACAGCCAGGGGAAGCGCTTGTTCGAAAGCGCCGTGTCAGGTTCCGCATCCTTGATCACGTCGCGCAGCAGGGCCCGCGCCTTTGGCCCCGCCACCGCGAAAACACCCCATTGCGTCGTCACGTCATGCACCAGCACCAGCTTGCCGGTGCGTTCCATGAAATCCTCGGCGGATTTGCGCAGGTAATCGCCGTCATACTCGGTCAGCGCCCCGGCCGAGACCAGGTAATAGCCGTTCTCCTCGCGCCGCACGATGGTGTATTCGGTGCGCGTCGTGCCCGCCTCGGTCAGCGCATAGGTCAGGTTGATGCGGCCGACCTTGGGCAGCTTGTTGGTGGTGAACCAGTCGAGAAACTCGGTCGCCCCCTTGCCCGACACCCAGTGCTTGGTGAAGGCCGAGGCATCGATCAGGCCGACGCCCTCACGCACCGCCTTTGCCTCGTCGACCGCATATTGCCACCAGCCGCCGCGGCGGAAGCTGCGCGCGTCGTGGTCAAAGCTCTCGGGCGCGTCCAGCGGGCCGAAGTAGTTCGGACGCTCGAAGCCGTTGACGCAGCCGAACTGCGCGCCCCGCGCCTTCATCCGGTCATAGCAGGGCGCGGTGCGCAGCGGCCGGCAGGCCTCGCGCTCCTCATCCGGGTGGTGCAGGATGTAGACGTGCTCGTAACATTCCTCGTTCTTGCGCGCGGCGTATTCCGTCGTCATCCAACGGCCGTAGCGCTTGGGGTCGAGCGCCGCCATGTCGATCTCGGCCTCGCCCTCGACCATCATCTGCGCCAGGTAATACCCGGTGCCACCGGCGGCGGTGATGCCGAAACTGAAGCCCTCGGCCAGCCACATGTTGCGCAGCCCCGGCGCCGGGCCGACCAGCGGGTTGCCGTCAGGGGTGTAGCAGATCGGGCCGTTGTAGTCGTCTTTCAGCCCCACCGTTTCCGACGACGGAATGCGGTGGATCATGCTCATGTATTCCTCTTCGATCCGGTCGAGATCGAGCGGGAAGAGATCGGCGCGGAACGACTCCGGCACATCGTAGAGGAAACGCGCCGGCGCATTGCGCTCATAGGGGCCGAGGATCCAGCCCTTGCGCTCTTCGCGCACATACCATTTGGCATCGGCATCGCGCAGTACCGGGTGTTCGGCGTTGCCGGCGGCACGCCATTCCGCCAGCGCCGGGTCGGGCTCGGTGACAATGTACTGGTGTTCGACCGGGATCGCCGGAATCTTCAGCCCCAGAAGCCGCGCGGTGCGCTGCGCATGGTTGCCGGTGGCGGTGACGACATGTTCGGCGGTGATGACCTGCTGCTCGTCCGACGGCACCAGGTTGCCGCCTTTCTCGACCATCTTCGTCACCGTGACCTGCCACTCCGCGCCGGTCCAGTGATAGCCGTCGACCTGCCAGCGCCGCTCGACCACCACGCCGCGCTGGCGGGCGCCCTTGGCCATCGCCTGGGTGACATCGGCCGGATTGATGTAGCCGTCGGTCGGATGATAGAGCGCGCCCTGCAAATCCTCGGTGCGCACCAGCGGCCAGCGTTCGCGGATCTGGTCGGGGCTCATCCATTCGTAGGGAATGCCCACGGTCTCGGCGGTCGAGGCATAGAGCTCGAATTCGTCCATCCGCGCGCGGCTCTGCGCCATGCGCAGGTTGCCGACCACATAGAAACCGGCGTTGAGCCCGGTCTCTTCCTCGAGCGTCTTGTAGAACTTGACCGAATAATCGTGGATATGGCTTGTCGCATATCCCATGTTGAACAGCGGCAGAAGCCCGGCGGCATGCCAGGTGGACCCCGAGGTCAGCTCGTCACGTTCGAGCAGCATCACATCCTGCCACCCGGCACGCGCGAGGTGATAGGCAATCGAGGTGCCGACGGCACCACCGCCGACGACAAGCGCTTTTACATGGGTCTTCATGACGGGCTCACTCCAGAGGGCTTTGACCCGTGGATAACGCCCCGCGCCGGGCCGCTGCAAAACCAGCCCGACCAGTGAAGCAATGAAAGCGACATTCGCCACCGGCGGGGCGGGGCGATACGGGCGGCCCCCGGGACGTCGCGGCGCTGGCGCGCCCGAGACCCGCATTCGGCATCACCGCCGGTGCCGCCCGCGTCGGTCAAATGGCCGGCGAAGCGCCCAGATCAACCTCTGGCCGAAAAGCGCAATCTTCTCATGCGCTTCGCCCGAAGGCGCCGCCGGCCGGCCGGCCGCGCCCGTGGCGGGGCCCGGGCAGATGAGCGCATCACACCGTTTATTGTGGGTCTCATGCGGCGGAAACGTGCTGATTTGTCCGCCCCCCCCTCTTTCGTCCGGTTGCGCGGCTCCGTATAAGTGCCCGTGGCCGGGCTCTGGTGCAGAGTCGCGGCCCATATTTATGGCAGACTCCGACTTGCAGCACCAAGCGAAGGGCGCATCCTGAATGTTTTCACTGTCCGACCTGACTGGTATGTTCTCCGCCGATATGGCCATCGACCTCGGCACGGCCAATACGCTGGTCTATGTCAAAGGCAAGGGCGTGATCCTGTCCGAACCCTCGGTGGTGGCCTATCACGTCAAGGACGGCGTCAAGAAGGTGTTGGCGGTGGGCGAGGATGCCAAGCTGATGCTGGGCCGCACGCCGGGCAGCATCGAGGCGATCCGCCCGATGCGCGAAGGGGTGATCGCCGATTTCGACACCGCCGAAGAGATGATCAAGCATTTCATTCGCAAGGTGCACAAGCGCTCGACCTTCTCAAAGCCCAAGATCATCGTCTGCGTGCCCCACGGCGCCACCCCGGTGGAAAAACGCGCCATTCGCCAGTCAGTGCTCTCGGCGGGCGCACGCAAGGCCGGGCTGATCGCCGAACCGATCGCGGCGGCCATCGGTGCCGGCATGCCGATCACCGATCCCACCGGCAACATGGTGGTCGATATCGGCGGCGGCACAACCGAAGTTGCGGTGCTGTCGCTGGGCGACATCGTCTATGCCCGCTCGGTCCGCGTCGGCGGCGACCGGATGGACGAAGCCATCGTCAACTATCTGCGCCGGCAACAGAATATCCTAGTGGGCGAGAGCACCGCCGAACGCATCAAGACCTCGATCGGCACCGCGCGGATGCCCGACGACGGGCGCGGCGCCAGCATGCAGGTGCGCGGACGCGACCTGCTGAACGGCGTGCCGAAGGAAACCGAAGTGACCCAGGCCCAGGTGGCCGAGGCGCTTTCCGAGCCGGTGCAGGCGATCTGCGAGGCGGTGATGACCGCGCTCGAGACCACGCCGCCGGATCTGGCTGCCGACATCGTCGACCGTGGCGTGATGCTGACCGGTGGCGGCGCGCTGCTGGGCGATCTTGACCTGGCGCTGCGCGAGCAGACCGGGCTGGCGGTGTCGATTGCCGACGAGAGCCTGAACTGCGTGGCGCTTGGCACCGGCAAGGCGCTGGAATACGAAAAGCAGCTGCGCCACGCGATCGATTACGACAGCTGAGCCGGCGGTGGGGAGCGCCCCCACCCTTCGCCAATCGTGAAGCGGCCGCGTCTGGATTGCGCCGGCCCGGCCGTGATATGACGGACTGACCCAGAGACCGGAGACGCCGCGTTGGCCCGAGATCGCGCGCATCAGGAGGATTACGCAGGCCCGCTCCGGCGGCTGGTGACCTTTGTCATCCTGCTCTGTCTGATCGGGCTTTTCATCTTCTGGCGGATCGACAGCCCGCGGGTCGAACGGTTTCGCGCCCAGGTGGTCGACCGGGTGATGCCGGGCTTTTCCTGGGCGATGGCGCCGGTCACCGCCACGGTCAACCTGATCCGCGATTTCCAGTCCTATCAATCGCTCTACGCCCAGAACCAGGAGCTGCGCCGCGAATTGCAGCAGATGAAGAGCTGGAAGGAAGCCGCGCTGCAACTCGAACAGGAGAACGCCCGCCTGCTCGATCTCAACAATGTGCGCCTTGATCCGCAGCTGACCTATGTCACCGGCGTGGTTCTGGCCGACAGCGGCTCGCCCTTCCGGCAGTCGCTGTTGCTGAACGTCGGCAACCGCGACGGCATTCAGGATGGCTGGGCGGCGATGGACGGGCTGGGGCTGGTCGGCCGCATCTCCGGCGTCGGCGAACGCACCAGCCGGGTGATCATGCTCACCGACACCTCGTCCAAGGTGCCGGCGCTGATCCAGCCGTCGGGGCAAAAGGCGCTGGTGGTGGGCGACAATTCCATGGTGCCGCCGATCGACTTTCTCGAAGACGCCGACCAGGTGCGCCCCGGCGACCGGGTGATCACCTCGGGCGATGCCGGCGTGCTGCCGCCGGGGCTGGTGATCGGGCAGGTCGCCAAGGATCCGGGCGGCCGCCTGCGGGTGCGGCTCTCGGCCGATATCGAGCGGCTCGAATTCCTCCGGGTGCTGCGCGATCACGGCACGCCTGCGGTCGACACCGCCGGCGATCTGGTGGTGCCTCCCGAGACCGAGGAGGATCTGGCCGAAGAGGCGCCGCAGGACACCGGGGAGGCGGTCGATGGCTGACAATACCGCCTCCCGGCTCTGGCTGATGCGCCTCACCTTCCTCGCCCTGGCGCTGACCACGGTCTTTTTCCGGCTGCTGCCGCTCGAAACCGGGCCGGTGCGGTGGCCCGCACCCGACGTGCTGCTGGCGCTCTGCCTGGCCTGGTCGCTGCGCCGCCCCGATTATGTGCCGGCGGTCTTTGTCGCCGCCGCGATCCTGCTGACCGATTTCTTTTTCCAGCGCCCGCCGGGGCTGATGGCGGCCATCGTCGTGCTGGCCTGCGAAGCCATGCGCAAACGCGGCCCGGGACTGCGCGACGCCGGGTTCCTGGCCGAGATGATCCTTGTCGCGCTCACCATCCTTGCGGTGGCGCTGGCCTACCGGGTGGCGCTCACTCTCTTCATGCTGCCGCGGCCGCTTCTGGGGCTGTCGCTCTTGCAGGTGCTCTTTACCGTGGCCATCTATCCCGTCGTGGCGCTGGCCTCCGAGTGGCTGCTCGGCGTGCGCGCCCGCAGCAATGCCGAACTCGCCGCCGGGAGGATGACATGAGACGCCCGCCCAAGGACACGCTGGAAAGCGCCCGCAAGATAAGCCGCCGGGGCCTCGTGGTCGCCGGGCTTCAGGCCGGGTTTGTCGGCCTGCTGGGCTGGCGGATGCGCCACATGCAGGTCGATCAGGCCGATCAGTTCCGCTTTCTGGCGGAAGAAAACCGGATCAACATCCGGCTGATCCCGCCGGCGCGCGGCGAGATTTTCGACCGCAACGGCGTGGCCGTGGCGGCCAATGCGCCGGCCTATCGCATCACCATGGTGCGCGAGGACGCCGGCGACATCGACGCCGTGCTCGACAGCCTGGGCCAGCTGGTCGATCTCGATCCCGAAGAGGTCGAACGGGCCCGCGCCGAGATGAAGCGCTCGGCGCCGTTCCTGCCGGTGACCGTGGCCGACCGGGTAAGCTGGGAAGACATCTCGCGCGTCGCCGTCAACGGCCCCGCCCTGCCCGGGGTCACCCCCGAGGTGGGCCTGTCGCGGCATTACCCGCTGCGCCACGATCTGGCGCATGTCGTGGGATATGTCGGCCCGGTTTCGGAACGCGATCTTGCGCATTACGCCGATCCGCCGCCGCTGCTGCGCATTCCGCGGTTTCAGATCGGCAAGGTCGGCGTCGAGACCAAGCTCGAAGAGGTGCTGCGCGGCAAGGCCGGGGCCAAGCGGGTCGAGGTCAACGCCGTTGGCCGCGTCATGCGCGAGCTCGACCGCCGCGAAGGCACCAGCGGCGCCACTGTGCAGCTTACCATCGACAGTCAGTTGCAGAACTACACCGCCGCGCGGCTGGGCGAGGAAAGCGCCAGCGTCGTGGTGCTCGACCTCGAGCATGGCGATGTGCTCGCCGCCTGTTCTTCACCTTCCTACGACCCCAACAAGTTCGTGCGCGGCATTTCCGTCGCCGATTACAGCGTCCTGCGCGAGAACGACCACCGGCCGCTGGCCTCAAAGATCGTGCAGGACGCCTATCCGCCGGGCTCGACCTTCAAGATGGCTGCCGCCCTGGCGGCGATGGAGGCCGGGCTGATCACCCCCACCGAAACCGTCTGGTGCCCCGGATATCTCGAGGTCTCGGGCCGGCGATTCCACTGCTGGAAACGTGCCGGTCATGGCCACATGAACCTCGAGAAAAGCCTGCGCGAAAGCTGTGACGTCTATTACTACGACCTCGCCATCAAGGTCGGCATCGAAAAGATCGCCGAGATGGCCCGCAGGCTCGGACTGGGCGAAGTGCATGACCTGCCGATGTCGGCGGTGACCAAGGGGCTGGTGCCGGACAAGAACTGGAAATTCGTCAACCGCGGCGCCGACTGGGTGGTCGGCGACACGGTGAACGCCGTGATCGGCCAGGGTTTCGTGCTGACCTCGCCGCTGCAACTGGCGGTGATGACGGCGCGGCTGGCCACCGGCCGCAGCGTCGCGCCACGACTGATCAAGCGGATCGATGGCGTCGAAGAGCCCTCGCGCGGGGGCGAAAGCCTCGGCATCAACGAGAACCACCTGCGCCAGATCCGCAAGGCGATGTTCGAGGTCTCGAACAATCGGCGCGGCACCGCCTATCGCTATCGGTCGGTGGCCGAAGACGTGCGGATCGCCGGCAAGACCGGCACCAGCCAGGTGCGCAACATCACCGCCGCCGAACGCGCCCGCGGCGTTACCCGCAACGAGGACTTGCCCTGGGAGCGGCGCGACCACGGTCTGTTTGTCAACTTCGCCCCCGCCGAGGCGCCGCGCATCGCGGTGGCGACCGTGGTCGAACATGGCGGCGGCTCCGGCGCCGCCGCGCCGATCGGCCGTGACGTGACGCTTCAGGCGCTTTACGGCGGCGATCCGCCGCTTGACGCCTATCCCAGCGCCGACCGGGGTCGCATCAAGACCCAGCAAGAGCGGCTGGCGCGCGAGCGCCGGACGCCAGCCGCCCCGGGCCAGGAAGAGGCCTGATGTCGTATCTCGAGTACAACGTCAAACATGTGCCCTCGGGGCCGCGCAAGATATTCTACCTGAACTGGCCGCTGGCGATCCTGCTGGCCTCGGTTGCCGCGATCGGCTTTCTGATGCTCTATTCCGTGGCCGGCGGCTCTTTCTCGCCCTGGGCGGAACCGCAGATGAAGCGCTTCGCACTGGGGTTCGTGCTGATGCTGATCGTGGCGCTGGTGCCGATCTGGTTCTGGCGCAACATGGCGGTGGTGGCCTATTGCATCTCGGTGGTACTGCTCCTGGCGGTGGAATTCGTCGGCGTCACCGGCATGGGCGCCCAGCGCTGGATCGACGTCGGCTTCATGCGGCTGCAACCCTCGGAACTGATGAAGATCACCCTGGTGATGCTGCTGGCCGCCTATTACGACTGGCTGCCGATCAAGAAGACCTCGCGCCCCTTCTGGGTGATCCTGCCGGTGCTCATGGTGCTATTTCCGACCTTCCTGGTGCTGCGTCAGCCCGATCTCGGCACCGCCATTCTGCTGATGACCGGCGGCGGGTTGGTGATGTTCATGGCAGGCGTGCACTGGGCCTATTTCGCCGCCGTCCTGGCCGCCGCGGGCGGGCTGGTGACGGCAGTGTTCCAGAGCCGGGGCACCGACTGGCAATTGCTCAAGGACTACCAGTTCCGCCGCATCGACACCTTTCTCGATCCGTCGACGGATCCGCTGGGCGCGGGCTATCACATCACCCAGTCCAAGATCGCACTGGGATCGGGCGGCTGGACCGGGCGCGGCTTCATGCAGGGCACGCAGTCGCGGCTGAACTTCCTGCCCGAGAAGCATACCGATTTCATCTTTACCACCCTGGCCGAGGAATTCGGCTTTGTCGGCGCCTTTTCCCTGCTCGGGCTCTATGCGTTGATCATCGCCTTCTGCGTCACCTCGGCCTTGCAGAACCGTGACCGTTTCGCGGCGCTGCTGACGCTGGGCATCGCGACGACCTTCTTCCTGTTCTTTGCCGTCAACATGTCGATGGTCATGGGGCTGGCGCCGGTGGTGGGCGTGCCGCTGCCGCTGGTGAGCTATGGCGGCTCGGCGATGCTGATCCTGATGATCGGCTTCGGGCTGGTGCAATCGGCACATGTTCACAGACCACGCGGGGCCATATGACCAACATCCTTTTCGCCGCCGGACCCGATCGCTGGGACGATTGGGCACCACCACTGCGCGCCGCGCTCGATCAGGCCGGGCTCGGCTATGCGCTTGCGCAGGACATGGCGCCGGAGGTGGTGGATTACATCGTCTATGCGCCGGATTCAGCGTTGCAGGATTTCACGCCCTTCACCCGCTGCAAGGCGGTGCTGAACACCTGGGCCGGGGTCGAGGCGGTGGTCGGCAACCAGACCCTGACCCAGCCGCTGGCACGGATGGTCGGCGGCGGGCTGACCGAGGGGATGGTGGAATATGTGCTGGGCCACAGCCTGCGCCATCACCTCGGCATGGACGCCCATATCGTGAACCCCGATCACGACTGGCACTGGGCGCCGCCGCCGCTGGCCTCCGAGCGCCGGATGACGGTGCTGGGGCTCGGGGCCCTGGGGGCCGAGGTGGCGCAGAAACTGGCCGGCGTGGGCTTTGCTGTCACTGGCTGGAGCCGCCGGCCGAAAGAGATCGACGGGGTCCGTACCCTGAACGGCGATGACGGTCTGGCCGAGGCACTGCGCGGGGCCGAGATCCTGGTGCTGCTGCTGCCCGACACGCCGGCGACCGAGAACATCCTCGATGCCGAGGCGCTGGCGCTCCTGGCCAGGGGCGCGTTCGTGATCAACCCGGGCCGCGGCCCGCTGATCGATGATCAGGCACTTCTGGCAGCGCTGGACAGCGGGCAGATCGGCCATGCCACGCTCGACGTCTTTCGCGAGGAGCCCTTGCCCAAGAACCATCCATTCTGGGCGCATCCCGGTGTCACCGTCACGCCGCATGTGGCCTCGGAAACCCGGGCCGCAAGCGGCGCCGGGGTGATCGCAGAGAACATCCTGCGCGGCGAGGCGGGGCAGCCCTTCCTGCATCTGGTGGATCGCACCGCCGGGTATTGACCGGCGGTTGGTTCCAAAGCGCGGGAATCGCGGATTGCGAGCCCGCCGCGCATCGCCAGGCCCGGAGCCCCTAGCTCGACACCTGTTCACGCAGGATCGACGCGGTCAGCGAGATCAGCAGGTAGATGCCGCCGAAGATCAGGAATGCCAGGATGGTGTTCTCGAACTTGCGCGGATAGCTCGGATCCTGCGACGGCACCGGCGCGACCGCGGTCTGAAGATAGCGCACCTGGGCATTGGCCTCGCGCCGGGTCTGGCTGAGCGAGGTCAGCGCTTCCTGCAACATCAGGTCGCGCGTCGCCAGATCGGCCTGCGCCATCTGGATTTCGGAGGACAACTGCGCCAGAGAATTTTCGCCTTCGGAGGCCTGCGTCATGTCGGATTGCAACCGCTCGAGCAGCCCGCGAAGCCGGCGGATATCGCCGCGCGCGCCTTCGACCTTGGCCTGGTTGGGTCGGGCATTGTCCAGCAGCGCCTGCAATTGCAACTCGCGCTCCTGGATCTGCACCTCGACATTGCCGATCTGCTGCCGCAACGAGGCGATCCGTCCCTCGGGGTCGAGCACCTGCGACACCTGCTGCAACTCCACCAGCCGCAATTGCGCTTCGCGGCGCGCGGTTTCGGCCTCTTCCAGCGCTTCGGTGGCGCCCTTGAGCTGATCCTCGCGCTTGCGCTGCGACAGGCTGTCGACCCGATCCTCGGCGTATTCGATCAACGCACCGGTGTATTGCGCGCTGACCGAGGGGTTGGCCGCGACGATCTCCATCCGGATCACGCCTTCGGTCGGGTCATAGCCGATCTCGATGTTCTTCTTGTAAAGCTTGTAGGCGTCCTCGTTCGAGGCGGTGTCATCAAGCCGCTGGATCGGGTCGATCCAGTCCTGGCTGAAATGGCTGCGAAAGCCGACATCCTGATCGAGCCGCAGCATCGCGTCCTTGGACATCAGATAGCTCTGCACCGCGATGGCGTCCTGGTTGGTGGCAAACTGCGTGCCCGAGAGCAGCCCGCCCATCCCGGAAGAGCCTCCGCCATCATTGGCGATGATCAGGAATTCCGACTTGGTGGCATACATCGGCGTCGCCACATTGTAGAAATACCAGCCACAGATCAGCGTCGGCAGGCCGACAAAGAAGGCCAGCCGCGACAGCAGCAATATGGACTTGCGGCGCCGGCGTTTGGCGATGTCTTTCTGGATATCGCCGATCTCGCGAATGCGGCGGTCCATCGGGTTGCTGGTTTCGGTTGAGGGCAGGTTCTTGCCCGGGGCCGGGACGGTCTGCGGCAATTGCACCTTAGTGTCCTTGCCCGGCGCCGGCTCATTCCCCTGCGCCGGCACCACCAACTCCAGCATGTTGGAGCGCTGGAACGGGTCGATTCCCCGCTGGCGAAGCTGGCGCACGGCGTCGAAATCGCTGGTCACCGCCAGCCCGTGCTTCTGCGACAGGCGCCGCGCCATGCGCAGTTGGCGCCCGGTCAGCCCTTCCTTGCGGATCGCCTCCATGTCGGTCTCGCCGGCGACCTGGGCCGCCGATGAGACCTCGCCTTCGCGCGGGGGCGCCGCCGGATCGGCGCGCTTGCCGCCGGTGATCCGGGCAATGGTGGCGCCGGTCCTGATATTGCGACTGGTCGCGGCATCGGCCGTGTCCTCTGACCGGGGCTCTGCCTCGGTTTCATCACCAGAGGGTTCCTCCTGCCGGAGGGCGCGGATCTGGCCGATCAGGGTGTCGGTCTCGGACGCGCCGGGCCGCGCGGGAGGCGGCGAAGAGATACCTTCCGGCCCCACCATCTCCTGCGCTCCGCCGGGGCGTGCGCGCCGAACCCGAAATTTCTTAGCCTTGGGTTTCGTAGTCATAGAGCTGCTTCGCTTCCTCCAAGGTTTCAAACATATGCAACTGGCCATTCAACAAAACACCGGCCTTGCGGGCGAACTTTTCTAGCACCTTGGGCTGGTGCGAGACAATGATGATGGTCGTGGTGCGCAGCCGTTCCGCGAGGATCGCGGCGGCTTTCTTGTTGAACTCCACGTCCGTCGAATTTGGCATGCCTTCGTCGATCAGATAGATATCGAAATCGAGCGCCAGCATCAGCGAGAAGGTGAACCGCGCTTTCATGCCCGACGAATAGGTGCCGAGCGGCTGGTCGAAATATTCGCCCAGCCCGCAAAGCCAGCGGCAATAGGCCTCGACATAATCGGGATCGAGACCATAGAGCCGGGCAATGTAGCGGGCGTTCTCATGCGCCGAATGCTTCGACACCACACCCCCCATGAACCCCAGCGGAAACGAGATGCGGCAGCCGCGGCGGATTTCGCCTTCGTCGGGCTTTTCCAGCCCCGCCATCATCTTGATCAACGTCGTCTTGCCGGTTCCGTTGGGGGCGAGGATGCCCAGCGACTGGCCCAGGTCCACGCGAAAGCAGGCGCGATCAAGGATCACCTTGCGCTGTGTTCCAGTCCAGAAGGACTTGCTCACGTTATCGAATTCCAGCATCTGATCTGGCCCCGGCGTCTGCTCGCCTCAAATTAATAGAGGTTGGTTAAAGCACTGTTAGACACCGATTTTGGTCATATTATGACCCAGATGGGCCAATTGTATCAACTCCCCGCATGGGGTATCGCGCCAAGCACCCGGCCCTGCGGCGAAAATTGTCGCCGGAACGGCGCGGAATCGCCTATTGTTGTTCCATGCCCACAACCGCCACAGCCTCGGTCCTGCACCTGACGCTCACCGGCACCTTTGCCGCGCGCGCCGACGGCGACGCGCTGGCCGGGCTGTCGCGGCGCGGCCAGGCGCTTCTGGCCTATCTGTCGCAACAACGTGACATGCGGGCCGAACGCGGGTTTCTGGCCGATCTGCTCTGGAGCGACCGATCCGAGGAACAGGCCCGCGCCTCGCTGCGGCAGGAGCTGTCGGTGCTGCGGCGGACCCTGCCTGACGGTCTGCTCGAGGCCAGCCGGCAGCATGTCTGGCTCGATCCGGCCAGGGTCGAGATTGCGTCGGGCGGCGGCGCGTTTCTCGCCGGATTCGATCTTGCGTCCGAAGGCTTCGAGGACTGGCTTCGCCAGAGGCGCCGCGCCGATCCTGCGCCCGCGACGGCCCCCGACCGGCGGTTCCTGACCCGCCCGGCCGTCCTGCTCTTTGCCTTCGAGGCGCTGTCGCAAGGCCCGCAGGACGCCATGATCGCGCTTGGCCTGGCCGACGATCTGCGCACCACGCTGTCCTACTGGCGCTGGTTTCCGGTGATCGGGCCAGAGGCCATCGGCTGGAAAACCGCGCGCGAGATCGATCTGCGCACGGCGGCGGCCCAGGTCGAGGCCGCCTATGCGGTCAGCGGCACCCTGCTTTGTCTCGGCAACCGGGTGAAAATCTCGGTCGGCCTGACCGAAACCGAGACCGGCCTCACCTGCTGGTCGCGTAATGTGGATGGCCAGCTCGACGATATCTTCACCTTTCAGGAAGAGGCGAGCCGCGCCATCGTCGCCCAGCTCGAGCCAGAGATCGCCCATGCCGAGACCAGCCGCATCGCCCGCGTTCATCCCGTGTCGATCGGGCCATGGCAGGTCATGGCGCAGGCCGACGACATCAACCGCACCGGCGGCGAAGGCTATGGCACGCCCGAGAGCAACGCCGCGCAGGAACAGCTGATGCAGGAGGTGCTGCGCCAGCACCCGGAATTTTCTCCGGCACTGGCGCGGCTGGCGCGGGTCTGGTTTCGCCGGGCGCTGCTGGGCTGGACCGACGACCGCCCCGCCGCCTATGACACCACGCTCGATTTTGCCGGCCGCGCACTGGCCGCGGATCCGACCAACTGGGAGGCGCATGCCTATTTCGGGCTGGCGCGCATTTTCGGCCACCACGACTATGCCTCGGGCGAATATCACAGCGCCGAGGCCGTGCGGCTCAACCCGTCTGCCTCGCTGGCGCGGCACGGGCTGGCCTGCGCGCTGGAGTGGCTCGACCGGCCCGAGGAGGCGCTGGAACACATCGGCCTGATCTTTCGGCTCAATCCCGAATATCCGGCCCGCGCGGCGGCCCTGGGCCAGCTTGCCAGCTGCCGGTGCTTTACCGGCGACCGCGACGGCGCGGTCGAGGCGGCAAAAAGCCTTTTGGCCATCGCTCCCGATTATGCCCGCGGATTGCAGCGTTGCGTGACGACCTTCGGCGCCTGCGGCGAACCAGAGCTCGCCGCCCAGGCTCTGGCCCTTTTGCGCGAGGTCCAGCCAGAATTTTCCGAGGCCTATGTCCGCGAGACCTACCCCTATGCCGGCCCGCGAAACCTCGAGGTCCTGATCGATGGCTGGCGCCGGGCCGGGGCCTTCAGCGAATAAAAAACCGGCGCGAAGACCCGCGCCGGTGTTCTGTCCCGAGCCAGCCGCCGGCTCAGAGGTTCTGCTTTTCCACCCGGAAGATCTTGCCCGAGGCAATCGCCACCAGCGCGGCGGCAAAGCTGAACAGCGCGCCCATCTTGGCGGCGTCCTGCACCGGCCCGGCATTGAAGGCGACCGAGGCGACAAAGAGCGAGACGGTAAAGCCGATCGCTGCGACAAAGCCGATCACCACCAGATCGATGATCCGCATACCCTGCGGTATCCCCAGCTTGAGCGGCTTGGCCGCGACCCAGCCGAACAACAGGATGCCCACCGGCTTGCCGATCAAGAGCCCGGCCAGCACCAGCCAGGTCGCCGGCCCGATCGACGAGAATTCGACCCCGGCGTTGAACAGGCCAAAGAAGAACAGGACGATCTCGACCGGGTGCTTCAGCGCATGTTCGATCATGTTCAGCAGATCGGTGAGATATTGCTCGGCCTCGGAAAAGATGCCGAAGGCGCGATCGGCATGCGGGATCGTCGGCACGATGGGCAGCAGCCCAAGCGCCGGGTGCAGGCCGGACATCATGAAACCGTACCAGCTGGCACAACCGGCCAGCAGATAGGGCCAAAAAGACAGGGTTTTGCGCACCCAGGTCGAGGCCGGCCGATCCTGATTGCCTTGGTCGAGCCGGCGCGGCAGCCAGTTGGCCAGCAGAAAGACCGCCAGCGCGGCGCCAAGCGACAGCAGCAGCCATTCCGGCGCCAGCTCGCCCGACGGATAAAAGACCGCGAGAATGATCAGCCCGGCGGCATCATCGGCGATGGCCAGAAGCAACAGGAACCGCACCGCCGGGTGACCGGCGCCAAAGACCAGCCGCCCGATCAGATAGGAAAAGGCGATGTCGGTCGCGGTGGGAATCGCCCAGCCATTGGCCACGGCACTGTAGGTCTCCGACCCCATGACGGCCGCAAGACCCAGATAGACGGCAATCGGCCCGAACATGCCCCCGGCGGTGGCAAAGAGCGGCGTGGCGGCCTTCTTGCCGCGCAGGCTGCCGTTCTCGAGGATCACCGCTTCCCAGACTTCCTTGGCGGCGATGGCAAAGAAGAAGGCCATGAGCAGATCGTTGACCAGATAGTGCAGCGTCAGGGTGCGACTGCCCTCGCCAAAGACGAATTGCGCGCCATCCGCCCCGGTGTACACCTCGGCGCCGGCGGCCACCATTTCGGCAAAGGCCGGATCACTCGCGGCGATTTCGGCGGCGTGATATTCCCCGATGGGCGCGTGATCCCAGATCACGAAATCGACAAAGTAGTGGTAGGTGTCGGCCCAGTAGTGCGGATCGCCCGCCACCGGGGCGATCAGGTCCAGATTTGCCCAGACCAGCGCAATCAAGGCGCCAAAGATCAACAGCAGCGAATAATTGGTCAGAAAATTCCAGACGCGATACATGTCTTCCCCGGCCCTTCCCCTGTTTGTGGTTTTCGACGTACCTCAAATACCCCCGCGCCGCAACGCAAGCCGGGCGAAATCGGCCTGCAAGCCTTTCAAATGCGTTTTGACAATCCGAGCCATTGCATCGAACAGGCACGTTCCAGCTTCGGGGTCACCATTGGCCTAAACTTCGGTGACACGCTTGAGCGTGGCCATCAGGCTGTGAAACTTTTCGCCCTGAATCGCCACATGGCCGCGCAGCGTCTCGGCCGCCGCCACCGGGTCGCCGGCCTCCAGCGCGTCGAGGATGGCCTTGTGTTCGGCCATGGACTGCGCCATGCGGCCGCGCAGCCGCAACTGTTGACGACGAAAGGGTTTCAGGCGCCGGTGCAACTCGTTGGCCTCTGTGGTCAGGTAGCTGTTGCCGGATTGCTCATAGATGATCCGGTGGAACCGCTCGTTCTCGGTGTAATAGCCATCCGGGTTCTGACAGTCGACGGCGGCCTCGCATTTCACATTGGCATCCTGCAACGCCGCCAGGGCCTCGTCGGAAATGCGCATCGCGGCAAGGCGGCCGCAGACCGCCTCGATCTCGGCCATCGCCTCGAACATTTCGATCAGCTCGACAGGCCCCGGCTGGCGCACAAAGGCGCCCCGACGCGGCACCAGTTCGACCAGCCCGGAACGGGCCAGCCGCTGCAAGGCCTCTCGGAAGGGCGTGCGCGAGACCCCGAATTGCTCGGCCAGACGCACCTCGTCCAGACGGTCGCCATCGGAATAGGTCCCGTCGAAAATCCGCTCTTCGAGCGCTTCCGCAATGGTATCGGCACGCCGTTGCTCCATGTTATCTGTATAGGCGCGCCGGCGCGTCGAACGCAAGAATGCCCGTCTTGTATACAAAAATCTTGACCTGAAATACATCGTATGGTTGGCTGCGGCTGTCCCGGCCCTGCCGGGTCCGACATCCATGGCCGGCTGCCCCGCGTCCGGCCGGCCGCGTGAGGGGAGTTGTGGCATGACCCTGCTGGCGGACCTTCTGTCCACCGTCTTTGAACGACGCTACCGCCGTGACGCGCCGATAGCGGCCGAGGATGGCCGTCCGCTGACAGACCTGGCCATGGCGCTGGTCGGATCGGCCAGCGAGACCTCGGGGCTGGCGCTGGCGAGCGAAATCCTGGCCCGCTTCGGCGCGCTCGACGACAATCGAAAGCTCGAGTTCTTCCGCTTTCTCGCCAGCTCGATGAACATCGATCCCGAAGCGGTCCGCACCCGGCTCGACGCGTACGAACGCGCCCCGTCAAAGTCCAGCTATCGCGCCTTTGCCGAGGCGGCCGAACCGCGCCGGCAGGAGCTGATCCGGCGCCTGAACCGGGTTCAGGGCGCTACCGGCGAACTGGTCAAGATGCGCGCCGATCTCTTGCGGCTCGGGGGGACCGAACCGGAGCTTGCGGCACTGGATCTGGATTTCCGCCACCTCTTCGCCTCTTGGTTCAATCGCGGCTTCCTGGTCCTACGGCCGATCAGCTGGGAAAGCCCGGCGCATATTCTGGAAAAGATCATCGCCCATGAGGCGGTGCATGCCATCGACAGCTGGTCCGAGCTGCGCCGCCGGCTCGAGCCGACCGACCGGCGCTGTTTTGCCTTCTTTCACCCGGCGATGCCGGATGAGCCGCTGATTTTTGTCGAAGTGGCGCTGACAACCGGCATCCCCGGTTCGGTGCAGGCGCTGCTGGCCGAAGATCGCCTGCCCCTGCCAGCAGCCGAGGCCGACACCGCAGTGTTCTATTCGATCTCCAATTGCCAGGCGGGGCTGGCCAGCATTTCCTTCGGCAATTCCCTGATCAAGCAGGTGGTCGCCGATCTGGCGGCAGAACTGCCGGGGCTCAGGACATTTGTCACCCTGTCGCCGATCCCCGGCCTGACCCGCTGGCTCGACCAGGAAAACGTGCGCTGGAGCGTCGATGACCCGACGCAGGTGAAGACGCTGGCTGCACATTACCTGCTGCACGCCAAATCCCGCGGCGGCCTGCCCTCTGATCCGGTCGCCCGCTTTCACCTTGGCAATGGCGCCATCGTTCAGGCGGTCCATGCCGATGCCGACACCTCTGACAAGGGCCGCGCGCAATCCGGCGGCGCAATGGTGAACTACCTCTACGATCTCGCCCGCGTCGAAGCGAACCACGACGCCTATGTCATCTCCAGAGAGGTCATGGCGGCAAAAGACGTCAGGGCGCTGGCAGATGCCGCAGATCTTACTCCGACCCAAGAAAGCTGATCCATGGCGAACCCCCTTTACGATGGTCTGTTTGGCGCGCATGCCGGCCAATCCACCCCTTTTCTGCGGCTTGCCGACGGGCAGGTCATCACGCACGGCGCCTTTCTCGAGAGCGCCGCGCGGATCGCCAATGTCATGGCCGATCTGGGGCTGGCACCCGGCGACCGGGTGGCCGCCCAGGTCGAGAAATCCCCCGAGGCGCTGGCGCTCTATGCCGCCTGCGCGCAGGCGGGGCTGGTGTTTCTACCGCTCAACACCGCCTATACCGCCGATGAGCTTCAGTATTTCATCGAAAACAGCGGCGCTTCGCTGATCGTCTGTGACGGCAGGAGCGACGCGACCCTCGCCCCGATGGCCGGACAGTTCGGCGCCCGGATCGAGAGCCTGAACGGCGACGGCAGCGGCAGCCTGATGGATAAGGCCCGCACCATGCCGGCAGAATTTGCCACGGTGCCGCGCACGGCCGACGACCTCGCCGCCTTTCTCTATACCTCGGGCACGACCGGGCGCTCGAAGGGGGCGATGCTGACCCAGGCCAACCTGCTGTCGAATGCCCGAACCCTTGTGAAGGAATGGCGTTTCACCGCCGGTGACGTCCTGCTGCATGCGCTGCCGATCTTTCACACCCATGGTCTTTTCGTGGCCACCAATGTCGCTCTGGCGGCGGGCAGCAGCATGATCTTTCTGCCGAAATTCGATCTCGACCAGGTGATCGCGGGTCTGCCCGAGGCCACGGCGATGATGGGCGTGCCCACCTTTTACACCCGCCTGTTGAACGACGATCGTTTCACCCGCGATCTTACGGCGCATATGCGGCTGTTCATTTCCGGCTCCGCGCCCCTGCTGGCGGAAACCCACGTCCAGTTCGAGAGCCGCAGCGGCCACCGCATCCTCGAACGCTACGGCATGACCGAAACCAACATGAACACCTCGAACCCCTATGAGGGCGAACGCCGCGCCGGCACAGTGGGCTTTCCGCTGCCGGGCGTCGAGCTCAAGATCACCGATCCCGAGACCGGCAAGACCCTGCCCGACGGCGAGATCGGCCAGATCGAGGTGCGCGGCCCGAATGTCTTCAAGGGCTATTGGCAGATGCCGGAGAAAACCGCGGCAGAGCTGCGCGACGACGGGTTTTTCATCACCGGCGATCTCGGCCGGATCGACACTGACGGCTATGTCCACATCGTCGGCCGCAACAAGGATCTGATCATTTCCGGCGGGTACAATATCTACCCCAAGGAAATCGAGCTGGTACTCGACGACCAGCCCGGCGTGCTGGAAAGCGCGGTGATCGGCGTGCCACATCCCGATTTCGGCGAAACCGTGCTGGGGGTGATCGTGCCCGAGAAGGGCGCCGCCCCCGACACCGAGGCGATGATGCAGGCGGTGCAGCAGGCACTGGCGCGGTTCAAACATCCGCGGGCCCTGGTCATGCTGGATGACCTGCCGCGCAACACCATGGGCAAGGTGCAGAAAAACCTGCTGCGCGACAGCTACAAGGACATGTTCGCCGGCTGAGTCTTGCCCTGCCCCGGTGCCGTCAGGCCTGGGCGACCACCACTTCGGTGCCCCAGCTGCGGCAGGCGGTGGCAAGATCGCGCGGCAGCGCCTTGTCGGTAAAGAAGCTGTCGACATCCGCCAGCGACGCAATCCGGGCCGGGGCGGTGCGGGCGAACTTGGTGTGATCGGCCACCAGAAAGGTCTTGCGCGATTGGCGCAGGATGGTGCGGCTCACGCTCACCTCCTGGATGTCGAAATCCATCATGTCGCCATCGGCATCCAGCGCCGAACAGCCGACGACGGCCAGATCGAACTTGAACTGGCTGATGGTGTCGGTGGCAAGATTGCCGACCAGCCCGCCATCGGTGCGGCGCAGGTGGCCGCCAGTGACGATGATCTCGCAATCGGGGTTGGCCGCGAGGATATTGGCAACATTCATGTTGTTGGTCACCACCATCAGCTTGGTGTGATGCAGCAGCTCCTGCGCCACCGCCTCGGTCGAGGTGCCGATGTTGAGAAACAGCGAGATGTCGTTGGGAATGCGCGCGGCACAGGCGCGGGCGATGGCGAGTTTCGCCGCAGGGTTGAGTGAGCGACGTTCCTCGTAAACGATATTTGTGGTACTTGAGGGCAGCACTGCCCCGCCATGCACCCGTTCGAGTCGCCCGGCATCGGCCAGGTCGGACAGGTCGCGCCGTATGGTCTGTAAGGTGACGCCGAAATGTTCGGCCAGATCTTCGACGGTGACCTTGCCTTCACGACGGGCGATTTCAAGGATTTCCGGATGCCGAAAAGTTTGCGACATTCTTTTCGTTTCCTTTCGATATGCCTCAATCGAATGCCGACCGGAGGACATCTACGTAACATACCGTCAAAACCGCAAGACTGACAACAACAAAGCCCAGGATTCGACCGGATACCGGGGCCGTTTTCGCTTTGACATGGGGAATATCCCCATGTTTGACAGAGCTTTGCGCGAAATCGAACACTAACGAAAACAAAACCGTTGAAAACCGCGCATCTCTGTGTCAGAACTGACGCAACAAGCGTGAAGGGAGAACCGCGTTGTCGCATCACGACATAGATGGCCCGACAGACCTGTTCGTCATCGGCGGCGGCATCAATGGCTGCGGCATTGCCCGCGACGCCGCCGGCCGCGGGCTGAGCGTCACCCTGGCCGAGATGAACGATCTCGCCTCGGCCACCTCGTCGTCATCGACCAAGCTGTTTCACGGCGGCCTGCGCTATCTGGAATACTTCGAGTTTCGGCTGGTACGCGAGGCGCTGATCGAACGCGAGACCCTGCTTCGCGCGATGCCGCACATCAGCTGGCCCATGCGTTTTATCCTTCCATATCATAAGGATATGCGGTTCGAATCGGAAACGCCGACGTCCCGGCTGCTCGGGCTGTTCATGCCTTGGATGAAAGGTCGCCGGCCGGCTTGGCTCATCCGTCTCGGGCTTTTCATGTATGATCATCTGGGCGGACGCAAGATTTTGCCGGGCACCAGAACCCTGTCGCTGAACGACAGCAAGGAAGGCGCGCCGCTTCAGGATCGGTTCGACAAGGCCTATGAATATTCCGATTGCTGGGTCGAGGATTCGCGGCTTGTCGTGCTCAACGCCCGCGATGCCGAAGCCCGGGGCGCCCGGATCCTGACCCGGACCAAGGTGCTTTCTGCGGTGCGCGAGGGTGACCTCTGGCGCGTGGAAACGCAAAACACCGAAAACGGCGAGATTCAGACCCACCTCGCCCGCATGCTGATCAATGCGGGCGGCCCCTGGGTCGGCGACATCATCCAGACCAAGGTGCGGATCAATTCGCGCGAGGGCGTGCGCCTGGTGCGCGGCAGTCATATCGTGACCAAGCGGCTCTATGACCACGACAAATGCTATTTCTTCCAGGGCACCGACGGGCGGATCATCTTTTCGATCCCCTATGAGACCGATTTCACCCTGATCGGCACCACCGATGCCGATCACCCCGATCCGTCGCAAAAACCGGTCTGCACCGAGGAAGAACAGCGCTACTTGATCGACTTTGCCAACCAGTATTTCGCCAAGGCCCTCAGCCGGGACGATATCGTCTGGACCTATTCCGGCGTGCGGCCGCTTTATGACGATGGCGCCTCGAGCGCCACGGCGGCGACGCGGGATTACACGCTGAAGGTCGATGCCGAAGGCGGCGCGCCGGTGCTCAACGTCTTTGGCGGCAAGATCACCACCTATCGCCGGCTGGCGGAAAGCGCGCTGGAGCAGATCGACAGCCACCTGAACGTCGGCAAAGGCCCCTGGACGGCGGGCGTGCCGCTGCCCGGCGGCGATTTCCCGGTCGATGGCGTCGAACGCATGATCGCCGACCTGCAATCGCAATACGGCTTTCTCACCGATTTCTGGGCGCGCCGGCTGGTGCGGGCCTATGGCACCGACGCGACCGTCATGCTGGGCGCGGCGCAGACGGCCCAGGATCTCGGCCGCGACTTCGGTGCCACGCTGACCGAAACCGAGGTGGTCTGGCTGATGACCCGTGAATACGCACGCACCGCGGAAGACGTGGTGTGGCGGCGCAACAAACTTGGCCTGCGCATGAGCGAAGCCGAGATTGAAAACCTACAAGACTGGATGGCGGAAAACCGTCGATCCAGCACGGCTGCCGCTTAACATTCAAAGAGCCGGACGGCGGACCCCGCCCAACCGGCCGCAAGCGGCACGACAGATTACCGGACTGAGCGCATACCGCCAGTCCGCCGCCACCACGGCGAACCAGGGAGGAGACAAGCGCTATGACGCTGGAATTGAAAGGCGTGTCTAAATCGGTTGAGGGTCAGGTCCATATCCACCCCACCGATCTCACGCTGAAAAACGGCACGATGAACGTGCTGCTCGGGCCGACATCATCGGGCAAGACCTCGTTGATGCGGCTCATGGCCGGACTTGACGTGCCCAACACCGGTCAGATTTTCTGGGAGGGCAAGGACGTCACCGGCATGCGGGTGCAGGACCGCAAGGTCGCGATGGTCTATCAGCAGTTCATCAACTACCCGTCGATGACCGTCTACGACAATATCGCTTCGCCGATGAAGCTGATGGGCGCCGATGCCAAGGAGATCGACCGCCGGGTGCGCGAAAGCGCCGAGCTGATGCAGCTTACCCCGATGCTCGACCGCAAGCCGCTGGAGCTGTCCGGCGGCCAGCAGCAACGCTGCGCCCTGGCCCGCGCGCTGGTCAAGAACGCCGGCCTGGTGCTGCTCGATGAGCCGCTGGCCAACCTCGATTACAAGCTGCGCGAAGAGCTGCGGGTCGAGATTCCGAAGATCTTCGAAGCCTCTGGCTCGATCTTTGTCTATGCCACGACCGAGCCGGAAGAGGCGTTGCTGCTCGGCGGCAACACCGCGACGCTGTGGGAAGGTAGGGTGACACAGTTCGGCCTGACGCCCGAGGTCTATCGCCAACCGGTCGATGCCACCACCGCGCGGGTGTTCTCGGACCCGCCGATGAACTTCCTCGATGTCACCAAATCCGGCAACGAGCTGCAATTCGGTGAAGGCCAGAGCGCGCAGGCCAGTGGCCAGCTGACGCAATTGCCCGATGGCCGCTATACCGCCGGCTTCCGCCCCAACCACCTCGAAATCAAAAAACATTCCGACAATGCGATGCAATTCGCGGCGCGGCTGTCGGTGACCGAGTTGACCGGTTCGGAAACCTTTGTGCACCTCGATCACTTCGACGAGCGCTGGGTCGGGCTGATCCACGGCGTGCACGACCTGCAACGCGGCGAAAGGCTCGATGTGTGGCTCGATCCGCGTCACGTCTACATCTTTGGCGAAGACGGCAAGCTGATCGCGCCTGCCGCCTATGCCCTGGCAGCCTGAGGAGATCGACCCATGGCCAAGATCACGCTCGACAACCTCGCGCATTCCTATCTGCCGAAACCGCAATCCGAAGACGATTACGCGTTGAAGGAGCTCAACCATGATTGGCAGGACGGCGCCGCCTATGCGCTGCTCGGCTCGTCCGGCTGCGGCAAGTCCACCCTGCTCAACATCATTTCCGGCCTGCTGCGCCCCAGCCAGGGCCGCATCCTGTTCAACGACCGCGACGTCACCGACGCGCCGACGGCAGAGCGGAATATCGCGCAGGTGTTCCAGTTTCCGGTGGTCTACGACACCATGACGGTGCGCGACAACCTGGCCTTTCCGCTGCGCAACCGCGGACGGGACGAGGCCTATGTGGCCGAACGCGTGCAGGAAATCGGTGCGATGATCGGCATGGAGCACATGCTCGACCGCCGCGCCCGAGGCCTGACCGCCGATGCCAAGCAGAAGATCTCGCTCGGCCGCGGCATGGTGCGCAAGGACGTCAACGCGCTGCTCTTTGACGAGCCGCTGACGGTGATCGACCCGCATATGAAATGGGAGCTGCGGACCCAGCTGAAAAAGCTGCACCACGATTTCGGCCACACGATGATCTATGTGACCCACGACCAGACCGAGGCGCTGACCTTCGCCGACAAGGTGGTGGTGATGTATGACGGCCGCGTGGTGCAGATCGGCACCCCGGAAGAGCTGTTCCAGACGCCGGAGCATACTTTCGTGGGCTATTTCATCGGCTCGCCGGGGATGAACGTGATCCCGGCCGAGGTCAACGGCGCCACCGCCCATATCGAGGGCACCGAACTGCGGCTCAAGCGTGGTTACGGCGATCTCAGCGGCAAGGTCGAGCTGGGCGTGCGCCCGGAATTCGCCCGCCTCAGCCGCACCGAGGGCCTGCCGGTCACGGTGCGCCGGGTCGAGGATGTCGGCCGCCACAAGCTGGTGCGGGCCGAGGTCTTTGGCCATGACATCAACATCATCGCCGACGAGGATGACGACGTCAGCGCCGACATGACCCACGTGGTCTTTGATACCGATTTCGTGAACGTCTACGCCAATGACTGGCGGGTGCCGGGGGAGGCCGCATAATGGAAAAGACAGTCAACCAAAAAGCCTGGTTTCTCGTCCTGCCAGTGCTGATCCTCGTGGCGTTCTCGGCGGTGATCCCGTTGATGACCGTCGTCAATTATTCGGTGCAGGACACGTTCGGCAACAACCAGTTCTTCTGGGCCGGGCTCGAATGGTTCGCCGAAATGCTTGAATCCGAGCGGATGTGGAACGCGCTGGGCCGGCAGCTGATGTTCTCGGCCATCATCCTGGCGATCGAGATCCCGCTGGGCATCTACGTGGCGCTGCATATGCCGAAAAGCGGCTTCTGGTCGTCCTTCTGCCTGGTTCTGATGTCGCTGCCGCTGCTCATCCCGTGGAACGTGGTCGGCACCATCTGGCAGATCTTCGGCCGCGTCGATATCGGCCTGCTGGGCTATACGCTGGATGCGCTCGGCATCTCCTACAACTACACGCAGGACACGCTGGACGCCTGGATCACCATCATCGTGATGGATGTCTGGCACTGGACCTCGCTGGTGGCCCTGCTGGCCTTTGCCGGGCTGAAATCGATCCCCGACGCCTATTATCAGGCGGCCAAGATCGATCAGGCCAGCCGCTGGAAAGTTTTCCGCTTCATCGAGCTGCCCAAGATGATGGGCGTGCTGATGATCGCCATCCTGCTCCGGTTCATGGACAGCTTCATGATCTATACCGAGCCTTTCGTCGTCACTGGCGGCGGCCCCGGCAATGCCACCACGCTCTTGTCGATCGACCTGGTGAAAATGGCGCTGGGACAGTTCGACCTCGGTCCGGCGGCGGCCTTCTCGATCATGTATTTCCTCGTGATCCTTCTGGTCAGCTGGGTGTTCTACACCGTGATGACCAACCTCGACAAACAGGAGGGCTAAGGATGGGTTTTCCCGACAGAGTCACCGTCATCCTCGGGCCTGACCCGAGGGCCTCCCAGCCAAGAGTTCCCCGGGTCAAGCCCGAGAACGCCGCAAGCAACAAGGGACCGCTGCAATGACCGATACCACCTCTGCCCCCGGCGCGGCCTCGATCCCCGGCAACGTCACCGACAGCACCGCCACCAAGACCCGCCGCAAGTTCCGGCCCAACGGCTCGCTGATCGTCATGACGCTCTATCTGCTGTTCATGCTGCTGCCGATCTATTGGCTGCTGAACATGAGCCTGAAGACCAACTCGGAGATCCTGAACACCTTCACCCTCTGGCCGCGCAACCTGACGCTGGCCAACTACCAGACCATCCTGACCGATCCGGCCTGGTATCTGGGCTACGTCAACTCGATCATCTACGTGACGATCAACACGGTGATCAGCCTCGTTGTGGCCCTGCCCGCAGCCTATGCCTTCAGCCGCTATCACTTCATGGGCGACAAGCACCTGTTCTTCTGGCTGCTGACCAACCGTATGGCGCCGCCGGCGGTCTTCGCCCTGCCCTTCTTCCAGCTCTACAGCTCGGTCGGGCTCTTCGACACCCATATCGCCGTGGCGCTGGCGCATACGCTGTTCAATGTGCCGCTGGCGGTCTGGATCCTCGAAGGCTTCATGCGCGGCGTACCCAAGGAGATCGACGAAACCGCCTATATCGACGGCTACAGCTTTCCGAAGTTCTTCGTGAAGATCTTTATGCCGCTGATCGCCTCGGGCATCGGTGTGGCGGCCTTCTTCTGCTTCATGTTCTCCTGGGTCGAGCTGCTGCTTTCGCGGACGCTGACCACCGTCGACGCCAAGCCGATCGCCGCCATCATGACCCGGACACAGGGCGCCGCCGGGATCGACTGGGGCGTGCTGGCCGCCGCCGGGGTGCTGACCATCGTGCCCGGCGCCTTGGTGATCTACTTCGTGCGCAACTACATTGCCAAGGGCTTTGCCCTGGGGAGGGTGTGATGCAAGGTTTCCTTAACCCTTCGCATGTCACCCCCGGGTCCAGCGGGTGGATGACACCCGCGCGGGCGGCCAAAGGCTCCCAGATCATACCCGGGAACGACGGCGCAATTCTCAAATCTATCGCAGGGGAGGACAACTAATGGACTGGATGGCATGGACCTGGCCGACGGCGATCTTCTTTATGGTCATCGCCTCGCTGCTCATCACCTTCACGATCCTCGCGATCAAGTTTCCCGAGACGCCGCGCACCGGCATCCTCAGGATCGAAACCACACGGGGCGACCGCCTCTTCATCACCCTTCTCGGCTCGGCCTTCATCAATCTGGCCTGGCTTGGATTGGTCGGCGCAAACCAACCTTATGCGCTGATCGTCTGCCTGATCTATGCCGCAGCGGTGTTCCGCTGGGTGTAACAGGCAACCGGCGACGCCCCGAGGGGACCTGAGAAACCCCACAGGGCGCCGTCTTCGAAGCAACCAAGTTCCTACAATTGGGAGGAAAATTATGAACTTGAAGTTGAAATCAACCACATCCCTGGCAATGGCCCTGTCATTGCTCGGGAGCGCCGCCTTCGCCGGCATGGAAGAGGCAACAGCCTTCCTTGACAGCGAAATCGGTGATCTGTCGTCGCTGAGCCGCGCCGATCAGGAAGCCGAGATGCAGTGGTTCATCGATGCCGCCGCACCGATGGCCGGCATGGAGATCAAGGTGGTGTCGGAAACCATCACCACCCATGAATACGAAAGCCAGGTGCTGGCCCCGGCCTTTACCGCGATCACCGGCATCAAGGTCACCCATGACCTGATCGGCGAAGGCGACGTCGTGGAGAAGCTGCAAACCCAGATGCAATCGGGCGAGAACATCTACGACGGCTACATCAACGATAGCGACCTGATCGGCACCCACTGGCGTTATCAGCAGGCGCGCAATCTGACCGACTGGATGGCCGGCGAAGGCGCGGATGTGACCAACCCCGGTCTCGATCTCGACGATTTCATCGGCACGCAGTTCACCACCGCGCCCGATGGCAAGCTCTATCAGCTGCCCGACCAGCAGTTCGCCAACCTCTACTGGTTCCGCTACGACTGGTTCAACGACGAGAAGAACAAGGCCGATTTCCAGGAACAGTTCGGCTACGAGCTTGGCGTTCCGGTCAACTGGTCGGCCTATGAGGACATCGCCGAATTCTTTACCGGCCGTGACCTGAGCCACATGGGTGTCGATGGCGAAGTCTTTGGCAACATGGACTACGGCAAGAAAGACCCGAGCCTCGGCTGGCGCTACACCGATGCCTGGATGTCGATGGCCGGCATGGGCGACGTCGGAGAGCCCAACGGCCTGCCGGTCGACGAATGGGGCATCCGGGTGAACGAGAACTCGCAGCCCACCGGTTCCTGCGTCGCACGCGGCGGCGCCACCAACGCGCCTGCCGCCGTCTACGCGGTGACCAAGGCGATCGAATGGCTCGAGAAGTACTCGCCCCCGGCCGCCGCCGGCATGACCTTCTCCGAGGCCGGCCCGATCCCGGCGCAGGGCAATGTCGCGCAGCAGATGTTCTGGTACACCGCCTTCACTGCCGCCACGGTCGAGCCCGACCTGCCGGTGATGAACGAGGACGGCACGCCGAAATGGCGTATGGCCCCCTCGCCGCATGGTGTCTACTGGAAAGACGGCCAGAAGGTCGGCTATCAGGACGTGGGCTCCTGGACGCTGATGAAGTCGACCCCGGTCGACCGTGCCAAGGCGGCCTGGCTCTATGCCCAGTTCGTCACCTCGAAAACCGTGGACGTCAAGAAGGCGCATGTCGGCCTGACCTTCATCCGCGAGTCGACGATCCAGCACGACAGCTTCTCTGAACGTGCCGACAAGCTGGGCGGTCTGGTGGAATTCTACCGGTCGCCGGCACGTGTCGCGTGGTCGCCCACCGGCACCAACGTGCCGGATTACCCGAAGCTGGCACAGCTCTGGTGGCAGAACATCGGTGACGCCATGTCCGGTGCGAAAACCCCGCAGGAAGCGCTCGACAGCCTCTGCGCCGACCAGGAGCGCGTGCTCGAGCGTCTGGAACGTGCCGGCATCCAAGGCGACATCGGCCCGGTCATGAACGAGGAAATGGACCCGTCACACTGGCTGAGCCAGGATGGCGCGCCCTATGCCAAGCTTCAGAACGAGGACGAAGAGCCCGAGACGATCGCTTATGACGAGCTGATCAAGTCTTGGCAGTAACCTGTCTCTCCGGCCGGGGCCCTTCGGGGCCTCGGCCATTTGCCTGCGGCCGGACCGGCCCGAATGGACATGGCCCCCGCCGATCTGGCCAGCGGCGCCTCGCGTGTATTCCGGCGATACCCGCATGTATTCACCATCCGCACCGAAGCGGCATGTGGCGGTGAAACAGAACTATCCAAAATCGTGACCGGCAAAGGCGAGCGGGTGATTTACGGGCACGCGCTCAGCAGAAGCACATGCTTCGATAGCTGGTGGATTCTCGATCTGCGCGCCTTCCGCGCAGCGCTGATTCGGCAGGCCACCAACAGCCAGCCCATTCGCTGCGGCGACAAGCGCAACGCGGAGGGGACCGCATTCAAGTGCTCTGATATCCGCTCGTTTCCTGCTAGCCCGCCTTTGGTGGTGGCGAGTTCGGGTTTCTGGTAGCGGGCGAGAGCGTAACCATTCGTGAACACATTTCTGTCATGCCTTGGCTAAAGGTGGGGTTTAATCCTATATTGAGGAAAAGCATGAAAATGCGGGGTGGAGAAAATGTCGGTTACACTTAGCAGGAAGCACTTCAAGAAGGGTTTTGATGACACTCTAACCCTTAAGCACCTGCGCAACGCTGCGGGATCAATGTTCGGAGACCGTAGCCAAGTGCGCGTCGAAGGCCAAGATATGAAGAGTGAAAAGCGGTCCGTAGTTTTGGTGCGCTGCAACAAGACTTGGCATGTCAAACGAGCCTCTTGACCCCGAAAATTCGACGGACAAACAAGAGGGCGCAGGCGAAACCCGCGTCCTCAACATAGACAATCTTCACCTTCACGCCAATGAGATAGACTCCTTGCGGCGACTTGCTGATAAAGACCCCGAGCTTGCCAGAATTGTAGTCAATCAGAAGGACAGATTCAGCCGCAGGGACCATGGGTCGTACCGGTTCGGCGTTGTTGCTGCAGTTGTATTTATCCTAGGGCTAATGGTGACACTCTCCTTTGTGCTTGTCGAGCTAGGGTTGCTGCTTTCGCTCATCATGTTGGTCACATTGTTCATCATCGCCTTGTTTGTCAGAGTTATCTTGACGGGGGAATGGTCAGACACCAGCGCTATTGGGCATTTGACAAATTTGATAATCAAGGCACTTGGTGGCAAACCGAAAGACTGACCGCACACTAAAACTGATCCCCCAACCCGCGCGCACCCCTCTATGCGCCTCCAGCACGTTCTCGCACGAGCTGGAGGTGCCCTACCCCGCATTTCTGGTGTACGAGGCTGGGTAGTATTGCGGTGCCGCGCTGGAACGCACTCAATGCCCGGTATAAATCCAAGTCGGCGGAATTAGAGCGTATGCCGTTGATGCCCGCCTCGGCAAAAAAGCATTGCGTCAGCTTCCTGCGCCCCTCGCACTATACCTGCGCGGTGTCATCCGTCAGCCAGCCGGGTCTTGGCTCGCAATTATGCAGGAGGTGCGCCTCCGATTTTTTGCCCAATTGTCCCCCAATCAGGGCGAGCCGAACTTAGCAGTCTATGCGCAGCTAAGCACTGCATAGCCTAAGTCACTAATAGAATTGATTATTTCAATGGTGCCCCCACACGGACTCGAACCGCGGACCTACTGATTACAAATCAGTTGCTCTACCAGCTGAGCTATAGGGGCACGTCGCAATCGTCTAAATCGTCGCCGCCGGCGGGGCAAGAGGAAATCTGGCGCGCCGGCGGGGCGGCGCCGCTGCGGGCTTTCCCCGGCGGCAGGCTTTTGTATAGTGCGCGCGAGCGCAGCACAAAGGCCCCCCATGAAAGTCATTCTCCATGCCGGCGCACATGCCACCGACGGCGGCAAGCTTCTGCGATGCCTGCTGCGCAATGCCGATGACCTGCGGGCCCGCGCAGTGGCCGTGCCGGGGCCAAGCCGCTACCGGCAATTGCTCAGCGGCAGCCTCAATGCGCTCGACAAGGCCGATCCCGCGCCCGACGCACGCGACATCCTGCTCGAGAACATCCTCAGCGAAGACCCCGACAGCTTCGGCCGCATCATCCTGAGCCACGACCACCTGTTCTGCGTGCCCAAGATCGCGCTTGGCAGCGGCCGGATGTACCCGCGCGCCGACGAGCGGATGCGCAATGCCGCGCGGCTCTTCGAGACCGACCAGATCGAGCTTTTCATCGGCATCCGCAATCCGGCCACCTGGCTGCCGGCGGTCTATGCCGAGACGCCGCACCAGAGCTTCGACAGCTTTCTCAATGGCACCGAACCCGCCTACCTGCGCTGGTCCGAGGTGATCGAGCGCATCCAGATCGCCCTGCCCGACCTGCCGATCACCGTCTGGTGCAACGAGGACAGCCCGCTGATATGGGGCGAGATCCTGCGCGCCATGGCCGGGCTGCCCTCGGGCGCCAAGATCGCCGGCGCCTTCGACCTCTTGTCCAGGATCATGTCGGAGGAGGGGATGCGCCGGTTTCGCGCCTTCCTGCACGAACATCCCGGCATCTCCGAGCCGCACAAGCGCAAGGTCATGATCGCCTTCCTCGACAAATATGCGCTTGACGAGGCGGTCGAAGAAGAGCTCGATATTCCCGGCTGGACAGACGAATATGTCGACGCGCTGACCGACCTTTACGAACGCGATATCGAGATCATCGCCAACATGAGGAACGTGACCCTGATCGCAGCATGACGCCTTGAAAGCGGTTTGAGGCCACTTTTGAACCTGTCAGACATGTTTACCTACCGGAGCCGACCGTTTAAGCATGCTGCAATGCAACAAATGGAAAGCCTGCCATGCCTGACTTTCAGAAGATCCTCATCGCCAACCGTGGCGAGATCGCCATTCGCATCATGCGCGCCGCCAACGAGATGGGCAAACGGACCGTCGCGGTCTACGCCGAGGAAGACAAACTCGGCCTGCACCGGTTCAAGGCGGACGAAGCGTATCGCATTGGCGAGGGTCTGGGGCCGGTTGCGGCGTATCTGAGCATCGAGGAGATCATCCGCGTTGCCAAGATGTCGGGCGCCGATGCGATCCACCCGGGCTATGGCCTGTTGTCGGAGAACCCCGATTTCGTGGATGCCTGCGACGCCGCCGGCATCACCTTTATCGGCCCCAAGGCCGAGACCATGCGCGCCCTTGGCGACAAGGCCAGCGCGCGGCGCGTGGCGATCGAGGCCGAGGTGCCGGTGATACCGGCGACCGAGGTGCTGGGCGATGACATGGCCAAGATCAAGAAACAGGCCGCCGAAGTGGGCTATCCGCTGATGCTCAAGGCCTCCTGGGGCGGCGGCGGTCGCGGCATGCGGCCTATCTCTTCCGAGGACGAGCTCGAGGAGAAGGTGCTCGAAGGCCGGCGCGAGGCCGAGGCCGCCTTTGGCAACGGCGAGGGCTATCTGGAAAAGATGATCACCCGCGCCCGCCACGTCGAGGTGCAGATCCTGGGCGACAAGCAGGGCAACATCTACCACCTCTACGAACGCGACTGCTCGGTCCAGAGGCGCAACCAGAAGGTCGTGGAACGCGCGCCGGCGCCTTACCTCTCCGAGGCCCAGCGCGAGGAAATCTGCGAGCTTGGCCGCAAGATCTGCGCCCATGTGAACTATGAATGCGCCGGCACCGTCGAATTCCTGATGGATATGGAGACCGGCAAGTTCTACTTCATCGAGGTCAACCCGCGGGTGCAGGTGGAGCACACCGTCACCGAGGAAGTGACCGGCATCGACATCGTGCAGGCGCAAATCCTGATTGCCGAGGGCAAGTCGCTGGCCGAGGCCACCGGCAAGGCCAGCCAGTACGACATCCGCCTGAACGGCCACGCGCTGCAAACCCGGGTCACCACCGAGGATCCGCAGAACAACTTCATCCCCGATTATGGCCGGATCACCGCCTATCGCTCGGCCACCGGCATGGGCATCCGGCTCGATGGCGGCACCGCTTATGCCGGCGGCGTCATCACCCGCTACTATGACAGCCTTCTGACCAAGGTCACCGCCTGGGCGCAGACACCGGAAAAGGCGATTTCGCGCATGGACCGTGCGCTGCGCGAATTCCGCGTGCGCGGCGTCAGCACCAACATCGCCTTTGTCGAGAACCTGCTCAAGCACCCGACCTTTCTCAACAACCAGTACCACACCAAGTTCATCGACGAGACGCCCGAGCTTTTCGATTTCAAGAAGCGCCGCGACCGGGGCACCAAGGTTCTGACCTATATCGCCGACATCACGGTGAACGGTCACCCCGAGGTGCAGGGCCGTCCCAAGCCACACCCCGAGCTGAAACCGGCCAAGCCGCCGCAGGTGCCCTTTGGCGAGAAACCGGCCTACGGTACCCGCAACCTGCTCGAGGAAAAGGGCCCGCAGGCGGTGGCCGACTGGATGGCCGCGCAGAAGCAGGTTCTGATCACCGACACCGCGATGCGCGACGGGCACCAGTCGCTTCTGGCGACCCGGATGCGCTCGATCGACATGATCAAGGTGGCGCCTGCCTATGCCGCCAAGCTGCCGCAGCTGTTTTCGGTGGAATGCTGGGGCGGCGCGACCTTCGACGTCGCCTACCGCTTCCTTCAGGAATGCCCCTGGCAGCGGCTGCGCGACATCCGCGCGGCGATGCCCAACGTGATGACGCAGATGCTGCTGCGCGCCTCGAACGGGGTGGGCTATACCAACTACCCAGACAACGTGGTGCAGTTCTTTGTCAAACAGGCGGCGGAATCCGGCGTCGACGTCTTCCGCGTCTTCGACAGCCTGAACTGGGTCGAGAACATGCGCGTGGCGATGGACGCGGTGCAGGAGGCGGGCAAGGTCTGCGAAGGCACGATCTGCTACACCGGCGATTTCCGCGATCCGGACCGGTCGAAATACGACCTGAAGTATTATGTCGAGATGGGCCAGCAGCTGCGCGACGGTGGCGCGCATGTGCTAGGCCTCAAGGACATGGCCGGGCTGCTGAAACCTTCGGCCGCCGGCGCGCTGATCAAGACGCTGAAAGAAGAGGTCGGCCTGCCGATCCATTTCCACACCCACGACACCTCGGGCGCCGGCATCGGCACGATCATGGCTGCGGCCGAAGCCGGGGTCGATGCCGTCGATGGCGCGATGGATGCGCTCTCGGGCAACACCTCGCAGCCGACGTTGGGGTCGATCGTCGAGGCGCTGCGCTTTACCGAGCGTGACACCGGGCTCGACATTGCCGCGATCCGCGAGATTTCGAACTACTGGGAAGCGGTGCGCGGCCAGTATGCCGCCTTTGAATCGAGCATGCAGGCCCCGGCTTCGGAGGTCTATCTGCACGAGATGCCCGGCGGCCAGTTCACCAACCTCAAGACCCAGGCCCGTTCGCTCGGGCTTGAGGAGCGCTGGCACGAGGTGGCGCAGGCCTATGCCGACGTCAACATGATGTTCGGCGATATCGTCAAGGTCACGCCGTCATCGAAAGTGGTGGGCGACATGGCGCTGATGATGGTGTCGCAGGGTCTGAGCCGGGCGCAGGTGGAAGACCCCGACACCGACGTGGCCTTCCCGGATTCGGTGATCGACATGATGAAGGGCAACCTCGGCCAGCCGCCGGGCGGCTTCCCCGCGAGCATCCTGAAAAAGGTGCTCAAGGGCGAGAAACCCAACCTCGAGCGCCCCGGCAAGCATCTCAAGCCGGTCGATATCGAGGCGACCCGCAAGCAGGTGTCGGAAGAACTCAATGGCTATGAGGTGGATGACGAGGATCTGAATGGCTACCTGATGTATCCCAAGGTCTTCCTCGACTACATGGGCCGTCACCGCAGCTATGGCCCGGTGCGCGCGCTGCCAACGCATACCTTCTTCTACGGCATGCAGCCCGGCGAAGAGATCACGGCGGAAATCGACCCCGGCAAGACGCTGGAAATCCGGCTTCAGGCGGTTGGCGAGACCGGCGAGGACGGCGAGGTGAAGGTGTTCTTCGAACTCAACGGCCAGCCGCGCGTGATCCGCGTGCCCGACCGCAAGGCCGCCGCCTCTTCCGCCGCACGGCCCAAGGCCGAGCTGGGCAACGACAAGCACATCGGCGCGCCGATGCCGGGCGTCGTGGCGACGGTGGCCGTCAAGCCGGGCGACAAGGTCAAGGAAGGCGATCTGCTGCTGACCATCGAGGCGATGAAGATGGAAACCGGCATCCACGCCGAGCGGGCCGCCATTGTCACGGCGGTCCACGTTCAGCCCGGCGGCCAGATCGACGCCAAGGACCTGCTGGTCGAGCTGGACTGACGGCCCCCTATATCCCGAAAACGACGCCCCCGCAGCACTCTGCGGGGGCGTTTTTCATGGTTTCGGCGTCAACTCACCCGCCCTGCCAGACGTCCTTGTGGATTGTGACATCGGCATTCGGGCAGGCGGCGAGGATTTTCTGGCGGAGATCGGCGCCAATGTCATGCGCTTCGCGCAGCGATTGATCGCCGTCCAACTCGATATGCAGCACGACAAAGATCTGAGAGCCGGCCATCCGCGTCTTGAGGTCGTGAAAATCGCGCACGCCGGGGTGATCGCGTGCCAGCGCCGCGATGATCCCCTCGATGGCATCGGGCGCCTTGCGGTCCATCAGCGAATCGACGGCCTGCTTCGCGATCCGCGCGGCGCCGATGATCATCAGCGCCGCCGCCAGAAGCGCGACAAGCGTGTCGACGATGACCACGCCGAGATAGCGCGCCGCGAGCAATGAGAGGATGGCGCCGAGATTGGGAATCAGGTCGCCGAGATAATGCAAGCTGTCGGCCGCGACGATGCGATTGCCGGTACGCCGCGCCACCCAGCGCTGAAACAACACCAGCGCCAGGGTCAGAGCGACCGACCCGCCCATGATGGCCAGCCCCAGCCCCTCGGCCCGCAGCACCGGCGGCGCGCCTGCCGAAAACCGGGCAAAGGCCGAAAGCCCGATGGCCACGCCGGCCACCGAGATCGCGACCGACTGGGCCAGCGCCGCGAGGTCTTCGGCCGAGCTGTGGCCAAAGGCATGATCGGCATCGGGCGGCCGCGCCGCATAGAGAATCGCCATGAAGGCAGTGGCGGACACCAGCAGATCCAGCGCGCTGTCCGCAGCCGAGGCGGCGATCGCCAATGATCCGGTGGCGGCAAAGGCCCATAGCTTGGCCAGCACGAGAACCCCGGCCACACCAACCGAGGCCAGCCCCGCAGCCTTGTTGAGGCGCCGTCGCGCGGTCTGCTCCACCATGATGCCCCTCTTTTGCCTTGCCAATTCCCGGCGCCGCTGCCGCCGTCGCATTTTCGCCCGCAGCTACCCGATCGACCCCGGATAAGAAAGCCGCATCCGGCACGGCGCGCGGCGCCATATATTCGCCCCGGTCCCGGTTTCGGCGCTTTTTTGCCCCGCGCCGGCATTTTCCGCTTGCAGGCCGCGCCAACAGTTTATAAATCCGCCACACCCATGGATATGCGGGCGTAGCTCAGGGGTAGAGCATAACCTTGCCAAGGTTAGGGTCGGGCGTTCGAATCGCCTCGCCCGCTCCATAGGGAACCCCAGGCCAGAGATGGCCAAACGGATGCGGGCGTAGCTCAGGGGTAGAGCATAACCTTGCCAAGGTTAGGGTCGGGCGTTCGAATCGCCTCGCCCGCTCCAAATTCACTCGATCAGATCAAAAAGAATTGCCCTACGGGGCCAGGTAACCGCTGTTTCCCGCCCCGGTCGCGGCCGCGCCGCCTCAGAACGCCTTGAAGGTCAGCGTGGTGCGCGAGCGTTCGATGCCGGCGATATCGAGCAGGTGATCGTTGATGTATTTGCCGACATCCTCGCTCTCGGGGATGTAGAGCTTGAGCATCAGGTCGAAATCGCCGCTGGTGGAATAGAGTTCCGAGTGGATTTCCCGCAGCACGATCTCCTCGGCCACCTTGTAGGTGGTCCCCGGCTTGCAACGCAACTGGACAAAGACGCAGGTGGTCATCGGCATTCCTCACTGGTTCGCGCCGTGCTCGGCAGGCCAGAGGCTGGCACAGTGGCCCGGCGCGCACAAGCGGCGAAAACCGGTGACGGCCCTCTTGGAGCCCTGCCCGCCCCGGCCTATAAGGCGCTGACTTTGAAGGACGAGCCAGATGCGCACAGCCACGATCACCCGTCAGACCGCCGAAACCAGCATTTCCGTCACCCTCGATCTCGACGGCACCGGGGCCTATGACAACCAGACCGGCGTGGGGTTCTTCGACCACATGCTCGACCAATTGTCGCGGCATTCGCTGATCGACATGACGATCCGCGCCGAAGGGGACCTGCATATCGACGATCACCACACCGTCGAGGACACCGGCATCGCCATCGGTCAGGCGCTGGTTCAGGCGCTGGGCAACAAGACCGGCATCCGCCGCTATGGCGCCTGCCTTCTGCCGATGGACGATGCGCTGGTGCGTGTGGCGCTCGACCTGTCGGCACGGCCCTTCCTGATCTGGAATGTCGACCTGCCCAGCCCCAAGATCGGCACTTTCGATACCGAACTGGTGCGTGAATTCTTTCAGGCGCTGTCAACCCATGGCGGCATCACGCTGCACATCGATGCGCTGCATGGTCTCAACAGCCACCACATCACCGAAGCCGCCTTCAAATCCGTCGCCCGTGCCCTGCGCGAGGCGGTCGAACTCGACCCGCGCAAGGCCGATGCGATCCCCTCGACCAAAGGCGCGCTTTAGCCAGGGAAAACGGTCGCGGTCCGCCGCGAGGCCGCCGGGGCGAGCGATCCCGTGCGGCACGGGCCGGGTGATACCGGTTGTCACAGCCGCATGGCGCATGCCAGTCTGGTGGCGGGACCGTCATCGAGAGGGCGAGACACCATGACCGATCAACCGGGCGGCTGCCTTTGTGGCGCGCTGCGCTATCACGTTACCGCGCCCCCGCTCTGGGTCACGGCCTGTTTCTGCCATTTCTGCCAGCGCGCCACCGGGACATCCGGCATGGTGGAGCCGATATTTGATTTGCCCGTCTTTGCGATCACCCGGGGCAGCCCCAAGGTCTATACCCATGTCTCCGAGGGCAGTGGCCAGGATGTTCAGGTGCATTTCTGCGACACCTGCGGCACCAAGACCCACCTGACCTTTTCGCGCTGGCCGGACAGGCTGGGCGTCTATGCCGGGACCTTCGATGATCCCGGCTGGTTCGAGTTCACCCCCGAGAACAGCAAATACATCTTTCTCGACAGCGCCACCTTTGCCGCCTTCGTGCCGGCCGGCTTCAAGGCCTTCCGCCAGCATGCCGCCACCGTTGACGGCACGCCGCTCGAACCCGAGATCTTCGACCACATCCTCCACCTGCGCTAAGCGCCGCGATCAGGCGCGCAGCGCTCCCTTCTGCTGCCGTCGGATGATCCATTCCGCGACGATCAGGTTCGGCACCCAGCAGGACCAGGCGACAATCGGATATCCCTGTTCGAAGCCCAGCACTCCCACCAGGATCGGCAACTCCAGCCGTAGCGTGACGGCGGCCAGAGTCAGCGCCGCCGACCGGATCATCCAGACCCGGTGCGCGGCGATCCGACGCAACATCGCCAGCCGCACCGCCTGGGCGGTGATCGCGATCCAGAGCAGGCCCAGCAGGCCGAAGCCCAGTCCGGCAACGCGCCCGGCCGACGTATGCGCCGCCAGCGACAGCGCGGCCACCCCCGACACCAGCACGCCCAGCGCATAGGCCCGGCCGGTCCAGCGATGCAACGCGGGCCACCAGGCCCGCAGACGAGGGCTGACCTGAAAGGGCACCAGTGCCAGCACCAGCGGCGCGATCCCGATATGCGCATAGAGCGCCAGCGCCCGGCCCTCCAGGTGATGTGCCATGAAGTTCATCGAGGCCTCCACCCCCAGCGGGATGAACCGCCAGGACACCAGCGCCACCGCGAGCGGCAGAAACCAGAACAGAAAAATGCGGGCTCTTGTCGTCCAGGTGGTGGGCATTGCAGGGCCTCCTCATGCAGATCGTCGTGTAGCTTGACGGTGTAAACTTTACACTGTCAATTATGCGAGTCGCTTGACGCTGTCAACCCAGCCGCTTATCCGGCCTGCATGAGCGACACCAAAGACAAGGCCAGCCACCATCACGGCAACCTGCGCCAGGCGCTGATCGAAGCCGGCATAGAATTGTTGACGGAGGGCGGGCTCGACGCGCTGACCCTGCGCAAATGCGCGGCGCGGGCTGGCGTGTCCCATGCCGCGCCGGCGCATCACTTCGACGGGATCGACGGGTTGCGGGTGGCCATCGCGCAGGAGGGCTTTGTCCGGTTCCGTCATCGCATGCTCGATTTCGCCGATGCCGGGCCGCAGACGCCGCGCGGACGGCTGCACGGCATCTGCAAGGGCTATCTCGCCTTTGCCCGCGAAGAGCCGGCGCTTTATGACCTGATCTTCAGCTTCCGCGCCCATTCCAAAAAGATCACCGACATGCGGGAGAGCTCCACACCCTCCTATCAGGTCCTGCGCGACGCCTGCGCGCCATTCGTGCCGCCGGGCACCGACCCCCTGATCATCGAGACCCAGGTCTGGTCGCTGGTTCACGGGTTTGCGCTGCTGATCCTGACCGGGCGCTTCGGCCCCGGCCCCGCGCCCGAGGACGCGGTGCTGGCCCTGCTCGACCGGATCGGCACGCCGCCAGAACCGGACAGGTGACCGCCCCTTGACCCCGCGGGCGATTTGCGCGACCCCTCACGCCGTTCCATCCGAAGGACCTGGCCCATGCTCACGGCAATCATCGACTACGAATCCGGCAACCTTCACTCTGCCGAGAAGGCCTTTCAGCGCATGGCGGGCGAGGTCGGCGGTGGCGAGGTGGTGGTGACCGGCGATGCCGATGTCGTCGCCCGGGCCGACCGCATCGTCCTGCCCGGCGATGGCGCCTTTCCCGCCTGCATGCGCGAACTGAAAGGCCATTCCGGGCTGTATGACGCCATGGTCGAGGCGGTCGAGGTGCAGGGCCGCCCGTTTCTGGGCATCTGCGTCGGCATGCAGTTGATGGCCACGATGGGCCGCGAATACGAGGAGACGCCGGGCCTTGGCTGGATCGGCGGCGAGGTGGTCAGGATCGCCCCCACCGATCCCGCGCTCAAGGTGCCGCATATGGGCTGGAACGACCTGGTGGTCGACAACCCGCACCCGGTGCTCGACGGGATCGAGACCGGCGCCCATGCCTATTTCGTCCATTCCTACCACGTCCGCGTCACCGAGCCCGGCGAACGGATAGCGCATGTGGATTACGGCAGCGATGTCACCGCCGTCATCGGTCGCGACACCATGGTCGGCATGCAGTTCCACCCCGAGAAAAGCCAGGGCAACGGGCTGCGCATGATTGCCAACTTCCTGCGCTGGGCCCCGTGACGCCTATTGCGCGCGCCGCCATTTCTGCGCCTTGCAGACCAGCGCGGCACAGCCTTTCACGGTCATCCGCGTCCCCGAAAGCGTGACCTCGGCCGGATAATCCCGGCCAAAGATCGGCACGAAGACCCGCCCCTCGCCATAGAGGCCGCCGCCCATGGGTTTCATCCCCCAGAGCAGGCGTTTGCCGACGTTCTTGGTGACGATCTGCTTGCCGTTCGGATCGAAGGCCTTGATCAGCGTGCCGCAATAGGCGTCGCCGCAGGGTTTGATCTGGACGATGCCGGTCTGGCCCTTGCCGTCCGGTGGCGAGGCCCAGAGCCCGACCAGCGGATCGGCGCCAACGGCAGCCGCCAGGGTGCATATGACAGCGCCAAGACAAACGGCGCGTTTCAGACCTCGGCCCATGGCCGGTCTCCTGTCAGAAGCGTGGGGCGCGCCGATCGCGCCCCTGCTTCATGATGCCGGTCACTTGAGTCGAGTCCAGACCTGAGAGCTGCACAGCAGGCCACCGGCGATGCAGCCGGACATTTTGAGCATCTTTCCGCTCACCTGCATCTTGCCGTTGTAGATCTTGCCGTTCGACGGCCGCCAGACCTTGCCGGTGTATTTGCCGTTGCCCTGCGGCGTCATCCCCATCACCAGCTGTTTGCCCTTGTTCGGCGAATTGTATTCGGAACTGCCCTTGAAGGTGCGACTGATCGTGCCGCAAAGCCTCTGGCCGCAAGGGGCAATTGTCACATGGGCATAGGCCCCGTCATCCGGCTGGGTCTGCCAGACGCCCTCGGCCGGATCGGCCAGGGCCGCCCCCGCCGCCAGCGTCAGCGCGGCAACGGTCAGTGCAAGTCTTTTCATCTCGGTCTCCTCCCTGAGTGCGCCTTGAGCCTGCGACCCTTGCGCCCTCCCGCGCAACTGTGACGTCGGGTCCATTGCATTCCGCGACGTGACGTGCCACACGCCGCCGAACTGCGACCGAAGGTATTTGCGACAATGATCCTCTACCCTGCCATCGACCTCAAGGACGGCAAGGCCGTGCGTCTGCTGCGCGGCGACATGGACAAGGCCACCGTCTTCAACGACGACCCCGCCGATCAGGCGCGGTCCTTTGTCGAGGCGGGCTGTGAATGGCTGCATCTGGTCGATCTAAACGGTGCCTTTGTCGGCGGCCCGGTCAATGCCGGCGCGGTCGAGGCGATCCTCGCCGCAACCGCCGTGCCGACCCAGCTGGGCGGTGGCATCCGCGACATGAAAACGATCGAGAGTTGGCTCAACAAGGGGTTGGCGCGGGTCATCCTCGGCACCGCCGCAGTCGAAGACCCCAAGCTGGTGCGCGAAGCGGCCGACGCCTTTCCCGGTCAGGTCGCCGTCGGCATCGATGCCCGCAACGGCATGGTCGCCACTAAGGGCTGGGCCGAAGAGACCAATGTCGAGGTCACCGAGCTGGCGCAGAGCTTCGAGGATGCCGGCGTCGCCGCAATCATCTATACCGACATCAATCGCGACGGCGCGATGCAGGGCCCGAACGTCGAGGCCACCGCGGCGCTGGCCAACGCCGTCTCGATTCCGGTGATCGCCTCCGGCGGCGTGTCCTCGCTCGACGACCTCAAGGCGTTGCGCAACTGCGGCGCGCCACTCAACGGCGCGATCTCGGGCCGGGCACTCTATGACGGGGCCTTCGACCTGCGTGAGGCGCTCTCGGTGATGGCGGGCTGAGGCCCGCCCCTTTCCGCGACCACGCTTTCCCTGACGCGCCCGGTCCCGATCCCGGCGGAAGGCGACGGGCTGGCGGTCAACAGCACGCTCGTCGCTGGCGCCGCGCCCGCGCGCCCGACCCGCTGCGGCAACAGCCAGCTTGCCCCGCCCGGCGCCACGCCGTAAGAGACCCCCATGCTCAAGACCCGCATCATCCCCTGCCTGGACGTCGCCGATGGCCGCGTCGTCAAGGGCGTGAACTTCGTCGATCTCCGCGATGCCGGCGACCCGGTGGAATCGGCCCGCGCCTATGACCTCGCCGGCGCCGACGAGCTCTGCTTTCTCGACATCCACGCGACGCATGAAAATCGCGGCGTGATGATGGATGTGGTGCAGCGCACGGCCGAACAATGCTTCATTCCGCTCACCGTCGGCGGCGGCGTCCGCACCGCGGCGGACGTGCGCAAGCTGTTGCTCGCCGGGGCCGACAAGGTGAGCTTCAATTCCGCCGCTGTGGCCAACCCCGATGTGATCGCCGAGGCCGCCGACCAGTTTGGCAGCCAGTGCATCGTCTGCGCCATCGACGCCAAGACCGTCGCCCCCGGCAAATGGGAGATTTTCACCCATGGCGGCCGCAAGCCCACCGGCATCGACGCGGTGGAATTCGCGCAACTGGTCACCGAGAAGGGCGCCGGAGAGATCCTGCTGACCTCGATGGACCGGGACGGCACCCGCGCCGGCTTCAACCTGCCGCTGACGCGGGCGATCTCGGATGCGGTTTCGGTGCCGGTGATCGCCTCGGGCGGCGTCGGCACGCTCGACCATCTGGTCGAGGGCGTGACCGAGGGCGGCGCCTCGGCGGTGCTGGCCGCCTCGATCTTTCATTTTGGCGATCACACCATCGCCGAGGCCAAGGCCCATATGGCCGCCGCCGGCATCGCGATGAGGCTGACATGAGCGTGTTGCACGATCTCGAAGCGGTGATCGCGACGCGCAAGGGCGCTGATCCCGACAGCTCCTGGACCGCCAAGCTGCTGGCCAAAGGGCCGGAGAAATGCGCCGAGAAATTCGGGGAAGAGGCGATCGAGGCGATCATTGCCGCCGCCAAGGGCGACGCCGAGAACCTCACCTACGAGGCCGCCGACGTGCTCTATCACCTGCTGGTCATGCTGGCCGCGCGGGATATCCCGCTTGACGCCGTGCTCACCGAACTGGCCCGCCGCCAGGGCACCTCGGGCATCGCCGAGAAAGCCGCCCGCAGCTAGGCACGCCTTGCCCTTCGGGCGCGCCGACGCCTAGGCTGCGCCAGCCCCAACCGGAGAGCGAGATGACCCATTCCTACTGGCCGCAGATCACGCAGGCGTTGGACCTCGATGCCACGCCGTTTCGCGAGGTCGGGCGCGGCGCCCTGCCCTCGATCCATGCGGTCAGCGATTTCGCCTCGGCCACCATCGCCGCCGCCGGAACCGCGCTGGCCGCGCTTGATGGAAAGAGTGCCGAGGCGGTGAGCATCGACCGGCGCCTTGCCTCGCTCTGGTTCGATTTCACCCTGCGCCCGCAAGGCTGGGAGATGCCCTCGGTCTGGGATCCGATTGCCGGCAATTACGCCGCCGGCGACGGCTTCATCCGCCTGCATACCAATGCCCCGCATCACCGCGACGCCGCGCTCTCGGTGCTGGGTTGTGCCGCCGTGCCGGCCGAGGTGCAGGCGGCGGTCGCCACCTGGCAGGCCGAGGCGCTGGAAAGCGCGATCGTTGCCGCCGGAGGCTGCGCCGCCGCCATGCGCAGCGCCGAGGCGTGGCAGCGCCATCCGCAGGGCCGCGCCGTCGGGGCGGAACCGCTGGTGCGCTGGCAGGACGCCGGGGGTTGCGCGCCGGGCAAGGCCTCGCTCGCCGGCTGCCGGGTGCTCGATCTGACGCGGGTGCTGGCCGGGCCGGTCGCGACGCGGTTTCTGGCCGGCTTCGGCGCCCAGGTCTTGCGCATCGACCCGCCGCATTGGTCGGAACCCGCCGCCGAGGCCGAAGTCAATCTCGGCAAGCGCTGCGCCGGGCTCGACCTGCACCGGGCCGAGGATCGCAAGACCTTTGAGCGGCTTCTCGCTTCGGCCGATATCCTGCTGCACGGCTATCGCCCCGGCGCGCTCGAGGGGCTGGGCTATGGGCCGGAGGCACGGCGCGCGCTCAATCCCGGGCTGATCGATGTCAGTCTCTCGGCCTATGGGCGCAGCGGGCCCTGGGGCGACAGGCGCGGCTTTGATTCGCTGGTGCAGATGTCCTGCGGCATTGCCGCCGAAGGCATGCGGCAGGCCGGTCTCGACCGGCCGCTGCCCTTGCCGGTGCAGGCGCTCGATCACGGCACCGGCTATCTGATGGCTGCCACCGCGCTGCGCGGCCTCGCCCGGCGCGCCGGCGGCCAGACCACCCGCGCCGAGCTGTCGCTGGCGCGCACCGCCGAGTGCCTGATGTCCGCCACGGGAAGCCTGACGCCGCAGACGCCGATCACCGCCACTGACGCGGACTACACCGACAGCATCGAAGAGACCGGCTGGGGCCCGGCGCAGCGCATGTCGCCGCCGCTCACGGTGAACGGCCAGCCCCCGATATGGCATCTGCCTTCAGGCCCCGTGCGCCGCCATCCGGCGACTTGGACCGCCTGACCCCACGCCAAACGCCGTCCCGGGCTTGACCCGCGACCTCTCCCCAAACCTCAAACCGCGCTTTCGCGCCGCGCATTCCGCCATTGCCGCCAGAGGAACGCCAGGACGAACCAGCCGGTCAGCATCAGGATCACTGTCGGTGCCGGCGCGCTGTCGAGCCAGAAGCTGGCGTAGACCCCGCCAAGCATCGCGCTCAGGTTCACCGCCACCGCCACCATCAGCATGTGCCGGAACTCCCGCGTCAGCAGGAAAGCGATCGCCCCCGGCGCGATCAACAGCCCGATGGCGAGGATCAGCCCCACCGCGCTCAGCACTGCGACGATGGTCAGCGACAGGATCGCCAACATGCCGTAATGCAGCCAGCCCACCGGCAGCCCGATGGCCTGCGCCTGCGCCGGATCGAAGGCATGCAGCAGCAGGTCCTTCCATTTCAGCACCAGCACCGCGGTGACAAAGGCGCCGACAATCCCCGCGGTCCAGAGATCCGCCGCGCCGACACCCAGCATGTTGCCGAACAGGATGTGATCGAGGTGCACATTGGTCTGCACCTTGACATAGAGCACCATGCCAAGGCCGAACATGCCCGAAAACACCACCCCCATCACGGTGTCCTGCTTGATCCGGGAATTGGCATTCAGATACCCGGTGGCCAGCGCACAGGTCATCCCCGCCGCAAAGGCCCCGATGATCAGCGGAATGTTCAGGATATAAGCCAGCACCACGCCCGGCAGCACCGCATGGCTCACCGCGTCGCCCATCAGCGACCAGCCCTTGAGCACCAGAAAACAGCTCAGGATCGCGGTCGGCGCGGCCAGCAGCAGCGCCGCCAGAAAGGCGTTCTGCATGAAGGGAAAGAGGAAGGGCGCAAGCAGCGTGTCCATCATGCCTCCCTCAGCGCTTCGGCCGCCCGGGCCCGTGCCGCGCGCAGCCCGTGTTTGGGCGCAAAGAAGAAGGCCAGCAGGAAGACCGTTGTCTGCAAGGTGATGATGATGCCGCCGGTGGCGCCATCGAGGAAATAGGAGACATAGGCGCCGACAAAGGAGGTCACCGCGCCGATGGTGACGCTGATCACCAGCAACACGGGAAAGCGGTCGGCCAGCAGATAGGCGGTCGCCCCGGGCGTCACCACCATGGCAATCACCAGAAACGCCCCGACGGTCTGCAAGGCCGCCACGCAGGAAGCCGAGAGCAGCACGAAGAAGACAAAGCGCAGCTGCTCGGGCTTCAACCCGATCGAGCGGGCGTGGTTTTCGTCGAAGAAGGCGACCATCAGGTCCTTCCACTTCACCAGCAGCACCGCCAGCGAGACAAAGCCGATCACCGCAAGCTGCAAGGTGTCCTCCGGCGTGATCGCCAGCACATTGCCAAGGATGATGGTCTGCACATCGACCGAGACCGGCGAGACCGAAACCATGAACAGCCCCAGCCCGAAGAAGCTGGTGAAGATAATGCCGATGATCGCGTCTTCCTTGAGGCCGGTGCGCTGATTGAGAAACAGCATCGCCCCGGCCGCCAGCCCGCCCGACAGGAAGGCGCCCAGCGCGAAGGGCAGCCCCAGCATATAAGCGCCGGCGACCCCCGGCACGATGGAATGGCTCAGCGCATCGCCGATCAGCGACCAGCCCTTGAGCATCAGATAGGCCGAGAGAAAGGCACAGACCGCGCCGACTAGGGCGCTGACCCACATGGCGTTGGTCATGTAGCCATAGGAAAAGGGTTCGAGCAGCAGGCTCATTCTTCCTCCTCGCTGCGCGGCCCGACGGTGCGGGCCTGATCGTCGTACATGACAAAGGGCCGCTCGTCGTCGGACAGGATTGTCACCGCCCGCTCGTCCTCGTCGTCATGCAGATCGGCGCCGCCCAGCACGAAGTGCCGCAGCACACCGCCAAAGGCGGCTTCGAGATTCCTCTGGGTAAAGACCTCTTTGGTCGGGCCGTAGTTCAGCACGGTGCCCTTGACCAGCACCACCTGATCGCAGAACTCGGGCACCGAACCGAGATTGTGGGTCGAGACCAGCATCACCTTGCCCTCCTCGCGCAGCTCGTGCAGCAGGGCGATGATTGCCTCTTCGGTCTGCACGTCGACGCCGGTGAATGGCTCGTCGAGCAGGATCACCTGGCCCTCCTGTGCCAGCGCCCGGGCGAGGAAGACCCGCTTGCGCTGGCCACCGGACAACTCGCCGATCTGGCGCTTGCGATAGGATTGCATGCCCACCCGCTCCAGCGCCGCCTGAACCGCCGCCTTGTCTCCGGCCGAGGGGATGCGCAACAGGCCCATGTGGCCGAAGCGGCCCATCATCACCACGTCCTCGACCAGGACAGGAAAGCTCCAGTCGACCTCTTCGGCCTGCGGCACATAGGCCACAAGCCCCTGTTTCAAAGAGGCTTTCACCCCCTGCCCCAGAATGCCGATCTCGCCTTTCGCGGCGGGCAGAAACCCCATGATCGCCTTGAACAGGGTGGATTTTCCGGCGCCGTTCACCCCCACCAGGGCAGCGATAGAGCCTTTGGGCACGGCGAAACTGGCCGATTTCAACGCGGTGACACCGTTGCGATAGGTCACCGCCAGATCGCGCACCCAAAGCCCGGCCGTGTCGAATTCCTTGATGCCGATTCTAGCCACCGGTCAAGCCCTCGACCACGGTCTCGGTGGTGACCCGCAGCAGATCGAGATAGGTCGGCACCGGCCCCTCCGCCTCGGACAGCGAATCCACATAGAGCTCGCCGCCATAGCGCACGCCGGTTTCACGGGCGACCTGTTTTGCGGGGTCGGTGTTCACCGTGCTTTCGCAGAACACCACCGGAATTTCGCGGTCGCGGATGGTGTCGATCATCCGCCGCACCTGCTGCGGCGTGCCGGTCTGATCGGCGTTCATCGGCCAGAGATAGACCTCTTGCAGCCCGAAATCCCGCGCCAGATAGGAAAACGCCCCCTCGCAGGTCGCCAGCCAGCGCTGGCCCTCGGGCACCTCGTCGATGAGATCGCGCAGCGGACCGATGGCGGCGGAGATCTCCGCCTTGTAGCGCTCGGCATTGGCGGCATAGGTCTCGGCATTTTCCGGGTCGTGCGCGGACAGGGCGTCGCGGATGTTGTCGACATAGATCAGCGCGTTGTCCAGCGACATCCAGGCATGGGGATTGGGCTTGCCTTCATAGGCGCCTTCGGAAATCGGGATCTCGGCCACACCGGTGCTGACCACCGCCGAGGGTTTCTCGCCGAGGTTGGCGAGGAATTGTTCGAACCAGAGCTCGAGGTTCATTCCGTTCCACAACACCAGATCGGCATCCACCGCATTGACCAGATCGCGCGGCGTCGGCTCGTAGCCATGGATTTCCGCCCCCGGCTTGGTGACCGAGACCACCTCGGCCGCCTCGCCGGCCACGTTCTGTGCCATGTCGGCAATCACGGTAAAGGTGGTGACAACCTTGAACTCCTGGGCCGCCACCGGCCCTGCGGCGGCCAGCGCCATCGCGGCCATTATCCCTCGCAGCATGCAGTCCTCCTGAATTGACGTGTCTTTGCGCCAATATGCGCGCCCTTGACCGGATGTCAATGAAATTGAGAACCATTCTCATTTTAGATCACCCCTTCTTTCGCGCCCCACCCCGGCGAACCCGGCGCATTGCGCCCCGGACCCTGATCCGGGGCCGCTCCCGCCTCGTGCTTTGCCATGGGTTCCCGGATCCCGGCTTGCACGGCGCGGCGGCGGCCCTATGCTCCGCAGGAAACCACGAGACGACACAATGACCGATACGCTCGACCCCGAGGACTGGGACGATTTCCGCAAGACCGCGCATGTGCTGCTCGATGCCTGCATCGACCGGCTGGCCGAGGCCCGCGCCCATCCCTGGCAGCCACTGCCAGAGGCGACCCGCCAGAGCTATGCGCTTGACGGCACCGCCCGGGGCGAGGCCGCCACCGCGCAACGGTTGATCGACGACGTACTGCCCTTCGGCACCGGCAACACCCATCCGCGATTCTGGGGCTGGGTGCATGGCACCGGGCTGGCCTCAGGGCTGCTGTCGGAAATGGCAGCGGCGACGGTGAACGCCAATTGCGGCGGCCGCGATCACGGCATGATCCACGTCGAACGCGCGGTGATCGACTGGTCGCGCCGCATCATGGGCTTCCCCGAGACCGCCTCAGGTGTGCTGGTCACCGGCACCTCCCAGGCCACCGTCCTGGCGCTGGCCACCGCCCGCCAGCGCGCGCTGGGGCCCGCGGTGCGCAGCACGGGCGTGCGGGGCCGTCTCACCGCCTATGCCGGCGCGGGCGTGCACAATGCCACCCGCAAGGCGATCGAACTGCTGGGCATCGGCGCCGACAACCTGCGCCGCATCCCCGAAGACGATCGCGGCATGGATTGCGATGCCCTGCGCGCCGCCGTCGCCGAGGACCGCGCCCAGGGTGCCACGCCCTTTGTCATCGTCGGCACCGCCGGATCGGTCGATTTCGGCCGTTTCGACGATCTGAACGCGCTGGCCGACATCGCCCGTGACGAAGCGCTCTGGCTGCATATCGATGGCGCCTTCGGGGCCTGGGCCCGGCTTGCCGACGCCCCCTGGCGGGCGCTCACCGACGGCATCGAACGCGCCGACAGCCTGGCCTGCGACTTCCACAAGTGGATGTATGTGCCTTATGACTGCGGCCTCTGCCTGATCCGCAACGGTGACGAGCATTTCGCCACCTTCGCCGCCCGCCCCGCCTATCTTGCCAGCCACGGCGAGGGGCTGTCGGGCGGAGACCCCTGGTTCTGCGATTTCGGCACCGACCTGTCGCGCGGCGCCCGGGCGCTCAAGGTCTGGTGCGCGGTCGAGAGCTATGGCGCCGCCGGGCTCGGCGCCGCCATCACCGGCAATTGCCGGGCCGCCGCCCGCATGGGCGCGGCCGTCACTGCCCGGCCGGCCATGGCGCTCATGGCCCCGGTGATTTCCAACCTCTGCGTCTTTACCGCCGACGCCAGCCTGCCGCCCAAGGCGCAGACCGCGCTCAACAAGGCCATTGCCGCCAGCCTGCAACTCGACGGCACCGCCGTCTTTTCCACCACCGAGGCCCGGGGCATCACCTGCCTGCGGGCCGCCATTGCCAATCACCGCACCACACCCGAGGACATCGACGCCGCCATCGCTGCCGTCGCTGCCCGGGCCGACGCTCTCACCCAGGCTGCCTGAGCCCCATTCCCAGTTATCGAGGCCCCATGTTTTCCGATCCCCTCCTGACCGACATCCGCGCCCGCTTTGCCCATGTCGAAAGCTGCCCCTTCCAGGGCCCCCGCGTGTTCTTTGAAAACGCCGGCGGCGCGCTGACGCTGAACTCGGTGGTCGAGACTTCGACGAAATTCGCAGCCATTCCCGACAATCAGGGCCGCGACAACCCCGCCGCCCATGCGCTTGTGGCGGCGATCGACACCGCCAAATCCGACATGGCCACCTTCTTCGGCGCCGGGTCGGGGCAGTTTTTTGTCGGCGAGTCGGGCACCGAGCTGACCTTTCGCCTGCTGCGGGCGATGATCCTCGGCGCGCGGCCCGGTCCGGTTATCGGCGCCACCGTCGAACACCCGGCCTCGCGCTCGGCGGCGCGCAAATGGGCGCATGTGGCGGGCCGTGACTATATCGCCGTGGCGCATGACGATGCCACCGGCCTGGTCACCGCCGAAGCCTATGCCGCGCAGATCACCGCCGACACCGCCGTCGCCACGATCCTGCACACCTCGCCGGTGACCGGCATGGCGATGGACCTGCCGGCGATCACCCGCGCCATCCGCGCCAAATCGCCCGATTGCCTGATCTTCGTCGACGGCATCCAGCACGCCAGCCACGGACGCATCGACATCGAAAGCTATGACATCGACGGTTATGTGATCTCGCCTTACAAGGTCTTCTCGCGGCATGGCTACGGCATCGCCTGGGTGTCCGACCGGTTCTCCAGGCTCCGCCTCGAAGGGCTGCAAGGCGGGCCCGAAGAGAACTGGGAATTCGGTACCCGCGACACCGGCGCCTATGCCACCTTCTCCGACGTGGTGGGCTATTTCGACTGGCTCGGCGCTCAGGTCTCCGACGCATCCGATCGCCGCGCCCGCATCCTCGCCGCCGGCCAGGCTATCCACGACCACGAACAGGCGCTGACCCGGGCAATGCTGCACGGCACCGGCAACCTGCCCGGCCTGGCGGAACTGCCCGGCGTCGAGATTGTCGGCGGCGTGGACAACCCCGCGCGCGAAGGCCTGGTCAGCTTCTGGCGCGAAGGCGTGCCCTCGGAAGAGATTGTCGCCGCGCTGAACGCCCAGGGCATCCGCACCCACACCCGCAAGGCCGACCATTACTCCGGCAACATCCTCGACCCGCTGGGCCAGCCCTCCTGTATCCGAGTCTCGATGTGCCACTACAACAGCCTCGCCGAGGTCGCCGCCTTCCTCGCCGCCATGAAAGACATGTAACCCACATCCCCGGCAGGCCGGGCGTCGCCCCGGTCCTGCCGCAGCGCATCCCAAGGAGCCTCCCATGCCCCACGGCGGCCAAATCCTCGTCGACGCCCTCAAGGCCCAGGGCACCACCCGCGTCTTCTGCGTTCCCGGCGAAAGCTATCTCGCCGCGCTCGACGGCCTCTACCTGTCGGGCATCGACACCGTGGTCGCCCGCCAGGAAGGCGGCGCGGCGATGATGGCCGAGGCCCATGGCAAGCTCACCGGCACCCCCGGCATCTGCTTTGTCACCCGCGGACCCGGCGCCACCAATGCCAGCGCCGGCGTGCATGTGGCGATGCAGGACAGCACGCCGATGGTGCTCTTCATCGGCCAGGTCGCCAGCGACCAGCGCGACCGCGAGGCCTTTCAGGAAGTCGACTACCGCGCCATGTTCGCGCCGCTGGCGAAATGGGTGGCCGAGATCGACCGCACCGAGCGCATCCCGGAATATATCTCGCGCGCCTTCCACGTGGCGCAATCGGGCCGCCCCGGCCCGGTGGTGCTCGCCCTGCCGGAAGACATGCTCTCGGCCGCCTGCGAGGCCGCCGTGGTGCCCGCCGCCAACCCGCCCTCGGGCCGCGCCGCCGACAGCGACATCACCGCCATTCTCGCGGCGCTGAACGGGGCGGAACGGCCGCTGATCCTCGCCGGCGGCCCGCTCTGGTCCGAAGAGGCCCGGCTTGCGCTGCAAGACTTTGCCGAAACGGCGCAGATCCCCGTCGCCACCTCGCTGCGCTGCCAGGATTATTTCGACAACAGCCACCCAAATTACGCCGGCGACATGGGCATCGCCGCCAATCCGGCGCTGGCCGAGCGTCTGCGCGCGGCCGATGTGCTGCTCTGCCTCGGCGCCCGTCTGGGCGAGATGACAACCGCCGGCTACACGCTGGTCACCCCGCCGGTGCCGGAACAAAAGCTCCTTCACGTCCACCCCGACCCGAGCGAGCCCGGCCATGTCTACCATCCGGCGCTGGCCGTCGCCGCCCAGGCCGGCCAGGTCGCGCGGCAACTGGCTGCCACGGCAGAGGCCCCGGCGCGGGGCCGCGGCGCGCTGGTCGCCGAGGCCCATGCCGCCTATCAGGACTGGCAGGCGCCCGAGGACACCCCCGGCGACCTGCATATGGAACAGGTCCTTGTGCATCTGCGCGACACCCTGCCCGACACCGCGATCCTGACCAATGGCGCCGGCAATTACTGCGGCTGGCTGCACCGCTACTACCGCTGGCACCGCTTCCGCACCCAGCTGGCGCCGACCTCGGGCTCGATGGGCTACGGATTGCCCGCCGCGGTGGCCGCCGCGCTGCATCACCCCGACCGCCCGGTGATCTGTTTCGCCGGCGACGGCTGTTTCCAGATGACGGCGCAGGAATTCGGCACCGCCTGCGACCATGGCGCCAAGGTGATCGTCCTGCTGGTCAACAACGGCATGTATGGCACCATCCGCATGCACCAGCAGGCCAAATACCCCGGCCGGGTCTCCGGCACCCGGCTGAAAAACCCCGATTTCGCCGCCTGGGCCCGGAGCTACGGCGCCCTGGGCCTGACCGTGACCGAGGATGCCGGTTTCCCCGCGGCCATGGCGCAGGCCCTGGCCGCCGATACCCCGGCGCTGATCGAGCTCAGGACCGACCCGCGCGCGCTCTCGACCAGGCTCATCCTGCGCGACCTCTGATCGCGATCCCGCGCCGGGCCCGGGCCCCCGGCATAAGCCACACGCCCTCCCCCGCAGCTTCTTCTTTTCACAAATACCGCCGGGGGAGTCCTGCAAGGACGGGGGCAGAGCCCCCACTGCCGGCCCGGCGCCCCCGGGATGGGCCCGCGCCCGCACGCAACCTCCGACCCCGAATCAAACGGCGCGACCCCGGGGCATTCTGGACTCCACCCAGGAACAAAAGGTGAATATACTGCCAGCCTGCCAAAGATTCGCCCCATCCCATGTTCGCCGAGCTGTCGATCACTTCGAATTTCACCTTTCTCACCGGGGCATCCCACCCCGAGGAGTTCATGCAGCGTGCCGCGCGCTGCGCGCTCTCGGCGATTGCCATCGCCGATGACAATTCCGTCGCCGGCATCGTCCGCGCCCATACCGAGGCGCGCGAGATCGCCCGCGCAGTCAGGCAACGCCAGGCCTTCGACGCCGCCCACGGCCTGATCGGCCCGCCGGCGCCCGAACCGGCCCCGCCAGACCCGCTGCGCCGCGCCCTGCCGCGACTGATCCCCGCCGCGCGGCTGGTCTTTACCGATGCCCCGCCGATCACCGCCCTGGTGCAGAGCCGCCGGGGCTGGGCCGGGCTCTGCCGGCTGCTCTCGCGCGGCCGGCTCAGGGCGGAAAAGGGCAGCTGCATCCTGCATCTCGCCGACCTACTGGAGATGGGCGCCGAAGGTCTCCACCTGGCGCTCCATGGCCCGCCTGGGGCGCAGGTCGCACCGCCCGGCGCGGGCGCGTGGTGGCCACAGGCGCAGCAGCTGACGCGCCGCTTCGGCGGGCAGATGTCGCTGCTGATGGCGCCGGCCTATGACGGCGCCGATGCCGCCCGCTTCGACCATCTCGCCAGCCTCGCCGCGGAACTGGGCCTGCCCACGCTCGCCTCTGCCACGCCGCTGATGCATGCCGGGCCGCGCCGCCGGCTGGCCGATGTGCTCAGCGCGATCCGCGAAGGCACCACGGTCGAGGCGCTCGGCGCCCGCGCCCAACCCAACGGCGAACGCCGGCTGCGCTCGGAAGCCGAGATGCTGCGGCTGTTCCGCGGCCATGAGGCCGCCGTCGCCCGCGCCGACCGGCTGGCGGCGGCCTGCACCTTCTCGCTCGACGCGCTGCGCTATGAATATCCGTCAGAGATCGCCGCGGGTGAAACCCCGGCCGGGCGGCTGTCGCGGCTGGCCCACCAGGGGCTGCGCTGGCGCTATCCCGAAGGCGCGCCCGACAAGGTGCGGACCATGCTGTCGCACGAACTTCAGCTGATCTCGAAACTGAACTACGCGCCCTATTTCCTCACCGTCCGCGACATCGTGGCTTTCGCCCGCGAACGAAACATCCTCTGCCAGGGCCGCGGTTCCGCCGCCAATTCCGTGGTCTGCTTCTGTCTCGGCATCACCTCGGTCAGCCCCGAGATCGGCACCATGGTCTTCGAGCGGTTTGTCTCCGAGGCGCGCGACGAGCCGCCCGACATCGACGTCGATTTCGAGCATGAGCGCCGCGAAGAGGTGATCCAGCACATCTACGACCGTTACGGCCACCACCGCGCCGGGCTCTGCGCCACCGTGATCCACTATCGTGGCAAACGCGCCATCCGCGAGGTCGGCGCCGCCATGGGGCTCAGCCAGGACACCATCGGCGCCATGTCCTCGCAGCTCTGGGGGTTCTGGGGCGCCGATGGCTTGCAGGACCAGCGGCTGCGCGAGATCGGGCTCGATCCGACCGATCCGCAGATCCGCCTGACCCTCTCGCTGATGCAGGAAATCATCGGCTTTCCCCGGCATCTGAGCCAGCATGTCGGCGGCTTCATCGTCACCGAGGGGCGGCTCGACGAGCTGGTGCCGATCGAGAACGCCAGCATGGAGGACCGCACCGTCATCTGCTGGGACAAGGACGATATCGACAGCCTCGGCATCCTCAAGGTCGACGTGCTCAGCCTCGGCATGCTCACCTGCATCCGCAAGGCCTTCGACCTGTTGCAGACCCACACGGGGCAGGGCTGGGAGCTCGCCACCCTGCCGCCCGAGGATTCCAGGGTCTACGACATGCTCTGCCGCGCCGACAGCATCGGCGTCTTTCAGGTGGAAAGCCGGGCGCAGATGAACTTTCTGCCGCGGATGAAACCGCGCTGTTTCTACGACCTGGTGATCGAGGTGGCGATTATCCGCCCGGGGCCGATCCAGGGCGACATGGTGCATCCCTACATCCGCCGCAGGAACGGCGAGGAAACCGTCTCCTTCCCCTCCGACGCCCTGGGCGAGGTGCTGGGCAAGACGCTGGGCGTGCCGCTGTTTCAGGAGCAGGCGATGCAGATCGCCATCGTCGGCGCCGGGTTTACCCCGGAAGAGGCCGACCGGCTGCGCCGGGCGCTCGCCACCTTCAAGAAGAACGGCAATGTCGGCGATTTCCGCAGCCGCTTCATGCGCGGCATGAAGCGGAACGGCTATGACGCGGATTTCTCCGAACGCTGCTTTTCCCAGATCGAGGGCTTCGGCTCTTACGGTTTCCCCGAAAGCCATGCCGCCAGTTTCGCGCTGCTGGTCTATGCCTCGGCCTGGATCAAGTGCCACCACCCCGGCATCTTTGCCTGCGCCCTGCTCAACTCCCAGCCGATGGGGTTCTATGCGCCATCGCAGATCGTCCGCGATGCCCGCGAACACGGGGTGGTGGTGCGGCCGGTCTGCATCCAGTCGAGCTACTGGGACAACGTGATGGAACCCGACGGCCGCGGCGGGTTGGCACTGCGGCTGGGGTTTCGCCAGATCAAGGGGCTGGCCGAGGAGGATGCCGGCTGGATCACCGCCGCACGCGGCAATGGGTATCGGTCGGTGCGCGATGTCTGGCGCCGCGCCGGGCTGACCGCGCCGGTGCTGGCGCGGTTGGCCGAGGCGGATTGTTTTGCCGAGCTGATGCGCCGGCGCGAGGCGCTCTGGGAGGCCAAGGCGCTGACCGCCGCCAAGGCGCTGCCGCTGTTCGACGGCGATCTCGACGGCGAGGCGATCGACGAGCCCGAGGCCCGCCTGCCGGCGATGACCCTGGGCGAGGAGGTGGTGGAGGATTACGTCGCCCTGCGCCTGACCCTGCGCGCCCACCCCCTGGCGCTGCTGCGCGACCGGCTGACGCCGCCTGCCGGCTGAGCCGGCCAGCGGCGGGCCGCGCCTCCGGTCCGGGCGCCCCCCGCACACAGCCATGCAAACCTTTGTGACCTCAGCCTAAACACCGGACAAGTGCCCGCGAAGCTGCTACACTGAACCTGCCTCAGGGTTTCGGACACCGAAACCACCCTGTCCGGACCCTCCTGTTAGCAACTGGCGGAAGGACGACATCATGACTGAGACAATCGGCAACCCGCTCTCCTGGTCGGCCCAGGCCCTTGGCAAGGGCCTCACATCGACCGGCGAGATCGTCGAGGAGCTGCATCCACACGAAACGAGCCCCATCGTGATCCGCGATATCGACATTGGCGACCTGCGCATCGCCTTGTCCAAGGGGTACGAGGATTTCCTCGCCATGCGCACGGATGTGATGTGGATCGTGCTGGTCTATCCGGTGATGGGCTTTGTCCTGGCGTGGTTCGCCGCGACCGAGAGCCTTCTGCCGCTGCTCTTCCCGCTGGTGTCGGGCTTTGCGCTGCTCGGCCCGGTGGCCGGCGTCGGACTCTACGAGATGAGCCGGCGGCGCGAAGCCGGGATGACGCCGCGCTGGCGCGACGGCTTCGGCGTCGCCTTTTCCCCTGCCGCGGCGCCCATGGTGGTGCTGGGCGGCTATCTGATGGCGCTTTTCGTCGCCTGGATGATGACCGCGCTGGTGCTGTACAACGCGACGCTCGGGCCGGCGGCACCAACCTCTGCCAGCGCCTTCGTCACGGATGTGTTCACGACCACGGCAGGGCTTCAGATGCTGGGCTTTGGCCTGGCGCTAGGGTTTGTCTTTGCCGCCCTGGTGCTGATCACCGCGCTGATCTCCTTTCCGATGCTGGTTGACCGGCGGGTCGGCCTGCCGCTGGCGGTCGCCACCTCGGTCGAGGTGGCCTGGCGCAATCCGATCACGGTCGCCGTCTGGGGCATGATCGTCGCGGCGCTCCTGACGCTGGGCTTTGTCACCCTCTTCGTCGGGCTGATCTTCGTGCTGCCGATCCTCGGCCACGCCACCTGGCATCTCTATCGCCGGGCGGTGGCGCCGCCGGAACCCGCCGCCAAGGCGCCGGTCTCCGAGGACTAGCTCTCGCCCAGCTTCGGCGCGCCCTTGCCCAGCGCGAGGTCCGCGCCGGAGAACCGGAACGGCGAGCGCACACCCGGCACGCCATCCGCCTCGATCTGCATGCCGCGGGCCTGAACCTGCGGGTCGGCCATGACCTCCGCCATGTCATTGATCGGCCCGGCCGGCACGCCCTGCGCCTCGCAGGCGGCCAGAAGATCGGCCTTGGCCCAGCGCGCCGTCGCGGCGCCCAGAAGTTCGGTCAGGGTTTCGCGATGATCGAGCCGGTCGGCATTGGTGGCGAAGCGCGGGTCGGGCCCCAGCTCGGGCAGCGCCAGCAGATCGCAGAGCCGGCGGTATTGCGCGTCATTGCCGGTGGCGATGATGATATAGCCGTCGGCGCAGTCAAACACCTGATAGGGCGCCAGATTCACATGCGCGTTGCCCATCAGCCCCGGCGCCCGGCCGGTGCTGAGGTAGTTCATCGCCTGATTGGCCGTCACCGCCACCGCGCAATCCAGCAGGCTCATGTCGATCCACTGGCCCGCGCCGGTCTGCCCGCGCTGGTGCAGCGCCGCCAGAATGGCGGTGGTGGCATAGACGCCGGTGAAGATATCGGTGATCGCCACCCCGGTCTTTTGCGGCTGGCCGCCCTTTTCGCCGGTGATCGACATCAGCCCGGACATGCCCTGGATGATGTAGTCATACCCGGCCCGATGGGCATACGGCCCATCCTGCCCGAAACCAGTGATCGAACAGTAGATCAGGCCGGGATTGACCGCCCGCAGCGCCTCATAATCCAGCCCGTATTTCTTCAGCCCGCCGACCTTGAAGTTCTCGATGACGATATCGGCTTCGGCCACCAGCTCGCGCACCCGGGCCTGGCCCTCTTCGGTGCGGAAATCGACGATCTCGCTGGTCTTGCCGCGATTGCAGGCGTGGAAATAGGCCGCCGATCTTTCGCCGTCGCGCTCGATGAAGGGCGGGCCCCAGCGGCGGGTGTCGTCGCCCTCGGGGCTTTCCAGCTTGAGCACCTCGGCACCGAGATCGGCAAGGGTCTGACCGGCCCAGGGGCCGGCCAGAATGCGTGCAAGCTCGATGACCTTGAGCCCGGCAAGTGGGCTCATGCGTCGCCCAGTTTCTCGTCCAGGATCGCCTGGAACTCGGAATAGGGCATGTTGGTGTAAAGCTCGCCGTCGATCACGAAAGAGGGGGTGCTGCTGATGTCATCCGCCTTGGCGTTCTCTTCGAACCAGGCCACCAGGGTGCGGGCCTTGTCGCCGTCCTGAAGACAGCTTTCCAGCGCCTCGTCGTTCAGCCCGGCCAGGCGGCCGATCTTGCGCAGCTCGCCGACGATGGTCGCAGGATCGCCCGAAGCCACCCAATCGCTCTGTCCCTTGTAGATCAGATCGGTGATACCGAAGAACCGCTCTTCACCGCCGCAGCGCGCCACCATCGAGGCCCAGAGCCCGTAGCGGTCGAAATAGACCTCGCGGTAGACGAACTTGATCTTGCCGGTGTCGATGTAATCGGCCTTGAGGTTCTTGTAGGGGCCGGCGTGGAAATTGGCGCAATGCGGGCAGGTGTAGCTGGCATATTCGATCACCGTCACCGGCGCATCCTCGGCCCCCAGCACCATCTCCTTGATGGTCGAGGTATCGACATCCTCGGAGGCTTCCTGCGCGTCGAGCGCACCGGCCGGGATGGCCGTGCTGCCAGCGCCCTGATTGAGCAGCCACCAGCCGCCACCGGCCAGCAGCACAAGCGCCAGAAGGGAGGCAGGGATCATACGCTTCATATCTTGTTTCCTCTCGGGATCTTTCATGTCTTGGCCTTGGATAGAACGTTCCGGGCGAGGGCTTCAAGCGCCCCGCGAAGGCCTTCGTCGGTCACATTTTCGGCATAGGACTGCGCTGCGGCGGCGATTTTCGGGTCCGGCGGCGGCGGCGTCTTGGCCGGCTCGCCATAGGTGAACTGCGCCTGCCCCTCGGCAAATCCGGTGGGCGCGGTCTGGGTGATCTTGATGCGCGCGATGGCGTTGTAGCCATAGACCGCATTGACCCGCTCGCGCAGCCGGTCTTTCTGCATCTCGAGCATCGGCGCATTGGCGCCGGTGGTCAGCAGGGTCAGCGTGGCGCCGATGCCGCCGCGCCCGAAAGAGACATTCACCGGCCGGGCGATTTTCGCGATATCCGCGCCGGCGACCTCGGGCCAATGCGTGAGCAGCCGGGTTTCGGCAAAGCCCCGGCTTTCGCTGGCGCGCTGGATACGCTGGCTCAAAAGCTTGGATGTGCGGGCAAAGCCCCTTGTCGTCGCTCTTCGCTGCGGCACGATTGACTCCCTCTCGCTGGGGCTATTCTAGTGTCCCGCGCGCCCTGCGCCAGCAAAACCCGACTTATGCACAGCTTCCTGAGATATTCGTGAACAGCCGCCCTCTCCGTCAATGCCCCGCGCCCCGGCACGAGGCGCGCAAGCGCCCGGCCCGACCTCGGACGGGTGGTGCCGCCAAGCGGCACAGGTCGTCGCAATCGCTTTGCGCGAAGATGCCTGCAATCCCTGCGGGAGGCCGCGCTTCCCTGGCCGGAAAAGGCCGCCGGGGATCGGGTGCCCGCCATGCGTGATCCCGCGACCCTGAGCGCCGATCTGCTTTCCTGGTACGACCGTCATGCCCGCGCCATGCCCTGGCGCGTGCCCCCCGCCGCGCGCCAGGCCGGCACCCGGCCCGATCCCTATCGCGTCTGGCTCTCCGAGGTCATGCTGCAACAGACCACCGTTGCCGCGGTGCGCGACTATTTCCACCGTTTCACCGCGCGCTGGCCCGAGGTCACCGATCTGGCCGCCGCCGCGGACGCCGATGTGATGGCGGAATGGGCCGGTCTCGGATATTACGCCCGCGCCCGCAACCTGCTGAAATGCGCCCGCGCCGTCGTTGCCGAACATGACGGACGGTTTCCGGCCGATCACGCCGCCCTGCTCGCGCTGCCCGGCGTCGGCCCCTATACCGCCGCCGCCGTCGCCGCCATCGCCTTTGACCTGCCGGAAACCGTGGTGGACGGAAATGTCGAGCGGGTCATCACGCGGCTGCACGACGTTCACACGCCGCTGCCTCAGGCCAAGCTCGAGATCACCGCGCTGGCCCGGACCCTCACGCCGCAGGCCCGGCCCGGCGATTACGCGCAGGCGATCATGGACCTCGGCGCCACCATTTGCACGCCGCGCAATCCGGCCTGCGGCCTCTGCCCCTGGCGCGACGATTGCGCCGGGCGGTTGGCGGGCAGCGCCACCGACCTGCCGAAAAAGACCCCGAAAAAACCCAAGCCCATCCGCCACGGCATCGCCTATATCGCCCGCCGCGTCGATGGTGCCTATCTGCTCGAACGCCGCCCCGACAGCGGCCTTCTGGGCGGAATGCTCGGCTGGCCGGGATCGGACTGGAACGAAGCCCCGGGCGAAGACCCGCCGATCCGCGCCGAGTGGAAGGCGCTCAACACCGAGGCGCGCCATACCTTCACCCATTTCCACCTGCGCCTGACGGTCAAGACCGCGCTGGTGCCGATGGACCGCGCCCCGGCCCGCGGCGAGTTTCACGAAGAGTTTCGGCCCGGCGACCTGCCAACCGTCATGCGCAAGGCCTTTGATCTGGCGCAGAAGTGAGGCATCCGGGAGAGCTGTGAAATGCTCCTCGAGCGGCGATGCGTGGCGGCCTTCGGCCGCGCTCGCGCGCTTGAAGCTCTGCAAAGGGCCGCTCGGACCCGAAACGAAAAGGCCCCCGCGATGCCTCGCGAGGGCCCGGATTTCAATTCACGTCAGGCGGCTTACTTGCAGCGCCACCAGTAGATCGCACCGCCCAGCGCCGCGCCGATGATCCAGGCATAGCCGGTGAGCGCACCCAGCGCCGGCACCCAGACCGTGGCCACCGAGAACACCGCGCCGATGCCAAAGGCCACCAGCGCATTGTCATGCCAGCCGTTGCCGTAGTGATAGGCACCACCCGACATGTTGTAGAGTTCGTCGCGGTTCAGCTTCTGCCGGCGGATCAGGTAGTAGTCGACCACCAGGATGCCATAGAGCGGTGCCAGCGTCGCGCCCAGGGTGTTGACGAAGCCGGAGATGCCGATCTCGCTGATCACTGCGGTCCAGAGCCCGCCGATCACCAGGGCAAAGCCCGAAGTGATGAGCCCGGCCTTGCGGAACCCGATGGTCTCGGGCGCCAGGTTGGCAATGCCGTTCACCGCCGGAATGAAGTTGGCCACGAGGTTGATGCCCACGGTGGCGGCAAAGAAGGTCACCGCCGCGATGATCCCCAGAATCACGCTATCGGTACGCCCGACGATCTCGGTCGGGTTGATGATCGCCTCGCCATAGACCACGGCGGCACCGGCGGTCGTCAGCAGGGCCAGCGCCGAAAACAGGATCATGTTGAACGGCAGCCCGGCGAGGTTGCCCTTGACCATGGCGCGCTTGTCCTTGGCATAGCGCGAAAAGTCCGAGAAGTTGATCATCACCGCCGCGAAATAGGCCACCATGGTGCCGATAATGGCGACAAAGCCCGCGAACTCGGTGCCCCAGGTGCCTTCGGGGTTGGCGAAAATGGTCTGCGCCTGGCTCAGCAGCTGGCCGTCGGACTTGATCCAGAGGACCACCACAAGCCCGATCATCACCGCATAGACAAAGGGGCCGGCAATGTTCAGGAAACCTTCGACCCAGCCCATGCCGCGCCAGAAGATGACGATGTGGAACCCCCAGACCAGCACAAAGGACAGCCAGTCTACGGCCGTCAGCCCCAGCATCTCGGCCCCGCCGGTGATCCCGGTCAGCGAGCGGATCAGCAGCGCCAGGGCGGTCGAGGCGAAATAGACCTGCACCCCGTACCAGAACACGGCCACCACGGCGCGCAGCACCGCCGGCAGCTTGGCACCCTGGGTGCCCATGCTGGCCCGGGCAAAGACCGGATAGGGGATGCCGTATTTCTCGCCCGCCGCGCCCGACAGGTTGACGAGGAACATCACCATCAGCCCGGCGGTGATCAGCGCGGCAAAGGCGGTCCAGCCGCTGACCCCGTATGAGATGAACAGCGAGGCCACCAGCGAATAGCCGAACAGCGACTGGATGTCGTTGGCCCAGACGTTGAAGATGGCGAACCAGCCCCAGCTCTTTTCCTCTGCCGTGACCGGGCGCAGCGCGTCCTCGTCGGCGATCATTTCGGTGTGTGCGATTGTGTCCATCAGCGTGTTCCCTGTTGCTGTGCCGGGCCTGGAGACCCCGTGTCGCCCTGTTCGGACTTTTCTTTCGGCAAAGCTGTTGATTCAGCAAATACCGCATATAACATGTTAGATAGAATGCTTCCCCAAGGGCACCATGACAATCACGAAGGGACTTTCAGCCTATGTTTGAAAATGCGGCGCTCGGAATCTGGACCTCCTGCCCATGAAAACGGCAGTTTCGACCCCGGCCCGCAATGGCAGCGGCGCCCTCACCCGCGCGGCCCATGAAACGCTGCGTGCGCATCTGCACGATGGCCGGCTTCGTGCCGGCGCCTTCCTGTCGATGCCGATGCTGGTCGAGACCCTCGGGCTGCCGCTTGCGGCGGTGCGCGAGGCGGTCAAACGAGCCGAGGCAGCGGGCCTGGTGACCGTGGTGCCGAAACGCGGCATCGCGGTGATGGAGGCCGACGCCGACACCACCCGCGAATGCCTCGACCTGCGGGCCGTGCTCGAGACCGAGGGCGCGCGGCGGCGGTTGCTGTGCGCCGGTCCGCCCGACCTGACCGAATTGCGCCGGCAGCATGAAGAGATGCTGGCCCGCGCCCGCCAGAGCCTGGCCAACGGCCTGCCGCGCCAGGCCATCGCCGTCGATCTGTCGTTGCACGACCGCCTGTCGGGCTGGCTCGATTCGGCGCTGATGACGCAGCTCTATGCCGACAACCGCAGCCGCATCGCCATCATCCAGAACGTCCGCCCCTTTCTGCCCGACCGGATCGTGCCGGCGATGGAGGAACATCTGCGGATCATCGCCGCGCTCGAGGCCGGCGACATCGGCCGGGCGACAGAAGCGATCCGCCAACACCTGCACCAGACCATGCGCTGGTGGGGGGTGGAGCCGTGACGCAACGAAAGCCGGCCGCCGGCCCCGCCGCTCTGGCCCCGGCGGGGGGCGGCGCCCTATAGTTGCCGCAATGGCGTGACAGAACCGCGCCGACAGTGATGACCGCGCCGATGACACCGACCAAGACCCCAACCGGCCTGCGTGCCGCCCTGCCCTTCTGGGCCTCTTTTCTGCTGGTCCCGCTGGCCTGGGTCTCGGCCCTCTGGGGCGGATGGGCGGTGTTCTTGTTGCCGCTCTGCACCTGGTATCTGTTCTCGGCGCTCGACGCGCTCACCGGGCTGAACCTCGACAATGCCGATCCCGCCACGCCGGAGGCGGCGCTGGGCTGGTACAAGCGCCTCACCCTGCTCTGGGTGCCGGTGCAATTTCTCACCCTCTACGGGCTGATCTGGTATGCCCCCCGCGCCGACCACCTGGGCACGCTCGAGCTGATCGGGCTCTTTGTCGGCGTCGGCGTGCTCACCGGCACCATCGGCATCAACTACAGCCACGAACTGATGCACCAGCGCAGCCGGCTGGAGCGCTGGCTGGGCGACATCCTTCTTGCCATGGTGCTTTATTCGCACTTCCGCTCGGAGCATCTGCTGGTGCACCACCGCTATGTCGGCACCCCGCGCGACCCGGTGACGGCGCGCTACAACGAGAACTTCCACCGCTTCTTTCCGCGCGTGCTGCGGCAATCGCTGAAATCCGCCTTCAAGGCCGAGGCCGCCATGCTCGCCCGCAAGGGCAAGCCCTGGCAGGACCGCGCCAACCCGTTCTGGCGCTACTGGGCGCTGCAAGCGCTGATGCTGGGTCTTGCCGTGCTGCTCTCCGGCTGGGTCGGCCTCGGCCTCTTCGTGCTCCAGGCCTTCACCGCGATCTGGCAGCTCGAACTGGTGAACTACGTCGAACACTACGGGCTGACGCGCAAACATCTGGGCGCGGGCAAATACGAACATGTCCAGCCCCGCCACAGCTGGAACGCGGCGCAGAAGGCGTCGAACTGGCTGCTGATCAATCTGCAACGGCATTCGGACCACCACTACAAGCCCGACCGGCGATTTCCGCTGCTGCAAACCTATGGCGAAGACGAGGCGCCGCAGCTGCCCTACGGCTATCCGGTGATGACCATTGCCGCCCTGATCCCGCCGCTCTGGCGCCGGGTGATGAACCCCCGCGTGCGCCTCTGGCGCCGGACCTTCTATCCCGAAATCGAGGACTGGCGCCCCTACAACAAGGCGCTCAACCCGCCCCCGCGTTAGGCCGGGGATCGCTTCCGGGGGCGAGGCAAGTCAGCCGGCAAACTCTGTCTTGGCATAGCCCTGCACAAAAAGCAGCGCGGTCAGGTCGCCATGATTGATGCGAATGTCGCATTCCGCCGCCACCACCGGCTTGGCATGCAGCGCCACCCCGGCGCCGGCGCGATGCAGCATGCCCAGATCGTTGGCGCCGTCGCCCACGGCGATCACATCCGCCTCGGAAATCTCCAGCCGCGCGGTGATCTCTTCCAGCGCCTGGACCTTGGCCTCGCGGCCGAGGATCGGCCGACCGACCTCGCCGGAGAGCGCGGCATCGGCCACGATCAGCGTATTGGCGCGGTTCTCATCAAAGCCGAGCTGTTCGGCCACCCGGGCGGTGAAGGCGGTGAACCCGCCGGAGACCAGCGCGCAATAGGCGCCATTGGCCTTCATCGTCGCGATCAGCGCCGGGCCGCCGGGCATCAGGGTGATCCGGCTGTCCAGAACCTGCGCGATGATCGCCTCGGGCAGACCTTTCAGAAGGCCGACCCGTTCGGTCAGCGCACCTTCGAAATCCAGCTCACCGTTCATCGCCCGCGCGGTGATCTCCTTGACCCGCGCACCGACGCCGGCCTCGTCGGCCAGCTCGTCGATGCATTCCTGCTGGATCATGGTGCTGTCCATGTCGGCCAGGAGCATCTTCTTGCGCCGCCCCGCTTCGGGCTGGATCACCATGTCGATGCCAAGCGCCTGCATGTCCTCCCAGACCTGCCAGCGGTTCTCCGGCAGGGTCTCGAGCGGGAATTCCGCCGCCTCGTCGGGGGCGAGCCATTGCAGCGCGCCGCCCCCCCAGGCATTGCGCAGGACCTCGGCGGCGGCGGGGTCCAGTTGGCCGGGTCTGGCGATCAAAGTGGTGACATACATGGCGGCACTCCTTGCTTGCGCCTGCCCCTACCCCAGCGCGCGGCGAAACGCCACTGCCCTTGCGCCTGTCAGGCCGCGGATTCCTCTTGTGCGGGCCCGGCCCGGCGGCGTTCGAAATACTCGCGCACCGGCGGCATCGCTTCGTGCAGGCGGCGGAAATCCTCGGCCCCGATCATCAACACCAGCGAATCCTCGAGCGCCCGCACCGTGCCGGTGCGCAGCCCGTTGCCAAAAAGCACCCGGTCGCCGAAATGCCCGCCCGGCGCGATATGGTGCAGCGCTTCTGTGCCGTCGTCGTTGCGGTACCGCAGCTCGAAGGCGCCTTCGAGCACGGCATAAAATCCATCCGCGCGGTTGCCCTCTTCGAACACCCGGTCCCCGGCGCGGTAGCGCAGATAGCGCGTGCCCGGCCCCTGGCGGATGCCGGTCTGCACCGTCGAACGGCCGACCATGGAATCCAGCAGCCACTGCATGCCGACCCGCACCTTGGTGGCGAACCCGGGCAGGAAACCGAGGTAATAGGCGCGCCACAACAGCCAGGCGGGCAGGCCAGCAAAACGCAGGCCATATACCTCGGCCACTCCGCGATGGCCGCCGAGCGAGGCCAGCGCCCCTTTGGAGCGATAGACAAAGGGCGCCAGCTCGCGGCCGTGCAGCGCCGCCTTGAGATTGCGTGCCAGCGTTCGCGCTTCCCGCACCGCGAATTGCGCGGTGGGCGGGGCAAAATCGGCGCGGTCGCGGGCATTCTCGACCAGCGGAATCTGCGCCGCGTCACCCAGCGACCAGATATTCTCATGGCCCTCGATGCGCAGCCTTCGGTCGACGCGCAGCCGGCCCCGGTCATTCGGCAGGCCCAGCCCCCGGATCAGCGGCGAGGGCGCATTGCCGATGGTGGCCACGATGGTGCGGGTTCCGATCACCTCGCCCGAGGTGGTGACCATGGCGGTGCCCGTGGCCTCGGTGATGCCGGTGTTCAGCAGGACCCGAGCACCGCGCTTTTGCAGCTGTTTCGTCGCATAGGCGGCCAGCGACGCCGGCAATTCGCCCAGCAGTCGGTCGGCGAATTCGACGACCTGCACGTTGATCTCGCGCTTGTCGATATTCGGATAGAACACCAGCGACTTGTGGATCAGCTCCAGCATCTCGCCTGCGGTTTCGACACCGGAAAAACCGCCGCCGATCACGGTAAAGGTCAAAAGTTCCTTCTTCACCTCGGGCAACGCGGTGATGTCGGCATGCTCGAGCTTGTCGATCACGTGGTTGCGCAGGGTCAGCGCGTCGCTCAGCGTCTTCATCGTCAGCGCATGCGCCGCGAGGCCGGGCACCCGCGACAGATCCGACACCTGCCCCAGCGCCAGTACGAGGTGATCGTAGGGCACCTCGGTGTAACGCCGCTGCAAGCCCTGGAAGATGATCACCACCTTGCGCGCGGTGTCGATGTCGTGGATCTGCGCCTGCCGCACCCGCACGCCCGGCAAGAGCCGGCGCAACGGCGCCACCGCATCCCTGACCGAAATGCTGCCGGCCGCCACCTCTGGCAGAAGCGGCTGAAAGGTAAAGAAATTCACCTCGTTGATAAGCTCGATCTCGGCACCCTTGCCAAGGCTGCGCGACAGCTCTCGTGCCGCGAACATACCGGCGAATCCACCGCCGAGAATGAGAATGCGTTGGGTCGGGGACGGTGCCATTGGGGCGTTCTCCACGTCAGGGGCCGGTCGCGCCGGGCCCGGGTGCCGGGCCGTGGCCACGTCTTGATAGCGCTAACGCGATGTACAGGCACCGTAGCGATTCGTAAAACAAATTTTTTACGCGCGTAAACTAATTTCCATTGATCCGCGTTTCCGATCGGAACGTGCGCGCGCCGCTTCCGGCACCAAATCCGTCGCGTGCGCGCAAAATACCTGTTGCCGGATGATCTTTCTGGCCGTATGTCCGGCGGCGGGACACCCCTCCCCAACGAGGGGCGCTTATCTGGAAGGGTAGCTACATGGCTATGCAAAAACCGGCCGCGCGGCCGACGAATCCGCGTTTCTCCTCGGGCCCCTGCGCCAAAATCCCCACATTCGATCTGGCAAACCTGTCCGACGCGCCTCTGGGCCGCTCGCACCGGGCCGCCGTGGGCAAGGCGAAGCTGAAAGCCGCCATCGAGGAAACCCGCGACATTCTTGGCATTCCGGCCGACTACAAGATCGGCATCGTGCCCGCCTCTGACACCGGCGCCGTCGAAATGGCGTTGTGGTCGCTCTTGGGCGCACGCAAGGCCACCATGTGCGCCTGGGAAAGCTTTGGCGCCGGCTGGGTCACCGATGTGGTCAAGCAGCTCAAGATCGACGCCGAGGTGAAGACCGCCGACTATGGCGAGATCGTCGACATGGCCGCAGTGGATTACGACACCGACGTCGTCTTTACCTGGAACGGCACCACCTCGGGCGTGCGCATGCCGAACGGCGATGCGATCCCGGCCGACCGCGAAGGCCTGACCATCTGCGACGCCACCTCGGCCGCTTTTGCCCAGGACCTGCCCTGGGACAAGCTGGATGTGACCACCTTCTCATGGCAGAAGGTACTGGGCGGCGAAGCGGCGCATGGCATGCTGATCCTCAGCCCGCGCGCCGTCGAACGGCTGGAAAGCTACACCCCGGCCTGGCCCCTTCCCAAGATTTTCCGCCTGACCAAGGGCGGCAAGCTGATCGACGGCATCTTCGAGGGCGCCACGATCAACACCCCGTCGATGCTTGCGGTCGAGGATTACCTGGTGGCGCTCGACTGGGCGCGCTCGGTCGGCGGGCTCAAGGGGCTCATCGCGCGGGCGGATGCCAATGCCCGGGCGATCTTCGATTTCTGCGACGCCAACGACTGGATCGCCGATCTGGCAGAGGATGCGGCCACCCGCTCGAACACCTCGGTCTGCCTGAAGTTCACCGATGACCGCATCACCGACGGCGCGGCCTTCGCCAAGGCCGTGGCCAAGCGGCTCGAGGCCGAAGGCGTGGCGCTTGACGTCGGCGCCTATCGCGATGCCCCGGCCGGGCTGCGCATCTGGTGCGGTGGCACGGTCGAGACAGCGGACATCGAGGCGATGCTGCCCTGGCTGGCCTGGGCCTACGAGGAAACGCTCGCCGCGCAGACCGAGGCGGCCTGACCATGGGCGTCGATCCCGTTGTTCCACGGCTCCTCGAGTTCGTGCGCAGCATCGGGATCGAGGTTCGGACCCGCACCCTGGAGCACGAGACCTTTCTTCCCGGTCTCGACATCCAGGGCGGCGCATTGCTCGTCGATCTTGATCGTCTGGCCTATCCCGGAGACATTCTCCACGAGGCCGGTCATATCGCAGTCGCCGATAAAGAGCGCCGCATGCAGCCGGTCCTGAAGCCCACCAAGGCCGAGGAGATGGCGGCCGCCGCATGGTCCTTTGCCGCGGCGCGCCACCTGAACCTGCCGGTCGAGGTAGTGTTTCACGAGCATGGCTATCAGGACGGCGCCGAGGCGCTGATCACCGCCTTCTCGAACGGCACCGGCCCCGGACTGCCCCTGCTGATCTGGTTCGGCGTCACCGCCGACCCGCATGGCCAGCAACCCGGCACCGCCACGCAGCCCTATCCGCTAATGGATCGCTGGTTGCGCTGAGACATCACGGCCCGCCCCGCCGGGCGGCCTTTTCACCACACAGCTCACATACCGGCAGCGCCGGTTCCTAGAAGGGTTTACACCATGACCGCACCCAAAGTTCTCATCTCCGACAAACTCTCGGAAGCCGCCGTCCAGATCTTCCGCGACCGGGGCATCGACGTCGATTTCCAGCCCGATCTCGGCAAAGACAAGGACAAGCTCGCCGAGGTGATCGGCCAGTATGACGGCCTCGCCATCCGTTCGGCCACCAAGGTGACCGAGAAAATCCTCGAAAACGCCACCAACCTCAAGGTGATCGGCCGCGCCGGTATTGGCACCGACAATATCGACAAACCCGCCGCCTCGAAAAAGGGCGTGATCGTGATGAACACGCCTTTCGGCAACATGATCACCACCGCCGAACATGCCATTGCGATGATGTTCGCCGTCGCCCGCCAGATCCCCGAGGCCAGCGATTCGACCCATGCCGGCAAATGGGAAAAGTCCAAGTTCATGGGCGTCGAGCTGACAAACAAGACCCTGGGCGTGATCGGCGCCGGCAACATCGGCGGCATCGTCTGCGACCGCGCCCGCGGCCTGAAGATGAAGGTCGTGGCCTTCGACCCCTATCTGAGCCAGGAAAAGGCCGACAAGATGGGTGTCGAGAAGGTGGAACTGGACGAGCTTCTCAAGCGCGCCGAATTCATCACCCTGCACGTGCCGCTGACCGATGGCACCCGCAACATCCTGAGCCGCGAAAACCTCGCCAAGACCAAGAAGGGCGTGCGGATCATCAACTGTGCCCGTGGCGGCTTGGTCGACGAAGAGGCGCTGGCTGATGCGCTCAAGGACGGCCATGTCGCCGGCGCGGCCTTTGACGTCTTTTCGGAAGAGCCGGCCAAGGAAAACCCGCTGTTCAACCTGCCGAATGTGGTCTGCACCCCGCACCTTGGCGCGGCAACCACCGAAGCGCAGGAGAACGTGGCACTGCAAGTGGCCGAGCAGATGTCGAACTATCTGCTGACCGGCGCGGTCGAGAATGCGCTCAACATGCCGTCGGTGACCGCCGAGGAAGCCAAGGTCATGGGCCCCTGGGTCAAGCTGGCCGGCCACCTGGGTTCGTTCATCGGCCAGATGACGGACGAGCCGATCAAGGCGATCAACATCCTCTACGACGGCTCGGTCGCCGAGATGAATCTGGCGGCGCTGAATTGCGCCACCATCGCCGGCATCATGAAACGCGCCAACCCCGAGGTGAACATGGTTTCGGCGCCGGTGATCGCCGAAGAGCGGGGCGTCAAGATCTCGACCACCAACCAGCACAAGTCGGGCGCCTTCGACGGCTATGTCAAGGTGACCGTGGTGACCGACAAGCGCGAACGCTCGATCGCCGGCACCGTCTTCTCGGACGGCAAGCCGCGGTTCATCCAGATCAAGGGCATCAACATCGACGCCGAGATCGGCGAGCACATGCTCTATACCTCGAACGAGGACATGCCGGGCATCATCGGCACCCTGGGCGCAACCATGGGCGAGAACGGCGTCAACATCGCCAACTTCACCCTTGGCCGTCACGACAAGGGCGGCGAAGCCATCGCGCTGCTCTATGTCGATGATGCGGTTCCGGGCCCGGTGCTCGACAAGCTGACCGCCACCGGCATGTTCCGGCAGGTCAAACCGCTGGCCTTCGACGTCGCCTGAGCCGGCACCCGAGCAAAAAAATCGCGACGCCGCCCTTTCCGGGCGGCGTTTTGCATTGGGCTCTGCTACTCTGGTGCCGTAAAGGGGGCCACTTGCCGCGTCCACGTCCTGCCACGATCATCCGACTCGTTGTCCTGATCGCCCTGCTGGTACTGGCCAACCGCTACCTGCAAGGTTTCTTCGCCATGCTCGAGGAGGATTTCGCCTCGGCCGATCCGCGCATGCTGCGCCGGCTGGCGATCACCGCGCTACTGCTTTATGCGCTGTCTCTTGCCCTGCCCTTCGTTCCGGGCGTCGAGATCGGGCTGATGCTGATGGCGGCCGCCGGACCCGAAATGGGCTATCTGGTCTATCTCTGCACCGTCATCGGCCTCTGCATCGCCTTCGTTGCCGGTCGGCTTGTGCCGCCTCTGGTGCTGGCGCGCCTGGCCGGAGAATTCGGCCTGCGCCGCGCCGAGGCGTTGCTCACCCGCTTCGCGGCGCTGCCACGAGACGAAGTCTTTCCCACCCTGGTGGCGGTCGCGCCCAACCGTTTCGCAGCCGTCCTGCTGCGCCAACGCTACCTGGCGCTGGCGTTGTTGCTCAACATGCCGGGCAATTTCGTCCTCGGCGGCGGTGGCGGCATCGCCATGATGGCCGGGCTCAGCCGGGTTTTCTCGCCGCCGCTCTTTTTACTCATGACAATGCTGGCGGTTGCCCCGGTGCCGCTCGCCGTAGCCTGGTTCGGCGGCAATTGAAAAGCCGGATGCAGCGCCCCCGGCAAGCTGTTAAGCCTCGCGGAAAAGGGGGCGCGCGATGAAACCGATCTATGCCATTGGCGATATACACGGACAATTCGACATGCTCTGCCAAGCGCTCGAATGGATCGATGCCGATGGCGGGCCCGAGGCCCGCGTGGTGTTTCTCGGCGATCTGGTCGACCGGGGGCCGGATTCCTTCGGCGTCATCGAACTTCTGATCCGGGGCATGGAGGAAGGCCGCGACTGGGTGCCGCTCCTGGGCAATCACGACCGCATGTTCCGCCGCTTTCTCGAAGACGGCACCCGGCATGACGCCCGCATCCTGTCGGGCCGGGGCTGGCTGCATCCGGCCCTTGGCGGGCCCATGACGCTGGCGTCCTACGGCGTCGAGACCGGCGAGGACCGGCCGGATGACGCGATTCTGGCCGAAGCCCGCGCCCGCGTGCCGGAGGCTCACCGCCGCTTTCTGAACGACCGCAAGACGCTGCACCGCGAGCCCGGGCTGATCTTTGTCCATGCCGGCCTGCGCCCCGGTGTGCCGGTCGATCAGCAGGACGAGGATGATCTGGTCTGGATCCGAGAGACCTTTCTCAACGAGACCCGGCCTTTCGAGGCGTTGGTGGTGCATGGCCACACCGCCATCGAGGCCGCCACGCATTACGGCAACCGGGTCAACCTCGACACCGGGGCCGGTTATGGCCGGCCGCTCACCGTCGGCGTTTTCGAAGGCGATACGGTCTATACGCTGTCCGAATTCGGCCGCGCCACCCTGAGCTGACCACCCGAGAGGATCAGCTGTGATCGACCACCGCCAGATGCTGCGCCAGGCGGTCGATCTCGCCCAACCATTGCGCCACGGTCACCGGGTCGGAGGGCGCGGCCTGCACCCCGGCCGGCAAGGCTCCCGCCTGCGCCGCTTCGACAGCCAGTGACACCGGCACCGAGACCAGTCGCGCCATGGCGCTGCCGCGCGCGTCGCCCCAGGCGTCCATCACATAGGTCTTGTGCCAGACCGGCCCGGAGCTGTCCGAGGCCGAGAGCGAGACGCACATGACCACCCGGTCGGGCTCATCCTCGCCATAGGCATTCTCGGCCCAGAAGGCATCCGACATCTCGCGCAGCCGCGCCTCGCTCGCACTTTCGATCTCGTCGAACACCGGCGCCCAGGCCTCGGCCCAGCCGTTGAGCCGCAGGGTGCCGCGCACGAAGGTTTCGAGCCGCCAGGTCGGATCAAACCGGTATTCCTCGACAAAGGGCAGCGAATCGCGGTTGGGATAGACCTCGAAGGTCTCGGGGCTGGGCAGCGGCGCCTGGTAATGGCCCAGCGCGTCCCAGGGCCGCGCGACCTCGTAAGGCCGATAATTGCGGATCGATTTCGACGGGCTTTTCAGCGCCTTGAGCACGCCCAGCGGCGACCAGGAAAATTTGTAGCGGAAGGCGTTCGGATGCTTCGGAACGCCGCCGCAATAGCTGTGGAAATTCAGCGCATTGGAGGCGTCGCAGCGCGGGCTGGCGCGGTAGTCGGCAACCAACGCATGGGCCATCAGGTGATCGATCCCGGGATCGAGGCCGACCTCGCCCACAAGGCTTACCCCCTTGATCTGCGCCTTGGCATGCAGCGCCCGCATCTGCGGCGAAATATAGCTCGACGAGACGAAATGCGCGCCCCGGGCCAGCGCCAGCTCGGCCAGCGGCACATGCCAGTCGACGGGGAGCATCGAGACGATCACATCCTCGGGCTGAACCTCGGCGTCGAGAGCCTGCTGATCGAAGGTCTTGATCCGGTCGGTCAGGTCGCCCACCGCATCCTGCGCCTTGTCCGCCGTGCGGTTCCAGACGGTGACTTCGTGTCCGGCCTCGATCAGCCGCCGCAGGCCCGGAATGGCCGAGAGGCCGGTGCCGCACCAATGGATCGTCATGCCTTACACCTCGCTGATATGCCGGTCGAACTCTGCCTTGGCACGGCCCCAGACACCAGCCTCGAGATCGCCCAGCGTCAGCAGCGAGGGCAGCAGTTGCGCCGCGTAATCCTGCGAACTTTCCACCGGCAGCATCGACGGCAGATTGTCGATCGCGGTGACATCCAGCGGCGGGGCGTCCTGCACCCGCAGCGCCGGTCTGTCCCAGGTCGTGGTGCGGTCATAGACCTTGATCGGGGAAAAATCGCTGTCGGGATCGCAGGCGATATCGCCGATCACCCGCAACCGGCGCGGCGCGGTCCGGGCGCTGGCGGGTACAAAGACCGGCGTGCCGGGGCGGGCCAGGATGCAGTTGAGAAAGATGTCATGGTCGAGCACCTCGGGAAACGGCCCGCCATGGGCGGTTTCCGCCATGTCCCAGGTGGTGACCCGCACGCCCATGGCATCGCAGAGATCCGCCGCGCCGGACCCGACCCGGCCCAGCGCGCCGATCACCATGGCATCGGGGCGCGGCCTGACGGTGGCCGAAAGCCTCTCTTCCAACTCGGCCCTGAGACGCGCGGCCGAGGGGTGGGTTGCGACCGGACCGCAAATGCCGCCGTCCTGCTGCGCCGCCCAGCAGCGCAGCGCCACCGCCGCTCCGGCAAAGCCCGCCCAATAGCCAAAGGCCGCGACCCGCCGGCCGGCGTCATCAACCAGGTATTCGAGATCATAGAGCGTGCCGCCGCCGGCCCTGAACCGCCGCAAGAGCACCTGGCCCGCCGGCTGGCCCTTGTAGGCATGGCCGAACAGGATGTGATGATGATGCAGCGGCGTGCCATCCTCGGGCAGCTCCTTCAGACCGAAGATCACGGCGTCGTCCGGCGCCTCGGCCCAGCTGTTTTCGGCCGCGATCTCGCAGCCCGCCGCGCGGTAGCCGTCGAGGCCAATGGCCCGGACCGAGCTTTGCTCGACCGTCACCCGCACCCCCGCCGCCAGCAATGCCGCCGCGCCGTCGGGGGTGAGGCCCACCCGTTCCTCGTTGGCGCGCTGTTCGGCGCGGACCCAGAGATGTGTCATGCCGCTTTCCTCAGATGAATGTCCGCGCATGGGCGCGGTCGGGAGCCGCCAGATGCGGCACCGCATTGTAGACCGAAAGCATCAGGTGGCCGTGCACATATTCGATCTCGGTCACCGATGAATTGCGCAGCAGGAACATCAGCCGGGTCATTTCCGGGATGTCCAGCCGCAGCACCTGACGCAGCACCATCGAGATCAGCCCGCCCGAGGTGATCACCAGTGACCGGCCGCCGGCGCGCAGGATGTCATCCACCGCGCCCTGCGCCCGGTCCTCGAAATCGGCAAACCGCTCCGGCGCGTCGGCAAAGGCATCCTCGCGCCAGAATTCCATCAGCTGCGGGATGTTGCGGGCAAACTCCTCGGGGCTTTGCGGTGCCGGCAGGTCCTTTTCCAGCTCGGCCAGCCGGGCGATGGTGAAATAGTCGAACTCGTTCAGCCGCGCGTCGATCTGCGGCGCGTCGTGGCCCATGCCGCGCGCGGTCGCCAGATGGCGCGACATGTCGCCGGCCCAGACGTGATCGAACTGCGCCTGCGTCTCGTGCAGGTACTGGCCGAGCCAGGCCGCCTGCTGCTGGCCAAGCTCCGAGAGCCGGTCGTAATCCTCGGCCGTGGTGGCGTGGGTGTTGGCCTGTCCATGGCGAATGAGGGTGATATGGGTCATGCGGGGCCTTTTCGCGGTTTTCCCCTAGTTACCGGGCCTTGGCGCGGGTGGAAAGTGCGGCCGGAGGCAAAAGGCGGCAGGCGTCCGCTATCGGAAACCTCGGCGCCGCATATTCCCGTGCAGGTGTCGGGATTGACCCTGACCCCAGGCAGCGATCATGCTGTATTCCACCCTGACACGGGAGGAATACGCATGTCCGACACGATCCGATTCACGCTGGATGGCCGCGAGGTCGAGGCGCAGCCCGGCGAAACCATCTGGGAGGTGGCCCATGGCCGTGGGCTGGTGATTCCGCACCTGTGCCACAAGCCGGCGCCGGGCTATCGCCCCGACGGCAATTGCCGCGCCTGTATGGTCGAGGTCGAGGGCGAGCGCACGCTGGTCGCCTCCTGCATCCGCGAACCTTCCGAGGGCATGAAGGTCACCACCGACAGCGCCCGCGCCAAATCGGCCCGCAAGATGGTGATCGAGATGCTGGTCGCCGATCAGCCCGAACGCGATGTCGCGCATGACAGCGCGTCGCATCTCTGGGACATGGCCGACCAGGCCGGCGTCCGCGAAAGCCGCCTGCCCACGCTGGAGGCCGGGCGCATTCCGCTGCTCGACGACAGCCATGTGGCGATGCGCGTCAACCTCGATGCCTGCATCCAGTGCAACCTTTGCGTCCGCGCCTGCCGCGAAGTGCAGGTCAATGACGTGATCGGCATGGCCGGGCGCGGCCATGATGCCTATCCGGTGTTCGATTTCGACGATCCGATGGGCGAAAGCACCTGCGTCGCCTGCGGCGAATGCGTGCAGGCTTGCCCCACCGGGGCATTGATCGAAGCCTCGGTGGTCGATGCGGCGCAGGTCGGCGACAGCAAGGATTTCGACGAAGAGGTGCGCTCGGTCTGCCCGTTCTGCGGCGTCGGCTGTCTGGTCTCGCTCAAGGTCAAGGACAACAAGGTCAAATACGTTGACGGGGTGAACGGCCCGGCCAACGAAGGGCGGCTCTGCGTCAAGGGCCGCTTCGGCTTCGACTATATCCACCATCCCCACCGGCTGACCAAGCCGCTGATCCGGCGCGAGGATGCGCCGGCGAAGGGACTGAACGTCGACCCCGGCGATCTCGCGTCGCATTTCCGCGAGGCAACCTGGGATGAGGCTCTGGACGCGGCGGCCAACGGCCTCAAGGGTCGCGGCCGCGAGGTGGCGGGCTTCGGCTCGGCCAAATGCACCAACGAAGAGGCATATCTGTTCCAGAAGTTCATCCGCCAGGGGTTCGGCCATAACAATGTCGACCATTGCACCCGGCTCTGCCATGCCTCCTCGGTCGCGGCGCTGATGGAGAACGTCGGCTCCGGCGCGGTGACGGCCACCTTCAACGAGATCGAGAACGCCGACGTCGCCATCGTCATCGGTGCCAACCCGGTCGAGAACCACCCCGTCGCCGCCACCTTCTTCAAGCAGTTCACCAAACGCGGCGGCAAGCTGATCGTGATGGATCCGCGCGGCGTCGGGCTGAAACGCCACGCCAGCCATCGCTTGCAGTTCCGCCCCGGCACCGATGTCTCGATGCTGAATGCGATCATGCATGTGATCGTCGAGGAAGAGCTCTACGACCGGCAGTATATCGAGGCCTTCACCGAGAACTGGGACGCCGAGAAGGCGCATCTGGCGAATTTCCCGCCCGAGAAGATGGCCGAGGTCTGCGGCATCGAGGCCGACGTGCTGCGCGACGTGGCCCGGACCTTTGCCGGGGCCAAGGCGGCAATGATCTTCTGGGGCATGGGCATCAGCCAGCACATCCACGGCACCGACAATTCGCGCTGCCTGATTTCGCTGGCGCTGATGACCGGACATGTCGGCCGTCCCGGCACCGGGCTGCACCCCCTGCGCGGCCAGAACAACGTACAGGGCGCCTCGGATGCCGGGCTGATCCCGATGTTCCTGCCGGATTACCAGAGCGTCGAGGATGACGGCGTGCGCTCGGCCTTCCACGAGGTCTGGCGCGACGGCGAGATTTCCGGCCAAAAGGGGCTGACCGTGGTCGAGATCATGGACGCGGTGCACGACGGCCAGATCAAGGCGATGTACATCCTCGGCGAAAACCCGGCGATGTCGGACCCGGATGTGGAACATGCCCGCGATGCCCTGGCCAAGCTCGATCATCTGGTGGTGCAGGATATTTTCCTGACCGAGACGGCGAATTACGCCGATGTGATCCTGCCGGCCTCGGCGTTCTACGAAAAGACCGGCACCGTGACCAACACCAACCGCCAGGTGCAGATGGGCCGTCCAGCCGTCACCCCGCCGGGTGAGGCCCGCGAGGATTGGGAGATCACCGTCGCGCTGGCGAAACGTTGCGGGCTGAACTGGCACTACGAGAGCCCGCGCGACGTGTTCGACGAGATGAAGCTCAACATGAACTCGCTGGCCAATATCACCTGGGAGCGGCTCGAGGCCGAGAACGTCGTGATGTATCCGGCCCTGTCCGAGACCGATCCCGGCCAGCCCGTGGTCTTTGGCGACGGCTTCCCGCGCGCCGAGGGCCGGGCCAAGTTCACCCCGGCCAGCATCGTGGCGCCGGATGATGTGCCCGATGCGGACTATCCGATGATCCTGACGACCGGGCGGCAGCTCGAGCATTGGCACACCGGTTCGATGACCCGGCGCAGCCTCGTGCTGGACGCGGTGGAGCCGGAGGCGAATTGCTCGCTGCATCCCGCGACCCTGCGCAAGCTGGGGGTGGAGCCCGGCGGCATGGTGCGGCTGACCACCAAGCGCGGCGCGATCACCGTCATGGCGCGGGCCGACCGGGCGATCGCGCCCGACATGGTCTTCCTGCCCTTCGCCTATGTCGAGGCGGCGGCGAATATCCTGACCAACCCGGCGCTCGATCCCTACGGCAAGATCCCCGAGTTCAAGTTCTCGGCGGTGCGGGTGGAAAAGGCCGGGGATGCGCTGGCCGCCGAGTGAACCGGACCGGCGGCGCGATTGTCTTTGCGCCGCCCCGGCCCTAGGGTCGGCGCATGTTTCAGCGCCTCAGGGAAATCGGCTACCAGATCGCCGCCACCAACCATGCGGAGGCCATCGTCGCGCATGATTTTCCGGAGGAGATCGCCGAGCTTTGCGGCGCGCTCGAGGATTTTCGGATCTCGGCGCAGGATCTGATCGCCAGCGGCGGCGGCGAAGCGGGCTCGACCCAGCGGCTGCGTCGCGATCTGGCGGCCAAGGGCTGGCACAAGCACAACTTTATCCAGCGCGCCACCATCGACGGCATCGAACGCGAGGCGATCAGCCACGAGATCGACCATGTGCGGCGCGGCCGAAACGGCACCATCGCGCTCGAGATCGAGTGGAACAACAAGGACCCGTTCTTCGACCGCGATCTCGAAAACTTCCAGCGGCTGCATGCGCTCTCGGCGATCAGCTTCGGCGTGGTGGTGACCCGCGGCGCCTCGCTTCAGGACGGGATGACCGATCTGGTGATCGCCGGGCTGGCCGCCGAAGGGGTGGACAGCGAGGACGGGCTGGCGGTCTTTGACATCAAGGAACGCACCGCCCGCCAGCGCGAGATCGTGGCGCGGGTGATGGCCTCCGGGCTGGGTTATCGCGCGGCCTTTGCCAAGGCCTTTGTCGCCGACAAGTTCGGCACCGCCAGCACCCATTGGGACAAGCTTCAGGACCGGGTGCGGCGCGGCGTGGGCAATCCCTGCCCGCTGATCCTGATCGGCATCGGGGTGGAGCGGGTGACCTTCGACGAACCGGCCCGCCAGATCGATCAGGGCTGGCTCTGGCCGGAGGATGAAGCGTAACAGCCGGATTACGGCAACCGCGCCCCGGGCCTGACCCGGGGCCTCCACCACGGCCAAGAGGTCCCGGAGCATGTCCGGGACGGGGGGTCACTCGGCAGCGACCGAGGAATTGTAGGAGTAAGTCTTCCAGTCGGGCTTGTAATCGTCGCTCGCCTGGTTGCCCCAGACCGTCCAGCCCTCGCGCACGCCACGACCGAACAGCTCGAGATACGGCCCCCAGCTGCATTCCTGGATCAGCGCGTATTGCTCATCGGGCTTGCGCGAATGCTCGCGTTTGCGGGTCTGGATCATGTTCACCTGGCGCCGTCCGGGCGGCAGGGTGCGGGCGTTCTTGCCGCGCACGCCAAACAGCACGATCTCGGTCACATTGCGGAAATAGAAGCCCACGCCGCGGCCGTCAGAGCCGCCGTCCTTGCGGATCTTGTGCCAGATCAGGTTCGACTTGTACTCGAACCCCCAGGCCTCGAGCACCCGGAGCCCGTCGGGCAGGAGCGCGTTCGGCACCCAGAGATAGCAATGTGCCGCATCCATCAGATGTTCGGCCACCGGCAAATCACAGATCGCGTCGAGATCCAGCGTCGGATACCGCGCGAGGCGCTTGTGCTCGGGAGCGACCTTGCCGGTGCGGTTGGTGAACCGCCAAGGCGGGTCGGCCAATACGGTGCCGAATTTCTGGCCGTCCAGAAATTTCTCCAGATCTTGAGCAGCTTCGTTTTGCATGGCGAACATGTTGCGTATCCTGCCCCCGTGAAGCAAGCGAACAATACGCGAACACGGTTTAAACATCAATGAAGGTTTCGCGGCGTGACATCGGCACCACGCCGCGTCCGGTCAATAGACGCCCAGCACCCGCAGTCCAAGCCCCACCGTCGACAGCGCCGCCAACGCAAAGGCCAGGGTGCGCAGCACCGGAATGCCGAGGCAGTAGATGATGTAATGCGCCACGATGCCGATGAAATAGGTCATTGCCAGCAGGCCGGGATAGCCGTCTTCGGGCAGGCGGATCATCGCCAGCACGGCCAGCGGCGCAAAGGCCACGAAGCTTTCGACCGCCACGGTGTGGGCGCGCATTGCCCGCTGCGCCCAGTCCGATTGCGGCACCGCCTGCGGATCGTAATTGCCCATGGCCCCCATCAGGCCGCGCACGGCCATCCGGTCGAGGATATAGGGCACCCAGGCTATCGCGATCCAGAGCGCGCTGAGCGCGGTGTAGATTTCCAAGGTGGTCATCTGAATCTCCCTCTGTGTGAACCAGTCTCGGCGCAGCATATCACATCGCACATGAAATTCGCTGCCCGGTTGGTGGCAAAAGGCTGAATTCGCGCGATTTTCGTGCTAGGCTGGACCGATGGATATCATCACGGTCTCATACTATGCCTTGGTCTGCGGCGCGCTCGGGCTTGCCGGGCCGCGACTGGGACGGCCGCTGATCCGGCTGGGCATTGGCGGGATCGTCGGCATCCTGGCCGCGACGCTTCTGCCAACGGTGCGGCTTGGCCTCGGCCTCTGAGCTCAGCGCCAGTCGACCTCGCCGAGAAAGATGTAGCCGGCGCCATAGATCGTCTTGATCAGCCGCGGGTTCTTGGGATCTTCGCCCAGCTTGGTGCGCAGCCGCGAGATCCGCACATCCATCGCCCGGTCGAAACTCTCGCCGGCGGCGCCGCCCAGCGTCTCCTGCATCTGCTGGCGGGTGATCAGCCGTCCGGGGCTTTCGAGGAACATCCGCAGCACCGCCCCCTCGGCATGGGAGAAACTCGCCACGTCGCCGGCCTCGTTGCGCAGGGTATAGGCGTCGAAATCCGCCTGCCAGCCGCTGAAGCTGGCGATCCGGCCGGCCTGCACCGCCGGCCGCGCAGCGCGCAGCCGGGCGCGGATGCGGGCCACCACCTCGGAGGGGTCGAAAGGTTTGATGATGTAATCGTCGGCCCCCAGCTCGAGCCCGATCACCCGGTCCTGAACCTCGGCCCGGCCGGAAATAATGATCACCGAAGCCCCCTGCTCCAGCGCCAGACGGTGCACCAGCGACAGGCCGTCGCGATCCGGCAGGCTGAGATCGACAAGGCAGACGTCGGGCGCCGTGCGGCGCAGCGCGGCCTCGAATTCGGTGGCGCGGCCAAAGCTCAGGGTACGAAAACCGGCCTCTTCCAGCGTCTCGGCCAGAAGCCGGCGGATCTCGGGCTCGTCATCAAGGATGGTGATCAGCGGCGCATCGGTCATGGGGCATCCTGGCTCTCGCCCAGCGCGGCGGCGAGCTGCGCGGCGCTGAAGGGTTTGCGCAGCACCGGACCAAGCGCCGCGGCGGCGACATAAAGCGCGTGATCGGCGGGCAACGAGGTCATCAGCGCCACCGGCACCGTGCAATCGGTGGCGAGGTCGAGACCGGTTTCGGCGCCTTCGAGCTGGATATCGGTCAGCACCGAGGTGATTTCCGGCAGCCCGTCGATCAGCGCCTGCGCCTCGGCGACCGAGGCCGCCTCGACCACGCGCCAGCCCAGTCCGGTCAGCATGTCGCGGATCGCGCCGCGCAGATCGGCATTGTCCTCGACCAGCAGCACCATGCCGGGGTCGGCCTCTTCGACCTCGGGCGCCGGGCGCAGCGGCAGGCGCAGCAGCACCTGCGCGCCGGCCTCGGTGTTCCACAGCTTGAGATCGCCACCGGCCAGCTTGGTGGCGTCATAGACCATGGCAAGGCCAAGGCCCGAGCCTTCGCCGCCCTTGGTGGTAAAGAACGGTTCGGCCCCGTGACGCAGCGCCGCTTCGGTGAAACCGGGGCCGGTGTCGCACACCTCGAAGCTGAGCCATGTGGCGGCATCGATCCGCGCGGCGACATGGATGGCACCGGCCTCGCCACAGGCATCGCGGGCATTGAGGATCAGGTTGAGCAGCGAATCCTGCAACATGCCGGGATCGAACAGGATGGCGCCCGGGACATCCGCCGACAGGTGCAGCGTGACCCCCGGCGGCAGGCTGGGACCGGCCAGCACCGCAAGCTCTTGCAGAAAGGGCTCGATCCGCGTCGCCACCGGCAGGTGACGGCGGCTGGCGGTCATGTCGGCGATCCGGCCAAGCAGCGTGCCGCCGCGCCGGGCGGCGCTCAGCGTGGCGCTGATCAGCGGGGCGGCGTCATCGGGCAGATCGGGCATCCGGCTCAGCTTGGACTGCATGCCGAGGATGATCGTCAGCAGGTTGGAAAAATCATGCGCCAGCCCGCTGGTGAGCTGGGCCGCAATCTCGCGGCGGCGGGTCTGTTGCAGGGCAACGCGGGTCTGGGTTTCCTCGGTAACATCCATCGACAGGATATAGACGCCGTTCTCGTGCTGATCGGGGGTAAAGGAGGCGCGGATGCGGCGCAGGCTGGGGGCATCGGTAAACTCAAAGGTCGAGGGCTGGCCGGCCAGCGCGGCGGCGAGATGCGGCTGGACCTTGGCAAAGGCATCCGGGCCCAGCGCCTCGGCGATCGACATGCCGACAATGTCGGAGGGGCGGCCCGGGATGACCGAGGTCAGCCGCTGGTTGGAATAGGTGTAGCGGCCGCTGGAATCCACATGCGCGATATGCGCCGGCATCATCTCGGTGGTCAGCCGGGTGCGGGCCTCGATGGCGCGCAGCTGGCGCTGGGTTTCCTCCAGCGCGCTGATCGTCGAGGCCAGTTGCCGGTTGGTCCTGGCCAGCTCTTCCGACCGCCGCAGCACCTCTTCCGACAAAAGCTCGGAGCGGGTGCGCAGCAGCTGCTCCTGCTCCTTGGTGCGCGTGATGTCGGTGTAGACGGTGACCCAGCCGCCCTGCGGCAGCGGCGCCCCCTCGACCGAGATCCAGCGGCCGTTGGAGCGGGGGCGCTCCATGTAATGCGGTTCGAAGGCGCGGGCCTGTTCGACCCGGACGGCGACAAAGGCCTCGGGGTCGCTGACCTCGCCGTATTCGCCGCGCGACACCAGATGGCGGATCGTGTCCTCGAAGCTGGCGCCGACGGTGACCAGCGCCTCGGGCAGATCGAACATCTCCTGAAAGCGGCGGTTGCACTGCACCAGCCGCAGGTTGCGACCGTAGATCGACAGCGCCTGCTGGATCAGGTTCAGCCCGGCTTGGGTCATGGCTGAGAGATGTCTGTCGGAATGCGGCATGAAGGCGATGTCCCGGCGGCGCGCGTGGCTTTCGAGAGTTACTTGCTTCGCCGCGACCGATCAACCTTTGCCGGATCGGCCGTTGCGTCGCGCGGGCCGGGGATCGGCCTTGCCGGGCGGCCGGGTCAACGACGGCCGGCGCCCCCCGTTACAATTCGTAAGATTTCGGAAACGATAAGGAAAAAGTTGACCGTCAGCCTCGAGGTTGACCAAATGGATAGCAGAATCGCACCAGCGGTCAGCCTCGAAAAACGAGGCAAAGGGAGGACATCGGTTGACTGACACGTCTCGGGGCGCAGAAGGACTGCGCTCTATTCCGGCGCTGTTGAAGCGCAATGCGACGCAGTTCGCAGGCAAGCCCGCCTATCGCGAGAAAGACCTCGGAATCTGGCAAAGCTGGACCTGGGCCGAAACCGCGCAGGAGATCGAGGCGCTGGCTCTGGGCCTGCTCAATCTCGGCGTGAACGAGGGCGATTTCGTGGCCATCATCGGCCGCAACCGGCCGTATCTCTACTGGTCGATGGTCGCCGCGCAATCGGTCGGCGCGGTGCCGGTGCCACTCTATCAGGACGCGGTCGCCGAAGAGATGGAATATGTGCTCGGCCATTGCGGCGCGCGTTTCGTCATCGCCGCCGATCAGGAACAGGTCGACAAGGTGATCGAGGTGCAGGACGGCCTGCACCAGTTCGAGCACATGCTCTATATCGATCCCCGCGGCCTGCGGAAATACGACCATTCCCAGCTGCACCGGTTTCGCCATGTGCAGGAGCAGGGCCGGGCCGCGCGCGAGGAATTCCTGCCCGAACTCGACCGCCGCCGCGGCGCGCTCGATTATGACGACACCTGCGTCATGCTGTATACCTCGGGCACCACCGGCAAGCCAAAGGGCGTGGTGCTCTCGAACCGCAATATCATCGAGACGGCCAAGAACTCTTCCGAATTCGACCACCTGCGCGAAGGCGACGAGGTGCTGGCCTATCTGCCGATGGCCTGGGTCGGCGATTTCATCTTTTCCATCGGTCAGGCCTATTGGACGGGCTTCTGCGTGAACTGCCCGGAAAGCGCCGACACGATGATGACCGACCTGCGCGAGATCGCGCCGTCGTATTACTTTGCGCCGCCGCGGGTCTTCGAGACCCAGCTGACCCAGATCATGATCCGCATGGAAGACGCCAGCAAACTCAAGCGGCAGATCTTTCACCACTTCATGGGCCATGCCCAGAAGGTCGGCCCGACGATCCTCGACGGCGGCAAGGTAGGCCTTGTCGACCGGTTGAAATACCGCTTGGGCGAAGCGCTGGTCTATGGCCCGCTGAAGGACACGCTGGGCTTTTCGCGGGTGCGCGTCGGCTATACGGCGGGTGAGGCGATCGGGCCCGAGATCTTCGATTTCTACCGTTCGCTGGGGATCAACCTCAAACAGCTATACGGCCAGACCGAGGCCAGCGTGTTCATCACCCAGCAGCCGGATGGCGAGGTGCGCTCGGATACCGTGGGCGTGCCCTCGCCCGGGGTCGAGATCAAGATCGCCGACAATGGCGAGGTCTTCTACCGCTCGCCCGGCACCTTTGTGGAATACTACAAGAACGCCGAAAGCACCGCCGACACCAAGGACCCGGAAGGCTGGGTCGCCACCGGCGATGCCGGGTTCTTCGAAGAGGGCACCGGCCATCTCAGGATCATCGACCGGGCCAAGGACGTGGGCCAGATGGCCGATGGCGGGCTTTTCGCGCCGAAATACGTCGAGAACAAGCTCAAGTTCTATCCCAACATCCTCGAGGCGGTGGTCTTTGGTGCCGGCCGCGACCGGTGCTGCGCCTTCATCAACATCGATCTGACGGCGGTGGGCAACTGGGCCGAGCGCAACAACATCGCCTATGCCTCCTATCAGGAGCTGGCCGGCCATCCGCGGGTGCTGGAGATGATCCAGAACCACGTGGAAGAGACCAATGAAAGCGTCGCGCAGGACGAGATGCTCTCTGGCTGTCAGGTGCACCGCTTCCTGGTGCTGCACAAGGAGCTCGATGCCGACGACGGCGAGCTGACCCGGACCCGCAAAGTGCGCCGCAAGATCATCGGCGAGAAGTTCGATGATCTGGTGACCGCGCTCTACGACGGGTCGGACAGCATCTATACCGAGACCGAGGTCACCTACGAGGATGGCCGCAAGGGCAAGATCAAGGCGACGCTGGAGATCCGCGACGCCAGAGTGGTGCCGGTGGCCCCGCGCGCGGTGGCGGCGGAATGAGACGCGGGCTTTTCCGGCCCGGGCCGGCCGTCAGCGCCCCGGGTGCCGAACGTCAGACGCGCGCGCAGGGAGCCGATGGCGGGCTGCGTATTTTGAAAGAGAAGAAGCAGGGGGTGGCGCGGTGAAGGATACCGATGGTTACATGACCGAAGACGGCCGCCAGATCGGCGGCGTGCTGATGGAGATGAAGAACATCACGCTGCGCTTCGGCGGCGTGGTGGCGATCCAGGACATCTCGTTCGACGTCCGCGAGGGCGAGATCCGGGCGATCATCGGGCCGAACGGGGCCGGCAAGTCGTCGATGCTGAACGTGATTTCCGGCTTCTACCACCCGCAGGAAGGCGAGGTCTGGTACAAGGGCGAACGCCGCCCGGCGATGAAACCCTACGAGGTGGCGCGCCTGGGCGTGGCACGGACGTTCCAGAACATCGCGCTCTTCGAGGGCATGTCGGTGCTCGACAACGTGATGACCGGGCGGCTGACGCATATGCACGCCGGGATCGGGGCGCAGGCCCTGTGGTGGGGCACGGCCCGCGACGAAGAGATCGCCAACCGGCGCAAGGTCGAGGAGGTGATCGATTTTCTCGAGATCCAGCACATTCGCAAGACGCCGGTGGGCACCCTGCCCTACGGGTTGAAGAAACGGGTCGAGCTGGCCCGCGCCCTGGCGGCGCAGCCGTCGATCCTGCTGCTCGACGAGCCGATGGCCGGGATGAACGTCGAGGAAAAGGAGGACATGAGCCGCTTCATCCTCGACGTGAACGACGAGTTCGGCACCACCATCGCCCTGATCGAACACGACATGGGCGTGGTGATGGATATCTCCGACCGGGTGGTGGTGATGGATTACGGCAAGAAGATCGGAGACGGCACGCCGGAAGAGGTGCGCAGCAACCAGGACGTGATCGACGCTTATCTGGGGGTGGCACATTGAGACAAATTCCGACCCGTCCCGGGCCTGATCCGGGACCTCATGACAGACGCCGAGAGGCCCCGGATCAGGCCCGGGGCGCGAGACACTTGCAGACCGGGACGCGCCCATGCTGACAGAAATTTTCATCACCCCCTTCGCCGACATGGTCGCGGCGCCCGACTTCCTGATGCAGGTGCTCTGGGAGGGGCTGGTTTCCGGCATCCTCTATGCGCTGATCGCGCTGGGGTTCGTGCTCATCTTCCGCTCGTCGCGCATTTTCAACTTTGCGCAGGGCATCATGGTGGTCTTCGCCGCGCTGACGCTGGTCGGGCTCTACGCCATGGGCGTGCCGGCCTGGATCGCGGTCGGGCTGACGCTGGTGGTGATGTTCATCCTGGCCGTCAGCATCGAGCGTATCGTGCTGCGGCCGCTGGTCGGCCAGCCTGACATCATCCTGTTCATGGCCACCATCGGCATCACGCTGTTCCTGATCGGACTGGGCGAGATCATCTTTGGCGGCGAGAACAAGGTGATGATCACCGAGGAACTCGGCATTCCCACCGGCGACACGGTGCTGGAGCCCTGGGACGGGCTGCTGATCCTGCAACACCTCGACATCACGGTGGTTGTCGTGGCGACCCTGCTGGTGGCGGCGCTGCTGGCCTTTCTCAACTACACCCAGATGGGCCGGGCGATCCGGGCCCTGGGCGACGATCACCAGGCGGCGCTGTCGGTCGGTATCTCGCTTCAGACGGTCTGGGTGCTGGTCTGGTTCATCGCCGGCATCATCGCGCTGGTGACCGGCATCGCCTGGGGCGCCCGCGCCGGGGTGAGCTTCGCGCTCGAGGTCATCGCCTACAAGGCGCTGCCCGTTCTCATGCTGGGCGGGCTGGAGAGCATCACCGGGGCGATCATCGGCGGGCTGATGATCGGCATCCTGGAGAAACTGTTCGAGATCTACTGGGGCCAGCCGCTGCTCGGCGGCAACACCGAGACCTGGTTTGCCTTCGTGCTGGCGCTAGTCGTGCTGCTGTTCCGGCCGCAGGGGCTGTTCGGCGAACGTATCATCGAGAGAGTGTAGCGGGCGCCGGCCCGTCACGGAGACAGACATGAGCCACAAATCCCGCATCGGATGCATCGTCATCGACTGCCAAACCGACGACCTGACTCAGGCCTGCGCCTTCTGGTCGGCCGCGCTGGGCAAGGAGGGCAAGATCGACCCTGACGGCAAATACGCCCAGTTCGACGGGCATGAGGGATATCCCAAGGTGCTGCTTCAGGCGGTGGACCATGCGCCGCGGGTGCATCTGGACATCGAGACCGACGATCAGGGTGCCGAGGCCACGCGGCTGGCCGCATTGGGCGCCGAGCGGATCGGCGCGGTCAGGAGCTGGACCGTGATGCAGGCCCCCACCGGCCACCGGTTCTGCCTCGTCGGGCCACAGGGCGAGGATTTTCCCGGCGCGGCGGCGGACTGGCCGTGAGCGCCGGGGACCAAGGGCAGGAGAGGCGCGGGGCCCGCGCAGTCTCCAGGACGGACGCAGGATGGGCGGGCGCCGCGCATCTTCAATGGAAAGAACGGAAAACGACGCATGCTCTATAGAACCGCAGGACAGTTCAAGACGACTTACAAGGCCGACCAGGCGCTGTTTCCCGTCAGGCAGGATGCCGTGCTTCTGGCGATCATTCTGCTCTTTGCCTGGGTGATCTTTCCGCTGACCGCTAGCGAGTTCGCCTTTCAGACGCTGCTGATCCCAATCATGATCTACGCGCTGGCGGCGCTGGGGCTCAACATCCTGACCGGCTATGCCGGCCAGCTCAGCCTCGGCACCGCGGCCTTCATGGGGGTGGGCGCCTATGCCTGCTACAAGATGGTCACCCTGATGCCCTGGATGAACCCGATCCTGGCGATCCTGTTGTCCGGCATCTTCTCGGCCGGGGTCGGCGTGGCCTTTGGCATCCCGTCGCTGAGGATCAAGGGGTTCTACCTCGCGATTGCCACGTTGGCGGCGCAGTTCTTTCTGGTCTGGCTGTTCGAGAAATGGGCCTGGCTCTACAACTACAATGCCTCCGGCGCGATCCAGGTGCCCAATCTCGACATCTTCGGCATCTATGTCGCCGGGCCGCAGGCCTCTTCGGTGGTACAGTATTTCGTGGTTCTGGGCATCGTCACCCTGCTCACCCTGCTCTGCATCAACCTGACCCGCGGCAATCTCGGACGGACCTGGAAGGCGACGCGCGACATGGACATCGCCGCCGAGCTGATCGGCATCAACCTGATGAAATCCAAGCTCACCGCCTTTGCAGTCTCGTCTTATGTGGTCGGCGTGGCCGGAGCGCTCTTTGTCTTCATGTGGCGCGGCGCGGCCGAGCCCAACCTGTTCGACATTCCGCTGAGCTTCCGCATCCTGTTCATCGCCATCATCGGCGGGCTGGGCTCGATCCTCGGCAACTACCTTGGCGCGATCCTGATCGTCGGGTTGCCGGTGGTGCTGGGCATCGTGCCCGAAGCCCTGGGCCTTCCGGTGTCCTCGGCCATGGTCGAGCACCTCAACATCATGATCGTCGGCGGGCTGATCATCTTCTTCCTGATCATCGAACCGCACGGGCTGGCCCGGCTCTGGGCGCTGATCCGCGAGAAACTCATTCTCTGGCCGTTCCCGCACTAGGGGCCGGCCCAATACCCAAAAACACAAGCAATCCATGGGAGGATACCAGATGAACCACTTTACCAAATGGGCCGCCGCGGCGGCGCTGGCCACGGCGGGCAGCGCGGCGCTGGCCGAGGGGCTCTTTACCCCGAACCTCAGCTACCGCACCGGCCCCTTCGCAGCCACCGGCATTCCGCTGATGAACGGCCAGGCCGATTACATGAACATGCTCAATGCCCGCGACGGCGGCATCGGCGGCGTGATGATCGACTTCGAGGAATGCGAGACCGGCTATTCCACCGAAAAGGGCGTGGAATGCTATGAAAAGACCAAGGGCAAGGCGATCGTGACCCAGCCCTGGTCGACCGGCATCACGCTTCAGGTGCTGCCCAAGACCAATGTCGACGAAATCCCGATCCTGGCGCCGGGCTACGGCTTTTCGCCGATGATGGACGGCAAGACCTTCCAGTGGGCTTTCAACACGCCGGCGGGCTATTGGGATGCGGCCGACATGATCGTGCAGTACCTCGAGGGCCAGGGCTCGCTCGACGGCAAGAAGATCGCCTTCCTGCACCTCGACCACCCCTACGGCAAGGAACCGCTGCCGCTGCTCGAGCGCATGGCCGAGGAGAAGGGTTTCGAGCTGGTGCCGATCCCGGTCGGTCTGAAAGAGATGCAGAACCAATCGGCGCAATGGCTGCAAATCCGCCGCGAACGCCCCGATTACGTGGTGATGTGGGGCTGGGGCGCGATGAACGCCGGCGCCATCACCGAAGCCGTCAAGACCAAGTTCCCGATGGAGAACATGGTGGGTGTCTGGTGGGCCGGGCATGATGCCGACCTCAAGATCGTCGGCGAAGACGGCAAGGGCTACAAGTCGATCTCCTGGTCCTTCCCGAACCTCGACGCGCCGGTGGTGGCCGACATCAAGACCCACGTTGTCGATGCCGGCAATTCCAAGTCGAACGAAGAAGAGATGGCCGGCGTGTTCTACAACCGCGGCATCATCATCTCGGCCATCCTCGCCGAAGGCATCCGCATGGCGCAGCAGGAATTCGACACCGGCGAAATCGACGCCAGCCAGCTGCGTTGGGGGCTCGAGAACATCGACATGACCGAAGCGCGGATCAGCGAACTGGGCCTCGACGGCATGGTGCCGCCATTCAAGACCTCCTGCGCCGACCACACCGGCAAGTCGGGTGGCTGGATGCTGGAATGGGACGGCGAGAAATTCGTCAAGGTCTCGGACCACCTGACACCGAACACCGAGGCCTATGAGGCGCTGGTGGCCGAAAAAGCCGCCGAATACGCCGAGGCCAATGCGCCCTGGCCGGTGAACGACGCCTGCGAGATGTAAATCTCTCCTCTCCGGCGGCGGCGCCGACCGCTGCCGCCGGATCTGCGTATTTGTGAAAGAGAAGAAGATGCTGGACGCCGCACCGACCACAGCCCAATCCGAAGAGGCCCTGCTAGAGGTCAACAATATCGAGGTGATCTACAATCACGTGATCCTGGTGCTCAAAGGCGTGTCGCTCACCGTGCCCAAGGGCGGGATCACCGCGCTTCTGGGCGGCAACGGGGCCGGCAAGACCACCACGCTCAAAGCCATTTCCAACCTGCTGCACTCCGAACGCGGCGAGGTCACCAAAGGCTCGATCAACTACAAGGGCGAGACGGTGCAGGGGCTCGACCCGGCCGCGCTGGTCAAGCGCGGGGTGATCCAGGTGATGGAAGGCCGGCATTGCTTCGAACATCTGACCGTCGAGGAAAACCTGCTGACCGGCGCCTATACGCGGCGGGACGGCAAGGGCGCGATCGAGGCCGATCTCGAGATGGTCTATTCCTATTTCCCGCGCCTCAAGGAACGGCGCCGCAGCCAGGCCGGCTATACTTCGGGCGGCGAGCAGCAGATGACGGCGATCGGCCGCGCGCTGATGAGCCGCCCCGAGACCATCCTGCTGGACGAGCCCTCGATGGGGCTGGCGCCGCAGCTGGTGGAGCAGATCTTCGAGATCGTGAAATCGGTCAACGAGAACGAGGGCGTCTCCTTCCTGCTGGCCGAGCAGAACACCAACGTGGCGCTGCGCTTTGCCCATTACGGCTACATTCTCGAGAGCGGCCGGGTGGTGATGGACGGTGCCGCAAAGGATCTGCGCGAGAATGCCGATGTGAAGGAATTCTATCTCGGCATGTCCGACGAGGGCCGCAAATCGTTCCGCGACGTACGCTCTTACCGCCGCCGCAAGCGCTGGCTGGCCTGACCACCACTCACGACCGCAGGCCGGGCTTCGGCCCGGCAGGCCGGCACGACACACCGACGCTATGCCGGGCCGACGCCCGGCCTGCGGAACCACGGCATTTGACCAAAGGATACCTTCGATGAGCCGCCATTTCGACGCCCTGGAAACCCGGACGCCCGAGGTGCGCCACGCCGCCCAGCGCGACGCGCTCAATGCGCAGCTGGCCCGCCACGGGATCGACCCGCTGAGCGACCTCTCGGGGCTGGCCCGCCTGCCGGTGCTGCGCAAATCCGACCTGGTGGCCCGGCAGAAGGCGCAGCGGCCCTTTGGCGGGTTGCCGGTGTCGAACCTGGCGCATGTCTTTCAGTCGCCCGGCCCGATCTATGAGCCCGGCGGGGTGAGCCACGACTGGTGGCGGATGGGCCGGTTCCTGCACGCCGCCGGCATCGGCGCGGGCGATATCGTGCAGAATTGTTTCGGCTATCACCTCACCCCGGCCGGCATGATCTTTGAAAACGGCGCCCGCGCGGTGGGCGCCGCCGTGCTGCCCGCCGGCACCGGCCAAACGGAGCTTCAAGCCCGCGCCGCACATGATCTGGGCATCACCGCCTATGCCGGCACGCCGGACTACCTCAAGGTGATCCTCGACAAGGCCGAGGCGCTGGGCCTGCCGCTCACGATCACCAAGGCAGCGGTCGGCGGCGGCGCGCTGTTTCCCTCGCTCCGGCAGGAATACGCCGATCGCGGCATCGCCTGCCTGCAATGTTATGCCACCGCCGACATCGGAAATATCGCCTATGAGAGCGACGCGCGGGAGGGCATGATCGTCGATGAGGGGGTGATCGTCGAGATCGTGACCCCGGGCACCGGCGACCCGGTTGCCGCGGGCGACGTCGGCGAGATCGTGGTCACCACACTCAATCCCGACTACCCGCTGATCCGCTTTGCCACCGGCGACATGAGCGCCGTTCTGCCAGGCGCAAGCCCTTGTGGCCGCACGAATATGCGGATCAAGGGCTGGATGGGCCGGGCCGATCAGACCACCAAGATAAAGGGCATGTTCGTGCGGCCCGAACAGGTGGCCGAACTGGTGGCGCGGCACGACGAGGTGACCCGCGCCCGGGTGATCGCCGCCCGCGAGGGCGAGGCCGACAAGATGATCGTGCGGCTTGAAAGCGCCGCCGGCGACCCTAGCCTTTACGAGACATCCATCCGCGAGGTGCTCAAGCTGCGCGGTGCTGTCGAGCTTGTGAGGCCGGGTGAGCTTCCCAAGGATGGCATCGTGATCGAAGATACCCGCGTCTACGACTGATCCGGGAGGAATCACCATGTCCCTGTCCTTGACGCGCGCGCTGACGCGTTCCGTGGCGCTTGCCGCCCTGCTTGTGGCGGGCCAGGTCTCGGCCGCCGATCTGGCGCTGGTTCTGGCCAATTGGGACTATCGCCGTCTCGACGATGCGCGCGACGCCCGCGACATCCGCGCCATTGGCCAGCGGCTCGAAGAGGTGGGGTTCGAGGTCATCAGCGACTACAACGCCGATGCCGATGACTTGCGCGAGGCCGCGGCCCGCTTTCGCGACCGCGCCCCGGAGGCCGACCGCGTGCTCATCGTGCTCGACGGGCATTTCGTCAGCACCGGCACCGACGCCTGGCTGCTGGGCACCGATGCGCGCGATGTGGGCCCGCTCAATCTCTCGGCCCAGGGGGTCTCGCTCACCGCGCTGGCCGATATCGCCGGCGCGGCGGCGGCGGGCCGCTCCGTCATTCTGGCCGGGCGCTCCGGCCGGCTCTCGCCGCAGGAGACCGGGTTGCGCAGCGGCACCCAGGGAATGACCCTGCCGCAGGGGGTGACCCTTGCCAGCGGCGCGACGGAATGGATGCGCTATGCGATCTTTGCCGGGCTGCTGCGCGAAGGTGTGAGCCTCGACGATGCGCTGTCACAGCTCTCGGCACGCGGATTTCTCAGCGATACCGTGGGCTTCACCGAAGGCAATATCGGGCCATCGCAGCCCGCCATCGACACCGAAGCGCTGCGCAGCGAGGCCGAAGAAGAAGGTTTCTGGGCGGCGATCAGCGCGCTGGGTACAAAAGAGGCCTTCGATCTCTACATCGACCGCCATCCCCGGGGCCGCTATGTCGGCGAGGCCAGGCGCCGGATTGCCGCGCTCGACGCCGAAGAGGCGAACCGCTGGCAGGCGGCGGAAGAGCGGCTGGACCTCACCCGCAACGACCGCCGCCAGATCCAGCGCGATCTGACCCTCCTGGGCTATGACACCCGCGGCATCGACGGCATCTTCGGTCGGGGCAGCCGCAGCGCCATCGAACACTGGCAGCGCGATCGGCGCCAGGAGGTCACCGGCTATCTCGACCGCCGCCAGCTGCGCCAGATCACCGAGCAGGCCGCCGAACGCCGCGCCGAGCAGGCCGAAGCGATGCGCCGCGAAGAGGACCGGGTCTGGCAGGACACCGGTGCCGATGGCACCGAGGCGGGCCTGCGCGCCTATCTCGAACGCTATCCCGAGGGCCGCTATGCCGCCGATGCCCGCCGCCATCTCGATGAGATCGAGACCGCGCAGGCGGAAGAGCGCGCACGCGACGCAAGGCGCGCCTGGCGCGATGCCCGCGAACAGGACACCCTTGCGGGCTACGAGGCCTTTCTCGAGCGGTTCGGCAATTCGGAATTCGCCGATGCCGCGCGCAGCCGCATCGCCGAGATGCGCAATGACGACACCGACCGGCAGGTCGCCGCCGCCCGCGCCGAAGAGCGCGAGATCGTCACCAACACCGTGACCCGGCTGCTGGTGGAACAGCGCCTGATGGGGCTGGGCTACAGCCTCGGGATGGCCGATGGCAATTTCACCGATCAGACGCGGCGTGCGATCCGGCAATATCAGGAAGACCGTGGCATCTTTGTCAGCGGCTATGTCAGCAAGCGCACCGCCGCCTTCCTGCTGGCCGGCCGCTGAGGCTTGCCGCCACGCGCCCCGGCCGCCGCGCCGGGGCCTCGCGCCCTTTTTCCCCTCGCCCACTGGACGCTGGCCCGATCAGGCAATATCACCCGGATGACCGCAAGACGCCCAAGGGAACCCGCATATGTCGCGCTATGATGCCGCCTCGATCGAGGCGAAATGGCAGGAGGCCTGGACCGAGGCCGAATCCTTCACCGCCACGATGGAGGGCGGCAAGCCGAAATACTACGTGCTCGAGATGTTCCCCTACCCCTCGGGCAAGCTGCACATGGGCCATGTGCGCAACTACACCATGGGCGACGTGATCGCCCGTTACAAGATTTCCATCGGCCACAACGTGCTGCACCCGATGGGCTTCGACGCCTTCGGCATGCCGGCCGAAAACGCCGCCATGGCCAGCGGCGGCCACCCCAAGGACTGGACCTATTCCAACATCGACGACATGGTCGAACAGATGAAGCCGCTGGGCCTCTCGCTCGACTGGTCGCGGATGTTTGCCACCTGCGACCCCGAGTACTACGGCCAGCAGCAGGCGCTGTTCCTGGATTTCCTCGATCAGGGTCTGGTCTATCGCAAGAACGCCGTGGTCAACTGGGATCCGGTCGACATGACGGTGCTGGCCAACGAACAGGTCGAGGACGGCAAGGGTTGGCGCTCGGGCGCCGAAGTCGAGCGGCGCGAGCTGACGCAGTGGTTCTTCCGCATCTCCGACATGGCCGAAGAGCTGCTTGACGCCATCGACGGGCTGGATGACTGGCCGGCCAAGGTCAAGCTGATGCAGCAGAACTGGATCGGCCGCTCGCGCGGCTTGCAGTTTGCCTTTGGCCTCACCGAAGGCCCCGAGGGCTTCGACCGGGTCGAGGTTTATACCACCCGCCCCGACACGTTGCTCGGCGCGTCCTTCCTGGGCATTTCGCCCGACCATCCGCTGGCCAGGGCGCTGGAAAAGGACAACCCCGAAATCGCTGCTTTCTGCGCCGAATGCCGCAAGGGCGCGACCACCGAGGAAGCGTTGGAAAAGGCCGAGAAGAAGGGCTTTGACACCGGGCTGACCGTGCGCCACCCGTTCGACACCGCTTGGGATCTGCCGGTCTATATCGCCAATTTCATCCTGATGGATTACGGCACCGGCGCGATCTTCGGCTGCCCGGCGCATGACGCCCGCGACCTGGAGTTCGCCCGCAAGTACGAGCTGCCGGTGACCTCGGTCTTTGCCTCGGCCGAGGACGAGGGCCGCACCATGCCGGAAGACGGCGGCGAAGCCTATGTGCCGCCGAAGTCGGAGCGTGTGATCTATGTGCGCGGCTTCGCCGGCGAGACCGAACAGACCGGCGAAGCAGGTATCGACGCCGCCATCGCCTTTTGCGAGGACAACGGCGTCGGCCAGGGCGTGACCAAGTTCCGCCTGCGCGACTGGGGCCTGTCGCGCCAGCGCTACTGGGGCTGCCCAATCCCGGTGGTGCATTGCGAGGCCTGCGGCGTGGTGCCGGAGAAAAAGGAAAACCTGCCCGTCGAGCTGCCTTATGACGTCAGCTTCGACACGCCGGGCAATCCGCTCGACCGGCACCCGACCTGGCGCGACTGCGCCTGCCCCGCCTGTGGCCGGTCCGCCAAGCGCGAAACCGACACGATGGATACTTTCGTCGACAGCTCGTGGTATTTCGCCCGTTTCACCGCACCGCACGCCAACACGCCCACCGACCTGGCGGCGGCGCAATACTGGATGAACGTCGATCAGTACATCGGCGGCATCGAGCATGCGATCCTGCACCTGCTCTATTCGCGCTTCTTTGCCCGCGCCATGCACATCACCGGGCATCTGCCGGAAAGCGCCAAGGAGCCGTTCAACGCGCTCTTTACCCAAGGCATGGTGACCCATGCGATCTATCAGACCCGGGATGCCAACGGCCGACCGGTGTATCATTACCCGGCGGATGTGGAGGAGCGTGACGGCGCAGTCGTTGTCCGCGCCACCGGCGAAGCGGTCGAGGTGGTGCCTTCGGCCAAGATGTCGAAATCCAAGAACAACGTCGTCGACCCGGCCGAGATCGTCGCCAACTTCGGCGCCGATACCGCGCGCTGGTTCGTGCTGTCGGACAGCCCGCCGGAGCGCGACGTGGAATGGACCGCCGCCGGCGCCGAGGCCGCCGCCCGCCACCTTGCGCGCGTCCACCGCATCGCCAGCGACGCCGCCGCCTCCGAGGATGGCCCGCAGGCCGGGGACGAGGCGCTGCTGAAAGAGATGCACAAGGCGATCCGCGATGTGACCCTGGGCATCGAGAGCTTTGGTTTCAACGCCGCCATCGCCCGGCTTTATGCCTTTACCAACACGCTTGCCAAATCCAAGGCCGGCGGCGAGGCGAAACGCACGGCGACCCGCGCCCTGGCCCAGCTGATGGCGCCGATGACGCCGCATCTGTCCGAAGAGATCTGGTCGCTGCTCGGTGGCAAGGGGCTGGTGATCGCGGCCGCATGGCCGCAGGCCGACGAGGCGATGCTGGTGGAAAACGCCGTCACCCTGCCGATCCAGATCAACGGCAAGCGGCGGGCGGAAATCAGCGTTGCCACCGATGCTTCGAAGGAAGAGGTTGAAAAACTCGCGCTCGGCCATCACGCTGTGGTCAAGGCGCTGGAAGGCAGCGCGCCGAAGAAGGTGATCGTGGTGCCGGGGCGGATCGTGAATGTGGTTGTCTGACCGACGCAGCCTGCTTTTCGGCGCGGCGGCCGCGATGACGCTGGCGGGCTGCGGTTTCGCGCCGGCCTATGGCACCGGCGGCGCCGCCAGCCGGTTGCAGAACGCCCTGCGCATCGAGGAACCCGACAGCCAGAACGCCTATTTCGTCACCCGCCGGATCGAGGAACGTCTCGGCGCCGGCGGGGCGTCGGCACCCTATGAGCTCGACCTGATCGTCAGTTTGAACGAAGAGAGCTCGGCCAGCACCTCCGATGGCGCGTTGACCCGCTATCAGGTGCTGGGCCGCGTCACCTATGCGTTGCGCCGCACCGGCGAGACCGAGGTGCTCGACACCAACACCGTGCGCCATTTCACCGGCTATTCCGCCTCGGGCTCTACCGTTGCCACCTTGCAGGCCAAGCGCGACGCCGAAGAGCGGATGATGGTGATACTCGCCGATCGGGTGGTGCAGGAGCTGGTGCTGGCCGCACCTGATCTCTGAGCCATGAAACTCTCGCCCCGCGAAGCCCCCGGCTATTTCGCCAAGCCCGATCCGCGCCGCACCGGGCTTTTGATCTATGGCCCCGACGGCATGCGCGTGGCGCTGAAACGGCAAGAGGTGATCGCCGCGCTGATCGGCCCCGAAGGTGAGGCCGAGATGCGCCTGAGCCGCATTCCCGGCGGCGATCTGCGCAAGGAACCGACGCTGCTGATCGATGCGGTCAAGGCGATCGGCTTCTTTCCCGGCCCGCGCGTCGCCTTTGTCGAAGAGGCCACCGACGTGGCCGCGCCGGCGATCCTGGCCGCGCTCGAGGATTGGGCCGAGGGCGATGCCCAGATCGTCGTCACCGCCGGCCAGCTCAAGGCGACCTCCAAAATCCGCAAGGCCTTCGAGGCCCATCCCAACGCCTATGCCGCCGCGATCTATGATGATCCGCCTTCGCGCGCCGAGATCGAGGCCGAGCTGAACCGCGCCGGCGTGACCGTCGGAGGCGCCGCGATGGAAGATATCACCACGCTGTCCCGCGCGCTCGATCCCGGCGATTTCCGTCAGACGCTGGAAAAGCTCGCGCTCTACAAACACGGCGACAGCAGCGCCGTCACACCGGAGGATGTGGCCGCCGTCGCCCCGGCCTCGACCGAAGCCGAGCTGGACGATGTGCTCAATATCGTGGCCGAGGCCAAGACCCGCGAAATCGGCCCGATGTTGTCGCGGCTCGCGGCGCAGGGCACCCAGCCTGTGGGGCTGGTGATCGCCGCGATGCGCCACTTTCGCGCGCTGCATGCCGCCGCAAGCCATCCAGATGGCGCCGCCCGTGGCATCGCCGCCATACGTCCGCCGATCTTTGGCCCGCGCCGCGACAGGATGACCCGCCAGGCCAGCGCCTGGGGCGCGCACCGGCTGGATCAGGCGATCTCCCTGCTCACCGACACCGATCTGCAACTGCGCTCGGCCGGCCAGAACGCGCCGGCCATGGCGCTGGTCGAGCGTATGCTGATCCGCCTTGCCATGCTCGGCGCCAGCCGCTGAAGCCTGGCGCGGTCCGTCCTGCCCTGGCCGGGCGAAAACCGGTTGCGGCCCGGTCGGGCCTGGGCCTAATCTCGCCACGATCAGAGGGAGACCCAGCCATGTATACCGTGATCGGCGGCGTCGCCAGCCGCACCTTTCGCGTGCTCTGGATGCTCGAGGAACTGGGCGCGGATTATGAACATCGGCCCGCCAGCCCGCATGCCGAAGAGGTCACGGCGCATTCAGCCTCGGGCAAGATCCCGGTGCTGCTCGACGGTGATGCGGCGCTGACCGACTCCACCGCCATCCTCACCTATCTCGCCGACAAACACGGCGCCCTCACCTACCCCGCCGGCAGCCTCGAGCGCGCCCGGCAGGATGCCGTCACCTTTGCCGTGCTCGATGAATTGGACAGCCTGCTCTGGACCGCCGCCCGGCACAGTTTCGTCCTGCCCGAAGATCAGCGCGTGCCGGCCGTCAAGGAAAGCCTGAAAGCCGAATATGCCCGCAATCTCGCCCGCCTGACCGACCGCGTGGCCGGGCCGTTTGTGATGGGAGCGCGGATGACCGTGCCCGATATCGTGCTGACCCATTGCTGCAATTGGGCAATTTCGGCGAAGTTCCCCGACCCGGACAAACGACTTGCCCCGTATCTCTCACGAATGCGGGCGCGTCCGGCATTCGGACGCGCCCGTGCATTGAGTAAACCGGTCGGCTGACCCGCGGCTCAGTAGGCCATGACGTCGGCAAAGACGTGACGCACGATGTCCTCCCGGCGCAGGCCACGGGCTTCGAGCTCTGCATCCGACAGGCTGTTGAGGTAGTTGACGCGGCGCATGCGGCTGTTGCTTTCGCTGATGCTGATCAGGAAATCCAGAATCCGCGCAAAGATGCCGGGCCGGGTGTCAGCGATATTGGTCGTGAGCTGTGCCATGATATCTGTCCTTTTCTCGTCGGGGTGACGCTGTCATGGAAGATATATTGTGCAGGTGCAGCATATTGACCAGTGTTATCGCCGAAACCCCGCCTTGCGACCGGCGCATAGCGCGCCCGACGCCCGCCACATGGCAGCCTGAACCGGTTTGGGCGGCCCTCCTGTGGCACCAATGCGCCAAGTGCTTGAAAATAAATCACCAAGCCCGAGGCCCGGTGCGATTTTCTTGACAGATCTGCCACGCCCATGCACACTTGAGGATAGCAGACCCACGTAAAATCAACTTTCCCGCCTGTCCCGGCTCTTGTCTCCTCCCCAGGCGCCGGTTTCGGCCGCCTTATGCCGGCCCGCAGGCGGGATCAAAACAGCCTCTTTCGCGGGGCTGTTTTGATGTCAGGGGACCGGTTGCCGCAAAGGCGTTGCGGGGCCAAGGCGCTGACAGGGCTCAGGGAAAGGGGTGGGCCAGAATAGGCCACCCGAAAATGCTCGAAATGACGACCAGTACAATTTGTCCCGGGGATGGGCTCAATAACACGCCCCGGATACCCGATCCGCGTGACAGGCGCATGACACCGGCCAGCCTGGTCACCCTTGGCTGTCGCGCCGCCAACCATCTGCGAAATCCACCCGCGCGACCCCGGCCAGGCGTGCCACCCGCGCCAGCTCTGCCTCGAGCCGGGCGCTGCGGCCGGCCCCGAACCGCACCCCCGGCTCCGGCCAGAGCGCGGTGACATTGAGCACGCCGGCCTTGCGGTCGGCCTTCATGTCGATGCGCCCGACCAGCCGGTCGCCCTCAAGCAGGGGAAAGACGTAATAGCCATAGCGCCGCTTGGCCTCGGGCACGAAGACCTCGATCCGGTAGTGAAAGCCGAACAGCCGTTCGGCCCGCTTGCGGTCGCGCAGCGCCGGGTCGAAGGGGCTGAGTACCCGCAGGCGGCCGCCGGGTTCGGGCGCGGCAGCGGCCTCGACCTGCACCTCCGGCGCGGCGAAATGCACCCGCTCGGCCCCGTCCGCGCCGGTGATCGCCACCTCGGCAATCTCGCCCCGCGCCAGGGCCGCGGCACACCAGGCCCGGGCCTCGTCTTTGGTCACGATATCCCAGAAATCCGCCAGCTCGCCAGCGGTGGCAAAGCCCAGCCGGGCCAGCGCCCCCCGCATCAGCCATGCCACGGTCTCCGCCTCGTCCCATGCCGCCGCGCGCAGCGCTTCGGGCACCACCCGCTCCGACAGGTCGTAGAACTTGCGAAACCCCGACCGGTGGCAGATCTCCAGCGTGCCGCTGCGCCAGAGATATTCCAGTGCGGTCTTGGCCGGATGCCAATCCCACCAGCCGCCGGCCTTGCGCGGCGTGTCAGGGCCGAGATCGTTGCTGCACACCGGTCCGCGCTCGCGGATCATCGCCAGCACCCGGTCGAACTCGGTCTGAAACTCGTGCCGCTGCCAGACCCGGTAACGCTGCGCCAGCCGCGCGGCATCGCGCCGGCGCTTCAGCGCCCAGGCCGGGTAAAACGCCATCGGGATGACCGCCGCATCATGCGTCCAATGCTCGAACAGCGCCCGGCCCTCGACCAGCCGGCCCAGGTTTTCCGGCCGGTAACGTGGTCGCCGGGCAAAGAGGATCAGGTCGTGGGCGCGGGCGACGGTGTTGATCGAATCGAGCTGCACGAAACCCAGCCGCCCGATCACCGCTTCCAGCGCCGCGCCATGGCCCGGCCCGCCCGGTGCCTCTCCCAGCCCGTGCCGGTCGAGAAACAGCCGGCGGGCGGCTCTGTTGTCGAGCTTCAGCATCGCGGCCCGCTGTCCCGGCAGGTGACAGACCTGCCCGGGGCTTCTTCTGTTCGAAGATACCGCGGGGGAGTCCTGCATGGACGGGGGCAGAGCCCCCCTGCCCGGCCTGCGCCGCGTCCGGTCAATAGCGCTTCAGGGTGTCGCCGAAACTGATCGTCGGCGTCATCTCGAAGACCCGCTCTTCGGTGCCCCCACCATCGAGCCGTTCGACCAGGATCTGCGCTGCCCGCGTGCCAATGTCGCGGCGGCAGGCGTCCATCGTAGCCAGCTGGCGCGGCAACCCCTGCAACAGCTCGACCCCGTTGAAGCCGGCCAGCCCGATGCGGCCGGGAATGTCATAGCCCGCCTCCATCAGCCACAACAGCCCGCCAGCGCCGATCATGTCATTGGAATAATACAGGAAATCGAGATCCGGTGAGCGCTCCATCATGGCCTTGGTCATCTCGCGCCCCTTGGCCAGGGCCGAGCCGCCGGAATAGAACTCCTGATCCATGATCTCGACGCCATTGCGCGCCAGTTCCTCGGTAAAGCCTTCGAAGCGCTTCCTTGCGCGATGATCCAGCGGCATCTTGGTGCCCATGAAGCCGATGTTCTCATAGCCCTGCTTTAGGATCGCCTTGGCGATCTGGCGTCCGGCCCGGCGGTGCGAAATGCCCACTGCGGCGTCGATCGGAATGCCGTCGGTGTCCATGATCTCGATCACCGGAATGCCCGAGGCCTTGAGCATGGCGCGCGAGGCATCCGAACGTTCCAGCCCGGCGATGATCACGCCCGAGGGCCGCCAGGACAGCATCTCGAAGAGCACCCGCTCTTCCTTTTCCGGCATGTAGTCGGTGACGCCCACCACCGGCTGCAAGTCGGTCTCTTCCAGCACCGCGCTGATCGCGCTCAGCACCTCGGGAAAGACCATATTGCTGAGCGAGGGGATGATCACCGCCACCAGGTTGACCCGCTGGCTGGCCAGCGCGCCGGCGATCTTGTTGGGCACGTAGCCCAGCTGCTTGGCGGTGGCGAGCACCTTCTCGCGGGTGGCGGCGCTGACGTCGCCGCGGTTGCGCAGCACCCGGCTCACCGTCATCTCGGAAACCCCCGAGGCTTCGGACACGTCGCGAAGCGTCAGCGGGCGGTTATGCTCTGAGGTCACTTGGATATTCCCGATTGATCTGACGCCAGACTAGGCGCTCCGCCAAGGGTGTTCAAGTTCGCCCGCACGCCGGGGCATGCAAAGTATGCGGCCGCCGCCTCGCGATGCGCCGCCGCCGGCCCAGGCTGGCGCCAGGCCGCAAAACGACCCGCCGGCCACAACCGCGCCGCGTCTTTTCCAAACGGTGGCTTTCCGGGCTGACAGCGGCTGCCGGAGCGGTTATGTCAGGCGCTGTACGGCCCCGTGGCTCAACTGGATAGAGCAGCCCCCTCCTAAGGGGCAGGTTGCAGGTTCGAATCCTGCCGGGGTCGCCAAAATCACCTGACTTTATGCCCCGGAAAAAGACGATTTATCCAGTGCCTTCTCTGTTGGTCTGAGGGGGGCAGAAAACGGTTCTTCCGTCCTTGCGTCTGCACGGAAAAATGACTGCGATTTCCCTTTCGGTGCGGAGTGATTTTTTCCGGCTCTGCGATGCAGAAACAACCGCCATCCGCCCAACTGTTTGCGGCTTCAGCTATCAGCTCCTGAACCTCGGTGTGAACAGGAACGCGCCCGAGCCCGATCACGTCAACGAGGGTCTCACTGGCTTCAGATCGGATCGGGGCCGGTATAGGTCCAGCGATAGGCAGGCGGGGTCGGTCCCTTGTTGCGCCCGCCCTGGTTCATCTGTTCCCAGGCATGGGCGATCACCCCGACCGAGCGTGACAGGCAGAACAATCCGCGCGCCAGTGGGCCGGCAAAGCCGAGTTCTGCATAGATTACCGCCGTCGCGCCGTCGATGTTCATCGGCACCGGGCTGCCTTTGCGATCGTTGAGCACCGTCTGGACGGTGCGGCCGATGGCGGCGTATCGCCCGCTGACCGTTCCGGCCGCGGCAGCCTCGTCCACCAAGCCCAACAGGCGCGGCGCGCGCGGGTCTTCGGGCTTGTGAAACCGGTGGCCGAAGCCCGGGATAAATTTGCCGCGCTCGGCCTGCCAGCGGTCGACCATCTGCGGCACCGCTGCATCCAGAGGCTGGCCTGCCTGAACGGCCGCATCGATCCAGCCGTAGAACTCCACCGCCTGCTCGCCGGCCCCGCCATGAACATCATCCAGCATGTTCACCGCCGAGGCCATGGCCCCGTTGAGACCGAGCCCGCAGGTCACCGCCATGCGGGCGGTCGCGATCGAAGGCGCCTGAGGCCCGTGATCGACCGCCGCGACCAATGCGCATTCCAGCAGACGCGCCTGCGACTCGGTGGGCAGGTCGCCCCGCGTCAGCAACCAGATCATCTGCGGGAAGGTCACGGCGCCGATCAGTTCCTCGACCGGATGGCCGCGAAACCGGATCTGGCCGGGCGCCATGTCGATGATCTCGGTCGTCCACCAGTCAGAGACGTCATTGCTGTCTCGGGTCATATCGCGCCATCCTCTTGCAATGTATCGATGTCCTCGGTGGAAAGGCCAAGCTCCTGCCAGATCTCGGCGTTGTGCTGGCCCAGTTCCGGCGGCGGGGTCTCGACCGCGGGCGCCGCGCCGTCAAGCTTGATGCCGGTCGTGGCCACCTGGATATCGCGCCCCACGCCGGGCACATCCGCATAGCTGTGCAGAAATCCCCGGTCGGCCACCTGCGGCATGGCCAGGATTTCCGGCACGGTCAGCACCGCACCCGCCGGCACGCCGATCCGGTTCAATTCCTTGGCCCAGTCGCGGGCGGGCCGGGTTTTCAGCACGGTTTCCAGCTCGGCCTTCAGCGCCCGGCGGTTGGCCTTGCGCGCCTCCCGGCTGGCATATTCGGGCCGCGCGCAAAGATGCGACAACCCCAGATGCCCGGCCAGCAACTGCCATTGCTCGTCCTTGTTGGCGGCGATGTTGATCAGGCCTTCGCCGGCTTCGAAGGCCCCGGAAGGGGCAGAGGTGGGGTTCTCGTTGCCATGGGCCAGAGGCTCCACCCCGGCGATCAGGTAGTTGGAGACCACCCAGCCCATCGTTGCCAGCACCGATTCCAGCATCGAGACGTCGATCATGCTGCCCCGGGGCGTGGCATTGAGCGCGGCGGAAATGGCAAAGGCGGCGGTGATGCCGCCGACGGTATCGGCCACCGGATAGCCGACGCGCAGCGGTGCGCTTTCGCCGTCGCCGGTGATCGACATGACCCCCGAGGCGCCCTGCACGATCTGGTCATAGGCCGGGCGATGCACCCAGGGGCCATCCTGCCCGAAGCCCGAGATCGCGCAATAGATCAGGTGCGGGTTCACCGCTTTCAGCACGTCATATCCGACGCCCAGACGGGTCATCACGCCGGGGCGAAAGTTCTCGACCACCACATCGGCGGTCGCCACGAGGCGCAGGAACAGCGCCTTTCCCTCCGGGTGCTTGAGATTGACGGTCACCGATTTCTTGCCGGCGTTCTGGGCCAGAAAGGACACCCCCATGCCGCTGGCATTCAGCTCCGGGTCGGCCCCCAGCTGCCGCGCAAGGTCGCCGCGGCCCCTGGCCTCGACCTTGATCACCTCGGCACCCATATGCGCCAGGTGGTGGCAACAGAACGGGCCGGCCAGCACATTGGTCAAATCGAGCACGCGAATGCCCTCTAGCGGTTTGCTCATGGCCTCTCCCTGGCTCGATGTCGCTGGCGTCGGGCCTCAGTCGCCTTTGGCCCCACCTGCCGCCCGGTTCCGCGCGCGGCAACTGGGCAGAACCACCAGTATCAGCGCCCGCACCGGCAGGCCAAGTGTCATCGGACAGTCGCAGATGAAACTCACCCCGTCACAAAACTGCATGGCGCGGGAAAAGTTGTTCTTCGACGGCGGACCGAGGATGAAGCCGATCAGCAGGCGCGCCAGCGGGAGATCTGCAAACCGCAGGAAGGTCGCGCAGAGAGCGCAGCCAACCAGGATCAGCAGCTCGTTGGCGGTGTTCTGGCCGATATGGGGCACGGGCGCAGCCCGGCGAGCGCTCCAAACAAGAAGGCGGCGCTGGGAGCGCCGCCTTGGTGTCTTGGCAGAACCGCTGCCTGCGGGAAGGTCTCCGCAGGCAGGTGGTGCGAGGGATTAGACGGGTTCGTTACCCTCGTCGCCTTCGTCACCCTCGTCGTCTTCGTCGTGTTCGTTGCCCTCGTCGTCTTCGTCGTTCTCGTCGCCTTCATTGCCTTCGTTGTTCTCGTCGCCTTCATCGCCTTCATTGTTATCGGCCTGGCTGTCCGCTTCGTTGCCTTCGTCGCCTTCATCTCCTTCGTCGTTCTCATTGCCCTCGTTGGCTTCGTCACCTTCGTCGTCGGAGTCTTCTTCGTTGAGTTCGTCGTTCTCGTCGCCTTCGTCGCCTTCGTTCTCTTCGTCGGCCTCGTCAGCTTCGTCGCCTTCGTCGCCTTCGTCTCCTTCGTTGCCTTCGTCGCCTTCGTTATTCTCGTCGTCTTCGTCGCCTTCGTTGTCTTCGTCGTCTTCGTCGCCTTCGTTGCCTTCCTGGCCTTCGTCTCCCTCGTCGCCTTCGAAGTCTTCGTTGCCTTCGTCGCCTTCGTTGTTTTCATCCTCTTCGTCGTTTTCGTCGCCCTCGTTCTCCTCGTCGCCCTCGTCGAATTCGTCGCCTTCGTCGTCTTCGTTAGCTTCGTCGTCTTCGTCGTTCTCGTCGTTCTCGTCGTTCTCGTTGTCTTCGTCGCCTTCGTCTCCTTCGTTGTTTATGCCGCCTTCGTCGCCTTCATCGCTTTCGTCGTTTTCATCTCCTTCATTGTTTTCGTCACCTTCGTCCGCTTCATCGTTCTCGTCGGATTCGTCGCCTTCATTGCCTTCGTCGCCTTCGTTATTCTCGTCGGCTTCGTCGCCTTCATTTTCTTCGTCGTGCTCGTCCCCTTCGTCGTCCTCGTCGGCTTCGTCACCTTCGTTGTCTTCATCGCCCTCGTCGTCTTCGTCGCTTTCGTCGTCCTCGTTGCCTTCGTCGCCTTCGTCCTCTTCATCACCCTCGTCGTTTTCGTCGTGCTCGTCGGCTTCGTCGCCTTCGTCGGCTTCGTCGCCTTCGTCGCCTTCGTCGGCTTCGTCACCGGAGTTATCTATGTCCGGATCAATTTCGTCACCTTCATTGCCCTCGTCACCCTCGTCACCAGTGCCGGCCACAGGCTCATCGCCTTCGTCGCCCTCGTCACCCTCGTTGGCCTCATCGCCTTCGTCGCCCTCGTCGTATTCGTCGCCCTCGTTGGCCTCATCGCCTTCGTCATTCTCGTCGTTTTCGTCAAATTCATTGTCTTCGTCGCCTTCGTCGCCTTCGTCGCCCTCCTGGCCTTCGTCACCTTCGTCGTTTTCGTCGTCTTCATCGTTCTCGTCGCCCTCGTCGTCTTCGTCGTGCTCGTCGAGTTCGTCGCCTTCGTTGCCCTCGTCACCTTCGTCATTCTCGTCGTTTTCGTTCCCGGTATCCGGCAGGGCTTCGTTGCCTTCGTTGTTTTCGTCGTCTTCGTCGCCTTCGTTGCCTTCGTCGCCTTCGTCGTTTTCGTCGTTCTCGTCGTTTTCGTTGTCTTCGTTGCCTTCGTTGAACTCGTCGTTTTCGTCGCCTTCGTCGTTTTCGTCGTTTTCGTCGTCCTCGTTGGCTTCGTCGCCTTCGTCGTTCTCGTCGCCTTCGTCGCCCTCGTCGTTTTCGTCGGCCTCGTCGTCTTCGTTGCCTTCGTCGTCTTCGTTGTCTTCGTTGCTCTCGTCGCCTTCGTCGCCTTCGTTGTCTTCCTGACCGGGCACGTTTTCGTTGCCTTCGTCGCCTTCGTTGCCTTCGTTATCATCGTCGTCAGGGTTGGTGCCGTGCTCATTGCCCTCGTTGGCTTCGTCAGCCTCGTCGTCTTCGTCGTCTTCGTTGCCCTCGTCGCCTTCGTCGTCGAACGTATCGGTGCCGTCGCCCTCGTCGCCCTCGTCGTCTTCGTCGCCTTCGTCGCCCTCGTTTTCTTCGTCACCCTCATCCTGCGGGTCTACGCCGGGCTCGTCGCCTTCGTCGCCTTCGTTGCCTTCGTTGCCTTCGTTGCCTTCGTTGCCTTCGTTGTCTTCGTCACCCTCGTCGCCTTCGTCGGCCTCGTTGCCTTCGTCACCTTCGTTGCCGGTTTCGTCGCCCTCGTTGCCTTCGTTGTCTTCATTGCCCTCGTCGTCTTCGTCGGCCTCGTCGCCTTCGTCGCCTTCGTCGTTTTCGTCGTCTTCGTCGTTTTCGTCCTGCTCGTCGCCTTCGTCGCCTTCGTCGCCTTCGGCTTCGTCGCCCTCGTCGCCTTCGTTGCCTTCGTTGTCCTCGTTGCCTTCGTCGCCTTCGTTGCCTTCGTTGCCTTCGTCGCCTTCGTTGCCCTCGTTGGCTTCGTCGCCTTCGTTGCCTTCGTCGTCTTCGTTGCCTTCGTTGCCTTCGTTGCCCTCGTCGCCCTCGTCGCCTTCGTTGCCTTCGTCGGACTCGTTGCCCTCGTTGTCCTCGTCGCCCTCGTTGCCGTCGTCGCCCGAGCCGCCGCTCTCATTGCCCTCGTTGTCTTCGTCGCCCTCGTTGCCTTCGTTGCCTTCGTCGCCTTCGTTGCCCTCGTCGCCCTCAAAGCCTTCGTTGCCTTCGTTGTCCTCGTTGCCCTCGTCGCCTTCGTTGCCTTCGTCGCCCTCGTCGCCTTCGTTGCCTTCGTCGGCCTCGTTGAATTCGTCGTCTTCGTCGCCTTCGTCGCCTTCGTCGCCCTCGTTGCCTTCGTCAGCTTCGTTGCCTTCGTTGTCCTCGTTGCCTTCGTTGCCTTCGTTGCCCTCGTTGCCTTCGTCGCCTTCATTGCCGCCGTCGGGCTCGTCCTGTTCGTCGCCTTCGTTGCCCTCGTCGCCCTCGTCGCCCTCGTCGTTCTCGTCGCCCTCGTCGAACTCGTCGCCTTCGTTGTCCTCGTCGTCTTCGTCGCCCTCGTTGCCTTCGTTCTCCTCATCGCCTTCATCGCCATCGAAGAAATCAACAAAGCTCAGGGGCGCGGTGAGGTCACGGATCTCGAGCGCGGCGTCGATCAGCGCGGCCAGCTCTTCGGTGAGGTCGGTGGTCAGGGCGGCGGGGGTGGCGATGATGGCGGTCATGGGAGGTCTCCGTTGGTCGGAATGGTCTCTTGCGAGAATGAAAGAAATGCGCCTGCCAGGCAGGCAGCTCTGAATCGGGAGTTCTGGTGGGAGCGGCTCAGCGAGCCTGAAAAATCCAGAAATGCAGGTATATCAAAAGCGCATGACCGATGTGCATTTGGGTATATTAATCAATGCAGTACAAAAAAACCAAATGCGGGCCAAAGTGATGCTCAATGACGCCACGGCCCAAGGAAATGCAGATTTACTCAAGATGTTCGGCACGAATCGGCATTCTGTCAACGGAAATTTAAGGAACTGGGGCTTCCGGCGAGGCCGCGCAGCCCCCGCCCTGACCGTCTTCCAGGCGCTGTCGCAGCAGGGGCGAACGTGCCTCGATCACCCGGGGTGATCGCCTTATGCGTGCAGATCGCGCCGCAGATCAGCCAGGCTCTTTTCGCCATGGAAAACCGCCCGTCGCACCGCGCCCGTCCCCTCTTGCAGAAGGAGCAACGCGAGGATTCGGGCGGGCGGATAGTTCCAACTGTAGTCATACGCCGCCCCGGGGCGCGCAAGACAGGCTTGCAATCGCTGACGCATCGCGCCGAGGTTGCGCGCCCGGTGGCCGGCCAGCGCATCGGCAGCGGCGCCAGCGTGGCCGACCGAGAGATCGGCCAGCCCCGGCGGCACCATTTCTTCGGCCAGAAAGGCACAGGTTTCGCGCAGCACCGGCGCCAGTGCGGCTCCGGCGATGCAATGCAACTGGAGGGCATGGCCGAATTCATGCGCTGCGATGGCGAGGTCCGCAGCCGAACGCGAGAGCGGGCAGGACACGTAAACCAACGATTTTTCAGTAATATAGAGCGCAAATGGCTTCGGGTGCCGGGCGCGGTCAGGGGCAAAGTTCAGCACGGTGGCGCCGGCTGTTTGTTCGATCTCCGGGGTGAGCTCTGGCAGGCGGTGCGTCAGGGCGCGGGCGACCAGTGCCCAGAGCGCCGGGCCGTCCGGCCATTCCGCTGCCGTATCGCTGTGCGCGACCGGCTCCGGGAGGGGCGGTTCGGTGGCCAGCAGCCGGGCGCAGCCCTGGGCTGTCATGCCGTGCAGCGCCAGCCAGTCCCGCATGCAGGGTGGGGACGCAGCGCGCATCACGCGACCACACACGCTAAAGGAGAGCGAAGTGCCGTAGCGTCACTCGACAGCCGCTTCGGGCAGCCCCGGTCGTCGGAACGATGCTCCATCAGAAGTTGCAGGCTGGACACGTGAAAATAACCAATTGGAATAAGGCGCTTCGCTGGTATGATCGCAGGTGGCGGTGGCGGCCGCCATCCTAGCAAGACCATGTATTTTAAAACAAGTGAGAGATGGAATGGCCAACGAAGACTTCAATTTCACTCGACGCATGTACTTTCCGACTATGGTATTTCAAATCGATTTGAAAAATCCCGAAAAGCTGAACGAAAGCCTGATCGAAAAGATTTACAACGAACGTATCCGCGACCAGAAAGGCATCAGCCGCTCGAACATTCCCGCACTGGGCGGCTGGCACAGCCACAACGATCTGCACAAAGCCGACGACTATGCCGAGATGGTCTCGCGCATCAATCAGGCAACCGCCCGGATGTCGGAGAACCTCGGCTATGCCGACACCCACGAAATGAGGATCGGCACCATGTGGTCGATCATCAACCCGCCGGGCTGCGTGAACAAGGCGCATGTCCACCCCGGCTGCCTGTGGAGCGGAGTCTACTATATCCAGGCGCCGGAAAAATGTGGTAACATCGAGTTCATTGAACCCAGAACCATGCATTTGATGAACCAGGCAAAGTTTCAGCCGAACAAGAAACGGCCCAAGGAATGCTGGACCAAGGTCCGCTTCACGCCGGTGCCGGGCCGCATGCTCATTTTTCCGAGCTGGCTGTATCACTCGGTCGACACGAATGAATCCAAGGAAGAAGGCAACGACGCCAACCGCATCATTATCAGCTTCAACCTCAATCAGGTGAAGAAGCCGAACAAGAAGAAGTAGCTCTTTCCGGCTACACCGGGGCAGCGCCGCCGGCGCTGTCCGTCATGGGTCGTCTGACGCGGTCCGTTCCGGTTCTCGAAACCACGGAAGGACAGAGTAACGTGAATTCAGCCAAGGCACTCCGAGGGTCGGCGCGGGCCGCCGTCCGCAAGGGCGGGTTCATCCTGACCTCGGCCTTTCTTCTCAGTTTTCTGGTCAATGTCCTGCGCCTGGCGGGGCCGATGTTCATGATCCTGATCTATGACCGGGTGCTCACCTCGCGTTCGGTCGAAACCCTGGTGGCACTGGTGGCGCTGGTCATGGGCCTGCTGCTGGTGCTCGGCGTGCTGGATTACGCCCGCAAGCGCCTGCTGGCGCGGTTTGGCGCGCAGTTCCAAGAAAAGATGGAGCAGACGCTGCTGCGCCATTCCGGCCGCAACCATGTCTTTCAGCACAACAAACCCAAGCCCGCCGTCGGGCTTGACGAGGTCGACGGGCTGCGTGGCTTTTTCCACTCCGGCTCGCTGATCGCGATCTTCGACTTCATCTGGGCGCCGATGTTTGTCGCCGTGGTCTTTGTGTTGCACCCGCTGCTGGGCTGGGCCTGTGTGGCCGGGGTCGGCGTGATTGCGCTGCTGGCGGCGCTCCAGGCGATCTTCATGGGCGGCCGCCAGGAACGGTCGCGGGCCGCCTCCGGGGCGGTCAACCAGCTCAAGAACGTGCTCATCGCCTCGCGCGATACCGTGCGGTCACAGGATATGGGCGTGGGGTTCAATCCGCGCTGGCAACAGGCGCGCAATCAGGCGCGTGACGATTCCATCGCGCTGCGCGACTGGACAAGCTGGTTCGAAACCATGTCGCGCATCACCACCATGGTGGTGCGCTACTCGGTGCTGGCCACGGGTGCCCTGCTGACCCTTCAGGGCGAACTGACCGTGGGCGCGATGGTGGCGGCCACCTTCCTGGTGACCCGCATTCTCGGACCGGTCGACCGGTTCTTTGTCCAGATCCCGCGGATGTTCGAGGCCCGCCAGCACTGGCAGCGTCTGACCCGCATCCTGGCCAACCGCGCCGAAGAGCTCGAGGACGATTACGCCGAACAGCCCGGCGCGCCCTACCGGCTTGTGCTGCAAAACCTCTCGGTCCGCTCGCCGCTCACCGGCAACCTGATCCTGCGCTCGATCTCGCTCACCGCAAATGCGGGCGAAGTGATCGAAATCAACGGGCTGTCGAGCCAGGGCAAGACCGTTCTGCTCGAGACCATCCTCGGGATGTGGCAGCAAAGCGCCGGCGCCGTGCTGATCAATGGCCGGCACACGTCACGGCTCACCGACGCCGAGGCGCAGCGGGTTTTCGGCTATGCGCCGGAGTCGCCCGGTTTTGTGGCCGGCACGATCGAAGAGAACATCTCGGGTTTCGAGGCCAGCCCCGACCCGGAAAAGGTCGGCGAGGCGGCGCGTCGGGCGCGGATGCACGCCGCGATCTGCTCGCTGCCCGATGGCTTCAAGACCGTGATCGATGCCCGCGGCACCTGTCTTTCGGCCTTTGAGCGCTATCAGCTCAGCCTCGCACGCGCGCTCTATCACAGCCCTGAAATCCTGATCATCGATCAGCTCGATTCCGACATGCTGGTGCGCATTCCCAAAAAACTGAAACAGACGCTTACCGCGCTCAAAGACGAGGGGACGCTGATCCTGATGACCGCGCGCGACCCTCTGGGGCTGGGGTATACCGACCGGCACTTCCTGCTCAAGGACGGCAAGCTCACCGAACAGAAAAGCGCCTCGTCCTCCAATCAGAACCGCAGGGTGGCCGAAGACGCGCCCGCCGCCGCGGGCCAGCAACGGCCGCGGGTCGCGGTGGTGCGCAACGATGGCGCCGTGAGCGAAGAGCCCCGCCCCAAGGTCGCGAGACGGTGAGCCGATGACCGAGAGCCCCGACCGACGCCGCAGGACCTGGACCACCGGACGCCCGTTCACCATCGTGGTGCTGACAATGATCCTCGGGCTGGCGGGGCTGGGCTATTGGTCGACGCAGGCGCGGATATCAGGGGCGGTGATCGGCAAGGGCGTGCTCGAGGTTTCGACCTCCATGACCGCCGTGCAGCATCCGGTGGGCGGCGTCGTCGATCAGATTTTTGCCCGCAACGGCGACCGGGTGCGCGCCGGCGATCTGCTTGTCCGGCTCGACAGCACCGAGCCGCGCTCCGATCTCAATGTCACCGAAGGCGAGCTCTTCGAGACGCTGGCCAATATCGCCCGGCTCGACGCGGTGCTCGACAACCGCGACGCGCTCGACCTGCACCCGTTGCTGGCCGAAGCCGCGGCCGAGCACGCGGATATCGGCCGGCTGGTCGCGCGACAGCGCCGACAGCTGGCGGCCCATTTCGAGGCGGTCAGCTCCGGCATGCGGCTGCTGGAAGAACAGGCCCAGCAAATTCGCGCCGAGATTGCCGGGGTGTCCTCGCAGTTGGCCGCCACTCGCGAAGAGCTGTCGCTCTTGGCGGAAGAGATCGCCAATGCCGACACCCTGGCCGAACGCCAGTTGATCAAGGCCTCGGAGGTCTACAAGCTCAAGAAGGAAGATGTCGCCATGCGCGGCGAGATCGGCAGGCTCGAAGCCAAGATCGCGGAGCTGCGCGGCAAGATCTCCGAGCTCGACCTCAAGCGGTTGGCGGTGGTGCCGGAAGCACAGGAAAAGGCCGAAGAGGCGCTGAGCAAGCTGCGGCCGCTGCGCACGCGCTACCTGGAAAAGCGGCTTCAGCTCACCGACACGTTGAGCAAGCTGGAGATCCGCGCGCCGGTGGACGGCACCATCCACCAGTCAGCCCTGTTCGGCACCCGGTCGGTCGTGGTGGCGGCCAAGCCGCTGATGATGATCGTGCCCAGCAGCGAACCGGTGCAGGTCGGCATAAGGGTCGACGCCACCGACATCGACGAGGTGCGCGTCGGGCAGCAGGCGTCGATCAAGTTCAAGGCGTTCAGCGAGCGGGAAATCCCGATCATCCTCGGCGAAGTGGCGCGGATCTCGGCCGATGTGATCTCGGATCCGGTGAGCAAGGCCTTCTACTACGAGGTCAAGGTGCAGCTGCGCGAGGATGAGATGGCCAAGCTCGGCGATCGCGATCTGGTGCCCGGAATGCCGGTGGAAGCGTTCATGACCACCGAAAGCCAGATCGCCATTCAATACGTGCTCCGGCCGATCAAACATTATTTCGATCGCGCCTTCCGCGACACCTGACCGCTATTGCGGCTTTGGCGTGGCGTGGAAATCGCCCGCCGCCAGCACCGGCGAAGCATCGATATCTTCGGCATCGAGCATGGCGGCCACCCGCTCGAGCGAGGACAGAAGCTGCGCCTGCTCCCAATCCTGCATCCGCTCGAAGGAGCCCACAAAACGCTGTTGCAGCGCGTCGGGCACATCCTTGACCACGCTGCGGCCCTTGTCGGTGATCACCACGTGGGTCTGGCGGCGGTCGGTCTCGCTGCGCTGCCGCGATACCAGGCGCGAGGCCTCGAGCTTGTCGATCAGCGCGGTCACCGTCGCCTGCACCACCCCCATTTGCGTTGCCAGCACCTTGGGCGTGGTGCTGCCGTCGCGCTGACCGTGCAGGATCTGCAACACCCGAAGCTGTGCCGGAGTGATTCCCGCCGCCATGGCAAGATTGCGCTCATACAGCGTCGTGGCGCGCAGGATTCGCCGAAGCGCAATGAGGCACTCGTCGACACGGATGGGGGGCAATTCAGTCATGCGCCCAGTGTCGCATGAAGCGGGTTGACGCTTCAATCATCAAACTATCTACATTCTTTCGTTCACAGAGCGAAGAAAGCCTGAGTCAAGCTGCTTCGATAGTCTTTCCAATTATGGCGCATTCTTGCCTCAAATGCCGCTATTAGCGCCGGAAAGCGAGATAAATCTACTTCGCATGTTGAAGTTTCGGCACTCTGGCGCTATTTAAAGCCTCGAACGATCAGGGAGCGTAAAGCCAGATGCCGAAAGACATGACCGAACCCCGAACGCGTAAGCTCCGTTTGCGCAAACCCGATGCGACGGACGGAGCCGACATCTGGGCGCTTGTCAAAAGTTGCAAGCCGCTCGACGAAAATTCCATGTATGCGAACCTGATCCAGGCCGATCATTTCCGCGATACCTGCGTGGTGGCGGAGCTTGACGGCGAGATCGTCGGCTGGATCTCCGGCCACATGATCCCGTCGAAGGACGAATTCTTTGTCTGGCAGGTGGCGGTCAGCGCACAGGCGCGTGGCCTCGGCCTCGGCAAGAAGATGCTGCTGGAACTGATTCAGCGCGACGCCTGCGACGGCGCCGACCATCTCAAGACCACGATCACCAAGGACAACGCCGCATCCTGGGGGCTCTTTCGGAGCTTTGCCCGCGAAATCGGCGGCGAACTGGCAGATGAGCCGCATTTCGAACGCGATGCGCATTTCGACGGGCATCACGACACCGAGCATATGGTGACGATCAGCCTTCCGGCGCCCGAAATGCTGGCACGCGCTGCCTGAACTCATCCCCGGATTCCAGAAATTTTCAACGCACCAAGTGCGAAAGGATACCTCATGCCTAAGGACATGAAAGAAACCCGCGATATCTTTGAACGTCGCGAGAGCGCGGCCCGCTCCTATTGCCGCAGCATGCCCGCCGTCTTTACCAAGGCGAGCGGTTCCGAGCTGACGGCGGACGACGGCCAGAGCTACATCGACTTTCTCGCCGGCTGTTCCTCGCTGAACTACGGCCACAACGACCCGGACATGAAGGCCGCGTTGATCGATCACATCAGCGCCGACGGCATTGCCCATGGTCTCGACCTGCACACTGACACCAAGGCCGCCTTCCTCGAAGCCTTCGACCAGCACATTCTCGCCCCGCGCGACATGGATCACCGGGTGATGTTCACCGGCCCGACCGGCGCCAACGCCGTCGAGGCGGCGATGAAGATCGCCCGCAAGGTCACCGGCCGCACCAATGTCATCGCCTTCACCAATGGCTTTCACGGCGTGACCAACGGCGCGCTGGCCGCGACCGGCAACGGCTATCACCGTGGCGGCGCCGGCATGGCGCTTTCCGGTGTGACGCGGATGCCCTATGACGGCTATTTCGCCGGTGCCACCGACACCGCCGATTTCCTCGAGGCGATGCTGAGCGACAAATCCGGCGGCGTCGACGCGCCCGCCGCGATCATCCTCGAGACCGTGCAGGGCGAAGGCGGATTGAACGCCGCCAGCACCGAATGGGTGCAGCGCATCGCCAAGCTGGCCAAAGACCACGGCGCGCTTCTGATCATTGATGACATCCAGGCCGGCTGCGGCCGCTGCGGCACTTTCTTCTCCTTCGAAGAGATGGGCGTGACGCCGGATATCGTAACCATGGCGAAATCGCTCTCGGGCTTCGGCCTGCCGATGGCGATGCTTCTGGTGCGCCCCGAGCATGACGTGTTCGGCCCGGCCGAGCACAACGGCACCTTCCGCGGCAATACCCATGCCTTTGTCACCGCGCGCGTCGCGATCGAGAAGTTCTGGGCCGATGATGCGTTCCAGAAAGAGCTGGCCGACAAGGCCGAGCTGATCCATGGCAAGCTGACCGAGCTGGCAAATATGGTCGAGGGCTCCAAGATGAAGGGCCGCGGTCTGATGCAGGGCGTCGACGTCGGTTCGGGCGAGCTCGCCGGCGAGATCTGCGCCAAGGCCTATGAGAACGGCCTCGTGGTCGAGACCTCGGGCAGCGAGGACCAGGTGGTCAAGATCCTTGCGCCGCTGACCACCCCGGTCGCGCTGCTGGAGAAGGGCTTCGAGATCCTGCTTTCGGCGGCCGAGACCGTGATTTCCGAAAAAACAGCAATCGCAGCGGAGTAACCGACATGATCGTGAGAGACTTCAACAAGATCGTCGATTCCGAGCGGGATCGCGTGGTGTCCGACGCGCAATGGACGTCGGTCCGGATGCTGCTGGCGGATGATGGTATGGGCTTTTCCTTCCATATCACCTTCCTCGAAGGCGGGTCGGAACACACCTTCGAGTACAAGAACCACTTCGAAAGCGTCTATTGCATGAAAGGCAAGGGCTCGATCACCGATCTCGCCACCGGCGAGACCCACGAGATCACCCCCGGCGTCATGTATGCGCTGAACGAACATGACCGGCACGTCCTGCGCGCCGAAGAAGAGCTTGTCATGGCCTGCGTCTTCAATCCGCCCGTCACCGGGACGGAAGTACACCGCGAAGACGGGTCCTATGCGGCAGCCGAGGTAGCTTGACATGTCCCATACAGTCGAAAAAATCGGCGGGACGTCCATGGACCGCATCGACGAGCTGCGCGACACGCTGATCGTCGGCGACCGCAAGCCGGCGGACCTCTATCGCCGGATCTTCGTGGTCTCGGCCTTCGGCGGCATCACCAACCTGCTGCTCGAGCACAAGAAGACCGGCGAGCCCGGCGCCTATGCGGCCTTTGCCAGCGACGACAACGATCACGGCTGGCATGACCGGCTGGATCGCGTCGCCGAGGCGATGAAGATGGCGCATACCCGCGTGCTGGACAATCCGGCCGACATCGAGCGCGCCGATGCCTTTGTGAACGACCGTCTGCTGGGCGCCCGCAACTGCCTGATCGACCTGCAACGGCTGTGTTCCTACGGCCACTTCCGCCTGTCCCAGAACATGGGGCAGACCCGCGAGCTGCTGGCCGGCCTGGGCGAGTCGCATTCGGCCTTTGTCACATCTCTGATGTTGCAGCGGGCCGGGGTGAACGCACGGTTCATCGACCTCTCCGGTTGGTGCGACGAAGGTGACCTGACCCTGGAAGAGCGCATCACCGGTGCGATGAAGGGTGTGGATCTCGAGACCGAGATGCCGATCGTCACCGGCTATGCGCAATGTTCCGAGGGCCTGATGGGCGAATTCGACCGCGGCTATTCCGAGGTGACATTCTCGCGTCTGGCGGCGCTGACCGGCGCCCGGGAAGCGATCATCCACAAGGAATTCCACCTCTCGTCGGCCGATCCCAAGCTTGTCGGCGCCGATGCCGTCAAAAAGCTGGGCCGGACCAACTATGACGTGGCCGATCAGCTGTCGAACCTCGGGATGGAGGCGATCCACCCGAAGGCCGCCAAGACCCTGCGCCAGGCGGCGGTGCCGCTGCGCGTGACCAATGCCTTCGAGCCGGCCGACCCCGGCACGCTGATCGACGATCAGCCGGCGGAAGAGGCGGCGGTCGAGATTGTCACCGGCCTCGATCTCTTTGCGCTGGAGGTGTTCGAACAGGACATGGTCGGCGTGAAGGGCTACGATTCGACGATCCTCGAGGTGCTGACCCGGCACAACGTGCGGATCGTCTCGAAAGTGTCGAACGCCAATACGATCACCCACTACGTGGACACCTCGATGAAGGTGCTGCGCCGGGTCGAGCGGGATCTGGCCAAGCACTACCCCTCCGCCGACGTTTCGTCGCGTGCCATCGCCATGGCAGCGGTGATCGGCGGCGATCTGTCGGGGCTCTCGGTGCTGACCCGTGGCCTTCAGGCCATCGCCGCGGCCGATCTCGAAGCGATCGGCGCCAGCCAGGGCCCGCGCAACGTGGATGTTCAGTTCATCCTCGAGCGTGACGCGCTGAAGCCGGCCATTGCCGCGCTGCATGGCGCACTGGTAGAGCAACGCGCGCCAAAGCTCGCCCGCGTCGCCTGAGCCCTCCAAAGAGCAACCAAGGGCCCGCCCGGCATCAGCCGGTGCGGGCCTTTTCACGTCTTGGGGCACCGTATCCGGCCGAATATTCATCGAAAAACCGATAGGCATTGGCGAGCAGGGCAAATTGCCGTCTCGGATCCTCGGCGTGCAGCGGCAGCATCGCCACAAACAGCAACGCGGTCATCGGGATGATTTCCTCGGACAGCAGATCCTGTCCCCGGATGCGCAGCGGGCGGAATTCATCCTGCACCGCCCGAACAGAATTTTCCTGATGAACCTCGAGCGCAAAATCGTTTGGTCCTCGCCGCTCGAAGGACATGCGATCCGACAGGATCAGATCGTAGCAGCCAAAGACGGAATGGCAGAGCTTGGCCATATCGTAGCGCCAATCGCCGATCGCGGTCTTTTCGGCGGCATCGGGAATACCCCTGGGATCGATTGCCTTCAGCTTGCTGGACCGCAGGTCGAACAGGATATTGCCGAAGAAGAAATCGCCATGCCAGAAACTCATGTCCTGCGGCATGGACGGGCGAATGCCATCAATCAGCCCCACGGCAAACCGCATCAGCGATGGATAGCGGCGCCCGTTCAGCATGATTTCGGCATCGATATCAAAATCCGCCTGCCGGCCAAAGGCCTCGACCCGATCCAGGGACTTGTCAACGATCAGCCGTTGAAACCAGTCCGACGCACGGTTCCCCATGGCGCGATCCGTGGACGTCAGCGAAAAGGCGTTGCATCGGTCAAGGAACACTTCGCATTGGCGGCCGATCGTGCTCCACTGAAATCTCGGTAGGCGCGCAAAGACGTGAAGCTCGGCCAATGTCGGATTGTGCAGGTATTCAAGATTGTAGGAAAACCCATCGGAGGTGCCGTTGTTGCCGAGATAGGCCGGCGCAAAGACACGCATTTCATCGTGCAGCGACTCGAACCAGCGCGCCTCGGCGCGAAGCTTTGCCTGATCCTGCCCGCCCTTGGTCAACACCGGGCCGTCACATTCCAGAGAGTTAAAATACCGCGCCACCAGCATCTGTTTGCGTGAGTTGTAGAAGGTATTGATATGGCCAAAATCCAGCCACTCGTCCCGCTTCAGAGCCACCGGCCGACTCTTTGAATAGGTCGAAATCGCGGCATCGAAATCGACGCCCTTGCAGACTTCATCGCGAAATTTCTGCGCGTCGGAAAGGAAATAGAACCCGGAGGCCACGGTGCGGGGCGAATTGCCGTCGCCAAACCCCTTGCGCAAGCTCAGAACTCCGTCCTGCGCCTCGACGATTTCGGACCATTTGTAGAAATCGGTGGTATCGAAAACCGAAACCGTGTCCGCCGCCGGATTATCCTGAAACCGCATCAAGGTGTCGCCCAGCAGGATCATGACCTCGGAGGTCAATTGCAGGACTTCGAAAATGAAATAGACCGCGTTTCCCAGCGACAATCCGATGGGAACCCGCAGTATCCTGACGTCTTCGCGTTCCAGCCGTTCCTGGTCGGCCAGGTCCAGCTCGAAATCAGCCGGAATCGCCAGCACGATGTCCTCGGTAAACCGGGTCAGCTCCTTGAACTGATGCTCATACAGCCGCCGCGTGCCAACCGGCAAAAAGGCCGGCGGCAATTTCCCGAACTCCGCGCAGATATCTTCGCCGCTGTAATCGCCCGACATGATAACTGCGGTCGGAGCCCTAGTCATCGCGCTGCATTTCCCGTTTCAGGAGGTCTTCGATTTCTTGCCGTGACAGGTTGCAGAATTCGCTCGGGCGGATCGCCCGGTCGTCGACATAGAACCCATTGTCGCCGCACCAGGGTTTGCCGACCCAAATCTCGTCATAGGGAACATCGTGTTTCTTGAGCCAGTCAATGACAATCGGCACCGTATTGGCGGTGATCGCCCCGACACTGCTTTCATAGGTTCGCATGTTCCGCGAGGTATGGATCGCGATGGTGAAACCGTCATTGCGGTATTTGCGCAAGGTATCGATGGCACTCACATTGGGCCGCTTGGTCGAGTAGTCCTCGGGCCCGTCGATCGTGAGCGTGTTATCGAGATCGATTACAAGCCTGGGCGAATTGAGATTCATTGTGCAGGCTCCAGCTCAGACAGCCGGTCAACCAGACGGGAGACAACCGAAGGAGCGGCGCCAGGCCGGGCTCGCAAAAAAGTCACATATTCCGAAATCGTGCACACCCGTGTCGAATTGTACTTCCAGTTCTGGAAGGGCCCGATAAACCGGATATCCAGATCGGCCAGCATCAGTGAATAGCCGAGCGTCGAATGCGGGTTGATCGCACCAGACACCGGATCGAAAGGCAAGTCTTTGTATTTCTTTCCATACTCATGCCAGACATTGCAATAATGCTTGATCGCTTCGGGTCCGGCAATGGCAAAATTGTCATCAAAGAAGGGGAAATGTGTGTCATAAAGCGGCGCGCGCCGGAGAAAGATCGTTCGCGGTTGACGGGCGCAGATTTCAATGGCGTTGCGCAGTTCATCTTGATTGAATTCGAAACTCAGATCGGGTCGCATTCGGACAAAGAAATCGAATTCCCCGGTTTCGATTGCTGAATGGTAGACATCGAACAGCTTGTAGAACAAGCGCTCCTGGTTGTATTTGAACTTCTGGCAGGTTTCGCCTTCTTCGTCGATCAGAACCCATTCCGCGCCATAGGCCTCGTAGAGGGCGGCTTCTTCTACTCTGGACGGCGGACTGAAATCATAGGTCTTGTTAAATTCATCCATCGAGATCGACCTTTCCAGGCAGACCTCGCGGATGACCGGGCGGATCCTCTCTTCATAGCCCCGCAGGGTGCCGAAGTTGGCTGGCGGGGTTCCCCGATCGGCCCAGGTCGAAATCAACGTCGTGAGTTCGATGCCATCGAACAGCGGCGAATTCCGGAAGTTCTGGGCAAAATCATCCGCCCGCATCTGTCCGCTCAGAAGCAGCGCGCCGCGCAGGGCGGGTTTCTTGCTGAAGCTGGGAAACAGCGACTTCAGGCCAAAGCGCTTTCTGGGAGCAGCCGGCCGCTCGGCCTTGACTTGCGGCTTCGCGCTTGTCTGGCTGGCCTCCTGCGCCACGATGTTGCGCAGGATCTGACGGCGCTTGTCGTCACCCTTGGAATGCTCGCGCGCCGTTTCCAGGTGACGTTCGATATAGGCGAGGATCGGTTTCCTGTCGGCCTCCGGGCGCAACCGGGTGATGCAATAGATGAAAAACAGGAAAACCACTGTCGGGCTCTCCTGCTCCAGATCGACGACATGTTTGATCATGCGGCTCGGCGAGATCGATTTCCGCATGATCCGAAGGATATGGCGATGGACGGGCAGGGAGAAATCGGCGAATGCGAATTTGAGCGCCTCGCTCGGCCGTTTCAGAGCATCCGCTTCACAGAGGTTGATAAGCCCGGCCAGAATATTCATCGCCTTGGCCCGGTCGTTTTCAAGATAGGCCCGTTGCAACATGTCATTCAGTATCGGGCGCAGGGCCTGGGTCGCCTTGCGAAAGCCCTTGGCTTCGGCACGCAATCCGCGCAGGCCGAATGTATAATGGCTGAAACTGTCATTCTCGACGTGATACTCGAGAATGTTGCGGCAGATTTCGGTTAGTTTGCCCTGCTGCGCGATACTGGGATGCGCCATGATGTGATCGAAGAACTCGGTAAACCTGGGCTGCGATCGGCCCTGTGTGTACATCCTGGTCAGGACTGACATGTGATAGGCAAAATCAAGCTCGATTCCGCGCGGGCTCTGTTGGGCCCGGAACGCTTCATACTCCTGCGGCGTGCCGCAAAAATGCATGGCCTCAGCCGGCACCAGAACCGCAGCGACGCGATGGCCGTTCTTGATCAGCCGGTTGTAGATCGGCGCCACGAACAGCTCGTTGCCTATTGAGTAGTTTTTCGCTTCTTCGTCAAAGTGGTTGAGGAACAGCTCCGCCGTCCTGAAATAATACAATCCGTTGGAGCAGAAATCGGAAATCCGCACCTTCTCCGCGACGGCCTTTACTTCGGCAGCACCGGAGGCCTTGAAGGCTTTCGGGTCGGCCACTTCCGCAAACGACCAATGGTCGCCTTCGCCGCGAAAGACCTCGAGATAGCCATCCAGCGGCTTCAGGACTTTGGCCGATGGCAGCTTGAAATTCAGCCGGATCGTATCGACGTTGAATATGATGATCCGCTCGTCGGCCGGAACATCGGTGGCGCGGATGCCCTGGGCGACGGTATCCGCCTGCCCGGCGGTCATCCGGGGGACGCGGTGGATCTGGATGCGGTCCTCGGCAACCCCGGCCTTGGCGCATTCCGCGCGAATGAAATTCTCTGTAAAGTCATCCTCCTGGAGGACAAACAGGAAGTTGTCTTTGATCCCGGGCCCGTTGAAATGCTGAACGATGTGGCGGAAGATCGGGGCGCCAAACGCCTCCAGCCGGAATTTCGGAAGGGTGTAACCGGCGTCGGAAAATCGTCGGCTTTTCCCGACCAGAGGAAAAACTATCATAAAGTCAATGTTCCTGCGGTAAGGTATTGAAGTAAAAATGCCGCCTGAACCGGCAGCGAAAGATATTTTCTGCGCCGCAGGGTAACCTGTGCGACATGCAGCATCAAGCATGGTTTTCCATGGGCGGCGCCCGCAGCCCGCCGGAAAGGCCGGCTCAGTACAGCCGCGCGGCGGTGTCGTGGTAGAGCGCTTGTCGGTCGCGCTCCGGGATATCCAGCTCGGCGAGAGCGGTGTCGAGCCGGTGGCGCCAATAGCCCGGCGAGGCCAGAGCCGTGGCGACCGGCCAGTTGCTGGCGTAAAGCAGGCGCTCGGCCCCGAAAAGCCGGATCATCGCGGCGACATGACGCCGGGTCATCGGATCGTCCTGCGTCGGATCGCCGGTCAGCGGCAGGCCCGAAACCTTGACGTGGATATTGTCCAGCTCGGCCAGCCCGGCCATGGCGCGATGCCAGCCGTCAAAGCGGCCGGGGTCCGTGTCGGGCAGGCCGAAATGCGCGACCACGACCGGCAGCTCCGGATGCGCCCGGGCCAGCGCCGCCACGGCGCCAAACAGGGGCGGCGGGGCCAGCACCTCGATCAACGCGCCGCTGTCCTGCAAGGCCGCGCAGGCCCCGCGCGCGGCCACGCTGCGCAGATAGTCTTCGGGTGCCGCATCCAGCAGCGGCGTGAACCGCACACCGCGAAAACCGGGATCGACGGATTGCCGGGCAAGTTGGGCCTGGCAGGCGGGATCGCGCAGATCGACCCAGCCCACAACGGCGCGAAACATTTCATGCGCGCGGCAAAGATCAAGGCAATGCAGCGCGTGCTCGACCGTCGCGGGGCCGTGAACCAGCACCGCGCTCTCGGCCCCGGTCTCGGCCAGAACGGGGGCAAGATCGGCAGGCAGAAAGGCCTTGCCGGTGAGGCTGGGGAATTGCTTTTCGGCAATGAAGGTCTCGCCGCGGCTGCGGTCCCAGATGTGGACATGGGCGTCGATGATGTGCTGGGTCATGTCAGGGCTGTTCGGTTGGGGCCGGAATCCCGAGCGCGGCCAGGGCCGGCCAGAGGGCGGCGGGAACGGGCGCGGAGAGATCGGCCAGGTTGGAGCGCAAACCCGCGGGCGCGGTCAGCCCGAGCACCAGCCGCGTCACCGCCGGATGGGCGGCGCTATAGTGCAGCGCGGCGCGTTTGAGCGTGACGTCATGGGCCGCGCAAGCCTTTTGAATGGCGCGCACTTTCGCCCGCGTCGCGGCGTCGGGGGGCTGATAGTCGAAGCGCGTGGCGGGATCGTCGGGGCCGGTGGCGAGAATGCCGGAGTTGAACGGCGAGGCCAGCTCGACCTGGGTGCCGCGCTGGCGGCACAGCGGGAAAAGATCGGGCGCGGCGGATTGATCAAGCAGGGTGAACCGCCCGGCGACCATCAGCACGTCAAGCTCGGCCTCGCGCAAGAGCGCGAGATGCGTGGCGGCGAAATTGCTGCCGACGCCCAGCGCGCCCACCACCCCCTGCGCTTTCAGCTCGGCCAGGGCCGGCAGCGCGCCGTCCAGTGCGGCGCCCGGGTCATCGTCGCAATCATGCACAAAGGCGATGTCGAGCCGGTCGGTGCCGAGCCGCGTCAGGCTCTGCTCGACCGAACGCAGGGTGGCGTCGCGGGAATAGTCGCGCCAGTCGCCCGGATTGGCCTTGGGGTTGCTGATCCGGGCGGCATAATCGCGGTAGCGCCCGACCTTGGACGACAGCAGATAATCGCCGCGCGGCACGCCCCGCAATAGTCGCCCCAACCGCTCCTCGGACAGCCCGCCGCCATACAGCGGCGCGGTGTCGAAACGCCGCAGGCCCATCGCCCAGGCGGCGGCGAACATCGCCTCGGCCTGGGCGTCCGAGATCGGCGCGACATTGCTGGTGCCCAACAGGCCGAACCCGAGGCCAAGAGGTTTGATCGGCTGGCTCATCGAATGCGCCGTTCGGTGTCGGGATCGAAGAAATAGGCATGCGCCATGTCGAAGGCGAGCGGATGGGGGGCGCCTTCGGCAAGATCGACCCGGCCGCCGGTCTTGCCGATCATGCTGTGCTGGCCAGCGCGGAAATGCACCAGCTTTTCGGTGCCCAATTGTTCGATCAGGTCCACCGGCACCGTCGCGGTTGCGCGGCCGGGCTGGTCGGCGGCGGGGCGGATGTCGTCCGGGCGGATGCCGCAGATCACCCGCGCGCCGGCGCGCAGCCCGTCGGGCGTGGCGCAGGCAATCTCGCTGTCGCCCAGTTTCAACCCGGTCGGCGTCACCATGCAATCGACCAGGTTCATCGGCGGGCTGCCCATGAACCCGGCGACAAAGACGGTGTCGGGATCGTGGAAAATGGCATCCGGCGTGCCCTGCTGTTCGATCTTGCCGTCGCGCATGATGACGATGCGGTCGGCCAGGGTCATCGCCTCCACCTGATCATGGGTGACATAGATGATGGTGTTCTGGAGCCGCTGGTGCAGCCGCTTGATCTCGGCCCGCATCTGGCCGCGCAGCTTGGCGTCGAGGTTCGACAGGGGTTCGTCAAAGAGAAACACCTCCGGGTCGCGCACGATGGCGCGACCCATGGCGACGCGCTGGCGCTGGCCGCCCGAGAGGGCGCCGGGCTTGCGCTCGAGCAGCGGCGTCAGCTCGAGAATATCGGCCACCTCGCGCACGCGCCGGTCGATCTCGGGCTTGGGCATCCGCGAAAGTTGCAGCGAAAACGCCATGTTGTTGTAGACGGTCTTGGCCGGGTAGAGCGCGTAGTTCTGGAACACCATGGCAATGCCGCGTTCCTTCGGGCGCAGCCCGTTGACGACGCGCTCACCGATGGCAATCTCGCCGCCCGAGATGGTTTCCAGCCCCGCCACCATACGCAGGGTGGTGGATTTGCCGCAGCCCGAGGGGCCGACAAGGACACAGAACTCGCCCGGCTGGATCGAGATGTCGATCCCGTGCAGCGCCTGATGGGCGCCGTACATCTTCACGAGGTTTCGGATTTCAATGCGTGACATGGGGTCTCCGGGTCTTACAGACGGCGCGCTTCGTTGCGCAGGTAAAGCAGCGTGAAGGCCGCCGAGATGATGAGGATGGATACGGCGACGGTGGCCGCCTGGCTGAACTGGAAATCGACAAAGGCGAGGCGGAAGGTCAGGGTCGAGAGCACCTCGGTCGCCCGGCCGGGGCCGCCGCCGGTGGACAGCCAGACCAGCGGAAAGAGCTGGAAGGTCCAGATCAGGTCCAGCAGTGCGACACCGAAGATCACCGGTTTGAGCTGCGGCAGGGTGACATGCCAGAATTTGTGCCAGAAGCCTGCGCCGTCGATCTCGGCGGCTTCGTAAAGCTCACGCGGGACGGTTTGCAGCCCCGACAGGAAGCTGACCATGATGAAGGGATAGCCGCGCCAGGTCGAGATCAGCAGCAGCGACCACATCGCCAGATCGGGATCACCCAACCAGTCGAGCGGCTCGGACGTGAGCCCCATCCATTGCAACATGTAGTTGATCAGGCCGAAGGGGTTGAGCAGCAATTGCCAGTTCAACGCCACGACGACGGCGGTGAAGATCCACGGCAGGATCAGCATCGAGCGAAAGAACGTGCGGGCGCGCGGTGCGATATCGGCATTGACCAGGAGCGCCAGCCCGATGCCCACGACCATATGGCCCAGCACCGAACCGACGGTGAAGACCACGGTGTTGAACCCGGCGCTCCAATAGCCGGGATCTGTCATCAGGTTGGTGTAATTGGCGAGGCCGACAAAGGTGGGGTTCCGCTCGACGATGACATTGTCGTAAAGCGAATATTCCACCACCTTGTAGAGCGGCACCGACAGCAGCGCGCCGAGGATCACCAGCCCCGGCAGAAGGAACAGGTAGGGCGTGCCCCGGGTGGTCATCTGGCGAAGCATTGTGGTCACTTGAACGTCCTTTTCGCGTGGTGGGTCGGGCGCGGGGATGCGCCCGGCCCTTGCGTCTTATCCGGCGAGGTCGAGCCAGCGCGCCTGAACGGCGGCGGCGGCCTCTTCCGGGCTTTGGTCGCCGCGCAGCATGGCCTGGATTTCCTCGGTCATGACCGACCAGCTGGCTGCCGCCTTGGGCGACTGGCGCATCTCCTCGACCGGGGAATCCCCCGACAGGATTTCCATCTGTTTGAGCAGCGTCTCATCCGCGCCCTCGCGCACCGCATCAAGCGCGGCGAGATTGCCGGGCAGCGCATTGGCGGCCTGGGCGGCACGGGCATTGACCTCGGGCGAAAGCAGGTAGTTGACGAAGGTCCAGGCCGCGTCCTTGTTGGGGCTGTCGGCGGCAATGCCGATTTCCCAACCATGCACGCGATAGGCGGTCTCCCCGTTCGTGGGCACCCGCACCAGCGTGTACTCCAGCTCGGGATTGCGGCTGGTGATCGAGCTGGAATGCACCCCCGGGGAAATCATGAACCCGGTGCGCCCGGCGATGAACTCCTCCAGATCGACGCCGCCGGTGCGCGAGGCCGCGCCCGGCGCGATGGCACCGGCATCGTTCATGTCCTTGAGGAATTGCAGCGTCGCCACCACCTCGGGGTTGTCAAAGTTCGGCGTGGTGTCAGCCATGATCCTGCCGCCATGGGCATAGAGCAGCGGCAGGAAGGTCAGGATCGGGCCGTTCGACGGCGGCTGCGAGGAAAACGGCATGCCGATGCCCGAGATGCCATCCTCCAGCGCCGAGATCGCGCCGGCCTGTTCGGCCAGTTCCTCCCAGGTGGCGGGCGGCGCGTCGAACCCGGCCTGGCGCACCAGCCCCATGTTCACATGCATCACGAAGGGAAAGGCATTGAGCGGCACCATCCAGGTGTGGCCGTCGATCTTGCCCAGCGGCGCCTCGACCAGATCGGATGTGGCAAAGCTGTTGTCGTCGCGGGCCAGATACTCGTCGAGCGGCTCGAGAATGCCGATGTCGAGGAATTCCTTGGTCCAGGGCATGTTGAGCCCCAGCACGTCCGAGCCGACGCCGATGGCATTGTCGGTCACGATGCTCTCGCGCACCTTGCCAAAGGGCTGGGTGACCAGCTTGACGGTGATATCCGGGTGCTTGGCTTCGAAGTCGGCGACCAGCTCGTCATAGAAGCCGTCGGTGTTCTCGGCCGCGAACCATTGCAGCCATTCGATCTCGGCGGCCTGCGCCGCCAGCGGCGTCAGCGCCGTCGCGGCGGCGAGCGCCAGGGCAGTGAAACGGGTCTTGATCATGGTAGTCTCCTCCTTGTTGTGGTCCGGGGCTTGCCGCCCCGGTGTGCGGGCTCCTCACCCCTTGACGCCCCCCGCGGACAACCCGCCGACGACAAATCTCTGAACGAGCATGAACAGGATCAGCACCGGCAAAGAGCCGATCACCGAAAACGCCATCATCTCGTCCCACTTCAGGCCGAACTCGCCGACCATCATCGAAATCCCCACCGGCACGGTGCGCATGTCCATCGACCGGGTCAGCGCCAGGGCAAACAGGAACTCGTTCCAGGCCAGCAGGAAGGTGTAGACGGCGGTCGAGATGATCCCCGGCAGCGCCACCGGCAGCAGCACCCGCACCAGCACGCCCAGCGGCGTGCAGCCGTCGATGGTGGCGGCCTCGTCGAAATCCTTGGGGATGGTGTCGAGATAGCCGTTCATCATGACGATGGAATAGGGCAGCGCGAAGGTCAGATAGGTCAGGATCAGACCCCAGAGCGTGTCATAGAGCCCGAGAAAGACGATCACGCCGAAATAGGGGATCAGCAGTGTGATCGTCGGCACCATCTGGGTGGTGATCACAAAGAGCTTGGCCACCCGGTCGCCGAAAAAGCGGTAGCGCGAGAAGCCGAAGGCCGCCAGCGTGCCGATCACCAGCGACAGCGCGGTGACGGCGAGGCCCACCACGTAGCTGTTGATCAGGAAGCTGCGAAACTTGGGATCGGTCAGCACCTTGGCATAGCCGTCCCAATGGAAGGTCTCGGGCAGGAGCCGCGGCGGCAGCGAAAAGGTCTCCGTGGTCGGCTTGAGCGAAACTGAGATCATCCAGAGGATCGGAAACACCATGACAAAGGTGACCAGGGCCAGCGCGGCATAGATCGCGGCCTGCCGCCAGCGGCGGCGGCGCTCTTCGTTGACGGCCTGTGCGGCCTGGGCGGGCTGGACGATATCCGACATCACAGCACCTTCAGCGTCGCGTTGTCGATGAAATCCCAATCCAGCGCGATGCCGAGGCCCGGGCCCTGCGGCAGATGCGCGTGGCCGTCGCGCACGTCGATCGGATCTTTCAACCCGATGGCAAAGAGCTCTTCCGGCACCAGCACCTCGAAGAACTCGTTGTTGCGGATCGCGGCGGCGCAATGCAGGTTCACCAGCTCCAGCGGGTGATAGATCGCGGTGTGGATCTCGCAGTTCATTCCATGCGCCTCGGCCAGATGCGCCGTCTTCATCAGCCCGGTGATCCCGCCCGACCACGAGGCGTCGCCGCGCACGATGTCGACCGCGCGGCTGGCCACCAGCTCGGCCACGCCTGCGGGGTGGTTCTCGGCGGTCTCGCCGCCGACGATGGGAATGCGCAGCGCCCGCGTCAGCTCGCGCATGGAGCCGTGGCATTCGTCGAACATCGGTTCTTCGAGCCAGTAGTAATTCAGCTCTTCCAGCATCTTGCCGAAGTGCAGATTCTGCTGGAAATTGAAGTTGTTGACCGGGTCGGACATCAGCCGGAATTCCGGGCCCACCGCCTCGCGGCAGAGCCGGTGCGCCTCGAAGGCAATGTCGATATCCGCCGGCGGGTGCAGCTTGTAGGCCGCCCAGCCGCGCGCCTGCAACGCCTTCGCCTCATCGGCATAGGCCTGCGCCGTGGGCAGGGTCAGCGAAGAGCCATAGATCGGCACCGCATCGCGCACCGCGCCCAGATGCTTGTACAGCGGCAGCTCCGCCGCCTGCGCCTGCGCCAGATGGCAGGCGATGTCGTAAGGCGCATAGGCATAGGCCGGGGTGAAGTTCCAGGCCCGGTTGAAGCGGCGATAATCGTGCCAGTGCTTTTCGCGGTAATCCGGGTCGCGACCGATGAAAAACGGCCGCAACAGCTCGGCCGAGACCGCCCCCATGGCCAGCGCGCTGCGGCCGGCAAAGCCGAAGGTCTCGACGCTGATCCCGGCGTCGGTGTCGAATTTCATGGCGAGGAATTCGAAGTCGATCGGCTTGCCGTCCTTCAGGCTGTAGGCCTGATCCGGTTCGTGGCGGCAGGCCCGGATTTCGATATTGGTGAACTTCATGAAAATCTCCTTCAGCCGGCCTGATAGGCGGCGTGTTCGGTCGTGTAGAAATCGAGGGTGGAGGGGCCGACCGAGCCGGTGCCGAGGCCGGATGCGCGGATGCCGACAAAGGGCATGTTGTCATCCGGCGCGGTGCCGTGGTTGACGTGGATCATGCCCGATTGCAGCTCATTCATCGCGCGCCGGGCAAAATCGAGCCGGTCGGTGAAGATCGCGCCGGTCAGCCCAAATTCGGTGGCATTGGCAAGGCGCAGCGCCGCATCGTCGCCGTGATAGCGCGACAGGGTCAGCACGGGGCCAAAGATTTCGTCCTGCACCGCCGGGTTGGCGGGATCGTCGCTGACCAGCAGCGTCGGCTCGAAAAACAGCCCCTCGGGCGCGCTGTCCGGCGCCAGCCGCCGCCCGCCGGTGAGCACCGTCGCGCCTTCGAGTTCGGCGGCACGGACAAGATGCGTGATCCGGTCAAGCTGCGCCTGCGTGGTGATCGGCCCCAGCGTCGTTTTGGCATCGCGTCCCGGCCCCGCGATCAGCCGCTGCATCCGCGCGATAAGCCCGTCGCGCACCGCGTCATAGACCTCGGTCTGGGCGATCACCCGGCTGATCGCGGTGCAACGCTGGCCCGAACATTGAAAGGCCGCGCCGATGATTGCATCGAGCGCGGGTTCCAGATCGGCCACCCGGTCGACGATGGCCGCATTCTTGCCGCCCAGCTCGAGCGAGACCGGCACCAGATTGCCGCCGGCGACCGCGCCGATCTTGCGCCCGGTGGCAACCGAGCCGGTGAAGGAGATCGCGTCGACCTGTGCCGCGACAAGCCCCGACGCCACCTCGCCGGCGCCATTGACGAGACAGAGCGCGCCCTGCGGCAAGAGGCCCTCGGCCGCGCGCACCAGTCGCATTGCCGCCGCCGGGGTGTATTCTGAGGGTTTCAGCACCACCGCATTGCCTGCGGCCAGCGCCGGCACCAGCTTGCGCAGCGGGGTCAGCACCGGGAAATTCCATGGCGTGATCGCCAGCACCACGCCACGCGGGCGGCGCAGGATGGTGTTGCTCCAGCCCGGCGCGCGCCCGGGCAACGTCTGGCCGCCATGGCTGCGGGCAAAGCCCAGCATCTGCCGCGCCTCGCGCAGCGATTTGCCGATCTCGGCCGTCGCTTCGGCCAGGGGCTTGCCCTGTTCATCGGTCATCTCGCCGGCCAGCACCGGGGTTTCGGCCTCGATCCGCGACAGCCAGTCGCCCAGCAGATCGCAACGCTGGTTGACGGTCAGCGCCGACCATGCGGCAAAGCCCTTGCCCGCAATCTCGAGCACCTGCGTCACATCCCCGGGCGAGGCAAAGGCGTAGCGGCCGACCACCAGCCCCAGCGCCGGATCGCGGGCCTCGAAATCCGCCGTGCCCGACCAATTGGCCGGCGCCGGCAGGACGGGCGGCTGTACCGGCGTCATGCCGCCCCTCCCGCCGCCTTGAGCCCGGCGACCAGCGTCTGTGCCCCGCCGCGCAACATCGTCTGATCCGAGCCACCCGGCACCACCTGCGCCCCGCGTTGCACCAGCGCCTCGAGCGCCAGGCCGGGGGCGGGCAGCGCGCCAAACACCTTGCCTGCGGCCAAGGTGCTGTCGAAGACCTTGTCAAAGGCCTCGCGGAATGCCGGCGCCTCGAACTGGCGGAACAGCCCCATGGTGGCCGAGAGATCGTTCGGCCCGACAAAGAGGCCATCGAGCCGGGACAGCGCGAGGATCGCATCGAGGTTGGCCACCGCCTCGGGCGATTCAATCTGCATCAGCACCGTCAGGGCGTCATTGGCATGGGTGTAATAGCTGTCGGCCGCATATCCCCAATCGGCGGCCTGGATCGCGCCGACCGCCACGCCGCGCCGCCCCGCGCCGGGAAACAGCGCCGCCTCCAGCACCCGCGCCGCCATTTCGGCATTGTCGACCTGCGGCACCAGAAGGCAGTTCGCCCCGGCATCGAGACAGCGCTTGACGCTGCCGGTGTCGTGATCGGGCAGCCGCACCATGACCGCTGTGTCGAAGCCGGCCAGCGCCTGCACCTGCGCCGCCAGACCATCGATCCCGCCGCGCCCGTGCTCGAGATCGACCAGCAGGTAATCCAGCCCGGCTCGCGCCATGAGACAGGCGACCTCGGGCGAGCCAAGCGTCGACCACGCGCCGGAAACGGCCCGGCCCTCGGCCAGCTTCTGCTTGAAAATACGCCCTTTTTGCAGAGTACGTGGCAATGTGTCTGTCATTTGCTTTCCTTCGAAGTCGTGGCATGGGCGCTGACGAGGTTATGGGTGTGCACATGTGCCCCCGCCGCGATGTCGGCCGTGGCCGGAAGTCGTGGCATGGGCGCTGACGAGGTTATGGGTGTGCACATGTGCCCCCGCCGCGATGTCGGCCGTGGCCCGGCCGATGGGCCAGCCGCCGCGCCAGACGGTTTCGCCGGCCCGGATCGGGCGCAGGGCAATCTTGTGAAACACTGAAATCGCGTCTTGGGCCGTCACCGCGCCGGTTGCCGCGCCTTGCAGCGAGATCTCGGCCCCGGCCGCGACATCGGCGAGCAGATAGGCGACCATGTCATCGGCGCCGACCGTATGGGCAATCGGGGTCATATCGCTTCTCCGAACCGGCTGATGGCCTCGCCGCCCTCGCCCATGATCTCGCCATAGGTGAGCTGGCCGGCGGCAGTGGCGGCGATTTCTTCGATCAGCCGGGCGGCCATGTCGTCCATCGTCCGCCCGGCGAGCAGGCCCGATGCGTCAAAGTCGATCTGGCGGCCCAGCGCCCCGGCGGTTGCGGCATTGGCGCTCAGCTTCAGGGTCGGCGCCAGCGCGCTGCAATAGCTGTTGCCGAGCCCGGTGGTGAACAGGATCATCTGCGCCCCGGCGGCGACAAATCCGGTCAGCGACTCGGGCGAATAGCTCGGCGCGTCCATGAAATGCAGCCCCGGGGTGGCGGGCGTCTCGGCATAGGCCAGCAGCGACCGGATCGGCCGCGTGCCGGCCTTTTGCACCGCGCCGCTGGCCTTTTCCTCGATGGTGCTCAGCCCGGCCTTGATATTGGCGGCATTGGGATTGGTGCCGAGCAGGTCGAGGCCGGCGGCATGCGCCAGATCGAGGCGCCGTCGCACCGCCTGTTTCAGCGCGCGGCCCAGTTCGGGCGTCGCCGCCCGGCGCGCCAGCTCCTCTTCGGTGCCGAGCCATTCGATGCTTTCGCCCAGCATCACGCTTCCGCCGGCATCGACCAGCCAATCGGCCACCCGGCCGAGCAGCGGATTGGCCGCCAGCCCGGAAGACGGGTCGGACAGGCCGCATTCGCAGGCCAGCAACAGATCGATGAGCGGGCAGTCCTGCGGCTGCTGCGCCGACAGGCGCCGCAACAGCCCCGCGCCGAGGGCCAGACTGCGCTGGCTCAGCAGATGCGCGTCATGTCCGACCTCGTCGAGACCCAGCGCCGCATACGGCCGTCCGTCGCGGTCCAGCACCGCGATCAACTGGTCAAGCCGGGTGCGGTCGGCGCCGATCAAAAGCACCGCGCCGCAATTGGGATGCACCGCCAGACCCGACAGCGCGGCAAGGTGAAGCTCGGCGTCCCGGCCGACCATACCCATGCCGAACATCGTTCCGGCAAAGACCGTGCTCGGCAACGCCCCTGCAATCCGCCGCGCCGCCGCATCGGTCAGCCCGGTGGCGTTCAGAACCAGCAGGTGATTGCGGATCCCCGGCCGGCCGCTGGGGCGCGGATAGCCCCGGAATGTCTCGGGCCCCCGCACCATCAGGGGGCCACCATCCTGGCGGCGGTGCGGGCGGCTCTCGGGGCCGGAACGGCGGTGCGCGACATGCGGGTCTCCAAGCTGGATTACTGCGCTCCTTATTGGGAGCTTAACTGAGATCTTATAAAAGATTTGACAGAGTCGACTGGCCGAGTCAATGCTGATCTCACCGCCATGAAAGGACCGAGGCCGCATGACCGCCCCCACTCTCCCCGCTGACCGGCCACCAGGTGCGCAGGTTGAAAAGACCGGGGGCTTGGGCGTAATGAGAGGGCGGGCGGCCGGCGAAAATCACTCGGGCCCCTGCCGTCCCTCGCCTTGCCCGACCGCCCCATTTTCAGGAGATCACCTGTGCCCAGTGACGTGAACGACCCGACGGTGGAAGAGGCCGCGCAATCCTCCCAGGTCCAGCGCTCGGGCGCCTATGAGCGGTTTGTGAAATGCCTGATGCAGGGCACGTTCAAACCCGGCCGGCTGGTCACCCAGCGCGAGATCTGCGATGCCACCGGCTCGACCATCACGGCGGTGCGCGAGGCGCTGAAGCGGCTCGAGGGTGAGGGGATTGTCGAGCTGATTGCCAAGAAAGGCGTCGTTCTGCGCGAAATCGACGCCACCGAGGTGCGCGAGATCTATCAGTTGCGCAAACTGGTCGAGATGCCGGCGGTGCGTGCATACGCAAGCGACCACGACCCCCAGGAAGTCGACGCATTGCGCCGCAGAACGCTGGAGATCATGGAAGCCTCGACCGAGACCGCCGAACAGCGCCAGGCGCTGGTCCGCCGGCGCACCAAGCTCGACTGGGATCTGCACCAGACCTTTCTAGGGGCCCTGGGCAGCAGCCTGATCGACGAGATTTTCAGGAACCTTGAAACCAAGCAGATGCTGGTGCGACTGCAATTGCCGCCGCGCTATCTCAGCCACGGCGAGGCCTTTGCCGAACACCTCGAGATCCTGCATGCGATCCGCGACAAGGACGCCGACCGGGCCGCGCGGCTGCTCGAAGAGCATCTCAACACCGCGCAGCAAAGATTTCTGGACGCCATCGAATATTGACGGCCCAGCGGGGCCGGGGCCTCCCGCCGGCCGGGGTGCGTCAGGTGCGGTCGGTCGCGGCCAGGGCCGCGGCGGCACCGCGCAGCTCGGCCAGGCCGCGCAGCCGGCCGATATAGGGATAGCCGGCGCGCATGCCGCGTGACTGATCCCAGCCGATCATATGGCCGTGGTCCGGGCGCATCGGCACGTGCCGGCCGCTGTCGGCCTCGAGACGCAGCGCCCGCCGCACGATTTCGACCAGACCGGCATCGCCGGCCAGATGCGCGGCTTCGTGAAAGCTGACGCCATCGGCCTCGCGCTCGGTCGAACGCAGGTGCAGGAAGTGGATGCGGTCGCGGAACCGATCGAACATCGCCGGCAGATCGTTGTCGGCGCGCACGCCCAGCGAACCGGTGCAGAAGGTCAGCCCGTTTTCCACCACCGGCGCGTGATCGAGGATCGCCGCCAGGTCCTCGGCGCAGGAGACCACCCGCGGCAGGCCGAACAGCGCGAAGGGCGGATCGTCGGGATGGATGGCCAGCTTGACGCCGGCCTCGCGCGCCACCGGCAGCACCCGGTCGAGAAAGGCCAGCAGGTTGGCGCGCAGCCGCGCGGCATCGATCTCGCGGTAATCGGCGATGCGATTGCGGAAGCCGTCGAGCGTCCAGCTTTCCTCGGCCCCCGGCAGCCCGGCGATGATCGTCTCGGTCAGCCGCTGACAGGCGGCCCCGTCCATGCCGTCATAGCGCGTTTCGGCTTCTTCGGCGATGTCCGCGCGGTGGTCGGCGCGGGCGCCGTCGCGCTTGAGCAGGAAGATGTCGAAGATCGCCGCATCCACCGCGTCATACCGCAGGCATTGCGCGCCATCGGCCAGCGCATGATCGAGCGCGGTGCGGGTCCAGTCCAGCACCGGCATGAAATTGTAGCAGACCGTGGTGATGCCTTCGGCGGCGACGGCGCGCAGGCTCTCGGCCCAGACGTCGGCCATGGCTTCCCAGCCCGGCGCGCCGGTCTTGATGCTCTCGTGGACCGGAATGCTCTCGACCACGACCCATTCCAGGCCGGCATCGCGGATCATCTCTTGCCGGGTCGCAATATCCTCGCGGCGCCAGGGGGTGTCGGCCGGCACGCCGTGCAGGGCGGTGACAATGCCGGTGGCGCCCGCCTGGCGGACATCGGATAGGGTCACGGGATCATCGGGGCCAAACCAGCGCCAGGATTCGATCATAGAGGCCTCTCGGGGGCTTTGGGGTTATCCGGTCTGGGCGACCGGCTCGAAAAGATAGCCGTCGAACGAGGGATCCTCGACGTCCGACAGCGCCATCAGCGTTTCGCGGACATTGCCGAGATGCTGACACATGGCGGCGCGCGCCTGTTCCGGGTTGCGGGCCTGAAGCGCGGCGAGGATAGCCTCGTGATCGTCCAGCCAGGCGCGGCGATATTCGGTCTCGAAGATGCGATCGTGCAGCCGCGCCCACATCGGGCTCTGCTCGCGCTTGCGCCAGAGCTCCTCGACCACGTCGACCAGCACCGAATTCTGCGTCGCCTCGGCGATCAGCCGGTGGAATTCGCGGTCGCCGTCATAGCCGGGATCGCCGTCGGCCATGTCGGCACGTTCACGGGCCAGCGCCTCGCGCAGGCGCAGGATGTCGTTCTTGGTGACCATGCGGGCGGCAAAGCCGGCGACCTCGGATTCGATGAGCTGCCGCGCCTGCAACAGCTCGAACGGGCCGATATCGTCGCGCACCTGTGCCCCGGTGCCCAGTGGCGTGTCGGAGATGTAGATCCCCGAGCCCTTACGCACCTCGACCACGCCCTCGATCTCGAGCAGGATCAGCGCCTCGCGCACCAGCGAGCGCGACACGCCAAGCCGGTCCGACAGCCCGCGTTCCGGCGGCAACCGGTCGCCGGCGGCCAGCGCCTCGCTGCGGATGATGTCCTGTATGTCCCGCGCCACATCCCGATATTGCCTGCGTTCGCCCATCACTCCTCCTTCGATGCCCGCTCCGCGTAATGCGCCGCCAGAAGGCCGAAGGCCGGCTTTCTGGTCTGCTTGTCGGCGGCGATCAGACCCTTGCGGTTCCAACCACGCTGAAAGACATTCTGACGCCGTTCGACACGGAAATCATAGAGGATCCAGGGCGAAATTCCTTTGATGTAATCAAGATCCGACAGTGTCGCGATCTGTTTTTCATAGACTTCAGACTGATAGGCAGTGGAAAACAGCCCCCGCTCGGGCCCTTTCTCATGGTCGCCATCGGCTCCGGTTTCCGAAATCACCACCGGCCGGTCGGGGGCGGAATTGCGGCCGATGATCGCCAGTTCGTCGAAGTTTTCGTCGTACCAGCCGTAATATTCGTTGATCCCGATGATATCGAGCGCGCCGGCCAGACGGTCCTCGATCTTGAGCTTGGCGTGGTTGATCAGGCAGGCAGCGGCGATCAGCCGGGTCGGATCTTCGGCCCGGGCGGTCGCGGCCAGGCGCTGCATGAAGTCGAGCCGGGAATCGGTGTCGGGGTTCTCGTTGCCGATCGACCAGATGATCACGCTGGCGCGGTTGCGGTCGCGGCGCACCAGTTCGGTGAGCTGGTTGGTGGCATCGCGGCGGGTGGCCGGATTGGCGAAATCGATCGCCCAGTAAACCGGGATTTCCTCCCAGAGCAGCAGGCCCAGCTCGTCGGCGATCTCGGCGGCGCGTTCGTGATGCGGGTAATGCGCCAGCCGCAGGAAGTTGCAGCCCAGTTCGCGGGCATGTTCGAAGCGGCGACGGATGTCAGCCTCGCTGGTGACCTTGCCGGTCCGTTCGTCGTCCTCGTGCACGGAAATGCCGCGCAGGAACAGCGGTTTGCCGTTCAGGAAAATCTCGGTTCCGCGCCGTTCGACAGTGCGGAAACCGACCCGGTCGGTCACCACATCGCCGCCGGCGGTGCAGGTCACGTGATAGAGCTTCGGGCTGTCGGGCGACCAGAGCGCAGGCTGCGCCTCCAGCGTCACCTCGCCACGCCCCTCGGTCAGCGGAATGTCGGTTTCGACGCCCAGTTCGGGGATCTCCAGCCGCGCGCTCTCGGCCGGGCCATCAGCAACGACCAAGGCTTTTACCGCGCCGCCCTCGAGTCGCAGGAACAGCTCGCGGATCACCGTCGCCGGCGTCTCGAAAAGCGTCACCTCGCGGTAGACGCCGCCATAGTTGAACCAGTCGGTGTTGCGCATCGGCACCCGGTCGCGGGTGCGGGTATTGTTGACGCAGAGCATGATCCAGTTTTCGCCCGGCTCCAGCGCCTCGGTCAGCTCGACACAGAACGGCGTGGAGCCGCCGTAGTGGTTGCCGAGGAACTGGCCGTTGACGAAGACCTTGCAATCATACTGGGCGGCGCCGATCCGCAGGAAGCGGCGCCGTCCTTCGTCCAGGGCGTCGACAGTGACGGGCCGGGTGTACCAGGCCGAGCCTTCGAAGAAATACCATTTCTCCTTCAGCATCTGCCAGTTCGAGGGCACCGGCACTGTCTCGCCGTCATGGGGATCGTAATCCCAGGGCTCGATACGGTCTTCGGGGCGGGCGGGCGTCATGGCGAACCATTTCTGCCGCAGCCCGGTATCCAGGAGATCGACGCAGAAATACCACTCTCCGTCCAGCGACCGGCCCTGCCGGCCGCCGGAGAAGATCAGGGTATCCGCGTTCAGGTTCTGCGTGTTGAAAGGACGGTCGTAGTCCTCGTCATGCAGACACTGAAGCGCGTTCTCGGCGATATCTGACCGTTCGAGCATGGCCGCCTCAGGAGCCGGAAGCCGAGGACTGGATGCGCTCGATCAGATCGGCGACCGTGTCGGATTGCGCGGCAACCTCTTCGTACATCGGCTGGACCGCCTCGACGAAGGGGGTCTTGTCGACCTCGTGGACGGTGACGTCCAGCTCGGCCTGGGCCTGTTCGATGGCGGCGTCAGAGGCTTTTTTCCACTCCACGCCGTGGCGCTCCTGCATTTCCGCCGCGGCGGTCATGAAGGCTTCCTGCTCTTCGGCGCTCATGCCGTCCCAGGCGCAGTTCGACATCACCACCACCGAGGGGATGATGGTGTGCTCGTCGAGCGAGAAATGCGACGCCACTTCGCCGTGACGGGCCGAAGTCAGCGCCGTGGGGTTGTTCTCGGCGGCGTCGACGACACCCTGTTGCAGCGCGCTGTAGAGCTCGCCCCAGGAGATCGGTGTGGGGTTGCCGCCGAGCAGCTCGACCATGCGGATGGCCGACGGCGAAGGCTGCACGCGCACCTTGACGCCGGTCAGATCGGCCGGCGACAGGATCGGCTTCTGGCCATAGAACGACCGTGCGCCTTCGGTCAGGAAGGCCACGCCGCGAAAGCCGTTGTCGACCGATGCGGCAAGGATGTCCTGGCCGATTTCACCCGAGATCACCTCGTTGAAATGCGCTTCGGAGGCGAAGATATAGGGCAGGTTCATTGCCGAATAGCTTTCCTCGAAGGCTTCGAGCTCGGAGGCGTTGGAGCGGGCCATCTCGAGCGCGCAGTTCTGCACCAGCTCCATCGATTCGCGCTGGGTGCCAAGCTGGGCGTTGGGGAAGATCTGGATCTTGATGCCGCCATCGGTCAGCTCTTCGACGCGATCCGCCATGAACTGCATCGACAGATGCGTCGGATGATCCGGCGGGTTGTTGTGGTTGAGACGGAACGTCTCGGCGCCGGCCGATGTGGCGACCGCGGCAATGGCGGCGGCGGTAAAGGTAGCTGCGACTTTCATGGAAGTCCTCCCGGAAGAATTTCAGCGATTGGCCCCTTATCCTGGTTGACCAATCTGGACGGATGATGCGGTTTATTGCAGGAAGTAGTCAACCCATTTCTGAAATTGGTTGACCACATTTATCGAGGCTGCGAGTATGCGGCACATTCTCAGCCTGAGGAGGAGACGAGATGATCCCCCACGCAAGACCACCCCGCCCAAGCCGGAGGCGCGCTCCATGAAGTCCGCAATCGACAGCCTGTTGCGCTGGGTCATCATCGCGATCTTCACGGTGCTGGTCGCCTGTGTCACCTGGCAGGTGCTGAGCCGCTACGTGCTCGGCACGCCGAGCACTCTGACCGACGAGATCGCGCGCTTTCTCTTCATGTGGCTGGCGCTGATCGGCGGCGCCTATACCTTTGGCGCCCGCCGCCACCTGGCCATCGACCTGCTGACCAGCACGCTCAGCGGCCGCCGCAAGCTGGCCTCCGAGGCGGCGATCCTGCTGGTGGTGGCAAGCTTCGCCGCCGTGGTGATGATCTGGGGCGGCTATTCGCTGGTGTCGCGGACCCTGGCCTCTGGCCAGGTCACCCCGGCGCTGCGCATCTCGATGGGCTGGATCTACGGCGCCATCCCTTTCGCCGGGGCGGTGATTCTCTACTACTGCGCCCTGTTTTTTGCCGAGGTCGCCCGCGGGCGGATGCCGGTGGTCGAGTCCGACTCCGACCTGCCGATCGAATGAGGAAATAGATATGAGCTACGCGATCTGGGTCCTCTTCGGCTCCTTCGTCATCTTCATGGCCATGGGCGTGCCCATTGCCTTTGCCATCGGCTCCGCGGCGACGCTGACCTTCCTGCTGTTCATGGGGGTCGAGCAATCGGTCTTTATCGTCGCCCAGCAGATGGCCTCGGGGCTCGACAGCTTCACGCTGCTGGCCATCCCCTTCTTCATCCTCGCCGGCAACATCATGAACCATGGCGGCATCGCCATGCGGCTGATCAATTTCGCCAAGGTGCTGGCCGGCCGGCTGCCCGGCGCGTTGGCGCATTGCAACGTGCTGGCCAACATGATGTTCGGCTCGATTTCCGGCTCTGCCGTGGCCTCGGCGGCGGCGGTCGGCGGCGTGATGGCGCCGCTGCAAGACCGCGAAGGCTATGACCGCAGCTTCTCGGCGGCAGTCAATATCGCCTCCTGCCCGACCGGCCTGTTGATCCCGCCCTCGGCGACGCTGATCGTCTATTCTCTGATCACTGGCGGCACCTCGATCGCGGCGCTGTTTGTCGCCGGCTACCTGCCCGGCCTGCTGATGGGCCTCGGCATCATGATCGTCGCCGGCATCATCGCCAAGCGGCGCGGCTACCCGGTCTCGCCTCGCCCCTCGCTGAACGAATTCTGGGTGGCGGCGCGCGACGCGGTGCTGCCGCTTGGGCTGATCGTCGTCATCATGGGCGGCATCATCTCGGGTGTCTTCACCGCAACCGAGGCCTCGGCCGCGGCGGTGATCTATGCGCTGGTGCTGGCGCTGGTCTGGTATCGCGAGATTTCGCTGCGCGACCTGCCGCGCATCATCATCGAGAGCGCCGTCACCACCTCGGTGGTGCTGCTGATGATCGGCGCCTCGATCGCGATGAGCCGCGCCATGGCCTTTGGCATGATCCCCAACACCATCTCCGAGGTGCTGCTCAATCTGTCCGACAACCCGCTGATGATCCTGCTGGCGATCAACATCACCCTGCTGCTGATCGGCACCTTCATGGACATGACACCGGCGCTTCTGATCTTTACGCCGATCTTCCTGCCGGTGGTGGGCGATCTGGGCATGGATCCGGTGCATTTCGGCATCGTCATGACCTTCAACCTCTGCATCGGCATCTGCACCCCGCCGGTCGGATCGGCGCTGTTTGTCGGCTGTTCGGTCGGCGGCACCTCGATCGCCAAGGTGATCAAACCGCTGCTGCCGCTTTATGCGGTGCTTGTCTCGCTGCTGCTCGTGGTCACCTATGTACCCGAGATCAGCCTCTTCCTGCCCCGCCTGCTTCTGGGATACGGCCTATGAAAACGCTTCGCGACTGGACCCTTCACACCCGCCACGCCGCCGGGGCCGATCTTTTGGTCGAGGGCCGGCACCTGCTGTCGATCCGGGTGCTGGAGCATGACCTGATCCGGGTGTCGCTGAAGAAGGACGGCACCTGGCGGCTCGACCGGACCTGGTGCGTCGCGCCGGGGGGCGAGATGCCCTGGCAGGGGCGCAGCCGCGACGAGCTCACGGGTTTTGCCTGCCCCGCGGCAAAGATCACCGACGGCGAGACGCTGGTGATCGAGACCGATGTGCTGCGCCTCACGGTCTCGCAGCCGCTGCACCTGGCCTGGGCGGCACGGATCGACGGTGAATGGGTGCCCTTTGTCGAGGAACGCCCCACCGGCGGCACCCTACTCGACACCCGCGATCACCGGCACGAACATTTCCTGCGGCGCTATCCCGAGGACCGGGTTTATGGCCTTGGCGAAAAGACCGGCGATCTGGAACGCAGCGGCCGCCGTTTCGAGATGCGCAATCTCGATGCCATGGGCTATGACGCCGAAAAGACCGATCCGCTCTACAAGCATGTGCCCTTTACGCTGACCCAGACCGAGCGCGCCGGGGCCTGGTCGATCTTTTACGACAACCTGGCCTCCTGCTGGTTCGACATCGGCAACGAGCTCGACAATTACCACCTGCCGTATCGCGCCTACCGGGCCGAGGATGGCGATCTCGATTACTATGTCCGCTGGGCGCCGCAACTGCTCGATCTGGTCAAGGGCCAGACCCGGCTGACCGGCGGCACCGCCTTTCCACCGCGCTGGACGCTGGGCTATTCCGGCTCGACCATGAGCTATACCGACGCGCCCGACGCGCAGGCGCAGCTCGAGGGTTTTCTCGCCCATATTGCCGAGCACGACATTCCCTGCGACAGCTTCCAGATGTCCTCGGGCTACACCTCGATTGGCCCGAAACGCTATGTCTTCAACTGGAATCATGACAAGGTGCCCGACATCGCCGGCATGACCACGCGCTTTGCCGAGGCCGGTGTACACCTGATCGCCAATATCAAGCCCTGCCTGTTGCAGGACCACCCGCGTTATGACGAGGTGGCCGGGGCCGGGCTCTTCATCCGCGACAGCGAGGACCACGACAAACCCGAACGCTCGATCTTCTGGGACGACGAAGGCGCGCACCTCGATTTCACCAACCCGGATGCGGTGGCGTGGTGGCAGGAGGGCGTGACGACGCAACTGCTCGATCATGGCATCGGCTCGACCTGGAACGACAACAACGAATACGAGATCTGGGATCACCACGCCCGCTGCGCCGGCTTTGGCGATCCGGTCGATGTCGGGCTGATCCGGCCGCTGATGCCGATCCTGATGAGCCGCGCCTCGGAAGAGGCGCAGCGCAGACATGCGCCGGGCAAGCGGCCCTACCTGATCTCGCGCTCCGGCGCGCCGGGGCTCCAACGCCATGCCCAGACCTGGTCGGGCGACAATCGCACCGACTGGAAGACCATCCGTTTCAATACCCGCACCGGTCTCGGGATGAGCCTCTCGGGGTTCTACAACATCGGCCATGACGTCGGCGGCTTTTCCGGCCCCAAGCCCGGACCCGAACTCTTTGTCCGCTGGGTGCAGAACGGCATCTTCCATCCGCGCTTCACCATCCATTCCTGGAACGACGACGGCACCGTCAACGAGCCCTGGATGTACCCCGAGGTGCTGCCGCAGATTCGGGCGGCCCTGGCGCTGCGCTACCGGCTGCTGCCTTATCTCTACACCTGCCTGTGGCAAGCGGCGGACGCCGATGAACCGATGCTGCGGCCGCTGTTCCTCGATTTCCCGGAGGATCCGGCCTGCTGGCAGGAGCGTGACGAATTCATGCTCGGCCGCGATCTGCTGGTCGCCAATGTGATGGACGCGGGCGCCGAGACGCGGGTGGTGCAGCTCCCCCGGAACGCCACCGGCTGGTGGGATTTCCACAGCGGCGCCTATCACGCCCCCGGCACCCGGCTCGAGCTGCCGGTCGACCTGGGCAGCATGCCGCTGTTTGTCCGCGCCGGTGCGGTGTTGCCGGTCTCTGCGGGCGCGATGCGCGCCGATCCCTCCGCCGATCAGGCGCGCGACTTGCTGCTGTTCCCCGCCCCGGGCGAGGCCAGCGAGGTATCGCTGTTTTACGAGGACGATGGCATCAGCGAAGCCCCCGAACACAGCCTGCTGAGATTCACCCTTGCGAGCACCGACAGTCATGTCACCCTCGACTGGCAGCAGGCGGGCAGCGCCGCGCCGATCCTGCCGAGCGCGCGGGTGATCCTGCCCGCCGGCGAAACCCGTGGCTTGCGTGCCGGGGGCCGGGACATCGCATCGCATGACGAGGTAGAGCTATGACCGATCTGGAGATCACCCACGAGGCGCCCGCATATGACCGCGCGGCGCTGAAACCGCGCATCCTGCATCTCGGCTTCGGCGCCTTTGGCCGGGCGCATCCGATGTGGGTGCTCGACCGGGGGCTCGACGCCACGGGCGGCGATTGGGGCGTGGTGGCCGCGCGGCTGCATTCGGGGGCCGAGGCGCTCTCGGCGCTGGACCGGGCCGAGGGCCGCTATCATGTCGCCGCCGCCGATGGCGAAAGCGCCCGGGTGCGCAGGATCGGCTGCGTGATCGCCAGCCTGCATCCGCGCCGCGACGGGCCGGAGGCGCTGCTCGATCTGATCGCCTCGGGCGGGCTCGAGGTGGTGCTGCTGACGGTGACCGAAAAGGGCTATTGCCAGGCCGGCGGCCGGCTGGACACCAGCCGCGACGACATCAAGGCCGACCTTTCCGGGGATAGCGCACCCAGCACCGCCATCGGTGTCCTGGCCGAGGGGCTGCGTCGCCGCCGCACCGGCGGCGCCGGGCCAATCACCCTGGTCTCTTGCGACAACATGCCGGGCAATGGCGATATCCTGCGCCAGGTGGTGCTGGACTACGCCGCAGAGATCGACGCCGAACTGCCCGGTTGGATCGAGGCCAATGCCGCCTTCCCGAACTCCATGGTCGACCGCATCACCCCGGCGCTGGATGACGCGGGTCGGGCGCTGATCGAACAGGCGGCGGGCGGCGAGGACGCCAACGGCATCGTCACCGAGCCGTTCCTGCAATGGGTGCTCGAGGATCATTTCGCCGGCGCCCGCCCGCCCTTTGCCGAAGGCGGGGCCGAGCTGGTGGAGGATGTCACGCCCTACGAGGAAATGAAGCTGCGCATGCTGAATGGCGCGCATAGTTTCCTCGCCCACGCCGGGCGGCTGGCGGGCCATGAGACCGTGGCAGAGGCCACCGGCGACGCGGTGCTGCGACAGGCGGCGCTGAAACTGATGCTCGACGAACAGGCCGCGACGCTCGACATGCCCGAGGGCGTCGATCTGCCCGGCTATGCCGAGGCGCTGATCGCGCGGTTCGCCAACACGCGGCTGCGCCACCGGCTCGACCAGATCGCCCAGGACACCAGCCAGAAGATGCCGCAGCGGCTGTTCGCACCGGCCAGCCGGAACGCCGCCGCCGGGCGGCCCTGGCCGCTCACCGCGCTGGCGATCGCCAGCTGGATCGCCGCGCTGCGCGATCTGCCCCCGGTGGCCGACCCGCGCCAGGACGCCCTGCGCGCCGCTGCTGCCGGCGCCGATCCGGTCGCTGACGTGCTCGGCCTCGATGGGCCGACCGACCTGTCGGAAACATTGACCCCCGCCGTGCAAACTGCGTTTGACGCCATCACCAGCCAGGGCATCATCGGCGCCCTGAAGGAGGCCCTGTGACCCGTTTCCTGAACGACGATTTCCTGCTCGACACCGCCGAGGCGCGGCACCTGTTCCACGAGGTGGCCCGCGACCTGCCGATCATCGACTACCACAACCACCTGCCCCCGGCCGAGATCGCCAAGGACCAGCGCTGGGACGAGCTTGGCACGCTCTGGCTTGGCCATGATCACTACAAATGGCGGCTGATGCGCTGGGCCGGGGTCGAGGAACGGCTGATCACCGGCGACGCCGACCCCCGCGACAAGTTCAATGCCTTCGCCCGCGTCATGCCCAAGCTGGTCGCCAACCCGGTGCACCATTGGTCGCATCTCGAGCTCTGGCGCTACTTCGGGCTCGACGGCACCGTGCTGAGCACCGAGACGGCCGACCGGATCTGGGACGCCGCCAAGGAGCGGCTGGCAGAGCCGGGCTACGGCGCGCAGGGGCTGCTCAGCCAGATGAAGGTCGAACTGGTGGGCACCACCGACGATCCGCTCGACAGTCTCGAACATCACGCCGCGCTCAAGGACGCGCCCTGGCGCGTGGTGCCGACCTTCCGCCCCGATCCTGCGATGAAGATCGACGCGCCGGGCTTTGCCGCCTGGATCGCGCGGCTGGAAGAGCTGACCCACCCGATTGCCAGCTTCGACGACCTGATCGGCGCGCTGGAAAAACGACTCGATCATTTCGTGGCGCATGGCTGCCGCGCCGCCGACCACGGCATCGACCGGCTCGACGCCGGGCCGGAGGTGCCGGCGGCGGTGCTTGACGCGGCGCTGGATGCCGGGCGCACCGGGCGCGCGGTCTCGGGTGAGGATGCCGCCGCCTGGCGGGCGGCGCTGCTGGTGGCGCTGGGCCGGGCCTATGCCAAGCGCGATCTGGTGATGCAGCTGCATGTCAACGCCCTACGCTCCAACCGCACCCGTCTGCGCGAGAGCCTTGGCCCCGACGTCGGCGCCGACAGCCCGCGCGACATCAGCCTGGCCGAGCCGCTCAACACCCTGCTCGACCGGCTCGACCGCGACGGCACGCTGCCGCGCTCCGTGCTCTACGGGCTCGACACCACCCGCAATGCCGCCATTGTCACCACTGCCGGCAACTTCCAGGACGGTTCGATCCCCGGCAAGATCCAGGCCGGCACCGCCTGGTGGTTCAACGACCAGCTCGATGGCATGGAGGACCAGATGCGCACCCTGGCGCAGATGGGGCTGATTTCGACCTTCCTCGGGATGCTGACCGACAGCCGCTCGTTCCTGTCCTTCCCGCGTCACGAATATTTCCGCCGGCTGTTCTGCCGCATCGTCGGCCGCTGGCAGGTCGAGGGCCATGTGCCCGATGATCAGGACGCGATGGACGAATTGGTGCGCGATGTCTGCTATCGCAACGCCCGCGACTGGTTTCTCTAGAAGACTGCGGGTGGCGGCCTATTGCAACAGGTCGGTCGCCACCTCCACATCCTCGAAGCGCAGCACCTCGATATCGCGCAGGTGAACCACACCCTCGCTATGCCAAGCCCGCAGGAGCGGCCCCTGACGGTCGAAACCATAGCTGCCATAGGCCCCCGGCAGCTCGGCCACGTCGCGCCCGGGCCCGCCATGCAGGAAATCGCCCCGCCCGGCGCTTACCAGCACGTCATCCCCGGCCCGCCCGATCAGCACATCCTCTTCGCTGGTGCCCTCCAGCCGGTCGGCCGCCTCGGTGCCCCGCCGCGTCACGCCCTGCAAGAAGGTGCCCGGCGCGCGTTGTTCCCACCAGCCGGGGGCGGTCTGGTTGAAGGCCATCAGCGCATCCCAGCGCGGGGTGCTGTCGTCGAGGTGGCGCAGGTTGCCCCAGCTGCCGAATTTCGACGGCTTGCCGATATCGACAAAGGCATTGAACAGCGTGCCGCCGACATCGCGCCAGGCGACGAGCAGATCGGCATAGAGCGCACCCATCTCGGGCGAATAGTTGAGCCGGTGGAAATAGGCGGTCAGGGTCTCATCCTCCTGCCAGGGGCCGTGACCGAGGATATGGGTGCCGCCCTCGTACATCACCAGCCGCATGTCCTGTTCTGCCGCGACCCGGGCGTGATAGGGCCAGAGCTCCTCGGTCAGCTCTTTCAGCGATCCGGCGCGCAGCCGGTCGATCACCGGCGCAATGGTGCCCTCAAACTGCCGCGCCCGCGCATATTCGCGCAGGGCAACCCGGCGCAGCCCTTCGGCCTCGCCCGCCGCGCGCGCCCGCGCCGCGGCATCGTCGAGCAGCGCCCTGATCTCGTGGCCCTCCTCCTCGCTGCCGATCATATGGCCGAAATAGCCCGAGACCGCATAGGCCTGAAACCGCCCGGCCGGGGCGGCATTGCCCTCCGCCTGCCAGAGCGGCGCGGCAAGCTGCGGCACCTCGAGTCCCGGCCAGCCGGTGTGCACCCCGATCACGTTGACCAGCCGCGCGGCAGCTTCGGCGCCGAAAACCCCGGTCCAGATATCCGCCACCTGCGCCGCCCGCATCCCGGCAAACTGCATCCAGCCATCGTCGCCGGCCGCTTCGCCCCAGCGGGCGCGGGCCTGTTCGTCGGCCCAGGCCGCCTGGGGAAAGAACCGGTTCCAGAGCTCGTTGGAATATTCGACATGGGCCTTGAGCCGTGGATCGAGCCCGCTGCGCACCGCCGTGGCATAGGCCCGGAGATAGCCGTCATCGGCCATATGCGGCATGGTGAACCACGGATCGGCGCCCACCAGATTGGCCAGCGCCACCAGATGTTCGACCGGCACGCCGCGATGGAAATAGGAATAATCGCCAATCCGCGCACGGTCCTGCCAGGCCACCTTGGGCGAGCCGTTGGTGAACATCCAGTCCATGAAGCGCAGGGCGCGGAGATCCTTGATGCGGTCGATGAAATCCGGGTTGAACACCACCCCGGCCTCATCCAGCGGCAGATGCGCCTCGCGGATCACGCGGATGTTGCGGATGTAATCGCCGGTGCCGTTCGGATCGGTCGATCTGATCTGGACCGCAACCGTCCCCTCCCCCGGTTCATAAAGAAACCAGAGCGCGCGCGCCTCCTTCTGCTGCACCCGGGCGCGCCCGACGACGGTGACTTCGCCGCTGCCCTCCCATGTCACCCGGTAGCGGCCTTTCAGCGAGACCGCCTCGGGCGGCATATCGGTCAGCAGAAAGGCCTCGACCCGGTCGACACCCGCCGGCATCCGGGTCAGCCAGCCATGCGCATCCAACGCCCCCTGCGCCGCCATATCCTCGGCCGAGACACCGCCCCATTGCCCCGGCAGATGCCCGACCCAGTGCCGCGCGGTCTTCATCACGTCGATGAAGGGCTGTTGTGTGGACCAGTCGGCAATGCCGTTCAGCCCCACGGCCATCGACGGGTTGGCCAGTCCGACACCGGTCGAGGCCGGGGCGAACTGCGGCTGCGGCGCCACTTGCGCCGTGGCCGGCACGTCCTGCGGCGGGGCATCGAGGGCAGCGGCCCGGCGCGGCGCGGCAAATCCCTGCATTTCCTGCCAGATGTAATCCGCCGCGGCGCCATAGCTCTCTGCCAGCACCGGATGCACGTCCTCGGGCAGCTCGAGGACCGGCGGCGGCGCGTTGTAGAGCGCGGCATAGGTGATCATGGCGGCGATCAGATAGGTTGCCGGCGTGCCATGCGGGGCGTTGTCAGTATAGAGATCGGTCGGGCGCAGCTCCTGCAACGGGCCCTCGGTCAAGAGACCGGTCAGGATCGGCCCGACCGGGATCAGCCGCACATCGAGCGCGGGCAGTGCCGCGGCCACGGCGGCGTGATAATCGAGATACCAGTCGTGGTAATCGCCGGTGGTAAAGGCCTGATAGCGGCGATAGGCGCGCCGGGTGGGCGGGAAACGCTCCATCTCGGCCCATCCTTCATAAAGAAAGACCGTCGGCGACAACCCCTGATCGACCACCCAGGCGGCAAGCGCCACAGTGCCGCTGACCGGGCTGCGGCCGTCGCTGTGATCGCCGTCATACGGCTCTGACGGGCCCTTGTACTGGATAAAGTTCTCGGGATTTATCAACAGGGTATCAATCCGCGCATCGCCAAATGCGCGGCCGGGCTCATAGCTGGGCGTGACTCCCGGAAACCCCCATTCCGGCAGCGGCGGCAGCTTGTCGGGGAATTGCCCGCCAAAGGCATATTGCCCACTGAGCGCCAGCTCGCGCCCCGCTGCCCCGGCCATCCGCGCCAGCCACCAGGGCACGGCGGTGCCCTCCGATGCGGTGGGATGATTGATCAGCGAATTGCCCCAGACATAGGCCCTGACCGAGCGCTCCTCCTGCGCTGGAGCCGCGCCGGCAAATCCGAGCCCCAGACACAGGGCCATCCAGACCGTTCTCAACATGAAACATACCTCCGAATCCCGTCCCACCATTCTTGTGAATGTTATGGCGAGAATTTGACAGGCTGTCTCACGATTGCGCGGGCCGGCTCAGACCGAGACATGCTCCAGCAGCACTTCGCGCTCGGCGCTGGCGCGGTCCCGCTCGAGCACCACCTCGCCGCGTTTCAGCACCACGAAATGATCGCCGAGACCATAGGCGAAGTCAAAGAACTGCTCGACCAGCACAATCGCCATCTCGCCCTTGCCGCGCAGGTATTTGATCACCTCGCCGATTTGCTGGATGATGTTGGGCTGGATGCCCTCGGTCGGTTCGTCGAGCAAGAGCAGCTTGGGCTTGGTGATCAGCGCGCGGGCAATCGCCAGCTGCTGCTGCTGACCCCCCGAGAGATCGCCGCCCCGGCGGGCGCGCATCTGCTTGAGCACCGGGAAAAGCTCGAAGATCTCGTCGGGCACAAAATGCTCGGAGCGGGGCAGGCAGGCATACCCGGTTTCGAGGTTCTCCATCACCGTCATCAGCGGAAAGATGTCGCGGCCCTGCGGCACATACCCCACGCCTTTCTGCGCCAGCACATGCGCCGGCGCCGGCGGGATCACCTCGCCGTCGATCGACAGGTCGCCGCCGGCGCGGGGATGGCTGCCGGAGATCGCCTTGAGCAGGCTGGTCTTGCCGACGCCATTGGTGCCCATGACACAGGTCACCTCGCCGGCCCGCGCCTGCATCGAGATGCCGTGCAGGATCTGGCTGTGGCCGTATTTCAACGTCAGGTCGCGGGTTTCCAGCATCGGCTTACCGTCCGAGATAGACATCGATGACCTCCTTGTTGTTGGTCACGTGGTCGAGCGAACCTTCGGCCAGCACCGAGCCTTCGTTCAGCACCGTAACCTTGCAGTTCAGGCGGCGGACAAATTCCATGTCGTGCTCGACCACCACCACCGCGTGTTTCCGGGCCGCCTCGACCAGCATCGTCGTGGTCTTTTCGCGTTCCGCCGGGGTCATCCCCGCCGCCGGTTCATCCACCAGAAGCAGGCGCGGATCCTGCGCCAGCAGCATGCCGATCTCGAGCCATTGCTTCTGGCCGTGGCTGAGCTCGCCCGAGAGCCGGGTCAGCTCCTCGGTCAGCCCGATCAGCTCGGCGATCTCCTCGATCCGTTCGGCGCCGCGTTTCGATTTGCGATAGAACAGCACGTCGAAGGGGCCACGCTTGTTGGCCAGCGCCATGGCGAGGTTCTCGCGCACGGTCTGGGCCTCAAACACCGTGGGTTTCTGGAACTTGCGCCCCACCCCGGCCCGCGCGATCTGGCTTTCGCTCATCTTCAGAAGCGAGACGGACTTTTCGCCGAAGAGCACGCGGCCCTCGTCCGGCCGGGTCTTGCCGGTGATGATGTCCATGAAGGTGGTCTTGCCGGCACCGTTCGGGCCGATGATGGCGCGCAGCTCCGGCTCGCCGATCTGGAAGCTCAGGTTGTTGATCGCCTTGAAGCCGTCGAAGCTGACCGAGACCCCTGACATTTCGAGCAGCGTTGTCATGGCTTGCCCTCCTCCTTGCGTCGTGCGCCGCCGTCGGGTCCGTAATCGCCCACACGGTCGGGGATCGGATGGCGGATGGTGATGTAATCGAAGAGGCCGCCGATGCCCTTGGGGAAGAACAGGGTGACGGCGACGAACGACAGGCCCAGCAGCACCAGCCACCAGTCGGTCCACTGGATGGTGTAGAAGCCCAGCGGAATGGCCGGCGCGCCGCCGCCGGTGAACCAGCTCGACAGCAGCGAGACGAAGGCGGCGCCGATCACCGCGCCGTAGAGCCGGCCGCGGCCGCCGATCGCCACCCAGACCGCGAGGTAGATCGAGGCGATGGGCGCGATCTCGGCCGGGTTGATGATGCCGGCCTGCGGGTAATACAGCGCCCCGGCAATGCCCGCGACAATGGCGGTCAGGGTAAAGACAAAGAGCTTGTAGCTCTCGACATGGTAGCCGAGAAAGCGGACCCGCGCCTCGTTGTCGCGGATCGCGCGGATCACGCTGCCCATCTTGCCGTCGACCACGACGGCAAAGAGCAGGTAGCCCAGCCCCAAAGCCAGCGCCGAGCCCCAGAAGAAGGCCATCGAGATCATCGCCTGCGGCGTGTCCTCGAAGCCGGGGATGTTTTGCAGGCCGGAGAGGCCGTTGTTGCCCCTGAGCCCGGTGTCGTTCTGAAAGAGGTAGAGCGACAGCGCCAGGGTCATCGCCTGGGTCAGGATCGACAGGTAGACGCCGGTGACGCGGCTGCGGAAGGCGAGCCAGCCGAAGACCAGGGCCAGGAGGCCGGGGACGAGGATGACGGCGATGAGTTGCAGCGGCAGGGAATGCGCGAAACTCCACAGGCCCGGCAGTTCCGAGGCGCCGACCACGCCGAAGATCTGGCCGGCGATAGCGTCGGAAATCTCCTGGGGCGTCGGCGGCAGGGCGCCGGCTTGCAGGCTTTCGAGCACGATGCCCTCGGTGCGGGCATACATCAGCCACATGCCGATGGCATAGCCGCCGATGCCGAAGAAGGCGAAATGGCCAAGCGAGAGAATGCCGCAATAGCCCCAGACCACGTCCATGGCGATGGCGATGAGCGCGAGACAGAGGGTCTTGCCCAGGGTCTTGACGAAGCTGGTGGAGACAAAGCCCACGCCGGTGGCCTCGCTGAGCGCGGTGACCCCGAGGGTGAAAAGCGCCAATGCGGCGAGGAACCACATCACCGACGGGTTGCGGAAGAGGAAGGATCGGGTCATTGGGCTGCGCCTTTCATGTTGCGCCGCCTCTGGCGTCGCCGGGGGCGGGGGCTCTGCCCCCGTCCGCTTGCAGCGGACTCCCCCGCGGTATTTTCGGCAAGAGGAAGGACTGGATGGGTCATGGTCAGTCTCCTGCGGCGCGGCCCTTGAGGGCGACGATGCCCTTGGGACGGAACTGGATGAAGAGGATGATGAAGAGGATCATGTAGGTCTGGGCGGCGAGCGTGTTCGACGGGTTGAAGAACTCGATGCCCTTTTGCAGGAAGCCGATCAGCGTGGCGCCGGCGAGCGTGCCCCAGACATTGCCGACGCCGCCCACGACCACGGTCATGAAGCTCTGCACGATGTAATCGGCGCCCATTTCCGAGGTGACCTTGGCGTAAAGGCCGATGGCGACGCCGGCGATGCCGGCGATGCCCGAGCCGAGGCCGAAGGTCAGCATGTTGATCCGGTCGGGATTGATGCCCATCGACGACGCCATGCGCGGATTCTGCGTCACGGCGCGCACTTCCAGCCCGAGGCGGGTCTTCTTGAGGATGAAGAGCAGCAGACCGAGGAACAGCAGCGCCAGCACGAAGATCGCGATGCGGATATAGGCGATCTGCACCACGTCGTTGAGCACCCAGGCGCCATCGAGCCAGCCCGGCGAGGTCAGCGGGCGGGCCTGGGTGCCGAAGATGTTCTTGGCCAGCTGTTGCAGGGCGATCGAGATGCCGAAGGTGGCCAGCAGGGTCTCGAGCGGGCGGTGGTAGAGCCAGCGGATCACCAGCCGCTCCATCGCGACGCCGGCGGCGAAGGTGACGGCGAAGGCCAGCGGCAGGGCGACCACCAGCGACAGGGTGTAATCGGGCACGAAGAGCTGGACCACATAGCCGGTATAGGCGCCCATCATGATGAATTCGCCATGCGCCATGTTGATCACCCCCATGACGCCGAAGGTGATGGCGAGGCCGATGGCGGCGAGGAAGTAGATCGAGGCCAGCGACACCGCATCCATCGTCAGATCGATGGTCTGGCCGACGCCGACGCGGGTGCGCACGGCGGCCAGCGTGTCCTCGGCGGCCCCGGTGATCGCCGGATCGGTCTCTTCGTAGCTGTCGAAGAAGACATGCGCCGCGAGGGCGGCGTCGATGTCCGCTTCGGTGACCTGTTGCGGCACCGTGCCTTCGGCGGCCAGAGCGGCATAGGCCCTGGCGCGGGCTTCGCCAGTGCCGAGCTGGCCGAGCGGGATGCCGCCGACCCGGCCTCCGGTGATGTTGGCTTCGAGCGCGGCGCGGACAGCGCCGGCATCAACCAGCGGCGGGGCGAGATCGGCATCGACCAGGGCGGCATAGGCGGTGTCGCGGTCGATGCCCTCGCCCGGGGTCAGCACGCGGGCGATATTGCTGTCGCCGGGCAGGGATTGCGCCGCGGCGAAACGCGTGGCGAGGATCTGGTTGAGCACCGCGCGGCCTTCGACGCTCAGGTCGTCGGACAGGGCGCGGATGGCCGTGATCCGGGCTTCGGAAGTGTCGCCGAAACGGGCGGTGAGATAGGTGGCGAGCCGCGCCTTGCGGCTGCGCAGGCCGGCGTCGGTCTCGCCCTCGATCGAGGCGGTCAGCGCGGCGAGCTGCGAGGGATCGGGATTGCGCGAGATCGCGTCGAGCGCGTCGCGGCGGCGGGTGATGTCGGGATCGGAGAGCTGGAACTGCACCAATGCCGCGCCGATCTCACGCCGGACACCGCCGTTGGGCTTGATGTTCTTCAGGCCGTCGCCGTCCACCTCGGCCAGGACGTCACCGCTGTCGATGTCGGTCAGGGCATAGGCGTCACCGGTTTCCTCGGCATAGAAGAACACCCCGTCCGCCTCGCGCTGCCAGACCTCCTTATCGGCGTAGCGGTTCAGGAAGACCGGCACCTGCGGCAGGCCGGAGGCCGTGAGCGCATCGAGCACCGTGCCAATGGTTCGGCGCGACGGTTTAGCGACTAGTGGCGCATGCTCTTGCAGGATCGCTTGCAGGGCGGCGTCGGTGGTGGACGATTGTGAGGAGTTCGGGGCCTGGTCCTGCGCCGCTGCCATCAGGGGCAGGCACAGAAGGGTCAGGCACGCGAAAAGAACGCGGTGCATATTCAGGGGCCTGTTCTGTCGAGGAGAGCGGGGGCGCGGCACGATGGCCACGCCCCTCGGGAAGTCAGATCAGTAGTTCGACTTGATCTGGACGCAGGTTGCGGTCTCGGTGTTGTACATGCCGCAGCCGAGGTCTTTCCAATCGGACTTCAGCACCGCCGATTCCGGCAGGAAATCGGTCCAGGCGTCGCCCGGGACCTCCTCGGTCTGGCTGACGATGTCGAATTGTCCGTCCTCGGTGATCTCGCCGATCAGCACCGGCTTGGCCAGGTGATGGTTGGGCAGCATGACCGCGGTGCCGCCGGTCAGGTTCGGGAATTCCTGACCGTACATCGCGGTACGGACGGCATCGACCTCGGTGGTTTCGGCATCGGTGACCGCGTTCACCCACATGTTGAAGCCGATGTAATGGGCCTCCATCGGGTCATTGGTCACACGCTCCGCGCCCATGCGGGCCTTCCAGGTGTCGATGAAGGCGGCATTGGCCTCGGTTTCAGCGGACTGGAAGTAGTTCCAGGCGGCGAGGTGGCCGACGAGGTTGGAGGTGTCGAGGCCCGAGAGCTCTTCCTCACCCACCGAGAAGGCGACGACGGGGATGTCGTCGGCGGAGACGCCGGCGGCGGCCAGTTCCTTGTAAAAGCCGATATTGGCGTCGCCGTTGATCGTCGAGATCACGCCGACCTGCTTGCCATCGGCGCCGAGCGCCACGACATCCGCCACGATGGTGGCCCAGTCCGAATGCCCGAAGGGGGTGTAGTTGACGAAGATGTCCTCCTCGGGGATGCCCTTGGATTTCAGGTAGGATTCCAGGATGTTGTTGGTGGTGCGGGGATAGACGTAATCGGTGCCGAGCAGGGCGAATTTCTCGACGCCGAGCTCTTCGAGGAAGTAATCGGTGGCCGGGATCGCCTGCTGGTTGGGGGCGGCGCCGGTGTAGAAGACGTTCTTGGAGCTTTCCTCGCCTTCGTATTGCACCGGGTAGAACAGCAGGCCGTTCAGCTCTTCGATCACCGGCAGGACGGATTTGCGGCTGACCGAGGTCCAGTTGCCGAAGATCACGTCGACCTCATGCACGCTCAGCAGCTCGCGCGCCTTTTCGGCAAACAGCGGCCAGTCCGAGGCCGGATCGACGACAACCGCTTCAAGCTCGCAGCCCAGCAGGCCGCCGGCGTCGTTCTGCTGTTCGACCAGCATTTCGACGGTGTCTTTCAGCGTGGTTTCGGAAATGGCCATGGTGCCGCTGAGCGAGTGCAGCACGCCGACCTTGATCGGGCAGTCCTGTTGCGCCAGCGCGGGCGCGGCGGCGAACATGCCAAGTGCGGCGATAGAGGTGAATGTCTTGCTGATACGGGTCATATCTTGTCTCTCCCCGCAGAGCGGCTGTGGGGCCATTGCGCCAGCGGGCGCGGCGGCCTACAGAAAGCCCTGCAACGTTCATGTTGCGAAAGTGTGGCGGCCGCTACGAATGCCAGTTCTCTTGGCCGTCACACGCCCTGCGCCGGTTGCCCTAGCGGGATGTCACCGTTGCGTGAGCAAGGACATGAGTTCTGCATTGCGGCGAATGGATCAATTCTGCCGGGAGGATTTCAGGCCGCTCCTCGGCAATTGCCCCATTTCCGGGCGCTGTTAACCACTTTTGTCTAAAAATTAGGCGAAATGGCCCGGCACTTGCTTCCAAACTGCCGCGAATCTGGCCATTGGCGGCGCCCATATGCTCAATCCGCAGCAGATCACGTCATCCAAGCGGAGCAAGCCCATCACCCTGCATCCCCCGATACCCCAAGCGTTTCAGCCGCTTGACGCCCAGCCCCGGGCGCGCGGGGAGATCGTGCTGTCGGCGAAACGCCATGGCGGGCGCAGCGTGATCGACGGGTTGCGCCAGGCCGGCGCGATGAAGGCGCTGTTTCCGCGGGCGGGCGCGATGTTGCAGACGATCTGCATCAATACCGCCGGCGGCGTGACCGGTGGCGACCGACTGTCGCTGACTGCCAGCGCCGGGCCGGGCGCGGCGCTGGGGCTGACGACGCAGGCGGCCGAGCGCGCCTATCGCAGCCGCGACGGCGAATTCGGCCGGGTCGACAGCACGCTTCAGGTGGCTGCCGGTGCGACATTGCATTGGCTGCCGCAGGAACTCATTCTTTATGACGGCTGCGCGCTGCGGCGGCGGTTGAGCGTCGATCTGGCCGCCGATGCACGGCTCTTGATGGTCGAACCGGTGATCTTCGGGCGCGCCGCCATGGGCGAAACCCTGACCGACGCCCGGTTTCACGACCGGATCACCCTGCGCCGGGCGGGCCAGCCGCTTTATTGCGATGCGGTGCGGCTCGAGGGCGACATCAGCCGGCAATTGGCCCGGCGCCCGATCGGCGATGGCGCCGGGGCGATGGCCTCGCTGGTCTATGTCGCGCCAGACGCCGAGGCGCATCTGGCCGCCGTCCGCGCCCAGCTTGCCACCTGCGGCGGCGCCAGCCTGCTGGCGCCGGATGTGCTGGTGCTGCGTCTTCTATGCCCTGACAGCCATGTGCTGCGGCAGCATCTGCTGCCGGTGCTGGACCGTCTGTCGGGCGATACCCTGCCTGTTTCCTGGAGATTGTGACCTCATGAACCTGACCCCCCGCGAAAAGGACAAGCTTCTGGTCGCCATGGCGGCCGAGATCGCCCGCAAGCGGCTCGACCGAGGCGTCAAGCTGAACCACCCCGAGGCGATTGCCCTGATCACCGACGCGGTGGTCGAAGGCGCGCGCGACGGCCGCTCTGTCGCCGACATGATGGAGGCGGGCGCGCAGGTGATCACCCGCGACCATTGCATGGAAGGCGTGCCGGAGATGATCCACGAGGTCCAGGTCGAGGCCACCTTTCCCGACGGCACCAAGCTTGTCACCGTCCACAACCCGATCCGCTGACCCGTAGGGTGGGTTTGCAACCCACCGCCCCAACAGGAGAATTCCCCATGACCCGCCTGCTCGCCCCGCTTTTCACCCTCACCCTCTCGACCGCCCCCGCCCTCGCCCATTCCGGCGCCCATCTGCACCCGCATGGCTCCGGCAACTGGCTGACCGTTGCAATGGCGCTGGGCCTCATCGCCGTCGCCGCCGCGCTGATGGTGCTGCGCAAATGATCCCGGGCGAGCTCATTCCCGCCGCCGGCACGCTGACGCTCAACCCGGGCGCCGAAGCGCTCACCCTGATGGTCGCCAATACCGGCGACCGCCCGGTGCAGGTCGGCTCGCACTACCACTTTGCCGAGGCCAATCCCGCGCTGGAGTTCGACCGTGACGCCGCGCGCGGGCGACGTCTGGACATTGCCGCCGGCACCGCCGTCCGGTTCGAACCGGGCCAGCGGCGCGAGGTCAGCCTGATCCCGATTTCCGGGGCGCGGCGGATCTTTGGTTTCAATCAACAAGTGATGGGAGACCTCTGAGATGCCCGCCACGATCAAACGCTCCGATTACGCCGCCATGTTCGGCCCCACCGTCGGCGACCGCCTGCGGCTGGCCGATACCGACCTGATCATCGAGGTCGAACGCGACCTCACCGCCGAGCAGGCCGGGGCCGCGCTCACCGGAGGCGAAGGCCGGAACGCCCTCGCCTACGGTGAAGAGGTCAAGTTCGGCGGCGGCAAGGTGATCCGCGACGGCATGGGCCAAGCCCAGGTCACGCGGGCCGGCGGTGCGGTGGATACCGTCATCACCAATGCGCTGATCGTGGATCACACCGGCATCGTGAAAGCCGATGTCGGCCTGAAAGACGGCCGGATCGCCGCCATCGGCAAGGCCGGCAACCCCGACACCCAGCCCGGCGTGACCATCATCGTCGGGCCCGGCACCGAGGTAATCGCCGGCGAAGGCCGCATCCTGACCGCCGGCGGTTTCGACAGCCACATTCATTTCATCTGCCCGCAGCAGATCGAGGATGCGCTGCATTCCGGCCTGACCACCATGCTGGGCGGCGGCACCGGCCCGGCGCATGGAACGCTGGCCACCACCTGCACCCCCGGCCCCTGGCATATGGGGCGGATGTTGCAGGCGGCGGACGCCTTTCCGATGAACCTGGCCTTTGCCGGCAAGGGCAATGCCTCACTGCCCGAAGCGCTGGTCGAACAGGTCAAGGGCGGCGCCTGCGCGCTGAAACTGCACGAGGATTGGGGCACCACCCCCGGCGCCATCGACTGCTGCCTGAGCGTGGCCGATGACATGGACGTGCAGGTGATGATCCACACCGATACGCTCAACGAGAGCGGCTTTGTCGAGCACACGGTAAAGGCCATGAAAGGCCGCACCATCCACGCCTTTCACACCGAGGGCGCGGGCGGCGGCCACGCCCCCGATATCATCAAGATCTGCGGCGAAGAGCACGTTCTGCCGTCTTCGACCAACCCGACGCGGCCGTTTACCGTGAACACGCTCGAAGAACATCTCGACATGCTCATGGTCTGTCACCACCTCGACAAGTCGATCCCCGAGGATGTGGCCTTTGCCGAGAGCCGCATCCGGCGCGAAACCATCGCCGCCGAGGACATCCTGCACGACATGGGCGCGTTTTCGATCATCGCGTCGGACAGCCAGGCCATGGGCCGGGTGGGCGAGGTGCTGATCCGCACCTGGCAGACCGCCGACAAGATGAAGAAACAGCGCGGGCGGCTCTCCGAGGAGACCGGCGACAACGACAATTTCCGCGTCCGCCGCTATATCGCCAAATACACCATCAACCCGGCCATCGCGCATGGGCTGTCGCACGAGATCGGCTCGATCGAGGTCGGCAAACGCGCCGACCTGGTGCTCTGGAACCCGGCGTTCTTCGGGGTGAAGCCCGAGATGGTCCTGCTCGGCGGCACCATTGCCTGTGCGCAGATGGGCGATCCCAATGCTTCGATCCCGACGCCGCAGCCGGTCTATTCGCGGCCGATGTGGGGCGCCTTTGGCCGTTCGGTCGAGAACTCCGCGGTGACCTTCGTCTCGGCCGCCGCCCAGGCCGAAGGCATCCGCGACACCTGGGGCCTGGCGAAGCAGACCGTGGCGGTGGAAAACACCCGCAAGATCGGCAAGTCGGACCTGAAACTCAACACCGCCACACCTCAGGTCGAGGTGCATCCCGAAACCTACGAGGTGCGCGCCGACGGCGAGCTGCTGACCTGCCAGCCGGCCGAGGTGCTGCCGATGGCGCAAAGGTATTTTCTGTTCTGAGGCCTTCCGGGATGCACTCCCGGCCGGCCTGCCCCCACGCGCGGCGCGTTCCTCTTCTTCCCTTATAACCGGATTAGACCATGTCCCTCCCCGTTACCCAGACCCTGATCCCCCACGTCGACATCTGCACCGACCGCGTGCAGCTCTCCTATGACGACCGGTTCCTGCGCCGCAAGGTGCTGGTCTCGGAGGCCGGCCTGCGCTTTCTCGTCGATCTCGAACACACGACCTCGGTCGATCACGGCCAGGCCTTTGCGCTGCCCGACGGCATCCGGATCGAGGTCATCGCCGCCGCGGAAGACCTCTATGCCGTCACCGGCCCCGATCTCACCCGGCTGGCCTGGCATATCGGCAACCGCCACACCCCCTGCCAGATCGACGACAGCCGACTGCTGATCCAGCGCGACCCGGTGATCGGGCATATGCTCGAACATCTCGGCGCCACGCTGACCGAAGTCACCGAGCCTTTCACCCCGGAAGGCGGCGCCTATGGCCATGGCCGCACCCATGCGCATGAACACGGGCATACGGCCCATGCCCATTGACCTTCTGACCCTGCAACACTGGCTCTCGCCCGCCTTCCCGCTGGGCGCCTTCGCCTATTCGCACGGGCTGGAGAGCGCGATTTCCCGCGGCTGGGTAAACTCCGGCGACAGCCTGCGCGACTGGCTGGCGGCGCTGCTCGAGGACGGCAGCGGCCGGGCTGACGCGGTGCTGGTCTCGCTCGGCTGGCAGGCCGAGGATGCGGCCACGCTCGATCAGGTCGACGCCACGGCGCGGGCCTTTGCCGCCTCGGCCGAGCGGCTGATGGAAGCAGACCTGCAAGGCGCGGCCTTCTGCAAGACGCTGCGCGATGTCTGGGGCCATGACCTGCCCGACCTGATGCTGCCGGTGGCGCTCGGCCGCGCCGCGCGGCTGGCCGGTCTGCCGCTGGAGCAGACCGGCGCCATGTATCTGCACGCCTTTGCCGCCAATCTGGCCTCGGCGGCGATCCGGCTGGTGCCGCTGGGCCAGACCGAGGGCCAGGCGGCGCTGGCCGCGCTCACCCCGCTCTGCGCCCGGATCGCCGGCGAGACCGCCGAGGCCACGGCGGACGACCTCTATTCCAATGCCTTCCTGTCGGATGTGGCGGCGATGGCGCATGAAACCCTGCAACCAAGGATCTTTCGCTCATGACCCGGATGAACGGACCCCTCCGCATCGGCATCGGCGGCCCCGTCGGCGCCGGCAAGACCACGCTGACCGCCAAACTGGCAGGGCTGATGCATCCCGGCTATTCGATCGGGGTGATCACCAATGACATCTACACCCAGGAGGACGCCGAGGCGCTGATGCGCATGCAGGTGCTGCCGGGCGACCGGGTGATGGGGGTGGAGACCGGCGGCTGCCCGCATACCGCAATCCGCGAGGATGCCTCGATCAACCTCGCCGCCATCGCCGAGATGCGCCAGCGCCACGCGGATCTCGAAGTGGTGCTGGTGGAATCGGGCGGCGACAACCTTTCTGCCACCTTCTCGCCTGAGCTTGCCGATTTCACCATCTACGTGATCGACGTCGCCGCCGGCGAGGAGATTCCGCGCAAGGGCGGGCCGGCGATCACCAAGTCGGACCTGCTGATCATCAACAAGACCGACCTGGCGCCGCATGTCGGCGCCTCGCTCGAGGTGATGGAGCGGGATGCGACACGGATGCGCCAGGGGCGGCCATTTCTCTTTACCGCGCTGCGCCATGACCGGGGACCGGACGAGGTGCTCAAGGCGATCTGCGCGCTGGCCGGGCTGCGCGAGCTGGCTTGTGTGGCGTGAGGTCGCGCCCCGGACCTGATCAGGGGCCTCATGGCGGGCGGCGAGGTCCCGGGTCAGGCCCGGGACGGGTGCCGCGAAGGTCGATCGAAAATCTCGCCTTTTGAAAGACGTCGGCACAGGCCGCGCGAGTGCCGGTCTGCGGAATGGCGATCGTCGGGCGCCTTCGGGGCCGTTCGCGCGCGGGTGCCGCCGCCATGAAAAAGCCGCCCGGGTCCCTCCGGACGGCTTTCGTGGTTTCGGAGCCCTGATCAGCCGATGATCGCGTTCAGCGTCTTGCTTGGGCGCATCACCTCGGCTTTCTGCTCGTCGCTCGGCTTGTAGTAGCCGCCGATTTCCGCCGCCTGGCCCTGCGCCGCGGCCAGTTCGCCGGTGATCTCGGCTTCCTTGGCGCCCAGCTCTTCGGCCAGCGGCTTGAAATGCGCCGCCAGCTCGGCGTCCTTGGTCTGCGCCGCCAAAGCTTCGGCCCAGTAACGGGCGAACCAGTAGTGGCTGTCGCGGTTGTCCGGCTGGCCCACCTTGCGCGAGGGCGAGCGGTCATTGTCGAGAATGCCCTGCGTGGCTTCCTCGGCGGCTTCGCCCAGGACACCGGCCTTGTCGTTGCCCTGGCTGTCGGCGAGGAACTTCAGGCTTTCGCCCAGGGCGCAGAACTCACCCATCGAATCCCAGCGCAGGTGGTTTTCCTCGACCAGCTGCTGTACGTGCTTCGGCGCTGAGCCGCCGGCACCGGTTTCGAACAACCCGCCGCCGTTCATCAGCTTGACGATCGACAGCATCTTGGCCGAGGTGCCGAGCTCGAGGATCGGGAACAGGTCGGTCAGATAGTCGCGCAGCACGTTGCCGGTGATGGCGATGCTGTCCTTGCCGGCGGTGATGGTCTCGAGCGAGGCGCGGGTCGCTTCGCGCGGCGCCAGGATCTCGAACTTGTCGGCAACGCCCTTGGCTTCGAGGATCGGGCTCACGTATTTGATCAGCTCGGCATCATGCGCCCGGGTCTCGTCGAGCCAGAAGATCGCCTGCGCCCCGGTGAGCCGCTGGCGGTCCATCGCCAGTTGCACCCAGTTCTCGATCGGCGCCTTCTTGGTGGTGCAGGCGCGCCAGATGTCGCCGGCCTCGACGTCATGGGAATGCAGCACATCACCGTTCTCCAGCACGATGCGCATCGTGCCCTCGGCTTCGGCCTCGAAGGTGGTGGGATGCGAGCCGTATTCCTCGGCCTTCTGCGCCATCAGGCCGACGTTCTGCACCGAGCCCGCGGTCGCCGGGTCGAGCGCGCCGTTTTCCTTGAAGAATTTGATGCTCTCGTCATAGACCGGAGCATAGGAGTTGTCGGGGATGACGCAGTTGCTGTCGCCCTCGTTGCCATCCGGGCCCCAGCCCTTGCCACCGGCACGGATCAGCGCCGGCATCGAGGCGTCAATGATCACGTCGGACGGCACGTGCAGGTTGGTGATACCCTTGTCCGAGTTCACCATGTACATCGGCGGGCGTTGCTCGCGCACCTCTTCGATCGCCGCCAGGATCTCGGGCTTGTCCTTGACCCGCTCGAGCAGGTCACCCAGACCGGAGTTGGGGTTCACGCCCGCCGCCTTCAGCGCATCGCCGTGTTTCTCGAACACCGGGGCCAGCCAGGCCCTGACCGCGTGGCCAAAGATGATCGGGTCCGAGACCTTCATCATCGTCGCCTTCAGGTGCAGCGAGAACAGCGTGCCGTCGGCCTTGGTCTCTTCGATCTGCTTGGCCAGGAAATCCGAAAGCGCCCGGGCCGACATGAAGCTCGCATCGACGACCGCGCCCGCCTCCAGCGGCCAGCCGTCCTTCAGCACCTTGGTGCTGCCGTCCTTGCCGACGAATTCGATTTTTGCCGTGCCGGCCTGCGCAGCGGTCAGCGTGGTCGAGACCTCGTTCGAGCGGAAATCATTGCCGTCCATCGACGACACCTTGGTCTTGCTGTCGGCCGACCATTTGCCCATGCGGTGCGGGTTCTTCTGAGCGTCGTTCTTGACTGCCTTGGCGGCGCGCCGGTCGGAGTTGCCCTCGCGCAGCACCGGGTTCACCGCCGAGCCCTTGATCCCGTCGTAACGCGCGCGCACGTCCTTCTCGGCGTCGGTCTGCGGATCCTCGGGATAATCCGGCAGCGCATAACCCTGCGCCTGCAATTCCTTCACCGCCGCCACCAGCTGCGGCACCGAGGCCGAGATGTTGGGCAGCTTGATGACATTGGCGCCGGGCTGTTTCACCAGCTCGCCCAATTCGGCCAGATCGTCGGACTGGCGCTGCGCCTCGGTCAGGTTCTCCGGGAAGGTCGCGATGATCCGGCCTGCCAGCGAAATATCCTTGGTGCCAACCGTGATCCCGGCCGCCGAGGCGAACTTGCGGATGATCGGCAAGAAGGAGGCGCTGGCCAGCTCCGGCGCTTCGTCTACAATGGTATACAGTATCTCGGGGGACTTTGTTTCGGCCATGATGTATTGCCTTTTTTCTGACAGTGGAAACGCTTGCGGCTCTGGCGTGTGCCGGTCGGCAGGAAAGCCAGGCCCTCGCCTGGACGCAACCGGGGTATCGCCAAATACTTCGATCACTGGTCGCATAGACCAGCCCCGCCCGCGTTTCAACCGGACAAAGCCGCGCGGCACCATCGCCCCCGCGCCCCGGACGTGATCCGGGGCCCCCTGGCTGGCCGAGAGGGGCTGGGACGGGCAAGTCCCGGGTCCGGCGCCGGTTCAGAAGTCGAGGCCGAGGTCCAGGGTCTGCGCCGAATGGGTAAGCGCGCCGGAAGAGATGTAATCCACTCCGGTCGCCGCCACTTCGGCGATCCGGTCGAGCCGCATGTTGCCGGAGGCCTCGGTCACCAGCCGCCCCGACACCAGCGCCACGGCTTCGCGCAGGGTCGCGCTGTCCATATTGTCGAGCAGCACCACATCGGCGCCGCCGGTCTCGAGCACCTCCGCAAGCTGGTCCAGCGTATCGACCTCGATCTCGACGCGCATCATGTGGCTGGCCCGCGCCTTGCAGGCCTCGAGCACCGGGCGCACGCCACCGGCGGCGGCGATGTGATTGTCCTTGATCAGGATCGCATCCGACAGCGAGAAGCGGTGGTTGAAGCCGCCGCCATGCAACACGGCCAGTTTCTCGACGATGCGCAGTCCGGGCGTGGTCTTGCGGGTGCAGGTGATGCGGGTCGCGGTGCCGGCGGTCTCTGCCACAAAAGCCGCCGTCAGGCTGGCGATGCCCGAAAGCCGCCCGGCAAAGTTCAGCGCCACGCGCTCGGCGGTCAGGATCGCGGCGGCGTCGCCCGCGATCTCCATCAGCACGTCGCCCGGCACGCAGGGGCTGCCATCCGTCAGGCGGGTCACCGGCGCCAGCGCGGGATCGACCAGCCGAAAGGCCAGCGCCGCCACCTGCATGCCCGAAACGACCCCCGCCTCGCGCGCGGTCAGCCGGGCGGTGTAGCTGGTGCCGGCGGGGATCACGGTGCGGGTGGTGATATCGCCGTAGCTGCCCAGATCCTCGGCCAGCGCCATGCGCAGCATCGGTTCCAGCACCAGATCGGGAAGGGATGTATGGGCGATCATGCGATTTCCTCTTCTGCCACCTTGCGCCGCAGGGCCAGCGCCTCGGTCAGGGTGATCCGGCTGCGGCGCGCGTCCGGGGCGGCGGCCGGAAAATCCTCGCGGAAATGCGCGCCGCGGCTTTCCTCGCGCAACAGCGCGGCCGCGGCGATCAGCGTCGCGGTGGCGGTCATGTTTCTGAATGTCGGGCTGGTGCCGAACGTGGCCTCCAGCCGGGCGATTTCGGTCAGGGCGCGGCGCAGCCCGCCGGCGGTACGGATCACGCCGACATGGCTCGTCATCGCCGCCCGCAGCCGTGCCACCGCGCGCTCATCGGGCGCTTGCCCGCCCTTCTCGAAGGTCAGCGTCACCTCCGGGGCGGGGTCCGTGTCGGGGGCCAGCGTCGCGGCGATGCCCAGCGCGCAGTTGCGGGCATAGACCAGCGCCTCGAGCAGCCCGTTCGAGGCCAGCCGGTTGGCGCCATGCAGCCCGGTCGAGGCCGCCTCGCCGCAGGCCCAGAGATTGCCGAGACTGGCCCGGCCCTCGGCGTCGGTGTCGATGCCACCCATGTGGTAATGCGCCGCCGCCGCCACCGGGATCGGCTGGGTTGCCGGGTCGATGCCGGCCCGCAGGCAGGCCTCGGCCACTCCCGGAAACAGTGTCAGGATGCGTGGGCCCAGGGCCTCGCGCGTGTCGAGCGCCGGCGCCAGCCCGGCCTGGGTCTGGGCATAGACGGCGCGCGCGACGACATCGCGGGGGGCCAGCTCGGTGTCGGGATGGGCCGCGACCATGAAGCGTGACCCGTCGCGGTTGATCAGCGCCGCGCCTTCGCCGCGCAGCGCCTCGGTGGCCAGCGGTGCCGGATCCTCGCCCGAGGCGATGGCCGTGGGATGGAACTGGACGAACTCCGGGTCGGCGATCACCGCGCCGGCGCGGGCCGCCATGCCGATCACCTGGCCTCGAATGCGGCGCGGATTGGTGGTCAGCGCATAGAGCCCGCCCGAGCCGCCCCCGGCCAGCAGGACCGCCGATCCGCGAAGGGTCAGCGGCGCCGAGCCCTGATCGCAGGCGCGCGCCAGCGTGACACCGGTGACCCGGCCGTCGGCGACCTCGAGGCCGGTGGCCAGCACGCCTTCGATCACCTGCACCGAGGGCGTCGCCCGCACCTGCGCCACCAGCGCCTTCATGATCTCGGCCCCGGCCTGGTCGCCCTTGACCCGCACCACCCGAGCAAAGGAATGCGCCGCCTCGCGCGAAAGCACGTACCCGCCCGCCGCCGTACGGTCGAAAGGCGCGCCAAGCTCGGTCAAATCTAGGATATGCTCGCGCGCCGCGCGCGCAACCTGATCGGCCACCGCGCCATCGACAATCCCGGCGCCCGCGCTGACGGTATCGCCGGCATGGGCCTCTGGGCTGTCGGCCGGGTCCATCGCCGCCGCCACGCCGCCCTGCGCCCAGGCCGAGCTTGCGCCTTCACCCAGCGGCTCGGGCGAGATCATCACCACCGGGTGCGGCGCCAGTTTCAGCGCCGCGTAAAGCGCGCCCAGCCCGGCGCCGATGATGACAGTGCGGCCGGTCTCGACCACCTGCACCCGGATCAGAGCCCCAGCTTGCGCGACAGGTCGATCATCCGCTCGACCGCGACACGGGCGTTTTCGGCGATGGCCGGATCAACCTCGACCGGCTCGGTCATCGTGTGCAGCGACCAGAGCACCTTTTCCAGCGTGATCATCTTCATGTAGGGGCAGGCATTGCAGGGCTTGGTCAGCTCGACCTCGGGCAGTTCCTCGGCCACATTGGCAGCCATCGAACATTCGGTCACCAGCATCACCTTTTCGGGGCGGTTCTGCCGCACCCAGTCGACCATGCCGGTGGTCGAGCCGGTGAAATCAGCGGCCTGCACCACGTCGGGCTTGCATTCGGGGTGGGCCACGATCTTGGTGCCCGGATTGGCATCGCGATAGGCGTTCAGCTCATCGGCGGTATAAAGCTCGTGCACCACGCAGGAACCGGGCCAGTAGACGACCTTCTTCGAGCTCTGCGCCGCCACGTTCTGGGCCAGATACTGGTCGGGCGTCATGATGACGGTGTCGCTTTCCATCGCCTCGACGATTTGCAGCGCATTGGCCGAGGTGCAGCAGATGTCCGACGCCGCCTTGACCTCGGCGGTGGTGTTGACATAGCTCACCACCGGCGCGCCGGGGTATTTCGCCCGCATCTCGGCGATGCCGTCTGCGGTGATCGATTCGGCCAGCGAACAGCCGGCGTTCATGTCGGGCATCAGGACGGTCTTCGAGGGGTTCAGGATCTTCGAGGTCTCGGCCATGAAATGCACGCCGCATTGCACGATCACATCGGCCTCGACCTCCTTGGCCTTGACCGCCAGAGCCAGGCTGTCACCCACCACGTCGGAAATGCCGTGAAAGATCTCGGGCGTCATGTAGTTGTGCGCCAAGATCACCGCATTCCGCTCTTTTTTCAAGCGGTTGATCGCCGCCACATAGGGCGCGTACATCGCCCAGTCGGGCAGGGTGAGCGAGGGCTTCATCGGCGCATAGAGCGCGGCCATGTCTTCGGCGAGATCGAGCGAGGGGGCGAGATCATAATGTTCGGCAAGCGTGCTGCGCATGTCGAGGTGATCGAGCATCGGAGATGTCCTTTGCCAAGGGGCAGGGCCAAGGGCCCGAGATACAAGAGCGGCTTACATATGTCGGATGTGACCCAAGGTCAAAAGCCTGTTTCCACGAGACCGGGGAATATCGCCTCTGCCCCGGTGTGTCACGGCTTCCCTCGGGTGCCCGAGAGGCGAAACGCGGCTTGCAAGGGGCCTGGGCCGGTGCTAATTGCCTGACCGGCGCCGGTGTAGCTCAGCTGGTAGAGCACGTCATTCGTAATGATGGGGTCGTAGGTTC